>Ga0210398_10000075_pt1 | contig 125546 bp, 99 predicted proteins | sample IncBWC4OmetaG_FD_161047 | JGI IMG/M metagenome (GOLD analysis project Ga0210398, IMG submission 161047) | Forest soil microbial communities from Barre Woods Harvard Forest LTER site, Petersham, Massachusetts, United States - Inc-BW-C-4-O | ecosystem: Environmental > Terrestrial > Soil >... | reverse complement strand
GGCCGGTTTGAATTCCTGATGGGCTTTTACAGATTGAAAACTGGCGCTGAACAAATTCGATTAAGGGAGGAACTTGTAATGCGCAAGCTAACATTTGTTCGAGGACTTCTTCTTGCGTTCTGCCTGGCGTTAGGGCTGATGTGCATGGCGTCTAGTGCGTCGGCGCAGATCTCGGTGGGCATTTCGGTGCACGTTGGACCGCCGGCGCTGCCGGTTTATGTTCAACCGCCGTGCCCGACGGAAGGGTTTCTCTGGACGCCGGGTTATTGGGCGTATGGCGACGCCGGCTATTACTGGGTGCCCGGCGTATGGGTGGCCCCGCCGAGCCCGGGCTTGCTGTGGACTCCCGGATACTGGGGCTACGCCGGTGGCGTTTATGGGTTTCATGCCGGGTATTGGGGACCGCACGTGGGATTCTACGGCGGGGTGAATTACGGATTCGGTTATGGCGGAGCGGGCTTCGTGGGCGGCGAATGGCGCGGCGGACACTTCGCGTATAACACTGCGGTGCTGAACGTCAACACGACGGTGATCCACAACACCTTCGTCGACAAGACGGTTATAGTGAACACGACGGTGGTCAGCCATGCGAGTTTCAACGGCGGCCCCGGCGGAACGACCGCGGTCGCGACGACGCAGGAGCGCGCGGCCGAGAATGAGCATCACTTCCAACCGACGTCCGAACAGATGTCCCATGAGCATACCGCCAGCATGGACAAGTCTAATTTCGCATCGATGAATCACGGGCGGCCGGCGAATCCTGCGATGAGCAAAGTCGGGGAACGCGCCGAAAATCAGCAGAAGCGAATCGCCAATGGCGGCGCCAGCGGGAAAATGACGCCGGGCGAGACGGCCAAGGTCGAAAAGCAGGAGCAGCACATCAATAAGCAAGTGAAAGCGGATCGCGAGGCCAACGGCGGCAAGCTGACTGACAAGGAAAAGAAACAGGTGAACAAGGAACAGAACAAGACGAGTAAGGAGATTAAGGAAGACAAGAAAGGTAAAGAATAGAACCTATAGTCATTCGCAAAAGAATTTGGCGAGCGTCTGATTAACCGAACCCGGGAGGCGAAGTTGCCTCCCGGGTTTTTTTGTTGCGCGTTTTTTATACCAGTGCATCCGGACCGAGAAGATCAGACTGTGATTCGCACGCCGCAGCAGTCCGTGGTACGTCGCGCTCAGCGTGGACGGGTCGTGAGGCCGGCTTGTTTCCAGAGCTTGTCCCAGTGCCAGATGCCGGGAGTTTTGTCGAGGAGGCGGTAGCCGAGCTGGTGGGCGAGCATTAAAATTTGACCGCGATGATGGGCCTCGTGCGCGAACATGTAGGTGAACATGGTGCCTCCGGCGGGCCACGTTGGCATCCAACTATCGCGGAAGAATTTTGTGACGCGGCGATGCGGAGCGGCCGAGAGAGCGTCCGTCAACATGCGCAGGCACTGCGCGGCGCTTTTCCGGTGCGCGGAGGCAGCCTGCTTGATGGTGCAGCGGTGGGGATCGAGTGGCGGCAGACACTTCAGATGTGGCGCGGAACGCTTCAGCCACTTCAGACGGCAGTTGTGCAGATGCGCGAAGATGGCCGCGATGGTGCGGCCCCCGCCTTTTGGACCGGGCGGCTGGGCGCGCCAGGCACGCGGGTCGAGGCTTAAGAAGATGAGTTGATTCATGGCGTCGTTGCTCGCGTAGGTTTCGAGCAGGGTGTTGCGAATCTCGGCCAGGGCAGCATGGGATGAGAGTGTCGGCGCGTGGGAACGTGGTGCCATCGAAGCTCCACCCAATTATTGCTAGCGATGGAGGTAGGATAGCAGAGCAAGTCCTGTGGGAGGAGCGAATGAAGGAGTAGGGAAACGTACGATTACCTCGTATGTGCCCGCCGGGACTTGAGTTTGCTCTGCAGCCGTACTTTCCCGTGCATCAGATACGAGATTGATAGAACTTTTGTGGCTTCCGGGCATCTGTTTCCTTGTGGGGCATACACGACTCTGCGGTGAAGGCAGGTTGTAGTTGTTTTCTTAGTTTGTGCGCCACAGGCCAGGCAATGGCGGGATAAGGGCAGTGGGCGGACGAAAGGACGTGAATCTTATGCAATCGTTGCGGGAACTTTTGAAGAAAGCGGAACAGGGCGGGGTGGCGATCGGGCATTTCAATATTTCGGACCTGGTGCTATTGAAGGCGGTGTTCGCGGCGGCGCGGGAACAGAATGTGCCGGTGTTGGTTGGATTGTCGGAGGGCGAGCGTGAGTTTGTGGGAACTCGTCCGATTGCGGCGTTCGTGCGAACTTTGCGCGAGGAATTCGATTTTCCCATTTTTCTGAATGCCGATCACACGCACTCCCTGGCGAAGGGCGTGGAAGCGGCGAAAGCTGGGTTTGACTCGATTGTTTTTGATTTGTCGGCGCTGCCCTTTGAAGAAAATATTCGGCAAACGAAGCAGGCGGTGGAGGCGCTGAAAGCGATCCATCCTGGGATGCTAGTCGAGGGAGAAATCGGGGATATCGGAACGGGCTCAGAAATTCACGACAAAGCGCCCGACCTGAAAAAGGGGCTTTCGACGCCGGAAGAGGCGAAACAGTTTGTGGAGAGCACGGGCGTGGACATCCTCGCTCCCGCGGTTGGCAATATGCACGGCATGCTCAAGAGCATGGTCGAGGGAGAAACGAAGAAGCGACTGGATATCGAGAGAATCGCTGCCATCAAACACGCGGCCGGGGTCTTCCTAACGTTGCACGGCGGCTCCGGGACCAATGATGATGACTTCCGGAAAGCCATCGTGGCGGGAATCAACATTGTGCACATCAATACGGAACTGCGGGTGGCGTGGAGAAAAGGATTGGAGCAGGGTTTAGCAAAGAATCCAGACGAAGTCGTGCCGTACAAGATTCTGCCGTCCGCGGTGGACGCAGTAAGACAGGTGGTGGCCTCGCGTTTGAGACTGTTCAATGGGGAACGGCATTTCGCGCAAGGAGTGTAGGGCCAGTTCGCAGTTTATACGGTTGTTCAGCGCACGCTGGTCATTCATGACTGCACTGAGGACTGGTTGCGATGGTTCCGCGAATCTGCTGTCGCACCGTCCTGGCGGACGACGATAAAAAACGCGGGCTTCCTTCGCCGCTGCTTATGCCGCTTTTTGATGCTCGCGGCCGACGGGGGCCATGTTCAGGACGGGCTGGCGGAACTCGGCGAGGCGCGCTACCGCCAGCTTGCAGCAATTCTGGAGCGTATAGAAGGTTACGACCACCAGGGCCATCGCTGCAAAAGCCACCACGAAGAGGGCGAAGGCTGCAAGCAGTTCGCGCACGAAGTAGATCTGCGACATCGCGAAGATTACGAGAAAGCTCCAAAGCCATTTCCGAGGGTTGTCCTTGTTTTCTGCTTGCACGGCAGCCTCCTGATTTTTGCGCCCTGGTACTTTGCCCCGGTTCCGATCCCAACCACCGCATGCATCAACAACGAGGTGCACTCTCTCGCGTTCCGAGCTGAGGAACAATGCACCGGGGATGAACTGTGGGTGGATGGGAGGTGAACTGAGGGGAGAATCCACTTGCGGGGTTCACGCGTCAATCCTGCGTGTGGATTCGTTTCGAGCTGGTGACAGGGTGTGGGGGCATGATAGTTTCCTGGAGAGCCGAAGATGCCTGAAGCAATCGCTAAGGAAAGAAGCTCATTCGAACGGGTGGTGGATGCGCCGGTCAGCCCAGGTCGCGCGGTGTTCGCGCTGGCGATGATGGCCTTGGGCGGCGAGACAATGGTGTGCGCACGCTATGTCTTTGACTCTCCGCCATTCGGCGCTCAGCACAAAGTCATTCCTGTTATCCCCTGGCTGCCCGCGATTCCCTGGCTGGCGTACGTGTTCGGCGCGGTGTGGGTGGTGTGCGGGGCGGGGCTGCTTTTCAAGAGCACAGTGCGAACGGCTGCGATGGTGGTGGGCAGTGTGCTGTTTGTGTGCGCTATAGTTTTGGAAGTGCCAAAAAATGTGGAAGATATCGGCAGCATGTCGCTGCGCACAGGAGTGTTCGAACCGATCGCGCTGGCGGCACTTGCGTGGCTGCTGCCAGGCGCGGGCGGGACGCCGAGTTGGCTTATGCGCAGGAGCCGCTATCTGCTGGCAGTGTCGTTCATCGTGTTTGGAGTGGATCATCTGATCGCCCTCGCGCCGATCGGGTCGCTCCTACCGAGTTGGATTCCGTGGCACGTGTTCTGGATTGGATTCTTCGGCGTGGGGTTCATCGCGGCCGGACTGAGCATCGGCTTGAATTTTCTGCAACGATGGGGCGCTGCGGGGATCGGGCTGATGTTTGCGATTTGGGTGTTTACGCTGCATCTCCCCAGGGTTCTGGGGCTTTACGGGATTCCGGGAGCACCGCACAATCCCAACGAGTGGTCCAGTTTGTTCATCGCCGTGGCGTTGTGGGGAGGTTCGTGGGCGCTGGCGCGCGGGCAGAGCCGGCAGCCAAATTAGTGGTCCTGCGGGGGCTTCGGTTTATAAGGGTAGCCCCAAGTCTTGGGCGCGTGAGAGCTTAGGTACTCCTCCAAGTCTGTCTCACTGATACTGTAATGCGTCTGCGGGGGCTGGTTACCGAAAACAGCCAGCTCCCGATGGAGGCGAAGCGAGCAGATCTCGGGAGCGTCTTGAAAGCGCACGCGCCGTGCTCCAAATGCTTCGTTGCCGATGGTCAGGGTAAATTCGCTGGTCTGGTTTAAGGCTCGGCGAACGACAAAGCTATACTCGCGCACGAGCGCTTTTGCTTTGAAGCCGACGTATTGGACGGTTACATTCTCGATCATCGGATCCCTTCAGTTGAGTCGGCGAAGCGTTCTACCGGAGTGGCAACACTCGTAGCGTTAAACGCGTTCGGCCCGTTGGACGTCTTGCGGCACAGGAACCGTCGCCGTTGGGGAGCGCGACGGGAGGTGTAGATTGATGGCTAAATTATACACCTTTATATCGTTGAGTGCCCAACAATCGGGCGTCGCACCCTAATCTATGCGCAATGCCTTGAAAAGCACATGCAAAGCGTTCTTGTGCGGACCCTCGCCTGCCTATCGCTAACCGGAGAAATCGGCGTCGTCGTAGGTTTTGCTGCCGCGCAAGACGTCGCTGTCGCTGGCGGTCCAGCCTTCACTTGAGGAGATGGAAAAGGAAACGGTGGCGTCATTGTCGGGATGAGGGAGGGTGTGGAACTGCGCGCCGTTGAAGGCGGACTGGCCGGGGAGGAAGTTGCTGATCAAATTGGCGCCATCCACGGAGAGCTGAAAATCTGCGATGAGCGCTGGGCCAGCCATGGGGACGCTGAGGTCGTAGGTGACTTTCACGCTGGCGTGGTCCTTCTCAAATTTGATGCGGTAGGTGATCGGGGTTTCAGCGAGAGACATAAACGATGTCAGATTATAGTGAAAGTGTGGTGAGCCGTCACGATGGATTCGCAAGGCGGGCAGAAACGGAAATTTGAAATCGGAAAAGCGAAAGCCCGGAAGACGAAGATGCCATCCTTCCTGACCAAGTCCCGTTAAGACGCCGGGACAAGCGCCGCCCCTTAGATGACAGCGCCAGAAGGCACGACCGCTCGGACTAATGTTTTTCAACTATTGCGTGAGCTTTCCAGGGAACTAGAATACGCGAAACTTTTTGTGCGCCTCGGACTTCCGCAGCCGCGAGGCGAATGACAACTGAAACGTCGAGAGAAAGACGCGGTTCGCGTGGAACAGAGCGAACCTGCGTCGAGTTGTGCCCGGGCGCGGTGCGTTTGCACTGCTTGAAATCACCGAGAACTGGAGATTCCGTGAGAAGTCTCTTCGCATGTGCATTGCTTTTACTCGCTGGGATTGCTACAGAGGCACAGCAGCCGGAAACGCCGCCGATCCAGCTTGGCGACGTCACGTTCTCCGGAAGCGTGCGCGAACGGTACGAGGTGTGGAACTGGTTTGAGCCGGCCAGCGGCAACAATCTATACAGTTACTCCGGGACTGTAGTGCGTTTCGGATTTTCGCAAAAGCACGAGAACTACGACTGGAACATCGAGTTTGAGGCGCCCATCCTGCTGGGTATCCCGACGACGGCAGTAAATCCGGCTCCCCTGGGCCAATACGGATTGGGGGGAGCGTACTATGCGGCGAACGACAAGAATCAGAATTCAGCGTTCATCTTCCCGAAGCAGGCTTTTTTCCGGGTAAAGGGCGATCACGCCAGCCTGCGAGTGGGGCGCATGGAGTTCACCGATGGCAGCGAGGTGAAACCGAAGGATCCAACGCTCGCATCACTGAAGGCGGACCGCATCGGCCAGCGGTTGCTGGGAAATTTTGGTTATTCGGATGTGATGCGGAGTTTTGACGGCATGCAATTTGCCTATTCGAATGGTCCGTGGACGTTCACCGCGGTGAGCGCGATACCAACTCGCGGCGTGTTTCAGGTGGACGGCTGGGGATGGGTGAAGACTCCGGTCACGTACGTGGCCCTCACGTGCCAGGAGGAGTTCGGAACGAGCCGCGCGGAGTGGCGCCTTTTTGCAATCTATTACAACGATGATCGCCCGCTGGTGAAAACGGACAACCGGTCAGCTGCTGCGCGCGCCACCGATCTTGGCGGCATCAACATTGGCACGTATGGCGGGCACTTCATCCTGGCCACGCCGAGTTCCGTGGGAACGTTTGATTTGCTCGGATGGGCCGCGTTCCAGAACGGCGCTTGGGGAGAACTAACCCAGCGAGCTGGCGCGGGCTCAGGCGAAATCGGCTGGCAGCCGACGTTTGCGAGCCGCGTGCGTCCGTGGTTGCGCGGTGGAATTGACTATTCCAGCGGTGACGGGAATGCTGCGGACGGAGTACATGGCACATTTTTCGCCATCCTGCCAACGCCGCGCATCTATGCGCGCTTTCCGTTTTTCAATTCCATGAACAACACGGATGTTTTTGAGGAAGTGATGTTGCGGCCGACCAAGAAATTTACGGTGCGAAGTGACGTGCATGGGCTGTGGCTGAGCAATCGCAATGATTTGTGGTACACGGGAGGCGGCGCGTTCCAGCCGTCGACGTTTGGGTTCAATGGGAGACCTTCCAACGGTGCGAATCACCTGGCCACACTTTATGACATCAGCGGCGACTACACGTGGAAGCACGGGTTTTCGTTTGGGCTGTACTTCGGATATGCGGTTGGCGGCGATGTGATCAAGAAAATTTATACGGTCAATTCCGATGGAGCGCTGGGCTACACCGAGCTGAACTATCGCTTTTGACGATTCGCGGCAACAACGGAAATCGAAAGATCGAAAATCAAAATTGTAAAACCCAAGTTTAAAACGCCAAGGCGCGCGCCCAGAGGGAACAGTTGCGCAGTTGGCAGGCTATCCGCCATTCCGTCACTCCAAAACTTGTTGTGCAGACACTAGAGCTAGGTTGAGTGTACCTGTATACTGCGTCCGGATTATAAGAAGTAAAACGCAAAACGCATCCGGCGGAAAGACGGACTCATGATATTCAGACGAATTGCGATGGTGGTGACCATGCTGTTGGTCGTGGTCACTGCTTCTTATGGGCAAGCGGAAAAGCGGCGAGTGATCATTGATACGGATCCTGGCACCGACGATGCGATGGCGATCTTGCTGGCGCTGAATTCCCCGGAATTGAAAGTCGAAGCGTTTACGGTGGTGCCGGGAAACGTGGACAGCGCACAAGGGCTGGAGAATGCCCTGAAGCTGGTGAGCTTGGCGGGCCGCTGCGACATTCCGGTGGCGCGCGGAGCAACGCATCCACTGAATCAGAAGCTGATTACCGCTCAATACTGGCACGGGAAAAACGGGCTTGCGGACATAGAGCTGCCGCCCTCCAAATGCAAAGCCGATGCGCGATTTGGTCCAGACCTCATCATCGAACTGGTGCACAAATATCCGCATGAAATTACGCTGATACCGGTGGGGCCGCTGACGAACATCGCACTGGCGGTGTCGAAGGATCCTTCGATCGCCAAGCTGGTGAAAGACATCGTCATCATGGGCGGATCGATCACCGGAGGAAATGTCAACGGAGCGGCCGAGGCGAACATTTACAACGATCCCGAAGCGGCGCAGATCGTCTTTAATGCTGGTTGGATCGTGACGATGGTGGGATCGGACGTCGGCGAACGCACGCTGATGACACGCAAACATCTGGAAGCGCTGGCCTCCAGCCATGGTCCGCAAAACGATGTGGTCACCGGCATCGCGCGGTTTTATGTGGAGCGATCAGAGAAGAGCGGATACAGCGGCGCGGCGATGTACGATCCGCTGGCCGTCGGCACGGTTGTGGATCCGACGTTGGTGACACTCAAGGAAATGCACGTGGACGTTGAAACGCGAGGCGAATTCACTCGCGGGGAAACCCTCGCGAACCGCATGGGTGCAAATGAAAGAAATGTATTGCACGGAGACCACTATGAGATTGAGGGGTATGACGCACTGCCGATCAATGCGCGGGTATGTCTTGGCTCGGATGCAGAGCGATTCCTGAATCTTTTCATCAGCCGGATCAAGGGAAAATAGCGAGGACGGATTCCGCGAAATTGTCAAGGGATTGGGGTGTCGCCGAGCATGGCGATCTTGCAGCGGTCTTTCTTAGGGGCGGCTTCCTTACAATTATCGAGGGCTTTGTTTTCGGCGTCTTTGTCGGTGCGGCGGCCGAAGCTTAAGCCGTAGTGCCCTTGCTCGGAAGTGGCGAGAGCTTTGTGGGGAGGGAGCGTCAAATAGTTGCGGAATTCCGCGCGCGCCCGGTCGGGAAGGCCGCTGGGCGGCTCGATGTTCGGCGGTTCGGGCAGAGGCAGGAGCGTGGCGCGCAGGGTGAGCTTCTGGCTTTGCAGAAAGGTGTCCACCATGGGCGCCCAGATGGAGGTCCCGCTGCGGGAAAACAGGTGATGGCCGTCATTGCTGAAGGGTGGCGCGAGAATAAAGGTAGCGTTGCCTCCGGCACGCGTGAACGCCTGGTGAAAGCGTTGTGCGAGTTGCGGGCCGAAGAAGTGATCGTTCTCGGAGTACACCCACAACATTGGAATCCTTGATTTCTTGCCAAAGGTGGCAAAGGCGTCCACGAGAGCATCGGGATTGCAAACCATGTCTGGAGCGCGCGAGCCGCGGCCGCCTGCAAAGCTGATAGCCGCGAGCAAGCCGGGAGGAGGGTCCGCGGTGAGGCCGACCATGGCAAGGCCGCCAGTGGAAATGCCAACGCTAATCATGCGCGACGCATCGATTTCCGGAAGGGTGGCAAGATAAGCGACGGCCGCGCGGAGATCGACTACAGATTCCTTCGTGGCGCCGACGTAGTCCGGGTTCGCGCAGGAGTGAGACTCCTCGTCGTAGCTGCCGCCGGAATCGCCAAAGCCGCGGCGCAAAACCACCACGACAGTCCAGCCTCGGCGAGCAAATTCCATCGCCTGGGGCTGCAAGCCGAAGGGGGTCATGCCGGACCGGTCGGTGGGCTCGCGCGGCGTGCCGTGAGTGAAAAGCGCGAGGGGATGCGGGCCGGGCTCGTTGGGGCGAACCATCAGCGCGTCGAGGCCCTTGCTGCCGGTGCCTTTTGTGGGGATGCGAAGCTCTTGCGTGACGATGGTCTGAGCGGCGGTTTGCACAACGGATACGGAAATTGCCAGAGTCATTACGAACACTGCCTTCCAACTCATTTTGCGTTGCCCCTTTTTGTTGGTGCCACACAAACGACAATGATCTCGCGGAATGATTGGATGATACGAAGATACGGACATTATCACTAACCAAGGAACGATAACGAGGGTTCTTCTTGACGGCCACGCCGTCCTAGCCTCGCCGGGAGGGCCTTCGCACGTTGACATCGAGCGAAATCCAAGAAGGAGAGGACGATATGCCAGCACCGGGAACCGAGAAATACGAACGCGCAGAGACGGAAAAAGCATTAGAGACGCTGACCAAATGGGGGAAAAACCCGAACATTGACGGCGGAGAAAACATCGGTTTCTCCGTGTCTCGACAGGGAGCCCCGAGCGATGCCTTCATGGGAATGGGAGACTGCACGCCTTTCACTCCCGGCGGCCACCGCGGCACCTTGCACGGCCAACCCGTCGGAGACACCGGGGCGCCGATCGCCTACTTCGATAACTTTGGCGGGGCCGTACCGACCATCAATCAGGTGCCGTTTACCTTTGCATTCGATCTGAACACGGGAAAGGTTTCCATGAACGGAGCGTTTCCCGGGCTGCCGGCGAACCTGGATTTCAGGGTGGAGTACCTGAAGGAATTTGACGGCGCTGGTGGCAAAAATATTGTTTTCACGTCGGACAAGACCTCTGACCATGCCGGATACGTCATCGCCCTTCAGCTTGTTGGCGCTTCCTAACTACGTTGTGGGCCGCATGGCAACGGCTTCGCGGTTTGACGACGAAACGTGCATCCTCGCGTGTCTGCGGCCCGCTCACTTCGTGGATTCGTAGGAAGGAGAAAGAATATGGCAAGACTGGGAATCGGCGTGATCGCGCGTTACGGAAATTGGTACCACGGAGACGACGACTTCTTTACTCACTGTTTGATCCTGAAGAACGGCGAGTGCTGGCTGCTAGGGCAGGGTTTGGAACAAGTAACCGTGCGAGTGTTTAAGGCACGTCACTCGAAATTCAAGCAATTGAAGACTGCGCTGGCTTCCATTCCTGCCGGATGGCCAACGGCTACCTACAGTGGATACAACTTCATCACCGACGCTGAATCTTCCACGGCGAGCGAGATCGCGGTTTATGGAAAGAAGACGGGCGGCTCCCTGGCTGGATATTTCGTCCCACCCGCGGGGTCTGTGGTGGAGGGTCTCGTCAAGGCCATCGCGCACATCGACTGAGCGCCGTGAATGAAAAGCGCGAGGGGATGCGGGCCGGGCTCGTTGAGGCGAATTATCCGCGCATCGAGGCCCTTGCTGCCAGCGCCCTTTGCGGGCATGAGAAGTTCCTGCGTGACGACGGTCTGCGCAATTTCCCGGCGGCAGGGATGGAAATTGCCAGCATCACCATCGAGGGTGCCAGCAATTTCATTTTGCAATGCCTCTTTTCTTCGGCTCTTCGGCAAGCACAGGGCCGCCACGGCACAACTGCGGCTGCCTATTCCATTGAACGATAATCACAGATCAGTGCGTGAAGGCGTGCATGCGGAGGTGAGGAGCAGAGCGTGAGAATCGAAACTAGAATCTCGAAGAGCGAAGTTTGACATTGGAAATTGTGAAATGGGAGAGAGGCAACAAGGGCTTAGAGAATATTTACGGCGCGGGCGGCGAGGAGGGCAACGATAGTCAAGGAAATCACGGATTGAAGCATCATGCCCGCTTTGGCCCAGCGCGACAGGGCCGCGGTATCGGTCGGAGAAAAAGCCGTGCTGGTGTTGAAGGCCAGGAAGAGGTAGTCCATGAACTGTGGCGTCCAAGAGGAGCCGCTGCCTTGCTGGGTGAGCATCTGGGGGAAAAGAAATGAGCTTTTTACCCGGCCCGCAGAGCGATCGCGGCCTGTGGGGCCACCGGCATCGAGCTTCCAGTACCACAACGCGAACACCAAAATGTTGGTGATCCAAAGTGCGCAGGCGGAGCGCAGCATGGCGGTTGGCGGCTCGCGGTGGAGAGGAATACCTTGGATGAGAAAAATCAAGGAAGCAATCATGGCGAGGGTGATTGCGGCATTGGCGGTAAGGGTGAGAATCCTGGTTACGTCGTAACGGCCGCGATGATAGGAGACCACCGTGGGGATCAGCAAAAGGAAGATGATGACTAGCAGCAGCCAACTCGGACCAAGGGAGAGGGGCTCCGGCAAGGCCCAGTAGACGCCTGCGGCGGCTAGCATCGCGACGAACGCGGGCCAGCGAGGTTCCCGGATGCTGGAGTTGCTCATGACAGTGTGGCGAACTACGCGCGGGGAGTTTAATACAGTTTTCGTTGCGCCTCAAAAGGATGGGGCACTGCGGAACTGGGGCTGGGCTCTCTGTTTGCCTCAAGAGTTCCAGGTAACGCGGGTTAATTGTTTCTTGCGGGTTTCCCATTCGGCGCCAGAGAGGATGCGGGGGGCGACCTCGATCAGGCGCGGCGTGAGCTGGAAGACCGCGGCGGCGTTCCAGGGGCGGCCGTCGCGGGTGCGATACTCGCGTACATTCAGGGCTTCGGCCATGCTGGTGAAGGAGATGTCCTGGACGATCATTTCGGCGAGAAATTTGAGGGTTTGCATTTCCAGGGGATCGTCTTCCAGATGATGGCAGTCGGAGGAGATACGCAGGCCAAAGGGAATTTCTTCGGAGACAGCGGGAGGCTCCTGCTCCGCGGACGTGGCGGAAGAGTCCACTTCGCGCTCCCATTCCAGGGCCACCAGGCTCCAGCCCGCATCGTGCATCTTCGAAAGATAAGTGGAAGTCGGCAGGATGGTCACCTTCTCGCGCATGTGATCGATCTTCTTCATGAAGCCTCCACGATATTCCCAGGAACAGAGAGCTGGGGCAAAACTAGCCACAGTCGTCGTGGCAATTCGAATGCCGCTGCGATCCCAAACCGAACTTGTTGCAGAATAAGGATTTGCGCGGGGAACCACTCAAGGGGACGCCGAGGGTGCGTCCGCGCGTGGGATGAAAGTGTCGCGTTGCCGGACACTTGGAATTGTTGGAAAAGGGGCTGGCGCCTTCTAGGGTAGAATCAAGATGCGTAAAATTCCCGGAGGGAGCGATGCCGAAGAAGCCCGATGCCGATGATGCCCATCTGATTCTGGAACTCTACAACCTGCGGCGCGAGCCGGAGCTGCGCAAGGCGCGCCAATGGTGGTTGACGGCGTTCTGGCCCAAGGACGCCGATGACTTCATGAAAGTGGCCATGGACTTTGGCTCACAGGAAAACAACTGGCTGCGGCAGGTGGGGAGCTATTGGGGTATTGCCACGTCGTTTGTGCTGAATGGAATCGTGAGCGAAAAACTGTTCTTTGAACCGGCGTTCTGTGGAGAGCTGTACTTCATGTTTGCGAAAGTACGGCCTTTTCTGAAGGAGCTTCGCGAAAAGGCGAAGAATCCCGATCTGTTCTTGCTGTCGGAGAAGGCCATCCTCGGATCGAAAATCGGGCGCGAGGAATTTGCCAAAGCAGAAGCACGCGTGGCGATGCTACGGCCGAAGTGATGAGTATGCGGGACGCAATTCGAATTCGAAAGTGGCGGAATCGATGCGTCGTGGTGTGGTTCGGGTTGGGGGCACTGCTGTTCCCGGCCCGTGGGATGGCGAACGAGGCCGCGACTTGCGATGCGGGAATAACAATGCAGGTGAGTGCGCCAGAATCGAGCCAGGGCAGCTTGTTGCTGGTGGAAGTCAAAAGCGAGAAACCGTTGACGGACGTGAAAGGAGACTGGGACGGGCGCAGTGTTCCCTTTTGGCAGGAAGCTGGCGCGGAAGCGGTCCGGAAAGGTTTCGTCGGTGTGGACCTGGAGAAAGCACCAGGCGAGTACGAGTTGAAAGTGACGGGGCAAACGGCAAGCGGCGAAAAGTTCGCCTGCAGCACGAAGTTGGAAGTGAAAGAAGGAAAGTTTGCGACGGAGAAGTTGACCGTGGGGAAGCAGTTTGTCGAGCCGAGCCCGGAGCAGGTCAAGCGCGCCAACGAAGAACGTCAAAAATTGCGTGACATTTTCGACCGCGTGACGCCGGAGCGCCTGTGGGATGGGAAGTTTCGTATCCCGCTCGATGGGGTGACGACCGGCTCGAATTTCGGTAAACGGCGAATCCTGAACGGCAATCCCGGCTCGCCGCACGGCGGAGCAGATCTCTCCGCATCAACGGGAACGCCGGTACACGCGGCGCAACGCGGGCGAGTGGTGCTGGCGGAAGAACTGTTTTTCTCTGGGAATACCGTGGTGGTGGATCACGGGCTCGGCATCTACACGTTTTATGGCCATCTTTCCGAGATCGGCGTCAAAGTGGGAGACACTTTGGAAGCTGGCGCCGTGCTCGGAAAGGTGGGAGCCACGGGCCGCGTCACGGGGCCGCATCTCCATTGGGGACTGACGGTCGAGCGAGCCAGGGTGAACCCGCTGCAAATTGTTAAGCTGCTGGCGAACGAATGAGCGCTGCAGTGTAGCGTTAAGGCCCCCCCCAGACCATCTCTCAAGTTAAAGGATTAGGTGATCCCCCCTTGCTCCAGGATAAAAATCCTCCGAATGAGGATTGATTGACGGAATGCCCGGACCACCGCAGCGGATAAAGCATCGAGTTCCATTTTGAAACGATTTGGCTGGCGCCCTCACTAGCTATGTGAGGCCAGTGTTGCCAGCCATCCAAGCGGCCAGATGCCGCGGCTCGCGAGACGGAAATGAGTGATCTGGCTAGCAATCTTGCTGTTGCTAGGAGTTATCTCCAGGCCATCGAACGAGGCGCGACTGGGGCAGAGTCAAAGGAGTTTTTTGCCCCAGATGTAGTCTTCGCGGTCTTTCCGAACCGGCTGCAACCTTAGAGCGGGCGACAGGACCTAAAGGCGGCGCTGGAGGACGCCGAGCGTGGCAAGAAGATCATGGCTTCCCAGATCTATAAGATAATGCATGAGATAGCAGATGGTGACCGGGTGGCAATGGAGATCGCATGGGCTGGAGGTTTGGCGGTGCCCTTTGGCTCAGTCCCGGCGGGAGGGCAAATGAAGGCTCATTTTGCCGTGTTTTTGGAGTTTGGAGGCGGTAAAATCGTGCGGCAAAGGAACTACGACTGTTTTGAGCCTTGGTAAGGGGCGGTCGGAGAAAGGGAAGTACGTCGGTACTGTTCCAGGATTGAAATATATGGTACCGTTCCGCCATTGTCTCTGCTGAGGGAAGCCAGCAGAATTGGGGCTGTGTGGGCAAGGTTCGTGCTGTTCTCATCTCTTCTGTCATTGATACGTTTCGGCACCCTGCTGACACGACATATTCGGTTTAAGCCCATTTATCGCGGATGGTTTTAGGGCCCGTATCTTAGAAATCCGATTTGAGGTTGCAGCTCGAAATGTCTCTACTTCATTTTCGGTGCAAAGAACGCCGGCGTACGCTACGAGTCGCTTTGACCGTGCCGCTGACGGTCCATGGGAAACTGGACTCCGGCGAGAAATTCTGCGCGCAGACAAATTCGCAATCCGTGAACCGGCACGGGGCGCTGTTTCCGTTGGAAGAGATTGTGCTTGTGGGTCAGACGCTGATTCTCGTAAACGATCACACCGCGCAATCGATGGAGTGCCGCGTAGTATCCATTCACCGGGCGCGTGACGGGAAGACCTACATCGGAGTGGAGTTCTTGTCGCCGGAAACGAATTTCTGGCACATGCAGTTTCCAATACCCGGATCCAAACCGTTGCGCCGGATCGTTCCTACCAAAGTATCCGCATAGCATCGACGCATTGAAAACCCTTCATCTCTAAATTTATGTGTGCCGCTGAAAAACCGCGAGATAGGATGCGAGTGTGCAAACGAAACTCACGCGCGTCGGGTTGATCTCGGACACGCATGGACTGCTGCGCCCGGAAGCGATTGCGGCACTGCAAGGATCGCAGCTGATTGTTCATGCCGGAGATGCGGGCAATCCGGAGATTGTGGGTTCGCTGCGAAAAATTGCGCCGGTCGTAGCGGTGCGCGGCAATGTCGACAAGGGGGAGTGGGCGCAGAGATTGCCACTAACCGCGGTTGCGGAAGCAGGCGCGGTGATGATCTACGTGCTGCACGATCTAAATGCCCTGGATCTGAGCCCACAGGCAGTGGGATTTCAAGTGGTGGTGAGCGGGCATTCCCACAAGCCGGCGAAAATGGAGCGCGACGGAGTCCTATACGTCAATCCAGGAAGCGCCGGGCCGCGCAGATTTCAATTACCGGTAACAGTGGCGCGGCTGGATTTGGAAACGGCGTCGTTCGCGGTCGAATTCGTGGAGCTCCACGTCTAACGGATGCCTGCAATGATGTTCGTACTGCATCGGCAGCTTTGAGGGCGGCTTCGCCTCTTCGGGCGGGCGGGCCCCCTCCAACACGAGTGTGAAGATTCCGAACGTCAGTGACTGAGCTCTTTTTCGGCACGCGGCACCATGCGGGCGCGCGCGGCGTGGACCAGCCGCAGAAAGCGACGCGCCAGTTCGCGAATCTGCTCGCCCTGGCGTTTCTTGATGGCTTCTCTGGGAATCAATTCACCGCCGATGCCCAGCGCTGCGGCTCCGGCAAGAATAAAATTTGTGGCCGTTTGCTGATTGACGCCGCCCGCAGCTACAAGCGGGATCTTCGGGAACGGCCCCTTGAGCGCGCGAATGTAGAGATCCCCACCAACCGGCGCACAGGGAAAAACCTTTACAAAATCCGCTCCCGCTTTCCATGCGGTGATGACTTCCGTTGGCGTCAATGCGCCCGCAAGAACCAGAATATTTTGTTTGTTGGCGAGCTCGATAGTAGACACGTCGAGGCCCGGATCCGTGAGGAAGTGGGCGCCCGCGTCAAGGCAGCGGCGCGCCGTCTCGGTATCCAGGATCGTGCCCGCGCCGATGAGCACGTCCGGAGTGTTTTTCGCCAGATGGGCAATCACGTCAAGCGCGCCCGGGATGGTCATGGTGATTTCGACGATGGGGATGCCACCGCTGGCAACCGCCTCGGCTGCAAAGCGCGCCTCTTCGGCGGCTGCCGTTCGAACGGCGGGGATGATGCCGATCTCTTCAATTCGCGCGCGAACCTCTTCTTTATTCATTGGAGCCAATCCCCTCCGGAATGTCGGTGTGCGAGTAGCAGAAGAATAGGGCAAACCGCGGTTGCCGTAAACAGGCGAACTCGGCCAAGCGGAATTGCGAGCGCCGGTTTCGTGGGCTTACCTGTCCCATGAACTCGATGGAATCGGTCGGGGTGTAGATGCTTCGAGGGACAGGTCGGGTCCTGGAAAGGGCAGGTCGTTCACAAACTCAGTTCGGTGGGAAGATCTTCGACGGTGGCTGGCACGAGGTACGGGCACAACGTAAACTACTGATTTAATTAAGGTTACATTACAGCTGCGGGTCGAGGGCAGTGCCGATGATGCCACAGTACTAGAACTTAGGTGCGGAAATGTACCCCTTCGGCCATAGGACAGGGGTTCGGCCTAAAATGGGTCAGCTGTCCCATTGCGCGTTTTCGTGCGCAACGCCATACTTGCTCAAGATCGAGACGGAGCTGGACGAAAAATCTTAGGCAATAGGAGAAGCAGAAATGAGTAAACGACAAAAGGGATTCTCTCTTATCGAGTTGCTGATCGTCGTGGCGATCATTCTAATCATCGCGGCCATCGCAATTCCGAACCTCCTCCGGTCCCGCATGGCCGCAAACGAGGCTTCGGCAGTAGGTTCCCTCCGCACGATTAACACTGCGGAAGTGACCTATTCGACCACGTACCCATCGATCGGCTTTGCGGCTTTGTCCAGCCTCGGCGGAACGGCACCTTGCACCAGCGCCACTTCCACGGGTGCTTGCCTGCTTGATGACGTTTTGTCAGCTGGCGTCAAGAGCGGCTACACGTTTGTGACCACGGCAGGCGCCACGTCTCCGGCGGTTACCTATGTGTCGAACGCCAGCCCGAGCGTTCCTGGGCAGAGCGGCACGCGTTATTTCTTCTCCGACCAGTCGGGCGTGATCCGCTACAACGGGACCGCGGCTGCTAGCGCTTCGGACGCGGCTCTGTAAAGGAATCAAGACTGCGGCCTGCGGTTGGCCACGGTTAGTTTCGAAAAGCACGGGACGTAAGTCCCGTGCTCTTTTATTTCTGGGCCTGTAATCAGAGACGGTTGCGGTAGTAATCTCCATCGAAGCGTAGGAATGCTCTCTAATCTCGGGAAAGCAACGCGGTTTTGGCCTTACGGTTTCGCGGGAGCCCACGCGAGGCCATCCACGCCGGGAGTGAGTTCGATGGGAGGATGCATTTCCCAGGAATGCAGGTCCAGGACCGCAATCTTGCCTGCTCCCGTGCCGCTGACGTACGCGATTTGTCCATCCGGACGAACCAGGATCTCGGACGACTTCTTCGGCACCTCAATCGAGCGTATGACTTTCAGTGATTGTAAATCCACGACATGGACGAGATTCGCGCCTGGACTGAGGGCCAGCAACCAGCGGCCGTCAGGAGTTGGCTCCGAAGCATAGGCGGGATTCGGCAGCGCGATCCAACTCGCAATTTTATTGGTCGCCGTGTCAATAACGGCGATGCGCGGGGCGTCCTGATCGTGCGTGAAAACCCGGAGCCCATCCGGCGACATGGAGATTCGCTGGACTGTCTTGGCGACAGGAATCGTTGTGATGAGGCTGCGCTTCACCAAGTCCAGGACGCTGACCGTGCCGGCGCCGACGTTCGCCGTGTACGCGCGGCGGCCGTCGGACGAGATAACAAACATGTGGGATTCCGGCTGCCCGGTGGGAATTTCCGCGAGCACCTTGCGCGTCGAGGGATCGATCACGTCGAGGGCATTGGCGAGTTCCGCAGACACGTAGAGTAAGCCATCGGGTCCGATTTCGGCCCGATGAGGGCGTAGCGGTTTGCCAAGTACGATGGTGGAGACGAGTTTCCGCTCGCGCAGATCAATCACATCAATGGTGCTGCCATCCGTCCCGGGCCTGCCAACTCCGGAATTTCCGTAGATGGGAACGTAGGCCAAGCTGCCATCTTTGGAGACGATGACTTCGTGGCCGTTTACGCCAACCACAATTTTTGCCAGTTCGCGGCGCTCATCTGGGTCGACGATAAGCAGTGTGTGCTCGTATTGATTGGCCACGACCAGTAGACCGTGAGAAGGCGAGGGCGAGTTTGCGCTGCCGAGCCGGGCAGAAGTTAGAAGCAACGCTGCGATAAGAAGCAAGGATACGCGTGCAATCATGGACCACCTCGACAAATCATCTTTCGCATTCGAATACGGAGAACTCTGCGGAGTATATCTTTTCCAGCAGTCAACGGCCACGGCGGGCTTTCCTTTTCGCAGATTTCTTGCTGCGAGGCTTGCGTGCAGCAGGCTTGGGGACGGAAGTAATGGTGCCAGACAGAGAGTCGCGCATTTTCTTGGGCAGCTTGGCGCAGATCATGTCATAGGAATCGCGGAGCAGTTGCGCGAGTTCGTCGGGCCGCAAAGCGTCTTTGTTTTCCAGCGCGACCCACTGTGCACGCGCCAGATAAGGCGCGGGAATGATGCTGGCCCGCTCCGTGAGTTCGGCGAAATTTTCTGGCGAAGCTTTGAAGGAAAGCCAGACGGGCGCCGGCTCAAGCGGCGTGACGGCAAACATCTTTCCACCGACTTTGAAAAGTAAATCGCTGCCCCACTGAATCTGTTCCGTTGTGCCGGGAAATGACAAGCACAGCCCGCGAAGCCATTCGACGTCCATGGGCAAGAGTCTAGGACAAATGGCGGTTCTAGCTCAACGGGTCAGGGGCCGTGGTTGGTTGTCTCCAGGCTATCGGTTTTACGGGGCCGACAACGCAAATCCAGGACAGCGCCGCCAGCAGCGAGACGACGGCCATGATCGCAAACGCCAGGAAAAATCGCCCCGTGCGGCCCACGACGAATCCCGTCAGTGCCGGTCCGATCACACCCGCAAGATTTCCGAAGAAGTTCTGCAGCCCCGTCCAGCGGCCCGCCGTTTTTGGCCCCGCAAGTGTTTGCGTGATGGCCCAGACATTGGAGCCGGAAATACCGCCGCAAGCGCAGGCCATGAGGAGCAGAATCACGGAAGCCGTTGGACCGGCGAGCACGCAGCCCAACAAAAGGATTCCGGCGCCACCGACTCCCACGCCAGTAAACGTCTTTCGCACCAGCGTGGGCGCCGCTCCCGAAGCGATCCATCGGTCGGAAATCCATCCGGATAGGATCGAGGCTACGGCGTAGCACAAATATCCCAGCCCAACGATTTTCGCCATTGTCTCCAGCGAAAAGTGCCGCTCGCGCGTGAGATACGATGGCAGCCAGGTGATTTCGAAATACAGAACGTAATTCACGCCAAAAAGGCCGCCGCACGTTCCCCACAGGGAACGTTGCATCATGATTTCGGCAAACTCCGCGCTGCTGTCTCCAACCGTGGAAATCGCGGTGACGGAGCCTCTTCGCGGCATCCATTTCAGCCAGGGAATCAGCCACAGCATGCTGACGAATCCAAGAACGAGAAAGAACGGGCGCCAGCCATAGCCGGCCACGAGCATTCCCCCGAAATAAGCGCCCAGCGCGGGACCCAAGCCGACGCCGGAAACGAGCAATGCGTTTGCGAATCCGCGGTGAACCTCCGGAACATATTGCGCCAAGACTTTTGAGGAAGAAGGATAGGCGACCGTTTCCCCGAGGCCCAGCAGCAAGCGCGCGGCAAGCAATGCAGCAAATCCATGCGATATGCCCGTGACAGCCGTGGCCGCGGACCACAGAAAAAAACCGGCGGCCATGACCCATTTGACGTCGAAGAGGTCCACCATCCAGCCAGATAATGGAAGAAACAAAGAGTAGGTCACGAAAAAAGAGCCCAGAAGTTTGCCAAGCTGCCAGTCGGACAGACCCAGTTCGCCCTTCAGCAGCGGCGCGGCGATCGCTAGATTTCCGCGATCAATATAATTAATAAGGATGGAAATCGCGAGCAACGCGACTACCCGGTTGATCACGCGCGATTGGCTGCTTTTCTCGTTGGCGGCTGAAGAGGACAAATGGGTCGCCGGACATTCTCCATGCCCGCGCGGAATGTTGCAAGCCAGTTTGTAACGCGATTTTTCTTGCGGTACACGTGCGAACCGCGGCGGCCAGTTCGAGTCAGGACGGAGCGCCGGATGTGTCAGGGCAAGCCTCTGTTCGAGCTAGGCCTGCCCAAGCGCCCTGTCCCGACCGGCGCACCCGTCCTTCCAAATAAGGGGATTCTCACCGGGAGATAATATAGGGAGATCGATAGAGGTAATGCCTCAACCCAACCGGACGGTTCGAAGGACTAACTCAGACTAGACCCCAAAAACGATTCCCTAGTGCCAAATGGCGAGAATCGTCCCCATCGCCAGGAAGCAGACCAGCTGGTAGCCGGTGTTGATCGCGAAAAGTTTCATGCTTTGCTTCATAAAGAGCGCGCCGGTGAATTGCACTGTGGCGACAAAGCCGAGCCACACATGAAAGCCCACCATCAATCCGTGGTGGACGTTTTCCGCATGAAGCCCATCAAGAATGAGAGCCAGGGTGAAGGCGGCGAGTAAGCTGGCGACAAAAGAGCCCGCATACGCTGGCCCGGCGCTCTTCTGCATCTCCTGCGTTTTCGCCTTGTCGTTCGGATCATAGCCCATTTCGCGCATCCATGGCTTTGCGAAAAGCAAGGGCGAGTACCACAAGAATCCGACCACCATGGTGGAAATCGCGGCGACCAAAATAGCGAGAAAATTCAGATGATGGAGATTCATGAAGGGCACCCTCCGATTGTGTAGCGCGCAAAACTGTGCGCGCTATCCTAGGCGCGCCGCCCTGCGTTGTAAAGGAGAAGAACTGCGAAAGCAGATTGGCTAGAGCGTGATGCGCCGTCTTGAAAAGGCTACGGCTCCGCGGGGAAACGCACGATTTCGCCTTCCACCGGAATTTCCATTTCGCGCTTGACGGTGGCTTGTTTAGAATCGGCCTTCCACCGCCCAGAGGACTCGAACGAAGGAAATGCGTACGGCAACCCTTCGCAGCTCAGCACGGAATTCGCATCGCACAGATGAAAATGAAGATGCGGCTCCGTGGCATTCCCTGAATTGCCAACCAGCCCCAAGACCTGGCCGCGGCGCACGTGGTCTCCCATTTTGACGCGCACTGAAGCAGGTTGCATGTGAGCGAAGACCGCGTAGCGGCCGTTCCCCAGATCCAGAATAACGTGGTTGCCTCCCACGGTTTTCAGCGTCATGGGCACGGCCCTGGCGGTTTCGTCAGGAATGTTCTCCGGAATGCCGTCTTGCACTTCGGTCACGACCCCATCCGCCACCGCGTGAATCTCCGCTCCATACGCGAGATAATTCTTGTTGTCCTTGGGATTCCCTTTGTGCGTGTTCCCCTCCGCGTTGATTTGGATCCAGTCAATGGCAAATCGCTGTGGGATGCACGAACGCCCGTCAATGGGAAGAATCGAAGTTCGGTGAAAGGACGTATTGGAAGGACCATTTGCGGCGACCCAGTTTTCGCCGCGCAATGGCGGACTGATTACCACCACGGGATCTTGGTCAATGAGTTCCGGAAGCGTTTCCACTGTGACCTCTTCCGGAGGATTCCCGACTTTTACCGTGAAGCGATGGCGAAGCGCGGGGGATAGCTCATTGCGTTGGCTCATCGCCAGCGACATAAAGATAAAAGTGAACTTGCGCGGGCCAATGGTAGTTGCGTTCGGCTTCCCGGTATCATAGAACATGCTTTCGAGCTGCTGTCCCGAAAGACTCAGCAGCGACTTGTGGTTGGCATCCACGAGTTCGAGTCGCGTGATCGTCGCGTCCGTATCCTCCCAGTTACGCACGTGAAGCTCATAAAGAAGATTCCACCCGCCGTCGGCCTTGAAAGGAGCCGGACGCACGGGAATGGAAATATCCAGCGGCTCGATGAATTCCCTATCCGATTCCTGCTGAGGCGGCGGATTTTTCGTCGCAGGCGCGCTCGAATTCGAAGGCGCCTCTTGCGCAACGCGTTGGAAAGAAAGTGGCTGGGGAGGAACGCCGGTTTGTATCCACGTGCCGCGGATTTCTGAACCGTCCTTGCTCAGCACTCCTTCATAGACGCCGCCAACTGGTTTTACCGTGAAGCGCACGGCATCGCTCGTTACGGTGATTTCGCTCATGGGAAGCACCGCGCCCTGGTCTTTGCTGTTGAGCTGCCCCGCGTACGCTCCGCCACTCGCCGTCGAAATTGTCAAAACCAAATGCAGCTTCCCGGAGCCCACCCCCAATGTGCCCTCCCACGTGCCTTCCAGTGTTTGCGTTCCGGTCTGTTGAGGGGAAGGTGGCGCGAGAAGCGTAGCTCCGGAAAAAATCAAGATGTACGCCGACAAAAGTATGGATTTCATGCGCACTCCGCGAGTTCCGCGGACGGTAGGTTAAGGCTTCCGCGGCCGCAAGGCAAACGCGAAGGGCGAGTGCCAGCGCCGAAAGGCAAGAAGAGTGAAGCAAGAAATGTGATCGAGAGTGCCGCTGAAGTGAAGGCGCGAAAAGCTTTTTTCTCGACCGGGGAGCGAAAAAAACGCTAGTCCCTTGTAGGAAGCATGGCGCGAAAATTTTTCTATACAATGGAGGGGCGATAGCCTAAAAGAAAAGTATACCGAGTTTCCAGCAACTCGGAAAAATCATGGTCGCCTCCAGGAAGGTATGTGATCCGCCGCGGGTTTCTCAGTGAAACCGGGGGCACTCACACGGATGGGGAATGGGGGCGCAAATCGGCGGTCCGAGCCGAAATTCGGACGAGGAGGAGTGGTTCATGAAAATGAGAATCGTGAGTCTCTTGGCTTTGGCATCCTTGCTTTTGGCGTTTGCGTTTATCTCTTCGGCGCCCGCGGCTCCGAACAAGGCGAATACACCGGCGGCCACCGCAGCGAGCACCTTGCCGGCTACCACGGAAGCAACTCCAGCGGAGCCCCATCCGGAAATTCGCGATGCCATTGGCGCTTTGAATCGCGCTAAGGAGCATCTGGAGCATGCCGCGCACGATTTCGGCGGTCACCGCGTGGATGCCATTCATGCCATCGATGAAGCCAAGCACCAGCTCGAAATTTGCTTGAAGTATTAAGAGACCGAACTCAGAGCGGCCATCTTCGTTTCTGCAGAACTTCAAAACAAGAACCCGGACCGAGGCTGCTTCGGTCCGGGTTCTCTTTTCTGGAGCAAACGCGAATTACTGCACGCGGTGAAACTCAACATAATCCCGGCCCACGTAGAGCCGGTAGCCGCCCGTAACGGCGCCGGCAAGCACTTGCAGTGGAACAGGGCGCTTGATTTCGCTGTCGCGTGCCGAGGCCACGCGGAAGAGGTCGTTGGCCGCCAGATCCATTACTACGAATTTTCCTGCTTCGATGAACCCCACGCCGTATGCGCCGGGCTTCAGTGTCTGCCCGCCAATTTCCAGGGTCTCTTCATTCAGCAAGTAGGCTTGGTACTTTTCGCGAATTCCCGTGGAGTAGCCGGAATTGTCCACAAGTCCCGCCAGCACATAAAAATCATCCGCGAAGTGGACGCCGCCGGTGTTGCGCATCTGTGCCGGAGCGGTCTGCCCGCGGAAAAAGACTCTCTCCGGGAAAATCTTAGGGGTGATTTCGGCGGCCTTGAGGATAACTTCTTTTCCCTCTGCGGGAGGACTGCCGGCCATCGTTGTCGGCAGATGTCGAATGGAAAAAGCTAAAAGCAGCATAGGCAAGAGAACTGCGTATTTTGCGAATCGCGTCATGGAGGCTCCTTTCAGGATGCTGAAATCGTACATCATTCCTGCCTTCTGGCGAAAAGTGCAGCCCATCCGGCCATCTAGTGCCATCCGCGCCTGGGCGCGGCCCTGCTTTTTTCGAAGCGATCCGTAGACGAAGTGGACGGGGGCGATGATGTGTTATCGTACGCGCGCCGGAATTCGCGCGAAAAAGGGAGAAGAACAATGCTGGATCGCCGGAATTTCATGAAGACCTGCTCGGGAATGGGTTTGGCGGGGTCGCTGCTTCCCGGAGTGCTCTGGGCGCAAGCACAAGCCGAAGGCTCGAAAAAGATCACCAAAGAAATGATCGAAAATGCCGCGGCCATCGCCGATGTGCCGATCTCGGATGAATACAAAGACATGATGCTCGAGAATTTGAACAATCATGCCAAGGGCTTCGAAGAAATCTACAAACTGCATATCCCGAATTCCGTGGAACCGGCGCTCCTTTTTGATCCCGTAGTTCCGGGAATGAAGCTCGATACTATGCGAAAGCCGATGCGCGTTTCCAAAGCGCCGGCCAGCAGTGCTTCGGGAGCGCACAAGAATCTGGAAGAGTTGGCATTTGCGAGCGTCCGGGAACTCGCTGAGCTCGTTCGAACAAAAAAAGTTTCCTCGGTGGCGCTCACGGAGATGTACTTGGGACGGCTAAAGAAATATGACACGACGCTGAAGTTTGTCGTGACGCTGACGGAAGAGCGTGCGCTCGCTCAAGCCAAAAAAGCCGACGCCGAAATCGCCGCCGGAAAATATCGCGGCCCGCTGCACGGCTTGCCTTGGGGCGCGAAGGATTTGCTGGCCGTGAAGGGCTATCGAACCACGTGGGGCGCCGGCGGATTCGAGAATCAGATGATTGATGAAGATGCTGAGGTCGTGAAGCGCTTGGACGAAGCGGGCGCCGTGCTGGTCGCAAAGCTGACTCTTGGCGCGCTCGCGCAAGGTGACATCTGGTTCGGAGGTGTGACGCGTAATCCGTGGAACACGAAGCAAGGTTCGAGCGGTTCGTCCGCTGGACCCGCCTCAGCCACCGCCGCCGGGTGCGTGGCCTTCAGCATCGGTTCAGAAACGCTCGGCTCGATTTCTTCGCCTTCCACGCGCTGTGGTTGCACGGGCCTACGCCCGTCCTTCGGACTGGTTCCGCGCACGGGAGCGATGGCCCTCTCCTGGAGCATGGACAAACTCGGCCCCATCTGCCGCGCAGTGGAAGATTGCGCGCTTGTGCTGGACGCCATCTACGGACCGGACGGCCACGATCGCACCGTAAAACCCGCGGCCTTCAATTGGGATGCAACTTTGGACTGGAAAAAACTGCGCGTCGGTTACCTGAAAGCCGATTTCGAACGCAAGCCCGGCGAAGGCCAGGAGCCACCAATAGAAGAACCGGCGGCAACTCCCGAAGAGCAAAAGCGGCGCGACGAACAAAAGAAACGCCAGGAAGCCGCGCAAGCCCGGGCCGAATATGATAGAAAATACAACGATGCCGCGCTGGCGAAGCTCCGGGACATGGGCGTCAACCTAATCCCCGCGGAGCTGCCGAAATTTCCATATGACGCCATGGTCGCCATGCTCACGTCAGAAGCCGCCGCGGCCTTTGACGACCTCACGCGTTCCGGCAAGGACAAGCTGTTGACGATGCAGCGCGAATTTGATTGGCCGAACGGGTTTCGCTCCGCGCGTTTTATCCCTGCGGTCGAATATATTCAAGCCGCGCGAGCGCGCAGAATGGCGATGGACGCCGTCGCGAAAGTGTTCGACGATTTTGACGTGATCGTCGCGCCCACGCAGGGTCAGCAACTCGTCATCACAAATCTAACCGGCAATCCCGCCGTGATTTTACCGAACGGATTGCGCGGAAGCGATGCGCCCAAGCCGCCATCGGACGATCCTGCCGATTTCCGCAATGCAGGTGGGCCAGGCACGATGGCGAGCCTGACGTTCCTTGGAAAATTGTACGGAGAAGCGCCGCTGCTTGCGTTCGCGCGCGCCTACCAGGATGCGACGGGCTTTCACCTATTGCACCCCACGCTGACGCCCGCGCCCTAGTTTTTTCACGCGCACCATTCGAATGAGGTTTGGAACGGACACGTTACATGCCTTTCGCGATCGGGTAGCCTTTACCGGCCCAGTCCGCAGCGAAGCTGGTCGGAAGAATCAGGACGCGCAATTTTTTGAATCCCATGCTGCCCAGAGCCGTAAACGCGGGACGAATGTTCGGACATTTCTCCAGCGGGCAGCACCCGCAATAAATCACCAGATTCGTCGAGCGCGGCAGGCCGTCCGCCCATTTTTTCAGCTCGGCGAGCCCCTCCTCCGTCGAAGCAGTTCCGTGATAAACAGCGCCAGGGACATGCCCCCCGGCAAAAAGTGACCGGAACCCGACATAGAGAATGGTCGGCGGTGTAACAACTTTGTCTGTGAGTTCGCGCGCGAGTTCCGCTGCTTGGACACTTTGCGCGGCGGTCCATGGATCGGAGGCTTTTGCCTCATCCGCATTGGCCACGCGCGTTGGCACGACAAGCAGCGCTACGGCTGCCGAGAGAAGGAATGCAAGAACGAACACAGTGGCCGAGTAAGTCGCCGTGATTCGCAAACGCATGACGATTGGCCTCCGCGTTTCATTGTAGAACCAAAACGATGGAGCGGACAAACGGCCGAGTTATAAAAGAGCTTGTTCTCGCGGAAGGTAATCGCTATTTCCTGAGTTCCGTGCGCGTCTTCTGCAGCTTCAGCGCCGTGGTGCGCAGCGTTTCCGGCACATTCTTGTTGGTGGTCAGCCGCTTCAGGTCCACGGCATTGAGAATGGGAAGCATGTGCAAAGTGACATCGAGAGGTGTCTTGGGATTGTTGATGAGGTTTCGAACCACAGTGTAGTTCTTTCGAAAGGCGCGGTTGCCCGCAATGGCCCGAAGAATTTCATCGGTGAGGCTGGTCATGCCCGCAAAAGCCTCGACTTCCTGATCCGTCAAGCGGGGAGACTGCAGCACCGCGCGCTGCACCACCTTGTTATTGTCGCGGATCAGTGTGCGCCGCGCTTCCGATCCGCCCTTCATCGCGAATTGCACGCGCTGCGCAACAGTCATTTTGGCAAGGCGTTGAATCAACGTCTGCCGCCGCGCAAGGTCGGACTCCGCCGCGGCTGCTGCCTCTGCGAGAGCGGCTTCATCAATGGGATTGCCAGGTCCGTGAAGTTCGTGGAGCTGAGTTTTTTGCTCGGCAGTCAGAGCGGTCGATTGTTCGAGCGCGGAAGCCAGCGCCGGAGACTCGCTGACGCGATCCAACTCTTCCATCAGCGCCTGGATCCCCAGCGTCGAGAGATGTCGTACCGCCGGAACCAGAAATTCCGCCCCGCAATTCTTGTTTTGCACCATGGCGTCGCAAACGCCAGGCTTGTCGGAGAGATTCTTCGCCGCGTAGGCATACAGCGCGGGCAAAGCATGCTCGCGCTTCAAAGCTTCCACAAAGGATTCGACGGGCTGCGAGAGCAGCGCGTCCTGCGCGCGGGAGGAGACCATCTCGTCGACGTCGCCGGCAAGAACTGCCAGGATTTCCGCGCGATCGGCCGGAGCAAGATGCGCTCCGCCGGTGCAAACCGCCATCTTGCGTTCGCGCGGCGCGCGTCCGTGACGCAGATCTTCCAGTACCTCAGGGCTGAGAGCTTCCACTCGTTGCCTGCCTCAAATCCTTCTGGCTAAGCACTATTGTACCGGAAGCGCCGGGCGCTCCGAGCGGCGGCATCGCTTGCCCGTTCAATTCCAGCAATACTGCGGATGAGTCCCCGGCGCTGACCTCAAACTGCTGCTTGGCGGAGAAGTGCCGCGTCTCTCCCGCCGGAAGCTCCGTATCCAAAAGTAGGTTGTTGTCCGCCACAACGCGCACGCGCGTGGCGGCGGAAGTGGACACGGAAAGATCCAGCGGCATGACTGCCGATGTGGAAGCAGCTGCGGGGACGGTGGAATTATCAAGCGGCCCAGACTGGACTGGAAGGGAAGTGAGCGAAGACGAATTGGCATGGCGGTGAGCCATATAGCGCCGCCAACCGTAACGCCCCGCATAGAATAATCCGACGACGATTAGAACCAGAACCAATACCGCGGCAACAGGAACCCATTTTGGCGGCGAAGGAATGCGTTCCTCGGGCTTGGCAATGGCGGCTGGCGATTTTTCCGATCGCGCTAAATCATATTCGCCGAGCAGCGCCTCCTCATCGAGGCCCAGATACCGCGCGATGGTGCGCACAAACCCGTGTCCAAAAACTCCGCCCGGCAGCCGCCCCCAATTTTCATTTTCCAGTGCTTCGATGAAGCGCACGCTGATGCGCGTGGCTTTGGTGAGTTCGTCCATGGAGACTTCGCGCAGTTCGCGCTCGCGCTTCAGGCGTTCACCGAAATTTCCCCTGGCCATGGACCGAACCTGTCCTCAACAACTAAAGGTGGGCGCTCGCAACGCGGCGGCGTGGGACCCCTGAACGGACTATAGGCGGCGTCCTAAGCTACTGTCAAACGAAGGAGTTGCGAGCCTGTGGAAAGCAGCTAGCCGCTGGCCCGCGGCCCCAGGATAGCAAGATGGCCACGCCTGTACCACGAGCGTGTTGCGCCCCTATTTAAGAGGGCCCATACTGGCGGAGATTCGTGGGCGTGTGTCCGCATTGGCGGACCCTTTTATTTTTGCTCGGAAACGCTACACAAGTTCTCAGGGATTTCAGTGCGGTCGGCACTTCCGCAGGAGAAGCGGGTTACAGCGGGTCAAAAATCTTGAAGGAACAGGTTGAAACGAGCGTGGAGGAAGTAAAGCAATTTCCAGCCGTCGAACGCCGCCGCAATCCTGCGGTGCCGTCCGAGCAGCGGGAAAAGGGCGAGGTTGCCGTCTTCCAGGAATTGGGGAAGGCGCTCACATCTTCGCTGCAGCTCGATCAAGTTCTCCGCACGATTATGGAGAAGATCGACGAATTCCTGCGCCCGGACAATTGGTCGCTGCTCTTGCTCGACGAAGCCAAACAGGAACTTTATTTCGAACTCGCCGTAGGAAAAGCCTCGCAGGCCTTAAAAGATGTGCGCATCAAGATGGGCCAAGGCATCGCCGGCTGGGTGGCGCAGCGCGGCGAGACCGTGGTCGTGCCGGACACCTCGAAAGACACGCGCTTTTTTGGCAAGGTCGACGAAAAAACCAAAACGGAAACGCAATCCATCGTCGCCGTCCCTGTAAAATTTCGCGATACCTGCCTGGGCGTCATCGAACTGATCAATTGTATCGGCCCCGAGGGCTTCGATCCGCGCGACCTCAAGCTGCTCGAAGCGCTTTCCGATTTCGCCGCCATCGCGCTGGAAAACGCGCGCCACGTCAAAAAAATTCACGAACTCACCATCACCGACGATTGCACCTCGCTCTACAACGCTCGTCACATGGGCTTTATTCTCGAGACAGAGATTTACCGCTCGCAGCGGTACAACTACGAATTTTCCATCGTCTTTATCGACCTCGACCATTTCAAACAGGTCAACGATACCCATGGCCACTTGGTCGGCTCGCGCTTGCTGGCCGAGATCGGCAACGCACTGAAGGAACATTGCCGCCTGATCGATTTCGCCTTCCGCTATGGCGGCGACGAGTTCGTCATTCTGCTGCCGCAGACTTCGAAGGAAAGCGCGCTAAACGTGGCGCGCCGCTTGCACAAATTAATCCGCGAGGCCACCTGGCTCGGGCCCGAAGGCCTGAACATCAAGCTCACGCCCAGCGTCGGCGTCGCCTCCTACCCCGTGGATTCACGCACCAAGGAAGGGCTGCTGCACCTCGCCGATGAAGCCATGTACCTGGTGAAAAATACCCGGCGCGATTGCGTGGCCGCCGCCAACATCGGAATTCTTCCGGACACCGCGGCCGCTGCGGAGTCCGCGGGCTAGCTTCTTCCGTTTCCTTTAAGTCCGGGCCTCTTCTATACAGCCCTTCGAAATTTTGCTTAACTAAACGCATGAAGCGAAGTGAAGCCGCGAAGTATGCGCGCTGGTCGGCGGCCGCCGCATTGGTGCTGGCGATCCTGACGGCTGGGGTGTATTTCGAGCGCAAATGGGTGTCGTACAGAGAAAGCAAAAAGGCCCCGCCGTCCGCGCCAAAAGACGTTTCGCGTCTATCCAGCGGGCTGACGTTTTCCAAGGTCGAAGGAAATCGCGCCATTTTCACGGTAGCCGCTTCGAAATCCACCGACTACAAAGATAAGGACGCGAGTTTGCTCGAAGACGTGGGCATCACCATCTTCGGCAAGAACGGCGATCGGCACGACACCATCCACACCCAAAGCTGCCAGTACGAGAAGGAAGGCGGTGGCGTCAACTGTAGCGGCGAAGTGCAAATCGAACTGGAGAGCGCCGCCGATGCCGACCGCGCCGTCAAAAATCCCACGGGCCCTCCGGCGCAAAAAGTGCATGCAGAAACCCGCGGCATCCTCTTCAACCGTCTCACCGGGCTCGCGCAGACGGATCAACCGGTAAAATTTGATTTTCCGAGCGGCAGCGGCGATGCCATAGGAGTCGAGTATCACTCCCAGGAAGGCACTCTGCGTTTGCTGCGCGATGTGCATTTGCTGCTGGAACCCCAGCCAAGCGGCGCCGCCGGGAAAAAGCCGGTGACGACCGACGCGCGCAATCCTGTGCACGTCACCGGAAGAAGCCTCGAATTTGGCCGCAACACCAGAACCCTGCATCTACAAGGTCCCGTCGAAGCGCAATCGCAAACGGCGCGACTTCTCGCCGGAGAGCTGACGCTGCTCCTGGACGTAGCCTTTCGCGCGCAAAAATTAATCGCCACGCCCGGCGGAACCAAGAGAAATCCGATGCTCTCCTCGCAATCCGCGGATGATCCCGTAAACGTGAGCGCGGAAACCTTGACCGCGTACTTTGCTCCCGAGGGATGGCTGACGAAAATCGAGGGTACCGGAAGCCTTCAGGGATCGCGACAGAGCGGAAAAGAGCAAGAAGAATTCAGTTCGCAAACCGGAACGATGGAACTCCGCCCCAAAGTGGATCAGCCGGAGAAATTGACCTTGAATGGGAGCGTGTTGCTGAAAACGCGCACGCAAGGAACCGGCAACGCCAGAACTCTGCAGACTAGCGCTCTGCTCGTCGAGTTTGCCGAGAACCGGAGTAGCGCCGGCAGTATACCCAAGCATGCCGAAACCCTCGGCGCCGGTACCATCGAATGGCTGGACGCAACGCCGCAAATGGGAGCTTCAGGCACTACCGCGAACAGCGTGGCGGCGCGCACGAAATTGGATGCCGACAAACTGGAAATGGAATTTAGCAGCGATGGCAAGGCCAAGCAATTACTTGCCAACGGCAATGTCCGCACCGAACGAGCCTCGACCGGGAAACCCTTGCAAACGGCGACTTCGCATAGCGGAGTCGCCCAACTGTTGCCGAGTGGCTCGTGGTCGCAAATGGATCTGCAGGGAGACGTGAAGCTGAAACAGGGTGACCAAACCGGCCAAGGCGATCATGCCGTATTTGTTCAAGCCACGCAGACTGCCATGCTGGCCGGAAAAGCAATCGCCCGCGACGCCACCACCGAAACCCACGCCCCACGCATTACCTTCAATCAGTCCAATGGCGACATTCACGCCGAAGGCGGAGTGCGCTCCACCGATTTCTCCGCAAAAAGCAGCGCCACACAACTTGCTCCCGTGCCCACCAATGTCACCTCCAACACCATGCAGGGAAATTCGAAAGGTGGTCGCGCCCTCTACACCGGCCACGCGCGCTTGTGGCAAGGCGACTCCGTGATGGAAGCAGATTCCATTGAACTGCTGCGCGACACGAAGATTCTGAACGCCGCCGGAAATGTCCGTGCCGTTTTTCCCCAGGCCCCAGGCCCCGCCTCCACTCCGGCCTCCCAGCAACCCGCCGCAGTGCAGGCCGCGCCGAAAAAACCAGAATTGTGGCACGTCTCCTCCGGCACGCTCACCTATCACGACACAGAAAGCTTCGCGCACCTTGAAAAAAACGTAGTCGCACAGTCCACCGAGCAAACCATGCGCGCTCCGCTGGTGGACTTGTATTTCACCAAGAGCGTTGCAGCCAATACGCCGGCGCCCAGCACTCCAGCTCCCGCCAAGGCCATCTCCGGCGCTCAGCAAATCTCCCGCGCCGTCGGAACCGGTGGCGTAATCGTGGACCAAGGTACGCGCAGAGCTACCGCCGAGCGCGGAGAGTACCTCGCCACCCAGGGAAAATTCATCATGAGCGGCGGAGACCCCACCATTTTTGACGCTTCCGAAGGCACAACCAAGGGCCATCAATTGACCTTCTTTTTAGCGGATGATACGATCATCGTCGACTCAGAAAATGGCACGCGGACGTTGACGAAACACCGAGTCGACAAATGATGGTGCCCGCTCCGCGGCCGCCCGTGAAGAGGTATGCTGAAGCTCCAGGCCGTCGATCTAAGCAAGTCCTACCGTGGTCGCAAGGTCGTTGACGACGTGGCACTGGAGATTGGGCAAGGCGAAGTCGTGGGGCTCCTTGGCCCCAACGGCGCCGGCAAGACCACCACCTTCTACATCATTGTCGGCCTCGCCCGCCCCGATTCCGGCCGCGTTCTCCTCAACGAAGAAGAAATCACCGACCTGCCCATGTACCTCCGGGCGCGCAGCGGCATCAGCTATCTTCCTCAGGAACCCTCGGTTTTTCGTCAACTGACCAGCGAGGATAATTTGCTCGCCGTTCTTGAGACGCTGCCGCTTACGCCGGAACAGCAGCGCGACCGGCTGGAGGAGCTTCTGGTGCAGATGGGCCTGGAAACCGTTCGAACTAGCAAGGCCTACACTCTTTCCGGCGGAGAGCGCCGCCGCCTGGAGATCGCACGCTCCCTGACTCTACAGCCTTCTTTTATTCTTCTCGACGAACCTTTTTCCGGTATCGACCCTCTAACCGTGAAGGATTTGCAGGAAATCATCCGCGATCTGGCGAAATCGGGTATTGGCGTGCTCATCACCGACCATAACGTGCGGGAAACTCTTAGCGTCACGGATCGCGCTTATATCCTGAAAAGTGGGAAAATATTCCGTAAGGGCCGCCCAGACGAGTTAAGCAACGATCCGGAAGTGCGCCGCGTGTACCTGGGCGATCATTTCCGCCTAAACTAGAACGACAGAAGGGAACAGACGGGACCATCCATGGCTTGGCAGGGACTCAAACTCAACCTGAGAGTTTCGCAGAAGCAGATTCTGACTCCGGGCCTCGTGCAGATGGTCAGTGTCCTTGCCCTCAATCGCCTCGAACTTCGCGAGATGATCAACCAGGAGATGATCGCCAACCCCGTCCTCGAAGAGCAAAACGAAGAGCCCACCCAAACCGACAACTACAGCGACGAAAACTTTCTGAAAGCCGAAACGGAAAAACTTCCGGAGAAGCCCGAGGCCAATCCCTTCGACGAATTTGACGTAGGCACTTTCTTCAACCAATACCTCGATACCGGCGGTGACGGCGGCCAATCGCAAGAGCGCGAAGTTTCCGAGCGGCCCTCTTTCGAAAAGTTTCTTTCCTCGCCTAGCGGGCTTTCCGACCATCTCGAATGGCAGTTGAGTGTCACCATCTGCTCGGACGCCGTAAAAGAAATTGCCGAAAATATCATCGGCAACCTGGATGAAAACGGCTACCTGACCGCCTCGCTCGAAGAACTGCTGCAGAATGGGAAATATACCCAGGACGACCTGGACGACGCGGTAGCCGTCGTGCAGGACTTCGATCCCATCGGAGTTGGCGCGCGGGACTTGCGCGAGTGCCTGCTGCTGCAACTGAAAGCCTTCGACCCGCAAAACACCCTCGCGCATCAGATCGTTTCCGAGCATCTGAAGCAAGTGCAATCGAACCAGCTGAAAGAGATTGCCAGAGCCTTGAACCGCCCTCTGGAAGTGGTAAAGCACTCTTTGGAAGTCATTAAGAAGCTCGATCCCCGTCCCGGCCTGCGCTACAACAAGACCGAGCCCCGCCTCGTTGAGCCCGACGTCTACTTCCGCAAAGTGGACGATCAGTGGCAAGCCTTCCTGAATGAAGACGACATGCCGCAATTGCGCCTGAGCCCCACATACCGGCGCTTGCTGGTGAAAGATGCCGCGGACCGCGACGTCCGCAACTACGTCAAAGAGCGCTTCACCGCCGCCGTCCAGCTCATGAAAAACATCGAGCAGCGCAAGCACACCATTCTGCGTGTCTGCCAGTCCATCATCGCCCGCCAGGGAGAATATCTCGACCACGGCCCCGACGCTCTGAAGCCCATGATGATCAAGGAAGTCGCCGAAGAAGTCGGCGTCCACCCCTCGACGGTGAGCCGCGCCGTGGCCAGCAAGTATGCACACACTTCGCAGGGCGTGCTCGAGCTGCGCTCGTTTTTCAGTGAGTCGGTAAATGGCCCGGAGGGCGACGGCATGTCCTTGCTGACCCTCAAGCGCCTCGTCAAGAAAATGATCGAAGAAGAAGACGCGACCAAACCGCTGACCGACGAGCAAATCGCCAAGAAACTCGACGACGCCGGCATCCACGTCACCCGACGCACCGTCGCCAAGTACCGCGAAGACATGCGAATTCCCAGCACTCACCAGCGCCGCGAGAAGAACTGAGTCCGCCCCGCCCGTGAAGCCGCCCACAAGACACGACTCCCGCCAACTGGTCATCCTCACCGGACTTTCCGGCTCCGGAAAAAGCACCGTTCTCCACGCCTTTGAAGACATGGGTTTTTACTGCGTGGACAACCTGCCGGTCGAACTCATCCCGATTTTTGCCGAGCTCCATGCCGCCGGCGAAGGCGACTTCGCGCGCGCGGCTCTGCTTGTAGATGCGCGCGAAGGAATGCAGTTACAGAAGCTCCCCCCGCTCCTCAAGCATTTGAAAAAAAATCATCCCATCACGCTCGTCTACATCGAAGCGAACGACGACGCTTTATTGCGCCGCTACAGCGAGACCAGGCGCCCGCATCCCCTGGGGAAAAACTTTTCCGTGCGCGAAAGTCTGAAGCACGAGCGCGCCCTGATGGACCCCATTCGAAAGCTCGCGGACGTGGTGATCGATTCCACCCAATTCAACGTCCACGAACTACGCCACTTCGTCACCACCCGCTTCAAAAATCCCGACACGCGCCCCATGCTGGTTTCCGTCGTTAGTTTTGGCTACCGCTACGGCGTTCCCTCCGACGCAGACCTCGTCTTCGACGTCCGCTTTCTCCCCAATCCGCATTTCGTCCCGCGCCTGCGCCCGTTCACCGGGCAAGATCCCAAAGTGCGCCGCTATATCCGTTCCTTCCCGCAAACCGGAGAATTCCTGCGCCGCATCCAAAGTCTCCTGACCTATCTTATTCCCCACTACATCCGCGAGGGAAAAAGCTACTTGACCATCGCGTTTGGCTGCACCGGAGGAAAGCACCGCTCCGTGATGATGTCCGAGTGGCTGCAAAAAGCGCTCCAAAAGCACGGCTATTCCGCAAAAGTCATCCACCGCGACATCGAAAAGTAATCCGGCGAACGCTAAGCAAAACTACTCTTCTGCACACACCCGAAAACTTGACACGCCGCGACGCCGCGAATAGCGTAACAATGGACTTAGTCTGGAGCCTCCAGCGTGGCCTCGTGGTTTTCACCACAGTTGAAAAGGCTGTTGAGTTACGAGCGGCCGTACTCGGTCCGCCTGGCGCTCGGCGTGCTTCTCGTGGCGTTTGTCGCCGTCGCGGAAGGCGCAGTTGCCTTGATGGTGAAAATTGCCATCGACTTCGTGCTGGACCCTTCCGTCTACGTAACGCGTCTTCCGTTGCTGACCCTTCCCGGCGGGCGCCAAATCTATCTCAATGAATTCTTTCCAGCGAGCATTCATAACGTCGGAAGGATGTTCGCATTGACCTTGGTCACCCTTTTCTTCGCAAAAGCGCTCGCCGAGTACCTGGGCACAACCCAAATTCAATATGTCGGCCAGGCCGCGGTGACCGACCTGCGCAATCAAGTCTACGGACGCCTGATTCGCCAGCCCATCGGCTTCTACCAGCGCCACTCCACGGGACGAGTCATTTCCTCTGTCATCAATGATGTGGAGAAGGCCCGACTCGCGCTCAGCGACTATCTGGCTGATATTTTCCAGAAGAGTTTCACCTTCCTCGTTTTCGTCGCCATGATGTTTTATCTCGATTGGAGAATGGCCCTCGGCGCCGCCGTCCTGCTCCCGCTCATTGTCTTCCCGGTCGTCAAATTCGGCCGGAAAATCCGCAGCTCTTCCGAGAACAGCCAGACCCGCCTGGCGGACTTGAGCCAGATTCTGCAAGAGACCGTGAGCGGCAACCGCGCCGTAAAAGCCTTCGGGATGGAAGACTTCGAGATCAAAAAATTTCGTGAAGCCTCCCGCAAGCTCTTGCGCGAAAACATGCGCTGGGTCCGCGCCGCCCTGAGTACCGGCCCGATCATGGACATTCTTGGCGCCGTCATCATCTCGCTCCTTCTCCTCTACGCGCGCGGCCGCATTCATCACCAAGAGCTGACCATCGGCGCCTTCTTCGCCTTCATCTACGCGATGTTCAATTGCTACATGCCCATCAAGCGCGTCGGCTACATCTATCAGCAATTCCAGGCCGCGCTCGGTGCCAGCACGCAAGTCTTTGCCTACCTTGATCGTCAGGAAGAAAAAATCGAACATCCCGGAGCAAAGCCGTTAGCGCCGTTTTCGCAGGAAATCGTTTTCGATAACGTTGGCTTTGCTTACGACGATGACGCCGTCATCGTGCTCGAAAACATTGACTTCCGCGCGCGGCGCGGCGAAGTAATCGCCCTGGTCGGCTCCAGCGGCGCCGGTAAAACCACGCTCGCCAATTTGCTCCCTCGTTTCCACGAAGCCACCTCGGGAGCCATTCGAATGGATGGCGTGGACATTCGCGATGTCACCATCAAGTCCCTGCGCGAACAGATCGCCATGGTCTCCCAGGAAAATATCCTGTTTCACGACACCGTCTGGAACAACATCTGCTATGGCCTTTCGAATGTTCCCAAAGAAAAAGTTGTCGCCGCAGCGCAAGCCGCCCTCGCGCACGATTTCATTCAGGAACTTCCAAAAGCATACGACACCATCATCGGCGAACGCGGAACGCGACTCAGTGGAGGCCAGCGCCAGCGCATCGCCATCGCGCGCGCCATTCTGAAAAATTCTCCCATCCTGATTCTTGATGAAGCGACTTCGGAACTCGACGCCGAATCCGAGCTCTACGTCCAGAAGGCTCTGGCTAACCTCATGGTGGGCCGCACCACCTTCGTAATCGCGCACCGTCTCGCTACCATCCGGCGCGCGGACAAGATTCTAGTTCTGGAAGATGGACAAATTCGCGAAAGCGGAACGCACGCGGAATTGATCGCGCGCGGCGGCATTTACGCGCGGCTTCACGATCTGCAATTTGCCGACGATGACTTGCTGGCAACGGCGCAAGCCAATCCGGCAAAAATGAACGACTCACCCGATTCCCTATGACCCAAACAACCACAGTACCCACGAAAAAAAGCGAATGCCTTTCCATGACCGGCTACGCACAGGCGCGCGGCGAGCTGCACGGCTGGGCCGTCCGTGTGAGCGTCAAGAGCGTGAATCATCGCTTCCTCGATTTGAAGCTGCGAATCCCGGAAGGTTTCGATCTCTACGAACTTCGCCTCCGCCAGATTGTGCGCGATCGCATTCACCGCGGCCATGTGGAAGTCACCGTCTCCGTCGAGCCCGGGAAATCCGCGCCCGTGCAAGTGAACCGCGAAATAGTGCAAGCGTATCTGAGAGCCGCGGAAGCCCTGCGCCAGGAAACCAAAGCCGCAACGGATATGGACGTCGTCGCGCTGTTGCGCTTGCCCGGCGTGATCACTGGTGTGACTACCGCGGTACCCGAGAGCGAAGAAGAGCAAAAGAAACTCGGGCAATCCCTGGACAGTTGCTTGCGCGAAGCCCTTTCCAAGCTCGATGATATGCGCCGCACAGAGGGCAAGCATCTCGTCGAAGAGTTGCGTACTCGCCTTGCGAAAATCAGTGAGGACACGGTAAAAGTGCGCGAGCTCGCCGCTACCTTGCGCCCGGCCTTCTCGCGCCGTCTTGACGCGAAGCTCAGGGAATTGCTCGGCGGCACCGGCATCGATCCCGCGCGGCTCGCGCAGGAGGCCGCGCTGCTTGCGGAACGCAGCGATATCAGTGAAGAATTAGACCGCCTGCGAAGCCACCTCCAGCAGTTCGGAAAATTGCTGGACGGCGCCGGCGAGCTGGGAAAGAAACTGGATTTTCTTTTGCAGGAAATGCATCGCGAAGCCAACACCATGCTTTCCAAGACGCCCGGCGTCGAAAGCGAGGCGCTCGCCATCACCGGCCTGGCGCTGGAGATCAAGGCGGAGATCGAAAAACTGCGGGAGCAAGTGCAGAACATCGAATGAGCACGGGGACAGAAATCGCGCCGCTGGTGCTGATTGTGTCGGGGCCTTCGGGATCGGGCAAGTCCACGCTGGTGCAGAAAATTCTCGAGCTGCCCGGCACCATGCCTTCGATCTCATGTACTACCCGGGCGCGGCGCGCGACCGAGGCCACTGGGAAGTGTTATGATTTTGTCACCGAAGCCGAATTCGACGCCATGGTCGCGCGCGGCGAATTCCTGGAGTACGCCCGAGTTTTCGGAAAACATTCCTACGGCACGCCGAAGAAGTGGCTGGAGGAATCGCGCAAGACGGGACTCGACCTGGTTCTGGAGATTGACGTCCAGGGCGCGGCCCAGGTAAAAGAAAAGTTGCCGGAGTCCGTGGCCATCTTTATTTTGCCGCCGTCGCGCGAAGCGCTGGAGCAGAGGCTGCGCAGGCGCGGGCAGGACTCAGACGAGGAAATTGCGCGGCGGCTGGCGAAATCGCGCGACGAGATTGCAGCGTTCGAGAAGTACTACGATTTTTGCGTGGTGAATGAGGATGTGGAACGCGCGGGCCGTGAAGCGCAGGCGATTGTGATCGCCCTGCGCTGCACCAGCGCGCGGCGGAGGGCGACAGTGGAAAATCTTCTGGCATCGTTTGGGAGGGAATGACTGAGATGACCGTGCTGACCAAAGCTCCGGAGAGCCAGTTTGCCTACGTAGTGCTCGCGGCGAGGCGCGCGCGCCAGATTATGGCCGGTGCGCCGCCGCTCCTCGAGAATCCAAGAACCCAAAAACCCACGCGCATTGCGTGCGAAGAGTTGGAAAACAGCCTGATCGAATATGATTTCACCGAACCGGATTCGATCGATACCGATAAGGACGGCAACAAGCGGCGCAAGTAGCGGGCCGCTGAGGCAAGCATGCGAATCACGCTGGGTGTAACCGGAGGAGTTGCGGCTTACAAAGCCGCGGAACTCGTGCGCCTCCTGCAGAAGGACGGATTCAGCGTGCAGGTGGTAATGACCCGCGGCGCGCGCGAATTCGTCACCCCTCTTACCTTCGCGGCGTTGAGCGGACAGAAAGTCATTACCGATCTCTTCGGCGATTCTTCCGGCGGTGAAGCCAATCTCGAAAGCGCTATCGAACACATTGCCGTTGCGCAGCGCACCGATCTTTTGCTGGTCGCGCCGGCCACGGCGGATATCCTCGCAAAATTTGCGCGGGGCATCGCCGACGATTTTCTCACCACATTGCATCTCGCTTCGACCGCGCCCGTTGTGATGGCTCCGGCCATGAACGTCAATATGTGGAATCACGCGGCCACGCAGGAGAACGTCGAGAAGCTTCGCGCACGCGGCGTGAAAATCGTCGATCCGGACGAAGGCTATCTCGCTTGCGGAATGACTGGCGCCGGGCGTCTTGCCGGCCAAAACGCGATCGTCGCCGCCGTGCGCGAGACGCTGAAATCGCAGCGAGATTTGGACGGAGAGACGGTACTGATCACCGCGGGCCCGACTCGCGAAGACCTCGATCCGGTTCGCTATATCAGCAACCGCTCCTCCGGAAAAATGGGCTACGCGGTCGCGGAAGCGGCGGCGCGGCGCGGCGCGAAAGTCATTCTCGTGAGCGGCCCCGTGAATTTGGAAGTCCCTGCGGGTGTCGAGCGTATTGATGTACGTACGGCGAGAGAGATGCATAACGCCGTCGTGGATCGATTTGCGCACGCCTCCATAGCTATTTTTGCGGCTGCGGTAGCGGACTATCGCCCGGTGGAACCGCACACGGAAAAAATCAAGAAGAGCTACGCGGCTCTGACGATTTCTCTTGAGCCGACCACCGACATTCTTGCGGAGGTCGCCAAAAACAAAGGTCAGAGAATCGTGGTGGGTTTCGCGGCGGAAACGGACCGCGTCGCCGAGAATGCGCGAAAAAAACTCTCCGCAAAAAACGCGGATTTGATCGTGGCCAATGACGTCACCGCCGAAGGCGCAGGTTTCGATCAGGACACAAATATCGTGACGCTTTTCTCCCGCGATGGCCGCGACCTTGCGCTCCCAAAATTAACGAAGAACGAAGTGGCGCAGCGGATCTTGGATGAAGTCTTGCGCCTGCGCGGCGTCCTGCACGGAACGGCTGAAGCGAAACGCTCCCGCGTCTAATCCCGCCATGCCCGAGCGCATTCCTGAGCCTCTCCAGAAAAAAATCGCAGACCGCCTCGCTTTCTACCAAGACATCGGAATCCGGCAGTTCTATAGAAACCGGGCGGCAGAATTTGTGCCCGGCGCCGAACAACGATTGAACACTTCCAGCTTCTCAACTCATTCGAACGCGATCCCCCGTGAGGAAGCGACATTGCCCAAACCCGCTCGCAAGCCCGAGTTGCCCAAACGCGCGCCCGTTCCGGCGACAGCCAGTTCGAAGATTTCACTCCCGCCCTTGCCAGTGGTGGCTGGGCCATCTCTATTCGAATCCACCGAGAAAATTGCGGACGACTCGCTTCTGAAAATTCGAGAAGATCTCGGCGAATGCACGCGCTGCAAGCTCCACAGCACCCGCCACAAAATTGTTTTCGGCGATGGAAACCCCAAAGCTGAATTAGTTTTCGTTGGCGAAGGCCCGGGCGCCGATGAAGACGCCCAAGGCTTGCCCTTCGTCGGACGCGCCGGAAAATTGCTCACGCAGATGATCGAAGCCATGGGCCTCCAGCGCAAAGATGTTTACATCTGTAACGTAGTGAAGTGCCGCCCGCCCGAAAACCGCCAGCCCGAAGAAGATGAAGTCAGTACCTGCTCGCCATTTCTGCTGCGCCAGATCGATACCATCGCGCCAAAAGTCATCGTCTGCCTCGGCGCCACTGCCGCAAAAACATTGCTGCAAACCAATCGCGGAATTTCCCAATTCCGCGGTGAGTGGCTGGAATTCCGCGGAAGAAAATTGCTGGCCACCTATCACCCCGCGTATTTGCTGCGCAATCCGCCCGCAAAAAGCGAAGTCTGGAAAGACCTCCAAAAAGTAATGGCCGTCCTCGGCCTCGAAGTGAAAAAGGGCAAGTCCTCCTAACCCACCATGGCAATACTTCTGGGCTTGCTGACGGCGCTCGCGTGGGGCGGGTCGGATTTCATCGCGCGTTTTGCGACGCATCGCGTGGGTACGTTGCGAACGATGTTGTACATGCAGGTGACCGGATTCACGTTGCTCACGATTTTTCTGCCGTGGCTTGGTGGTTGGGGGCACCTGGCGGACGGATCGGGTTGGCAGCCGTGGGCGTGGGGAGTGCTCGCTGGGTGCATTAATGCATGTTCGACACTAGTGTTTTACCGCTCGTTTGAAATCGGCAAGATTGCGGTGGTCGGTCCTGTTTCTGCGAGCTATCCGGCGCTGACGCTGCTGATTTCGTGGATCGGCGGGGAGCGGCTGACTTCGGTGCGCGTGGCGGGAATTGTTCTTACGCTGTTGGGCGTCGTGATTGTTGCGAGCGCGGAAAAAGTTCCTCCGGAAAGTGCTGCGGCGGGCGCACTGAAAAATAGCCGAGGACTCGGCTGGGCGATCGCTGCGGCGTTTGGATTTGCGGTGCTGTTTTGGCTGCTGGGAGTTCGCGTTGTTCCTCGCGTCGGCGCGACGCAAGCGGTGTGGCTGATTCGGTTGACGAGCAGTGTGGTGGGATTGGCAGCAATCCTAATTGCGAAGCAACCGCTCCAACTCCCGCGCGGCGAGGTGCGCTGGATGGCGCTGGGGATGGGGCTGTTTGATACCGCCGCGTTCGTGTTCAGCAATCACGGAATGCGGATGGAACAAGTGGCCGTCATCAGCGTGCTGGGATCGCTCTATGGAGCAGTGACCGTGGGGCTCGCAGCGATTTTTCTTCGCGAACATATTTCGCGCTGGCAGTGGGTTGGCATCGTAACGATTTTTACCGGGATTTATTTGATCAGCCGATAGTTTTTCTTTCTGCCAGAGGAGCTGTACTTCCGATTTTCGGTGACGTTTCCACCTGCTGATACACTACACGACGAGATGAATTCCGCATTTTGCAATGTGGCGCTGAGCGTGCCGCTGCGTACGACGTTTACGTACGCAGTGCCGGAGGCATTGCGGGAAACCGTACAGCCTGGGAGCCGCGTACTGGTGCCGTTCCGGAAAAAAGCGATGGTTGGCGTCGTCGTGGAATTTGTTGAGAGCGCGGCGGCTGGGACGAACGTGCGAGAAATCACCCGCGTGCTGGATCTGGTTCCGGCGCTGACGCCGAAGTTGATCGAACTGGCGCAGTGGATCGCGGGATATTACCTGGCGCCGGTTGGCGAAGTGTTTCGGGCGATGCTGCCGCCGGTGACGGAGCTGAAATCGCAACGGCAGATTGTTTTGACTGACGCGGGTCGCGGAGCGGCTGAGAGTTTGAGCGGGGGAGAGTTGTCGCATGGACTTACCGCGAGTGAAGCGGGGTTTCTTGCGAAGTTGAAAGAGAAGAAAGGAGCATTGGTGTTTGGTCCGGCGGCCAAGCTGGGGGTTGATGCTTCGGCGTTGCAGAGATTGCAACGGCGCGGGCTTGTCGAAATTCGGGAGATGGTGCAGGGAAGAAAGAGGAAGACGCAGCGCGTGATTGCGTGGAGAGGCGGCGGAACTAAGCCAGACGAGAAGCCGGCAGAGAAAAGCGAAGAGAATCCTAACGCAGAGACGCAGAGTGAGCAGAGGAAACGCAGAGAAGAAAAAATCAGAGAATTGCTGGAGGCGGAGCGCGGGCCGCTTCCGTTGCCGCGGCTGTTGAAGCTGGCGCAGGTTACGCGAGCTTTTATCGAGCGAATGCTGCGCGATGGATTGCTTGAGAGTTGGGAGGAGCCGCTCGATCCGGCGGAGGATCCGTTTGACGCGGGGTATACGCCGGCGGCGCATGAGTTGAATGCGGAGCAGGAGAGCGTACTCAAAGCGATTCGCGCGCGATTTGAGCTGGGTGAATTCGGCGTGCAGTTGCTCCATGGGGTGACGGGGAGCGGGAAGACGGAAGTGTACTTGCGCGCGGTACAGGAAACGTTGGCGCGCGGAAAAACGGCGATTATTCTTGTGCCGGAGATTGCGCTGACACTTTGGATTGGGCGGCAGTGCCGGGCGTGGTTTGGCGCGCGATTCGAGGGCGTGGCGGTGCTGCACTCGGCGCTGAGCGACGTGGAGCGGGCGCGTGAGTGGTGGCGCGTGCGGAACGGCGAGGCACGCGTGGTGGTGGGGACGCGGTCGGCGATTTTTGCGCCGCTGGAAAATGTTGCATTGATCATCGTCGATGAAGAGCAAGAGAACAGTTACAAGCAGGAAGAAACGCCGCGATACCACGGGCGCGACGTGGCGATTGTGCGCGCAAAGATGGAAGGCGCGGCGGCGCTATTGGGTTCGGCGACGCCGTCGATGGAAACGTATCATCACGCGCGCAACGGAAAATACGAGCTGCTGACCTTGGCTTCGCGCGTGGCGGAGCGATCGCTCGCGAGCGTGGAGATTGTAGATTTGCGCGAAGAGTTTCAGCAGACACACAAAGCGAGCCCGATTTCCGCGAAGCTGCACGCGGGAATTGAAGAATGCCTGGCGAATGGAACGCAGGCGCTGGTGCTCATCAACCGGCGCGGGTACTCGTGGTCGGTGCTTTGCAGAAGCTGCGGCGCTTCGGTGCAATGCGTGAATTGCAGTATTTCGATGACGCATCACAAGCAGCGCAACCGGCTGGAGTGCCACTACTGCGGATCGATTCAGCAGATTCCGAGGCAATGCCCGAAGTGCCAGTCGCAGTATGTTTATTTTTTCGGAGAAGGCTCGGAGCACCTCGAAGAACGATTGCGCAAAGAATTTCCGGGCGCGCGGATTGCGCGGCTGGACCGGGACACAGCGCGGACGAAACGCCAGTATCAAGAAACTCTCGGAGCATTCGCGGGCGGCGCGCTGGACATACTGGTTGGCACGCAGATGCTTGCGAAAGGGCACGACTTTCAGCGGGTGACACTGGTCGGCGTGATTTCGGCGGATTCTTCGCTGAGCCTGCCGGACTTTCGGGCGGCGGAGCGGACGTTTCAATTATTGACGCAAGTCGCGGGTCGGGCGGGGCGCGGCGAACTTGCGGGGCGCGTGCTGATCCAGACGTTTTATCCGGAGCATTACGCGATTCAGGATGCGGTCAAGCAGGACTACGTGTCGTTTTTTGAGCGCGAGCTGCATTTCCGGCGGATGATGGCGTACCCGCCGTTTACGTCGCTGGCGAACGTGATTGTGCGGGACACGAGCCTGGAGAAGGCGATCCGCTGGTCGCGGCGGCTTTCGGAGTACTTTTCGCCGTACGACGACAAAGGTGTGCGCATCCTGGGACCGGCCACGGCGCCGCTGGCACGCTTGAAGAAGGAACACCGGTTCCAATTCCTGCTCAAGTCGCCGAAGCGGTCGGTGCTGACGAAGGTGCTGAGCGGGGCGATGGCCTACTGCGACGCGAAGGAGATTCCGCAGACGGCGGTTTTGGTGGATATGGATCCGCTGAGCTTGCTGTAAGCGCCGCAGAGCTTCGCATCTCCCTTCTGGATTGGATGGATTGGACTTCAATCTCTCCGCGATTGGTTTGACTGGCGAATCGAAGTAGGGCCCCTCCCCCCTGTTTTTTGTAAGTGTTGATTCTAAAGAGTTTAGAAATCGGGTAAGTCATTTCGTTTCAACACTTACGGGAAAGTCCAGAAGTGTTGATTATAAAGAGTTTGCGTTGGCGAAGTGTTGGGCACGAGGACTCGCGCTCTTCCGGATACATGCAAAGCGGAGGCTCCGATAGAGTAGTGACATCGTGGCGGCACAGGGCAGAGTGGCCGGGCCGTCCAATCAAGACTGAGCGACAGCCAGGATGCCCGGAAAAGAAAAAGCGGGAGCAGGGCTCCCGCACTCCACAATTCTTCCCAACTAAAATGCTAGGCCGAAAAGAAGGCTTGGTCAAGGGGGAGTTGAGGGAAAAAGATCCCAGATTACAAATCTCAATGTGAGCCGGGACGGCACAGATGTCGCTGGTTGAGACGGTTTCCGAAAGCGCAGCGGATGATTTCCGTTTGGTTGCTAGTGCTCGATTGGCTACAGAAAAAGAGGGTTGAGGAGAACGTTGAAGGGGGGCGCATTGAAAGGAAAGAAGATGGCGTGGTGTGGAGATCACAAAAAGCGTTTTCAGGAAGTTGAAGTAAGTAGTGGGTGAGAAGACAAAGACTTTGGTACGCACAGTGCAAAGTTCAATACAGGACAGACAAGAGGTTTTCCCCGGCAGAAGATTGTAGGGCACGCAGCGGTTGGCATCGACGAGTTAAGGTGCACCGGCGGCGCTGGCGAACCCACAACCCTAGCTCGAAAACGACGGGTGGAAATGGTTGAACGCGGCCCGACGGATTAACTCTCCCAACCGCCCAGCCCCCAGAGGGAAGGCCTCCAGGGTGTGCGGCAGGTCGAGATGCTGTGCGAATTACCAAAGTTCGAGAAGTCACGTCTGCAGGCGAGTTTCCTCCCGATCCTCTTGCTAAAGATTTCCCTGAGCCTTGCCCCGATCCTCGGGGGGCTAGCCGTTTGTACGCCCGCGGCAGTGGCGCAAGTCTCCAACATTGAGAAAACAGACGGAATGATTTCCGGGACGGTGCTTTCCAAATTGGATGAGCGGCCCGTGGAGCAGGCGGCGGTCAGCGTGAAATCGCATAGCCTTGGAGTGTTCCGCAGCATACTGACGGATTATGACGGGCGATTCGAGGTGCGTGGCCTACCTCCGGGCACGTACGAGGTGGTGGTCGAGCAACCGGGTTACGAATCGTTACAGACGAAAGCACAGTTTGAGGGCTCACCGGTCAAGCTGGTGCTGCACTTGATGGCCTCCAAGATCTCTCAACCCTTCCGGAGCAGCTACACCGTTTCCGTCCAGGAATTGAAGATTCCGGATAAGGCGCGGAATGAATACCAGAAGGGACTGGAGTGCATGGGGAAGAACGATGAGGTGGGGAGCCTAAATCACTTTACGAAGGCGACCCAAGCGTTCCCCAAGTACTTCGAGGCGTTTTATCACATGGGAGCGGCGGAAACGAGACTGGGGCGGCTGGAGGAAGCCAGGCAAGCCTTTCAAACGGCGATTGATTTAAGCGGCGGGAAGTATGCTTGGGCGGAGTTCGGGTTCGGATATGTCCTTTATTTGGAGGGGAAAACCGAGGAAGCGGAGGCGGTCCTCCGGCGGGGATTGGAAGTGGATGGTAATTCACCCGATGGATACACCATTCTGGGAATGACATTGTTGCGGCTCAATCGTCTGGAGGAGGCGGAGAAATGCGCCCGGCAGGCGATCCTCCACAAACCCGGCTTTTCGCAGGCATATCTTGTGCTGGCGGATGTGTATGCGCACCGGCGCGAGTATCGAGTGCAACTGCAGAATCTGGACGCGTATTTGCAGCTCGAGCCGAACGGTCCTGCGAGCGATCTTGTGCACCAGGCGCGCGAGGTCGCATTGAAAATGTTAGGCGAGCCTAAGCCGCAAGAGTGATCCTGAACCGATCGCGCGAAGCAAGGCGCACTTCTACTCATACTTACAACTCAAAAAAAGACCGGGGAGTCATCCGCCGAATGATGGGGAGAGTCCCGCGCACCGGTTCGCCCGGAGCCGAGAAGCGGAGGGACGGGAGTGTAAGCGATCAGTGTGAACCTGGAGGGATGTATAGCGGGGCGGGCATGAAGCAGAGGAGAAAGACGAGAAGGGCGATAAAGGCTCCCCAGCGGCGAGGCGGGTCGAGCGGGGCGGGATCATAGATGGGCGCGACGCGGAGGAAACGCATGCCGAGGAGCAGAGCGCCCCAGATGTACCAACCTTCCCAGAAACGGAGCATGCCGAGGGCGATGAGAGCGACGGGGAGAAGAATGGACGAGTAGCGGTGAAGGTGAGCGCTGACGGAACGAAGGATGTGACCGCCATCGAGTTGGGCGGCTGGCAGGAGATTGAGCGAAGTGGCAAAAAGGCCGACCCATGCGGCGCGGCCGACAGGATGAAGCAGTAGAGAGCCGGGAGCGACGCCGGGATGGAACCAAGCGGCGATAAGGCGTAACAAGAGGGGCGTGCCGAAGGCGAGGTCGACGTTTTGCAGGTCGGTTAGGCCGGGAACAATTTTTGCGTGTAAGACGCCGTAGACCAAGGCGGGGACGGCGAGAACGAAGCCGACCAGAGGGCCGGAGGCGCCGACGTCGAAGAGTGCTCGGGTGGTGCGGATTGGGGAACGAATGAGGATGAACGCGCCAAAAGTGCCGATGAGCGATGGGAAGGGAATGAAGAATGGATAGCTGGAGCGAATGTGATGGTGGCGGCAGGCGAAGAAATGGCCGAGTTCGTGGGCCAGTAAGATAGTGAGCAGCGTGAGGGCGAAGGGGAGGCCGGCAGCCAGGCCAGCGGGATGCTGGTAGAAGAGTTTGAAGGCGCGGACGAATTCGTCGAAGGAAACGGCTTCGTTTTGGTCATAGGCCACGGCGAATTGCGTGCCGGCTACGAGGGAGGTGCAGAGTGTGAGGAGAAAGAGAACGACTGCGAGGAGCAAGGTTTTGGGAGAAGGGCGATGGGGGACTTGGGCATATTGGAATTCACCGGGAGGGATGGCGCGCCAATCGAAGTTGAGCGGAATGGAGGGCGGCGGATTTTCTGGGAGCGGGGTGGTCACGAGATGTTTGGAGCCTAAAAGTTGGTCGGCACTTACAAGTACAACACAGATTGGAATGATCGCGCTAGCGCAGGGAGAACTTGAGAGGGAGTTAGCTTAATTTTCTGAGAGCCGCAGAGAAAAAAGCCCGACTACTTGGTGCTCTCCATGCCCTGGAGTTCTTTGCCGGGCTTGAAGCGGACGGCCTTGCCGGGAGGGATGTTGACTTCCTCGCCAGTGCGGGGATTGCGCCCGATGCCGGTTTTGCGGGGCTTGACGCTGAAGACGCCGAAACGGCGGAGTTCGATGCGCTGCCCTCGGCCAAGGGCCTGCTTCAAGGATTCGAAAACGGTCTCGACGGCTTGTTCGGCCTTGGTGCGGCTGATGCTTGTCTGGGCGACGACAGCGTTCACGATGTCCAGCTTGATCACGCAAACCTCCAGCGGTTCCGAGGCAGATGCTAGAGGGTGCGGAGCGGGTTGTCAAGACGTGAGGGGTAATCTACACTGAACATCTTTCGAACGCGCGCAACGAAAAAATTTTTGCGTTTGCATCGCACTTCAGAAAAAAAGTCAGGGACAGGGGAGGAATGGATGGCCGTAAAGCCAGACCGCTGGATCCGGCGCATGTCGCTGGAGCACAAGATGATCGAGCCGTTCACGGACCGGCAGGTGCGAGAGGGAGTGATCAGTTACGGAGTGTCGTCGTACGGATACGACATCCGAGTGGCGGACGAGTTCCGGATTTTTACGAATGTGAATTCGACGATCGTGGATCCGAAGCATTTCGATGCGCGATCGCTCGTGGACATCAAGAGCGAGGTGTGCCTGATTCCGCCGAATTCGTTTGCGCTGGCGCGGTCGGTGGAATATTTCCGGATTCCGAGGAACGTGCTGACGATTTGCGTGGGGAAGTCCACGTACGCGCGGTGCGGGATCATCGTGAACGTGACACCGTTCGAACCGGAGTGGGAAGGCTTCGTGACGCTGGAGATAAGCAACACGACGCCGTTGCCGGCGAAGATTTATGCGAATGAGGGGCTTTGCCAGGTGATTTTTTTCGAGTCGGATGAGGAATGCGAAGTGAGTTACAAGGATAAGAAGGGGAAGTATCAGTCGCAGAGCGGGATTGTGTTGCCGCGGCTGTAAGCAGCGAGCTTGCCAATTCGAACGCATCCGCAGCAAAAGGCGAGGCGGGACGGGACTGAGTCCCCCCTCGCTTTTTCGTTTGTTTGATCAAGAGAGGGTGACGGTGACGAGGGGGAAGCCGCGTTTGCGCCAGGCGTCAAGGCCGCCCTGCAAGGGGCGGATGCGCTTGATGCCGTTTTTTCTGAGGAGCAGCGCCACACGGGCGCTGGTGGCTTCGTTTGGTCAAGTACAGTAGAGAATGACCTCGCGATCGCGCGGGAGGCTGTCGTTTTTTTCTTCGAGCTCTTTGGCGTCCATGCGGAAGGCGCCGGGGATGGTTTCGGGATCAGCTTCAAAATCCATGGAATGACGCAAGTCCACGATGACGAGATCCTCGCCGGCGTCGATTTTTAATTTTAGTTCGTCCACGGTGATGCGGGCGATGCGGAGCTCGCGGAGAAAACGCTGGCGGGCGAAGTATTTGTAGGCGATGTAGGCGGCAAAAACGCCGATGAGCAGTACCAGCAGGCGACTGCCTAGGGCGGCGAGATGCTCGGCCACGAGCTCGATTTGGCCGCTGAAAATGTAGCCGATGCCGAGAAACGTGCCGGCCCAGAGGAGCGAGCCGAGGGCGTCGAAGAGAAGAAAGCGGCGAGCGCGCATGTGAAAAATTCCAGCGAGCGGGGGGGCGACGGTGCCGAGGCCAGGGAGAAACTTGGCGAAGAGGAGGGAGCGCGCGCCTTGCTTGGAGAAAACGCCTTCGGTGCGGCGAACGCAGGAATCGGGCTCGATCGAAATCTTGCAAATGAGCTGAAGAACCCGGATGCCTTTGCGCAGGCCTAACTGGTACCAGATGGAGTCCGCGACCACACAGGCCAGCATGGCGAAAAAGAGCGAACGAAAAAAACTCATCTGTCCTGTGCCGGAGAGCGCGCCCGCGGCCAGGAGAAGCGGCATGGAAGGCAGAGGAAGGCCGACTTGCTCGGCAAAAACCCAGCCCAGCACGACCATGTAGCCATGGTGAAGAAGGAATTCGAGTGTGCGGTGCATGCGTGGCCGGGGTTGCGGTCTCCAGTTATTTTGCTACGAAAGAAGCAGTATGCCCCCAGTGGCCCGACATGACAAATTCGCTGAGCGGCTTGCGTGTCCTCGGAGCCAGCTCGCGATCCTTCAAAGGCTGAGGCAGGGAATTGGGATCGCCGGGGTAGCCGATGGCGATGGCGGCGATGGCTTCCCAGTTTGAGGGAATTGCGAAAACTTCGCGCGCTCTTGCGGGATCGAAGCCAGCCATTTGATGAACGGACAGCCCGCGCGCGGTGGCTTCCACGGACAACAGAGCGGTGGCGGCGCCGGTGTCGTATTGCGCGTTGCGGTTAGGGGCATTGTTTTTGGCGAAGGTGAGCTCGGCGACGGCGAGAGCGAGGACGAGGGCGTTTCTTGCCCACCCCGCGTTAAACTCGACGAGCACACTCAACATTCTTGCGAAATTCTCATGGTCGTCGCGCGTGGCTACGATGTAGGCCCAGGGCTGCTCGTTGCTGCTGGAGGGCGCCCAGCGCGCGGCTTCAAAGAGACTGCGAAGAACGTCCGGGGGGACGGGCTTGTCGGAGAACGCGCGGGGGCTCCAGCGATCTAGGATCAACTGATGAACGGGAAAATCGCTTGGTGCCGGCTTGTGCATGAGTTCGAGCCTCTCTTTTGAATACGACTTTTAGATGATCCGGGCGGAGCGTGCGATTCATCGCGGACGGCGCCCTCCCGCCGAAGTGCTGCGAGTGTCACGAGGTCAGTTACCGGATTTTGGCGGCGCCTGCTTGACCATTTCCACGTCGATGGTGATGGGCACATCGTCGCCAACCACGACTCCGCCGTTGTCCATGGTGGCGTTCCATTTCACGCCGAAGTCCTGGCGGTTGATCTTGGTTGTGGCATTGACGGCGGCGCGCTGGTGGCCCCAGGGATCTTTTACGGGAGCGGTGGGGCCGTCCACGTCGAGAACGACTTCCTTGGTGGTGCCACGGATTGTGAGGTCACCGGTAACTTTGAGTTTTCCGGGAGCGACTTGCTCGACTTTTCTGGATTTGAAGGTCATCGAAGGGTAGTGGGCGACGTCGAAGAATTTGTCGCTGCGGAGATCATTGTCGCGGTTCGGTTCGCGAGTATCCACGGTGGAAACGTCAATGGTGACGTCCACAGTGGACTTGGTGACGTCGTTTTCGTCGAAAAGGAGCGTGCCGGTGACTTTGCTGAACGCTCCACGAACGGTGGCGATGGCCAGGTGACGGACGGAGAACTGCGCGGAGGAATGTTGCGGATCGATTTGCCAAGTTGAGGTGCCGGCAGTAGCGGGGAGGGAAAGAACGGCTGCGACTGCGGCGGCTACTGCGATGCGAGATAGATGGTGGCCCATGGTGCTTCTCCTCTTTCTTTATTGGTTTTTGTTAGCGATTCGAAACGTGTCCCAAACTTGTGTTACTCCTGTTTTTCTGGGCGGAGTTCCTCGAGGAGCCCGGCGAGAATTTTGAGGCGCGCGGCGGGCATATGACGGAACTGGCGCTTGTGAAGCTCGCGGACGGGCTGGTCGAGCGTTTTTAGAAGATCGAGGCCCTGCGAGGTGACGCGGGTCTTAATGACGCGGCGGTCGTCGGTCTGGCGCTCGCGGGAAATGAGCCCGCGCTTTTCCATGCGGTCGAGCAGACGGGTCATATCCGGGTCGTGAGAAATCATGCGGTCGCCAATGTTGCTACAAGCCAGACCGCAGGGCGCAGCGCCACGAAGAATGCGCAGGACATTATATTGAGCGCCGGTGAGGCCGGCGGATTTCACGAGCTGCTCGGCGTCTTGACCCAGGGAATCGGCGGTTTTCAAGAGAGCGACGAAGAGGCGGGCTTCGAGAGGGGCGGCACTGAGTTTGGACCGGGAATTCATAGAACCAGCTTAGTCGTTATAACGACTATTGTCAAGAGGGAATATGGGAACTCCAAAGCCGAGGGTTCAGGGTTTGCGCAATGGGCGGAGATGAATTTCGCTGAGGAAACTTTGCGGGCGCTGGGTGACGATGGATTCCACGGCGTGGGCGACGTCTTCCGCGATGAGGGCTTTTGAAGGGTCCTTGGGGCCGCGGGTGGAGAATTCGGTGGCAACGCTGCCGGGGCAGATGACGCTTACGCGGATGCCGTGTTCACGGAGATCCTCGGCCATACAGCCAGAGAGGCCCATCACGCCCCATTTGGAGGCGCAGTAGATGCCGCCGTTTGCGAAAGCGTTTTTTCCGGCGAGGGAGCTGATATTGATGATGTCGCCGGCGCCGCGGCGGATCATGGAAGGGACGACGGCGCGGGAGACGAGGAAGACGCTCTTCAGATTGGTATCGAGTACGCGATCCCAGTCGGCTTCGGTTTTTTCGTGCGCGGGACCGAAGAGGCCGATGCCTGCATTATTGACAAGGATGGTGATGGCGCCGAGGTCGGCTTCTGTCTTGGCGACGAGATTTGTGACTTCCGAAGCTTGGGTAACGTCGGCAAGTTGTGAAAAGACTTGTGTTCCCGATTTCTCGAGAAGCGCGGCGGACTCCGCAAGGGCCGCCCTATCGCGGCCACAAATGGCGACGGAAGCGCCGAGCCCGGCAAGGCGCTGAGCGATGGCGCGGCCGATGCCGCGGCTCCCTCCGGTGACCAGCGCCACGGCTCCGGAGAGCGGCTTCTGCCCGGGATTTTTATCATTTGTTCTGCTTATTGAACCCATGAGAATTCTTCCTCGTACGGGCCACTGTTTTTATGCGACACTCATCCTATCACCAGCGTTTTCTGCATTGCTTGGGATCCCAGAAGGCCAAGCCGGAAAACAGAAGAGAAACCGCCCGCGGCATGAAGAAATATCCTCAGATCATGAAGTCCATGCATGATAACGGCTTGCAGATGCGGTGCGGCATTTCCTATAATCCCAAGGTTTTCCGAAACAAAGCGATTCCCGGTGAAAGCGTTCCGGGGTGTACCGGAAGCACAAAACTCAGACGCGCGGATTGAGCGAGGAGAAATGGGAATGAATGAAACACGAAGGGTGACGGGACTCGCGATGGCAGCGGCGCTTGGCCTGCTGATCGGCGGCGCGCTGATCTCGCACGCACAGGCGCCAGCGGCTGGGGCGAGCCAGGATGCGAGCGCGCCAAAGTACACGATGGCGGAGTACAACGCCTATCAGGCGTGCGCCGCGGAGAAGGTTCCCGCCACACTGATCAAGTGCCTGGACGATTTTGTTTCGAAGTATCCGAATTCCACGCTACTCAATTACGTGTATCAGCTTTACTCGCAAGGCTACGGCGCGCAGAAGAACTATCTGAAAGTCATCGAATACTCTGACAAGCTCGCCGCCATGGGCGACAAAGTCGATGCTGGCACGCGATTCACTGCGTATTACACGCACGTCGCTGCGTACAGCGGGCTACTAACCGATCAGCCCAAGACCGCCGGGGCAGACCCTGCGCTAGCGAAGGGCGCCGAGGATGCGGCGGCCGCGGCTTTGAAAGTGCTGCCCGATGTAAAGAAACCAGACACGACGGCGGACGACGCTTGGGCAAAGCAAATCATACAATTCAAGGTCTTCCTTGAGGGTGTTGCTGCCCAGGCTGCGACGGTTGCCAAGGATTGCGCGAACGCCATAGCGGACTACAAGGCAGTGCTAGCAATAAACCCCGATGATGCGATTTCGAATTACCGGCTGGGCTTGGCCTACATGTGCGTGAATCCGCCGCAGCAGATGGACGCGTTCTGGTCCATCGCGCGAGCGGTGACGGCGAAGAGCGCGACCCAGGCGCAGTCGGCGAAAGTGAAGGATTATTTGCGGAAGCTGATCGCCAACTATCAGGGTGGTTCGGTCTGCGACAGCCTGACGGATGCGGAACTGAACGAGCTGCTGCAGCTCGCGGGAAGTTCGCCGGACCGGCCGGGGAGCTACACGCTGGCCAGCGCCGCGGACCTGACGGCGGCGCAGAAAGACATGACGATTGCTTCGGTGATCGCGGACCTCAAGGCCGGCGGGGACAAAGGTAAACTGACGTGGCTGGCGTCTTGCGGCCTGGAGTTTCCGGAAGTGCCTGGGAAGGTGATTGAGGTGGTGCCTGGCGCAGCACCGACGGATCCGATCGTGCTGAAGATCGCTTTCGTTACGAGCGATGCGGAGTTTGACGCGGCCACCACGGCCAACATGGACGTGAAGGTCGTTGGGCAGCCGGAAGCGGCACGCGTTGAGAAAGATAGCGCGGTGCATTTTACGGGGACGTTGACGGCCTTCGATCCTGATCCCGCGTTTTTCCTGCATTGGGATAAGGCCAAAGTGAAGGAAGAGGACATTCCGAAGGAAAAGGCCGCGCCAAAGAAGCCCGTGCGGAAGAAGCCGAGCGGAAAGTAGATCCTGTTCGGGTTTCTCACTTTTTCGCTTTAAGCAAAACAGCTTCCGCCGTCGCCGGGAGCTGTTTTGCTTTATAAGAGGGATTTGGACGATGATTAGCGTGCGTGGCGGCGATGGCCGTTCGAATCGAGCTTGTACTCACCGATTTTGCGGCTCAGGGTGTTGCGGTGGATGCCAAGAACTTCGGCGGCGCGGGACTGGTTGCCGTTGGAACGGTCCAGGACGCGCTTGATGAAACGCTTTTCGAATTCGCCGACGGCCTCATCAAAAAGAATTCCGCGTTCCACCATTTGATTGACGAGCCCTTCCAGTTGATCTTTCACGATCGCACGCTCCGCAATGAACTTCCTTCTTGATGGGCCGGCTTGCTAGTCCAGTTCGCGGCCAGTGAGGAGGCGGTAGGCCTCCCGGTATTTGGCGCGAGTGGAGGCGACAACCTCGGGAGGAAGTTCCGGGCCAGGCGGGGTTTTCGGCCACCGGATTCGTTCGAGGTAGTCGCGCACAAATTGTTTGTCAAAAGAGGGCTGGGGGCCGCCGGGATTGTACTGCGATGCGGGCCAAAAGCGAGAGGAATCTGGGGTGAGGGCTTCGTCGATCCAGAGGAGGTCGTTGTGGAGGAGGCCGAATTCGAATTTGGTGTCAGCGAGGATGACGCCGCGGGGCTCGGCGTAGGCAGCGGCGCGACGGTAGATTTCCAAGCTGACGGCACGGACTTTTTCGGCGAGGTCATTGCCGATTAACGCGGCGGCTTGTTCGAAGGAAATGTTTTCGTCGTGGCCCGTGGATGCTTTTGTTGCGGGCGTGAAGATTGGTTCGGGCAGGCGGTCGGATTCGCGCAGGCCGGCGGGCAGGGTGATTCCGCAGATTTTTCCGGTGGCTTGATAGTCTTTCCAGCCGGAGCCGGAGACGTAGCCGCGGACTACGCACTCGATGGGAAGAGGCCGGGTTTTGCGGACGATCATGGAGCGGCCGACGAGATCGTCCAGGTGCAAATTGAGTGGGGACGAAAAATTGGTGGAGCTGAGGACGTGGTTGGGGATGACGTCGTTTAATAAATTGAACCAGAAGAGAGAGAGCTGGGTGAGGACGCGGCCCTTGTCGGGAATGGGCGTGGGAAGAATTACGTCGAAGGCGGAGAGGCGGTCGGTGGCGACGATGAGAAGCTGGTCGCCGAGATCGTAGATGTCGCGGACCTTTCCCCGCGCGGCGGGCGAGAGGCCGGCAAACTGTGTTTCACGAAGAACGCGCATGGCGGGTGTGGCAGACACCGAAAACATTCCCCCGACTAAGTGAGAAGCATTCTAGCGCAGGGGAAGGGGAAGTCAAAGGAGCGAGCGGTGGATTTTTCTGGAAAACTTTTTTGGAGTGTTCGCAGGGATTTGTTTTTCAGCGGCACTCCAAGGCTTCGGTCATGAAGATTTGCTCCCAGTGCGCGCCGTCGCGGGATTTTTGGTAGACGGCGTAGCGATGGTTGGGTGTGGAGGCGAGCCTCAGTACGACTTCATCGTGTCCGTCTCCGAAAAGATCCGCGTGGTCCACGAACTCGGCGGCTTCATCCTCGTCCATCGTTTCGGAGAGCCGGATCCATATGAAATCCGCTTGGAGTCCCTGCGATCCTTGCTCCGCGATGAAGAAGAGGTTGTGCTGGAGGTCTCCTTCGCTACCGGAATCCAGGGTGAACGCGCCAATCCAAGAGGAAAGGGGCGAGGGTTCAAGCACCGTCCGAGTCAGAAAGTCCACGTGCACTTTGGACGTGACGCTGCTGGGGATTCCGTGCTGGCGAAAAATCTCTTTTGCCAACGCCACCGCTTCGGTTCGCTCTTCGTGCGTTGCCGCTTGGCGGGATTCCACTCGAAAGGCTGCTGGTGGTTGGTTTGTCGCCAGCGCGCGCAAGCGTCCTTGGATTTTCAACTCTCCATCATAGGAGGCTTGCGCTGCAGCCAGATTCTGCAGCTTGTCACCCAGCCGGACTTGGCCGGCCTCGGCGCCGCCATACAACACGGTGTAGATTCGCCCTGGCTCAAGGTAGCTCGAAGCGGGTTGCTGCTCTTGTGAATTCGCAGAACTATCGTCCGTGCACGCGGAGGGAAACGGAGTAAGTTTGCCGTCCGTCACGACCGCAAATGGTTCGGCGCGTAAGCGTCCGCGAGGGCGTTCCTCCACGGCAAACCACACTCGTTCGCTGGGAGGATTTTCGATTTGATTTTTTGAGGAAGTAGAGAAAACAAACACAAACAAGAGTGCGGCGGATATCCGCGCGACTGCGCGTTGCATGACTGGGCTCGATTCTCCGCCGCGAGAACTGATTGTACATCAAAGGACAGACGAGTCTCGAAGTTCGGGCTGATCCGCGACTAACGAGTCATGCGGCGGAGGCGGCTGCGGCTTGTTGTTTGGGCGCGGGCGCTTCGGAGCCTTCCCAGCGGACGCTGACGAGTTTGGAGACGCCGGGTTCCTGCATGGTTACGCCGTAGAGGACGCTGCCCATTTCCATGGTTTTGCGGTTGTGGGTGACGATGATGAATTGCGTTTGGCCGCTCATGTCGCCGATGAGACGGGTGAAGCGGCCGACGTTGGCTTCGTCGAGCGGAGCGTCCACTTCGTCGAGGATGCAGAAGGGGCTCGGCTGGTAGCGGAAGATGGCGATGAGCAGCGCGAGGGCGGTCATGGCTTTTTCGCCGCCGGAGAGGAGCAGGACGTTTTGCAAGCGCTTGCCGGGAGGTGAGGCGACGATGTCGATGCCGGCGTCGCCGGAGCTGTCCGGTTCGGTGAGGCGCATTTCCGCCATGCCGCCGCCAAAAATGGTGTGGAAGGCTTCGGAGAAATTTTTGTTGATGGAGTGGAAGGCCAGTTCGAATTTTTCCTTGGTGGCGAGGTCGAGCTCAGCGATGGCTTGCTGAGTGTCGGCGATGGATTGCAGCAAATCGTCGCGCTCGCGCGTGAGGAAGGTGAAGCGCTGCTCGCACTCGTTGAATTCCTCGAGGGCCATCATGTTGACGGGGCCCATGGCTTCGATGCGCTGCTTCATTTCGCGATAGTTAGTTTCGGCGACGGCCAGTTCCTCACCGGTCATGAAGGCGGCTTCGGTGGCGATGAGGTCTTCGGGCTGCGCGTTGACTTCGCTCATGCAGGTCTCGCGGAGGTGCTGGCGGTCGGAGTCGTTTTTGGCGCGATCGACTTCGGCGCGGCTGCGCTGCTCGCGAAGATCCTGGAGCGACTGGCGGCCCATGCGCAGGTGGTCTTCCATTTGGGTGACGCGGGTGCGAGCGGCTTCCCATTCCTGTTCGAGTTCGCGCTGGCGGACTTCGAGGCGGAGCTTTTCGCCGCGCAGGCCTTCGAGCTGCAGAGCTAACTCTTCGCTTTGCTTGGCTAGGGCATCTTTTTCGTCGGTGATGGAAGTGGCTTGCTGCTGGAGAGCGGTTTCGCGGCGTTCGAGCTCGGCGCGCTCTTCTGTGAGGCGCGTGGCAAGGGCTTCGGCGGCGGTAAGGCGTTCGGTCATGGCGGCATGTTCGGCGCGGGCGCGGGCAAGGTCGTTCTGCTCGGACTGGACGGAACCGCGGAGGAGGACGAGTTCTTCGGCGAGGCGCGCGCTTTCAGATTCGGCTTCGGCGCGGCTGAGGGCGGCGGCGGCGTGCTGGTTCTTGGCGCGTTCGGCTCGCTGGCGGGCATTTTCAACGTCGAGGCGGATGCGGGCGAGTTCGTTCTGGCAGACGGTCAATTCGAGACCCAGGCGGGCGAGTTCGCTCTGCATCTGGCTGTGACGGTGCGTGGCGGAAATGGTTTCGCGTTCGGCTTCGCGCTGCTGGGTATCAATTTCTTCGAGGGACTGTTCGGCGGAGCGCAATTCGGCGGCTACGGCTTCGAGAGTGGCTTGCTTCTCGCTCATGTCGTGCTCGAGCTGCATCACTTCGGCGTCGAGGGCGCGCAATTCGCGCTTCATGCCGAGCGGACCGACTTCGTCGGGGCGTCCGCCGGTGACCATGCGGCCTTGATAGCAGGTGCCATCGGGCGCGACAAAGGCGTACTGCGCGTTTTCGCGGGCTAGTTTTTCGGCGGCGGCGGTGCCGTCGGTCAAATAGGCGGAGCGCAGGCGCGGGAGGAATTGTTTGGCGGCAGCGCCGAGGGGATCGCGAAATTCCACGAGTTTGTCGAGCCGCGAAATCACGCCGTCTTCGAGGCGGAAATTGACGATGGGCTCGTAGTCGGAGGAGAGGCGTAAATTGCGGAGCGAGTCGACAAAGAAAGTGGCGCGGCCGCCGACTTCATCGCGCAGCATGGAGACGCCGGCGCGGGCGTGATCGTAGGTTTCGACGACGACGTATTCGAGTTCGTCGCGCAGGAACTGCTCGATGGCGGCTTCGTGCTGCTCTTCGACTTCGGCGTAGTCGGCGAGGACGCCGACAGCGCGGAAGCCCTGGCCGCCGCCGCGCTCATTGGCGGCAAAAAGCTTCTGAACGGCGTCCGTGGTGTAGGAGCGATCATTCAGGATTTGCGTGAGCGTGGAATGGCGCGCGCGAAGGCCAGAGAGGGAATCGCGAAGCGCGTCCGCCTGTTTGGTCATGGCATCGCGCTGCTCGCGGAAGCCGGCGATTTTTGTTTGTAGCTCGGTGGCGGATTGCTTTAGCGAATTCAGCTTCGTGGAAGCGGATTCGAAATCATAGGCGGCGCGTTCGGCATCATCGCGGGCGCGCATGGAGGTTTCGAGGACATCGTGCTCGGTGGCTTCGAGCTTGCGGAGCGCTTCGGCCTGGTGAACTAGAGCTTCTTCGGCTTGCTTTTGCTCGCCGTGCAGACGGAGGAGGCTTTCGCCGGCCTCGGAGGCGGAGCGGCGAAGCGCTTCGATGCGAGATTCGGATTCGGTGATTTGCGTGGCGCGGGATTCGGAGCGCTTTGCTAGATCTTCGACGCGCGCGGACAAAATGCCGGACTCTTCGCGCAGCAGCGTAACGGCTTGGACTTGCGAAGCGCTGCGGGCTTCCCACTCGGCGGCATGCGCGGTGGCTTGCGCCAGTTCCGTGTGGAGCTGCGTTTGGCGTCCGGCGAGTTCTTCGGCGCGCTGGCGATTGAAGGCGATGCGGTTTTCGCTGCGGTCCACTTCAAGCGCGGTGAGATTCAGGACGTTCTGGTTCTGGCGAATCTCGGAGTCTAGCCCGTAAATGCGCTGGTTCAGTTGATCCTGCTCGCCTTCTTGCTGCTGGATGGCGGTGGCGCGCTGTAATTCGGACGCGGTGAGTTCTTCGAGTTGTCGCGCGACGCGCTCGGCTTCGGCATCCAGTTCGCGGGCTTTACCGGCCAGCATTTGGCGGACGATGCCGCGCATCTGGTCGCGAATTTCGCAGTAGCGGCGGGCTTTGGCGGCCTGGCGCTTCAGAGAGCCGAGTTGTTTTTCGACTTCGATGACGATGTCGTTGACGCGCGAAAGATTGACCTTGGAGGATTCGAGCTTGGCTTCGGCGAGGCGCTTCTTGGTTTTGAACTTTGTTACGCCGGCGGCTTCTTCGATGATGGCGCGCCGCTCCATGGGCTTGGTGGAAAGGATCAGGCCGATGCGGCCTTGCTCGATGATGGCGTAGGAATCCGGGCCGAGGCCGACGCCCATGAACATTTCCTGGATGTCGCGGAGGCGTCCGACGCGGCCGTTGATCAGGTATTCGCTTTGGCCGGAGCGATAGAGGCGGCGGCTGACGACGACTTCGCCGGGCTTGGTGGCCAGGACGGGCCTGTCTGCGGACTTTTTCTTGCGCTTGAACTTCCCGCCCATTTCTGTCAGGGGTTCAGCCGAGCCTTCGGCAGAAGCTTCTTGCGATTCAGGGGCCTGCGCGGGGTCGAGCGAGAGAATCTCGGTGGTATCGGTGGGTTCTGTTATCTCTGTGCCGGATGGGATTCCATCTGCGGCAGCATTTTCCAACACAAAGCGAGCGGCTTCGGCGAGCTCGGGGTCTTCCATGGTGATGGTGACTTCGGCGAGGCCGAGCGGGGGGCGCTTGGTGGTGCCGTTGAAGATGCAATCGGCCATGCGCTCGGCGCGGAGAGACTTGTGGCTCTGTTCGCCCAGGACCCAGGAGATGGCGTCCACGACGTTGGATTTGCCGCAACCGTTGGGCCCGACGATGCAGGTGGTGCCGGAGCCGCTGAACGTGACGACGGTGCGCTCGCAAAATGACTTGAAGCCAACGATTTCCACTTTTCGGAGCTTAAGCAAGATGTCCCCTTTGTGTCGTCCCACGCGCCGAATCCAAGCCAAGCAAACGAGCCGGGGGCAAAAGGCGCGAAGAGAGACGACGTTGCATTCCTCGAGGGGAGGGGCTTTCGAGCGACAAAGCGACAGTGTTCCGGTCGCCTGTCATGCCGACCCCGAGCTGAACGGGGTCGTTCGCAAAAACGTTTGGCAGGTTCTCAGTCAGAGGCCCAGCCGCCTGGCGCAAGGATGGCGGTACGGGGAAAAACTGTAACACGATGTGGAAGTGGTGTAAAGCGTTGCGCTACAAGTTGTATCTGTTTTGGCAGGGCCACAAGCGTGAAAAACTGGAAGTATCTATAGTCTAGATACTACAGGCGTCTAACTCCTTCGGGAACACGTCCGTCCAGAAAAGCTTGCTTGTGCTTTGGATTTCCCAAATCCATCTCGAAAGCAATCCATTTACCCTGGGCATCAAGCACTGCCATTTCCCACGGACCGTCATGGTCGCTACTGAATCGCCACAGAATCTGATGACCATGTTCGTTTGAAAAACCCTCGAGATCGGCCTGGAGAACGCCGCCCATCTTCTGCCTAATCGATCTTTGCAGCGAACTGACTCCATCCCAACCGTTCTTGATATCGGTCCCGCTCAGCAACTGAAATGCAAAGATCGTTTTCACCCGCGGTAAGAATTGACCCAACCAGTTCGCTGCGGATTCGGGCTTCTCACTCTTTACGTCCTCGATGAACTCATTCAACTCCTCTTCTCCGAGCTCTCCGGGAAGTACTGGATTCCTTTCAATGAGCGCGATCTCTTCTCCGGTTTTGTGGCGAAGAATTAACTGCGACCACTCCGTTTCTTCTCCTGTCTCGAGCTGTAGTTTTTGCCCCTCTGGCAAGCTACTCCTTAGCTCCGCCAAAGAGGGGGTGGCCGTTTTCAAAGCTAAAACCCTGACGTAATAACTCATGTGGACTCCAATTTACCTCTTGGTGGCTGCGTATCCTACCATTCCTTCGGCGGGAATCAGTGTCTTCCGCGAATCAAGCACTAAAATGCACAGAAGGTGTGATATAACAGTTATACCATCGTGCGGTTTCACTTCGATGAGCGGAAGAGCAAGAGCCTGCGGCGGAATCCGAGACGCGGAATCGGTTTCGAGGAGGTACAGGAGGTTTTCTACCATCCCTATTATGCCGACCAGCGTTCCGATCTTCCTGCTCAGCATCGCGCGATTGGCTGGGTGGGTGATCGGCTTTATTCAGTGATCTATGAGATTCGCGAAGACGAGGAAGGGGAGTGCTACCATCTGGTGACCCTATGGAAAGCGACCCGGGAAGAACGAAAACTTTATGAAGAACACGTCGCGTAAGAAGAGGCCCGCGTCGGCCGAGAGCATTGCGCGAATGGCGGACCGCGGTAAGGATGTCTCGCGGTTTTTCACCAATTCCGGCCAGATGAGGAAGCCCATCCAGCGCGTGAATGTAGACTTCACGGCTTCGATGCTGGAAGAATTGGAGAATGCCGCGAAAGAACTGAACGTGAGCCGCCAGGCGGTCATCAAGACCCTGATTCGACAAGGATTGGATCAGCGCCACATCGCAAGGACCTCCCGCAGAAGAACTCACCGGTCCTGACACTGAACTAACTCTGCCCGCGCTTCGAACCATAACTGCGGGGAGTAACCGTCATCTAGGACTAAACGAGTCGCATTGCCGCAAAATTCGTGGCACATGCGCGATGCTTGGAGATTGCTACGGTTCGGAGGGCTCGGCTACAATCTAGCGTTTCTTTGCGTGGGAAGAGAGATCGTCTTCTAGGGCATATGGCCGAAATCCAGCTGCATAATACGCTGACCGGAAAAGTCGAACCGTTTGTTCCGCAAAAGGCGGGCGAAGTGCGGATGTACACGTGCGGGCCGACGGTGTACGACTACGCGCACATCGGCAATTACCGGACGTTTGTGTTTCAGGACATTCTGAGACGCTTCCTGAAGCTGCGCGGCTATCGGCTGCTTCACGTAATGAACCTGACGGATGTGGACGACCGCATCATCGCCAACGCGGCCGCGGCTGGGAAGAGCATTCGCGACTACACGGAGAAGTTTGTGCAGGCCTTTTTCGAGGATTGCAAAACACTGAGCATCGAATCGCCGGAACATTGGATCCGGGCCACCGATCATATCGAAGACATGGTGAAGCTGATCGAGCGGCTCCAGAAGAAAACGTTCACGTATCCGAGCGAAGGCTCGATTTATTACCGCATCGCGAAATTTCCGAACTACGGGAAGCTTTCGAAGATCGATCTGACGGGAATCCAAGCCGGCGCGCGCGTGGACAACGACCGCTACGAAAAGGAAAGTGCGCGGGACTTTGCGCTGTGGAAGGCGCCGAAACCGGGGGAGCATTTCTGGGAGACGGAGATCGGGCCCGGGCGTCCAGGCTGGCACATTGAATGCTCGGCGATGGCGATGAAATATCTCGGCGAGACGCTGGACATTCACACTGGCGGGATTGACCTGGCGTTTCCTCATCATGAAAACGAAATCGCGCAGAGTGAGGCGGCGACGGGGAAGCCGTTTGTGCGCTACTGGCTGCACGCGGAGCACTTGTTGGTGGAAGGCGAGAAGATGTCCAAGTCGCTAGGGAATTTTTTCACGCTGCGCGACTTGTTTGGAAAGGGCTATAAGCCTTCGGCGCTGCGATTCGCCTTGGCGAGCGTTCCTTATAGAAAGCAGCTCAATTTCACGTTTGATGGATTGCAGCAGGCGACGAGTTCGGTGGAGCGTTTGCGGAATTTCGCGGACCGGCTGAAGCAAGGCAAATTTCCCGCGGGCACGCAGAAAGGCATGGCCGAAAGGATTGTCAAAGCCGCGGAAGAGTTCGATGCAGGCCTTTCGGACGATTTGAATACCGCACGCGGGCTGGCGGCGGTGTACGACCTCGTGCGCGAAGCTAATATCGCGATGGATAAAGGCGAATTCCGTCAGGGTGATGTGGCTGCGGTGAAGGGGGTTTTGGCGGATTTTGACAAGGTATTCGCGGTGCTGGAAGACAACGACGCGGAAAAGCTGCGCGCACTGGGCTACGGCAGTGCGGAAAGCGGGCCGGACGACAGGGAGATCGATAAGTTGGTGGCGGAGCGCAACGCGGCAAAGAAAAAACGCGATTTTACCACTGCGGACCGCATCCGCAAGGAACTCGCGGATCGTGGTATACTCATAGAGGACACGAAGGATGGAAGTGTCCGTTGGAAGCGCAAGTGACTATTAAGCTGCAAATTCGTTCTCAGTACCCCCCGGGGTTCCTCTCGCCGGCCGCGCAACGGCCCGGTCTGTTTGGCGTTGACTAACTAACCTTTCTTTCTCCTTCGCAGGCTGCTTGTGGATTCGTCCGCTTGCCGGCTTGCACTCCGTCGTTTTCTATCCACACGAACCGTATGAAGTCTTTTCTGGAGGAAGAGATGCCAACCACATTGGAAGCAAAAACGCCCCGGCTCGTGACTGCGCTCCCCGGGCCGAACGCCAAGCGAGTGCTGGAGCAAGATGCGAAATTCATGTCGCCGTCATATACGCGCGACTATCCCCTGGTGGCCAAACGGGGGCACGGGGCCATCGTCGAAGACGTGGACGGAAATGCGTTTCTCGATTTTGCGGCAGGGATCGCGGTGTGCTCGACGGGGCACTGCCATCCGAAAGTCGTCGCGGCGATTCAGAAGCAGGCGGCGGAACTGATTCACATGTCCGGGACGGATTTCTATTATGAGAGCATGCCGCAGCTGGCAGAGCGTCTGGCGCTGACAATGCCGGGCAGCGAAGCAAAGAAGACGTTCTTTACCAACTCGGGCACGGAAGCCGTGGAAGGCGCCATCAAGCTGGCGCGTTACGCGACAAAGCGCGACAAAATGATCGCGTTTTACGGCTGCTTCCATGGACGATCCATGGGAGCGCTTTCCCTGACAGCGTCGAAATCCACGCAACGCAAAGGATTTGGAGCGCTGCTCAGTGGAATCGAGCATATTCCGTATCCGTATGCGTACCGCTGTGCGCACGGGCACACGGCGGAGACGTGCGGCGCGGAGATTTTGGAACAACTCGAAGGGCAGATCTTCAAGCGACTGTTTGATCCCGAGGACGTCGCTGGGATCATCATCGAGCCGATTCAGGGCGAGGGCGGATACGTCGTGGCGCCGAACTTCTTCCTGCAGGAACTTCAGCGAATCTGCCGGCAGCACGGAATCATGTTGATCGTGGACGAAGTGCAATCGGGAATGGGTCGCACGGGAAAGTGGTGGGCGCACGAATTTGCCGGGATCGAGCCGGACATTCTCTGCTCCGCGAAGGGAATTGCCAGCGGCATGCCGCTAGGCGCAATCGTCGCGAAAGAAAGCGTGATGCGCTGGAAGCCCGGTTCGCACGGCACGACGTTCGGCGGAAACCCCGTCTGCATCGCGGCCGCACTGGCCACCATGGAATTGATCGGCAATGAATACAAGGAAAACGCACGGCGCATGGGCGAGTACCTCTTCGCGCGCATGGCGCAGTGGACAAAGAACTACAAAATCGTGGGCGACGTGCGCGGGCGCGGATTGATGATCGGAATCGAAATCGTGCGGGATCAGCGGACGAAGGAAAAGGCCGCGGATCTGCGAAACGCGATTGTTGATCTCGCGTTCCACAAGGGATTGCTCTTGCTTGGCGCGGGCGAGAACACACTCCGACTTTCACCGCCCCTCTTGATTGACGAGGAGCAGGCGGACTTCGCTTTGGACACGCTCGAGGAATGCTTCTGCGAGGCGGAGAGGAAGATTTAATGCTGCGAACGCGTTGATTTCCTCGCGTTCGCCGTGGATTCGCAAGGAATCCCGTGGCTGCCGAAGAAGAAACATGGCATCCACGGGATTTTTGTTTATACTGCGCGGAGAAAGAGGGCCTTCGTAGCAGGACCATGCCGATTTTTTCGCAATTGATGTTTCAAGCAGTGCGCTGGGCGGCGCGGCGGGGCCTGCGCGAGGAAGATACTTTTTCCTCGGACGACAGGAAACAGGAAGCCCGGCGGGCGGGGGTGCGCGGAGAGACGTATGCGTACTGGTATTTGCGGCGGAATGGGTACGTGTTTGTGGCGCGGAATTACACGCCGAGGGGGATCAAGGGCGAGATCGATCTGGTAGGGTACGATGGCAAGACACTGGCTTTTGTGGAAGTGCGGACGCGTACGGTGAGAGAGGACTTGAGCGCACTGCCGGAACTCAGCGTGACCAGAGAAAAACAGCACGTTGTGGTTCGCACGGCGCAGCGGTTCCTGGCAGAACGCCATGTTGGTGAGTGCCCGTGCCGTTTTGACGTTGTGGCGATTGACAACCGGCCGGGACAGGCACCGGCGGTGCGGTTGCACAAGGACGCGTTTAGCCCCCAGATGTGACCTCGGGCTGGCAGGACCACTTCACTCGGGCACCAGACGGAGTACAATTCAATACCAGAGGGTAGCCATCCCCACGCGGGATGAAGCACAGCACAGTCGAGGAGGATTTCTTTGCCGGAGTTGCGGAAGGACCCGATCACGGGACGATGGGTGATCATTTCGACGGAGCGCGGGAAGCGCCCGAATGATTTCTTGCGCGAGAGCGTATTCGCGAAGGACGCGAAGAATTGCCCGTTCTGCGCGGGCAACGAAGCCAAAACGCCGCCGGAGGTTTTGGTGTATGGCCGCAATGGCGGCGGGGCAAATACCGCGGGCTGGAATATTCGAGTGGTGCCGAACAAGTTTCCAGCGCTGGGGATCGAAGGCGACCTGGACCGGGAGGGCGAAGGGCTCTTCGACAAGATGAATGGCATCGGCGCGCATGAGGTGATCATCGAATCGCCCGAGCATACCGCCACGTTGGCATCACTGCCGGAGCGCGCGGTAGAGGATGTGCTGTGGGGTTACCGCGACCGCATGCTGGACCTGAAGAATGACAAGCGATTCCGCTACGTGCTGATTTTCAAGAATCATGGAGAGGCGGCGGGCGCGACCGTAGAGCATCCGCACTCGCAACTGATTGCTCTGCCGATCGTGCCGCGGCGCGTGCGCGAAGAGGTGGACAACTGCTGGCACTATTACGACGAGAAGGAGCGGTGCATATTCTGCGACATCATCCGGCAGGAGCGTGACACGGGCGAACGGGTGGTCGGCGAGAACGAACATTTCATTACGCTGTCTCCGTATGCGTCGCGGTTTCCGTTTGAGATGTGGCTGCTGCCTAAAGTGCACGGATCGTCGTATGAAAACAACCAGAGCTCGATGTACGCGAGTCTGGCGCGGATGCTGAAAGATACGCTGATGCGGCTGGACGAAGTGCTGGACCGGCCGGCATACAACTTCATGATTCATACCTCGCCGATCGGGGAAGAGATCAACGATCACTACCACTGGCACATTGAGATTATTCCGAAGCTGACGAAGGTGGCGGGTTTCGAATGGGGCACGGGTTTTTACATCAATCCCACACCGCCGGAAGAGTCGGCTCGTTTCTTGCGCGAGGCAAAGATCTCCATGCCTGCGGCTTCCGAGAAAAAGTAGAATTGCGGATCAACGTCCGGCTAGGCTGGCCGGAGAGTCTCGGCAAATTTGCTATACTAAGAGATTCGGCGCGGTACCCAAGTGGCCCAAGGGAGAGGTCTGCAAAACCTCCATTCGTGGGTTCGAATCCCACCCGCGCCTCCAAGGTTTTCTGCAACCCGGCGAAGCGAGACTTCCCGCACCAGATAGTTCCAAAAGTGAACGGTTCGAATGCCTTCGTTCCATCTCAGTACCGCAACAGACCTAGTGTCCACCCAGCCCTCCGAGGCCTGCAGCTAAACTCAATTCTTATCAATTACTTAGAAGGCGAGCAAGGAGCGAAGCTGGTCCTCAGCGTGCCCTAGTCGGTTGGAGGAAGCTGTGTGCTTATCCTTAGCACTGTCGAAATGGACCGGCCAACCGGGGGAAAGAAGCATGGAAGAGGCAGGTCATGAAAGAAGCCGAACAAGCCTCGCCTTGCCAGATATTCGATCGCGGAGAACTTCTGGCGCGCGTGGAGAACGACTGCGAATTGCTGGGTGACATCATTACGATTTTTAAGGAAGACTTCCCAAGTCATCTTCATGACCTCCGTGAAGCGGTGAAAGCTCGTGATGGCAAAAGCGTTGCAATTGCGGCCCATACCTTGAAGGGGATGCTTTCCAATCTTGCGGCTGCGCAAGCGGCCAGTTCCGTGGCCCGGCTGGAGCAGATGGGATGCCAGGGAGATTCCCAGGGATTTGACGAGGCTTTTGCGGCCTTCGAGGACGATGCAAGCAAGGTGATACCGCTTTTAGAAGCGTGCATGGCCGAGGAATGCCGGTGAGAATCCTGATTGCGGATGATGAAGCCATGTCGCGACGGCTGCTTCAGAAAACGCTGGAACGCGCGGGCTATCAGGTATGTACGGCGGAGAATGGGCGCCAGGCGGCGGATATCCTGTGCAGCCTGGATGGGCCAAAGCTTGCGTTGCTGGACTGGATGATGCCGCTTTTGAATGGGCCGGGAGTCTGCAGGGAGGTCCGGAAAGCGAAAGAGCAGTCCTACATTTACATGGTGCTATTGACGTCGAAGGAGGCGAAAGAAGACATCGTGGCGGGACTGGAATCCGGAGCCGACGATTATCTTGTCAAGCCGTTCGATACCGCAGAGCTCAAAGCGCGCTTACGGACGGGATTGCGGATCCTCGATCTGGAAGACCGGCTGGTGGAGGCGCGGGAGGATATGCGATTCAAGGCGTCGCATGACACGCTGACTACTCTCTGGAATCGCGGGGTAATACTGGAGTTGATGGGGCAGGAGCTCTCGCGTTCGCATCGCGAGAATGCGACGACGGTCGTGGTGCTCTGCGACCTAGATCACTTCAAGGCAGTGAATGATTCCTTTGGCCACTTGGTTGGAGATGAGGTCTTGCGGGAAACGGCGAAACGGTTGCTTGCCTCCGTGCGATCGTACGATTTCGTGGGCCGCTATGGCGGCGAGGAGTTTCTCGTGGTCTTGAACAACTGCGATCCCGCCTTTGCGTTCGCGCGTGCGGAAGAGATTCGAAACACCATTGCGCAGCGTCCCGTGAAAACCTCAGGCGGTCCTGTTTCGGTCACGATCAGCCTGGGCTTGTTGCTCAGTCACGAATGGGCTACACGGTCGGTCGAGGAACTTCTTCACGAAGCCGATAAAGCGCTGTACGGGGCGAAGGAGGCGGGGCGCAATTGCGTGAAGCTGGCAAAACCGAAAGCGGCCGCGAGTGTGTCGGAATACCGGGTGCGCGAGCCGGTCAAACAGAGACGATGATTACCGGGTGCACTTGCGAACATAAAATATTTCAGCGAGAAAAATCGAGTGCCCTTATATCTTCGCGTTTGCCTTGCCCATCATCTGCCGCATCGCCGCCGTAGAACCGGGAGCGTGCTTTTCGCGCCAGACTTCGAGGCGCTTGCAGGTATCCTCGATGTTCTGGAATAAGTGGGGATTCTTGAACGCTGACCGCCACGTCGGCACAATCGAGCGCATGCGATCCCATACGACCCAGATCTCCCCGTTGCTTTCAAAGAATAACTCGTCGTTAATTAAGCCACGATTCACGATGCTGGCCACCATCTCCCAATAGCTGATGACCATGCGAATGTAGGTATTCTCTTCGCTGCCTTGCGGGTATCTTTCCGTCATCTCTTCGGGCGAAGTCGGGTGAAAGTGTTCGACAAACCAGGCGCGCGCCTGGCGGATGCGCGTCTCGCGACGCATGTCGTAGAGCCGCAGCATCAAATTGACTTCTTCAAACGAAATCTGGGCCATGACGGAATCTCCTCGCGTTAACTCATCGCGTCTTGCTGGGGCGCTTCTTGCGGGGAGTGAGAAACGCCTGCCAGTTCGATGCGCTGGACACTTGAAACGGGTATGCCTTGCTTTTGAAACTCGAGCTGGATGCGGCGGCGCAGCTCGCGCGCCACTTCATCCTGGCGCGTCGGCGCGGTGCGCACCTGCAGACGCACCGTGGATGAAGTGCGGTCAAAGTGCTGGACACCCAGGATCCTGGGACCATCCACGAGCGCTTGTGACCAGGCCGGATCACCTCGCAAGTCCGCCGCAGCGGACTCCAGCGCTTGAAGAGTTTTTTCGATGGGTGTCTCTGGAGAGAGTGAAACATCCACGAAGGCTTGGGACCAATCGCGGCTGAGGTTGCTCACCGTGCGAATCTCGCCATTGGCGATGGTGACTAGGGCGCCGCGAGCGTCACGGATCACGGTACGGCGCAAAGTGAGATGCTCGACGCGGCCGATATTGTCGGCGATCTGGATGGTGTCGCCAACGACGTACTGATCTTCCAGGACGATATAGAAGCCGGTGATGATATCGCGCACGAGGGACTGCGCGCCAAAACCGATGGCGAGGCTGCCCAGACCGGCTAAGGCGACCGCTGGAGTAACGTCGATGCTGAATTCTCTGAGGGAGGTCAGCAGCGCCACGGCCCAGACGATTTTGCTTCCCGCGCCGTAAAGGACCCCGGCCACCGTACGAGTTTGCTGTTCGCGGAGCTGCGCCACGCGGCCTTGTGTTCCCGCGGTCTTGATCACCAGATTCGTCGCCGCGCGTAGCAGCCGATTCAACAGCAGCGCGATGACGAGAATCCCCAGAAGATGAAGGGCGTGGGGGAGCGTGAACTCCAGCCAATGATTGAAGGTACTGGACATAATCTAAGTGAGAGAGGGAGTATAACATTGGAAGAGGACGTAGACAGTGTGGTCCGGCGCTCTGGGAAAAGCCGAGCAAGCGAGGGGCATTCCAATGAAGGAATCGAGACGCAAGTTTCTGACTGCAGCTTGTGTTGCAAGCGTGCCGGCGGGGTTCCTGGCGGGCTCGTTGCTGGCGCAGGCGCCTGTTGTGCGGTCTCAGCATGATCCGGACGTAAAGGATGACGGACCGACTCCGCTCAAGCCGGACCCCAAGCTCGTCCTGGAGGAGAATCAGAAGAACATTAAGAAGGACGTCGAAAAGCTTTACGAGCTGGCCGGTGAACTGAAGGCCGAAGTAGAAAAGACGGACAACGTGCAGGTGCTTTCCCTTGCGATGCTCAAAAAAACCGAAGACATTGAAAAACTAGCGAAAGAGATCCGGGCGCGCGCAAAAGGATGAAGCGTCGCGGGCGGACAGGCGAGCGCGATCGCGTGCGCGATTGTGCGCTAGCGTAAGGTCACCATACCGGATAGAATGTTAGCTCGGATGTTGTTCAAGCATGCTGCGCGCTTCGTAAAATGGAGAAGCGCTCACCACGCGCCTGTAGCTCAGCTGGATAGAGCGCTGGTCTCCGGAACCAGAGGTCGGGCGTTCGAATCGCCCCAGGCGCGCCATTTCAATTCTTTAAATTTATTTAATCCATTTGTGCAAAATGTTTGCACAGGCGCTGAGAACTACTGCCTTGACACAACGGCGGTTGAGAAGTAACTTGCCTCAATGTTTTTTTGGCTGGGGTTTGTGTGTGCCGTTGGTGTCCGTTCCCAGGAAAGATTTTACGGCACGGTTCTTTGCTTCGGCCAGCGTCGCACAGGTGAGCGTTGAGTTCAACGGAGCAGGGGAGCTGCGAGCTGCGCATCGCGGCTGAAATCTGAGAAAAAGTCTGGGGGTATGGTGATGGGTAAGAGATTCTTTTTTGTGGCAATGGCGTGTGTGGTCGTGCTCTGCGTGTCTCCGACGTTGTACGGGCAGGCGACCGGGAGTTTTTCCGGGACAGTTTCCGACAAGTCGGGATCGGTCATTACCGGCGCCACGGTGCGAGTGACCTCGGAAGGCACCGGTTTATCGCGCGATGCGAAGACGGATGACGCCGGCCACTATCTGATCCCTTTGCTGCCCGCAGCGATCTTCACCATCCATGTGGAATTCCAGGGATTTCAGACCATCGAGCAAAAAGAGATCCGGCTGCAGGTAGACGAACGGCGCGAACTGGATTTTACGCTCACACCCGCTTCCGTCGCCACCTCGGTTGAAGTGCTGGCCACGGAAGTTGCGGTTGAAACAGCCAGTCCTTCGCTCGGCCAAGTCATAACCTCGCAGGAAGTTGCGCAGCTTCCATTGAACGGGCGCGATTTTGTGCAACTTGCCACGCTCACTTCCGGCGCTACCGCGGAGACCAATCCCAACAGCTTTTTCACCGGTGGCGCGGACAGCGAAGTGGCTGCGCGCGGCTCCTTCTCTCTCTCCGTCGGCGGCTCCCGCCCCAACAGCACCGATTGGCTTCTCGACGGCGTGGACAACAACGAATTGACCGCCGGCGGTATCGGAACTTTTTCTTCTATCGATGACATTCAGGAATTTAAGGTTTTGACGTACAACTACTCCGCGCAATACGGCACTCGCGCCGGGCCTACCGTGCTGGTCACCACGAAGTCCGGCTCCAACGACTTCCACGGCTCGCTCTTCGAATTTCTCCGCAACACCTCTCTGGATGCCAAGAGCTTCTTCGCCACTTCGCCGGAAAAATTCAATCTGAACCAATTTGGCGGTTCCATCGGTGGACCAATCAAAAAGAACAAGACCTTCTTCTTCCTTGACGGCGAGCAAAAGGATCAACTCCACGCCATCACCTTCCCTGGCCAGGTCCCCAGCGCGGCGATGCACACCAGTGTCGCGCAGCCTTTCGCGGATTTCACCAACGACTCTTTCGGCAATCCGGCCTTCAACACCTTTACCATTAGCCCCGGTAACACTGTGAACGTGCCCGTCATCACCAATCCCTATCTGGTCGGTAACACGTTAGATCCTACTAAGCCGAACAATGCCTATTTCCAGTGCGTTGGCAGTGCCAGCGGCGCGCCAACCGCCGTCAATCCTAACGGCAGCCAGGTTCCCGGCGTTCCTTGCGCCAAAATACCCGCCGCCTTGATTAACCCGCTCGGTGCGGCCTTGATTAATCTGTACCCCCTGCCGAATGCTGTTAATGCCGCCAATACCGCCAAAGGCATCAACTTCATCAACGAGCCCATACGCAGCCTCTATGAAACGAAGATGGATGTCCGGCTGGATCACACCTTTTCTAGCGCCGACAATGTTTTCTCTCGCTTCAGCTATGACCAAGCCGTTTCCTATGTCCCGGGCGGCGGCGGGCCGGGCTCCTTTGCCGAGGCTAGCGCCTTTGGCAGCAATCAAGGAATCAGCAACCATGCACGGAGCGTCGCCATAGGGGAAACCCACGTCTTTAGCCCCACCACGGTCAATCAATTCAGTTTCGGCTATAACCGCATCTTCGATTACATTGATTCGCAGGGTACTGGCAGCTGCGCTTCAGCCAACCTCGCTGGCATCGGCATTCCCTTCGCCAACTTGGGCTGCACCGGCACCCCCGGCAGCGAGACGTGCACGAAGGGCGCCTATAGCTGCGGCTTGGTTTCGGTTTTGCTTGTCGACGGTAATTTCTCCCTAGGCGACCGCGGGTTCACCCCGTTTCAAGGCGGCACCGACATCTTTTCTTATGCCGATTCCCTCGACCTGATTCGCGGCAAGCACGACCTGCATGTGGGAATTGACGTGCGCGCCAACCAAATGAACGTCGGCACGGAAGCCTTCCAGGATGGCTTCTGGATTCCCCTTGGCCTCTTTTCCGGTAAACCCATCGCCGATATTACTCTCGGCTATACAGCCATCTCGGAACACGATCAGACTTTTAACGGCCCGGTCACCGGCCGCCGCTGGAAAATCTATCGCCCCTACGTCCAGGACGATTGGCGCATTACAAAAGATCTGACACTCAATATCGGTTTAGCGTGGGACCTTGCTACCCCCATTACCGAATCCGCCGGTCGTCAGGCGGACTTCATTCCTCCCGCCATCGCCACTGGCTCTTTTGCCAGCACTGGCGAGCTGCTAGTCTCGAATCAAAATGGTATCGGCAACGCCGCCGGCATCCACATGCAGTGGACCGCTCTCGAACCCCGCATCGGCGCCGCCTATAAAGTTTTTGGTAGCGACAAAACCGTCATCCGCGGCGGCTTCTCCATCTACCACGATTCCGTCTGGAGCCAGGGCGCTCAGGGCCTTTGGCAGAATCCTCCGTTCTTCGCCGAAGGCGATATCAACGCCTTCGGTGGGTGCCCAGCTGCCACGCCATCCGGTGGTACTCCCTTCTGCTCCACAGGCCCGGGCGGCGCTCCCAGCATCTCCCAAGGTTTCATGAATTTTGGCAACACTCCACCGACTCTATCCAGCTTCACTGGAACACTCTATTACGAACCCCAGGACTTCAGCCACGGAGAGGTGGTGCAGTACAACGCCAATGTCGAGCGTCAATTACCCGGCAACGTCGTACTAACCGTTGGTTACGCCGGCTCCCATGGCAACCACATCCTACTATCGGGCAATGCCCTCAACACCAGCGGCCCCACGGGCTGCGTTGGAGGAAGCTATACCCTCGGTTGTGCCGCCGGCGGCGCTCCCTACGTTTCGCCATTCAACACTCCCAATGGCAACGCGATTCTGGAATTTGCCGATCTCGGCAAAACCACCTACAACTCCCTGCAGATCAAGGCCGAGACCAAGTCCTCCAAGCACGGCCTCTACGCGCTCGTCGCCTACACCTACTCCCATACCTACGACAACGGTCTATCCGATGGCCTGGGTTCCGAACTGAGCGCCCCCTACTTCCCGCTGCCCAATTGGCAAAAGCTCGATTGGGGGCCCTCGCAGATCGACCTCCACAATAATTTCACCGCTAGCATTATCTATGACTTGCCCTTTGGTCGGGGCAAGAAGTTCGGCAGCGATTGGAGCAACCTGACCGAGTCGCTTCTCGGCGGCTGGCAGCTCACCCTCATCCAAAAAATCACTTCCGGCTTCGCCGTTCCGCTGATCGACAACAACAATACTTCCGGCGTCTCCTTCAATACGGGTGGCAACGGCAACACTTTCGAGCGTCCTGACCAGGTTGCCGGATGCAACCCCTACGCCAACCACACCGAAACCCATTACTTTAACGTGGCTTGTTTTCCTCAGCCCCTGGCTGGCGAACTCGGAAACGCCAACCGCGTGCCCGTATACGGTCCCGACTTTGTCAATACCGACTTCTCCGTCATCAAACGGTTCAAGCTGCCATGGGAAAACATGGATCTGAACTTCCGCACCGAATTCTTCAACCTCTTTAACCACGCTCAGTTCGGACAGCCAGTCAGTGACAGCAGTAACCCATTCTTCGGCGACGCCCAGTCCACCGTAAACAACCCGCGCCTTATCCAATTCGGCCTAAAGCTCACCTTCTAGACCGTGACCGCAGACAGAAACATTCTGGTTGAAATAAGCCGGCCCACCGCAGTCTTGGTGGGCCGGTCTTTTTTTTCTGGTCGCTTCGCAGTCTGACTGGTGCTTTGATAGACCCATGATGAAAATGAGAAGACTTTGTTTTTGTTTGTTCGCATTGCTGGCGGCATGCTCCGCTAGTTGGGGCCAGGCGCGCCGCAAGGTGATCATCAATCAGGACTGCGCGGGGCCCGGTGGGAGCGATTTGCAGACGATATTGCTCATGATCCAGTCGCCGAAAGTGGAGGTGCTGGGGATCACCGTGGTGAGCGGAAATCAGTGGCGGGATGAAGAGGTCGCCCACACGTTGCGCTTGCTGGAGATTATCGGCCGCACCGATATTCCCGTGGTGCCCGGGGCGGTGTTTCCGCTGGTGCGCGATCGTGAAGAGACGCAGCTGTGGCAGGAGCGTTATGGAAAGGTGGCGTACACGGGAGCCTGGGACCCGCGATGGTGGCACGAGCCGTTCGTTGTGCCGCAGCTTCCGGAAGTCCAGCCCACGACAAAGCCCTCCTCGGAAGATGCGGCTCATTTCCTGATTCGCATGGTGCACAAATATCCGCACAAGGTGACCATTTACGAGGGCGGTCCGATGACCAATCTGGCGCTGGCGATTTCGCTGGACCCGCAGTTCCCGGAATTGGCGCAGGAACTGGTTTTCATGGGAGGCAGCTTGAATCCCGCGACGGACAATCCGGAGTTCGTGAACAATCCGCGCCACGAGTTTAATTTTTGGTTTGATCCGGAGGCGGTGCACATCGTTTTACGCGCAGCGTGGAAGAAAATCACGTGCACGCCGGTGGATATTTCGATCAAGACGCACTTGACTGCTGCGATGATCCACGAGATCGAGGCCGGCGGAACTCCGCTGGCTCGCTACGTGGCGCGCTATTTCAAGCCGAGCGGGAGTTTGGATTACATGTGGGATGAACTGGCCGCGGCCGCTTGGATCGATCCGACGGTGATCACCAAAAAAGAGCTTCGCTACATGGACGTGGACATCGATCATGGGGCCGGTTATGGAAATACGCTGACGTGGCTGGAAAACGATAAGACTAAATTCGCCAAGCGCCAGGTGGAGATTCAAGTGGATTTGGATAAAGAGAAATTTTATCGGATGTTTGTGGAACTATTGCGCGCCCCGACGCCTGCGACTCCCTAAGGAGTCGATGCAGGCGGCGGCGCAGTGGCAGTGCGGTCGCGCAAGGTGTAGACAAACTGCTGGATTTCGTGGCGCTCGCGGTCCGCTTCTTTCGCTTTTTGCCTGGAAACTTGGTCGTAAATTTCAATCTCTTGTCGGGCTTTCCGCGTTTCTCCGGTCTGGCGGTAGGCTTCCGCCAATCGAAAATGAGCTTCGTCCGGGAGCGGCGTGGTTTCGATCGCTTTTTGATAGGCGGCGATCGCCTTTGGAAAATCCTTTCGCTCGGAATAGAGAATTCCCAAATGCAAGTACGCGCCGCCAAAGTGGGCGTCGAGCCGGATGGTTTTTTGGAGCAATGACTCCGCCATATCGAGATTTTCTTTTTTGTTGCTCTCCTTAGTCAGGCCCACGGCGTAGTAGTAATTTGCGAGCGGATTCTCTGGCTGAAGCATTACGAATCTCTTCAGTCTTTCCGTCCATCCCGGAGGCTCCACTTTTTCGGCGTTCTGCATTTTGCCAAGGAACAAGTAAGGACTAGGGTCGGCGGGATTCACATCGCAGGCTTGCAGAAGCTCTTCCGACGCTTCTTCGTAGGCCCCGCGCGAATAGGAGGACACGGCGAGACCCACAAGTATGCGGGCTGAAGTTGGAAAAAGTCGGTGTCCCTTTGCAAATACTTCCGCCGCCGGCTCGGGCGCACGATGCAGGAGCAGCTCAGCGCCCCAGGCGAAGAGATTCGCTTCGCTGGACTGCATTTCGGCGGCACGCTGGTATTCACGAACGGCCTCGATCGGATGTCCTTCGCGCTCCGCGATATCCCCGAGCAAGGCGTGGAGCTCGGCACGGTCCTCGCGAGACAACATCGTTCGAACCGTTTGGTCCGCGTGTAGCGTGTCGCCATTTTTGTAGTAGGCCAGAGCACGTGCGTAACTGACATTGTCATCAGCGGGCGGTAGGCGATCTGGCGCGCCGGGCTTCAATGAAACTGTATCTTTCGCCAGCGATTCTTTGGTTCGCACAACCAGGTCCGATCCGTGTCCGCCCAGATTTGTCGGATCGGTGAGCCCTGCCACTGTAAATTCGGGCTCATCGGAAAATTCAACCGGGTGCGTACCGGAGTTCGGAGCTGAAGCAGCGGGATCCGATTCCAGCAGCAGCGCGACTGTCGTCGCTTCATTTTGTGCGAGGACCAGCGGAGCCTTGCTTGCCTCGCGGTAACCCGGCATTTTCGCATGGAGTACATACGTTCCTTCGGGTAGCGCCGCGAAGTGAAAGTATCCATTGACGTCCGAGTGCGCGAGGAAAGTTTGGCCAGTGCCTCTGTTCTGCCCGGAAATGGTTACGTCGGCGAGAGGATGATTTTGAGAATTGCGGACGGTTCCTTCAATGGACGCCGATCCTTCTGTGCTCTTCGTTTGTCCGAAAGCCGATGGGACTAGCAGCGCCAAAAGCGCCATGAGAGAACTTAAGATTCGAAACGGTCTGGATGAAGGTGCAATCATACGGAAACACGCCATTTGACCAGCGATTCGGGACAAAATTCTGCCCAAGCACTTGTCTCGGTTCGAGAATCATCTTAGCTGTGGAACCTATCCGGCGCAATCAACCCTAAAGGACGCTTCCTTTATTGCGGAAGCTGCTGCAATTCTTTCTGAGCTTGCGCATGGCCTGGATGTTGTTTGAGAAGTTCCAAAAGGACCGCGCGAGCCTTCGGTGTTTCACCCTCAATGGCATACAACCGAGCGAGATTCAGGTAGGACTGATCGAAAGCGGGTGCTACGCGGATGGATTCCTTGAAGCTTTTCTCTGCGTCCCGTGGGCGCTGCGTGCGCATGTACAAAACACCGAGATTGTTGAGCGCTTCCGGATAGACGGGCCGCGAAGTCAGAGCCTTTTCCAAATATTCGTAGGCGTGTTCGGTGTCGTTGAGCTGGGCGAAGACCATACCAAGGCTGTAGTTTGCTTCGGGACTCTCAGGGCTCACTTGCAGGGCTCGCTGGAGCACGTCTTGGGCGTCCTGCCACCGTTTCTGTTGACGATAGGTGTTGCCGAGGTTTTGCAAGGCAATCAGGAAGCCGGGGTCGATTTGCAGCGCTCGTTGAAAATTCTGCACAGCCTCCTCCGTGCGCCCCTCGCGCGCTGCCAGAATCCCCAAATTGTTCCAGGCTCGCGTCATGGTGCCGGGATAGTTGGCGTGAAGGTGAACCGCGCGTTCGAAACTTTCGCGGGCTTCCCGATTTTTCTGTTGCTGTAAATAAACGCTTCCGAGGCCGTAGAGCGCCTCGGCGCCCGACGGATCGTCTCGCAGAGCTAGTTGAAAAAACGCCTCAGCCTGCTCTAGATAGCCACACTCGAAGAAGACGGAACCATAGGAGAGATAGTTGCGCCCGAACTCTGTGCTTTCAATTACTCCGGGGAAGGGAAGCGCTTTGGTCAGCCGGTCCGCTGCTGTTTGCGGAATGCTGCGAAAGTCTCTTTCGAAATGGTCCGTGGGAGTGGATCCCTGATAAATCTTGACGATGGCTCCCTGTGCATCGATCAAGAAAGTCGTGGGAAGGCTCAAATCGCGATGACGATCGAAAAGAAAGCGATAAAGAATATTGTAGATGGCAACGACGTCCGGAGAGGCGCGCAAAACCGGGAAGGATAGATGACGGTAAGCGGCGAGTGCCTGATCAGCTCCGGGGCTAGTGGTCTCGTCAACATTTGGAGCGAGCAGGCGAAGACCTTCGGCCGCCCACCGCGCATGAGAACGATCGAAATCCGCCAGGTCTCTCTTACAATCGGCTGACGCCGAGGACCAAAAATGAAGAAGGACCATCTTGCCGCGGCGAGCAGAGAGTGTTTGCGCCTGCCCCGACAGATCGGGAAGAGAGAACTCTGGCGCCACAACCGGCGCGAGCAGCCAAGTTTCCGCCGATGCAGGGAGTGCCATCTCTTCGGGGACAGCTGTGCCAGGTGCGCCGGCGCGCCATGGGGATGCCGTCTTGAAGGGCTCCATGCGCGAAGGTGGCGCGCCTTCTTCGACCCAAATCCGGTGATTGATAGGAAGGTCGCGAAGATTTTGCACTAATCCGCTTGGCCAGCGAATCCAAGCTTTAATCGCCGTTCTTGCGCCTCCCAAACCGAAAAACAACTCCTTGCTGTGCTGCGCTAAAAATCCCGATCCGGCTTGCAGCAGGCGGGTCTGGCGGCCCGATTCAGTTTCGACGGTAACCGCCGCTCCGATCGCGTCGCGATTGCTTTTTTTGCCGGTCAGACGAAACGCGATGGCGGGGGCCAGCTCCGGCATTACGTTCTTCAACAATCGCAGCTGCGGGCCGTTGCGATTCTTCAGGAGCGCTTCGATTCTACCGTCGCGATCGAAATCGGCGAGAGCGAACGACCGGCTGTCTTCGATGAAGTCCAGACCCACGACTCCCGATACATCAGAAAACGTTCCGTCCCGATTGTTCAGGTGAAACACGTTGCGTTCGAAACCGCTCCAGGTGGCATCGGAGCGAATGAGTTCGTTGATGGCGTTCCATCCCTGCTCGTAGCTGTCGTTAGGTTTGGCCGTTTCCGGCGAGTTCGCCACCACCTGCCGCCAAAAAAAACTGTTCAGGTCCTCCCGCGTGGCGCCAGAAATCATGCCGTTGGCAATGTAAAGGTCGGGGAAGCCATCGTGATCGAAGTCCCAGGCGTCGCTGGACCAGGACCACCGGCCCATCACCGCCCCGGCGCGCGCACTGCAATCCTCAAATGCGCCGTTGCCACGATTCCGAAACAACGAATTGCCCATGGTGTGTTTGCGATACAGTGCCCGAGTCTCTTCTCTGGCGTTTTTCTGAAACGCTTCCTGCATCGAAATTCGATTCCCCGCGGCGGTCCACATGTCCGCGACGTAGAGATCCTCCTTGCCGTCGTTGTCGTAGTCCAGCCAGCTAACGCCCATGCCTGCGCCGACATCCTCCACTCCGGCTTCGCGAGCAATGTCGGTAAAGGTGCCGTCGCCGTTGTTGCGGTAAAGATTTTTGCGGCCGAAATCATTCACCACATAGAGGTCGGGCCATTGATTGCCGTTGAAATCACCCCACCCACAGCAGAAACTGAAGCGCGTGTTGTTCTGATTGAGGCCCGACTCGCGGGTTACGTCGCGAAAGTTCCTGTCCCGCTGGTTGCGCATCATGAAGTTGGGCGGACCATTCTCCGCGTCGAAGTAGGGAGTGGGGTAGCGGTATTGGTCGGTTCCCCGGTAATACGAATACAAGCAAAAATAAATGTCCAGCCAGCCGTCACGATCGTAGTCGGCGATGGCTGCCCCGGTGAACGCGCCCTGCGGAGGATTGGCGAACTGAAAAGCGCCAGGCTTGAGTCGGAATTTTCCCCCTCCCTCGTTCAGAAAAAGAAGAGGCCCATCCACGCGCACGACAACCAAATCCTGGCGGCCGATGTTGTTGAGATCTGCGAAGAGCGCGCACGCGGTGTTCTCGAGAACTCCAACCCCGGAGGAGGCCGTGATGTCTTCAAACGTGCCGTCGCCACGGTTTCGAAACAGGCGGTTGGGAAGGCCAGCGGGCTGACAAACGTAGAGGTCGTCCAATCCGTCCCCGTCAATGTCGCCGACAGAGACGCCGTTGTGCCCGTAGATGTCAATGCCGCAGGCTCCGTCGAGCACTGTTCGCCAGTAGTCCGTTCCGTGAAGAAGTTGCGAGCCATATGCAGGATTGCCGCCGAAAGCTTGCGCCGAGACATCAACAAAGACCGGAGCCAACGATCGGCTGCGCGTTTCGTTCAGCATCCGCCACTTGCGAAGGCGGAATTCGCCGGAGGGAAGTGTTTCCCAATTGAGTTCCCAGTTGCCCACTCGTTGCTCGCGGTGGAAGTCCTCGCCTGTGCCGACCAATTCAAATCGCACAGTGGTTTCCAGCGAGCCGGGCAGCACCGTCGAGGACACCGGCGGAGCGCCGGCGCGAATACTTGTTACCTGAAATTCAGTCGTGATCAACTTGGAAAAGGTCTTCATCGAAGAACGCCACTCTTCGAGAAAAGCGTTTCGCTCAAGAAGAGTTTCTCCTTCGAACTTCATCCGAGAAACTTTTAGAGTGGATCCCTCACGGACCGGCTGCGATCCAGCGGCTTTCGGGGAAGCGTCAGAGAAATTCGAAGTCATCACTCTTTCGAGAGCGGCGGTTTCTTGCGGCGAGTCCCGGAGTTGGGATCCCCATTCTCTGAAAATGGCCTCAATTTGTTCCGCGTATTTCTCCGTGATGAACTCGTCGAATCCCGCTTGAACCTTTTTCAAAATCGCATCGAGCTCTCGTTGCGTCCGATATTGAGGGTGGACGTGGAATTCGCCCGATGGAGGTGGAGACTCCAGAGAAAGGAGGCGACCGAAGGAAGGCAGGCTGAGTCCCGCAGGAAGGAAAGCGAGCGAAGCTCCCTGGCCATACTGGAGAAGGAACTTGCGTCGGCTAAGATCGATGTAACGGCGATTCTTCCCAGACCTGCTCAGGGCGATGCCCCCGTAGTTCCTCACGCAGAAGAAAAAATCTAACATTGGCACCAGAACCCGTCAACTTTCGTCCCACTGGGGCTGGAGCGTTGCGTTTCACTTTGGAACAGAATCCGTTTGTGAAACAACTCCCTTTGGCCGGATTCATTGCCCCTCAAAACTGACTCTAACCGATTGATTCGCAAGGACTTGCATTCCTGATCTCCAGCAACATGGTCACCACCGTGCACCAACACCCTCTTCTGCATCGTCCCGGTGCGGTGCCAGGAGAGATTTGGACCGACGCCGCGAAGGGGGGAATTGACAGCGTCGAACAACATTCGCCATGACACCTCTCTACGAAGCAACAGAAACCGCAACAAATCTCAGAATTGCCCCGCTCACCTCGTCACCTTTCGCGGCGATTCGCGTGCTGATTGTGGACGACGAGGAGTCCGTCCGGAAAGTCATTGCCGCGGTTCTGAGTCAGCTTGGCCACTTTTGCCAAACGGCCGCGGGCGGCCAAGAAGCGCTCCAGATCCTCGAACGCCAGCGATTCGATGCGGTGATTTCCGATCTGCAGATGCCCCGAATGTCCGGCATGGAACTCTTGTCCAAAGTGCGCCAACTCTATCCCCAACTAGCCTTCCTGGTCGTTACGGGAGTGGATGACATTCGCGTCGGCATTCAAGCGATGCAATCAGGAGCCGACGACTATATCGTCAAACCTCTCCAAGTGAATCCAAACGTAGTTTCCAGCAGCCTTATGCGGGCTATGCAAAAAAAGCGGCTGGAACTGGAAATCGAGAATTACCGTTACCATCTCGAGGAAATTGTCGCCGAACAGACCGAGCAGCTTCGCGAGGCTTTGCGCCAGATCGAGCGCAGCTACGATTACACGCTCGAAGCGCTCGGCGCTGCCATCGATCTGCGCGACGGCCTGACCGCGGGACATTCCCGACGCGTCTTTCTGTATTCCACCGAGATCGCCAGAGTCATGGGCGGCCTGGATAAACAGATGAAAAATATCGGCATGGGCGCCTGGCTGCACGACATCGGCAAGCTTGCCGTACCCGACGCGATTCTCCTCAAGCCCGGTCCACTGACGGAGCAAGAGCGCCTCATCATGCAGCGGCACGCGCAAATCGGATACGACCTGGTGAAAGGCATCCCCTTCCTTGCCGATGCCGCGGAAATTATCTTCGCCCATCATGAGCGGTGCGATGGCAGCGGTTATCCGAGAGGCTTGAAAGAAGCAGAGATTCCGATGGGTGCGAGGATTTTCGCCGTCGCAGATACTTTCGATGCCATGACCTCCGATCGCCCTTACCGTCGCGCGGTTCCCTTTGAGGCATCACGCGAAGTAATCGAGCGTGGCACGGGAAAACAGTACGATCCGCAAGTGGCGAAATCCTTCTTGAGCATTCCGAGCACGACGTGGGAGACGATCCGCAGGGAAACAGCTGCCCTGCAAGGGCTGTCTTCGGTAATAGCCAGGGATATTTCTACTCTGAGCGCGAAAGTGAAACCGGAGCCTTGAGTTAAAGAGTGGTTAGCGGTCGTCGGAATGGTTCGCGAGCCGCATTTATGCCAACCGGAAGTTCTTACTGCAAAACCCAGGGACCTTTCTTCTCTGTGAAGCGGCAACCGTAACGGTGGAGCGGCCATGCCTGTGAGTCCGAATGCATGATTTTGGCTTGGCCTACGAGCTCGTCGCGCCCCGATTCCATATAAACGTCGATCAGAGAATGGACGCGGAGCTCTCTGGTGCAGGTGCAGAGAAAGCCGCTCAGACTCACGTTGTCCGTCGTCGCCACCTCTTCGAAGCTATTTCCCTGAGCGTCCTTGCCACGCAGCTTCAGCACCACTCGCAATCGCACGCGCACCTCGGCCCGGGGAACGTGGCGGGCCGTCTTGACAATTCCTCGAAGGCAAACTTTCAGGGCTTCGAAATCCAACGGCTTTTCGAAATACGCCGTTGCTCCCAGCTGTTTGCAGTGGTCCTTGGTCTGTGCGCCGCCCTCGCCGCTCACGATAATCACGGGAATCGCCTGCGTGCGGCTGAACGAAGTAAATGTCTGGCACAGTTCGTAGCCGGAATATTTCGGCATCCGCAAATCGAGCAGGATGGCGTCGGGTCGGTGCTCCAACGCCATGGCCAAACCCTGTTCCGGTTCTCCAGTGTCCAGAACTTCATAGGAGTCGTTGAGTTCGAGATGCATCAGCCGGCGCAGCGCAGCGTCGTCGTCCACGACCAGCACTTTTCCCATCGGCCGGCCTTGCTTATCCGTTGGAACGGGCATTGCTCCCCACCTGGTCTAATTCCGGTTTCAGATTCGCCGGCACGTTTTTGCTGCCATCCAGAACTTCCCGGACTTTGCTTATGAATACTTCTTCGGTGAACGGTTTGTGCAGGAGGTTGGTTCCTTTCTGCAGAACTCCGTGTCCGGCGATAAAGGTGTCCGTGTATCCGGACATGAACAGGACCTTCAACCCGGGCTGCCGCAGCGACAATTTCTCAGCCAAAACCCGGCCGTTCATGCCCGGCATCACCACGTCGGTCAGCAGAAGGTCGAAAATGGCTGAATGCCGCGATGCGATCTCAAGAGCCGCTTCTCCATTCGCAGCCGACATCACGCGGAAGCCGTTTGATTCGAGAAACGATTGCGCCAGTTTCCGCAGGGGATCCGCGTCTTCCACCAGGAGGATCAGTTCAGATCCTTGTCGCTTTTCCCTGGGTAGGACCTCCGGCTTCTCGGCCGAAGCTTGCTCAGTGTCCAAATGCCTCGGAAGATAGATCTGAAACGTCGAACCTTTCCCCACAGCGCTGTCTACCCAGATATATCCGTTGCTTTGCTTCACCACGCCATACACCGTTGCAAGACCGAGGCCGGTGCCTTCTCCCACTCCCTTGGTCGTAAAGAACGGCTCGAAGATATGCGCGATGGTTTCGGGACTCATGCCCGTCCCGGAGTCCGCGATCGCCAACATCACGTAGCTTCCCGAGTTAGAACCGGGATGATCGCGAGTGAACGCCTGGTCCATTTCCACGTTTGCGGTCTGGATGTGGAGCTTCCCACCCGAGGGCATGGCGTCCCGTGCATTCACTGCCAGGTTCATGATCACTTGCTCGATCTGGCTCTGGTCGGCTTTTACATTTCCGAGCTCTGGATCCAGCGAAAGGGAGACGTTGATGTCCTCGCCCAACAGACGCGGAAGCATTTTCTCCATGTCAGAGACCAGCGAGTTCAAGCTGAGCACGGAAGGTGTCAACACTTGTTGCCGGCTGAAAGCCAGTAACTGGCGAGTCAAAGAGGCCGCGCGCTGGCCTGCTTTTTCGATTTCCGTGGCGAACTCGTAGTTGGGCTGGCTCTTATCGAGGGACTTCTTCAGAACACCGCTGTAGCCAATGATGACTCCAAGCAAGTTGTTAAAGTCATGGGCGATTCCCCCCGACAGCCTCCCGATGGCTTCCATCTTTTGCGCCATTCGCAACTGGCGCTCCAGAGTCCGTCTCTCCGTTACATCTTCCGCAAAGACTTCAAAATATCCGGGGCCGCCATCCTTGGCGCTTACAAGCTGGCCCGAGCATCTCACCACCATTGTCTCGCCGCCTCGCCGCTGCCATTCCAGCTCGATGTCTTTCATTTCTCTTGACTCTGTCAGGAACTCATTCATCCGCTGGTAGTCCGCTGGGTGGCGAAAGATTTGCGTCGCGAGGTCCGCTTTGAAGAGTTCCTCCGGGGACTCGTAGCCCAGCATTCTTTGGAGAGCGGGATTCACCTCCAGGAATTGCCCGGTCGTCGTTGCCCGGTAAATCCCATACGGCGCCCCCTCTACCAGGGACCGGAAGCTCGCTTCCGAACGCGACAACGCTTCCTGGGTCTTTTTGCGCTCCGTTACATCGCGGTTCACGATCACAAGTTTTTCCGCTTCCCCCTTTTCATTGCGAATCACGCTGGCCATGGATTCCAGCACCAGCCATTGGCCATTTTTATGGCGGAAACGGTATTCCAGAATTTTTCCTGCCCCCGTCTCCCGGGCCTCCTTGGCAGCCTTCTGAACCAGCTCGCGATCCTCCGGATGAATCTGCTCAAATCCCGGGGAGGACTGCAATTCTTCCGTCGAATATCCCAGTATTTTCTGGTAGGAGAGACTGTTGAAAATCCTGCGCCCTTCTAAATCCACGACGGCAATCATGTCCGCCACGTTCTCGCTGATTAGATGAAACATCTCTTCTCTTTCGATCAGTTCCCGGCGAATCCTGTGAATTTGCAAATGCTGGTAGATCGTGTAGATATCGAACAGGAACACCAGGCCCACGAGACCTCGGACCGCTTGCGGCAGCACATATTGCGTATGAAAATCCTGGTGCGAAGACACGTTGGGGAGCAGAAAAGATGCGAGCGCGATAGTTAGCAGCAGCGTGATGATGGCCGCCGCCACCCACAACCACCATTCACGGCGCTCAATCTTTCGAAAATTGGCTCGGAGAGCGCTCGCTCCCGCATCCTGAACCCTAACCGATGTTTTCCCGTTTTTTCGCTTCATATAGAGTGACTTCGGCCAGTTTTACCGCGTTCCGGCGCCCTCTATACTCGTGGCTGGCTGATTGCGAGGGCCTTCGTCTACCATCACCTCCTTGCACGCGGCCGCCCAAGCAGCTTTCCAAACGCTGACAGTGCCGTCCGCAGGTCGTTGTAATTCCAGCAGATAACCTCCAACTGTTCTTTGGTCAAGCGTTTCGGGGTGCCCTCCCGGTGCCATTGTGGGTCGCACGTCGCAGTTTGGGACACCACGCTATCGTTGCGCCGGGTTGGACGGCCTGCAATCGCAGCCTAGTTGTCAGCGTCGCAATTGGTACGCAGCCAGTGTCCTCGTCGGCGATGGCCCATGAGGATGACGCACTATTGTGTGGCCGGGTGTTTTATGAAGGGAAACCATTCGAGCACGGGGCTCCCCCATTCCTCCGGAGCCCCCCCGTTCCATTTCGGTAGCTGGTTAGAAGCTGAATTTGAGCGACATCTGAATCTGCCGCGGGCTGCCAATGGTCTTATTCACGATCCCCAGTCCGCTCAACGTGGGAGACGAGTACAGCGTGGAGCCGTACACCGGGAAATCGTTGAAAAACAAATTTTGCGACACGTTGTCCACCGGAATGTCAAAACTGGGCGTGTTGGTCACGTTGAACACGTCGAAGCTGAATCTCATGGAGACCCGCTCCGTCAGTTGCGTCATCTTGACCGCCGAGACGTCCGCCCGCCGTTGCCAGGGCTGACGAAAGATGTTTCGCTGTCCTGTTGTGAAATTCGTCTCAAACGTGTCGCCTGCAGGAATCGCTCCTCCCAAATCTCCTGGGTTCAGCAGCGGAAGAGTGAAACAAGCCGCATTTAGCGCTGGCGACCCGGGCGTGGCCCCGCTCGCCCCGGTGAGTGCCACCGACGGTGAGCAGCTGCCCAGAGGCACCACGGGATTCGTGATGCCGTCGGACGTCCCGTAGAAGATGCTGCCTACCGCTCCCGAGTAATCAACCACGCTATACGGTTGCCCGCTTTGAATAATGGCTAGTCCTTCGATGGCCCAGCCATCGGCCAGTCTCCCCCTCATCGACGTCTGCTCGTAAAACTTCGGCAATTGATAGAGGTACGTGAAATTGATCACGTGCTTGCGGTCAAAATCAGACAAACCATATCCGCTGCGAAGATTGAGAGGGTTGTTTCCGTTGTAGAAAAGCCCCATCGCGCTCTGTTCATCCGTGGCATGAGAGAACGTGTAGGAGAAGCCCACCTGCAGCCCGTGGCTCAAGCGCTTCTCCACATGGGTCTGAAGCGCGTTGTAGGCCGAGATTCCGGCTGCTGTGTAGGACTCGGACTCCGAGGAAATGCCGACGTACGGCACGCGCAAGTCCACGTTGCCGCCTTCGTAGGTCGCTACCATCTGGCTCCCGTCGGGAAGTCCTATCGGCCCGCACCCGCTTATGGTGTTGGTGTTGGGGTTGCATGTCGTTGTATATGCGCAAGAAGCGGCACCACCAAACGCCGGGGTTGGGTTGCATCCCCCTGGCCCAACAACCGTGTAGCCATACGTATAGTTTTGCCCGTGAATCGGGTGCGACGGCGTGGCAATCTGCGCTTGGTTGAACGGAATCGGTATGATTTCATGGCGTCCCAGGTTACCTACGTAACCGATTTCGATCGAGAGGTCTTTTCGCGGCTGCCATTGGATATCCAGGATTTGGTTCATCGTGTAGGGCAGCTTGTTGGTGCGGTTGTAGTCAGCAAAAACATAGGGAGCTGTTCCGTTTGCGATTTGCGCCGCAGTGGGAAGAACAATACTAGCTGGGTTCCCGGTTGGCGGCGCAATCTGCGTCGTGCCCCACGGGTTCTGAAAGCTCCCACCGTTCGGTTGCGTTGGATCGCAGGTAGAAATGAATCCCTCGTATGGGGCTGAGAGCAGCGCGCTGCAAACTTGCGAATTGACAAATGGCTGCGACTGGTTAACTCCAAATGGTCCTCCTGGAATTTCTCCTGCCGCGACACCCGGAGATAGGTAGGTAAACAGCTCGCCCCGGTCGTAGTACATGCCCCACCCAGCGCGCACGACGATCTTGTTATTGAACTTCTTGGGACTCCACGCTACACCCAGTCGTGGCGCAAGGCCCCATTGTCTTCCCGTCAGCGTCGAATCACTGACGCCTTTGGTGGGAAACAATTTATTGTTACCCGCGATAATGATCCCATTCGATGTACCAGCATTGGGATCGAAATTATAAAAGCGGCCGTATTTCTCGGTGAGGCCTCCGTGGTCGTCGAAACGCAGCCCAGCCGTCAAGCTGAGATTCGAACGGATCTGGAATTTATCCTGCAAGTACATACCAGTGTCTTTGGCGCGGTAGTAGCGGTTGGCGTCGCCCTGCAGGAAGGCCGTGCTTACGAACCCGTTAGAGCTGTACGACGTCGGCAATCCTTGCAGGAATTGCGAAAAGTCCGCGAAAGAAATCATGCCCTTGTTCGTTCTCTCGTCGCGAGCATTGAGCTGCGTGTACGCGAAGCTGCCGCCGAACGTCATCGTGTGCTTGCCCTTGGTCCAGATCGCGTTCGCCGACGGCATGAATCGGTTTTGAAACACCCCGGTAAAAGCTCCTTGTGAATTGGCGCCCTCCCCGATATTTGTTCCGGCATTGGTGACAAACGTCGGATTGTACGGCGCAGAGTTCCCGTAATCGTCCACAATCGTAATGCCTGGGAAAAATGTCGAGCCGAACGTATTGATTGTCGAGTCCGAAAGCGTTGCGCCCGTCTTGCTCATAACGAAGGACGCAAACGAAGACGGCGTAAACGGCTGCGAAATCGTGCTGTAAACCTTCTCGCGGATGAACCCGAACACCTCCACCACGCTCAGGTTTGGCCGGATCGACTGCGTATTTGTGATGGACGCCACTTGGCTCCCGGCATCCAGATGCTGGGGAAAACCGGGGGCCCCCGAATAGGCATACGGCGCCGTGCTCGGATCATGCTGGTAGTAGTATTTCAGGGACACCGCGTCCTTTGAGTTGACGTTCCAGTCCAGATTCGAGTTCGCTTGATTGGCAAGAAAATAGGCAGTGCCCACCGTGAATGTGTTTTCCGGAAAGTTGATCGATGGCGTGTAGCTCCCGGCGGATGGAATCAGAAACTGGCCGTTCGGCAGCGTGTAATTCAGCAACCCGTACGCGATGGGATTGATGTCGCCCGGACCCGTGCCGATGGTTGCATTGATCGGGGAGGAAAAGGGGAAATTGCAAGGCGGGGCAGCGCAACTTCCCGCCGCGCCGTTTACCAATGCCGCCAATGCCGCCGGGCTGCGGTCGCTCGTGAGTCCCGGAGGTACGGCGACACGCGAACTGCCTATCTCCTGATCGGAATCATGGATGTGCTGGTAACTGATGAATCCAAAAAGCTTGTCCTTAATCAGCGCCCCGGCCAGCGTACCTCCCGCCGTGTAGCGGTGTAATTCCGGCACTTTATCGCTGGCCGGAATGTTTGGGTCCGCGTTGTAGAAAAAGGGCGCAGCGTTCAGCGCGTCCGTTCCACGATGCGCGTAGGCTGTCCCGTGAATCTTGTTGGTGCCCGAAGCGGTGCTCATGTCAATATGCGCGCCGCTCGTGGAACCCTGCTGGGCATCGTACATGGAGGTGTTAACGCGAAATTCCTCGATCGTTTCCGGTGCCGGCGTGGGCAGCGCCTGTCCGATGGCTAGATAGGGCGACGCGGTCGTCTGGAGTGGTTCCGCCGTGGTACTCGAAAGACCCGCAGCGCCCCCGATGCCCGTGTTGTTCACAATGCGGGCCGAAGCCACTGAGCTTGTGCTCTTGCCATTAAAAAGATTGCTGGCGTCCACGCCGTTCAGCTGGAACGTATTGCTGGTGTCGCGCTGGCCATTGGCCCAGATCGGTTGATTGCCTAGACCGTTGTTGACGCCTGTGCCGCCTGCGAGTTCCGCATTCACCCCCGGAGACAGAATGGCCAAACCTGTGAAGCTGCCCGTGGGCAGCGGAATGGACTCAATCTGAACTTTCTCCAGAATGTATCCGTTGGTGGTGTCCACGGCGTTCATCAGGGGGCTGGCTTCCACCGTCACAGTCGTTCCCACTTGCCCAACTTTGAGCGTTGCATTCACCGTCGCGCTGCGGTCCGCTTGCACCACGATCGAAGGAATTTTTTGCGTCTCGAATCCGTCATGGCTGAACGTGAGCGTGTACGCGCCAATCGGGAGGTTCACAAAATCGTAGCTGCCGTTGGCATTGGTGGTCTGCGTCCGGCTCAGCTGGGTTTGGTCGTTAAGGATGGTCACTGTCGTGTTTGGCAGGATGGCGCCGGAGCTGTCGGAGACCGTGCCCGTGACGCTGCCCAGGGTTTGCTGTGCGAGCGCACCGGGCGCGAGAAGGACCGTTAAGCAACAACACAGGAAGGAACTGACGAGGGAGACGCTCAAGGTGCTCTTCTTGCTCTTAGTCATTCGCAACGGCCTCCTGAATTTGTCTAGATACACTTGGCCGACTTCACCATCGGGGGCCTTCCCAAGAACTGTCGTTATGAAGGCGACGTTCTTGGCCTCGCCGAGCCCTACGGGACAGAAAGCAAAATGTTGGGAAGAAACTATTCCTATTTCGTGAATATTGCGATGAAAGTTTTGACTTTCGCCGATTTGTTTTTATTCTTACTGTGGAAAACGTGGCGAGCGAAAATCAGCCGCGCCGGCCTTGCAGTAGCGCGCAGAGACGAATTGGCGGGCGAGCTGGGAATCGCGCGGCCATCCGCGCCTGCGCAGCGCCGTCGCGCTCTAAGTTTTAGCGGGTGTCGACGTGCTGCCACGCCTTCGCAGGAAAAACCACAGCAACCCCGCGCACAGGTACGCGAGATAGATATACGGCAGCTTGCCGTACGGTCCTTCAGGCACCGGATAAAGATTGCCGGCGAGCGCCAGCAGCATCGCCGTGAACGCCAGCCACGGAATAATCTGCGCCCCCGGACGATACGCATTGTGATTCCGCAAGTAACGCGGCAGCGCCACGCACACCAACGCGTACGCCACGATGAATCCGTACGTGGCCAGCGATCCCATCCATCCGTAAACGTCCAATCCGCTGGCGCCTCGTGCTGCCAAAATCGCCACCGGCAGAACCGCCGCGATTCCAGTCACTACGATCGCCCGGCTCGGCGTCTCATTTCGTACGTGCGTGGCACGCAATGAGCCGTGCGTGAGCCCGTTGTGCGACATCAGCAGCAGCACGCGCGCCGCGGCCGTGATACACGCCAGCGTCCCGGCAAACATGCTCACCAACACGCCGATATCAATCAACAATCCAAACAAAGGCACCCCACCAACTTTCGCGAGCACACGCATCGGAGCTTGGCTGGCTCCCAGGTCTTGTCCGACGGCACGCAGCCCGAGCACTTCCGTATAAGCGCATACGATGAAAATCGCTCCCGCAAGAAGCGCGCTCTGAATCACCGCGCGGGGAATCGTCTTCAGTGGATTTCGCGCCTCGGAGCCGAGCGTCGTCGCGCTTTCAAAGCCCACAAAACTGAAAAGCGCCAGCACCAGGCCGAGCCGCAGTCCGCTGCCCGTCATCCTCTGCAAATGGACTTGAGCCTTGTCCAACGGGATGCCGTGGCGCGCCAGCACTAGCACCACGACCATGAGAATAAGAGAAACCGAAACAGCTTCGATCCACAGCATCAACCGCGCGGAAATTTTTACATCGCGCCACGCGATCCACATCGAAATGACAGTGACCATTAACGATAGAACGACTGCCGACGTACCGTGGCCGGTGGCGTCATGAAGCAGCAAGTTGGCATAGTGATAGAAGCCTCCGATGACGCTCGATCCCGTAGCCACGTACGCAAGCAATAGGCTCCATGCCGCGGTCGCTCCCAACGACGGAGGCAGGATCATCGAAGCATACGTATAAAGCGACCCGGGCGAAGCGGAGTACCGCGCGAACCGGCTGATGCACAACGCCACAAGCAGAATTGCAATCGTTGCCAGCACATACGCGAGCCATGTGCCGTTGCCCGCCAATGCGCAAACGAGAGGTATGGTAGCCGCGGGTGTCGTCGTAGGCGCGATTGTAGAGACGGACTGCGCCAGCGTCTCCATCGGCGAAAGAATGTCTCGCCGCAACCCGTATCCAGCCGCTTGCGGATTACCCGGTACAGCCGTATCCGTCACGTACCAATCCTCTTTCTCGCCAAATTCGAGCGAGAATAAAGGCGGCAACGATACAGGTGTCGCGCTATTCGCGCAAGAGTTGTTTGCCACCAGAATTCCGCCGCGCGATTCGTGCGCGGCCAGGAAAACGCCAGAAGCTATTTTCGTGAATGAATCTGTGACGTCAGAGTTCGGATTCCCACGCTCCGAACCGCCGTTCCAATTCCCATTGTTGCTGCGCACGCTCGCTCGATTTGAGGAACGCGGCGCATCCCGCCGAAGGTTTTTCCGCTCCCAGCGAATCTTTCGAACACGCCGAAACCGCGCGCGTGAACACGTCCGGTACATTCCATAAACTCGCGCCCCGCAAAAAGCTATGCTCGATCCCCGCGCGCACCATCTGCTTCAAGTCCGCATAGTTCAGATCGTACGTCTGCACAGCGCGCACATACTCATGCGTCAAGTCAATCCGCGACACGCCTTCATCATCCGAGCACAGCGCCACCGGAACATGAAACATCCGGTACAGAGGAAACGGATGATCGTTCCCGCTCACGCCAAGGATCACGTCGTTGCTCGTCAAGCTGATTTCTACCAGCACGTGATTCCGCGCCATCTCTCTCATCAATTCATGCGGTTTCTCTTCATACATTATGTCCACGCCGTGCCCGATGCGTTCCGCCTGCGCCTGTTCAACCGCCAGCCGGATGTGGCAACACAGTCCCTCGTACGGCACGAACCCTGGCGCGAGTTCGCCCGCGTGCAAGCTCAAATGCACCTTCGGATACAACGCGTGTAGGAATCCCACGATTCTCATGTGCACCGCGTAGTCCGTCATCGGAATGTACGCATCTTCCGGCATCACCAGGTTGATGCCCACAAATCGCGGATCTGCTAAAGCCGTTTCGAAACACAAAAGTGTTTGCGCAAAAACAATCTGCTTCGGCAACCCGCGCAAAACCTGGCAGAGATACCGCACTCGCACTCCGCAAGCCGCCGCTGCGTCCGGCGCGTCGCAATGCTCGCGCTTCCGCAGCAATGTTTCGGCCTGATCCAGCGCCGCGCTCGCGGGCGGCACATCTTCGCGCAGCCCGCGCTCCAGCAATTCCTTGCGGAACTGGTCAAAATCATCGTGCCAGCCGATCTGCATCGCCAGCGTCGCCGTGTGCGTGAACTCCGGCGTGTGCATCAGCTCCAGATACTGTTCGTTCTGCGCCGCCGCTCGCGTTGCCACTTCGTCGATCCACTCCCCCAGGTGCCGGTGATCCGTTCCTCCGAATTTCGCAAACGCATCAAAAAAATGATCGTGCCCCGTCACTCCCGGCGACGGCACGAATCCGCGCATCGAGAACGAATCCACCAGCGCGTCAAAAAGATGCTGATCTTTGAACGCTTTCCCCGCAGGAACCGCCCCGTCTCCGCAATTTGGCGGTTCCTCCGCGCTTCCCGGTGTCGTGACCGGCTTCGCAAAGGATAGTTTCTCCAGGCTCACGCACAATTGATCTTCCGCCGCCGCGCGAATCCACGATTCCGCATACACCGCGCCGCTCAAATGATTGTGGAGATCTGCGCCTTTGGGCATTCCCAGAAGAAAATGCCGAAGCTGCAGCGGGTTTTTTCGTGCAGCCTTCAAATTGAGCTCGGCGCGAGCTTCCAGGCTGGAAGCAATACGGTTGGTCGTTGGCGCCTTTGTTTGTCCGGGCGCGCTAGCGGTAAACAAAAGTGCGAACCCGAGAACTAACGCCGAGTAGCTCAGAAGAACGGTCCGCAAATTTATGGAATTGGTTTTTTTCATGACGGCAACCCCCGCCTGCTCAGTGATATTGGCTCATGCTTGGAATGAATGGTGACCTCCGGCATCGTGCGCTGCGTTAGACTCTCATCCGCGTGCCGGAAAGCATAACAGGCAGGGCAAGCAGCCGGGAGAATTCATGAATACATTCTTCAAGCGATGCAATGAAATTGTCGCACTCAGCGTTCTGCTTCCAAGCCTGCTCCTCGCGCAAAGCAAGCCCCCCGAAAAACCCATCTTCATCAAAGTCGTGGTCGTCACCATGTTCGAACGCGGTGAAGACAGCGGCGATGTCCCCGGCGAATACCAACTCTGGGTCGAGCGCGAGCACCTCGATCAAATCATTCCACTACCCGCGGGATATCACCATGTGCGGCTGAATAAGGATGGTGTGCTTGGCCTCTTGACCGGCGTTGGAACCGCCAAGGCCGCAGCCACCGTAATGGCCGTCGGTCTAGACCCACGCTTCGACCTTTCGAAAGCGTACTGGCTCGTCGCCGGAATCGGCGGCGGAGATCCTGCCGACGTCTCCCTGGGCTCCGCTGTGTGGGCCGATCACGTTTTAGACGGCGATCTCGCCTACGAAATTGACGCGCGCCAAATCCCAGAAAACTGGCCGACCGGCTACGTACCATTGCGCAAAGCAACTCCGTACGAAGAACCGGTTCGCACCGAGATGGAAGGCGAGGTCTACACCCTCAGTCCAGCACTCGTCAGCTGGGCGTTTCAACTCACCAAGAAAATGGCGCTCCCCGACTCCGATTCTCTCCGCACGTCGCGACTGCGCTTCACCGGCTTCCCGAACGCCTTGAAGCCGCCTTTCGTCACGCGAGGAGACACACTTTCATCCAGCACCTTCTGGCACGGCTCAAAATTAAATGAATGGGCTAACGCCTGGACTCGCTACTACACCAACGGAAAAGGGAACTATATGATCGCGGCCATGGAAGACTCCGGCACCATGCAAGCGCTCACCTTCCTGAGCCAAGCCGGCCGCGTAGACCTCCAGCGCGTACTCGTCCTGCGCACCGTGAGCAACTACGATCGTGAGCCGCCCGGCTCAAATCCCGCCGACAGCCTCAAATCCATGGTCTCCGGAAATTACTCCGCCTATTTTCCTGCCCTGGAAGCGGCCCAAATAGTCGGCGACAAAGTCGTCCGCGACATCGTCGAGCACTGGCACGACCGCGAATCAACCCTGCCTCACTTGCCGTAAGTCAATTGCGAACCTTCTCTTTGCGAATTGTTGAGAAGAGTGTTGCTCAGCAAAAGAATGGAGCTAAGGATGTTGTTGTGCCGTCGGCTTCTCTGTTTCGATGTGCCCCGTCGCGGGTCTGTTTGTCGGACTTGCATGATGGATCTCCCGTCGGCAGGCAGCGTATCAATTCCTCCGATAACATGAAGCCTCAACCAAGGTCTGCGTGCCAGCAGGAGAGCCGGCCCCAATCATGATGTGTGATCGAGAACTCCAACGTGGCGAATCACGTTTCTCCCGTGTCATGGTATTGTGCTGAGTACGATGCGGCGCGCGATTCCCGGACTTTCCAGCCGGCAACTTTTTCTTCCTTCTCGTCGGCGTTTTCTTCAGAACTTATCGCTTCTGTCCGCCTCCTTTTCTCCTCACTTGTTTCCTTATATGGAGGCAGCTTCTCCCGCTCCGCCGTATCCCTTTGAAGAAGTCCCTTCCGCAGAGAGCGGCATCCGCTGGATTCACACAGCGGGGAAGTCCCCAGAAAAATACTTGCCGGAAACAAGCGGCGCCGGCTGCGCCTTCCTGGATTATGACAACGACGGCTGGATGGACATCTATCTGGTGAACAGCGGCAAATGCGACTTTTACACCCCACCTCGGCCGCTGCGCAATGCGCTGTACCGCAACAATCGCGACGGCACTTTCACTGACGTAACTGAAAAAGCGGGCGTCTCCGCCGGTGGCTACGGTATGGGCGTTGCCGTTGGCGACTATGATGGCGATGGCTACCCCGATCTGTACGTCACGCAATTCGGTCGCAATATCCTCTACCACAACAACGGTGACGGAACTTTCACCGACGTTACCGAGAAGGCCGGCGTCTCTGCTCCCGGTTGGAGCTCCAGCGCTGTCTGGTTTGACTACGACAACGACGGCCGCTTGGACCTTTTCGTCTGCCAATTCGCCGAGTTCGACAAGTCGCTCCCCTGTGGTGTGGAGGCGGATGGCACGCATCACTATTGCATCCCCCGCATTTTCAAACCGCGCCCCAGTTGGTTGTTTCATAACAATGGCGACGGCACCTTCACCGATGTCAGCAAGGAATCCGGCATCGCCGCCCATCTCGGCAAAGCCTGGGGAGTCGTGGCCACGGACATTAATAATGACGGCCGCATGGATCTTTTTGTTGCCAACGACACCGTAGCGAATTTTCTCTTCATTAACCGAGGCGGCCGCTTCGAAGAAATCGGGCTCACCGCCGACGTCGCCTACAGCGCGGATGGCCGCGCGCGCTCCGGTATGGGTGTGGACTCAGCGGACTTCAATGAAGACGGCTGGATGGACCTCTTCGTCGCCAACATTGACCAGGAAATTTTCTCGCTCTATCAGAACAATCACGACGAAACATTCGAAGACGTCGCCATGCCCCTGGGCATCGGCATGCCCACACGCTGGATGAGCGGCTGGGGGCTAAAGTTCTTCGACTACGACAACGACGGCAACCTCGACCTCATGATCGCCAACGGCTTCCCCGATGATCTCGTCGAAGAGCTTTCTCACCAAGTTACCTATAAAGAGCCTCTGCTGCTTTTCCGCAACGATGGCAAGGCCTTCAAGGATGTAAGCAATCAAAGCGGCCCCGTTTTTTCGAAATCCTTTCCCGCGCGCGGTCTGGCCGTCGGCGATTTCAATAACGACGGCGCAGTGGACGTCCTCATCTCCAATAACGATGGCGCCCCTCTGCTGTTACGCAACAATATCGGCAAGAACAATCATTGGCTTGGCGTCCGTCTGGTCGGCCGGAAGTCCAACGCCGATGCCGTCGGCGCCCGTATCACTTACCAGGCCGGCGACCTCAAACGCAGTCGCATGAAAGTCGGTGGAGGCAGCTTTCTGTCCTCTCACGATCCTCGAATCGTTCTCGGAATCGGCAGCCGCACGAAATTGGACTTTCTGGAAGTGAAGTGGCCGCAACCAAGCGGCGCCGTCGAGCGCTTCACGAATCTGCCTGTGGATCGCTACATCACCATCGTCGAGGGAACGGGAAAGTGGAAGTAAGGACTAAACTGACTCGAGGGCCCGGGCAAGGACAATCTTCGCAAAAGCAGAACCTAATCGGAAGGATGGCCTTCTTGCAAGTGTTGGCTCCCGTCGCCAATGCTTCGCAGCGAACGCAGGGGCGCCGGCCCGGTGGAAGCCCGCACAACAAACTCCGGCTCGATGGCGATCTCCGGTAAGTATGTGCCGCGTCCTTCAATCTGATCTACAACCGTCTGCGCCGCGATCTGCCCCATCCGGAAAAGCGGCTGCCGCACAGTGGTTAGTCCTGGATTTGCATACGCAGAGCCGGGAATATCGTCGAACCCCACAACCGAAATGTCTTCCGGCACGCGCAATCCTGCCTCGCGGATCGCCCAAATCGAGCCAATCGCGGAGATATCGTTGTACGCAAACAGCGCCGTGAAATACTGCTTCCGTGCTAGCAGCTGTTTTGCAAAGGGATACCCGATCGCAGGAGTCGAATCCATGCCTTCCAATTGGATCGTCAGCTCTGGACGAATTTGAATTCCCAGCTCTCGCGCCACCTCACAAATGGCGCTCCAGCGCGCGCCGGAGTCGGAGCTGATCGTCTGGCCCTTGAGGAAAGCGATTTCCTCGTGTCCCAATTCTTTCAGGTGTTGCAGTGCAAGCCTCGCCGCGCGTTTATGGTCCAGGGCGATGTTGGTCACCCCTTCGACGTGCTGGTGGCCTGCCACTGCCACCGTTGGGAGTGCGAGCTTCTGCAGGATCGATGTATCCGTCGTAATGAATCCCTCGACTCCCCGCGTTAAAAGCATTTGCGCATATGTTTGCAGAAGTTTCGGATCGTGCCGGTGAATTACCGTAAGGAAAAAATAGTTGTTCTTTCGCAGGTATTCTTCAATCCCGCTGATGATCATCGCACCGTATGCGTCGCCAATCTCTTCCGCGATCACCCCAATCGTGTACGTTCTCTTCAGCCGTAGCGTGCGCGCAAAAAAATTCGGCCGGTAATTTAACTCCTGCGCCGCCTCGATGATGCGATTCTTGGTATGTTCGGGGAGCGATTTCGCCGCGGGGGAATTGTTTAGTGCTGCGGATACCGTTCCAGCTGTCAGGCCGAGGTGTTCAGCTATGGTCTTGAGGGTGACCTTTTCCTCGTCGCGTACGCCCGCTTTCCTCTTTGGCGTCGGCGTCATCTACTGATTCCCCTCAGATTCTTCCAAATTTGGAATATCAGGCAGCAGGCGCTCTTGTCCCCAAATGTTCCTAAGCAGGCTCACCCCGCGTCCCGTAAGCCGCGATTCTAGCTTAACTTGGCGGCTGTAAGGCGAGCTTTTGTCGCGCCAAATCAGCCCACTGTTACGCAATCGGACCGGCTCGGTCCTGCACATAAGAGGATAAAGCACGTCCCCCCTCGACTGTCCCCAAACCTGGAGGGCATGCTGCCCTCCCTCTCTGCTCCTTCTAGAATATCATTATTTTTCTTTAGAATATCATTATTTCTGCTTGACAAGCCTCCCCGCTTGGTTCTAAATACCTTCCTAGTAGAAAGGCATTACGTCCCGTAATGCTTTAGGGGTTACGTCTTTTCGCCATTTGCGGTGGGGTCAAAGCGGAATATGAGTCCACGCCCAGCTTTTGCCATGCGTAGAGAGCATGCCGCTTTTTTTTCTGAAAACTTTTCCTCGAGGGGTACACGAATGAATATTCTGAATGGCAACGATGCACTAAAGTTGTCGCGACCACTTCACCTGCTCGTTTGCGCGCTCGTTCTCGTGCTGGCGATTCCCTTCGCCGCGCACGCGCAGCAGTACTCTGGCAGCATCATTGGCACCGTTACGGATCCTTCCGGCGCGGCCATCGCCGGCGCCAGCGTAACTGCCATCAACGCCGGCACCAACGCGAAGTACACTACGACCACCAGCGATATCGGCGCATATACCTTCGCCCAGCTGCCTGTGGGCGTCTACGAAGTTCAGATCAAGCAAGGCAGCTTCAAAGAGTCCATTATTAAGGACGTCGAAGTTCACGTTTCCACCCCGACCGAAGCCAACGTCACCCTGCAACTCGGTGCTGCCAGCGAAATGGTCACCGTCGAAGCCAGCGCTGTGCAAGTGCAGACGGCCAGCGCGGAAGTTGGCGAAATCGTTCAAGGCACTCAGGTCCGCGAGCTCCCTCTCAACGGCGAGAATTTTATGGGTCTGGTTACCCTGTCGCCGGGCGTCTCTACAGCCAACAGCTTTGACTCCCGAGACAAGGGTTTGACCGGCGGCGCGGACTTCTCCGTCAACGGCAATCCTTATAACTACAATCTCTTCCTCGTCGACGGCGTCAACAACAACGACGTCGGCTCGGGCCGCACCATCCTCATCTACCCCTCGGTCGACGCCATCGCCGAATTCAAGATGATCCGCAACTCCTACGGTCCGGAATACGGCCAGGCTGCCGGTGCCATCATTAGCATCACCACGCGTTCGGGCGAAAACCAGTTCCATGGCGGCTTCTTCTACGCCGGCCGCAATGACAAACTCGACGCCAACGATTGGTTCTCCAATTTCAACAACACTGGAAAAGCGGAACTCCGCCGCAATGATTGGGGCTACCACGTTGCCGGTCCGGTCTTGAAAGACAAGCTCTTCTTCTGGTGGAACCAGGAATGGAACCGCGAGGTCCGCGGACAATCGGTAGCTTCTTGCGTGCCAACCGCAGCCGAAGCTGGTGGCGATTTCAGTAAGGACTTTTCGGGCTCTGCTCCTCCGACTGCTAAGAACACGGGTGGCACCATTGCTACCGACCAATGCGGTGCAACTCAGCCCGCTCAATGGACGGGCCCAGTCGGCGGCCCCAATACGTATGTGTCGCTGATCCCCACAGCAAACCAAGTCGCGGGGAATCCCTTCGCGATTGCCAACCCCAGTGCGGCGGGATCGCTAATTGAGAAGTTCTATCCTCTTCCGAATCAGGCCCTCAGGAACGGCGACAATTGGGCGCTTTCCGAGAACCTTGTGCCGAAGTGGAGTGAGTGGAATGTCCGCGCCGACTATGATCTCACCAAGAAAAACCGAGTCACTTTCCGATGGACGAATGATTCATGGGTTAGCCCCGGGCCAGACAATACCGCATTTTGGGGAGTTTCTCAGTTCCCGACCATCAATTCGGACTGGAGCCAGCCTTCCAAGAGCGTGATGGCCAAGTTGACCACGCAGTTATCGAACACGATGATCAATGACGTCGAGTTCGGTTACGGCCACAACGCCATTATCACCACGCTCTCAGGCACCGAAGCTAGCGTCGTGCCACAGATCAACGCCGCCGTTCCCACGGCGTGGCCGGCATCCCTCAAACAACCGAACGCTTTCGGAAGCGGCGGCGCCATTTGGGGAGGCTTGTCACCCTACGGAAACGGCCAGACTATGTGGAATATCGCTCCGTATGCCAATCACGAGGATCTCTACGCGCTGCAGGACAACATTTCAAAGGTCCACGGCAACCATCTATTCAAGGCGGGCGTTTATTACAGCACGAACGCCAAAATCGAAGACGGAGCAGGTGGCTCCGACCAGCCGGCGTTTAATTACTCGAATGGCGGCTTGAACCTTTGCCCCGCAGCGACTCCTAACTGCACAACCAACAATGGTTTTCCAGTGGGTGTCGGCTTGGGGAATCAACTGGCGAACCTACTCTTGCCTGGCCAGGTCTATGTAACCACCGAGAAGAATGTCAACGCGACCGCTCTCGTCCATTGGCATGATTTTGAGTGGTACCTGGGTGACAGCTGGAAGATTCGCCGCAATGTAACCATCAACTATGGTTTCCGCTGGTCCTTTCTCCGCGAGCCTTATTCTGGCGACAACAATTGGGCTTCCTTCAGCCTTGCGGCTTGGAGCCCCTCGCGAGCCGCGGCGTTCCCTTCCGACGCATGCAACGGCGTCGTGATTGTACCTGGAACCTCGCCATGCGCGGCGGCCGCTTCCGCTCTTGCTGCGTTGGGCATCAGCCTGCCGCTTTCCAACGGCACGCCGGGCGTAAACAGCGCTCTCGTGAACAACAACAACCACTCCATCGCTCCGCGCCTCGGCGTCGCCTGGGATGTCAAGGGAGATGGCAAAACCGCGGTTCGGGCTGGCATCGGACAATTCTTCCAGCGTGAGCCCGTTGGTTTGTTGGAGCAATTGGCGTTCACTTCACCCTTTGAGATCTCGGCCACTGACGTTCGTACGCTAACTACTCCCGCGCCGCTATCGAATCCTCAAGTATCTCCAAGCGGATCGGAGAATCCGCGTGGTGTGATACCGAACAGTTGGCAGTGGAATTTGTCGGTTGAGCGTGAAATCGCCCGTAACACCGCGTTCCAGCTCGGCTACGTTGGCAACAGCGGGATCCACCTTACTTCCGGGATCGACGTGAACTCTGTTCCCGCTTCTGATTGGGTGGCCGATGGAACGGCGTTCTTGAGCGGCTCCGCGTTCAACGCTCTCCGTTCCGCCGACAACTTTGGGAGCATCCTTCAGTTCGAGCATAACGGAAAGTCGTCCTACCATTCCCTGCAGGCGCTGTTCCGCTCTCGTCTGAGTAATTTCTCCAGCTTCCAGGCGTCCTACACGTACTCGCATTCCATCGGCGACGTACAGTTGGACAACTCCTCTGGTAGCGTAAACTCCCAGGCGGTCACGGATCAGTCTAACGCTGGGCTTGATAAGGGAAACACAGACATCAACCGGCCGCACATCTTCGTGGCTAACGAAGTGTTCTTCCTGCCCAAGCTTCTGAAGCAAGGTGCTCTGGTCCAGAACACCCTGGGTGGATGGGAAGTCAACAGCATCATCAGTGTCGAAAGTGGCGCTTCGTTGAGCGTCTTTTCAAACGGAGCAGGTGGCGCGACGGTTAACAACATCGCCAGCTCTCTCAACTCTTTGCAAGGGTCGGGCTTCAACCTCAACAACCGGCCAGACATCGTCCCTGGCGTTAGCTGCAACTCAGCCGAAAGCGGCAGGCAGATTCTGAACCCGGCTGCATTCACGCTGGTGGGCTACACCATCGGCACCGTCGGCAACGTTCCGCGTGGATACTGTTTCGGTCCCAACAACCGGAACATCGACGCGCAGCTTGCCAAAAACTGGACCTTCAAGGAGCGTTATCGCGTGAAGTTCAGCCTGGACTTCTTCAACCTGTTCAACCACGCGAATTTTATCGGCACCAACCTGTCGGGAACAAACTTCAACGCCACCGGCTTGGTATGCGGCGCTGGTCAAACGACATGCACGCCAGCCAATAATGTCGTCTCCGGTCAAATCGGCAACCCGAACTCGGCGTTTGGACAAGTCAACAACGTACAGCCCGGCCGTGAAATTCAGTACGCGCTGAAGTTCACGTTCTAGCTAAACTGCATTAGGAATACCCTTACCCTCAGACGGCGGGGCTTGATATCTCAAGCCCCGCCGTTTATCGTTCCATTGGAGTACTTTGAATCATTCCCCCGTGAATCCCGAGATCGTGAACTCCTTATCCTCCCAGCGCAATGAGAGGACTTGTCGTTTCTTCGCCTTGTCCCTCATCAATCTGCTTCTCGCAACCAACCTCGTGCCCGTCCCTTCCGCGTCTGCGCAAACATCCGCCCGCCCCTCAGCAACCAAATCGAAGCCACAAGCGACCAGCCCAGCCGAGATCGAGCTTCGTAAACGGCTGGACACCGCCCATGCGGCTCAGCGCAATGGCGATCCCGCCGCCGTCGCCCAGGCAAACACTCAGCTAATCGCCCTGGCACTGAGGGAACTGGCCCAGTTGCGGCTCGTCGAAGCCGCCTTTCCCCAAGCCATCGAGCTGTACCGCCGTTCCCTCGACTTCCAGGATCTTCCCGACACGCGCGTGGATCTGGCCATCACTGAGCTCCAGGCCAACGCTCCTAACGAAGCCCTCGCGGAATCTGACAAGGCTTTAGCCGTGGACCCGAACAACGTGCGCGCTCTCAGCGTTCGCGGCAGGGCACTTATCGTAAAGCAGGAATATTCAAAGGCGGCCGAATCTCTCGCCCGTTCCGTCCAGCTCGATCCTGCCCTCGACGTCGAGAAATCTTACTCCCTGGGAATGTGCCTCCTGCAAACCAAAGATCCCCGCGACAAGGAAAAAGCCGCCGCCGTTTTCGACCAGATGGTCAAGGGAGCCGGAGACAGCGGCTCGCTCCACGTCCTCTTCGGCAGAGCCTACCGCGACGCCAATGACATGCCCACCGCCATCCGCGAATTCCAGCGCGCCATCGCCCTCGATACGCGAACCCCCCACGCCCACTACTTCCTTGGCCTAGCCCAGCTCGCCGTGAATGAATGGAAAGCCACTCCCGAAGTCCGCGCCGAGTTTGCCAAGGAGCTTGAGTTCTATCCCAAAGACTATCTGTCAAATTACCTGATGGGCTTTCTCGCCTCTGGCGACCGCGACTACGCCGTTTCCGACCGCTACCTCAAAATCGCCGCCGCAGTGAACCCCGACTGGCCCGAACCTTTTTTGTACATGGGCCTGAACGCCTACGCCCAGGGCGACATGAAGCACGCCGAAGATTATTTTCGCAAGGCTGTTCTTCTCACCGGCACCGACGAAGCGCGCTCCAACTACCAAATTCGCCGAGCCTACGTTGACTTGGGCCGCATCTTGGTCAACTCCGGCCGCACCGAAGAAAGCGAAATCTATCTAGCCAAGGCCCGCGATCTGCAAAAGAAGACCATGGAACTGACACAGCACGACGTCGCCAACGTTATGGCCGAAAGCGGCGGCACCATGGCTGCCGTAGTCTCCTTCGAACCCCAAAGGAATGTCGAAGCGGCCCTGCTTCTGCCCCCCAATACCGATCCCTTCGCCAGAGTCGACGCTTCCGTCATCGCCCGCTCGAACTTAACGAAAGAACAGCGCGTTGTGGCTGATGCACAAGAGAACCACCTTCGCTCCATTCTGGGCCTGGGCTTCAATGACTTGGCGACTTCCGAGGCCGTGGATCATCAGTATCTCGCCGCGCTCGGCCACTACCAGGAAGCGGAACGCTGGGATCCTCACATTCCAGGCCTGGCAAAGAATCTCGGTCTCTCCGCCTTCCGCGTCCACAACTATCCCGAGGCCATCCGCGGCCTCTCGCAGGCGCTTGACGCCAAGCCCGCGGATAATCCTGTGCGCGCGATGTTGGGCATGTCCTATTTCGGCGCGGAAAAATTCTCTGATGCCGCCAAAACATTCTCCCCATTGGGCCTTCCCGGTATGCAAGACTCCACCGTTGGCTACGCCTGGGCCACCGCCCTCGCGCGCACGAACGAGCCAAAAAAGGCCAGCGACATCCTCACCGAATTCGAAAAGGTAAATCGTTCGAATGACGTCCTCCTCCTCATCGGCCAGCTCTGGATCGAAATCGGCGATTACGCCCGCTCCGTGAACACCTTGCATACCGCCCTGCAGGCCGACCCCTCTTTGCTCAAAGCGCATTATTTTGCCGGCCAGGCCGATATCCGTTGGCAGCACTGGTCCGACGCCGCCACCGAATTTCAAGCCGAATTGGCGCTAACGCCCGGCGATCCCGATAGCACCTACAACTTGGGCTTCGTGTACCTCCAACAATCCAAAGTCGACGAGGCCGTCGCGCTCTTCCAGCAAGTGATCGCCATTTATCCCGATCACGCCAACTCTCAATATCAGCTCGGCAAAATCCTCTTGGATCGCGGCCGAGTCAAAGAGGCCATCGATCATCTCGAGGTCGCCACGCGCCTCAGCCCGCAAACGGATTACATGCACTATCAACTCCAAGCGGCCTATCGCAAAGAGTCGCGCATCGCCGATGCCGATCGCGAACTCGAAATCTACAAGGAGCTCAAAGCCAAGCAGCGCGCCCACGATCGCGAGGCGATTCCGGCCCAGCAAAGTCCGTGATCTTTCCTAGGAGCGTCTTGAAAAAATATCCTTTGTCGTCATTCCGAGCGAAGCGAGGAATCTGCTTTTCGCAAACTCCCTGGTGCTCGCCGCTGAAGCTCTTGCTAGTTGTGTTTCTCGCCGCGCGCCTCGCGTGCGCGCAAGGCGGCCATCCCACGCCTCCGCCTCCGCCGCCCGGAGCAAAATCCTCCAAATGCACCGGCCGCCCCATTCCTCAGCTCGAGGACATCACCGCCAAAGCCGGAATCACTTTCAAACACACCGCCGATCCCGCCAAAAAATACATCGTCGAGTCCATGAGCGGCGGCGTCATTCTCTTCGACTACGATCGCGACGGCTGGCTGGATATCTACTTCACCAACGCGCCCACCGTCGAAATGGCCATCAAGGGACAAAAGAGTCTCGGCGTTCTCTATCACAACAATCACGATGGAACCTTCACCGATGTCACCGCCAAATCCGGCCTCACCTCGCCCTGCTTCGCCATGGGCGGAGCCGTCGGCGATTACGATAACGACGGCTGGCCCGATCTCTACCTCACCTGCCTCGGTGGAAACGTTCTCTATCACAACAACGGAGATGGCACCTTCAGCGATGTCACCGCCAAAGCCGGCGTCGCCGACGGCCGCTGGTCCACCGGCGCGGCCTTTGGCGATTACGATAGTGACGGCTTCCTCGATCTCTTGGTCACCAACTACGTGGACTTCCACCTCGACGACCTCCCCGGCTTCGGCAAATCTCCCAACTGCAAGTATCGCGGCATCGATGTCCAGTGCGGCCCCCGCGGCCTCAAAGGCGCCGGCGATTCGCTCTTCCACAACAATGGCAACGGCACCTTCACCGATGTTTCGAAAGCCGCGGGCGTGGACGACCCCAATGGTTATTACGGTTTGGGCGTTGTGTGGGCTGACTTCAACAACACCGGCCGTCCCGATATTTACGTCGCCAACGATTCCACGCCAAAATTCCTGTACAAAAATCTAGGCAACGGCAAATTCGTAGACATCGGCCTCGAATCCGGCACCGCCGTAAGCGAAGACGGTTCCGAGCAGGCTTCCATGGGCATCGCCATTGGCGACTATCTTCACAATGGCCGCCCTTCTCTTTACGTCACCAATTTCTCCGACGAAAACGATCTCCTCTTTCGCAACGACGGCAATTGGAATTTCACCGATGTTTCTTATGCTTCCGGCGAAGCCTTGCCATCCTTGCCGTTCGTTAAGTGGGGCACCGTCTTCGCGGACCTGGATAATGACGGCTGGTTGGATTTAATGACCGTGACCGGCCACGTATATCCACAAGTGGATTCTCTGCCCTCCGGCGCCAATTACCGCGAGCCCAAACTGCTTCGCATGAATCAAAAGGATGGAACTTTTTGTGATGCCAGCACTCAAGCTGGCCCCGCGCTACTCGAAAAGCGCGTCTCTCGTGGTTTAGCCTTCGGCGATCTTTTCAACTCCGGAAACTTGGACCTGGTCGTCGGCGATCTCGATGGCGCTCCCATGATTCTAAAAAATCAAGGCGTCCCCGGCCGCCACTGGGCCAGCTTCGAGCTCGCGGGAACCAAAAGCAATCGCCTCGCCATCGGCGCGCGCATCAAACTCATCGCCGGCGGCATGACCCAGACCGACGAAATTCACAGTGGCGGCAGTTATCTTTCCCAGAATGATCTCCGCCTTCACTTCGGCCTCGCGACCGCCACAAAAATCGATCGCGTCGAAATCCACTGGCCCTCCGGCAAAATGGACACTCTCACCGATTTGCCCGCCGACCAGTTCTACTCCGTCCTCGAGGGCACCGGAGTCGTCCCCGCCGAGCGCATCCGCCCTATTCCCCCCGCCAAGTCCAAGCCCGCCGCAACCGCGGCCAACGCTGTCCCGCGTGCCACGCACAGGCCCCAGCCTCCAATCCAGTGAATCACCCAAACCTCTTCTCATTCGAAACGGCTAACGTGCTCGCCGTGAATCCATTTCGCTGGGAGAAACGTTCGTTGCATTTTCCCCGCGCTGCAGCCGCGCACAAGGTATCGTTAATATGGGTTCCAAAGGGGAAACTTTACCGCTCATGAGCAAGTTGCGCATCCTGGTCTCTCTCACCACGAACGATAACGACTATCAAATCGAACAGGCGCAGTCCGCCGAGCAAACCGCCCGAAAACTCGGCGTAAGCGCCCAGATCATTTACGCTGACAACGACGCCATTACCCAGAGCACGCAAATCTTAAAAGCCATTCAAGCTCCCGAAGGGGAACGCCCCCACGCCGTGATCTTCGAACCTGTCGGTGGCACCGCCCTGCCGCAAGTGGCCCGCGCCGCCGCAACCGCCGGCATCGGTTGGGGCGTGTTAAACCGCGACGCCAGCTACATCCCGGAGCTTCGCAAAATTTCCTCCGCGCCTATTACCACCGTCAGCTCCGACCATCTTGAAATCGGCCGCATTCAAGGCCGTCAATTTGCCGCGCTGCTTCCTCACGGCGGCGCCATTCTTTACATTCAAGGGCCTGCGGAGAATTCCGCCGCCAAAGAACGCACCCTCGGCATGCAGGAAACCAAGCCCAAGAACCTCCACCTTACCGTTCTGCGTGCTCAATGGACCGAGGAAAGCGCGCAACGCTCCGTCCGTTCCTGGCTGAAGCTCAGCACTTCGCAAAAAGCCGCCATCGACCTGATCGGCGCACAGGACGATTCCATGGCCATCGGCGCTCGCAATGCCTTCGAAGAAGTTCCCAACGAATCGGACCGCGAGCGCTGGCTCAAGCTGCCTTTTACCGGCTGCGACGGTTTGCCCAAAACTGGCCAAGCCTGGGTCCGCAGCGGACTCCTCACCGCCACCATTTACGTTCCTCCCAACACCGGCCAAGCTATGGAAATAATCGTCGAGTCCCTGCAAAACAAAAAGCAACCGCCAGAGCGCGCTCTCACCGCCGCCGTCTCCATCCCCGCTCTCGCGGAGTTAAAACCTCGCTGACCGCCAACTCCCTCGATAACTGCCGGCACCTGATTGCTTAGCGAGGCCGACCGTTGTTCGCACTGCGCTCGTTCCTCAAAATGAATCGTCAACCGTATGTTCGTTCTCATGGATGCCACGTCCCACAATCGGACAGCGCCGCTCGTCCTTCCAAAACACGTCTACCCTAACTCCTTCCCTTACAATGACATGGAGCGCACCGCAAATGGACGGCACCATGCACTCAACTATCATAATATGTTTTTGGAGGTGCGCAGATGACCTCGTTCTTACAAGACATTCGTTACAGCCTGCGGGTAATCGCCAAAACACCGGGCTTTACCGCGATTGCTATCCTGACGCTCGCGCTCGGCATCGGCGCCAACACCACCATCTTCAGTTGGATCAACGCGGCCTTGCTGAATCCCGTTCCCGGGCTGTCCAATCCCAGCGAGGTTCTGGCGCTGACGGAGGGCAAAGCCACAGCCGCCCCTATCGGTTTTAGCTACCCTGACATCGAAGCCATGCGCGACGGGCAAAAAAGTTTTACCGGCATCGCCGCGTGCATGTTCACGCAGATGAGCCTGACGGGCAAAGGGAAACCCGAGCGCCTCTGGGGTATGGTGGCCTCCGCGAATTATTTCGATGTACTCGGCGTGCGGCCAATTGTAGGCCGGACCTTTCTACCCGCCGAGGACCACGTGCCGAGAGGCGCGCCCGTCGCAGTCATCAGCTACCGTCTCTGGCAAACGCATTTCGCCGCCAGTCCGGACATCGTCGGCCAGGCCGTTGAAATCAATCAACACCCCTACACCATCGTCGGCGTAACGCCCGCGGGCTTTCAGGGTAGCCAGACCGGCCTGCGCATGGAAATCTGGGTTCCCATCATGATGGAGCAGCAATTGATACCAGGCGCCGACCTCCTCCATGACCATCACAATTTCTGGCTGTTCGCATTTGGACGGATGAAGCCGGGCGTCGTGCTCGCGCAGGCCCAGGAGGAAATGAATCTCCGCCTGAAGACTGAAGCCAAGAATTATCCCGAGGAGCACAGAGGCCACGACAGCGTGACCGCCTACCCGCTGTGGCGCAATCCGTTTAGCATAAATTATTTTTTCGCCACCCTGCTGCCCATGCTCATGGCCATTGCCGGCCTGGTCCTGCTGCTGGCCTGCGCCAACGTCGCGAATCTGATGCTGGTTCGCTCGGTGGGCCGCCGCCGTGAAATCGCCATTCGCATGTCGCTGGGCGCCAGCCGCTGGCGGCTAGTGCGTCAACTGCTCGTCGAAAGCCTGATGCTCTCGTTGGCGGGAGGCGTAGTCGCGTGGTTGATCACTTTCTGGACCGCCGGAACGTTGATGAAATTCCTGCCGGCCATGGATTTCCCCCTATGGTTGAATATCCAAGCGGACCGCACCGTGCTTCTCGCCGCACTGGTGATCTCCGCGCTCACCGGCGTGATCTTCGGAATTTTGCCCGCGCTGCGCACCTCTAGCGTAGCTCCGGTGTCGGTCTTAAAAGAGGACGCCGGGAGCATGTCAGGTGGATTGCGCAAGGCGCGCCTCGCCAGCTCCCTGGTGGTCGCGCAAATTTCGCTTTCTCTCCTGCTACTGGTCTGCGCGGGATTGTTCATTCGCAGCTTCCTAAGCGCCCAGCTGATCGATCCGGGATACAACGTACATAATGTGACCATCGCTTCCTACGATCTGTTTTCCGCGGGATATTCGGAAGCCAACGGGACGGAATTCCATCGCCAGCTCGTCGCGAAACTCGAAGCGCTTCCCGGTATACAGTCGGTGGCCCTTTCGAATCGCGAGCCGGGATTTTCCCCAGGCTCGACCAGCGTGAAGCCCGAGGGCTACGTTTCGCAGGCCGATGAATCAATGGAAATACCGGTAGCCAAGATCACCCCGAACTATTTCCAGACCATGCAAATTCCCATTGTAAAAGGGCGCGAGTTTACCCTCCAGGACAACAAGAGTGCCCGCCGTGCGGTGATCGTTAACGAAGCATTCGTCAATCGCTATTGGCCGAATCAGGAAGCGCTCGGCAAGCAACTCAACTCGGATTTGACCCACGAATGGTTTACCGTCGTCGGCGTGGCCCGCGACGCCAAAATGACCGGGCTCGCTGAAAAGCCCGTACCCTTCGTGTTTCTCCCTTTGTATCAGGTGTACGAGGCCCCCATGATCATCAATGCTCGTGTGAGCGGGGATCCCTTGATGTTCGGCAAGGTCGTCGAGAACGCCGTCCATGAGCTTAATCCGGACCTGGTCATGTACGACGTGACCTCGCTGGAATCGAGCGAGCAAATTGCCAGTTTCCCCCAGCGTATCGCGGGAACCTTTGTCGGCGCATTCGGACTTCTCGCGCTCGTCCTCGCCGCCGTCGGAATTTATGGGGTCACCGGCTACACCACGCGCCAGCGCACCCATGAAATCGGCATCCGCATGGCGCTCGGCGCAAACAAAGATGATATTCTCCGCTTGGTGATCGGCCACGGCCTCTGGCTGACGCTCGTTGGCGTAGGTCTCGGCCTCGCAGCCTCGTACGCACTAACGCGCTTCCTGAAAACCATGCTGCTCGGCGTGACCAGCACCGACGCTCTTACCTTTTGGGGCGTGGCCATCCTACTCTCCGCCGTGGCTCTCTTTGCCTGCTTCATCCCCGCGCGCCGCGCCATGCGCGTCGACCCCATGGTCGCCCTGCGCTACGAATGAATAGTGCGCTGACGTATCCCCCCTCCCCCATTACGATCCACAGGAATCCAGTAGAAGAACGATTTACCTGCTTGTTTGGCCCTCCCAGAGGCGTATAATTCCGCGGGGTAAATGGTGCTTACCCTATCGCTGCGTTTGCCGAGGAGACGCGCATGAACAAGATTCGCAACGGCTTGGCCGTGGACCGCAGGCAATTCCTCGCCGCCTCCAGCGGCTTGCTGGCCGCGACTCTGCCTGGCGTTGCCAAACTCGCTGACGCTACCGAATCCGCGAACCCCGCCCCAAAACGATCAGCCGCCAAACCCACCGGCTCCTTGCGCAAAATCCCCATCGGTGTCTTCGATCCCGTTTACGATCATCTTTCCCTCGATGCCATGCTCGACAAAGTCACCGCTCTCGGCCTCGAGGTCATGGAAATCGGCACCGGCGGCTATCCCAACAATCACCATTGTCCCCTCGACGATCTCATCGCCGATCGCGCCAAAGCCAAAGCCTGGCAGAAAAAGTTTGAAGACCGCGGCATCCGCGTCGCCACTCTCAGTTGCCACGGCAATCCCATTCATCCTGACGCCAAACACGCACAGAAAGACATCGATACTTTCCGCAAAACCGTCCTCCTCGCCGAAATGCTCGACGTCAAAGTCATCGTCGGTTTTTCCGGCTGTCCCGGCGGCACGCCCCAGGACACCCAGCCCAACTGGATTACCTACCGCTGGCCCCCCGAATATGCCCAGATGCAGGACTGGCAGTGGAAAGAAAAAATCATTCCCTATTGGAAGGATGCCGCAAAGTACGCCCGTGAGCACGGCGTCAAACGCCTCGCCCTCGAAATGCATCCCAACTTCGCCGTCTACAATCCCCGCACGTTGATGAAGCTCCGCGAAGCCGTCGGCGAAGAAATCGGCGCCAACAACGATCTCAGTCATCTTTTTTGGCAGGGCTGCGATCCAGTCGAAGTGATTCACTTCCTCGGCAAGCAAAGCGCCATTTTCCATGCGCATATGAAAGACACCGTTTTCTTTCCGGAAAACCTCAACAAGTACGGCGTCCTCAATTTCGCGTTCTCAACCGGCGAGCTGGACTCCGCTTCCGAGACCTTCCGCGCCGTCGGTTACGGCCACAGCGCCAGCCTCTGGAAATCCATCATCCAGGCCTACATGGACGTCGGCTACGAAGGCATCCTGAGCATCGAAAACGAGGATCCCATTCTCGCCGGCGAAGTTGGCGTCGAGCGCGCCGCCTACGTCCTGAAAAATGTGCGCAACGAGATCTTGGGAACGTGACGCTCGCGTTCGAAGCGCCAGTAAATCTTCACCGCAACGAATTCAAGGAGGCTCTATGCAGCGGCGTGAAGCGTTGAGATTGGTTCTGGCCGGCAGCGTCCTGCCCGCATTGTCCCCCGATCTTTTTGCCTTTTTTCAGGACGCGCATCCCGCCGCCGGTTACGCGCTGCGCACTCTCAATCACCATCAGAATGCTACCGTCGTGATCATGACCGACCTGATCATTCCAGAGACCGACACGCCCGGCGCCAAAGCTGCCCGCGTCAACGAATTCATTGACGTTATCCTCACCGAATGGGCCACCGACGACGAGCGTCAGCATTTTCTCGCCGGTCTTGCCGACATCGACAAACAAAGCAACGATCTTTTCGCCAAGGACTTCGTTGACGCTTCGCCCGCGCAGCAATTTGCTCTGCTCCGTGCCCTGGATGAATCCGGCACTCCGGCACGCGCTCGCGAGCAGCATCACGGCAACACCATTCCGGAGGATCGCGATAAGCAACTCGTGGGCGATTTTTTCACCGTCTTTCGAGGCATCACTCTCCACGGTTACTACACTTCCGAAATCGGCTTCACGCAAGAATTGCATATGCAAATCATTCCCGGCGCGCTCCATGGTTGTGTGCCGCTGCCAGCCGAGAAAAAGGCGTAAGGGAGACTCGCGATGGCGACCGCAACATACGATGCAATTATTGTCGGCTCGGGAATCACCGGCGGCTGGGCCGCCAAGGAACTCACCGAAAAGGGCCTCAACACGCTCGTTTTGGAAGCGGGCCGCACCATCATTCCCGAACGCGACTACGTCGAGCACGTCCCCGTCTGGGAACTTAAATATCGAGGCTGGGACAATCGTGACGAACGCCAGCGCACCCAGCCCGTCCAGCGCGAGTGTTACTACGCGTGTGACGAATACTCCCATCAGTTTTTCGTCAGCGACGTTGACAATCCCTATTCCTCCGATCCCGGAAAACATTTCTCCTGGATTCGCGGCCGCCAGGTTGGTGGAAAGTCCCTCACCTGGGGACGCCAGAGCTACCGCTGGAGCGATCTTGATTTCGAAGCCAATTTGAAAGATGGCATCGCCGTGGACTGGCCGATCCGCTACGCGGAGCTTTCCCCTTGGTACGACTACGTTGAAGAATTCGCCGGCATTAGCGGACAGGCCGAAGGTTTGCCGCAACTTCCTGACGGAAAATTCCTCCCGCCGATGGAGTACACCTGCGTCGAAGTGGATTTTAAAGATGCCCTCACCAAACATTTCGACGATCGCATGATGACCATCGGCCGCTCCGCCGTCCTCACACGCGTTCACAAAGGACGCGCCGCCTGCCACTATTGCGGTTACTGTCACCGCGGTTGCATCACGCAATCCTATTTCAGCAGCCTGAATTCCACCCTGCCCGCGGCGCAAAAAACAGGTCGTCTTACGATCCGTCCCTACAGCGTTGTTCACAGTCTCACCTATGATTCGAAAACGCGTCGCGTCAGCGGCGTTCGCGTCATTGACGCGCAATCGAAGAACGCGCTCGAATTTAAAGCGCGCGTCTTTTTCATCTGCGCTTCCACGCTCGAATCCACGCGCATTCTCCTGAATTCCGCCACTCCTGAATTTCCCAACGGCCTCGCCAACTCCAGCGGCGAACTCGGCCACAACCTCATGGATCACCATATGGGCAGCGGCGCGACCGGAGAGATGCCCGGTCACGAAGACAAGATCACTACCGGCAATCGTCCCAACGGCATCTACATCCCGCGCTTTCGAAACGTCAAAACCAAGCAAAAAGAGTTTCTCCGCGGCTACGGCTACCAGGGCGGCGGCGGCCGCGAAGGCTGGGGCCGTGCGCTGCGCACTGGCGGCATCGGCGCCGATTTCAAGAACGCTCTGAAAGCGCCCGGCAAGTGGCACATGGGAATGGGAGGATTCGGCGAATGCCTGCCCAATCACGATAATTACGTCGAAGTGGACAAGGAAAAGCCCGACGCCTGGGGCATTCCCACGCTCAAAATCCACTGCGACTGGAGCGACAACGAACTCGCCATGTCCAGGGATATCGCCGTGCAAGCCGCCGAAATGCTTGCCGCAGCCGGGGCAAAAAACATTTCCGTTTTCCAGGAAATCAGCAGACCTGGCTTGGCAATTCACGAAATGGGCACCGCGCGCATGGGCCGCGATCCCAAAACCTCCGTCTTGAACGAACACAACCAAGCGCATGACGCGAAAAATCTCTTTCTTCCTGATGGAGCGTGCATGGTTTCTTCTTCGTGCGTGAATCCGTCGCTTACCTACATGGCCTTGACGGCGCGTGCTTGCGATTTCGCCGTCTCCGAACTGAAAAAGAACAATCTATAGGGAGAACTCACCGCATGGCCCAGGTAGCCCGCTCTCCAAAGCAGTACGACGTTTGCATCATCGGTTCCGGCGCGGGCGGCGGCATGGCCGCGTACATGCTCACCAAAGGCGGCCTGAACTGCGCGTTGCTGGAAGCCGGGCCCAACGTCAATCCGGAAAAAGATTTCAAGATGTTCGCGTGGCCATACGATTTGCCGCATCGCGGCGCGGGCGTCGGCGGACACGCGCGCGAAAATTTCAGCGAATTTCTCGCGCCCAACGGCGCCTGGAACATCGAGGGCGAACCGTACACCTCCGCTCCCGGTTCGAATTTCCAATGGTTTCGATCGCGCATCGTTGGCGGCCGCACCAATCACTGGGGCCGCATTGCTTTGCGTTTTGCGCCGGTCGATTTCAAATCCGGCACGCGCGATGGCCTCGGCGACGACTGGCCCATCACCTACGAGGAACTCTCTCCGTACTACGACAAAGTCGAAGGCTACATCGGCGTCTTCGGCACCAAAGAAAATGTCTCCAGCGCCCCCGACGGCGTTTTTCTCCCACCACCGAAACCACGGTGCGCCGAACTGCTGATCAAAAAAGCCTGCGACAAGCTCAACGTCATTTGCATTCCCGCGCGGATGGCCATCCTGACGAAGTCCGTGAATGGCCGCCAGCCTTGTCATTACTGCGGACAGTGCGGACGCGGCTGCAGCACGGCTTCAAATTTCAGTTCCAGCCAGGTTTTGCTTCCTCCCGCGATGCAAACTGGAAAACTTACGCTGATCACCGGCGCGATGGCACGCGAAATTCTCCTCGGCAAAGACGGCAAAGCCGAAGGCGTCTCCTACATTGATAAAGCCACGCGTTCGGAAAAACGCATCAACGCTCGCGTCGTCGTCGTTGCCGCCAGCGCTTGCGAATCCGCGCGCCTGCTCCTCAATTCGAAATCCACAACATTTCCAAACGGCGTCGCCAACTCTTCCGGGACGGTGGGCCGCTATCTCACCGATTCCGTCGGCAGCGACGGCTACGGCCACATTCCGGCGCTCGAAAAAATTCCGCCACACAATCACGACGGCGTCGGCGGGATGCACTTGTACATTCCCTGGTGGAAATTCGACCGCAAGAACGAATTTCCGCGCGGCTATCACATCGAAATCGGCGGCGGCCCAAACATGCCCGGCGTCGGCATGTTCGACGGCCTTTGCCGCGACGAAGAAGGCTACGGCTCGAAGCTGAAACAGCGCGCGCGCCAGACCTACGGCACCTACGTCGGCTTCTCCGGCCGCGGCGAAATGCTTCCGAATCCGGATACTTACTGCGAAATTGATCCAGACGTTGTGGACCAGTGGGGCATTCCCGCGCTGCGGTTCCATTTCAAATGGACCGATTACGAATTGCTTCAGGCCAAGGACATGCAGCAAACATTTCGATCCATCATCGAAACCATGGGTGGCGAATACAAAACCAAAACTTCCATTCACGGCCAGTATCCCTTTGGCATCACCGAAGGCGGGAAAATCATCCATGAAGTGGGCACCGCGCGCATGGGGGCGGATCCAAAAACATCTGTGCTCAACGGTTTCTGCCAGTCGCACGACGTGAAAAATATTTTCGTCACAGACGGCGCGCCCCTGGTAACCAATCCCGACAAAAATCCAACGCTCACCATCATGGCGCTGGCCTGGCGCGCTTCCGAATATCTCTTGGACGAAGCCAAGAAAGGCAATTTGTAAACGCTGAGGCCGCCAATGAATGAATCCATCTCACGCCGCGATATCCTTCGCACTCTCGCCGTCACCGCTGCGGGCGGCTCCGTCCTCCAAGTCATTCCTGCGTATGCCGCCGAATATATCCACCAGATGGTGAACAAAGAAAAATCCGCGGCCCCGGCAGGGAAGTACACACCGAAATATTTTTCCGCGTCGCAATACGCCACACTCACGACGCTCTGCGATGCGATCATTCCCAAAGACGAGAAATCCGGCGGTGCTGTCGAAGCCGGCGCCCCGGAATTCATCGATCTCCTCACCAGCGAGAACACCGAATATCAATTGAAGCTCGGCGGCGGCCTCTTCTGGCTCGACGGCTTCTGCACCGATCACTACTCAAATGTTTTCCTCGACTGCACGCCCGAACAAAAAACCATCGCGCTCGACCTGATCGCCTATCGCGAAAATGCCAAGCAGGATCCCGCGCTCAGCCAGGGCGTGGCCTTCTTCGCCTTCCTGCGCAGGCTCACCTGCGACGGTTTCTATACCAGCAAAATCGGCATCGCCGATCTCGGCTACATTGGCAACACCTCCCTGCACGAATTCCCCGGCTGCCCTCCGATCCCGGAATCCTGACCTGCGCTTGAGGACCACCATGACCGCAACTGTTTTCGTCGGCACCAGCGTTGACGGCTTCATCGCGCGTACCAACGGCGATCTTGACTTTCTCCCCGAGGGCGGCGGCGAACCCCACGGGTACATCGAATTTATCGCCAGCGTCGATGCCATCGTCATCGGCCGAAATACCTTTGAAAAGGTTCTGACCTTTGACGCCTGGCCCTATGGTGACAAGCGCGTCGTAGTCCTCAGCAGCCGCTCCCTCGATCTGTCTGACGTCGTCGGTGGCGTCGTGGAGCAGATGGCCGGGCCTCCGGCGGACATCATTTCGCAACTCGCCGCTAGCGGGGCCCAACACCTATATATTGACGGCGGGATTACCGTTCAACGGTTCCTTTCCGCCGGACTTATCCAGCGGCTCATCATCACGCGCGTCCCCGTGCTCATCGGGGACGGAATCCCGCTCTTCAGCGCCCTCCCGCGCGACATCCGCCTCCAGCATGTTGCCACTCGGCACTTCCAAAGCGGCCTGGTCCAGACCGAATACCACATCGCGCCCTGACTCCCGCTCGCGCGCCTTTGAATCGTTGATGGAATTGGAGTTAGCGTGTTCTTGGCTCATTTTGACCCTCGAAGAGAGAGTGCGGGGGTATACACCCCCGGCATTTGTAAGCATGCGAAAGGAAAGAGGTTGCGAGAGGGGGCATTTGTAAGAACATGAGAGGAAAAGAGATACGAGGGTGAAAAGAGAGAGGGTGTGAAAAGGTGAGGATTGGCGGGGCTGGAGTAAATACTTTGCCTCAGGATTGAGTCGGGGTGGCTATAAGAGGATTAAATCCAAGGAAGAGATTGAAGGCGAAGGATTTAGCGGTGGACCGTTCGGTTCACATCGCGTCGTCAGCGCTCCCTTCGAAAGTCCTCAGGGCGCGCAGGGCGAGCGGGATCAACCTTTTGATCGAGGTAGATCCAGAGAACGCGGGAGAGGAAGGTGATGGCAGGGGCGAGTGGCAGAAAGATGACGACGGCCCAGATTACATCTCTGGTGATCCACCAACCTGTCGCCGTCCAAAAGAGAAACGCGAAGAACGCAATGAGCAGTACGCCCAAGGCGTAGCTGATGTACATGGCGCCGAGGAAGTAGCCTGGTTCGCGCTCGAAATGGAGATGGCAGACGGAGCATTGTTCGTCCATTTTGGGGAAGCCGAGGAAGATGGAATGGTGAAAGATTTTTCCGACGCGGCAGCGCGGGCAGCGCTGGCGAAGAATATCGATGAACGTGGCGCGTGCGGTGGGCTTCATGGGTCGGTTCAGTGTAACGCGATGCAGGCGTTTGCGGCGGAGCCGCGAGAGACGAATTCCAAGTGGAACGGAGACGAGGGGCGCGCCGAAAACCGGTCGAACGTGTTGCGGGCAGCGGATAGAGTGCTCGCGAAGAGGGAGTACCGGCGCGACGCCCTACAAGAGAATTGCAATCAGGAATTGGAGATTCAAGATTTGATTTGGTTGGTGGCGGCGTCCCAGGTGACGGCGGCGCGGCGGAAATAGGATTCGTTGGCCATGTGGCAGGCCAGGGCAGCGTGGTGGCCGAAGACGGCGTCTTCGGTGACGGGTTGGCGCGATTTGACGGCGCGGAAAAAAGTCCAGAGATGAGGTTTTAATTCGTCCCAGGATGCGCCGTGATAGCTGAAGGATTCCGAGGTAGGCTCTTTGCCGGGAGCGGGATCGTGCTCGGCGTGCCACTGTTTTAGGTACGCTTCGAGAAGCACGTGCGGATAGCTGTAGGTGTAATAGCTCGGCGAAGTATCCTCGCCGGATTGCGGGGAGAGGAGAATTCCATTCTCGGTGACTTCCAGAACTCCCTTTGAACCTTGAAAGCGATAGATTTCCGGCGACTCGCAACCGAGATTCAGCCGGAGATAAACGGGAATGTTCTTGCCGGTGTATTCGAAGAGCGTGGCGTGGACATCGGGCATGTTGCGGCCATCGGGCCAGCGAAAAATACCGCCAGTGGACAGGACGCGGCGGGGCGGCTCGTTCCAGCCGAGCATGTAGTTCATGCCGCTGACGAGATGAACGAGGAGATCGCCGGCGACGCCGGTGCCGTATTCCTTCCAGCAGCGCCATCGCGCAAAAATTTTCCCGTCGAATGCGCGCTTGGGAACGTCGTTCTGCCAGGTATCCCAGTCCAGGGTGCCCGGAGAAAGATCGGGCGGCGGAGGATATTCCCACGCGCCGGTGGGATCGTTGCGGCCGAGGGAGCCTTCGACGAGATTCAAATTTCCGATGACGCCTTGTGCGAGAAGTTCTTTCGCTTTCGTGCAGATTACGGAACTGACGCGCTGCGATCCGATTTGCACGATGCGACCGGTTTTTTGCGCGGCGGTAACCATGGCGACGCCGTCGGCGGCGGAATGCGACATGGGTTTCTCGCAATAAATATCTTTGCCGGCGCTGACGGCGTCCACGACGACGCGTTTGTGCCAGTGATCGGGGACGGCGGCGACGATGCAGTCAATTTCCTTGTTGTCGAGCAACTCTTGATAACGGCGGGTGGTCGGTAAATTTGCTCCGGCGATTTCCTTGGCGAGGGTGTGGCGGCCGTCGTAGAGATCGGCGGCCGCGACGCATTCGACGCCGGGCAGTTGAATGGCGTTCTTTAGCAAGCCGGAACCTTGCATGCCGATGCCAATCATGCCGAAGCGCACGCGGTCGCTGGGCCCGACCATTTGCGTGGAGAGGGGAATGCGTTCGGGATCGAGAAGGATGGTGCGGGCGGAGATGAATGCGCCGGTGGCACCGGCAGTGCGGGCGAGAAATTCGCGGCGTGAGAGATCTTTCTTGGTGGTTTTCATGGCGCGCTCCTGAAGAGGTTGACAGTCAACAATTAACAGTCAGAAACAAAACGTGCGAACTTTGGTGACTCACCTGGCCCGTATAACGGAACTTGCGTTCGAAGCACTGGCCGATGCACGGAGCAACCGTAAAAGCGGGAGCCAGGCTCCTACACTCCACACTACTTGAGGGGCTGGACGGCGACCTCTTTGAAGAGGACGACGTCGTTGTCGCTGTGATTCTGAAGGCCGATGTAGCCTTCGTTGGGGCGCGGGCCGCGTTGCGGTTCGAAATTGAATTTGCGCTCGGGAACGGGCTGGCCTTCGGTGTAATCGGTAACGGTGACGTCGTTGAGGACGACGAGAGTGTGCGGGCCGTCGAGAGTGATGAGCATGGTGTTCCAATCGGGGCCGTATTTTCCGGGGCGCGCGAGGGGCTTGGTGAGGGAATAGAGAGTGCCGGTGATGTGGTGCTCGTCTTCGCCGGGGGAATCGTTGTCAATTTGGACTTCGTAGCCGTAGTGGACGGGCATCCATTCCTCGCGGGGCTCGAGGGGGATTCGAATGAAGACGCCGGAATTGTCGTTGTGATCGCGCATTTTGTAGACGACGCGGATGCGGCAGTTGCCGAGTTTTCCGCCGGTCCAATAAAGAAGGCCCATGCCGCCGTGCGTTCGAATGAGGCCGTCTTCGACAGTCATTCCGCCAGGGCCCACGTGTTTCCAGCCGGTGAGGTCTTTGCCGTTGTATAAGGATTTCCAGGCGGGGGATTGAGGCTGTGCGGCGGCAAAGGCGAGCAGAGTGGAGAAGGCGGCGAGCGTGAGGATTGTTACGCGTTTGGGGGAGTTCATCGTGTGAATCTCCTTGGGAAGAACTTGCCAAGCACGGGCGCAGCGGTGCTGCGCCCCTACAAGGGAAGTTCAGAACTGCAGGTTATGCAGATAGGTGTAGCTGATTTTTATATCGTCGAAGGCGGATTTCGGATCGTCGTTTTCGACGAAATAATGTTTGATGCCGGCTTTTTCGGAATGCGCAAAGATGCGCTTCCAATCGATGGAGCCCTGGCCGACGTCGGCGAGGCGCCCGCCGATTTTCACGGCAGAGCCGGTGGCACCCTTGTAAGAGTCCGTGGCGTTGGGGTCCTTGATCCAGTCTTTTACGTGAACGAGCGGGAAGCGGCCGGGATATTTTTCGAAATAGGCCACAGGATCTTTTCCCGCGACGCTGATCCAACAGAGATCGAGTTCCATCGCTACGAATTTGGGGTCGGTTTCCTCGAGGAAAAAATCATAGGGGAGCTTTCCGCCCAGCGAGGCGGATGGGGTGAATTCGAAGGAATGATTATGGTAGCCGAACTGGATGCCGGCCTTGGCGCTGGCTTCTCCGGCTTTGTTGAAAAGATCGGCGGCGCGCTGCCATCCGCTGGCCTGCGCGCGTTGCGTCTCGTCAATCCAGGGGCAGATGATGTAGTCGTGGCCGACGATTTTGGCGGCTTCGAGAGCCTCGGGCCAGCGTTTCTCGACGACATCGTATCCGGCGTGCGTGGAAGGGGAGGTGAGGCCATTCTTGTCGAGGAGCGCGCGGACGTCTTTCGGAGAACGGCCGAAGTAGCCGCCGTCGGGAGCAAAAAGTCCGGCGAATTCGACTTCTTTGTAGCCAGTGGCGGCGACTTTGGCGATGGTGCCTTCGAAGTCGGTCTTCATGTTCGCGCGGACGGTGTAGAGCTGTAAGCCGACGCGGTCGATTTTGTGCGTGGCGTCTGCCGCCCATGCAGGCCTGGCGGCGGTTGCGAGAGTTGCAGCGAAGGAAGTGCCGATAAATGTGCGCCGATTCATGGGCGCATTTTACTCTTTCCGGGGAGGAAGGGAATAAGGATTCGCTGCAAAAGAAGAAGGGCGGTCCGACCCGGCCGGACCGCCCAAGATGGCTGTTCGTTTAAAAAACAACTTTCAAGCCGAGCTGCAGGATGCGCGGAAGATGCGCCTGGGTGGCCGTCAAAAACGTGGTGCTGGCCGGGTCGAAGCTGGCATCCACACCGGAGAACTGGGTGTGGTTGAAGACGTTGAACGCTTCGACGCGGAACTCGATGGACAAGGCTTCCTTGATTGGGAAGCGTTTGAAGACGCCCATGTCAAACTGCGTGCGATGGGGCAAGTTCAGGGAATTCCTTCCCACATTCCCGAAGGTAAGGCCCTGCGGAAGGGCAAACGCACAGGGATTGAAAAGATAGGGTCCCGGAGCCGTCGAAGCTTGACAAGGAGTCGAATGGGGATTACCGACCAGGTCGGGACGGGAACCTGTGCCGACGCCGTTGCCAACGCCAGCGTTGTCGCCAAATACGGTGTTGCTGAGGTTGGCGGGAGAACAGCCCGGACACAGCGTGGGAGTTCCGCTCTGGAAGGTGGTGATACCCGACCATTCCCAGCCGCCGAGCATGGTCTTCGTAAGGCCGGAAGACTTGTTGAAGAAGGGCAAGTCGTAGACATAGCTGATGTTCAAGACGTGGCGCTCATCGAAATTGGAGCTGGCGCGGTTGGCTTTCAAATTGTAGGAATCGACGAAGGTGGCGTCGGCGCGATCGGAAGAGTCATCGATGGAATGGCTGTAGGTGTAGGCAGCATTCACTACCAGAGAGCCGAGAGTGCGGCGGACGCTGGCTTGAAGAGCGTTGTAAGAAGAGTTGGCCTGGGTTTCGAGAAGTTCAAGGGTGCCGAAGCCGACGAAAGGACGAAATGGGTTGGCGTCCGTGCCGCAGGCAATACTCAGATTGGTTGCCGCCTGGCCGGTGATGGGAACGCCACTTGGAGTTGTGAAAGTGGAGCAGTCGTTCGGGCCGATGGCCTCTCCTGGCTTATAGGGGTTCGCGATGCCCGAATCCGCCAAGGATTTCAACTGGTTGAGGTCGCGAGCGTCGGTTAGATGGGTGCCTTTGCTGCCGACGTAGGCGACGCTGGCGACAAAACTCTTTGGCAATTCGAATTGGTAGTCGAGGTTCCACTGTTGGACGTAGGGCCACTGGGCCACCGTCTGGATATTCGCGGGCGGCTCGTTGTTGACAGAGAAGGGGAGGAACACGCCCCCGCCACCGCCGATGCAGGTGTAACCAGAACTGGCCGTGCAGGTGGTGCCATTGGGTGCGACGTTCGGCTGGCTGGCGGTAAGAACGCGGGGCGGCGTTCCTTCCAGAGATTCTGCGTTCGCTTCGTTGCCATTTCCGTACTCGAAGAAAACTCCGTATCCGCCGCGAATGACGGTCTTGCCGTTGCCGCGGGGATCATACGCAAATCCGATGCGAGGTCCCGGATTGAAGAGATGACCTTTGACGCAACCGGGGTAATTGGTGCCTGCGACCGTGGCGGCCGGGAATGCAGCGAGAACGGCAGCGGGGATTGAGGAAGTGCCCCCTTTGCCGCCGCATTGAACGATGCCATCAAACGGATTGGCATTGGGATTACCACCAGGCAGGTTGGCGGGGATTAGTGCACCAGGAACATTTGTGACGCTGCCACTCACATCAATGGTTGGTGCGGAAGCCGCCGTGTATACGGACGGTTCAAAGTTGAACGAGGTCCTAGTATTGTCACGATTGGTTCCGAACAGGCTGACGCGCACGCCCAGATTGAGGGTGAGACGTTTGTTGACATGCCAGTCGTCCTGGAAGTAAGGCTCGAAGATTTTGTAGCGATAGTAGTACTTCACAATGGCGCTGGTTTGCTGGTAAGAAGCAATCCGTCCGGTGAGGAAATCAGCGAAGGAATTTCCAGTGGAGACGGCAGAATTGGTTTCATCAAACGTGAGAAGGCCGCCCAGGCCGACGCTGGTGGGGGCGCTGGGCTCGTTCTTCTGGATGGCGATGAGCTCGCCGCCGAATTGCAAGTTGTGGGTGCCTATGATTTTCGTGACGGTGTCGCGGTAACCATAGGTGGGGTTGGAATTGATCCAGGGCATGAACCCGGGATTGACGGTAAAGCCGCCGCCGTAGGCCGCACCGTTGGCGAGAGCGACGCCCGGAATTTGCTCGAACGTTTGGCCGCCAATGCCGGTATTAAAAAGACCGGTCATGGTAAAGCCGGTGGGAACCTGGAAGGGGCCGGTATTCGTAAGCTCGAGGTGATCGGCGGCATAGCTAAAGACAAATTCGTTGAGGAGGGTGGGAGTGATAGTGGCGGTCAAGTGGGTGACGAAGCTTGTTCCGGGTGTGCCGATTTTTGTTTGAATGGAGGGAAAAGGATTGCCGACGAAACTCACGGCGGGGTCGATAGACGAGTAGGAGTCATGGATGTAGCGGCCCATGAGGCGGAGATTCGAGGAAAAATTGTGGTCAATGCGAACCATCTCTTGGCGCCAGGTCAGGGGTTCTGTGATGGAAGCGATATAGAAGGAACTGCCGTTAATGACCGTAGTGGGCGCGGGGATGAGCGCATTCATGAGGGCCTGGGCGTTGGGGTCGATTGTAACTTTGTTCCCGGGAAAGGGCAGCCCGGTGGCAGGATTGACGGGGCACTCCGTGCCGGGGCAAACGTCGCTGAAATCGCCGCCGCGTTCGGCGGTGGAGGGGACTTGGTGGTTAAAAGGGAAGGGGTCGCGCTCGCGGCGCCATTCTTCAGACCAGAAAAAGAAGGTTTTCTCTTTATTGGAATTGTAGTGGTTGGGAATGTAGACAGGTCCGCCGATGGTGTAGCCGAAGTCGTTCTTTTTGTCGGAAGGCCTGGGATTGCCGGCGGCGTTATCAAAAAAATCGTTGGCGTTAAATGCGTCATTTTTGATGAATTCGTAGACGTCGCCGTGGAAGGACTTGGTGCCGGACTTGGTGATGACTTCGATGTTGCCGGAACCGTTCCTGCCGTAGACCGCACTGTAATTTGAAGTTTGGACGCGGAATTCGGCAATGGCGTCAATGCTGGGAAAAACGTCCAGGGTGTTGTTGGAGCCGGTGTCCATATTGTTGGCGCCATCCACCTGCCAGTTGTTGTATTCGCCGCGGCCGCCGTTGATGCTGTAGGAGATATTTCCGTTCAGGCCGACTTCGCTTTCATCCTGTCCAGTCTGATTGCTTACGCCGGGGACCAGGGTGACAAGCTGGGTGAAGTTGCGACCGTTCAGTTCGAGCTGGCTGATTTCTTTTCCGGTCACGACGCCGGAGATTTCGGAGGATTGCGTTTCTACCTGGGCGACATTGGAGCCTTCGACGACGACGTTTTCGCTGACCTGGCCGACCTCGAGCTTGACGTCCAGGCGCGCCTTCTGCGCGACCTGCACGATGATCTTCTTGGCTTGGAAGACCTTGAAGCCCTGCGCGGTGACGGACATGTCATAGACGCCCGGAGGCAGGGCGGCGGCGAGATATTCGCCATCGCCGTTCGTGGTGGACGTGCGAGTGATGCCGATAGCGGGGCTGGTGAGCTTTACTTCGGCGCCGGGAACGACCGCGCCGGAGGAGTCGCGGACGGTGCCGGTGATGGCGCCCGCATCTTGCGCAAGCGCGGCGGATG
>Ga0210398_10000074_pt1 | contig 126687 bp, 100 predicted proteins | sample IncBWC4OmetaG_FD_161047 | JGI IMG/M metagenome (GOLD analysis project Ga0210398, IMG submission 161047) | Forest soil microbial communities from Barre Woods Harvard Forest LTER site, Petersham, Massachusetts, United States - Inc-BW-C-4-O | ecosystem: Environmental > Terrestrial > Soil >... | reverse complement strand
GGCGCATACGACGGCAATGAGCAGGGTTCGGGGTATGGCACCGTGTTCAAGGTGAGCGCCTCGGGCGTCGAAAGCGTCCTCCTGAACTTCAACGGCCACGGCGGGGGCGGGTACCCACTGGACGGTTTGGCCGAGGGAGCGTCCGGCGATCTCTACGGCACCGCTGCAGCCGGAGGCTCCGCCTCATGCGACCAACAGTTTACCGGTTGCGGGGTCCTTTTCGCGCTAAGCGCGAACGGGAAGGAAACGGTGCTGCATAAGTTTGGGGAGTCGTCAACCGATGGCCGGGACCCTTCGGGGGGCGTGATCCGGGACTCAGCCGGGAATCTTTACGGCACCACCTACTACGGCGGCACCGACGCCTGCGGGACGGTGTTCAAGTACACACCGTGAGTCAACCGCCGGATTGAGATATTGACTCACTGATTTCACGCGACGATATTGTACTTCGTGTCGCTGCCATCGCGCCCCAAGCTGAACGGGACGGCGCGCCCGGACGGACCGATGGACAATCCTGCGAGTCGCTCAACGGAGCACATTATCGCCGCCGTTTGCCGCTGAGACAACTGGGACTGTGTAGCCTTCGGCCTAGCCCCGCCGTTTTTCTCGAAAAATCCAAAAAAAAAGAATCTAAAATTTTACAAAACGAAGCCACTATGTCCAATAGAATCAATAAATCGACCCAAAAAACAGGTCAAAACGAAGTCAAACGAAGCCAAACTCGTCGCGGGTAAGCCCTTTAGAATCAGGCACAGCCCAGATCGAGTGGCTTTGTTTTCGCCGCATCGTGCGCGAGACCCGTTTTGAAGATTCCGGCGACCTCAGTAAGGGTCTTGTTTGAATTCTCTCAACGGTCACCGTCAAGGGGTGAAAGTTCGTTCACGCGCCGCGCGCTGCCGGCCGGCGAGATCGGTGTATAATCTCAAGAACCGGAGGAAGAGATTGGCCGCGGCGCGCGAGCGCTGCGGTAAAGGACGGGCGGGTATGACCAAGCGTGGCTTACTACCGGCAGTTGTGATTGCCGTGACCCTGGGTATCGGGATCCTGATCGGGACTTTGGTGTCGCGCGGCGTGCGCGCCGCCAAGCCCTTCCACGAAGACGCGAGGCTGCTCAGCACGCCTTCGCCGGCGGACTTGTCGCAGTCGTTCGCTCGCGTGGCGGACAACGTGGACGCGGCGGTTGTCAACATCAAGACCGAGACCGATGTGAGCGTGTCGAGTCACCGCAAGGGCAGTCACGGCGACCAGGGTGGTCGCGACGACCAGGGCGACGGCGATGACGCTCCCTTTGAGGGCTTCTTCGATCACTTCTTCCACTTCGGCGGGCCGCCGGGAAGCGTTCCCGAGGCCAGCCTCGGCTCCGGCGTCATTCTGGATCCCTCGGGCTACATTCTGACCAACTGCCACGTGATCATGCGCGACTCGGGCAACCAGCCGGCCGACCGCATGCGCGTGTTTCTGGCCGACGACGACGATACGTCGAAGGGCCACCCGGCGCGCATCGTGGGGTTCGACCGCTGGACAGACCTTGCTGTGATCAAAATCGATGCGTCCAAGCCTTTGCCCGCGGCGACACTTGGCAATTCCGACGGCGTGCGCGTGGGCGACTGGGTTCTCGCCATCGGCAGTCCCTTTGGGTTGAACTCGACCGTGACCGCAGGCATCATCAGCGCCAAAGGCCGAGGCATCGAGCCCGGACGTGACGGCGAATTCAAGCATTTCATCCAGACGGACGCCGCCATCAATCCCGGCAACAGCGGAGGGCCTCTCGTGAACCTGGGAGGCCAGGTGATCGGCATCAATACCGCCATCGCCACGCAGCGCGACGCCTATGACGGCGTGGGATTCGCCATCCCCTCCAATACCGTGCGCGAGATCTACAACGACATCGTCAGCACGGGCCAGGTGCGACGCGGCGCCATCGGTGTGACCTTCGTGAACGGGCGCAACCAGGCGGTGCTCGAAGCCATGGGCGCGGAGCGCGGCGTGGTGGTCGAGAGCGTGGGCGCAGACACTCCCGCGGAGCACGCCGGGCTGCACTTGGGCGACATCATCAACGCCGTGGACTCCAAGCCTACCCCGACCGGCGACGATCTACTGACGATCATTTCCGCAGCCAATCCGGGCTCACACCTGAAGGTAGGCTACCTGCGGGATGGCAAGGCCGCGTCGGCCGACGTAGTGGTCGGCGACTGGAACAAGATCGTGGGAGAAAACGACGGTCCGCCTCCGAAGCCGGTGGCGGCGACACCTGCTTCCATTGACACCGGGAAGGGCCAGATGGGCATCTCGGTGAAGAATCTCACCACCGATCAGGCCCGCGCCATTGCCCGCGATCTGCGCCTGCCGAGTCCGGAGGGCGTGGTGGTGACCGACGCGCGTCCGGGAAGTTTCGCGGACGATCTCGGCCTCTCGCGCTTCGACGTGATCCTGACCATGAACCATCAGCAGGTGCTTTCGGTGGACGATTTCAACCGCATCCAGTCGGGGCTGAAGTCGGGCCAGAGCGTCCTGTTCCTGGTGGCGCGCGAAAGTGACACGGGGTTCACCACTCAATTTGTGGCCGACAAGTTGCCGTGAAAGGCGGTTCGTTTCATTGGGGTTTGATTTTAGCCAGCGATCATGCGGGAGAGAGTCGAGCGCGAAGCTTGGTCAGCGTAGCGCGCGGCTTCTGGGCCTGACGCTTACATTCATCGCAGGGTCGAGCCTTTGGGCCGCCCCGGCCGCGGTTTCGACCACCAAACAGGCCGCGCACCGGCGTCCCGCTCCATCGGTCAGCACTACGACCGCGACCGGCAATACGACAAAGGCGGCCGTCCGTAGCTCACACCACCGCAGGCAATCGTCCTCCCAGCCAAGCTTGTCTGGGAAAACAAGCGTTGCCGGGACCCGGTCCGCCACGGCGCACAAGACCTCAAGCAAAGCCCGAAAAGGGAAGGCAGCCAAGCCGCGGAAGTCGACCGCGTACACGCGCCTGGCACGGATGCAGATGGACCCTGGACGCGTCGAAAGCATCCAGCAGGCCCTGATCAGTGCCGGAGCTTTTCATGGCTCGCCGACGGGCCGTTGGGACTCCGAGACGCACGACGCCATGGCGCGCTATCAGGCCGCCAACGGATTCGGCGTGACCGGTCTTCCGGACGCGAAGTCACTGATGAAACTCGGCCTCGGCCCGCATCCGCTGCCGCCGGCCCTGAACAAGTCCCAAGCCCCCGGAGCCGAGCCGGAAGCCGCGCCCGGGAACGTACCGCCGCCGGGTGCGGACAGTCCCGCCTCGGTTCCGGCGCCGCCATCCACCGTATCTACGGAAAAGGGCGATCCGCCGACCCCGTCCGCCGGACCGCCGTCGGTATCAAATCATTAATACTAATAGACTTAGCAGATTGAGTGCCGTGAGCTGCCGTTACATTTAACGGGCCGGATCCGCGAATATATCGGGATGGATCAAGTGGGCGAGCGTCCTGAGTCCGTCCACCAGGGTCGGGCCGGGCGTGTTCAGCAGCTCGTCGCGCACGGCGTAGATTCGGTTCTGGCGCACGGCCTCGATCGCCTCCCATCCCGGGCGTCGCCGGACCACGTCCGGCCGCGATCGGTCATGGGTTCCGCACCAGGCCACGACAATCAAATCCGGATTGGCCGTGATCACTTCCTCGGCCGTGACCTTGCGCGCGGCGGGCAGAGGCGCAAACTCGCCGCCGCAAGCCTCCACCATCTCCGCCACCCAGATCTGCGAGTTCTGCAGGGGATTCGACCATTCTTCGCAGTAGACCCTGGGCCGGAGTAGGCTAGTCGCGGGTGCAGCCGCCAGGCGCTTGCGGACGGCGTCGATCCCGCCTTGCATCCGCCAGATCAGCTCCTCGCCTCGGGCGGGCTCGCCCACGATGCGCCCGAGCAGCCGGATGTCGTTGTAGATGTCCCCAAGGCAGCGCGGATAGGTGGCGAGGAACCGCAGACCCCGCGCCACCAGGCCGTCCACCACCTGAGCGCGATACGGCACGGAGCCGATCACCAGGTCGGGCGCGAGCGCGGCGACCGCGGCCGGGTCCGCGCTCCAGCAGTCGTCAAACTGCGGTACGCCCTCGATCCGCCGTAGTTGGTCCTCGGGCAGCACGTCTTTGCACCAGCGCGTCACGCCGGCCAGCGCGTCCGCGGCGCCAAGTTCCACCAGAATGGAGGTCACGCTGGGTGCGAGCGACACGATCCGCATACGACGATGGTAAGGCCGAACCCATCGGCGTTCAAATGAGGTCCGGAGCAGAAGCGTGGCCGCTCGTCGACACGAGGAGCGAAGCGCGAAGCGCAACGCCCGGCAGCGCTCCTCCGATCAGGGTCCACATTGTGGGGGGCGAATCGAAGCCCGGTGGTCAGGCCTGCACGGTGAGAGAAGTCTGAGAGACTGGACGAGAACCCGGCCGGGATCCTCACCCGGCCGGCGTTCTACGTTCTGGTGACCGCGCTCGAGCTCTAATCGCGACACGAAGCGGACCAAGGACTGCTAGTCACCGCTCGAACGGTTATTGGAACAGATTCAGCGTGTTGGTGGCATCGTCCACGTAGAAAATGGACGACATGCCCGGAGCGACGATGCCAAAAAGGGCGCCCGCGCCCGGAGGAGAGCCCGAACTGTCGAGTAGGACCTTCTCGATCTGCTCGCCCGCCGGCGTCGTGACGATCAAGTAGCCGTTAGCACCGTTCACGCTCAGGATATTGCCGGACGGGGACACCGTCAGCCCGAGAGGACCGTTCAAGCCGCCGCCCGAAGTTAAGGTCGCTCCTACACCCACAGAGGTGGTCCGCTGCGGGGCGTTTGCGATAACGGCAATGCGGTTCGACAGGGTGTCGGCAACGTACAGGTTAGTGCCGCTTAGTCCGAGGCCTGTGGGTCCGATCACCAGCGCGGCGGGATCGGTGCGCTCCGGGAACCGGGAACCAATGACGGTCATGGATTCGATTGCCGGCATGGAGTTCGCCGCAACCGCCAGGTCCATGCGGACGACCGTGCCGCCATTGACCACGTTGCCGTTGGCGGCTACCGTTCCGTTGAGAACGTTGCTGAAGTAGAGCGAGGCCTGGGTGCCCTGATCGGTCCAGGTCATGTCCCACGGTCCGTTGATCAGTGACCCGTAAAAGGTCTCGACCACCTGGCCGCTGCTCGAAAGCACCAGCAGGCATCCGGCCTGCGCGGTGGCGGACGTGCCGTCCGTGGTCGGCAGGCTGCCTACGATGACCCAACCCGTCTTGAGCACGGCAAGAGCCGTCGTCAGGCCTACACCGCCCGGGCACGGTCCGGGCAAGGTTGAAGCGTCGATTTGCGCGAAGAGGCTGGTGGCCCCGTTCGGGTTGATCTGCACGATCGTGGTGCCGGTTCCTTGCAGGTTCTGACTGTTGTTGAAGTTGCTCACGAGGATGTTGCCTTGTACGAGGTTCCCGACGCTGGTGGGAACCATGACGATGCCGTAAGGATTCACGTCGCCGTTCGCGGGAACCGTAGAGGCGATTGTTGTGATGTTGGCGGGCTTGAGGCCCGAGGCGCTGGTCTGGCGCGTCATTGTGAACAGACTCGCGGCCAGGAGCGCGCAGAGGCTGTACGACAAGAATCGAAGCGCGGTAATGCGTGACATAGTCAGGAGACTCCTTTTCTTCGGATCCGAAGCGGCCCGGGGCAAGCGGCCCGCCGGCGCCAACTTCAGTGGTGACGACTTCAACCTGCACCAGCTATTTTCACCGCCGACCGGCGGACGGGTGTCACCGCTTGATCTCAGGATTGTAAAAGTTTCGTCAATGCCCGCACTCCGGGGGGCGCATCGATGCCGGCTCATAACGTCCGAGTCGAGGTCGTTCGCGAGCCGCCGATTATCGGCTCTTCACGTCACCTGAAACCGGCATGGCTGGTTGTTGCGCCATCGGCGGTTCGCCTCTGAAGCGCCGTTAGAGGGTCTTGAGGAACGCTATAAGCGCCTTCTTGTCTTCGGCGGATAGATCGAGTCCGAAAGGATGGCCTTTCACCGCATAGGTTTTGGCGCCGTAAGGCTTGAAGCCCGTGGGGACGTAGTCGTCCTGGGTGCGTCGGGGGTCAAACCAGTCTTCGAGCGTGGCGGACCAGCCGCTGTGACCGAACATGCTCCGGTACCAAACACCTTTGAGGGACGGGACCTTGTAATAGCCGGTGCCCCGGCGAGTCATGGTGGCGAGACCCGGGTCTGTGCCGACGGACGTCCGCAGGATGTCGTATTTCTGCTCGGCACCGGACGGCGGCGTGAAACCTTCGGCGAGCGTGAGCTTGTTATTGGTGTAAAGGGGCGGGGTATGACACGCCGGGCAGCCTTGGCGCTCGAAGATTTTTTGACCGTGGGCGGCCATGGCGTCAAAGTTGTTCGGATTCGGCGGAGGCCGAAGTGAGTAAACGTAAAGCGCCAGGGCATAGAGTTGCTCGTCGCTGTAGCGATCGGTTTGGGTGAAGAACGGATTCAGCTTATCGGGGGCGGGCAGCGTTTTGAAGTCCGGGGGGCCATCCGGCACAAAGCCGTCAAAATCGGCAAGATCGTCGCCCCCCTGGTTGAGTGCTGCGTACCGCATCAGGTCAACGATGCCGCGATGCTGCTGCAAACCGGTGCGATCAAGATAATGACGGTCCTTGACGCCGATGAGGTCCGGCATCTGCACCGGGTAGAAGACGCTGGCGCGGTGGCGGGCCAATACACCCGCCGGAATAGCATCGTGGGTGGAAGCGATCTCGTCGAGCGACATCTGGAGCAGGCGCGCCTGCGGGTCAGGATTGAGCCACGGAGCTCCGTAAAGGCGGTAATTGCCCCGCCGCACGTCGCCCACAGCCTGAGGCGGGAGCTTCCGGAATCTGAAAGCGAGCGCCCGATCGAACGGGGAATTTCCTTGAGCACCCTTGATCACCGCGCCGTCCGGCATCAGGCGGTCGTGGCAGGAAGCGCACGAGAGGCTGCCCACCTCGACCTGGCCCTTCGTCCGGATCACGTAGCGGTAGCCGGGCAGCGTGCCGTCCTTCGCAAACTGGGCCCCCACGGTGGCCCACCACTTGGGATCTTGCACGTCGGAGGTCGTAACGACTGCCTTGACCCCCTGATACCCGATCGAAGCATCGAACACCATCTCACCGGCCTTGATCCAGTCCGCCTCCGTCTCGAGCGGCGGCCGATGACCCGCGTCGTCCCAGATGATCTGTGGCTCCTGCTGCTTCAGCGACTCGATATACCCGGCGGGCTCATGGCCGGGGGCATAGATGGGATAGCTCTTGTAGATTGGCCGCACCGGCATTTTGTAGTAGTAATCGGCGGCGGCGTGTTTTGGGGAGCCTACCGGATCAGCCAACGGCACTTCCAACGCGGCCATCGCCTGATCGTCCCAAGTCCTCGGGATCGCGGGACGAAACCCGCTAGTGGGCTGCTGAGCCTGCCCGCCTTGAAAAGCAGGTGCGACGCTCGTCAGGGCAAAAAGAAGGGGTACAAGACGCTTGATTCGTTCATTTCGCATTGTTCCTCCCAGGGAGAATCCTCGCCCCGCCGTCATCCTAGTACGGGAAGCAGGGCTGATACAAATCAGAGGGTTGTCTGTTGCGTCCAGCTTGCTGACTCCCGGATGCAGTCATTCCGGTGAATGGGCATCCAAGCGGTCGACACCGCATTTCCAAGGACTTGCGCCAGGATTCGCCCTCCTCGAGCGCGGTCACGCTGCAAGACGATTCCCCATGACGAACGACCCCGGTAACCGCCGACTTGGGCCGGACGCTTTTCTGCTAAAATCGTTCTGGAATGACCCCTTCAAACTTTGTTCATCTTCATCTCCACACCGACTACAGCCTGCTGGACGGCGCCTGCGACATCCCCAAGCTGATGGATCGGGCGGCAGCCCTCAAAATGCCCGCCGTGGCCATGACCGATCACGGCAACATGTTCGGCGCCATCAAGTTCCATGAGGAGGCCACGAAGCGGGGTATCAAACCCATCATCGGGTGTGAGACCTACGTGGCGGTCACGAACCGTTTTGACCGCGCCTCGGATCTGGATCGCCCCCATCACCTTGTCCTGCTGGTGGAGAACGAGCGGGGCTATCAGAATCTGGTGAAACTCGCTTCCTCAGCGTATCTCGAGGGCTACTACTACCGGCCTCGAATCGACAAGGATCTGCTGGCGCGTCATTCCGAGGGATTGATTGCCCTGTCGGCTTGCCTGCAAGGCGAGGTGACCTCGGCCCTGAAGGCGGACAGGTACGAAAAGGCGCGCCAATCGGCCTACGATCTGCGCGATATTTTTGGCAAGGGAAACTTCTACATCGAGATCCAGGACCAGGGCCTGGAGGACGAGCGGCGCGTGAATCCGGAGCTCGTGAGGCTCTCGCGTGAGACGGGAATCCCGCTCGTGGCCACCAATGACTGCCACTATCTGACCCACGAGGACGCCCGCGCTCAGGAAGTCCTCATGTGCATCCAGACCGGCAAGACCATCAGCGACAGCCAGCGCATGCGCTTTGACACCGATCAGTTCTATTTCAAGTCTGCGGAGGAGATGGCGGCGAAGTTCGGCGAGATTCCCGAGGCCATGGAGCGCACGCTCGAGATCGCGGAACGCTGCAATCTGCACCTGAAAAAGAACCAGCACGTATTTCCGCACTTCGAGGTGCCGCCCGGCGAGACGCTGGACAGCTTTTTCGAGCGCATCACGCGCGCGGGCTTTGACGCGCGCCGCCCGGCCCTCGATCGCCAGCAGGCGGAGGGGCGGCTGCGCTACCCCATGAAGGCATACGAGGAGCGGCTGGATCGCGAAATCGAGCTGATCAAGCGGATGCAGTTCGCGGGTTACTTCCTGATTGTCTGGGACTTCATCCGATTCGCGCGCGAGAAGTGCATTCCGGTGGGCCCCGGGCGCGGTTCGGCCGCCGGGAGCCTCGCGTCGTACGCTCTGCACATCACGGACGTGGATCCGCTGCAGTATGATCTGCTGTTCGAACGGTTTTTGAACCCCGAGCGCATCAGCTTCCCGGATATCGACATCGACTTCTGCATGCGCCGGCGCGGCGAAGTGATCGAATACGTCACCGGCAAGTACGGCCGCGAGAACGTGAGCCAGATCATCACGTTCGGTACCATGGGCGCCAAGGCCGTGGTGCGCGACGCGGCCCGTGCGCTCGACATGCCTTTCAATGAGGCGGACCGCATCGCCAAGCTGGTCCCGAACACGCTCAACATCAGCCTTAAAGACGCTTTGGCGCAGAACCCCGAGCTGCGCCAGCTTCGGGATCGCGATCCCAAGGTCGCCGATCTGTTGCGGATCGCGACCAGCCTCGAGGGTCTGGCGCGGCACGCCTCCACGCACGCCGCCGGCGTCGTAATCTCGCCTCAGCCCTTGCAGGAGATCGTCCCGCTGTATAAGAGCAGCAAAGACGAAATTACCACCCAATACGCGATGGACGATCTCGAGAAGATTGGTCTCCTGAAGATGGATTTTCTCGGTCTCACCACGCTCACCGTGCTGGACGACTCCGTGCGCATGATCGAGCAGACGCGCGGCGAGAAGCTGGTGCTCGAAACCCTGCCCCTCGATGACGCGGCCACCTACGCGTTGCTCGGCAAGGGGCTGACGGCGGGCATCTTCCAGTTTGAAAGCCGCGGCATGACCGACATCCTGCGCCGTGCCAAGCCCAATCGCCTCGCGGACCTCACCGCTTTGAACGCCCTGTACCGGCCCGGGCCCATGCAGATGATTGACGACTTCGTGGCGCGCAAGGCCGGCAAGAAACGCGTGACCTACGACCTGCCCCAGCTCAAGGAGATCCTGGAGGAAACTTACGGGATCATGGTTTACCAGGAGCAGGTGATGCAGATTGCAAACGCCGTCGCCGGCTTTTCGCTCGGTGAGGCCGATGTGCTGCGCCGCGCCATGGGCAAGAAGAAGATCGAAGAAATGGTGGCCATGCGCGAGAAGTTTCTGGCCGGCGCGATCCGGAACAAGGTTCCCGAGGCCAAGGCGCGCAAGCTCTACGAGCAGATCGAGCTGTTCGCCGGTTACGGGTTCAACAAGTCCCACTCCGCCGCCTATGCCCTGGTGGCGTATCATACCGCCTATTTGAAGACCCATTATCCGGTGGAGTTCATGTCGGCCATGCTGACGGCGGAAATCGGCAATCCCGACAAGCTCACCTTCTACCTCGGTGAATGCCGCGACATGGGCATTGAGATCCTGCCGCCCGACGTCAATTCGAGCGATCGCACCTTTACGCCGTCGCAGACCGCTTCGGGCCTCGCCATCCGCTTCGGCCTCACGGCGATCAAGAACGTGGGAGAGGCCGCCATCGATTCGGTGCTCGATGCCCGCCGGCGATTGGGCCGGTTCGACAATCTGTTCCAGTTCTGCGAAAATGTCGACCTCCGGCTGATGAACAAGCGGGTGATCGAGAGCCTGATCAAGGCCGGCGCGATGGACTCACTGGGCGTGCAACGGGCGCGCATGATGGCAGGCCTTGATCGCGCCATGGAGCTCGGCCAGGCGGACCAGCGCGCGAGCGCCGCCGGGCAAGCGGGCCTCTTCGGCGCCGCCTCGCAACCGGAGCCGCTGAGAGTGGTGGAGTTGCCGGACGCGGCGGAATGGTCTGAAACCGAACGGCTGGCCGGCGAGAAGGAAGTCCTGGGGTTTTTCGTGACGGGTCACCCGCTTGAGAAGTACCGCGCCGAAATGGCGGCTCGTGCCAAGCACGACAGCGCCGGCCTCGAAGACTTGGCGAATGACGCGCCCGTTTCGCTCGCCGGCATCCTCACCGATTTGCGAGTGAAGCCCAGCAAGAAGGGCGATCTCTGGGCTGCGGCGGTCCTCGAGGATTTGCGCGGCACTTCTGAACTCCTCGTGTTCCCTCAGACGCTTCAGCAGGTTCAGCCGCTTCTTAAGAAGGAAGCTGTGCTGCTGATCAAGGGGCGCATCCGAAGGGACGAAGCCTCGGCAAAACCCAAGGTGATCGTCAGCGAAGTCTACTCGCTCGAGAAGGCGCCTGGAAACGGCAGAAAGTCGATCCGGGTCCGAATCCAACTCGATGGCACGCCCGAGACGCTGCTCGACGAGATGTACGCGCTCCTTGCCGCTCATCCTGGGAATGACACGCTCGTGTTCCAACTGGTGCGCGAGGGCAACTTTCGCGCCGCATTGCGGTCACGGAAACCGGCGGGCGTGAACGCGGACGACGAATTGCTAACGGGATTGCGCCGGATCTGCGGCGAGGATTCAGTGTCTGTCGAACAGCGAATCTAATGGGGGGGGATCTCAGTGGTCTCTGTGCTTCCAAGGCCTTCAACACGGAGAACACGGAGGATCTCGGTGACCTTCGTGTTTTGTATTTTTGGAGCCACAAAGCGCACGGAGTTGACCACTCTCTGGGTTCAGCCTAGCCCGGTACGTGGCTTATTGTGATTCTTTGACATGGCGAGACCTGCACCACAATCCGACCCCGGCCGCGAGATCGAGAAGCAAATCGCCGAGCTCGAATCCGGTTCGCCTTCGGAAGCCGACCGCGAAGAGATCGAGCGCCTGCGAGGCCAGCTCGAGATTCTGCGCCGCGCGCCCGGCGCCACGCGATCCGGCGACGCCTGGGACCAGGTGCTGATCGCGCGTCATCCCAACCGTCCTTACTCGCTTGATTACATCCACGCGCTCTTTACCGATTTCAGCGAGTTGCACGGCGATCGCCGCTTCGCGGACGACCCGGCGCTCGTGGGAGGCCTGGCACGCTTCGAGGGTCGGCCGGTGATGGTGATCGGTCATCAGAAAGGCCGGGACACCGAGCAACGCGTGAAGCGCAACTTCGGCATGCCGAACCCCGAAGGCTACCGGAAGGCGCTGCGGTTGATGAAGCTCGCGGAAAAGTTCGGCTTGCCGGTCGTAACTTTGGTCGACACGCCGGGGGCCTACCCGGGCAAGGGTGCGGAAGAGCGCGGCCAGGCGGAGGCCATCGCTTACAACCTGAAAGAGATTCCCAAGGTGCGGGTGCCCATCGTGGTGGTCGTGCACGGAGAGGGGGGCAGCGGCGGCGCGCTGGCCATCGCAATCGGTGACCGCGTCCTGATGCTCGAGAATGCCATCTACTCCGTGATCGCGCCGGAGAGTTGCTCCTCGATTCTGTGGCGCGACTGGAACCATAAGCAGGAGGCCGCCCGCGCGCTGAAACTGACCGCCCGGGACCTGCAGGGCTTCGGCCTTGTTGACGCGATCGTGCCGGAACCGCCCGGCGGAGCCCATACGGACCCGCCCGGCGCCGCCGCGCGCCTGGGTTCAGCTCTCGGCAGCGCCCTGCGCGACCTCACCGAGCTTGCTCCCGACAAGCTCATCCGTCTGCGCCACGAGCGCCTGCGCAAACTCGCCACCTTTGTAGTTGAGTGAGCATTGACCATGGTCTCTGACTATGGTAGCATCCGTTCATGGAGCAGATGGCAATCTCGAAATTCAAGGCGACCTGCCTCGGGGTCTTGGAAAGGGTGCAGAGGACGCGTCGGCCTGTATTGGTGACCCGGTTCGGGAAGCCGGTGGCCGAGATTGTGCCGGTATCTCCCAAGCAACAGGCCGGTCCATGGGTGGGAGCCATGGTCGGTACCGGGCGCATTGTAGGCGACATCGTTAAGCCGGCCAGTGACGAGAAAGACTGGGACGCGCTTCGCTGATGAGGCTTCTTCTCGACACCCACATCTGGCTGTGGAGTCACCTCAGCCCCGACAGGCTCTCCCGAAGGGTGACTCGCGAGTTGAATCGCCCGGACAACGAGCGCTGGTTGTCTCCCGTCAGCATCTCGGAGTTGGTTCTGCTCGTCGAGAAGGGCCGGGTTGTCCTCGATCTCCCGATTGAAAAGTGGCTGGAGCAAGCCTTTAACCGTGCTCCGACGACCGAGGCTTCTCTTACGAATTCGGTGGCTGTCGAGATGCTTCGCGTCAATTTATGCTACCGAGACCCTGCAGATCGCCTGCTGGCGGCCACGGCCCGCGTTTTTGACCTGATTCTGGTTACCGCCGACCAACGCTTGATTCAGTCCCGGCAGGCGCGGGTGCTGGCAAACCTGTAGGGCCTCACTGAAATTGGGGTTGCGAGGGCAGCTCCTTCCTCTAACAAATTGAATCTTCAGCGCTTACCAATCACTGCGGCTCCCTTCAGTTAAAGGCAGGAATTCGACCGTTCGCTGTAATGACTTTTGCCAAAGGGGGGCATTTAGTTGCATAATGCCCGTGTGATGAAGCTGGGGTAGACGGTTGTCCAGGCCGTGACCGATTCGTGTAACTGACGAGGTTCGAGTCGCGAATCCAAGGACACCGGAGTCGCTCGGGCCAAGCAAGCGGCGCGGCGATTCGTAACCGCCGCGCCAACCTAACTCGCCGGCTGCGGGGAGCCGGTACAAGGAGAGGTGAACATGAGCACTGTGCCATTCAGCGGTATGCCCGACGAGCACGCCGGGGCGGGGTTGGTCCAGATCAACTCGCAAGAGGAGATCGTCCGTCGACGGCTGGAAGAGGAGCGCCGCCGCCTGGAGCAGGAGGCCGGCCTTGAGCGGCGGGTCGTAACGCAGTTCCATCGCCCCGTGGAGCGCGCCTTTACCAAGGCCGAGCGCGACAAGACCACCATCCTGTTCGGAGGGCTCACCTGGAAGCACGAAAAGCTGGTCCACGGCGCTCTCGAAAGCCTTGGCTACAACTGCGAGGCGGTGCCGGTGGCGAACAAGCGCGCCTTCCAGCTCGGCAAGGAGTACGGCAACAACGGCCAGTGCAATCCCACCTACTTCACCGTCGGCAACCTGGTCCAGTTCCTTCAGAACCTCGAAGAGGCGGGCCTCACCAAGCACGAAATCATCGACCGCTACGTCTTCTTCACCGCCGGCGCCTGCGGCCCCTGCCGCTTCGGCATGTATGAAGCGGAATACAGGCTGGCCCTGCGCAACTCGGGATTCGACGGCTTCCGCGTGCTGCTTTTCCAGCAATCGGGCGGCCTGAACCAGGCCGAAGCCGAAGCAGGCCTCGAGATGAACCTCGACTTCTTCCTCGGCATTTTGAATGCCCTCAACATCGGCGACGTGGTGAACGACGTCGCCTATCAGATCCGTCCGTTTGAGGTGAACCCGGGAGACACGGACCGCGTGCTCGACGAGTGCATGGACCTGCTGCAGGAAGTGATGCGGCGCAAGCGGCCCTACACGCTCGAAGGCAAGTTCGGAGACTGGCTCGGCAAGACGTCGTTCAGCGGCACGGCCACCATGATTGGCAAATTCATGGACCAGCTTTACGGGGACGATTACACCGCCGCGCTCGTGGAGGTGCGGGAGCGCTTCAATGCCATTCCGATCGACCGCACGCGCGTGAAGCCGGTGGTGAAGATCACGGGCGAGTTCTGGGCGCAGACCACCGAGGGCGACGGCAATTTCAACATGTTCAAGTTCCTCGAGAAGGAAGGCGCGCAGGTAATGGTGGAGCCGGTGGGAACCTGGATCATGTACATGATCCATCAGGCCAAGCAGCAAATCCGCGACCGGCGCGGTCTCGACCTCGTGGCCGAAAATGTCTCCCGCTGGAACTTCACGAAGGTGTTCGGCAGCCATTTCAACACCCAGCAAAAGATCGCCAAGCTCTCCTTTGCCGAGAGCATCTTCAAGCGCGAGTACCACAAGCTGATCGACGCCCTGGGCGGCGTGGCGCATCATCTCACCGACCAGTACGAGTTGCAGCGCATCGGGCATCCCTTCTACAACTCACGAGCCGGCGGCGGTGAGGGACACCTCGAAGTGGCCAAGAACATCTATTATTCCAACAAAGACCTCTGCCACATGGTGCTCTCGCTCAAGCCTTTCGGTTGCATGCCGTCCACGCAGTCGGACGGCGCCCAGTCGGCAGTGGTCTCGCAGTACAAGGACATGATTTTCCTGCCGGTCGAGACCTCCGGCGAGGGCGACGTGAATGCGCACAGCCGCGTGCAGATGGCGCTCGGCGAAGCCAAGGTGCGCTCGAAGAACGAAATGAAAGCGGTGCTCGAGAAAACCGGCTACTCGCTCGACGAAGTGCAGGAGTTTGTCGCGGAGCATCCCGAGATGCAGCAACCCATGTACAAGTACGGCCACCACAAGGGTGTGATCGGCGTGGCCGCCAACTTCGTCCTGCACGCGGCTGAGCGCATGAAGGCTGAGAAGCGGGAACTGGTCGCGGTGCACTAGGCGGGGGGCAATCGCCTACTGAAAATGTGCTGGCGAAGTTGGGCTTGATGATTTCGGGAGGGGAGTTTAACCGCGTGACCGGCTGGAGATCGTCTGGAGGGGTCGCCGGGCGAGCTTGGGCTGAGCAAAACGAAGAAAGGAGTACAGACTCATGGCAGGAAAGGTGAAAGCACTTCGAGAAGGACAGCACACCATTACGGCGCACCTCATCATCAACGGGGCCGACAAGGCGATCGAATTTTACAAGAAGGCGTTCGGGGCAGAGGTTACAGCTCCGCCGCATCATACGCCGGACGGCAAAGTGATGCACGCTGAGCTCAAGATCGGCGATTCCACCATCATGTTGGCCGATGAGTTCCCGGGCATGGGCGCCAAGGGGCCGCAGGCGCTGGGCGGCAGCCCCGTGGTGTTGAACCTCTACATGGAAAACATCGACAAAACCTTCAACCAGGCTGTTGCCGCTGGAGCCACAGTGACCATGCCGCTCGCCGACCAGTTCTGGGGCGACCGTTATGGCCAGATCAGGGACCCCTTCGGGCACCTCTGGGCCCTGGGCCAGCACGTCGAGGACGTTGCCCCGGCAGAGATGGAGCGGCGAGCCACCGAGGCGTTCGCCCAGATGGCGAAGAGCGCAGGCAAGAGCTAGAGCTTTTGCGATGCGGATGCGGAACGACTACAAGGCGGGGCCCCAACCGGGGCTCTGCCTTGATTAGCGGTATCTAGCGAGGTGCGAATGCCAAATGCACGCGATCTGATGGTCGGGCTCGATGTCGGCTCCACCACCGTGAAGTCCGTGGTGGTCGATACCACCACGAGCCAGATCATCTGGAGCGATTACCAGCGACATGACACGAAGCAGCCCGAGAAGTGCCTCGATTTTCTGAAGCGCATGGAGGCGGAGGCGGGCATCAAGGCGGGCGAGTCGCGCGTATTCCTCACCGGCTCGGGCGGCAGCGGCATTGTGCCCATGATCGGCGCCAAGTTCGTGCAGGAAGTAAACGCGGTTTCGCTTGCGGTGGAGCACCTCTACCCCGAGTGCGGTTCGGTGATCGAACTCGGCGGGCAGGACGCCAAGATCATCATCTTCAAAGAAGACCCCGAGACCGGCCGCAAGAAGAAAATCCCCTCGATGAACGACAAGTGCGCCGGCGGCACGGGCGCAGTGATTGACAAGATCAACGCGAAGCTGCGCATCCCCGCCGAACAGCTTTGCCAGATGGGGTACGTGGGCGAGAAACTGCACCCCGTGGCAGGGAAGTGCGGCGTGTTTGCGGAGACGGACATCAATGGCCTGCAAAAGTCGGGAGTGCCGCCGAACGAGCTGATGGCGTCGCTGTTCGAAGCCATCATCCAGCAGAACCTCGCCGTGCTGACGCGCGGCAACACGCTGCGCCCCGTGGTGCTGCTGCTGGGCGGTCCGAACACCTACATCAAGGGCATGCAAGACTGCTGGAAGCACAACATCCCCAAGGTGTGGGAAGAGCGCAGCTATCCGCTGCCCGAGGGTGTGGACCCCGAAAGCCTCATCCGCGTGCCTGACAACGCCCAGTACTTCGCGGCGCTCGGCTGCGTGCGCTTCGGACTCGACGAAGACGCCGAGGTCGGCATTTACCAGGGCTACGAAAAGCTCGATTGGTACATCAACGTAGGCCGGCTGGAGGAGAAGCAGAAGCGCGGCGGCAGCGGCCTTTACAAGACCGAAGACGAGCTGGTGGAGTTCAAGGATCGTTTCAAGTCGCACCACTTCACGCCGCGAAAGTTCACGCCCGGGGAGCACGTGGAAGCCTTCATGGGCATCGACGGCGGTTCCACCTCCACCAAGGCCGTCCTGCTCAGCCATGACGGCGAGGTGATGGTGAAGTGTTACCAGCTGTCCAAGGGCAATCCGCTCGAAGACACCATGGAGATGTTCGCCAACCTGCGCAAGCAGGTGGAGGACCAGGGCGCGACGGTTGAATTGCTCGGCGTAGGCTCGACCGGATACGCGAAGGACATCCTGAAGGAAACGCTGCGCGCCGATGTGGCGCTGGTGGAGACGGTGGCGCACACCGAAGCCGCGCTGCACTTCTACCCCGACGCTGACGTGATCTGCGACGTGGGCGGGCAGGACATCAAGCTCATCATCCTGCAGGACGGCCGCGTCAAGGACTTTAAACTCAACACCCAGTGCTCGGCCGGCAACGGTTACTTCCTGCAATCCACCTGCGTCGGCTTCGGTCACAAGGTGGAGGAGTACGCGGACCTGGCCTTCGGCGCCAAGGCCATGCCGATGTTCGGCTACGGCTGCGCCGTCTTCATGCAGTCTGACATCGTGGACTTCCAGCGCCAGGGCTGGAAGCCGGAAGAGATCATGGCGGGTTTGGCCAACGTGCTGCCCAAGAACATCTGGCTTTACGTTTCGCAGATTCCGAACCTGGCCTCGCTCGGAAAGACCTTCGTGCTGCAGGGCGGCACCCAGCACAACCTGGCGGCCGTCAAGGCGCAAGTGGACTTCATCGAGTCGCGGTTTAAAGACAAGGGCTCGAAGCCCAACGTGATCGTGCACGAACACTGCGGCGAATCGGGCGCGATCGGCGCGGCCATCGAGTCGCGGCGGCTCTATAATCGCGGCCATCGCACGTCATTCATTGGCTTCGAGGCTGTGGCGAACATCAGCTACGTGACCCACCGGAGCGAAGACACCCGCTGCTACTTCTGCAAGAACAAGTGCATGCGCACCTTCATCGACGTGAAGATCGCCGATGCCGACGAGGCCTGGAAGAAGTCGAAGATTCCGATCGCCAAGGGCATCAAGCGCCTGATCGTGGGCAATAGCTGCGAAAAAGGTCTCGTGGAAGACGTGAACGACATGCGCGAGATCAAGAAGGGCCTGGACGCGGCGAAGAAAGACAATCCGAACCTGGCGGAGCTGGGCGCCAAGGCCGCCTTCAAGAGCTACGCGCCGCCGGTGGTGGCCGATCCGGTGCCCAAGTACGCCTTTACGCCCGCTCAAAAGAAGCGTGTGGAGCTGATGAATCGACGCAAGGACCTGCGGATCGGCGTGCCGCGCGTGCTCAACATGTACTCGACGGCGCCGATTTTCAGCGCCTACTTCGAGGCGCTGGGGATTACGGGCGAGAACATCATCTATTCCGATTTCACGAACGAACAACTGTATAAAGAGGGCGCCAAACGCGGTGCTATTGACCCGTGCTTTCCCTCCAAGATCGGGATTCCGCACGTTCACAACCTGGTCTACGTTCACCACAAGAAGAAGCCGCTCGACATCATCTTCTTCCCCATGATCGACGACCTGCCGAGCGACCTTACGCACGCCCAGAGCCACCGCTCCTGCCCGACCGTCGCCACCACACCGGAGGCGGTGAAGGCGGCATTCACCAAGGAAGGGGATCTGTTCAAAGACAACAAGATTCTCTTCTGCGACACCTTCGTGAACCCGGGCAACAAGGCGCTGCTGGCCAAGCAGCTCTACGACGAGTTCAAAGACGTGCTGGGGCTCTCGTTTGAAGAGAACCTGCGCGCCGTGGAAGAGGGCCTGAAGGCGCAGGACAAGTTTATGAACGGCATCCAGCGCGCGCAGGGCCGCGAGGTGCTCAAGAAGCTCGAGGCGGAGGATCGCATCGGCATCGTGGTGCTGGCGCGGCCGTACCACAACGATCCCGGCGTCAACCACGAAATCCTGGAGGAGTTCCAGAAGATTGGTTACCCGGTGCTGACGATGCAGTCCCTGCCCATTGATCCTGAGATCGCCGGTCCGCTTTTCGAAGAAGACGTTCGCTCGGGCGCGATTCACGATCCCATGGATATCGGGGACGTCTGGAAGAACAGTTACAGTGAGAACACTTCACAGAAAGTCTGGGCGGCCAAGTTTACCGCCCGCCATCCCAATCTCGTCGCTCTCGAGCTTTCCAGCTTCAAGTGCGGCCACGACGCTCCCATCTACACGGTCGTTGAAGAGACCGTGACCAAGTCCGGCACACCCTACTTTTCCTTCAAAGACATCGACGAGAACAAGCCTACCGGCTCCATCAAAATCCGGGTGGAGACCATCGGTTACTTCCTCAAACGCTACCGAGAAGATATGGTGGCCCGCAACGAGAAGGAGCGCGACATCGAAGGCAAGATGAAGGACTTCGAGGCCAGGCTTCGAGCTCAGTTGGCCGCCGAAACCCGCGTCCCTGCCGCTCTCCATGGGCAGCACCCGCTCTCCGGCCCGCCACCCGCGCCTTATGAGATGGAGAGGCCGGTGGGGATGAACGCGATCCGGTCGATCAAGAGGGACGACTAGCAGACGATTCCTCCGCAATCTGCACGGCCGCGGAGTCGCTAAGGCCGGCAAGTTGTTTCGCGGCGGTCGTAAATCCTCGCCCGATCCGCGCCACCTTCACCGCGCTCTCACCCAAAGGCGGAGCGGATTATCTCGCTCCGAACGCAGCGGGTGAGCGAGCCGTGGTAGAATACGCGCATGGTTGCAATTCGCTTCACCTCTGAGGATCGTGCCACCGACGGGTTCATGCTTCTTGTCCGTCAAGGAAAAGTGCGCGGCCTTCGGGACGGGATCTACATTTGCCGGGAGGAAGCGTTAGCCGCCTTGGACTCGAGCGGCGTCCCCTACCAGAGGATACCGTTGCCGTTGGATCTCAATGAAGTGGACACCGTACGAAATACTCTTACCACTACGCTATAACGACGGCCGCGCTGTTGAGAGCGAAAAATTCCTCCGAACTCACCTCGATCTCGTCGAGAACTTTGGCGCCAACACCATCGACCTTCTGCCGGCCTTGGGTTCCTGGAAGTATCAGGGCGTCGTCTATGAAGACGCGCTGCTTCGTATGACCACTGATGTTCCCGGTTCTTTCGGGGCCGATGACTTTTTCGCGAATACAAAGAAGTGCTGAAGGCGCGTTTCGAGCAGATCGACATCTGGATCAGCAGCCAGGAACTTCATATTCTCTGAAGCGCCGGGCCTATGCGCGCCGGGACGTGTTAACATACCCCACGGAGCCTTGCGATGCCGTTTGAGTCTGACAAGATTATGTTCGAGATCTACCGCGAGCCCTACCAGGGACGCTTTCGCGTGGTGTACTTCACCGAGCTGCAGGACCACAACAAGGAAACCGAGATCAACCGCGCCATGGCGGGCGATCACTTCTACGACGGTTTCATCCGGAATTACCGCAAAGACCAGGCCAAAGAGGTCATCACTGCCATTTTGGGGCGGCTGAACGACGGTGAGAAGTTGACTCCGGCTCAGATCCAGCAGGAGCTCGACCCTTTCATACCGGCTTGACGCAATCCCGATGACACTGACCGGCCTGAGCGTGTGAAGGGAGTCGGCGCGGGGTGTCTGAGCGGGAGCATTGAGTCTCAGTCGAGAACTGCATGGGTCTGTGGCGCAAGGAAGTGATTCAACCCGCGCTCGATCGCGACCTCGAGCGCGCCATCGCCGAGCAGCAGGCGATCCTCCTGCGCGACGCCCGCAACGCCGGCGCCCACTATGCACTCGGCGCGCTGTGCCAATTAAAAGGCGATCGCGATGCCGCCGTTCGTTACTTCCGCAAAGCCATCGAATTCGATTCCGCCTATGCGGCTCCGCACGTGAGCCTGGGACGGATCTACGCCGTCGAAGGCGATTACGACGCCGCCTGGCGGCACGCGCGCGAGGCCGAGCGGCTGGGCGACCGGTCGCTCGCGGAACAGCTGGCGCGATACCCGGCTCTCGGGTCGAACGGCAGCGGGCGCTAAGCCCGCCGCCACCTCAAATTGACCCGGTACTTGCGCGCAGGGAACGGGTCGCTGCAGCGCCAATCCAAGCTATAATCCCCGAATGCCCGAAGCGCTTGCCAGCAAGGTCCTGTTGATTGGCTGGGACGCCGCGGATTGGAAGGTCGCGACGCCTCTCATGGATCAGGGGCTGATGCCCACGCTCGACGACTTTGTCAGTCACGGCGTGATGGGCAATCTCGCCACGCTCCGTCCCGTCCTTTCGCCCATGCTGTGGAATTCGATCGCCACCGGCATGCGGGCGGACAAGCACGGCATCCATGGCTTCACGGAGCCCGACACCCAGACGGGCGGCGTCCGGCCCGTCTCAAGCACCTCGCGCAAAGTCAAAGCGATCTGGAACATTCTCACGCAAAAGGGCTACCACACGCATGTGCTCGGCTGGTTCGCGGGGCACCCGGCTGAGCCTGTCAACGGCATCTCGGTGTCGGATCTTTATCCCTACGCCACCCAACCGCTCGACAAGCCCTGGCCGCTGCCCCAGGGCGCTGTGCATCCTGAGAGCATGCGCGAGATTTTCGCGGACCTGCGCATGCACCCCGCGGAAGTGACCGAGGCCGCCATCCTGCCTTGGATTCCGAAGGCCAAAGACATTGACCAGGAGAAGGACAGGGGTCTCGCGTCCTTCGCCAAGGTGCTGGCGGAGAATCTGTGCGTCCACAACGCCGCCACCTGGATTCTGCAGAACCAGCCGTGGGATTTCATGGCGGTCTATTACAACGGCATCGACCATTTCTGTCACGGCTTCATGCACTATCATCCGCCGCGCCTGGAGGGCGTACCCGAAGAAAAGTTCGAGATCTACAAGGACGTGGTCAACAACGCCTACCGGTTCCACGACATGATGCTGCACACATTGCTCGAACTCGCCGGGCCCGACGCCACGGTGATTCTGTGCTCGGACCACGGCTTTCATTCCGATCACCTGCGGCCGCGCGGCATCCCGCGCGAACCCGCGGGGCCCGCCGTGCAGCATCGCCAGTTCGGAATCGTCGCGATGAGGGGGCAAAGCCTCAAGCAGGACGAGCGCATCTACGGGGCCACGCTGCTCGACATTACCCCGACCATCCTCACGCTCTTCGGCCTGCCGGTCGGCGAGGATATGGACGGGCGCGTGCTCGTGCAGGCTTTCGCTGAGCCCCCGGCCATCGAGCGCATTCCGAGCTGGGAGCAGGTGCCGGGAGAGTGCGGCATGCACGCCGCCGATCTGCGCATGGACCCCGCCGCTGCCCAGGCGGTGTTGCAGCAGTTCGTGGCGCTCGGCTACATTCAAAGGCCCAATGAAAACCAGGAAAAAGCCGTGGCCACCTGCGTTCGTGAGGCCAACTACAACCTGGCGCGAGTGTATCTTGACTCGCTCCGGCCCAAAGACGCGCTGCCGCTGGTCGAAGCCCTGGTGAAAGACAGCGACGAAGCCCGCTTCCGCCAGCACCTGGCCCAGTGCTATTACATGCTTGGCCGGCGCGCCGAGGCGAAGGCCGTCCTCGAAGACCTGATTGCCAACCCGCCCAAGCCTCCCGACCCCCCCAAGCCGGCAGGAGGCGAACAGGCCGCTGCCGCCGAAGGCCAGGGAGTTATCGCCGGCGCCAACGGCGATGCTCCGCATCGACCGGCCGCCGCCACCGCGCTGGCGGAAGATCCGCCGCTTGAAGCCGCACCCGGGCCGCTTGGCGCAGATGGAGGCGAGGCGGACGGTGAGGCTTCGGAGCCTGCGCCGGAACCGGCTGCCGCAGCTTCGCCACGTCCCTGGGTCGACTGGCTGATGGGCGTGATTCAGTTCGAGGAAGGGAAGACGGAAGAAGCGCTCACGTATCTCCTCCGCGCCGAGCAGGCTGACCCGCGGCTGCCCAATTTGCACTTGCGCATCGGCGAAACCTACTTGCGCCGCCGGCAGCTTGACAACGCCGAGCGCGCGTTTCGCCGAGCCCTGGAGATTGACGGCGACAGCCCCGAGGCCCATCTCGCCCTCGCCCAGGTCCACCTGCGCCGGCGCAGAAATGAGGACGCGGCTGAGGAGGCGCTGGTGGCTGTCGGGCTGCAGCACTTCCTGCCTCTCGGCCATTACGCGCTGGGGGTGGCGCTGGCGCGTCTCGGCCATTCGCACCGCGCGACCCTGGCGTTCGAGACGTCGGTGTCGATGCTGCCCGGCCTGGCAAACGGCCATCGCTGGCTGGCGGCGCTCTATGGTCGGCCCGGCGGCGATGTGGATAAGGCCGCCATTCACCGCAAGCTCGCGAGCGAACTGCTCAAGCGGCGGAGGGATCAGATGGCGAAGGCGGGGGCGGCGTGACGACAAGCGAGGAGCACCGTCCTGCGGCGCGTTCGGAACCCTGCCGTGTTGCTTAGCCGTCATCGGACAACTGACGACTGACCACTGACACCACTGACCACTGACAACAACCGATGATCTACATCGTTTCCGGCCTCCCGCGCTCGGGCACTTCGCTTGCCATGCAGATGCTCGCGGCGGGCGGGCTCCCGGTGCTGACGGACGGTCTCCGCCAGCCGGACGCGAACAATCTGCGCGGCTACTATGAATGGGAGAGAATCAAGCAACTGGCCCAGGATCCCGGCTGCATGGCTGAGGCGGAAGGCAAGGCGGTGAAAGTGATTTCGTCGCTGCTGCTCGCCTTGCCGCCCGGCCACGACTATCGCGTGCTCTTCATGATGCGGCCGCTCGAAGAAGTGGTGGCGTCGCAGGCGGCCATGATCGCGAAGCTCGGCGCCCAGGGCGCGGCCCTGCCGCCCGCCGCCATGATCGCGGCGTTGCGATCGCATCGCAACCAGGTGATCGCGTGGCTCGAGAGCCGGCGATTGCCCGTCACCGCGCTCGATTATCACGCGCTCATGGCCGATCCTGCGGGAAGCGCCGCCCGAGTCGCCGGTTTTTTCGAACTGCCGCTCGACGTCGAGGCCATGTCGAGCCAGGTGGATCCCGCGCTGCATCGCCAGCGCGCGCAGCCGGCGCCGTAGCTTCGGTGCCGCAGCTTCGGCGTCGTAGCTTCGTTTCAAGTCTGAGAGTGTGTTAAAAACCTGTCCAGACTGTCATTCCGAGGAGCCGTAGGCGACGAGGAATCTCGCAAGTCGTCTATTTTTCAGAGCGAGATTCCTCGCTTCGCTCGGAATGACAGGATTTCGGGAGTTTTTTCAACAACCCGTTAAATTACTAAAGCGTGTCGACGCCGTTTGGCGCGGCAGCGCCGGCGAGTACCACATCGTAGCCGCCGGATTAACGGGTTCTGATTATTGTGTGCTGCCGTTGCACGCCGCTATAAAGGTTGCCGCGCTCGTTGAGGCGGGATAAGAGAGGAATATGACCTGGATTCGAACCGTTCCCATGGCTGAGGCCGACGAGAATCTGCTGAAGGCCATGCAGTCGCAAATGGCCTTGTATCCCAAGGAGTATGCCACGCCCGTGCACGCGACCGGCGACTCCGGCAAGGATGCGCCCGGCATTGTGGCCTCGCACAGCCTGATTCCGGACGCCCTTTACCACGCCTTTTCCACGTTCGGCGTGCTGATGTCGCCGGACCTGCCGCTCAGCCGCCGCCAGCACGAGATGATCACCACCATGGTTTCGGTGACGAACCGCTGCGTCTATTGAATCGAATCACACGCAGAGTTTCTGCGTCGGGTCACGTTGGACGAAGATCTGGTACGCGCGCTCGAGACGGACTACACCCAGGCGCCGATCACCGCGCAGGAGCGTGTGATGGTGGACTACGTGGTGAAGATCACGAAGGATGCCACCAAGGTGAGCCCGGCCGACCATGAGCGCCTCCGGGCGAACGGCTTCGATGACAAGGCCATTCTGCAAATCACGCTCATCGCCGCCTGGTTCAACTACATCAACCGCGTCGCCGACGCGCTCGGTGTGGGCAGGGACGGATGAATTTTGGCGGCAAAGTTTTGGCGATGATGCTGGCCTCGATGGCCGGCGTACCGTGACCCCGATCCGGCCGGTAGAGGCGGTTGGCACTGCCCACGGGCTGCAAACCCGTCGAGAGCTTCGCTGAGGCTCTTCTGGGTTCGACTCCCATCCCGGCCTTCCCTGACCACCCGCTGTAGCCTATATATGCCTACCTACAGAGCTTGACAATACTGCTAGCCCCGTGCTACCTTGCCCGTGTTGTTTCGGGAGGGCGGACTCGCCGTCCCGGGGAGTTCTTGATGCTCCGCAGTTCCTCACGTCGCGCCCAAGTGTTGCGATCAACAGGCGGCCTGTCGCTACGTCACATTGAGCCTATTAAAGTAGCCTCTACACAATCGTGCGCGCGTGCACTTGTGTCCGAAAACACTGAAAATGCGAAAAAAAAGAATCTAAAATTTTGCAAAACGAAGCCACTAAGCCCAATGGAATCAATAAATCGGTCTCAAAAACGGGTCAAAACGAAGCCAAACGAAGCGAACTTGGTTTGTATAAGTCTTTTGGAATCAATCAGCCCGATTTGCAGTGGCTTTGTTTTTACGTTTCAGAGCCAAAACTCATGCGCGCAAGCCTGTGCACTTATAAGCGTCCTTCCAAGGTTGGCATCAGGCTCGACGGGTGGCGAATCTTGCCGGGACGGATGCGGCGTCGCACGCCCTTAGCGCTCGAGCTTCTTATCAAGGTATCTCTTGAGCGCCACAGCGTTGTTGTGCTCCGTGTCGCGTGCGCTGTAGAGCAGTTCCACGGCGCCATGACGGGCTACGTCGAGCAACGGCTTCCAGGCTTGCGATTGGGCGTTGAGTTCGGCAAAGTAGCGCTTCTGGAACTCGTCCCATTTCGCCGGATCGTGCCCGAACCAGTGACGAAGCTCGTCGCTTGGAGCAACGTCTTTGAGCCATCCGTCCACGCGCAGGGCCTCCTTCTTGATCCCTCGCGGCCACAGCCTGTCGACGAGATACCGTTTGCCCTTCGATGGCGACGGCGCGTCGTAGACTCGTCTGAGCGTGATCATAAGCGCACGAATCTCTCTTCTTCCTCCGCCGTACGTCAGCTCCGTCGCAGGCTCGATCGCCCGGCGGCGGGTTGCGGCGTTTGCGGTCGCGACCGGAGCCCGTTCCGCGTCTCACCCCTTGGCATCTCACGCCTTGGCCCAGGCCAGCATTTCGAGTACGCTCCGATGCAGCCTAGGGTCGCCGGCAGCGATCACCGCGCCGCCCTCGTAGCAAGGCTCTCCGTCCCAGCCGGTCATCATCCCGCCCGCCGCCTCGATCATGGGGATCAAAGCCTGAACGTCGTAAGCGAACAGCTCCGATTCGATCACCGCATCAATCAAGCCGGCCGCCAGCAGGCAATAGTTATAGCAATCGCCGCCGTAGCGCGCCAGGCGGGCCTTGGAAGCCACCAGATCGAAGGCGGCGCGTTCCTCGCGGCGCGCGAACTGGCCGGGGTGGGATGTGCAGACGGCAGCTTGACGCAGGCTCGCGCACGGGCGGGTGTGCAGCCGCCGCTCATGCCCGTTCCGGCGCACGAAAGCGCCGAGCCGCGATCCCACAAACGCCTCGCCGACGAACGCCTGGTGCATCACCCCCAGCACGGGCCGCGTGCCATCGTTCAGGGCGATGAGCGTGCCCCAGTGAAGCTGGCCCAGCATGAAAGCCCGCGTGCCGTCGATGGGATCGATCACCCATGTGAGCGGCGAACTGCCGGGGGCGCGGCCTTGCTCCTCGCCATAGATTGCGTGATCGGGATACGCGCGGTTGATTTCAGCGCGAATGGCGGTTTCGGCTGCGAGGTCCGCGATCGTCACGGGATCGAAGCCGCCGGGGCCGGCCTTGTTGCGCGCGTCGAGTTGGGCGCGAAAGTGCGGCAGGATGGCTCGTCCGCCGGTTTCGCCGAGGTGGGACGCAAACGCCAGGTACGCGCGGAGTTCATCGTCCGTCAGGCCAATGACGGCGCCGTCAGAGTTCATAGCCCCCGCCCCGGGTCAAAGTCGAACCACCCCGATTCTCTCCGAATCGAAGGATTATTGCCGTTCAATTCCAACTATACTCCGGAACCATACTACGGACGGGGCGCGGCCTGTAAACCTGGACCGCGAGCTGTGCGATGGTCGCAGAGAGGGACGACCTACAAGCGGGCTAAATCGGGGCGTGTCATAGGTTCCGGGAATCCCGGCCACCAACGCGGGACCATGTTGCTCTCCGACCAGAGCCTCGTTACGTAGCCTACTATCAGGATGCCGGGCCCGGGCAGGGAGGGGGCTTCGGCGAGCTTCCCGACCACCGTTCGGTGAATCCGGCCGGCGCCGCCCGGCGCTGCCGAAACCAGCAGGCACGGCGTCCCGCTGTCGACGCCCGCGGCCTGCAATCGGGCGCCGAGCGGCTCGTGGTGCGGGCCCGGCATGTAGACCACGGCCGTCTTGCCCCCTAGTCTCTCGCCGCTCCAATCTCGCGCCGTCCACCCGGTTCCAGTCGGTGTCGAAGCCCGGTGGCCGGTCAGGAAGACGACGCTCGACGCGATATCGCGGTGCGTGAGGGAAATGCCGGCCGCCGCTGCCGCCGCCGAAGCCGCGGTCACACCCGGAACGATTTCGAAGTCCACGCCGGCGTCGCGCAACGCCTCGATCTCCTCTCCGGCACGGCCGAAAATCGAGGGATCGCCGCCTTTGAGGCGGATCACGTCGAGACCCTGGCGCGCGCCCGCCACCATGCGCGCATTGATCTCGGCCTGATTCGCGGATTTCTTGCCGCAGCGCTTGCCGACTCTCACGACATCGGCGCCGGCGGACGCGAGAGCCAGTATCGGCGGGGGAACGAGCTCATCGTGAAGCACAAGATCGGCACGTTCGAGGATTCGCAGCGCCTTGACCGTCAACAGCTCCGGGTCACCGGGCCCGGCGCCCACGAGGTAGACCTTTCCGATCATCTTTGGTCCGATCATCTTTGGTCCGATCAAGTTTGATCCGAGCATCGTTGGTCCTTTCCCATCGGCTCGTGGCCATCAGCTCCTGCTCGATGGATTGCGACGCTCCCCGGCGCAAGCCGCGAATTGGTCCAGACTGTCGCGGCTGACCATCCGGTGCAGGAGGCGCTTCCGCTCCTCCGGATCCATCGCCTGGCAGAAGAGCCGCTGCCGCGCGTTTCCCAGCTCTTCAACCCACGCCGCATAGACGGGATCGAATTCGCGTTCCAGCTCTTTTCTCAGACGCTGCGCGAGCGCGGGACTCTTGCCGTCGGTGGAGATCGCGATTTGGAGCGCGCCGCGACGGACCACGGCGGGATAGTAGAAGTCGCAATGCGCGGGATCATCCACCACGTTGCAAAGCACGCCTCTGCGCCGGGCTTCCTCGAAGACGCGGCGGTTCAGGTCGGGCAGGGAAGTTGCCACGACGGCCAGAAAAACGCCGTCGAGGTCGGCGGACTCAAAGCCGCGAGCGCGCCACGTGAGTTTGCCTGCCGCGGCCCAGGCCTGTACGGCTTCGGTCGAGCGCGGTGAGACCACGGTGATGGCGGCGCCAGTCGCAATCAAGCCCTCGATCTTCGATTGCCCGATCTGCCCGGCCCCGACCACCAGGCATCGGCGTCCTGCGAGCTTCAGGAACGCCGGAAACAAGGCCGCAGCGTGCGATGCGGAGCCAACACGGTCTTCCGAAGGCAGCGCCTTGCGGTTTGGGCGCTCAAGCGCGTTCGTTCGAGGCATCGCCGCCCTCTCCGTTCAGCGGCGCATGGGCCGCGTCTATCGGCGCGTCACGAGTATGCAGGCCGCACTCGGTCTTGTTGAATCCGGCCCACCGGCCCGCGCGCGGATCCTCGCCAATCTGCACCGGACGAGTGCAGTGAGTGCACCCGATGCTCGGATAGCTCCGGTCATGCAGGGGATTGTACGGAACGCGATGAGCGCGGATGTAATTCCAGACCTCATCTTGCGTCCAGTTTGCCAGAGGATTCAACTTTACGATTTCGAATCGGGCATCCCATTCGATCTTGGAAATGCCCACCCTGGCCGCAGTCTGATCGCGACGAATCGCCGACACCCACGCGGCCAGCTCGCTGAGTTTCTGTTTCAAGGGCTCGACCTTGCGCAGCCTGCAGCACTGATCCGGGTCACGATCCCAGAGAGCCTCACCGTGCGCCTGAGCCTGCTCGGTGGGGTTGAGACGCGACCGGCATCGTTCCACCTGGACGCCGTAGCGCCGCTCGACTTTTTCCATCAGCTCGTACGTCTCCGCGAAGAAAAAATCGGTATCCAGGGTAAACACGCGAAAATCGTTCCGGACCCGCGAGGCAAGATCGATCAGCACCATGCCCTCGGCGCCGAACGCCGAGGCAATAGCGATGTCGCGGCCAAAGCGTTCGTATCCCCAGCGCAGAACGTCCGGGGCGCTCCAACTTTCGGCATCGACTGGCGGCAGCAGACTCCGAGCGAACCGGCTTTCAAAGCAGGCCATGACGGCTTATCCCTCCACTCCGTGCGGCACCGGACCGGGAGAAGGATCGCGTACCGTGAGCGGCACCTCCCGGCCCGCCAGCAGCGTTCGAAGCTCGACGTCGCTGTGCCTTGCGAAGAATTGCCGCAGATTTTCCTCGGGCTCCTTGGCCAGTACGTACGCGGTGAGCAACCGCTCGAGCGCCTCGGGCACGTCGCGGGCTGCGCAGCGGTATCCGATGGGGCGCGCGAAGGCCTGGTGCAGTCCCACAGAGCCGCCCACGCTGAAGTAGTAGGCGTCCACGACTTCGCGATTCACCTTCATCTTCTTGCCCTCGAGTCCGATGTCGGCGATCCAATGCTGGCCGCAGCTATTCGGGCAGCCCGTGACGTTCAGCTTGAGGTGCTGATCGAATCCGGGCATCCGCTCCTCCATCTCTTCCACAAGCCAGCGAGCGAAGCTCTTGGTTTCGGTGATGGCCAGCTTGCAGAACTCGGTGCCAGTGCACGCCATCGCTCCACGCCAGAACGGGGAACCGCCGGGCTTCAAGCCTGCGGCGTTCAGCTCCATCGCGAGCAGCTCCGTGCAACGCTCGTTGACGTTCGGGATGACCATGTTCTGCATGGCCGTCGTGCGGACTTCGCCCGAGCCGTATCGATCGGAGAGATCGGCGGCGGCGCGAACCTGGCGGACGGTCATACGTCCGCGCAACACGGCCATGCCCACGTAGCAGAGCCCCGATTGCTTTTGTCTGTGGACGCCCACGTGGTCGCGGTAGACGTCGCGCGGAGGAGCTTCCTCGGCCGCGGGATCGAGCCTGAAGCCGATCCGCCGCTCCAACTCCGCGAGGAAAGTCTCCGCGGTCCACTTGTGACGCATGAACAGAAATTTCAGCCGCGCGCGCGACCGGTTCTCGCGCAGGCACTCGGCGTCGCGGAAGATCTCGGCTACCCCGCGCACCACGGGGAGCACCTGGTCCCGGCGCACAAAAGCGTTCAAGCGCACGGCGAAGTGTGGCTCGGTGGAAAGGCCCCCTCCCACTCGAATGCTGAAGCCGATTTCCTCGCGCCCGTCTCCCATGCGGGCTACAGCGGTGAGTCCCAGGTCGTTGATCTCCGGGTAGGAGCACCAAACGGCACAGCCGGTGATTCCGATTTTGAATTTGCGCGGCAGGTTGTAAAAATCCGGATTGCCCAGCAGCATCTGGTTGGCTTCGAGGGCAAGGCTCGACGCGTCGCAGATCTCGTCAGCGTCAACCCCGGCGAGAGGGCAGCCCGTGATGTTACGGGCATCATCGCCGCAGGACCCCATGGTGGTGAGGCCGGCGCTCCGCAGAGTATCGAGAACGTCAGGCAGCGACTCGATGCTGAGCCAGTGGAGCTGGACGTTCTGCCTCACCGTGATGTCGGCCACGCCGCGTGCGTGGCGCTCGGCCACCTGGGCGATGGCGCGGAGTTGATGCGACCGGAGCAGCCCGTTGGGGATGCGAATCCGCGCCATGAAGTAGGGCACGGCTTTGCCTTCGCCGGCAGCACCGCCCAGAGCGCCGACGCCATCGCCCTGCGTGTAGACACCCCACGAGCGAAAGTAGGTGCTGAGCCACTCCGGCGGGATCGAGCCGTATCCGTCCCGCGCGAAGCGACGAATCTCGTCCATGGACTCCCAGGGGTTCTTCTCGCGCTTCAGACGTTCGACGCGTTCGGTCTTGGTTTCCTGTGTGGTTGTCATAATCATGGCCCGAAAAAACGAAAAGCCCACCCGCCAGAATCGATTGCTCTGGCTGATGGGCTTTGGCTCCGCTTAGTTATCCGGGTGTTCCGGTTCTTTAAGCTAAGAGGCTCCCCTCGCCAGAGGCGCACAAGTGCGACAGCAACAACAAGCGCAGGCCTTCTGGCGTTGAAGAGTCAAAATCAATCTCCCGTGATTCGCAAAAGCAGCCGAGCGTCTCCTCGCATGGCTGCACACCTCATGCGATGCTCGACGCCGCGGCAGAGTTACAATAAAAACTCTTTATGGGAATCATCGGCACTCTTTGCGGTCAGCGGTTTCGCGTCTGGTATACTCGGGCTGTATGTCTCGCGTCCCGAGCGTTCGACGTCATCCCTACGGGCATCGACGGCACCACCACGGCCGCCACCCTTCTTTCCCACTGGCGCGGCTGGCCGGGCGCTGACGCATCTCAAGCCAAGTTAGCGTTGTGAAGCCCCGGTTCGCCGGCGGCGTATTGCATTTGGAGTCGGTTATGAATCTCGATTTCGGCAAGCTCGACGGCCTGGTCGCCGCCGTAATCCAGGACGAGTCCACAGGCCGCGTTCTGATGGTCGGGTTTATGAACGAGGAAGCGTTCCAGCGAACGGTCGAAACCGGGGACGTGACATTTTTCAGCCGGTCTCGAAACAAGCTCTGGGTGAAGGGTGAGACCTCGGGGCACTGTCTGAAGGTCAAGGAGATCTCGACCGATTGCGATCGTGACGCCGTGCTGGTGAAGGTCGAAGCGCTCGGGCCTGGTGTGTGCCACGAAGGCTATCGAAGCTGCTTTTTTCGCAGGCTGGAGGACAATACGTGGGTGGAGAGCGAGCCGCGAGCTTTCGATCCGCAAGTGGTCTACGGTTCCTCATCGGAGCCCGGTAAACCGGAGGCGGGCAAGCCGTGAAACTGAAATTGGGCATACCCAAAGGAAGCCTCGAGACGGCCACGATTGATCTATTTCGCCGCGCCGGCTTCAACATCACGACTTCCAGCCGCTCGTACTTTCCGGCCATCGACGATCCCGAGATCGAGTGCATGCTGATCCGGGCGCAGGAAATGGCCCGCTACGTCGAGGACGGTGTGCTCGATGCCGGCTTGACTGGGCGCGATTGGGTGGCCGAGACGGGCGCTACCGTCGCGACGATCGCCGATCTCATTTATGCGAAACAGAGCTTCGGCAAGGTCCGCTGGGTGCTGGCCGCGCCCGAGGGCTCTCCGTTTAAGTCCGTGAAAGATCTCGAAGGCAAAGTGATCGCCACGGAGCTGGTGGAAACCACGCGAAAGTATCTGGCGGCGAACGGCGTCCACGCCAAAGTTGAGTTCAGTTGGGGTGCGACCGAAGTGAAGCCCCCAGAGCTTGCGGACGCCATCGTGGAAGTCACCGAGACCGGCTCTTCCCTTCGGGCCAACAAGCTGCGCATCATCGAAACCGTGCTGGAATCGAACACCCAGCTCATCGCGAATTGCGACTCGATGAAGGACGAGTGGAAGCGGCGAAAGACCGAAGACGTTCGCATGCTCCTCGAAGGCGCCATCAACGCGCTTGGAAAGGCCGGCCTGATGCTCAACGTGCATCGCGACGATCTCGCGAAGGTGCTGGGCGTGCTTCCGGCGCTCAAGCGGCCCACGATCTCGCCGCTTAGCGACGAGGAATGGCTGGCAGTGAATACGATTCTGGACGAGGCGGCTGTGCGAAGCCTGATTCCGCGGCTCAAGGAAGCCGGAGCCCAGGGGATCGTGGAGTATCCGCTGAACAAAATCGTCCTGTGACGGTGATGGGCATGATTCGGATTCTTGATCATCACGGGGCGCCGGACCTTGTGACGCGCAAGACCGCGCGCCTGCAGGAGGCGGAGTGCGTGGTGACGCCGATTCTGGAAGCTGTCCGCACCCGAGGCGACGCGGCGCTTATTGAATACTGCCGGAAACTCGACGGCTTTGTGGGCGGCAGCGTAGCGGTGCCGCTCGAAGAATGCCGATCGGCCATGGAGCGCCTCGATTCGGACTTTCTTTCCGCGGTCGAGGTCGCGGCGCGGAACATCCGCGAATACGCCGAGACCCAACTGCCGGCTGAGCGCTGGACCGAATATCCCCACGGTCGCCGCCTCGGCCAGGTCGTGCGTCCGCTCGATTCCATGGGCGCATACATTCCCGGTGGCCGGTATCCGTTATCCTCGACCCTGTTGATGACCGTGATTCCTGCGCAAGTGGCCGGCGTCAAGGCCGCCGTGGTTGCGTGCCCGCGGCCGAGCGCGGAGATTCTCGGCGTTGCGGCCTACCTGAATCTCATGAGCGTATTCCGCATGGGCGGGGCGCATGCGATCGCTGCACTGGCTTATGGAACGGCCACCGTGCCCAAAGTGGACCGCATCGTGGGTCCCGGGAACATCTACGTGGCCGCAGCGAAGAAATTGATTGCGGGCGAGACCGGCATCGATTTCGTTGCCGGGCCTACCGAGATCGTGATCATCGCCGAAGAAGGGAATCCGGTCCACCTTGCCGCTGACATGCTGGCCCAGGCCGAGCACGATGCAGATGCCTCGGCGATCCTGCTGACGACTTCCCGCCCTCTCGCCGAAGCCGTCGCGGCCGAGATCGAGCGGCAGTTGACCGGCCTTCCCACCGCCGCCGTGGCCGGCGAGGCGATCGCGCGCAACGGCGCCATCGTGCTTTTCGAGCGGCTGGAGCAGGCCGCGGATTTCGCGAATCAACTCGCGCCCGAACATTTGGCCTTGCACGACCGGAGCCTGCTTCCGGCCATCCGGCACGCGGGCAGCATCTTCCTCGGCCCCGGCAGCCCCGAGGCCGCGGGCGACTACGCTTCCGGGCCCAATCACGTGTTGCCCACGTCGGGCGCGGCGCGGTTGCGCGGCGGTCTTTCGGCGGCGGACTTCGTCAAGGTGATCTCGGTGCAGGAACTCTCACCGGATGCGCTAGCGCGACTGGCTCCCGCCATCACGCGGCTGGCTCGTGCCGAGGGTTTGGAAGCGCACGCCCGGTCCGTGGAGGTGCGCCTTCATGGCTGATGGACCTGCACTGTCGACGGCAACGCTGCGTCCCCGGCGCGCCGTGCTCGAGATGGCGCCGTACACGCCGCCCACCGCCGACCGTGAAGGGAAGCTGAGGCTCGACTTCAACGAAAACACCGTGGGCTGTGCGCCGCGCGTGGTCGGCTACCTGAAACAACTCCTGAACGAAAGCGACCTGGCGATCTATCCGGAATACCGGGATGCCCGAAGTGAACTCGCATCGTTCTTCGGTGTCGAGGAGCAGGAGTTGTTGCTTACCAACGGCACGGACGAAGCAATCCAGGTGCTTGTAAACACCTACGTGGACGCCGGCGATGACGTGCTGCTCCTGCGGCCGTCCTACGCCATGTACCGCTTCTACGCCCAGGTGGCTGGCGCCGCAATTCGCGAAGTAGAGTATCGCGCCGATCTTTCCTTTCCGCTCGATGAGTTCCTCGAGCGCGTGCGGCCTTCGACGCGGGTGATCATGCTGGCGAATCCGAACAACCCTACGGGTAGCGGCATCACGCTGCCGGATCTCGAGCGCATTCTCGATCGCGCGCCTCAGGCCGCTGTCCTGGTCGATGAAGCCTACTATGAGTTCTGTGGCGTAACCGCGCTCGACCTGATAAAAAAGCGCCCGAACCTTTTTTTGACTCGCACATTCTCGAAGGTGTACGGCATGGCCGCGATGCGTTGCGGGTGCCTCTTCTCCCAGGGCAGCAACACGCAGTTTCTCCGCAAGGCCCAGTCGCCGTATAGCGTGAATGCGCTGGCCGTACTGGCCGCGCGTGTTGCGGTGCGGGACCAGGAGTACGTGACTCGCTACGTGAATGAGGTGCTGGCGGCGCGCGACCTCGCTTATGACGGCCTCCGCCGTCTCGGCGTCTCCTTCTATCCTAGCCAGGCGAACTTCGTTCTTTTCGACGTTGGCGAGCGCGCCGTGCGCGTGCGCGATGAGTTGCGGGCCCGGGGCATTCTTGTGCGCGACCGCAGCTACGAATTGCCGGGTTGCATCCGGGTCACGATCGGCACCCGGACGCAGGTTCTCCGCTTTCTTGAAGAGCTGGAAAAGCTTTGGTGAAATGGCCGAACCGGCCCCGTCGCTCGACCCATGAGATCTGCCACTGTCACGCGCAAAACGAAAGAGACGCAAATCACGGGCAGGCTGCGCATCGAAGGCCGTGGCCGGTACGACGTCCACACGGGCGTCCGCTTTCTCGATCATATGTTGGAGCTCTTCGCGCGTCACGGCGTGTTCGATCTCAGCCTCCACGCCGAGGGCGATCTCGATGTCGACCAGCACCACACGGTCGAAGACGCGGGCATTGTGCTCGGCCAGTTGTTCGCGAAGGCGCTGGGGGACCGGCGAGGAATTAATCGTGCCGGCTACTTCGTATTGCCGATGGACGAGTCTCTCGCGGTGGTCGCGCTCGACTTGAGCGGCCGTCCTGCGCTTGCATACCGCGACCGCATCCGGGTGCGCTTGGTCGGCGACCTACAGGCCGAACTTCTCCCGGATTTCTTCGGCGGCTTCGTCAATCATGCCGGGGCCAATCTGCATGTTCGAGTCCTGGAAGGGCGGTCAAGCCATCATAAAGTTGAAGCCGTCTTCAAGTGCTTTGCTCGAGCCCTGAAGTACGCGTGCTCCAAAGACAAAAGTCTGGGACGACAGCTTCCGTCCACCAAGGGTCTTCTGTGATCGCGATTCTCGATTACGGCGCCGGCAACCTGCGCTCGGTGGCGAACGCCCTTCGGGCGCTGAATGTGCCGCACGAGGTCGTGCAAGGTTTGACGCCGCTTCGGCGCGCCCGCAAGATCATTCTTCCGGGCGTCGGCCACTTCGGGCAGATGATGCGGGCGCTCGAGGCCTTGAAGATTCGGGAAGCATTGCTCGCGCAGATTCGCGCCGGTGTTCCGTTCCTCGGCATCTGCCTGGGCTTGCAAGCTCTTTTTCAGGGCAGCGAAGAGGCGCCGCAGGTGCCGGGACTCGGGCTCATTCCGGGCGAAGTCCGAAGATTCCAGGGCGATATCCGCGTCCCGCACATGGGCTGGGATGAGATTGAGCCGCGAGCCGGGGGCGCGCCTTCGCGGTTGCTGCGCGGATTGGCTGCGAAGCCCTACGTTTACTTTGCCCACAGCTACTATGCGCCGATCGACCCCTCGACTTCCGCGAGTTGCGGGTATGGCGCGGCGACGTTCACGGCCGTGCTGGAGTTTGCCAACGTCTTCGGCATCCAATTCCATGCCGAGAAGTCCGGCGCGATCGGCCAGCAGGTCTTGCTGAACTTTGCTGGACTCTGAATCAGGATGCTCGCCAGGAGAATCATTCCGTGTCTCGATGTCACCGCCGGCCGGGTGGTCAAGGGCGTGCAGTTTGTCGATCTCCAGGATGCCGGCGACCCGGTGCAACTTGCCGAGCGGTATGACCGGCAGGGCGCGGACGAGTTGGTCTTCCTTGACATCACGGCCTCGAGCGATCAGCGCGAGATCATGGCCGAGGTCGTGGCGCGTACTGCCGAGCGCGTTTTCATCCCGTTGACCGTGGGTGGCGGCATCCGCGCCGTGGGGGATGCCCGCAGGGTTCTGCTGGCAGGCGCAGACAAGGTGAGCGTCAACACCGCGGCCGTGCGCCGTCCCGGGTTGATTCGAGAGCTCAGCGGGGAGTTCGGTTCTCAGGCCGTGGTTCTGGCGATTGACGCGCGCCGCTCCGGCAGCGGTTGGAGCGTCTTCACGCGCGGCGGGCGCGATGACGAGAAGATTGATGCGGTGGAGTGGGCGGCGCGAGGCGAGCAACTGGGGGCGGGCGAAATCCTCCTGACTTCCATGGACAGCGACGGCGTTCGGGGCGGGTTTGACTGCGAATTGACGCGCGCGGTGCGAACTCGAATCCACATTCCCGTGATTGCCTCCGGCGGTGCCGGACGCCCCGAGGACTTTCTAGAAGTGCTGACCACGGGTCAAGCGGACGCGGCGCTCGCCGCCTCGGTTTTTCACTATGGTACGCATACGGTGGCCGATCTCAAGGATTTCCTGGCCCGCAACGGCGTCCCCGTGAGGCCTGCCGCATGATTATTCCCTGCATCGACCTCATGGGAGGCAAGGTCGTCCAGCTTGTGCGGGGGCGCGAGAAGGTGCTCGAAGCGGAGCCGCCGCTCGACATGCTGCGCCGATTCGCGGCCTTCCCGGAGATTCAGGTGATCGATCTCGACGCCGCCCTCGGCACGGGATCGAACGAAGCGGCCGTGGATTTGCTCTCGGCGCGCGCGGTGACGCGCGTGGGCGGAGGGGTGCGAACGGTCGAGCGGGCGCGCCGCCTGGTATCGTGCGGCGCAAGCAAGGTGATTGTCGGTACGGCAGCCTTCAGGGCAGGGGAGGCGAACACGGAATTTCTGGCCGAACTCGCGGCCGCAATCGGGCGCGAGCGCGTCCTCGTTGCCCTCGATTCCAAAAACGGCCGAATCGTGGTGCAGGGCTGGCGCGAGGCTACAAACATTGCTGCTGAGGATGCGGTTCATCAGCTTGAGCCCTACTGCGCCGGATTCCTCTGCACCTATGTCGACCGCGAGGGGACGCTCGAAGGCACCGATCTCGAGTGGTTCCGGCGCCTGCGGGCCGCGACTGCGCACGAACTGACGGCGGCCGGGGGCATCGCGACCCTCGATGAAATCCGCCAGTTGACCGCTCTCGGCATCCACTGCGCCCTGGGCATGGCCATCTACACGGGCCGCCTCAGCCTCGAAGATCTCGCCCAAATGGCTTCCTGATCGGCCCGCTCGAGTCCCATATGTGCGTCTCAGGTTGGAACTCAGTCGCGACCCGACGGCCCATGGCAGAATGGGGCTGAAGGCCGGAATGCGTTACCGCGGGGCGCGGGGACGCGCTTGTTCGCGGTACGCTCCGGCGAACAAGTCCTGGCATGAAAGGAGTCCATGACGATGCGGACCTGGGTATTGATGGTGGTGACCACGATGCTGGGCGCGACGGTTGCCCTCGGGCAGACGAAACCCTCGGATACCGTCCAGAGGTGCCGGCGCATGCTGGACGACGCCGCTCAAGACAAGAATCCGGACATTCGAAAGAGCGCGGCAGAGGCCCTGAGCCTGGTGGGCATCAGAGATAGCCCACTGCAATCGCTGGGGCCGATGCTCGAGGATCACGATGTCACCGTCCGCATCGCGGTCATTTCCAGTTTGGCCGACTTCAAGGACAAGAGTGTTATTCCCCTGTTGAAGAAGGCCTTGATGGATCCCGTTCCCGAGGTCGACTTCGCCGCAGCCAAAGCGCTTTACGAGCTCCACGATCCGGATGGATTGCATTTTCTTCTCGACGTGGTCTCCGGAGAATCCAAGGCGTCTTCAAGCTATCTCACCAAAGAGAAGCGCAACACTTTGCGTTTGTTGCACACCCCCACCAAGCTGTTCACGACCGTGGCCATCTCGGCCGCAAGTTTCGGGCCCGTTCCCGGGCTCGGGCTCGGACTTTCTTCGGCCCAGGGCATCCTATCGGAACCCGATGCTTCGTCGCGCGCCGCCGCTCTGCTGCTCATCGGGAACACCCATGATCCGGCTCTGAAGGATGCCGTTGCATCCGCCTTCACGGACAAAGAGTGGTCGGTGCGCGCCGCGGCGGCTAATCTGTCGGCCACGCATCCCTTCCCCGAATTCCAGCAGCGCTTGGTGACACTGCTCGACGACGACAAGGATCCGGTTCGCTTGCGTGCTGCCGCCGCTTACATCAGGCTCGAGGAGCGAACGAGGGAGCGGCCGCGAAGATGAGGCGCCGCGCGTCAGTGACCGGCCATGATGTAGTGGCAGGCGGAGCAGGGATGTCGCCGTAGACCTCTGTAATTCCGGTCAGAAATTGGCGAGTTCTTGCTTCAGACGAGCCGGAGCGAGACGACAGTAGGCAGGCGAGAAGCTCCACTGCGGAGCGGCGTCACCGCTCTGCCTGAAAACAAGGTAAGGCTCCTCGCGGGCGTTCCAGGAAGTCCAGTGCGGAAGACCCTGGCTGTTGGGATCTCCGGATTTCGCAAAGTTCGTCCAGTAGGTCTCGATGATCCCGGAGAGCTTGTAGTCCGTCGCAGTGAATGGCATCCAACTGAACGCGTGAGCTTGAAACGTGCCGAAGACGTAGGGAAGTTCCAGCGAGTGGAAGGCGCCGAGCTCCATCTGACCCTGTCCCGGAACCGAACGATCGAACCTGTAGACGAATGCGCGCCGTCCGGCGCTCGTTGTGAGTGCAGCCTCTGCTCCGACGGGACATGCGAGCATGATGTCGCCGGTCGCCTGATCGAGGGCGGGGTCGCCGTAAAGGAGAATTTGACTCGTATACGTCGCGACCGTAATGTTTGTCCAGTTGCCGTAAAGAGGGCGCGCCAGATCCGCGAATTGCCTGAGCGTCGCGCCAAAGTCGGGCTTTGCAGCGGGCTGAGGCGACTTCTTTGCCGCCGCCGCGGCACCGACTCGAAAGGCGGCGAACTCTCTGGCATTCAAGCCGGCAAGTAAATCGACCGGCTCAATTGCTCCGGTTGCAAAGGCCTTTGCCGGCGACTGTGGAAGGACCCATCCGTCCACGATCGAGGCGTTGGGGTCGTAGCCCTTGAACCCGGACGCAATCAGGCGGTCTTCAATTTCAGCGATCCGCGTGGCGGGCAAGCTCCTCAGGGCTTGAAGTTGCGATCCCGGCTTGCCAGCTGCAGCTTCTTTCCCAACGGCCAGCCCGAGCGGCTGCATCTGAGCCACTGTGCGTTCAGGTCCGAGCCCGAACGCGGGACCGCTCTCCGCAATGACCCTGCGAAACAGGCCCTTGGCCAGGGGAGAAGTCATCAACGTCACGGCGTCAATCGATCCCGCGGACTCGCCAAAGAGCGTGACGTTGCTGGGGTCGCCGCCGAATGCGCTGATATTCTGCTGCACCCATTCGAGCGCCGCGATCTGATCCAGAAGGCCGTAGTTGCCTGAGCTGTGGTGGGGAGATTCAGCCGTCAGCTCGGGATGCGAGAAGAATCCCATGGCTCCCAGACGGTAATTGATCGTGACCATGATGACGCCGCGCGACGCCAGGATAACGCCGTCGTAGCCCGTCTCGGTCCCGCTACCGACCCTGTTGCTGCCTCCGTGCAGCCAGACCATGACGGGAAGATGCGCGTCCGGCTCGATCTTGGGCGTCCACACGTTGAGGTAGAGGCAATCCTCCGAGGGATCGAGCGTCTGAGGAGTGAATGCGGCGCCGTAGGCTGCGGCGAGTGGCGCGATGAAGTTGTCGGTGCCCGCAACGTTCTGCGTGCAAGGATGGGACGGCTGGGTCGCATCGCGCACCCCGGGCCAGGAGGCAACCGGCTGCGGCTCGCGCCATCGCAGATCCCCTACCGGAGGCATCGCGAAAGGGACACCTTCAAATACGGCGATATTGCCCCGCAGCGTGCCCTCAAGGGCGCCGGCGGTCAAATGAACGACCGGTTCCTGGGGCGCGGAGCGCTGTGGTTTTTCAGCCGCTGCGAGGAGTATCGGAATGGCAAGACAAAGACGAAGAAACCTCATAAGGGTGGGCTTTTCTCTAGCCTCCGCGGTCGATACCGCGCCGGGCGAGGAAAACCGCGGGCGACGAACCTGCGGGCGACGAAGCTGGGTGCTCTCGCTGGTTCCGTCGATGCCGTCCAGCGTAATGAAAAAGCCCTGCCGCTCCAAGGGGTCCTTGTCTTTCGCGGAATAGCAGGATTTCGAAGGTAACACTCCCGGCGGCCACGTCACAAGTGGTGCGAGGGCCGAGACGGCGTCCCAATTTGGCCGGCACCGCGACGTTTCTGGCAGACCACAGGCCGCGTATCTGCGCCGAGGCGTGTAGTGCTCCGCCCGAACTGCACGGCTCGAATCGATTGGCCGCGGCTACTCGTAGCGGAGGGCGGTCATGGGATCGAGGCGCGAGGCCCGGCGAGCGGGCAGGAAGCTGGCGGCGAAGCCGATGGCGGCGAGGATGAGCACCGTCAGCGTAAGGGTGAGCGGGTCGCGCGGTTTCAGGCCAAAAAGCATCGAACCGGCGGCTTTGCTTCCGGCGAGCGTGAGGCCGATACCAACGGCCAAGCCGAGGGCGATAAGGATGGCCACCTCGCTGAGGATGAGACGGATCACTCCGGCGCGTTGCGATCCCAGAGCCATTCGGATGCCGATTTCGTTCGTCCGCTGGGCAACAGTGTAGGAAATCACGCCGTACAGTCCGACCGCGGCGAGCAGCAGCGCGAGGCCACCGAAAAAGCCGCAGAGGGTGGCCATCTGCTCGTCCTGAAGCAGCGAATCGTGAATCTGGGTGCGAAGCAGCTTGAATTGGATGTCGATCTCGGGATTCACGCCGACGATTTCGTTTTTCACGGAATTCAGCAGCCCGGCGAAACTGCCTCGCGAGCGAATCAGGAGGTGAGGCCCGGTGAATAGCCGCGGTTCATCGCTCTGCGGGCGCGCAAAGTACATGACCGGCACCATGGGCTCGTGCATGTCTTCGTAAACGGAATCCTTCACCAGGCCGATCACCTGGTAGTAACGTGCGGGCTTTCCCGGCGGGGCCCAAACGCGGATCTGCTCGCCGATGGGATGCGTCGTGCCGCCAAGAAACTTCTGGACGAACGTCTGGTTGACGATGGCTACTTTCGGCGAGGAGGCGTTGTCACTGATCGTGAAATCACGCCCGGCAATCACCGGCATCTCCATGGTTTCGAAGTATCCGGGACTGATGTAGTCCTCCCAGGAGGCGCCGTTGGGATGACCGCCCTTGTCGTCGAGGACCCAGTCATTGCTGCTACTGTCGCTTACCGGGGAGCGTTCCGAAATCGCGGCGGCGGCCACACCGGGTACGGCGCGAATGCGTCCCAGAAGATTTTGCTCGAGGCTAGGGCCCTGCGCGAGGGACAAGTTGAGGGAACTAGTATCCAAATTAGCGATGAGGACACCATCTTGCTGGAAGCCCGGATTGCGCGTCATCAGGTTCTGGAGGCTGCGCGCGAAGAGCAAAGCGCCCGCCAGCAAGACGACCGAAAGGGCGACTTGCGAGGCGACCAGGATGCGCTGCAAGCGGAAATGTTCGCGGCCAGCGGTCATGCCGCGCCCACCGGTCTTCAGGACGGATCCGGGCGAGACATTTCCCGCGCGCAGGGCGGGGGCAAGGCCAAAGAGCACGGTCGTCAAGATGGCCAGGGCGGCGGCAAAACCGAGGACCCGCCAGTCCGTGGGCATATCGAGAAAAACGGGATTATCCGGCGTGCTGACGAAGGCGATGAGCGCCCGGCTGAGTGCGGACGCGAGAAAACAGCCGCCAACAGTGCCAGCGGCGGCCAGCAGCGCGCTTTCCGAGAGCAACTGGCGGATGAGGCGGGGGCGCGAAGCTCCCAAAGCGAGGCGCACAGCGACCTCGCGTTCACGGGCGCTGGCGCGGGCGAGGAGCAGGTTGGCGAGATTGGCGCAGGCGATCAGCAGGACGAGACCCGAGAGCCCAAGCAGGAGATAGAGCGGGTCGGATGCGTCATGGCGCATATTGGAAAAGCCGTTTGCTGCGGGGTGCGCTTCCAGCTTGTATTCCAGATAATGCTTCACGCCTTCGGCGTCGTAGTCCGGAGGAACGGTTTCGTGCAACGCGCCGGGCGCAATGGATTCGAGTTGCGCGCCGGCACGGGCGAGTGTCCAGCCGGGATTGAGGCGACCGAGGAGAGCCAGCCACCAAGTCTCGCGCGCCCGAGGGCCGGTTATGAAACTGTATTGGGCGTTGATCAGAGGTTCCACGCAGATCGGCACGGCCAAATCGAAGCGATCGCCCACTGAGACGCCGAAGAAACTCGGCTGGGTCACTCCCACGATGGGGAAGGGATGGCCTTGGAGGGTGAGCGTCTTGCCGATCACTGACGCCTCGCCGCCGTAACGGCGCTGCCAGAAGGCGTAGCTGAGGTTCACGGCTCCTGAACACCCTGCCCGCTCATTTTCCGGATCATCGGCCGGGGAAATCAGACGGCCGAGGACCGGTTGCACGCCCAGCACATGGAAGAACTGTCCGCTGATCCAAATGGCCTGGGCATTATCGACCTCGCCGCCTCTGGCGAGGTTCAGTTGAGTGCCGCCCCAGGCGGCGATCGACGAGAAACCCTCCTGCCGCTGCTGGACTTGCTGCCAGAGCGGGAACGTAAATTCACTGTACGACCCGGTGAAGTTGCCGCTACCCCAGTGGTTGGTTTCGAGATGGATGATGGCGAGGGTGCTGGGATCCTGGACGGGAAGGGTGCGCAGGCGGACGGCGTCAATCAGTTGGAAGATGGCGGCATTGGCGCCGATGCCGAGAGCAAGAGTCAGGATGGCGACCGCGGCGAAGCCGGGCGACTTGGCCAACATGCGCAGCGCGTAACGCAAATCCTGCCAGAGCCTTTGCATACACACCTCGTGGGACGTGGACGAGGCAAACGGATCGCCGAAGCTCCCTTTTTCCTGAGCTTTGGTCCGAAATTCGTCCTTTGGCGTCCCGGCGCCTCAGAGTATACACCCGCTTGTCCCCAATCGAGCCTTTCGGTCTCAGGAACCAACCCCGATCCCGGGGCATCAAATTTGGATGGCACTCGAGGCTGGCTCGCTGTCGGCTACTGCGATGAATACCGGTCTCCAATCTCCGCCTCAGAAGACCGCGACTGAGCGGTACGAAGCCCTCTTCCGGCTCTCGCAGGCCGTCAATTCAAATTGCTGTTCCGAGGAACTTCTCAAAAATCTGGTGCGCGAGTTGCGCGACGTGGTGGAGTTTTATTACCTCGGGATCGGCATCTATGATGAGAAAACTCACGAGCTGGAGATCAAGTGTTTCGATCACGAGGGTGCGCCCATCGAGGTCCCTAAGTTCGCGCCCGAAGAGACTTTGACGTGGTGGGTCTACCAGCATCAGCAGCCTTTGGTGGTTCCCGATATAGATGAGGAGACCCGGTTTCCACGGGCCGTGGAGACGTTAAAGAAGCATGGCATTCGTTCGGTCTGCTCACTTCCATTGACGACGACGCACCGTCGTGTCGGGGGTCTGGCTGTCGGGAGCCAGGAGGCCGACATGTACAACGGAGAGGAGATCAGCTTTCTTTGGCTCGTGGCGAACCAGATGGCGCTGGCCGTGGATGCCGCGCTGAGTTTCGAAGCGTCCGAACAGGCTCAACGGGAGTTACAGCAGAAACATGCCGAACTTCAGGCCGAACGCGACCGGCTGGAGCTGCTGCTGGACTTGACCAATCAAGTCGTCTCGAACCTGGAGCTTCCGGACCTTCTGCGAGCCACCGCCGCCACCGTCCGTCGCGTCATGCACTGCGATGGTGCGGGCGTGGCGTTGCTGGATCCAACGAACAAGCAACTACTCGTGTACGCCAAAGACTTACAGGAAGGGAACAGCCTCGTCCGGGAGGAGCATTTCATTCCGGTCGACGAAGACTCACCTTCCCAGGAGTCGCGTTGGAGCGCTTTCGTCCTGCGGACAGGCGAGCCTCTGAACCTTCAACGCCGTGATTTAGAGGGCCTGGATCCCGCCACCTCAATCGCCGCTGCCGAAGGTTTTCAGTGCGTTTGCTTGCTCCCGTTGATCAGCCGGGATCGTCGCCTTGGCACTCTGGCGCTCGGCCGTCGGGAGGATAAAGCCTTCAGTCAGGACGATGTCGACTTCCTTAGCCAGGTAGCGAAGCAAATCGCCATCGCGGTGGAGAACGCCGAGGCCTATCGGAAAATTGCCGATCTCAAAGACAAGCTGGCGCAAGAGAAGCTATACCTCGAAGACGAGATCCGGAACGAGCTGAACTTCGCCGAGATTGTGGGCCAGGGCGCGGCTTTGCGCCGGGCGCTTGGACAGGTGGAGACGGTGGCGCCTACGGTGTCGACGGTGCTGATTCACGGCGAAACGGGCACCGGCAAGGAATTGATCGCGCGCGCCATTCACGACCGCAGCCCGCGCAGCGGGGGAGCGTTTGTGAAGCTGAATTGCGCGGCGATCCCGACCGGCTTGCTGGAAAGCGAGCTCTTCGGGCACGAGAAGGGCGCCTTCACGGGCGCGGTCACACAGCGGATCGGCCGGTTCGAACTGGCGAACGGCGGGACGATCTTCCTCGACGAAGTCGGAGAAATCCCTCTCGAATTGCAGCCCAAGCTCCTGCGCGTCTTGCAAGAGCGCGAGTTCGAGCGTTTAGGCAGCGGGCGGACCCTCCGCACGGATGCAAGGCTGATCGCAGCCACCAACCGGGACTTGTCCGCCATGGTCGAGGAGGGGAAGTTCCGATCTGACCTCTTCTACCGCTTGAACGTCTTTCCCGTGCATGTGCCACCGCTCAGGGAGCGGTCGGAAGATATCCCGCTGCTGATCCGGCATTTCGCGGAGGAGTTTTCCCGGCGCATGAACAAGCGCATCGAAACAATCCCTTCGGAAACCCTCCGGGCTCTGGCACGATATCACTGGCCCGGCAACATACGCGAGCTGCAGAACGTGATCGAGCGCGCGGTGATCCTTTCCCCGGGCCCGGTCCTCAGGGTGCCAGTCTCTGTACTGAATCAGTCGAGGGCGAACGGCACGGCGAGCCGCGGTGGCCAAGACACGCTGGAGGAAGCCGAGCGCAAGCACATTCTGAAAGTGCTGGATGAGACCAGTTGGGTGCTGGCCGGCCCCCAGGGTGCGGCAAACCGATTGGGCATGAAGCGATCCACGCTTCAGTACCGCATGACAAAGCTCGGGATCGTTCGCAGTCCTCAGTCTGGGGCCAGAGCCCTTGCTGCAACATAAGGTTTCGGCAGACACGTGCTCCAACGCCGTCCTGAAAGTTAAGCTGCAGGTCCGGCTAGCCCTGTTCCCTTTTCCTGCTTTCCTGACTTTCTTCTCCAATTCCTGCAAGTCTTCCTGTGGTTCGGGTCTGACTTGGTGCCGGACATCAAGTGCCAACCTTCCGGCAGGTGACGGGCTTCCAACACTCTCCTTTTGGCACTCGGGAACCCGCCCTGCCCTCAGCTCCTCCGTATCTTACATCTCCCGTAGCCCTTAATGGCGGCGCAAGACTGGAGAGGTTTTGGCTGCGGGCGTGCCTCATGTGGTACCGACGGCGGGTGCCAGGTGCTGAAGATTACGATTATCGATAGTGCGGCGGAGCAAAGGCTTAAGGTGGAGGGCAAGGTGGCCGAGCCTTGGGTCTCAGAACTCGAATCGGCATGGAACCACGTGCAGCAGGATGGACGGGGGCGCCGCATTGTAGTCGATCTCAGTAACATGACGTTCATTGATACGAGGGGGGAAGCGGCCCTGATGGCGCTGATCAACGACGGCGCGCGGCTGATCGCTAAAGGTGTCTACAGCGAATACGTGGTGAAGCGGCTGCTGAAGAGAGCGGAGAAAACACAGGCCCGCCCGCGCACCCACGTCGGGTCCGGCAGGGAGCGTTCGGGGCCATCCAGAGAGTCGAATCATGGGGTTCAACGTTCACCGATGAAGGAGATGCACTGAAATGAAAACCGATTCCTTTCTGAAGCTGAAACACGTGGTTTGGGCGGGGCTGGGCCTGGTCGTGGCCACAATCCTGGGTGTTGTTGCTCACTCCGGAGCGAAGCCTCCCGCGCAGGCGCCGCCGGCGCCAGGGGTGCAGGTGGCCACGGTTGAGCAAAAGGATGTTCCGATTTACGGCGAATGGATCGGAACCCTGGCCGGGCAGGTGACCGCGGACGTGAAGGCGCAAGTCACTGGCTACCTGCTCCGTCGCGATTACACGGAGGGATCGTACGTCACGAAGGGGCAACTCCTCTTTGAGATCGACGCCCGGCCGTTTCAGGCGTCGCTCGACCAGGCCAAGGGCCAGTTAGCGCAGGCCGAAGCGCAACTCACTCAGGATCAAGCCCAGCTTGCCACGGCTGAGGCGAACCAACTCAAGAGCCAGCTTGACGTGGACAAGTACGCTCCCCTGGCAAAAGCTGAGGCCGTCAGCCAGCAAGATCTTGACGACGCGGTCCAGACCAATGTCGCCAACAAAGCCCAAGTCCAGAGCGCACAGGCCGCTATCGGGGCCGCGAAGGCTCAAATTCAGGCCTCCCAGGCCGCGGTGGAGACGGCGAGCATTAATCTCGGCTTTACCCGGATAGCATCGCCCATCGATGGCATCGTCGGCATTGCCCAGGCCCAGGTGGGTGACCTGGTGAGCGTCAGCAGCGGTGCTCTGACCACCGTTTCGACCCTCGATCCCATCCGCGATTATTTCACGGTGAGCGAACAGGAATACCTGGAGTTGCGGAAGCGCTTCTCGGGTTCGGACCAGCAACACTGGAAGCTACAGCTTATTCTGGCCGACGGAACAACGTACCCCCACGAAGGCAATTTCTACTTCGCGGACCGGTCGGTGGATCAAAACACCGGGTCGATCCAACTGGCGGGCCTGTTCCCGAACCCCGGAAACGTTCTACGTCCCGGGCAGTACGGCAGGGTCCGCGCTGTGATCAATGTGCGGCAGAACGCTTTAGTGATTCCTCAGGCCGCGGTTACGGAGCTCCAAGGCAGCTATCAAGTGGATGTAGTCGGGCAGGACAACGTGGTCGCTGTCCGGCCGGTTCAGGTTGGCGAAAAGACGGGGAGCATGTGGGTTATCCAAGACGGGTTGAAGCCCGGCGAACGAGTGGTCGTCGAGGGCCAGCAGGTGCTCCGGCCCGGCGTGCGGGTGCAACCCGAGCCATTCAAGGGCAGTGGCGAGTGACAGGTGGCGAGTGGCGAGCAAGCCATCAGCCGTTAACGATCAGCATTCAACAAGCGAGGGGCGGCGAAGCAAAGTGAATTTGCTGGGTGGCTGAAAGCTCGGAAAGGACCCGAAACCCATGTCTAAGTTCTTCATCAGACGACCGATCGTAGCGATGGTGATCGCAATTATCACAGTGATCGTAGGCGCCGTTAGCGTGGTCACGTTGCCCGTGGCGCAGTTTCCGAATATCGTGCCGCCCGAGGTCCAGATTCTGGCGACATATGTCGGCGCCGATGCGCAGACTCTCGAACAGTCCGTCGCCACCCCGATCGAACAGCAAGTTAATGGCGTGGACAACCTGAACTACATGTACTCGCTGAACGCCACCGGCAACTCGCAAACGACTCTGATAACGGACTTCGATGTCACCACGGACCCCAATACGGACCTTATTCTTACTCAATCGCGCGAGGAGATAGCCGCGTCCCAGCTTCCGGCCGATGTTAACAACTATGGGGTGACGATCCGCAAATCTGTGACCGCGCCTCTCATGCTGGTGGCGCTCTATTCGCCGCACGGCACGCACGACGCCAAGTTCCTGGCCAATTACGGCTATATCAACCTCAACGATCCGATTGCACGCTTACGCGGCGTTGGTCAGGTGCAGATTTTCGGCTCCGGTCAATATGCCATGAGGCTTTGGGTTAAGCCGGATCAACTGGCCAAGCTGGGAATCACAGTGTCCGACATCGTCAACGCCATGCAGTCGCAGAACACGGTGAATCCGGCCGGGCAGGTGGGCGGCCAGCCCGCTCCTGGAAATCAGCAATACACCTATTCCGTGCTGGCTCAGGGCCGTCTGACGTCGCCGGAACAGTTTGGAGACATCGTAGTGCGGGAAACTCCGAACGGCGGGACCGTTCGGGTGAAAGACGTGGCGAGGGTTGAACTGGGCGCGCAATACTACAACCTGACCAGCCGACTGAACGGCCGCCCGAGCGCGATCATCGCCATTTACCAATTGCCCGGATCCAATGCAGTGCAGACAGCGGACTCCGTCCGGAAGCTGATGTCGCAAATGAAGGAGCGCTTCCCCGAAGACATCGACTACGCCATATCACTTGACCAGACCCTCCCGGTTACGGAAGGCATAAAAGAGATCGTCAAGACACTTCTGATTGCCATCCTCCTCGTGATCATGGTGGTCTACCTGTTCCTCCAGGATTGGCGCGCCACACTCATTCCCCTATTGGCCGTGCCGGTTTCGCTGATCGGCACGTTTGTTGTCTTCCCTCTCTTCGGCTTCTCCATCAATACGCTCTCGCTTTTCGGCCTGGTGCTGGCCATCGGCCTGGTGGTGGATGACGCCATCGTTGTCGTTGAAGGCGTGCAGCGCCACATCGAGGAGGGCGACGCTCCGAAAGATGCGGCTCGCAAGGCGATGGACGAGTTGTCCGGACCGGTTATCGGCATCGCCTTGGTTCTGTCGTCGGTGTTCGTGCCCACAGCCTTCATCCCCGGCATCACCGGCAGGCTCTACCAGCAGTTTGCGGTAACCATCGCCATCTCGGTAGTCCTGTCGGCCTTCAATGCGCTAACACTCAGTCCGGCGCTCGCGGGGTTGCTGCTGCGAAAAAAGGAAGAGAGTCACGGACTGCAGCAGCGGTTTTTTAACGAATTCAATCGCCTGTTCGGGCACGCTACGGAGGGCTATGTCCGCTGGTCCGGCGGACTCATACGGAAGGGCGCCCTGGTGCTCGTGTTGCTTGCGGTCTGCGGCGCTGCCGGGTTCTTTTTTGGTAGCCGGCTGCCTTCGAGCTTCCTTCCCGATGAAGACCAGGGCTACCTCTTCGTTAACATGCAGCTTCCCGATGCGTCTTCGCTCGAGCGGACGGACGAGGCGGCGCGAGAGGTGGAAAAGGTTCTCGCCAACACCCCCGGGGTCGAGTACACCACCAGCGTCGTTGGTTTCAGCTTGCTCAGCTTTGTCCAAACCAGTTACAACGCCTTCTTCTTCGTCACGCTGAAGCCGTGGGACCATCGCACGGCAAAGGACGAACAGTACAAGGCAATCAACGTACACTTGAACCAGGCACTGAGCCGGCTGCCGGCAGGAACCGCCTTCAGTTTCTCACCGCCGTCGATTCCCGGCGTGGGCACCTCGGGCGGATTTACCTTCGCGCTCGAAGACCGCTCCGGCAACGATGTCCAGTTTCTGGCGGACAATCTGGCGAAGTTTATGGCGGCGGCTCGCAAGCGCCCCGAAATTGGTCTAGTGGCGACCACCTTTCTGCCGGGCGTTCCGCAAAAGTATGTGGACGTTGACAGGGACAAGGTCCTGAAGCAGGGCGTGGCCATCAGCGACGTTTACCGGACCATGCAGACGTTCATGGGCGGGCTCTTCGTCAACTACTTCAACCAGTTCGGCCGTCAATGGCAGGTGTACGTGGAGGCGGAGGCGCCCTACCGGTCGAATACGGAGGACCTGGGACAGTTCTACGTGCGTAACGGCCAAGGCCAGATGGTGCCACTCTCGGCTGTGGCGAGGTTCGAGACTCGGTCCGGGCCTGAATTCACCATGCGCTACAACGAATATCGCTCCGCCGAAATCGTCGGCAGTGCGGCGCCCGGGTATAGTTCGGACCAGGCGACGGCAGCTCTGGAAGACGTATTCAAGAAGACGATGCCGCGCGAAATGGGCTTCGACTATCTCGGCATGTCCTTCCAGGAGCAGAAGGCACGAGAAGGGGTCTCGTCTTCGGTCATCTTTGGATTCTCGCTGCTGTTCGTCTTTCTGATCCTGGCGGCACTTTACGAAAGCTGGACGCTGCCATTCAGCGTGCTGCTGAGCACACCGGTGGCGGTATTCGGCGCCTTCGGAGTGCTCTGGTTGCGCCGGTTTTTGATGGGTCTATGGTCGCCTCCTTACATGATCCAGATTGAGAACGACGTCTACTCGCAAATCGGTCTGGTGATGCTGATTGGTCTCGCGGCCAAAAACGCAATTCTGATCGTCGAGTTTGCCAAGGAGCAGTACGAGCAGGGCAAGCCGCTGGTGGATGCGGCGCTCGAAGGCGCCCGGCTTCGCCTACGGCCCATCCTGATGACGTCTTTCGCCTTCATTCTGGGTTGCGTGCCGTTGTGGGTGGCCACCGGCGCCGGTTCGGTCGCGCGCCAGATCATGGGTACCGCCGTGATTGGGGGGATGATCGCAGCAAGCGCGATCGGGATCTTCTTTGTCCCGGCAATCTTCTACCTGGTGGAGAAATGGTCGGCGGGCGCCCGAGCGCGCTCTGTGACCCCGCTCTCCCAGCAGCCTGCAATCACGGAGGGTGAGCAAAATGCCTGATAACTTGCAACCACGCCGCGACACGCGAGACTTTCCGCCATTGAAGTTTCGCGGAAGCTGGACCCTCATCCTCGCTGCGGCGATCATGCTGTCCGCCTGTGAAGTGGGACCAAAATACCATCGGCCCGCCGTCCAGGTTCCTGCGTCGTTCCACGCGCCGGGCGAAGCCCAGCAGGCTGACTCGCAAGCTACGTCGTTCGCTGACTTACCCTGGTGGCAAGTGTTTCACGACCCTCAATTGCAAGAGTTGGTCCGCACGGCCCTGAAACAGAACTACGATCTTCAAACGGCGGTAGAGCGCGTCACTGCCGCCCGCGCCCAGGTGGGCATCACGCGATCAAACCAGTTTCCGCAGGTTTCGGCGGATCCCAATTTTAGCGGTGGCAAAACCGACCAGGGCATTAAATCCAACATTTTCGTGCTCGCTGCCGACGCCGTCTTTCAACTGGACTTTTTTGGGCGCTATCGACGCGCCACCGAAGCGGCGCGGGCCCAACTGCTGGGCACCCAGGATGCGCAACAAACCGTAACCCTGACGCTCGTGAGCGACGTGGCGAGCGATTATTTCCTGCTTCGCGACCTCGATCTGCAACTCCAGATCAGCCAGGAGACTGTTAAGACGCAGGAAGATTCCGTCAAGCTCACGGAGTTGCGCCTGAGTCACGGCGTCGGCACGAGGCTGGATGTGCTTCAGTCGCGCCAGGTGCTCGACACCGCCAACGCGCAGATCCCCGACCTCGAGCGGCAGATCGGCCAGACCGAGGACGCGATCAGCATCCTTTTGGGAAACTATCCTCAGGGGGTGCCCCGCGGGCAGACCCTTGGCGTCGAGACCGCGAACGGCTGGGAATGGACTGAGAATCTGCCGCCTGAATTGCCCGCAGGGCTCCCGTCGGGACTGCTCGAGCGCCGGCCCGATATCCGCCAGGCCGAGCAGGACCTCGTCGCCGCCAACGCCAACATCGGTGTCGCCAAGGCGATGTTCTTTCCGCAGATTTCTCTGACCGGTTCCGGGGGAGGAGCGTGGGGCCACAGTGTTTTCTTCAACGATATACCCGCGCACGAGGGGATCTACAGCTACGGGGCGAGCCTGACCCAGCCTCTCTTCGAGGGCGGCTACCTTCGCAACAATCTGCGATACGCGAAGTCCCAGGACCGGCAGGCTCTGATCAGCTATCAGCAGGCGATCCAGCGCGCATTCGGCGATGTGTCTGACGCCCTGATCGGCTACGACAAGGACCACGCAGTGCGCGAGCGCCAGGAGCAGACGGTGAAAGACCTTCAGGATACCGTCAGCGTCTCGATGATGCGTTATCGGGGCGGCACGGCGACTTATCTCGATGTGCTCGACAGCCAGCGATCTCTGTACAACGCAGAACTCACCCTCGCGCAGGCGCGCAACAACGAATACCAGAGCCTCGTACAGCTCTATAAGTCGCTCGGCGGCGGGTGGAAGACGTAATGTTCTTTAACATGCTTTCGGCCCGTCGATTGAATCACAAACTACGTCAGGAGGATGCTGAAACATGTTCCCGATCGGTGTCATTCCGAGCGAAGCGGGGAATCTCGTCCTGAAACAAAGCAGCTACGAGATTCCTCCTCGCCCTGCGGCTCGTAGGAATGACAGGCTCGCGGGCTCTTTCAGCTATCCTGCCAGGAGGTAAGAGTATGAATATTTTTGTTACCGGTGCTACAGGGTTCGTTGGTTCGGCGGTCGTCCGGGAACTGATCGACGCCGGTCATCAGGTGCTCGGTCTTGCCCGTGGCGATGCAGGCATCAAGTCCCTTACCGCCGCTCACGCCCGGGTGCATCACGGTGATCTCGAGGATCTGGAGAGCCTTCGCACTGGAGCAGCGGCTGCCGACGGAGTGATCCATACCGCCTTTATCCATGATTTCTCGAAATTCGCGGAAAACTGCGAGATCGACAGAAGGGCCATCGAGGCCCTCGGCTCCGCGCTCGCCGGGTCTGACCGCCCATTGATCGTCACCTCCGGGCTTGCGCTCCTGGTGGCAGGCCGGTTAGCGACCGAGGATGATCCGCCTGTTCCTGTCTCCGCCTCGTATCCTCGCGCTTCCGAAGCGACTGCCGCTTCGCTTACTGCGCGTGGCGTGCGTGCATCCGTCGTGCGCCTCCCGCAGGTGCACGGCGATGGGGATCACGCCTTCGTTCCGCGACTCATCAGCATCGCGCGCGAGAAGGGCGTTTCGGCATATGTGGGCGACGGCCTCAACCGCTGGCCCGCCGTGCATCGGCTCGATGCTGGTCACCTCTACAGGCTGGTCCTTGAGAAGGGGTCTGCCGGAGGCCGCTATCACGCGGTCGCCGACCAGGGCGTACCACTCAAAGAAATCGCCGCCGTCATCGGTCGTCACCTGAACCTTCCCGTAGTCAGCAAGACCCCTGAAGAGGCGAAGGAGCATTTCGGTTGGTTCGCGGGCTTCGCCGGGATGGATATGGCCGCTTCAAGCGAGCAGACGCGGGAACTGCTGGGCTGGCAGCCGAAAGAGGTCGGGCTCATCGCTGATCTCGACGCGGGGCGCTATTTCGAACAGACCGCAGTCGCATCGCACGGTTAGTGGGCTCCGCCCCGGCTATTTCGTGACTACCACCCCCGGCCCCTCCTTATCAAGGAGGGGAGTTCCGCTCCTCGTTGAGGAGGAGTTAGGGGTGGTGGTCGCCAACGACCGGTCTAATGCCCGTCGTAACGAATTGAAATGGGACAGCCACTCTAGCGCGTGACTGGGATCCCTGCATCCAACAATCCTAAACACCGATTCTCACCGCTGCTTGGGCAGCTTCAGAGGAGGCAAATGACGAAACATTCGAATCTTGGCGGTACATTTTCCTTTCCCAATGCTTCGATCGCCGTACACCGTCTGGGCTATGGGGCCATGCAACTCGCCGGGCGGGATGGCGACAAGCTGGTTTGGGGTCCGCCGCGCGATATCCCCGGCGCGGTCGCTGTTCTGCGAGAGGCCCTGGCCTCGGGAGTGAACCACATCGACACCAGCGATTACTACGGGCCACACATAACCAATCAACTCATCAAGCAAGCGCTTCATCCTTATCCTGACGATCTCGTCATCGTGACAAAAGTAGGCGCGCGCCGCGGCAACGACGGTTCCTGGATGCACGCTCGTTCCCGCCAGGAGATTATCGACGCCGTGCACGACAATCTGCGGAACCTCGGCCTTGATGCTCTTCACGTTGTCAATCTTCGCCTCGGCGGTTTCTCCGCCCCTGAAGAAGGACCGTTTGAAGAGCCGCTCTCAGCGCTCGCCGAACTTAAGCAGAAAGGCCTGATCCAGCATATCGGCCTTAGCACGGTCTCTCCCGAGCAATTGGCCGAGGCGCGAGCGATCACTGAGATTGTCTGCATCCAGAACTTCTACAACCTGGCACAGCGTGGCGACGACAGATTCATAGACGCTCTGGCCGCGCAGGGCATCGCCTACGTTCCTTACTTTCCGCTCGGAGGGTTTTCCCCTTTACAGTCGTCCAGGCTCAACGAGGTAGCAGCGTCGCTCGGAGCCACTCCGATGCAGGTGGCGCTGGCATGGCTGCTGCATCGGTCGCCGAATATCCTCCTGATACCCGGCACGTCGTCAGTCCAGCACCTCCGGGAGAATCTTGAGGCTGCAGAGTTGAAGCTCCCAGACCGGGCTCTGGCCGACCTCGACAGCGTTGCGGTTGCTGCTGCTTAGCAGAATGCTGGAAGAAGAATTCACCACGGAGCCCACGGAGACCACGGAGAGGAAACTCTGTGAGCCTGTGTGGCCTCCGTGGTGAGGCGTTCTGCTTTTGGTTGCGGCCAGTGGGCGGGCTGGGGCGCGTTTTTCCACAGGCGAACGCATTGAAAGCAATGAGCCAAATAAATTTTCTCACCGGTCCCGGCCGTACCCACGGTTCCTCGCAAATCTGCGACGCTCTCAAGGCCAGGTTCCAAGTGACACGCACTCGGTTCCAGTGGCGGAGGATCCGGCTCGATGATCCATCACTCAACCGCGCGATCATTCAATCGCGCAGTCACGCAAATGATTCAATCGCGCAATGATTCAAGAACTCCATTGCAGTTGGAATCATGCCAAGCGCACGCGCTCCGAGGCGCATGGGACAGGCTTAAAACCTGCACCGCAACGATGATCACCCACGCTGCCTGCGAAAAAGCAAAAAAAAGAATCTAAAATTTTGCAAAACGAAGCCACTAAGCCCAATAGAATCATCAAATCTACCCGAAAAATAGGCCAAAACGAAGCCAAACGAAGCCAGAAAAGCCGGAACGCGGATCACGCCAAGTCCTTTTGAATCAGTAAATCCGTTTTGGCAGTGGCTTCGTTTAGCCGATTCAAAGCCAACTCGCCGCAAGGGACGACTGCAGCGATCGCCGGAGCTCAGCCACCTCGAAAATCTGAATTTCCCCCGAGAAGCGAGAGGCCTATGACTCGCGAGGCTAGCGCAAGGCTAGACTGATGGCCGGTCTGATTACTGTGCCAACAATTCGAGACGGAGGATGCATTCTGCTGACATCTCTAGAAGCGGCCAACAGTTGTATCCAGCCTGGCCTGGCAAAGGGCTGCGTCCGATAGTTGCCGCGGGAGTTTACTATTATTCCGGAATGCGGTTCACGCGGATGGGCGGCACTTGCCCTTCTGTGTGCCGGAGCGTTCCCGCGCCTCAGCATTCCGATCCGCAGCAGTCCTGACAGTTCAGCAAATTGCTCGCGTCGCAAGCTACGCCGATTCAATGGTTTGCTTTGGCCAACGGGCCGTGCATTTGGTCCTTGAGAAGTTGCGAAGGCAGACGACCGGGTAGTGAGGATTGGAGAGGCGGCAACAAGAGGGAACAACCATGACTTGTTTGGCGAATCGCCTTCAATCCGAACAGCACGGCAGGTTCATTTAGATAGGACATCTCGTCTCGTCGGTGATGCGGCAGCCTTAGAACAGACCGATCATGACGGAGACCGCTTTCTTGCGGTTCGCTCTTCAGCTTAGGAAGGTACACCCGTCATCGTGTCGATGAGTTGGCACTTGGAGACGACCCCCTGGCACACCGATGCAGCCGAGAAGCCTTTCCGTGCGACTGAGAGATGGCCTGTAAGCCGCTTCTTTCCAGGGCTCACGAGGTTAAGTTGTCAAAGCAGCCGGATTGGAATGCCGACTGCACTTTGCCTGACCGAGAAAAAGTTACGCTCGGGTAGCCCGGTCGTTCTGATCCGTGGATACCCATAAAAGGCGGCTGTTCTGGGAAAGGCAAGTGCCCGTCCTTCTGGAGATCCCTGGGCGAAACGGCCGGCCAGACGCGGAGGGAGATAACCCACGCAACCAACGCGTAGCGGGAGCAGCAAATTTATTGCGCCGCAAACTCGGCTACACGCTTTCGCAACCATAGCCGTCTCCGACTTAATCGGGAACGCGCACTACACGATTTCATTAAGGAGAACTCACCATGACTCTCGACCTAGTGTTGTACAGCGCCAAAGCTATAGCCCGCTGGAAGGACATCTCGATGAAGCATCCGCTCCGGCGTCTCGCGTTTATATCTTTGCTGTCCGCGTTGGCAGTCCCGGTAGCAGCCTGGGGACAGGTAGAAGCGGCTCCTCCAATTTCCGGCGTCATCGGAAAAGTCCAGGCGTTTACGGGCAGTTCTCTCGACGTTGCTACGCCTGCCGGCGTGGTTCACGTTGACGTCAAGCAGCCCCTCACAACCTACAAGCAGGTGCCGTCGGATTTGAGCCATGTCACGTCCACGTCTTATGTCGGCGTTGCATCGACTGAGCAGGCGGATGGAAAAGAAGTAGCCAAGCAGATCATCATATTTCCACCGGAACTGAGTGGGGCTGCAGAAGGCAGCGTCCTGACAGACCCGCCGGGGGCAACGACTCACAGCAGAATGACCAATGGTTCCGTCTCTCGACCTGCCGTATCGCACTCACGCATGACGAACGGCACGGCACAGACAGGCAGCGGCTCCACGCTGGTGGTTCACTATCAGGACGGCTCTCAGACGATCTCCGTACCCCCCAACGTCGCGGTCACCGAAGTCGCACCTGAACAAGTCATCTTGGCTCCCGGCGACGTCGTCTATGCACCCACTGAGAAGCTGCCGGACGGAACGCTTACGACGAGCAGGATATTTCTCTTCATCCCAGCGGCGTCCCAAACCACGGCCCGCTAGGAGTCTTGGGCCATGAGCCACTTGATACCCATCGCTGACGAACTGGACGCCACGAGCACGTTGCCGGCACCAGCGGTCGTGCTCGTGGCCAGGCGCCACCATATTCTGGTGCGTTGGAGTCATTGGCTGAATGTGCCGCTCCTTTTCGGCCTCATTCTGAGCGGCGTGTCTATTTACTGGGCTTCGCCGATCTATCGACATAAGCCAGATCCCAATACGGGAAACTTCGATGTGGCTGCAGACGTCGGAGTCTGGATTTGCGCCCACGTGCCCGGACTGCATCACTACGCCAGTCCACCCAACTGGATTTATAACCACCTGAGCCTCGGGCCGGGCATGCTGGCCGCGGGGCTGCGCTTGCACTGGCTGTGCGCGTATTTATTTATGTTGAATGGCACCGTGTACGTCGTCGGGTTGGTGATGGGAGGAGGCTGGCGCTCCCTGCTGCCTTGCCGAACCGATCTGTCTGACGCGCTCAGGATGTTCCGGTACTACCTCGGTGTTCCCTTTGCCAGGCTAACCCGTCGCAAATGGTGGCATCCTCGCTTCAACACAAAATACAACGCGCTTCAGCGCGCTGCGTACTTCAGTGTTCCGGTCGCGGGATTTCTTTCCGTCGCCACTGGCTGGGCGATTCACAAGCCTATGCAGCTGTCTTGGCTGGCTGCGCTTTTTGGAGGGTTTGACGCAGCGCGCGTGTGGCATTTCTGGCTTATGTGGGTCTACGTGATCTTCGTTGTGCCGCATGTGATTCTGGTCTTGGCCGACCCTTGGGATACGCTGCGTAGCATGATCGCGGGCTGGTCAACAAGACTAGGACGGCCGGAGGTGAGCGCAGATGAATAATGAACGAAAGAGCTGTTCATCGCGAGCGGGAGCGGGTGGATTACTTGTTGCAGCAAAGTCAGTCTCTTTGAAAAAGCCACAAAGTATTTTCAGAGAGCAACCGCCCCCGGCAATTGAGATGGATCCCCGGGTCCTGCGTAATCGGACTCGACGCGACTTTCTGTTATTTGGGGCTGGCGCGCTAGCTGTGCTAGCAGGCGGTGGATTTCTTTTGCCACAGGATGCGCTCAGTCGCTTGGGTGTTCGTCGAAATATGGACTCCCCAGGGAAGGAGTGGTTTCTGAACAAAGCACTGCGTATCGACGATGATGTGGCAGAATCGCTCTACTCGGTAAGTCGGCGGGTGCCCACCTACACGAAATCGCAGATCACTCCGCTCAAGAATAACTACAACGGAGCCACGCCCGATCCAGGCTATATTTCTGGATGGACTCTGACTCTGGAAGGGCTGGCCTCCGGCCTGAGCGTCTCTCTCGATATTCGGAACCTCATGACCGCCTTTTCGTTACATGAGCAGATTACGAGGCTGGTGTGCGTCGAAGGCTGGAGTGCGATCGCGTGGTGGGCGGGGGTGAGATTCGATGATCTGCTTCGCGCTTACCCACCGATGTCGCAGGCCAGATGGGCGCGGGCGGAGTCGTCGGTCAATCTCGATGCCTCAGGAAATCCTGACCCTTACTTTATGTCGCTCGACCTGGCGACGGCTCGCCATCCACAGACGCTGCTTGCCACACATTTCGACGGTCAGCCCCTCACTGTGGATCACGGCGCTCCACTTCGTCTGCTCGTGCCGGTAAAACTCGGTTTGAAGAACGTGAAGGCGATCACTAAGATAACGTATGCCGCGGAAGAGCCGGGAGACTACTGGGCTCAACGTGGCTATTCTCGCTACGATGGAATCTGACACCCCTCAATCCGGGCCGAATGGGGGAGAGGTCTCATACCACTCGTTAGGCACCGCTCTGCGTTTCTTTGAGGTCTGCCCAGCCTTCCCCTGCGACCGTCAAAAACCCGAACGATGGGCGCTTCCCCGGAGCGAATGCGCAGCACAGTGAGGTTGGGATGAGTTGCAAAAACTTGCTCGGATCGCCCTGCGGCGTCGAACGTCGCTACATCCAGTTTCATCCAATCGGGGAGGGATCATGAATACAAATTCGCAAGTGCAAATCGTAACTCACGAAGGCTCCCGGTCAGCCGGCGCCGAGCAGCGGCTGAAGGAACTTGGCATTAGTCTTTCGGCCCCTCCCGAGCCATTCGGCATCTACGCGGAAGCGGTGCCGACTGGCAATCTGCTCTTTCTAACCGGCATGCTTCCCACGCAAGGCCGTGCCGCGAAATTCATCGGACGCCTCGGCGCAGAGCTCGATGTGGAGGCCGGACGCCAGGCCGCTTACCTCGCCGCGCTCAACGCTCTCGCGGTCGCAAGGCAGCACTTGGGGTCGCTCGACAAAGTGACACGGATCGTCCGGCTCGGGGTGTCGGTGGCTACGGTGGGCGATTTCCGCGATCACCCGAAAGTCGCGGACGGCGCTTCCGAGCTGCTGCAAGACGTGTTCGGAAGGGAGAAGAATCCTTCCCGCCTGGTCTATGGCGTCGCAAGCCTTCCGCTCGGCACTCCGGTGGAGCTGGAGGTCATTTTCGAGGTTGCAAATTAAGAAACGGAGCGCAGCCGATTTCCATCTAACTGTTGAAACTCCAAAGGAGGCATGATGGCAACAGCAAGAGTGGCGACAGCGCCCATGAAGGCGGCGCAGGTTTCGAAGCCGGGGGGCGATTTCGAGATCGTCGAGCGTGAGGTTCCCAAGCCGGGCGCCGGGCACGTGCGCATCAAGGTTCAGGCCTGCGGTGTCTGCCACAGCGACGAGTTCACCAAAGAAGGCCAGTGGCCCGGCATTCTGTATCCGCGTGTTCCCGGGCACGAAGTCGTGGGTATTGTCGATGAACTGGGCGAGGGTGTCTCCGGTTGGACGAAGGGGCAACGCACAGGTGTTGGTTGGGACGGCGGCCACGACGGCACGTGTCTCTCGTGCCGGCGCGGAGATTTCCGCAACTGCAGCAACCTGCAAATTCCTGGGATCAGCTACGACGGGGGATACCAGCAGTACATGGTGGCTCCGGTTCAGGCGCTGACGGCGATACCGGAAACGCTCAGCGATGCCGATGCGGCACCGCTCCTCTGCGCCGGAGTCACCACCTTCAACGCGCTACGGCACAGCGGCGCGAGCCCGGGCGACCTGGTTGCCGTGCTGGGGATTGGGGGTCTCGGCCATCTCGGAGTCCAATTCGCCAACAAGTTTGGTTATAAGGTCGCGGCGATCGGACGCGGATCCGAAAATGCAACGTTGGCAAAGAAGCTCGGGGCGCACGTGTACATTGACAGCCAGGCGACAAACGCAGCCGAGGCCTTGCAAAAACTCGGCGGTGCGCAGGTGGTCCTCGCGACAGCGCCAAGCTCGAAAGCAATGTCCGGGCTGATCGATGGCTTGGGGACGAACGGCAAACTCATGGTGATCGGCGCGGCATTTGATCCCATCGAAGTCACACCGATACAGCTCATTTCCGGAACTCGGAAGATTGAAGGTTGGGTCTCGGGAACACCGGCTGATGCCGAAGACGCGCTACGCTTCGCCGAGCTCACCGGCGTCCGTCCCATGATCGAAACCTATCCGCTTGAAAAAGCGGCCGAGGCTTACGCGCGCATGATGAGCGGCAAGGCCGAGTTCCGCGTCGTCCTGACGATGTGAAGACGGCCGACAATCGGATCGAGAAGCCGACCGGGTACCGGCACCCGAGCTCCTGTAGTCGAGCGAAGTGACACGGCTTTGCAGCTTAGCCCGCTCAGGACTTCTGGAATAGAGGAGGAGAGGATTTTATGTCGCGGGCTCCCTTCTTCATCCCGAATGTTCGAGCCTCTGTTCGCCCGGCTTTCCGACCGCTATCACATGGTGGCGCCCCATTATCCCGGCTTCGGACACAGCGATTGGCCGGACCCGAAGACGTTCGCGTATACGTTCGATCACTGCGCCGAGATTATCAATCATTTCACCGACGCGCTCGAGCTTTCGCGCTACACGCTCCACATGCAGGATTATGGCGGCCCGGTAGGTTTTCGCATGGCCTTGGCGCATCCGGACAGAATCAAAGCTCTGATCGTCCAGGATGCCGTGGCGCACAACGAAGGCCTGGGAGCGAATTGGAAGACGCGCCGGGCCTTTTGGGCGGATCGCGCCACCAACGAAAGCGCACTGAGCACCAATCTCCTGTCTTTGGCGGCCACGCGCACGCGCCATGTTGGAGACGATCCGAACGTTGATCTCTACGACCCGGATCTCTGGACCGATGAGTACGCGTTTCTGAACACACCGGGGCAGGCGGAGATTCAAAGCGATCTGTTTTACGACTACCACACAAACGTCGATGCCTACCCCAAGTGGCAGGCATGGATGCGCGAGAGGCAGCCGCGCCTGCTGGTGATCTGGGGTAAGCATGATCTCTCGTTCGACCCCGGTGAGCCCGAACGCTATCGCAAAGACGTAGCGAAGGCGGAGGTGCACGTGCTGGACGCAGGGCACTTTGCGCTCGATACGAAAGCAGACGATATCGCCGCATTAGTCCGAGGCTTCGTCGATTCACGTTGAGGTTCCAGCGAGCGGGGCGTTCGAACCCTAGCACAATGGAGCATTATGTCAGCCAGTAGAACAGCAATCGTCACGGGCGCCTCGGGCGGAATTGGCGTGGGGTTGGTCGAGGCTTTTCTTAAGCAAGGCTACAACGTCGTCGGAACGTCTCTGAATGTTAGCCGGTCGATGACGGCCTCACCCAGCCTGGTTCGAGTCGATGGCGATATCGGCAAACAGGACACCGCGTCCAGATCCGTGGAAGCGGCGATCAAACACTTCGGGACCATCGACGTCCTGGTGAATAACGCCGGAATCTTCCGTACCAAGCCTTTCACGGAGTTTACGGCCGAGGACTTCAATGCCCTGGTCTCGACCAACCTGCTGGGATTCCTCTACATCACGCAGCTCGCTGTGAAACAGATGCTGAAGCAGAAGTCGGGATGCGTCGTTAACATCACGGCCGCGCTTGTCGACCAGCCGGTCGCGGGCGAAAACGCCTCGGTTTCGATGATGACGAAGGGGGGCCTGAACGCAGTGACCCGGAGCCTCGCCATCGAGTACGCGAAAGACGGCATCCGCTTCAACGCCGTGGCCCCCGGCGTCGTGGACTCGCCAATGCACAAGGATGATCCCAGGGACGTCCTTAAGACGTTCCAGCCCATGGGGAAAATCGTTGGCATCGCGGACATTGTTGATGCGGTCCTCTACTTGGCGAAGGCGGGTCAGGTAACCGGAGAGATCCTGCACGTGGACGGTGGCGCCCATGCCGGCCGCTGGTAGGCGATCCGAGCAGCGATGAACCCACACGGCTGGCCGCCTATCGCCCGACGAATCAAACCCGCGACGGTCACCCTGACGGGAGGCGATCCTGTAGCAGGAGTTGGCACCCCTGACCACCGGCTCCGGCTAGTCGACAGGCCGGCATATGCAGTATCCACCGAAGTGATGCAGGCTCTTCTGAGTGTGAACGGACTTTTCAGACAACAAAAATCACAAGGAGGAAGGGACCATGACTAGATTTTCGTTCGGGCTGGTGCTGACGATTGTGGTAGGGTTCGCTGTCTTGGGCGGCCGAACCTTCTCCGCGCAGGACAAATACACGCTGCAAGTACCGAACGGGCTTGCCTTCTCCGAGTTCAGAGGATACGAAGACTGGCAGACTATCGCCGTCAGTCAGACCGAAGCCACAAGTGTGCTTAGAGTAATCCTCGGTAATCCCACGATGGTAAAAGCGTTTAGGGAAGGCATTCCGGGCAATGGCAAGCCCTTTCCGGACGGCGCCGTGATGGCGAAGATCGTGTGGAAACAGAAAGAGATTACGACGGCCCCCTTTTCCGCCAGCACGCCGGACACGGTACCGGACACCCTGCAGGATGTTGAGTTCATGGTGAAGGATAGCAAGAGGTTCGCGGACGGCGGCGGGTGGGGATGGGGCGTTTTCGAGTATGACGCTGCATCCCATACCTTCCGGCCCGGCACGTTGGCTGACAAGCCGCCGCAGGCAAACGACGCCAAGTGCGGGTTGGCGTGCCATACGATCGTAAAGACAAAAGACTACGTTTTCACCGCGTACGCCCAGAGGTAAGACGAGGAACAGGATCGTCATCCTCATCACTAAGCATTCGTACGACGATCGCCTCCTCTGCAGTCGTCGAATCGGTGGTTGCGAGGGCGCACGCCATGCCGACCGCTGGTAGGAGATGTTAGCCAAACGAGAGCAACGATGAACCCACGATGACGATGGACGGGCTTGCGAGGTTCATCCCGGTGTTTTTACGGTTCGCGCTGGGGATCTCTTTCCGGTCTGCCGTTGCGGGTCGGTTTGGCACGTGGGGCCGCCGGCAGCCTCCATGAGAAGGCCGGCTACCAATGATTGAGCGGTGACGCAGTAACACGTACCCAACTTTGGAGGGCTTCACATGCGATCTGACATTGTTCCAGGCGCTGTCTTCCCCGACTACGAGCTTTCTGACCACACCGCGAAGCGCCGGAAGCTGTCCGAACTGCAAGGGCAGCACCCCATGGTCCTCGTCCTCAGCCGCGGAGGCTTCTGCCCCAAGGACCGCCGGCAGGCTGAACTACTTGTCGAGCTTCACCGTGAGCTTGAGGTGGCTTATTGCCGGCTGGTGACCATCAGCACCGATAACATCGGTGAAACAAACGAATACCGCAGCGGGGTAGGCGCTCACTGGCCATTCCTTTCGGATGCGGGGCGTATCGTCCAAAAGGATCTTGACATCGCCGAGTACACGGACCCGCTCCACAATCCCATGATCCCTCACGTGATTGTCCTCGAGCCCGGTCTCGTGGTTTACAAGGTTTACAACGGCTACCGGCCGACGACGGAAGATTTGCGCCAGGACCTGCGTGCTGTCACGAAGAAATGCAGGCCAGACTGGGACATCACCACGCCGGAAATGAAGGCCGCATGGCAGCAAGACCGGAAGAAACTTTTCTATCCTTACGGCAAAACCTACGCCCAGACTCTTGGTGAACAGGATTAGCTGAAGTCAAGACGGTCTAAGCTTGCGATGCGCCAGCGGCCGTCCTTACAGCTCTAACAGCAACGTCGACAGTCGACCATTATTGATCGACGCTCGCAGAATCGTTAGCCGCGCATGGAGTGTTTGACATGAAGCGTTCTTTACCGCGTGAGTCTCGGATCCGTCTGCGTCTCGGCGTGGCTGTGCTCGTGGGAGTCGTCGCGATCACAACCGGTTGGGACACGAAGCTGCTCTCAGGGTTTGCCACGGCCAAGGCGAAAGAGCACTCGATCGGCGCATTCGATCCCGGGAAACCAGATGTTCCGACCGCGGTCGGCGCCGAACCTCGATCTGCCCTCGCCGATGAAGGGCCCATGCCTGACCTGGACGGCGCCGTCGGCTGGCTCAACTCCGCTCCCTTGAACCGCAAATCGCTCCGCGGAAAGGTCGTGCTGGTCGATTTCTGGACCTACACCTGTATCAACTCCCTGCGACCCCTGCCGTACGTGAAGGCCTGGGCGGCAAGATATAAAGATGCCGGCCTGGTTGTAATCGGGGCGCATACGCCTGAGTTCTCGTTTGAGCAGGAGCCCGCAAACGTCGAGAACGCTTTGCGCGATATGAAGGTTACCTACCCGGTCGCCATTGACAGCGATCACAGGATTTGGGATGCGTTCAACAATGAATACTGGCCGGCCCAATACCTCATCGATGGAAAAGGTCGAATTCGATACCACCACTTTGGGGAAGGCGACTATGGCGACATCGAGCGCGCCATCCAGGAACTTCTGAAGGAAAACGGGGCAACTGGCCTCACTTCGGACACGACTAGCGTATTTGGTGTTGGAATCGAGGCCGCTCCTGACTGGACGGATGAGCAATCTTCCGAAACCTATATCGGATATCGCCAGGCCCAGAATTTCGCCTCGCCCGAAAGAGTGCGTAAAGATTCAACGGAGATATTCAGTGCGCCCGCGAAATTCTCGTTAAACCGTTGGGGATTGAGCGGATCCTGGAACGTCAATGCCGAGAGCGCCGTGCTCCAGGCAGTGCCTGGAAAGATCGTGTTCCGGTTCCACAGCCGCGACCTGCACTTGGTGCTGGCTCCCGCAAAGGACGGAAAGCCCGTTCGCTTTGTCGTCAGATTGGATGGCGCCGCTCCCGGGGAAAACTGCGGCGTTGACATTGCCCCGGACGGCTCCGGCGAAATTCGGGAGCCCAGGCTTTACCAGCTCATCCGGCAAAAAGGACCTATCGTAGACCGAACTTTCCAGATCGAATTCCTCGATCCCGGCGTGCACGCCCTTGACTTCACGTTTGGTTAGACATTTTCAGGGACGAAAGTATCGACCATTCCTCTCGATCACAAAGCGGACACGGAGATGACACAACCCAAGGAGGCAGCCATGAGCGCGAACGAAGTCCGTAGTAATGACGCCAGAGGAGAGACCGTTGCAAGAGTCGACCTGAAGCTCGAAATCGTCGTTATCCCCGTGTCGGATGTCGACCGCGCGAAAGAGTTCTATGGGAGGCTTGGGTGGCGGCTCGACGCCGACTACGACAGCGGTCACGACTTCCGCGTGATCCAGTTCACGCCTCCGGGGTCCGGCTGCTCGGTCATCTTCGGCAAGAACGTCACCGCGGCGGCACCCGGCTCCGCCCAAGGCTTGTATTTGATCGTCTCCGATATCCAAGCCGCACGCGCCGAACTGCTCGGTCATGGCGTCGCGATCAGCGAGGTGTTCCACGACGCCGGCGGGGTGTACGCCGGCCCGGACGAGCCCTACCTCTTTGGGCGGCTCCGGGTCAGCGGTCTCGATCCCCAGCATCGCAGCTACCGATCATTCGCCTCCTTCAGCGATCCCGACGGCAACGGCTGGCTGCTGCAGGAGATCACGATCCGGCTTCCCGGGCGCATAGATTCTGCCGCGACTTCGTTCAGCTCCGCAAGCGACCTCGCGAGCGCGCTTCGGCGTGCGGCGGCCGCCCACGGCGAGCACGAGAAGCGCATCGGCACGGCAGATCCAAACTGGCCCGACTGGTACGCCGAGTACATGGTGGCGGAGCAGGCCGGTACAGGGCTCCCGCAATAAACGGCTACGACATGATCGTCATCGGAGGGGGGCTACGGTATAACGCTGTGCTGCTAACAGTCTCCTCGGTTCGGGCCGAGAACCCGCTGAAGGCGAGTGGGGGACGCTCGCTCGGGTAACGTTGAGCGGGTGGCGTCGGCCGTCGGCGAGGGCGCGATCAGCGTTCAGATGGTTCACCGGGCTCTAACCGAACTGTGAGGCGAGGCGGGTGCTCCCCTTGGAGCCTCATCTGCAACGTCGCGCAGTAACCTGGCTGGTTCAGCGTTTCACTGATTAATTCTCCAAAGAAATTCTCCGTTTTCACCACGAAGGTGGTTTTTCTCGGGGGCCGAGAGTCCGGCTGCGGTCGCGCGCGCTTGAAGCGCGCTGGGCCTGCGTGCCAGACACAGCGCTCGACCGTGACGACCAGCCCTTGGACCGGGCCAACAATCGGAATGCTGTGTTTTGATACGTAATGGTCCAGGAGGGCCGGGTCCCGCGGCCCCTTATTCGATGGGAGAGCGCGATTGGTCCGCTGAAGGCTGATTGCCGGCAGCGTGTTCAAGAGAGACATGGCTCAATGGCGCGAGATGACAAAGGAACGGCGCTCAAGATAACTTTGAGTGTGCCACAATACTGGATCTGAGCGAGTCGATCTGTTTTCCGTTGACCAACGGAGACGGCCTCTCGAAGGATGACATAAAGCTCTTGACGAACGTTCAGCGCAGCAGCCCTTCCCAATTCAATTCAGGAGAAGAGCGAGTAATTTGACCCCCATCATCAATGCCCAAGGAGTATCGAAGCGTTATGGAATCACCTCGCTGTTCCAGAATCTCTCCTTCACAGTCTCGGAAGGCGACCGGATCGGCCTGATTGGGCCGAATGGTTCGGGCAAGTCCACCCTGCTGGAGATTCTCGACGGTCGCGTGAGACCTGACAGTGGCGATGTCGCGACCCGCAAGCGCAGCCGCCTCAGCTATGTCGCGCAGGTGTCCGATTTCGGGCCTGGGGAGACGATCAGATCCGTGGTGGAGAAAGCCCTCGAACGAGCGGCAGTCCCCCCAGCGGAGCGCCCGGCCCGTACTGCTGAGGCTCTTGGCCGCGCCGGTTTCACGGACTTTGAAACACCCGCTGCTGCCTTGTCAGGTGGCTGGCGCAAGCGTCTCAGGATCACCGAGGGGCTGGTGCAGCAGGCGGATATTCTGCTTCTCGATGAGCCCACCAACCATTTGGATTTTGCCGGCATTGAGTGGCTCGAATCGCTCCTTCAGGATGCAAAGTTTGCCTGCGTGGTGGTGAGTCACGATCGGTACTTTCTCGAAAACATTGCGACCGAAGTGGTCGAGCTGAATCGCGTCTATGAGGATGGCTTACTTCGCGTTAAGGGAAACTACAGCAGGTTTCTCCAGAAGAAACAAGCGCACCTCGAGGCGCAGGGAAAGCGGCAGGATTCCCTCGCCAATCGCGTGCACACGGAGCTGGAATGGCTGCGCCGGGGTCCCAAGGCCCGCCGCACCAAGGCCAAAGCACGGATCGACAAGGCTCACGAAATGATTGGTGAATTGGCAAACCAGAACGCCCGAACCCGCACTACTGCCGCCAAGATTGACTTCTCGGCATCGGACCGCCAAACAAAACAGCTGATCGAGCTCGATGGCGTCGGCTACGCGATCGGTGATCGCACCCTGTTCGAAGGCCTGAATTTCACCGTGAGGTCGGGAATGCGGGTGGGGCTGGCTGGACAAAATGGGAGCGGCAAGACCACGCTCCTCCGTCTGCTGCGAGGCGACATCCAGGTCACTACCGGCGAGATTCGCCGGGCTGAGGCATTGCGGATCGTGTACTTCGACCAGAATCGCGAGCTTGACCCTGAGCTGAGCTTGCGTCGCGCCCTGGCGCCGGACAGCGATTCGGTGATTTATCAGGAGCGGGTGATTCACGTTGTCTCATGGGCGGCAAGGTTTCTCTTTGCCACTGATGATCTGAATCAGCCGGTCGGCCAACTTTCCGGCGGAGAACGGGCGCGCGTGTTGATCGCGCAACTCATGCTCCAGTCGGCGGACGTCTTACTGCTGGACGAGCCCACCAACGATTTGGATATTCCGACCTTAGAGATCCTGGAAGAGAGCCTGCTCGAATATCCGGGAGCTCTGGTGCTCGTAACGCACGATCGATACATGCTGGACCGTGTCTCGACCGTCGTCCTTGGCCTTGACGGTCTGGGCGGAGCGGAGCGTTTTGGCGACTACTCACAGTGGGACCTTTGGCAGCGCACCCAGCAGGCAAAGGCCGTGCGCAGCATCTCAGCCGTGGCCTCGCGATCACCTTCCTTAGGGGACATCGCCCGGCCAGCGGCGGCAAAGAAGAAGCTCTCGTATCTGGAGGGTCGCGAGTTTACGGCCATGGAAGAGAAAATCGTCGAGGCAGAGCAGGATCTCAGGAATTTACAGATGGCGCTGGAAGACCCCGCGGTCATGAGCGACGCCCCCCGCCTTCAGGCCACCTGTGCTCAGATAGAGGAAGTCCAGAGGACGGTCGACAAACTGTATGCTCGGTGGGCCGAACTGGACAAGAAACAGGAGTAGGCAGCACCCCTGCTCCCTCTCTTGGAGGTCCTGCGCGTTACGGGGTATCGCGCGAAAGCGCCTTCCTTTCGGCCCACATTCCACAAGGGGCGTTTCCCGTTCCCAATGAGGCCTTGACTGGTGGGTGGGGCCGTCCCCAACACCTATCCAGCGGCCCTGATTGGCGAACGCCGGCCCGGAATGACGGTCTTCAGGCCCGCGTTGAGAGGCGAGGCTGCTCTGACTTCAGTCTGTACGCAGCGCAACCATTGGATCGATCTTCGAAGCCCTTCGTGCCGGCAGATATCCAGCGAGCAGCGCGACAGTTGTTAGGAGAAGCAGCATCCCGGCAAATGTCAGCGGATCAGTTGGAGCAGTTTGAAACAGAAGGGAGGCGATCAGGCGCGCGACCGCAAGCGAAGCGACGGCTCCGACCGAGATGCCGATCAGCGCAAGTCGCAGCGTCTTCCAGATCACATCAAGTTGCACACGGCTTTCCGTCGCGCCAAGCGCCATGCGGATGCCGATCTCCTGGGTCTGCCGCGTGACGGAATATGAGATCACGCCATAAATTCCCAGCGACGCCAGAAGCAGTCCGAGACCGGCAAAGATGCCTACCAGCAGCACAAAGAAGCGACGTGGAGAAGTTGCATGGTCCACGAGTCCTTGGATCGGCTTGAATTCCGTCGCGGGCTGTCCCGGATTGATTTGCCGCAGCGTCCTCATCACGCTCGGTGCCAGCGCGGCCGGAGGCAGCTTCGAACGCACCACGAGATTGCAACCTTCCGGACCAAACTGCTTCGTCGCCGGCAGGTACATCTGCGCTCCTGCGCTATCCTCGGCGCTACTTTCGCGGACGTCGGCAATCACACCGATCACCTCCGAATCCATTCCGCCGGCGATGGCTGTGCGTCCAATCGGGTCCCGGCCCGGCCACAGTTTCCGCGCCACCGTCTGGTTGATGATCGCCACGCTTCGGTTGTCAGCGAGATCCTCCCAGCTGACGTCGCGGCCTTCTAACAGGTGCATCCCCATCGCTTTCAGGTAGCCCGGCGACACAATGTAGACAAATACCCCAATGAAATCGCCGTTGGTGGGCTTCTGCGCACCTTTCGCGGCGATGCCCCAACTTCGGTTCCGGCTCATGGGCAGGTTGTCGGATATGCCCGCCGCCTCCACGCCCGGGATCGTCAAACCGCGGCTCACAACGTCCTGCCATATCGCGACTCGCTTCGAAGGATTTCCGCCATCGTCATAGTCAACACTGAGAGCGGCTGCGCGGCTGGGCTCAAAGCCCAGGTCAACGTCAAGAACGCGGAGAAAGCTCCGGAGCAACAAACCCGCGCCCACCAGAAGCACGCAAGCCAAAGCGATTTCCGTTATCACCAGCGACGAGCGTGTGCGCTCATGTTTTCTGCCATCACTGGCTCCGTGCCCGCCGTCTTTCAGTGTCTCCTGTAAATTGCCACTCGACATGCGCAGGCCCGGCGCTGGTCCGAAAAGAACTGCCGCGCCCACGGCGATCAACAGCGTCCATGCCAGTACCGCCCCGTCCACGCGCACCATGCTGAGGAGCGGCAGCGCGATCGACCTCTGGTGGGCCAGATACGAGATGATGAGGCAGGCAAATCCCAGCCCCACCGCCGCTCCAGCAAGCGCCAGCACCAGGCTCTCCGTCAATAATTGACGCACAAGGCGGCTGCGGCTTGCTCCCAAAGCGCGCCGCGTCGCAAATTCCCTGCTGCGCGCGGCTGCCCGTGCCAGCAGCAAGTTGGACAGGTTCACGCAGACAATCAGCAGAATCAGTCCAACAGCGCACCACAGCACGATCAGGGATCGCCTCAGCTTGCCGCTGACGTATTCTTTCAATCCCGTAAGCTGTCCTGTGTAGCCCTTTCCGTAATCGGGGTGTTTATGCTCGAAATAGAACTGTGGAAAGAGCTGATCTGCCTCGCTCTGGGCCTGCGCCAGTGGCACTCCCTGTTTGAGCCGACCGACCAATGCCAGGTCGTTCCCGTCCTCGCGGAAGTCATCCATGATGTACGTTGCGAACAGATCGACCTTGGCGCCCGGCGAAAAGACCGAGCCAAAATCGAATGTATCCGGGAGCACTCCGATAACGGTCGCGAAAGAATTGCTCCGCGAGAGAGACGGGAGATCGAAAGAAGAGAGGTCGATGGACCGTCCGACAACGCTGGTATCACCGCCAAACTGTCGCTTCCAGAACGGGTAGCTCAACAGGACCACCGGCTGGGCGTGCTCAACGAATTCCTCAGACCTGAACAACCGCCCGAGCGATGGCTGTACACCGAGTGTCTGGAAGAAGCCTTCCGCCACCAAGAGTCCTGTCGCCGGAACGGGCTGGCCCTTCCCAACAAGCTTGAAGTTGTCAGGACCGGTAAAAGCGAAGTAGCCGCTGACAGACTCAAAGGAGTGGTTCTGTTGCTGGAAGTCCTGAGTCGCATCCGCGGTATACGTCTTGCTGGATTCGCCGGACTTCGGATCCTTCTCCACAATTCGCACCAGGCGCTGCGCGTCGGGAAACGGCAGCGGGCGCAGCAAAATCGTATTCACCACGCTGAAGACGGCAATATTTGCGCCGATGCCCAAGGCAAGAATCAGCACGGCGACAATTGTGAAGCCGCCGTCGCGCTTCAAGGTGCGGAAGGCGAAACGCAGGTCGTGCATCAGGACGTCAAGCGAGGGCAGTCCGCGTGATTCGCGGTGCTGTTCACGCGCCTGCGTTACTCCGCCAAATCGGACAAGCGACTGGCGCCCGGCTTCTTCGGGAGACATGCCGCGCGCGATGTTCTCCTCGACCGCCATCTCGAGATGTGCGGCCATCTCCTCGTTGAGTTCCTGATCGTGCGGGTGTTTGCGGAAGAACGAACGAACCCGGTTGAACGCTTCTCGGAAAGAACCCCTCATTTTTCACCTACCTGGCCCTGCATCGCGAGGACCCGCCCCATGACTCCCGCCAGCCGTTGCCAATAAGCGGCATCCTGCGCCAGCTGCTTTGACCAGCCTTTGTAATGGAGTAGAACTTCGCCTTGCGATTCTTGTCTGACGTGCCCCACTTGGCCGCGATCCATCCACGCTGCTGCAATCGCACCAGTGACGCGTAAATCGTCCCCTGGTTCAGAAGAACTTGGTTCCCGCTTACCTGCTCAATGCGGCGCGCAATGCCGTACCCATGCCGCGGACCCATTACCTCCAGAGTCTGCAGGACCATCATGTCCAGCGTTCCTTGCAAAAGATCGAGTTTCGATTCGCCCATTATGGCCCTGTGGTAGAACCACACGATTGTCTCACAACACATGTGGTACTACCACAGAAAAACCTCTGAGCACGCGAGATTTCGGCTGCGTCTCCGTCGCCGTAGTAAACGCAACAGGTTCTGGAACCGATGACTGTCAGTGTTCTGTCAGGGAAGTGGGTCAAATGCGCGAGACCGTGAAACCGGGAGAGGCAAAACGGCTGCATCTTGTTGGGAGGAACCAGACAGGAGGCGCGGAGTGCTGTGGAAGTGCAGGCCATCCACAAATGCGCTGATGCTGAGGACAACGACGTCCAGGGATTCATCCCGGTTCTGTTTGCCGTGGCCAGCCCGGCTGGATACCACTCCCCTTGCGCGGCCTGACACACTACCAGGTGGATACCCCAGAAGGATATGAGGACCTGTACCGCACCTCACCCAGCAGCCTCGCTACGAGGTTTGCTTCTAATTGCGCGAGATGCTACTGTGAGGATCGATAACGAACTTCTTGGCTGCTCCCTTATCGAAGTCCTTGTAACCCCGGGGGCCGTCGTCAAGGGTGATTACCTGCACGTTGACCGCCTTCGCGATTTTGATCTTGTCGTATAGAATCGCCATCATCAGAGCTCGGTTGTACTTCATCACCGGGCACTGGCCGGTCATGAAGTGCAGTGATTTGGCCCAGCCCAAGCCAATGCGAATGCTCAAATTGCCTGATTTCGCGTTATCGTCAATGCCGCCGGGATCGTCTGTAACGTAAAGCCCCGGAATTCCGACAGCGCCGGCCGCACGCGTAACCTGCATCAGGGAGTTCAGAACCGTCGCGGGAGCTTCCTTTGAAGAGTGCGCCCCGTGACCTCGAGCCTCGAAGCCCACGCAATCCACGGCGCAATCCACTTCCGGCACTCCCAGGATCTGCTCGATCTGCTCGCCAAGCTTGTCTGTTCCCTGCAGATCTACCGTCTCACAGCCAAAGCTTCTAGCCTGGGCGAGGCGGTCAGCATTCATGTCACCCACAATCACACATGCAGCTCCAAGCAAATGGCAAGCGGCGGCGCATGCGAGGCCCACGGGTCCGGCACCCGCCACGTAAACCGTGGAGCCAGTCGTCACTCCGGCGGTGACAGCACCGTGATAGCCCGTCGGCAGAATGTCCGAAAGACAAGTCAGGTCACGGATCTTTTCCATGGCTTGGGCTTTGTCCGGGAATTTCAGCAGGTTGAAGTCGGCGTAAGGGACCATCACGTATTCTGCTTGACCTCCGACCCATCCGCCCATATCAACGTAGCCGTAGGCCGCGCCGGGCCGGGACGGATTCACATTCAGGCACACGCCGGTGTGGCCCTCCTTGCAATTGCGGCAGCGCCCACAGGCGATATTGAACGGCACGGAGACCAGGTCGCCGACCCTGATGAATTCCACATCACGGCCTCTCTCGATCACTTCTCCCGTAATTTCGTGACCCAGAATTAACCCCTTGGGCGCCGTCGTCCGGCCCCGAACCATGTGCTGGTCACTTCCGCAGATGTTCGTGGATACGATCTTCAGAATCACGCCGTGTTCGCACTTGCGGTCGCCGAGCGCGAGCTTGGGATAATCCATGCCCTTTACTTCCACGACTCCCGTCCCCATGTACGCCAAACCACGATTGCTTGACACGATTCAACCTCCTGATTGGATTACCCGGGAAGCCCGTCTGAAAAGGCACTTTCCCGGCGCTCATCGGCCAACGGATCGGCCATGCACCCAAGACCGCTTGCGATCCAGGGCCGTTCGCGATGCTGTCAAAGTACGGGCGCCATCAGAATGCTGCAGCCCCGGCTTCCGCTACCGCATGGTCCTGCTCGCCGGAGCCGCCGCTGACGCCAATAGCCCCCACGACCTTGCCGTCGCGCTTCAGAGGAATGCCGCCCGCAAAGATCATAATCTTCCCGTTGTTGGATGCGTGAATGCCGAAGAATTGACCCCCGGATTGGCTGTGCGTCGCCAAGTCTTTGGTAGCGATGTCGAAAGCCCGCGACGTGTAAGCTTTATTGATTGAGATATCGATGCTTCCGATCCAGGCTCCATCCATGCGAACGTGGGCGACGAGGTTGCCGCCGGCGTCCGCCACCGCGATGTTCATGGGCTGACCGATTTCGGCAGCCTTCTTTTCAGCGGCCGCAATGACCCTGCGTGCGTCGCTCAAACTCACCATGTGATTCCCTCCCTGCGTCGTCGGGATTTCTTAACTCGTCTCCCGATGGAGACCGGCGACTCCGTCCCTTGGTCTTTTCGGGCCCGACCGGTAACGTAACACCTGACTGCACGGGAATGCAATCGCTTCTCTGATTTTTGCTTCTCTGATTTTTGCTTCTCTGATTTTGGGCGCCGAGCCCGCTCAGCGATCACGGGACCCACCTCCGAATCGTCATGCCTCAATCATGCCTCAATCACTGGACTTAGTTTCGCTTGTACGTGATCATGACTGCGCCTGGCCGCTCCCTTATCGAAACCAGCAGGCCGCCCTCCGTCAGTTCCCGCCCATCCATCTCCCTCCCCTGCGGTTGATCCAAGTCTCGAACCGTGTAGTGGGCGTCCGGGTCCAATCCTCGCAGTTTAAGACGTGCGGACTCAAACGGACTCTGGGGCCGGCGGAATGCCTGCACCATCCCTTCCCCGACGTCGGGGCGGTCAAACTGCCACGCCAACCACACGTCATTCGCAGGGGCATAGGGTGTCAACGGATAGTAGTCTCCATAGTAATCATTTGAAACAGCCCGCCACTGTGCGAGCAGCCGTAGATAGCGGCTGTAGTCGATTTCCTTGCTGCCCGGCTCGACGCCGACGCCCACGGCAGGCACCATCTGGCTGCGAAACGCATATGGGTCATCCGAATTGACGGCTGTTCCGAAGTAGGGAATCCAGAGCGCCATCCCGTAGGTCTGATCCTGCATGGCCGTGGGCTCGTAAGGATAGTCACTCCGCCACAGGGGCACGGCGCGACGCAGAGTTTCCAGGTCGTTTCGCCGGCCACCCGAAGCACAGGTGTCAATCAACATGTCGGGGTGACGTCGTCGTAGCTCATCCCAGTATGCGAGATACCCGGTGACGTGACGAATCTCGGTGATCCCCTGCCGGTCCGGAGCGTCGTTGGATCGCCAGATGCCGAGAGGATCAAAATTGAAGTCTTGGCGGTAGAGGTCGATCCCTTGGTCTTTGATCAGACCGTCGACGTGCTCCACCAGCCAGTGCCATGCTTCCGGGTTCCCCAAGTACAGCAGCTTGTCCTTCCCCTCGGTACCCAGCAACCATTGCGGGCGGTTCTCGTATAGCCAGGAGCCCGGTGCCACGCGCTCCGGCTCAAACCAGACAATCGTCTTGAGGTTCTTCTGGTGGGCATAATCGCTGACGGCCCAGAGGCCATGGGGGAATCGCTCGGGATCGACTTCCCAAGTCCCGGTGGCATACCAATGGGATTTGAAGATATACCAGCCGGCGTCCATCCACCAGTAATCGAAGTGGAAGCCGCTCTCGAGATAGGCATCGATGAAGTGCTTCTGGTTGGCTTCGTTTGCTTCCTGCATCTCGATGGTAAAGCGGCCGCTGCTCGCCGCAGCCTGTGGCGGCGGCAGTTTGCCGCCCGGGCGGGGCAGGTTGTGGGCAATCATCCACCGTCTCCATGTGTTCTGTGCCCCGATCCAGTCACCCCGCCAGAACTGCAGCGCCACCAGCGGGCTCCGAACCTCTTCGCCGGGCAACAGCTTGAAGTGAGTCAATTCCTGCCCCGCCTGGACGCGAACGCGTCTTCCTTCATTTCGCCGGAACTCCGCCGCCCACTGCCCTGGCCACCCCAGCGCAATGATCACTCCGCGACCAGGCCACTCAACGTTGAAATAGCACAGATCACTGTTGGTGGGCCGGCCTCCTGTGGTCGTAATCCGCTCGTCCGCTTTCGGCTGGAGAGGCGTCTCAAGAGGCTCGTAGTCCGTCGGCGACGCTGCTGAACCTTTGCTATGATGCAGAAGGAACTCCCCTTCTGCGCTTCGTTCAAACCCCGTGTCCAGAGCCTGAATCTGCTCCAGGATCGGGCTATCGCTTGAGCCGTCGTTCTTGAAGGAAAGCGTCCACTCCACGGTTGGAAAATCGTGGTAAGCGACCGCCACACAGCGCGCCGACAATCCCGTCTTGGGATCGCGGTATAACAAAGTGTACTCGGTGCGGTCAGCGTCCAGCGATCGCTCGCTGCGCGTCAGCTTCCACGTCTTGAGCAGGTCAGCGGACCACTCGCCGCCGTAGCGGAATGAGAATGGCGGGTCGAGCGTGTAGGGTCCTGGCAAGGGTCCAATGGGCAGGTCGGCCAACCAGATCGTGCTGCCGTCTTGCAGGTCGATTCGAGAGTTCGCCCAATCCGCCTGGTCCCACTCCGGATCGTCCCAAGGCTTTCTTGCCTCTACACGCTTCACTTTCAGCGTGAATTCCGTGGCGCCGCCCAGGTCCACTTCAAGCGGAACTCCCTCCATGCCTTCGTGCAGCAACGCCGAAGCGAACGCCTGCTTGCCCGCGATTTCGACAGAGGCCACCACGCTTCCGCGCCCGGCATTCGAATAGTAACCAACGTCGTTGCTGTCCACGCCCACGACTGCTGTAAGACTCTTGCCAGGACCAGGCAGGTGCACTGTTACGGTCCCCTCGGAGGCGTTGATGCCTCGCTGGTATGGGGTGCTTGCAATGCGCAGAGTGTGACCCTTGATTCCGTTCTTGAGCACCGTACCGGAGGCTCTTTGAACGATCAAAAAGCCTTGCTTGACTCCAACTGGAGCCTGACCCGCAAACTTCGCGGCCACCCATTGCCGTGCATCGGTGTTCGCTGAAGTGTCGGATTGCGGCACAGTCGCCGGCCCGGCCAGCGCGCTCATCATCAACAAAGACGCGCCCATTTTGGAGAAGGTAGAGCCCAACATGTGACCTCCACGGAGTACGATTAATGAATCACTGCGCCCCGATGGATGGGGATGCCTGGTGTCCCGGGGAGTTGTTTTGGGCGGACCAGAACAAGCCGCTGAAGGTCACGGTCTTGCCCCTCCATGTCTCATTTCAGAAGGACCCACTTCCCGCTCGGCTGGACGAGCCTCCAGCTGAATCTTTCCGAGCAAACCTGAGGGCAGCGGTTCCAGATGGCCCATGTCCTGGGGAGTGAAGCGCTCGCCATAAAGGCTGTTGAGGAGCCGATAGTCCGGCAGGGCGACACCCGCCATCTCGTTGATCGCGGTGTTGGCCACGACAACGCGAAGTTGATTCTCTCCCGACCGAGCCAGCCCTGTGACGTTCACGGCGTAGGGCGGATGCCACACCGCTCCGGCGCGCTGACCATTCACGTAAACCACTGCGGCCTCACGCACGGGGCCTTCGAACCATGCTTGCATTCCTTCGTTCCGCGAGGGCAGTGGGTGAACGGCTGTTCCCTCGCCAAAATCGAGCCACAGTTCGGGCGAGGCATCGACCATGCTCGGCTGTACGCTGAACGTCTTCTCGTAGAGAGCGAGGCCGGAGAAGAACCGGGTGGCGTGGTCGTCTGTCCAGGACCACAAGTGGTCCATGTGGGCTGAACTCCGCCCTCCATCCATCAGTCTTGACAGCGTTTGGTCAGTCAGGTCCGTCTCCGCTTCGGACTCCGTGCGCAGAAAGGTCACCTTCCACCCGGTGCCAAGGTCTACAGGCGCCGGCAAGTCTTGCGACGCGGTGACTCGGCCGGCACGAGGCCTGAGTCCAGAGGCAGGGGGCCTGACAAATATCAAGACGCGAGAGCCGTAGGGCTCGAGGCTGAGGGGCAGCGTAACCCCCTTGCTCGAGCGAGCAAGCACGTCGGCCGCGAACATCTTGCCCGTAAACGGGTCCCACCACTCCGGGTCGAGACCCGGCACGCGGAAAGTGGCCTGAGTGGCGCTGGCCTGGTTGCCGGTATTGGCCAGGAAGTAGATTTCCGCCCATCCGGTACTCCGGTGAACAAAGCCAACGTCGGGTGCGGCCGGCGATAAGCTGACATCGGGTGGGCGGCCGGCGTTGAGCGTCGCGTCGAGATCGTCGCCGTCCTTGACCAGATGGCCCAGAGCTGAGGTTTCCTCGAACAAGCGCTGCGAGAGCTCCGCAACCCGGCCCGTCTCCGTGTCCGCGGCCATCAGTCCGGGAGCGAGCGACGGCGCGCGATGCGTGGCCACCAGTGTGCCGCCTTCGCGCGCGAAGTCGGCGAGCTTTTCGAGGGTCTTCAGAGGAATACGCTCCACTCCAGGAAGGATGATGATCGGGTAGCGATTGCCATTCACGACCAAGGCCCCGTCTTTTGCGTACCCGAGCCTGTTGATCGCGTCGTCGTCGATAAAATCGAAGCCGTAGCCCGCTTCGAGGATGCGCGCGATCAGAGTGGACCCAAGCAAGCGTTCCACTGTCTGGCTCACCGATGCGCTACGGAGCGAGAAGCGTGCCCACGCGTCGTCCGTTGGCACGTAAAGAGCAACGTCGTTCACCGGCCTCCCTTGCCTCAACAGAAAGCTCACGCGTTGCAGGTAGAGTGCAAGGTCCGGCATGACGATCCACCACGGGTTGTGCTGATTCAAAGCGGCTGCGGCATAGAACCGCCATCCGGGCTCACCGGCTGCTTCGGGCGAGTACGGCCACCCGTGGCCCACCAGTTGATCGACGCCCTCCAGGAAATGAACATCGGCTTCCGCCTTGAGATCCAACGGCGTGGCGCGAAAGGCGGGCGAGTGCAGCCATGTCCAGGTCTCCGAAGAGGTCACGGGCCGGCCGTAGAGATGGCTCGCGGACGCGGCCCACCGGGTAGGCGTAAATATCTTCCAGTGCGCGCCTTCGCCCTCCGGCAAGTCGATGAGCTTGTAACTCGAAAGCACCGCGGGGGGAGTGCCATAAAGCTGGGCGCGCACCAGGGTGCGATGGCTCTGCGCCCACTGCTCAAGGGGCCCTACGAACCGGTCGTTGAACAGTTCGGTGAGGGTCTGGCCCCAGTCATGCCGAATAGCTATCGTGTTCGGGCCCACGTCTCCCACCAACGCTGGCAGGTAAGGCATCAGATCGTAGCCCCGGCGCTTTCGGAATTCTTCGAGAAAATCACCGGTCCAGTCGGAGTCATACACTTCCAGGCTGTCGCAGAATACGGCGCGCGGCGGATTTGACGGAAAGCCCTGCATCAACCGGTCGCCCACCGCGGTGAGGTAGTGGTCAAGGGCAGTGCGGTCGTAGTGGTCGAGCACAAAGCCCTCCGCGCCCACCGCAGGCCGCTTGACGGTTTGACCCGTGCGGCTGGCAATGAAGAAAAGCGCCACGTGAGGGTCTTTGAGACCGGCGGGCAACTGTACGCGTCCACCGTCGACGCCGGAAAGCTCCTGGGCGCCTTCCGCAACGAACCGGTTGGGATCACCCCTTGCCAGGAAGACAGCCATCAGTTTTTCGCCGGCGCCGACGTATGGCAGAGGCAAGTCCGCAGCCCCGGGCTTCACGGGTACGGCTTCGAAGCGCAAGCGTCCCGCGGCCTCAGTAATAGGAACACTCGGCCCCCCGTAGGGCCACCCGCTGCCGAGTGTCAGGTCTACTCTCAGGCCGAGCTTGTGCGCCTCCGATGAGGCAAAGCGAAGCGAATCAAGATGGGATGCTGACAGAAACGCGGCGTTCGTGAAGTCATGGCTCGGATCGTCGAGCGCCACCGGATAGACGGACTGCACCTCGAAGCCGCCGATTCCCCCTGCCTTCATGAACCTCATCTCGCGCGCCACCTCGGAGTGGGTGAGGGACGGCCCAAACCACCACCATCGCACCAGCACCTTGGCGTCTTCGGGTGGGTGCACGAACCCGTCCCGCAAGGTGGCAATCTTGCCAGCTTCATCAGTCGGACCTTCCGCGCGAGGGACCTGGCCGCCTAGTGCAACCGTTAAGATCAGAACGAGACCCTGGAGGACACGTCGTGAGGCGTTCATGAAGGTGGGCAATCACCCGCAGCCAGCCCGGCGAGCTACCGCCGGTTATTGAGGTAGAGGTTAACTTTCGCCTTTTCCAGAATGGGAATCAAGGGTAAACATAGCGGTACTCTGTCCTCAGCCTGAGGGGTCCCCACAAAACGAATCTGAAAGGCCATCGACTGAGCCAGCGACAACCCAATAAGGCCGGTGGCGCGAAAGGCGAGCGTCGAGTCGCCTCGGGGTGGCGGCGGGGTCGTTGGCCGGAGCCTTTATTCCATATCACTCCAATCTCATCTAAGATTGCAGAAGGTCTTGCTTTCTCGAGGTTCGCGATGCGTTCTCGCGGGGGATCCGTCGTTTTCCACGCCTTTGCGGCAGCGGCTGCACTCGGCATAGTGATCTGGCTGTGCCATTCGGCGCGCCTGGGCCGGGCCGCGAATCCCGCCGCAGCGATGCACCGCGTGGTGCTGGGCCAGGCGCACGCAGGGCATCTTTACGCCGTCATAATTTCCCTCCGCGATCCTGCCCAATTGCAGGGCAAGGAGGCGATCCACGTGACGGTGGCTGACGCCCGTGGCGCGGTCAGCGACAAGTGGCTGCATGCTGCCGACCTGGACTTCTACTTCACTCTGCGGCCGCGCGCGAGCGGACCGGTGGTGGCGACTGTGGAGCCAGAGCCAGGCGCCGAAGCGGGGGCGAAGTCACCGGCTCTTGACACCGCGATGGCACAGATACCCGAAACCGAATCGGGGGCTAGTGCGCCCGGCGTGATTGCCACGGCTCCGAACGGCGACTGGCAGAGCGCGCAGCCCTTTGAGTTTGGCCAGACCATCTACGGCAGCGATGACGAGAGACCCTATGCTCCATCGCCCGCCGAGGACGCTTATGCCGCGATGCTTAAGGGGTTCCAGTGGTTCCGCTTCACTTTCCACGGCTCCCAGCCTCGGCTCGCCTACTTCGAGCTTACGGTGACGGATCGTGACGTGCCCCTCGACGTGGACGTTTTCACGCTGGGCAAGAATGCGGCGGGCGAAGCGGACGTGGTCCCTTACACCGATGGCGCTTCCGTTTATCGTATCGAGGCGACGCAGAACTATCCGGGCCTCTACAAGTTCCGTACTCGCATTTTGAAACCCGGGGGGACCTACTACGTGCGCGTGGCCGCAGACCACCCCGCCTACCAGCTTCGCACTTACGACTACCCGGTCCCGCCGTACACTGATCCGCACCAGGCGGTGCGCGCGGGAATGGACTTCCTGATCGACATGGGCGACACGTGGCTTTCGAACGTGCCGCGCCGCGGCGCTGTGGCCCTTCGCACCACCATGGCCCATTCGGAGACGCAACTTTGCATCGCCTGCCATCCCACGCAGTTCGCGGCACGCGGTTATCTGACGGCCATCCAGAATGGCTACCCGCCCACGCAGCGCGAGGCGCTCGAGTTCATCACGGACCGGATCTACAACAATGCCCGGCCGCTCTATGGCGAGCCGGACACAAATTGGGTGCGGGTCATTTATTCCGCCCGGACGGTTGCCAGCCGTCTGCCGGTGATCGGGCACATGTACGAATCAAGCGTCACGCATGATGCGCCGCGGGCCGAATTTGCAATCCCCTACGGCAACTTTCTGAAGATTCACTACAAGGACGTCAAGGAGATGCCGGGCAACGAGACCGACGGCTGCGAGCCCGACGTGAGCCCGCTTGAGATCGCTACCCAGAGCTGGGAGACCTTTGATGAGCTCTACCGCCAGGCGCATGACCCGCAATGGATGGCTGAACGGGACAACGTGGAGCGTCTTGCGGTGCCCTATGAGCCCAAGAACATGATCGATCTGAATTGGAAAATCCACTTCCTCGCGACCATTGGCCGCGACAAGTATCAGGACGATCTTAACAAGCTGATCGATCAGCTTTATAGCTACGAAACGCCCGACGGGGTGTGGCCGTATCCGCTCGACAAGAGCGCCAAGCCCGCAGATTTCATCTCGTATCACGCCATCCTCGCGCTCGCGCAGGCAGGACGCCGCCCTGAAACTGACGAGCATCTCCGCCGCGCCGTCGAAGCCTGCCTTCGCGCCCAGAGACCTGAAGGAAGCTGGGAAGGCGATCCCGTCTATCAGGGATTCAATACACCTTTCCGGGCCACCCAATTTGCGGTGATGGCGCTTTCCACGCTTTACCCGGGCGGGACGCGAGCCAAGGACTGGGACGCCGCCTATCCGCCCCCGCCCACGCGTCTCGCCACTGATGATTTGCCGCGCCTGCTCAGCCAACTCGATCAGTTCTGGGACCCGGCTCCGGAAGCGGTGCTGTGGCAGATTCGTCACGTGCTCGCTACGAGCGATCAGCCGCTGGCCCGCGAGGCCGCCGCCCGCGCGCTTGGCCACACGGCAGACGGTCGAGCGCTGCCGGCGCTCACCGAGGCCCTGGGTGATCCGACGAAGATGGTGCAGTGTACCGCTGCCTGGGCCATCCGCATGATCATCTCGCGCCGGCCTGCCGCGGCGGCGAACGGCCGCGCGCTGCTCACTGCGGCGCTTCGCTCGCCGAGCGCGCGCAGGCGTTGGGGCGCCACGCGCGTATTCAATCAGCACTTCAAGTCGCTCACTGGCGATCCCAAACTGCTCTCCGCGCTCACGGCTGATCTTGACGATCCCGCGCCCTTCGTGCGTTTCCAGGCGGCGTCCGGCTTGTGGCGCTGGTACTACTGGCAGGTGGACCAGCCCAGTGTCCGCAATGGAATCCTGCAGGCAGTCGCCTCGCGCCTGGCTCGAGAGCAGGACCCGATGGTGCGGCGCGGTCTCAAGGAAAGCGTTTACGATATGCTCGACGAGAACACCGGCTACATGGCGGCGTGGATCAAGGCGACCTCCACGCAAGGCGACAAAGACCGCATCGAAGACGGATATGAAGCCGTCGTGCGTGACCAGGCACGGGTGCTCGCGCGCGCGATCGAGAAAGCGCCGCCCGAGGGCAGAGAAGCGATCCTGAACGCGCTTTGGGACTTTCACGTTCGACACTACGCTCTGCCGCCGCTCAAGCAGGGAACGGTCTCCATCGGCTTGCCCGCTGTGCTCACCAAGTACGTTGAAGGAGTCCCTGACCTGCACGTGCCCGGCTACGAATACCCGCCATACCGCGAGACGGTGGATTTCAAATACGATGTTCACAACGGCTTTTACCAGACCCGCGTGGGGAACGACAGCGACCTGATCCACTTTTTCCCGAGCTCCGGCCCCGAGCTTGAGCAGGCCCTGATTGACTGCCTCAGCGGTCCGGGCGCGAACGACGCGATGAAGATGGAGGTTCTGAAGGCAGGCAGCACACTCAGTGGCGCCGGCGGTCCGCATTTTGCGCTCGCGGTCTTGCGACTTTCTCTCGATCCCAGTGCGGAGGTGCGCGGGGCCGTTAAGTACGTCTACGAGAACGGGCAAAGAGGGATTCTGAATATCGCGGACTCAAAGGCGCCCGATCCCGCGCTGGTGGACACGGTGGTCAGAATTCTGAACGGCGGGAATCCAGATAGTCAGGCTGTGGTCCTGCCGCTTCTCGCGGCGATACCGAGTGGCTCGGCCTGGGACCACCAGACTGCGGTCATTGACGCGCTGCGCGGGCTCTTGGAGCGCGAGCCGCGGCCCGCGAATTACGCCCAGGTGCTCGACGCCGCCTCCGGGTTCAACGCGCTGGTTGAGGATCCGGCGCTGCGCGCCCAGATGTTCGCCGGGCTCGGCGACGCGTCCCCGGACGTGCAGCGTGCGGCGATACGCATCTGCCTTGACAACTTTCTGCCGGAGCCCGACATGTCCGGCGAAATCACGCAGGCGTTCGCGCGCCTGAACAGCTCCGCGCGCGGCATCCTGATCGAAGAAGTGAATGATCCCAAGTTCATGCGGCGACATATCGGCGTTTCCGGCGGAGCCGTGTCGCAGGACCAAGCTTACTTCCTCGGCCACAATCAGTATTACAAAGACCCTGATTTTCTGGCTCAGCCGCTGGTGCTCAACAGCGTGATGGCGAGCCTCGACGATCCAGACGCGAACGTTCGCGCCGCCGCGCTAGACCTGCTGCGCAAGCTGAACGGCATCGAACAGCGTCCGGACTTCCGCGCCGAGCTTGAAAAGCTGCGTCAGGAGCGGAATCCCCGGCTGCGACTGATCGCGGAGCGGGTGCTCGGAGGGAAGAAGCTCTCGGAGGCGCTGGAGGATGTGCAGCCGGGCTCGGTGCTCGATTACGGCTACTTCGTGAGCAAAGTGGAACCGATCCTGGCTACTCCCGGGCCGGACGGCAAGGCTTGCGTCTTCTGTCACGCCAACCACGTGATCTTCAAACTGGAGCCGCCCAATGGCGAAGGCGCGTTCTCGCAGCAGGACAGCGAGGACAATTACAAGTCCGCGATGCGCGTGGTCGATATCAGTGATCCCTCGCACAGTCTGATCCTCATCAAGCCGACCCGGCCCACCGATTCCGGGGGTGACGTTTCCGACTACCTCGCCACTCACAACGGCGGGCAACGCTGGGCGGGTAACGAGTCGAGCTGGCAGTACAAGACCATCCTCGATTGGATTCGCGGCGCCACCACGCAACAACGGGCATCGCGGTAAGGCCGGCCACGCTGTTCCCGAGCTATTACCATCAGCGTCGTAATTCAAGCGCGCTTGACTTCGTAGCCCGGTGGCGGGCTCTTACGGGCTCGTTGTACTCTGGGGGTGGCGTCTTGATGGAAGTGTCGCAAACGACCCAGCTCGATGGCGGCAGTTCGTGAACGTGGCCGGAAGCTTTCCCGATGAGTGCCGCCATGTTCTGAAAGCGCTGGGTAAGTGTACGGCCATGCGACCGTGCTCCGTGAGCGGGGCTTGGTGCCTCTGGAGCGACTGGGGTTTCACCAGCAGCACAGCGGTTCAGTGATGCAGAAACTGCACCGATGGCCGGAGGCGCAGTTGGCGGAGCACAAGACCGACCAAACTTCCTGGGGCATGATGGGTTTCGCCTGGCCATAAACCATCGACTACGGACATGGTTGAGTGGCTTCGCGGCGCCGTCACTCAGTCTGCCTAAATTGGAGTCCCGGTATTTATGGAGGTGAAAAAGATGTCCAAGCGAGTGCACTCATTTAAGGGCTTGCGCACAGCAGGAATTACGCTGTTTGCGATTTTCCTTTTGGTGGGTCAGGCAGCCGGCCAGAGCCGGCAAGGCGGTGAAATCCGAGGGACGGTGACGGATTCATCGGGAGCAGTGGTTCCGGGGGTCATCATCACGATCACGAACACTTCGACGGGCGTCGTCCAACATGAGACAACAGACGCGACGGGCCTGTACGACGCGCCATTTGTGCCGTTGGGAATGTACTCCATTTCTTTCGTCAAGCAGGGCTTCCGGGCGTTTATTCGCAGCAACGTCGAGATGCGCCTGGAGACCATCACGCTGAACGCCGAGTTACAGGTTGGGGCGACATCCCAGTCCATTACGGTGAGCGCCCCGGTTGCACTGCTGGAAACGGAAAATGCCGAGCAGAGCACTACCATTACCGGGGCGCCGGTAACCGAACTCCCCAACGTCGGAGCGAGCTGGTACAACCTGCTGGCGTTAATTCCCGGAGTGAACCAGGGCGGGGCGCCGGGAGGCTACGGGGGCGCTTACGGATCGAACGTCGGCGTCAACGGCATGGGGGGATTGAACTCCAACTGGCAAGTTGACGGCGGGCGGAAACGGGACTTCGGTGTTCAATGTGATCACCAAGAGCGGCACCAACCGCTTCCACGGAGACGCCTTTGAGTATTTCGAGAATGACAAGTTGGATGCCGCCAACTTCTTTACGGTAGGCCCCAAAACACCGCTGCGCTGGAACAAGTTCGGCGCGTCGATCGGTGGACCCATCAAGCATGACAAACTGTTCTTTCACTTCAATTGGCAGCAGAACACAAACATTAATGATATCCCCTCGTTCGCCACATTCCCCACGATGGCGATGCGCGAAGGAAACTTCACCGACCCGGGACTGCAGACGATCTACGATCCCGCCACGCTGACCGAAGTGAATGGCAACTACGTCAATCAACCCTTCCAGGGGAACATCATCCCGCAGTCCCGCTTTGACCCGGTTTCCGCCAAGATCGCGGCCAACTTCCCCGCGCCGAACCTGCCGGGCCTTTACAATAATTTCTACTGGGTGGACCGCCAGACGCAGCCCGGCAAATGGTACAACACGAAGATCGACTACGACATTACTTCGTCGCAGCGGCTCACCGGCAACCTGGACATCGTGCCGGCGGGCCTGGGTTATCCCGCTCCCGACCCGTTGATTGACAACGATGCCTGGGATATCCATGAATATCAGTCGGAGATTACCGACGTCTGGACCATCAGTCCGCGCCTGGTTGGCGAATTCCGTGTTTCCCTCGCCCGCGAGCACGGCGTGTATAACACGGTGGCTTACGGCAAGGGTTGGCCGGCGAACCTGGGGTTGGCCAACCCCGTTGCGGATATGTTCCCCTCTACCACCATAGAAGGCTCGCTGAGCACGTCGATTGGGACCTCCGGGTCAGGGCTTGATACCGAGATGGGCTATGGCCCATCCGCGGACTTCACCTGGGTCAAGGGAAAGCACATTATCAAATGGGGAGGCGAATATACCAAGGATTGGTTTAACTCGAATAGCAGCCAGGAAGGCGCGTTTGACTTCAACGGTATTTTCACGCGGAATCCCTCGATTGCCGGCAGCTCGGGCGAGGGATTCGCGGATTTCCTTTTGGGCCTGCCAGACACTTGGGGGGTCTACGACAGTCCCACCACCGGCGAACGGATGTGGACCGCGCAGCCGTTTGTCCAGGATGAGTTTAAGATCCGTCCCAACTTGACCCTTACGGCCGGAGTGCGATGGGTTGTTCAGTCCGGATGGGGAGAAGCGTACAATCGCATCTCGAACTTCGACCCTACGTTGATCAATTCGGCTACCGGGACGCCTGGCGCCATGACCTACGCCGGTGGGCCAAGCGGTTGGACACATTTACAGAACACCCACTATCACTTCTTCGCGCCCCGGGCGGGATTTGCCTGGACGCCCAAGAACAACTGGTCGATCCGGGGCGGGTACGGCATCTTCAGCATCCTGTGGTCCCAGTTCAATTACGGCAACAACGTGGCACAAGGATTTGCGATTACCGGTTACGAAACTTCCACGGACCTGATTCATCCGATCTTCAGCATGCAGCAGGGTCCGCCGGCGGCGCTCTACCCGAGCAGGGCGACCCTGACCAACGATTTCCTGAACGGCCAGTCGGTGGGCTACAACCCTCCGAACATGCCGATGGGCTACAACGAGCAATATCGGCTGGATGTTCAGCATCAGCTCAAAGGAGGCATATTGCTGGACGCTGCTTATGTCGGTAACCGCTCGTTGCACATGCCCGGTTCAGGGAACTGGCGGGACTTTAATCAGGTTCCGCAGAGCCTGCTCGGCGTCGGCAATGCCCAATTGAACCGGCCCTACCCGCAGTTTGCCAGCATCACTGATTACGATCCCGTAGATTACGGTGATTATAACGCCTTCCAGTTTACGGCGAGGAAAGACATGGGCCACGGCTTGATGTTCGCGGCCAATTATTCCTGGTCACACGCGCTCGATACGATGACCGCCAACGGCGGAACCGGCGCTCCCGCCTTCTGGCAGGATGCCTATACTCCGAGCGAGGATTACGGCGGCGCGGCCACAGATGAGCGAGACGTATTCAACGGCAGCGCCATGTACCGGTTCCCTGTCGGCCGAGGCCAGCGTTTCCTGAACCAAGGCGGGATTGCCGACGCCATTCTGGGCGGTTGGGAACTCACCTCCGTGTTCACCGCGCGCACGGGGACCCCTTTTACGCCCGTGATGGGCACCGCCGACCTCAGCGGAGCCTTGTCAGGAGGCTGGCGCCCGAACCGGATCGCCAGCGGAGACGTCGCGAATCCGACGATCAATGAGTGGTTTAATCCGGCGGCGTTTGTTTCGCCGGCGCCCTATACCTTCGGAAACTCGGGGCGCGACATCCTGTATGGGCCGCCCTTTCATGACGTTGATTTCGCCTTGGTGAAGAAATTCCCCATCTCGAAACTCGGCGAGGGAGGGAACCTGACGTTCAAGGCGGAGACGTACGATGCCTTGAATAGTCCGAATTTTAATTTACCGGCTGCGAACATTGGAGTGGCAGGCGCCGGTGTGATCAGTCAGGCGCTTGACAACCGGTTGTTCCAGCTCGGGATGATGCTGAACTTTTAACGGATCTCGCATGAGGGGTGCCGTGCCGCAGCTTGCGGACTACGATGGCGCGCTGCGGGCTCAACACGCTGGCTTTCATAGCGTGCGCGTCCCGCCCGCTGGGGCAGGGGCACGAACCCCCCGGCTTTAAGGACTTCCCGCACCCCGGTCGGACTCGGGGGCAGTGGCGGTCTTTGCGTTCTAACTGGTCTCATAAGCCGAATTGTTCTGCTTGAAAAGCTTCTTGGACGGGATGCCTCGTGTCGCGCTGCACTTAAGTCGGTTCTGGCCCACTTTCGGTGCAACCAAACCGGGACAGGCCTTCTCAACCGTTGCGCGTCGAGCAGTTCGACGTCGTGCGGCTCAAGATAGCGCCGATTCGAATGGCCGCGGCAACTAGCACGCGGTGTGTGACGCACCGCCAGCGTTCCGCTTAGAGCTTGTCCTTCTCAATGGAGATTCCGGTGTCGATAAGGGCGCTTCTGTTGGGTCACTATGTCACTATATGCCCTGGCGAGGCGGACCGCGAGCGCCTTCGTGTTAGACCGATTCCAACTCTCTGCTCGCCGCGATAATGCATCGAGCAACTTTCACTCTCGACGTCGCCGGCCGCAGGATCCTTCTCGGCGAGCGGACGCTGGTGATGGGCGTGCTCAACGTCACGCCGGACTCGTTCTCGGACGGCGGCCTCTACCTGGACGCGAAGTCGGCGATCGCGCACGGCCTTGAGATGATGCGGCAGGGCGCGGATTGGATCGACGTGGGCGGCGAGTCCACGCGGCCGGGCTCCATTCCGCTATCGCCTGAGGTGGAGCTAGCCCGCGTGCTGCCCGTGGTCCGCGGCCTGAACCGGCGCGCGCCGGCGCTTCCGATCTCGATTGACACCACCAAGAGCGAAATAGCCGACCAGGCAATCCAGGCCGGCGCCTCGATCATCAACGACGTGAGCGGCCTGCGCTTCGATCCGCAACTTGCGGTGGTGGCGCGTCGCGCGCGCGCGGCGTTGGTCCTCATGCACCTGAGGGGCCGGCCCGAAACCATGCAGCAGCGGCCCTTCGCGCGCTCCATCGCGCGTTCGCTCGGGCGGGGCCTGGCCTGGTCTGTGCGCCGGGCTTTGAGCCTGGGTGTGCGGCGCTCGCAGATTCTCATCGATCCGGGACTCGGTTTCGGCAAAACGCGGCGGCAGAACTTCGAGATCATTGCTGCGCTCGACAGGCTGCAGCGCTTCGGGCTGCCGCTGCTCGTGGGCGCTTCACGCAAGTCTTTCGTCCAGGCGGTGGCGGCGGGCGAAGGGCTCGAGCCCGCAAGAAAGTCCACGCAGGGGCGCTCCAGGCCCAATTCCTGGCGGCTGCTCAAGACAGGCTCTGTCACCGATCTCGAAGCGGCGCGCATGTTACAGATTGGCGATGCTGCGGCGGTGACGGCTGCGATTCTTGGCGGGGCGCACGTGGTCCGCGTGCATGACGTTGCCGCGATCATGCCGGCGGTGCGGATTGCGGACGCCGTGCTCGCGGCGCGCGCGGCGTTATGAGCGCTCGCGGCCCGGGGGCGGCTGGAAGATCGCGAACGTCGCGCCTTGAGGATCGGCCAGCACCGCCATCGTGCCTACGTTCTCCATCACCATGGGCGGCACGTGGAATTGCGCGCCGAGCTCCTTGGCCTTATCTGCGGAGGCGTAACAGTCCTTAACGAGAAAATAGGCCAGCCAGTGGGCCGGCATTTGCGGATCGCGGTGCGTGGCGGGAGGAATCCCGCCGATAAACTCCTCACCGTTCTTGATATGCCAGTACGCATGCGCAGGGTCTTCGTCTTCTTTTTCGATCTTCCAGCCAAACAGTCCGGAATAGAACTCGCCGGCGCGCGCTGAGTCAGGAGTGCTCAGGTCCGCCCAGCACAGCGTTCCCTCGACCCCAGTGATCCCGTTCGCCGTCGGCTGTTTTGGTTGCCAGGCGCAGAACACGGCGCCCGTGGGGTCTTGCAGAACGGCCAACCGTCCGACGTCGTAGACGTCGAAGGGTTCGGCAAGCACTTTGCCGCCGAGTTCTTTCGCGCGCCGAGCGGCGTCGTCTGCGTTGTCCACGGCCACGTAGATCATCCAGTGGGGCGGCGTGCCTTGAGCGCGCTGCTCGGCGCGCAGCGTGTAGCCGGCGGCCGCATCGCGTCCCTCGATCCGGAAGATGGTATAAAGGTCGTCCGGGCCCATGGGCATGTCATTTGGCGTCCATCCAAACAGCGCGCCGTAGAAGGTCTTAGCTGCGCTCTGGTCCGTGGTTCCGAGTTCGATCCAGCAAAATGATCCGCGCGGGTATTTATCGATGTTAGGCATGCCGTGAGTATACGCAAATGGTGAACGCAAGCGCAATCTCGCGGCGGACCGGACTCGAATCCGTCTTCCGCATCGGAAAGCCAGCATGACGGATGATGTTGTGTTCAGAGTGGGGTTGGTCGCCGTCTCCGTGCCCGCTCCGCTCATCCAAACGTATTTCGGACGTCGGGCGCGCCCGCACCAGGCCGCGTATGGATTGAAGCGGGCCGCGTTTTTTCGCGAAGGCCGATTCAATTTCATCCTTCACGCGACGCTTGTCTTCGGCATGGCGGCGCTCATCGGCGTCTACGCCGCCTCGCCCCGCTCGTTGCGCTGGTGCGCTCTTCCGATTCCGGCGCTCTGGCGCTGGTTCGGCCTGATCCTCGCGGTGCTCGCGCTCCTCGGGCTCGTCGAAGTGCACCGGCAACTCGGTCGTTACTGGTCGGCCTACCTCGAGCTCCAGGAGAATCATGGTCTGATTACAAGCGGCCTTTACAGGCGGATCCGGCATCCGATGTATACGATGATTTCCTTGCACATGATCGCGCTCAGCATGGTTTCGGCAAATTGGCTCTTGACGGCCTTGGTTGCGGCCAGGCTGGTTTTGTTCTTCCGGCGCATGGGCCGGGAAGAAGCCATGCTGACGGAACACTTCGGCGACCAGTATCGGCGCTATATGCAACGGACCGGCCGCTTGCTCCCGCGCCTGCGCGGCGGCGGAGACTGATAAAATGACTGTTGTGGAAGCAAAGCCCCGCCTTTTCGGAACAGACGGCATCCGCGGCGTCGCGGGCGAGTACCCGCTCGATCGCGCGATGGTCTGGAGGCTCGGCGCCGCGCTCGGAACGGTGCTCGGAGAGAGCGGGGAAGGGCCCGTGCGCGTGGTGCTGGGGCGTGACACGCGCGAGTCCGGCGAGTGGCTTGCGCAGTCGATGGCGCGAGGCCTCAACGCCAGCGGCGCGGAGGTTAGCGACCTGGGAGTCATTACGACGCCCGGAGTCGCCTTTCTCGTGCGCCACCACGGCTTCGAAGCCGGCGTCGTCATTTCGGCTTCCCACAATCCTTATCGGGATAACGGCATCAAGGTGCTTTCGCCGGCCGGGACCAAGCTGCCCGAAGCCCTCGAGCTGAGGATCGAGGAGGCCCTGGACCAGGTCACAACGCCCTCCGGCGATCCCGGCGCGGTCATCCGCGGTCGGCCGGAACTGGCGCACGCACTGGCACATGAACTGGCGGGCGACTATCTCGATTTCCTGGAAAGCTCCGCCGGCGACCTGACCGGGGTACGCGGCCATCGTCTGGTGATGGATTGCGCCCATGGCGCGGCCTTCAGGCTCGGGCCGGAGTTGATGGCGCGCCTCGGCGTGGCAACCGAGGTCCTGAACGCCGCGCCCGACGGCCGGAACATCAATCGCGATTGCGGGTCGCTCTACCCTCGTGTGATCGCCATGGCTACGCGCTCTGCGGGCGCCGAACTTGGCGTGGCCTTCGACGGAGACGCCGATCGCGCCGTTTTTGCCACCGCCACGGGACGCGAGGCTGACGGCGATCACGTGCTCTACGCGGCCTCGCAGTTTCTTGAAGAGCGCGGCGAGCTCAAGGGAGGCGCGGTGGTCGGAACTTTGATGACCAACTTCGCCCTGGAGCGCGCGCTCAGAGCCCGCGGTCTTGCTCTGAAGCGCACCCCGGTCGGCGACCGCTACGTGCTCGAGGAAATGCAGCGCTCGGGCATCAACCTGGGCGGCGAGCCATCCGGGCACATCATCTTCGGCGATCTTTCGCCGGCCGGCGACGGCTTGTTGACGCTTCTGGAAGTGCTGCGCATTCTCGCCGCGACCGGGCGCACCCTCGAGGAGTTGCTGCAGGGCTACGAGCCGCTGCCCCAACTCATCCTTAACGTGCGCGTGCGCAGCAAGCCGCCGCTCGAGTCGGTGGCGGCGGTGGCCGAGGCCATGGCATGCTGCCGCCGCGAAATCGACGGCAACGGACGGCTGGTCGTACGTTATTCGGGCACCGAGCCGCTGGCCCGCGTCATGGTCGAGGCGGAAGAAGCCCGGGCCGTGCGCCGGCACGCGGAAGCGATCGCGGGCGCCATCGAATCCGCCATCGGAGCCGGCTCCGACGCTCGACCGGAGCGGACCATCACCGGGGACTGAGAGCACGATCATGTCAGGCTTTGCACCCATGGGCTTGCTCGCGCTGCTGCTGACCGCACAGGGCGCGTTACAGCATCGGGGCGCCGCGCGCCCTTCGCCCAAAGCGGAGGCTTCCAATCCGTCCGCAATAGTTCCCGCGGGCGCCATCATTCCCCTCGAACTCAAAAGCACCGTGAATTCGCGCACGGCCTACGTGGAACAGGCGTTCTACGCGGAAACCATTTTTCCCGTGGTCGTCGGCGAACACATTTTGATTCCCGCTCATAGTTATGTGCGCGGCGAGGTTACGGAGGTGATCCGGCCGGGCCGCGTGTCCGGCAAGGCCAAGCTGGGACTGCGCTGCGACCTGATCATCCTGCCGGACGGCACGACCCGGCCGCTCACGGCTCGCGTCGCCTCGCTCGGAGGCTCTCGGATCGAGCCAGCGGCCACGGACAAGGAATCGAGCGCAGGCTCGGCCACAGCGAGCGACAGCAGCCTGGTGGACGCCTCCAACCTCAACCAGCCGAGCGCCATTGTCGACGCCGGCGGTGTGCTCGATCCGTCGATCTCGGGAGCCGCCGAAGGCATGGGCGGCTTGATCGTGACCCTTGCCACTCGCGGACGCACCATTATCCTGCGGCCCGGCACCACCTTTGAGTTGCAACTGTCACAGCCGCTCGACCTCAAGCGCGACGCGATCTCCAATACCTCGAAGCCCGCACCATGACCGGAACAGGCGTCGGGCTGTGTTAAGATAATCCAGACGGGTCAAGAGTCCAGGCGTAAGCTGCCCGTCCGTCAACTCAGTCGGGGCGTAGCGTAGCCTGGTAGCGCGCTTGGTTCGGGACCAAGAGGTCCCCAGTTCAAATCTGGGCGCCCCGACCATCCAGCCTTTTCGGTTTCATTGAATTAGCACCTTCCCACGATCAACGTCTCCGGCCAAAGTGGGAACATTTGGGAACAAAATCGTCGCCATTTGCTCCACAGCGCGTCTTTGTGCGTCAGCGAGCGGATGCGTGTAGATCATCGTGGTCTCCGCGCTGGCGTGCCCCAGGAGATATTGCAGGACGGGCAGAGGAACGCCACTGTTCCCACCGTAGGTCGAAAACGTGTGACGCAGGCTGTGCCAGCCAAAACGAGCTATTCCGAGTCCATCGCAAAGAGGCCATACCTCGCGTCGGAGCAGGTTCCGCTCATACTGAGCCGTCCCTGCTTCGCTCGGAAACAGCCAATCGGAACCATTGGGCCGAACCTCGATCCAGCGTTGCAGAACCGACAACAGAACTGATGCTATCGGCACCCAACGCTCGCCAGCCGGTGTCTTTGGCGTATTTTGGATGTGGCCGCGGTAGATGTTACGTTGGACGATGAAAAATCGGTTCTCCAGGTCAAGATCGCTCAACTTGAGCCCCAGGATTTCACCGATCCGCAGGCCGGGAAGCAGCCCGAGCGTAAGAACCGCCCGAAGCTCGTCATCCGCAGCCTGCGAGAGATCAGAGATTTCCTTGAGCGTGAGCACCCGAGCCTGGCGACGTTTCTCCATCGGCGGCAAGTCCAGGTTCCGCGCCGGATTCTTTGCGATCAATTCTCGCGACACCGCGACGCCGAACACCTTACTTAGCAAATTGCGAAGATGGCGGAGTGTCTTGGGCGCGTAATTCTCCCGCTGCTTCAGATTCACGAAATCCTGAACGTCCGGGCGGGAGAGGTCGCAAAGGCGATGGCTTCCGAAGAAAGGCAGCAGGTGCTTGTCTGCCAGATAACCGTACACCTGCCGGGTTGAGAATTTGCGCTTGTCCAGAACCTCCGACACGAAGTAACCATGCCAGAAGTCGGCAAACGTTAGACATGACTGAGGGTGTCGATGTCCGCTGTTGATGTCCCGCAAGAGTGTGTCGGCTTCCCTCCTCGCTTCTTTCTTGCTAGCTAATTGACCAAGCACCACCGAGCGGTGCAGCCGTTCGATTGACCCGTGCGGATTTCGAATGTCCTCTCGGTAACGCAACACCCAGTTTTTACCTCGCTTGAAAACAGAGCCGCTTTGGTAACGGCGTCGAGCCATACGATTCTCCTTTCTCTCGTTGGCTCGTCCGCTTTTCCCTACGTCGCCTGCTAGTGTAGCGCGTGCGCCGTCCAAAGCCTATCCCCTCTGCCTTTGCACCCACCTCAAGACGTCTATCTCACTGAATCTCCAATATTTACCAAGTCTAAACCCAGGTATGCGATCTTGGGCGCGGCGCCTCGTGTGGCCGTAGACCCACGACGGCTGTACATGGAGCAAGTCGGCCACCTGCTCGACTGTCAACAGTCTGGTCCTGTCGAGCGTTTCGTTCTGCAGTTTGGCAGCCGTGTCGCGAGAGGTCCGCGGCCCTGCCTGGGGTCCACCATCCCTGTGACGGGGCACTGCGAGCGTTTGATCCTGCGCATTGATTTCCATGCGGTCGAACCTCGTCCCTCGCTGCATTCCAGGCGGCGATAAACATAATCGTGCGTAGGAGGGGTTTTTTGGTCAAATTTCCTCGATCTTGGCCCATAACTGGCCTGGTGCTGGCTGGGTGCCGATGTGCAAGGTGCTGCGATATTGTTCACCGTCGATCGTCTGGGACGGCCGGTTCGGTGGACGGTAGTAGGTTGATTGGATAGCGTTTGTGGCCGTCACTCTTGTGCAGCCGCAGGTCGCTTCGCTCCCTTAAGGCTGCCGCCCTTGGCTGTGGTCAAGCCAGGGGGGACTGCCCGGAATCTCGGTCACAAGCTTTTCGGGCAGTGCAATTTTCTCGCGTTAGCACCGAGCGGTTTGGGTGAGAACAAGAGCGCTACCAGCCTGAAAGCTTCTGTGAAACAAGCTCTTTGGCCAGAAGCCATGACCGAGGAAGGTTGAAGTCCCAGAGGTCCAGGCTCACAGATCCCGGCGCGCAGCAGGCCGTCAGGCAGTGACGGGAATATCTCTCCGAAGCCGAGGCGAACCGAGCCCTAAACCAGGACTAGTTTCTGCCCATCAGGAAATCTCAAAAAAGAAGGAGGATCTGTGTTTGTTGAACTGATGCCAATGCTCGCAGGACGTACAGTGATGATCACTGTGGCCCGCGAGGACGACAAAACGCTCCGGGTCAACGTCATCCTGTCAGAAAAGTTCAGTCGTCGATTGTTCTTGTAAATGCTTGCCACTGCGTGGATTATCTTCACGGCGCCGTTTCATATTGGAGTGTCGATACAGATCAGCATCATTTCGTCTCTGTGCTGACGCCGACGGCGCGAGCGGCAGAGCGTGATGCTGGTCTGGCGGCAGGAGCGCGGTCGTGGCGAGCACGTACCAACTGGTCGCGGTTAGCGGCCTCGGATGCCGGTATCATGTGGTGCGGCCGGACGGATTCCCAGATGTCCCGCTCACGCTGTTTGCCAACGAGCAACTGAAATCACTGTCGCCTTCCACGGTGCCTCTCTACGTCCGCGAAATTCTCGAGCTCTTGAACTGGGCACGCAGGGATGCAGTCGTGAGCAAGGAAGGTTGGAATCTGACGGGACCGCCGACGGCTGTGCGCAACCTGATTCGCGAGTACCTGTGTGTCGGCGCGAAGTGCAAGCTGACAACGCGGCCGGATACGCTCGGCCTGAAGGTCACGTATGTAAAGCAAACGGACGAGACGAGAATCAATGTCCGCATCCTGCTGGCCGCATTAAGGCGTCTGTTTGAACTCTTAGTGGCAAAGGGCATGTATGGATTTCCGAACCCCCTGCTCCATGGGGAGGCAGCAAGGCTGGGTTCTTCGATCCGGGAGAGCTATCGCCAAGCGGTCCGATCCCTGGAAGGGCGCGAACCCATGCCGGTCTGCAGCGGGGTGGATCCTCCGTCGGGCATCAGACTGTCCGAGAACTACTTTCGGTGCGTCGAGCAGGAGTGGCGGCCAAGAAGCGTTGATGATCCCGATTTCCCAAACCTGATCTATGCTGCCGGCAAGTCTTACGGGTGGAAGCTACGCGAACTTTGCATTGCAAGGACCTTGTTTGAGGCGGGCGCGCGAATATCTGAAATCACCGGTCTCAGCGTGCTGGATTGGGCATACAGCCAGTTCATGAATCGATTGACCGCCAAGAACAAGGGCAGCTTCGGCGTGCGGACGAAGGTTCTCATTGTTTCGCAGCCCACCGCCAAGCTGTATCGGAAATATTTCAATGATGATGTCGAAGGCCGGCGGGCCCACGATCGCACGCGTCCGACGTTGGCCGTGATGACCGAAGCGATGAGCCAGGATCCGCAGGCGCTCGCAAAGATTCCCCTCTTCCTAACGCGCCGTGGAACCCCACTAAGCGCCCGTGTGTTCCGTGAGTGCCATTGGAAGCCTGCCCTTCGTCAAGCTGGCCTCGACGCCGACCCACATACCGCGCGGCACTGGTTCGTAACCAACGCGTTGCGGAACATCGAGGCGACTGCCAGGGACGCGGCAGAGTTGTCGAGGCGCAAGGAAGAACTGATCCAGTACATGAAGTGGAGCACCGGCGAGCGGACCCTCAAGGTCTATGAGCACCTCCGACGGGACTTCCGATTCTCGGAGCAGTTGGCAGGGATTCATAAAACAATGCAAGGGCGAGAGCGGGCGTTTGCCACGAGACCTGGGAAGCCGGTATCCGGCGAGCCTCCCGCCGGGCAGGAAACGGTAGGCACGAGCCCAGAACTTGCGTACTTGTTGGGTGAAGATGAAGGCGATTGACGAGATAGCAGAAAAGATCAAGGCGGAGCTCGGGCCGAAGTTGCGGATGCGCAACGAGGTGCCGATTGCACTGCTAGCCCCTTTATGCGATGCGGTTTATGCGGCAGGCATGAACCCCACGCAGGAAAGACTGCAGCGCTACTTGCCAGTCACTTATCCGAGCGCACTGGGGCCGGGCATTTACGCGTGGCGCACGGAGAAGGGTTTCTGCCTATCCAGGGGACCTTTGATCAAGAAGGCAGTGGCGACGCCCGCCGATCTAGCGAAAGCGGTTGCGGAGCCGATCGCCACGGCGCCACAGACGTGCCTGGACCCGCGCAACGACGGGCGCTGGGCGCCGCCGCCTTCGAAGATTCTTTCGTATCTCATCGACATTGAGAATGCGTCTCTGCGCAACACGATAGCACTGTTCGCACTCATCCGGGCAACCGATCCGGCGAGATCGCAGCGCGATCTCTACTATGTGGTGGTTGAGTTGACGCGCAGGGTTGCCCTTCTGATGGACGAACAGTCGATCGAGGATGTGAGGACTATCAACCCCGACGACTTGACTTATCAAGTGCTTCAAGGTCAGGCCGGGAAGGCGCTGACGGATTACCAGCGAACGACGGTGAGCAAGACATGGTTCCGCTTGCGGAACACCTTTGAGGGATACGCGGAGCGATTGTCTTCGGCAGAAGCGGATCGCATGTCCGCATTTTTTGTTCAGAGGATCACACGCCGATCCCGGCCAGCGACGGAGTTCTCCTTGGCAACCTACACGAGGAAGCAGCAGGACCGCGTCAAGGCCAAAGTTGACGCGGTTCATGCTCATTTGCAGAGGCTTCGCTTTCTTAGCGCTGCGCGGCTGAACCAAGTGCGGCGACTCTACGAAGCTGCGGAAGCTGCCGTTGCAAAGGTCACCACCAGCGGACAGCAGCTTCCCTATGAATTCAGCTACGAGGAGACCGTCTTCACGGAGAGGGGGCGCACGCTGCGGCAGCGCGTTCGGCTGCGGCTTTGGGATTTTGTGGCAGCCTACGACCGGAGTGTGGTTTTGGGTCTCAGGCCCTCAGAGTCCACCAGGGGCAAGCGTCGTCGGAAGGAGGGTTCGTTTTCGCCCGAGAAAAACTACTTTCAGGTTGAATACCTTGGAACGGAATGTCTGGACGGGAAGACGATGCCAATTCCGTTTTGGTTCTTGGAGATGTTTCGAGAATACGTGTTCCGCGGAGCCCAAGACGCTGACCTGGTTGGCCGTCGCGAAGCGTTCTGTCGTCGATGGGGATATGGAATCAAAAAGGCCTGGCAGGTGGGCCGCGGAATGTTCTCCTGGCGAGTAAGTCACAACGATCCCTGGATTCACCTCAGGCATCACGGCTATGGAGTGTTCTTACCCTTTGAGGGCCTGTGCACGTCAACCCTACTGGCCCACTTGATCGTACGCCTCCAGTTGATCACAGGGGCTCGTCTCGGCGAAGTACAACAGGTCGCGCAGAACCGCGATTGCATCAAGGAGCTCGTCAATGTGGGTCCTAAAGCAACGACACGATGGCTACTCCGGATGGTTCCGAAGGGAAGAAGTGCCCGCGAGAACTTCTATATCGATGAGGACACCAAGAATCACCTCCTGGAAGTCGTACGCTTTCTGCGTGCCAAGGGCAAGTCGAAGCTCTTGCCGATCGTCGCTTTCGAGGACAAAAATCGGGCACCTGACCGGTACATTCTTCAATGGAGTGGACAGATACTCAGGCAGGCCTACATGAATACCTTGATCAGATTTCTGCTCCACGGTCTGGTACTCGACGCCACGGATGGGAAGCCTGTTCATATCACGTCGCACCTGCTTCGGCACGCCTTTGCCACTGAACTGGCGGAGTTGAGGGTATCGCCGGACCTGATTGCCGAGATCTTGCACCAGCGAGACGTACGGGTGACGAAGTATTATTCCCGGCCGACGACGACGCAAATTATGAAGGCCGCCGAGTTGGTTTTCGTAGACCGGATCGACATCGCGGCCGAAAGCATTCGAGATCCGGCAGGACTGGGCCGGCTACTGAAAGATGCTGAAGGGAAGGTTGGCGCGTTATCAGAGGTGCTGGGCGGAACCTGCGTGGTCGGAAACATGTGTCCGGCAAAGTTCGCCTGCATCGGCTGCGTAGGGAACGTTCCAGACCCGGCGAAACGCTATCAGGTGGAACGTAAGCGAGCGTGGGCCGACGAGCAGAGGCGCTGGGCCGCCAGGAACGGCATGCTTGCCGAGGAGCGCCAGATGAAACAACTGATGCAGGACTGCGACATCGCTCTTGTGGAAATGGATTTGATCCAGAAGGCACGAAGCGATGGTTCGCAACTGGTGAAGATAAGGCCGCTGGGCGCCGAGGGCAGACCATGACGACCGGAGCGAAGGGGAACCCAGCCTGGCTGGAGCCACTGTGGGAGCGGAAGAGGAATGAGACTGCCGATCGTGTCCGCGCGGCGGTGGCCAAGCTTTGCGAGAGCAGAAGCCCGGTCACGGTTGCCAGTATTTGCGCGACGGTCAAGTCCCTCTACGGTGTTTCGATCTCGTCCAATACGATCAAGCGGAACCAGATTGCCCACGAAACTTACAAACTCCATTGCGGAACCCGGGCATCCTCCGTTTTGCCAGAGGCAATGCTCAAACGGATCTCGGACAGCGTTCCCGAAGGCGATAAGCGGAGCTTCTGGTCGAAGGTGGCACGATTACGGCGCGAGCCAAAGGACCGCTTGATCGCGCGGCTGATCGATGCTGAAAAGGCGCTTCAAGAGGATAAGGCCACGGCGAATGCTCTTCGCGAAGAGGTCTTTCAGCTCAGCTTACGGGAGATGACCCGTGGTGGCCGCAGCTTAGGAACGGAAGCCAAGCCTTAACAGAGGAGAAGAAGATGTTTGCAGAGTTAATGCCGCTACTCGCGGGCCGGATGGTGTGCATCATGGCGTCGCGAATCGATAATGCGACCATTCGAGTCATTGTGCTGCCGAAACTCACGAAAGAGGGTGAGAACCCGGCGCTCGCCATTCCATTATGCTTCACCGGAACTCCGCAGGAGCTGGACGCCGAATTCAGCGAGCAACTGGCGACGTACGTGGGCAGTCATGTGGCGCTCGAGAGCACGCTGGCGGAAGCAACTGCACAAATAGAAGCAGCAGCGAAGGTGGCGCAAGAGGAGGCAAAACGAAAGGTGAGACCGAAAGCCAGCGCCGAAGCCGAGAAGCCGGTTGGAGCCCCCGCTGCGCCGATGGCGCCGTCACCCGCCCCGATTCCTTCGACGAAGAGCCTGTTCGATCCCGTGTCCAGTGCTACTGACGACAGTCCTGCAACAGCGAAAGCGTAGGCGAACAATGTCGCTGCCAGCGAAAACTAGCGCGGACAGGCCGGGGGCCAAACTGAAACACCCTGCTGGCTGGTTCGCCGCCGGACGGGAGGTATCGCGCGCGCTCCTGTTGCTCTCGGACGGGGCGTTCAAGCTCTACATTCACCTCTGCCTCACGGCGGACCGTTCGACCGGCCAATACAAGGGCGATCATGCCGACCTGGTGAAGGCGTTGGATAAGAGCCGGCGGTCCGTGATGGTTTACCTCGAAGAACTGCGGCGCCAGGGAGTCTGCAAAACACAGCCGGCCAGGAATCAGCACGGTCAGGGTCAGATCGAGATCTGCGACGCCTTTTGGCCTTACGAAAGACGACCACCGCAGCAGAAACCGCAAAGCTTGGCAGACTACACCGGACACATCCGCCGTCTGCTGGCGGGCCGGGCCTGTGTGAAGATCTCGTTTAGCCCGGCGGACGAGAAACTGACGGCGGCGTTCTTTCAGCGGCAAGTGCCGATTGAGGTCGTCGAGTACGGCATTCTATTGGGGTGCACGCGGAAGTACATGGCCCTCCTTACCACTCCGAGTTGTGGATTGATCGTAAGCCTGAGCTATTTTCAGAACGCGATTGAAGAGGCCGGCACATCGAAAGTCGGCAGCGATTATTGGCGGTACCTGCGCCATCGCATCGATGGCCTTGAGAAAGAATGGCTTCAGAAGGCGAGCCTCAACCGATGACGCACGGCCCGGGGGGAGCGGGCTCTCGGCCTGCGTATGCCCATGCAACTTCTGCACAGGCTGCGGCAGCCACCATATCCGCAATATATACGACTACGCCTCAAATACTTAGCCTTATTCTGCTTGTTGTCAGCCCTACTTTCCGCGAAATGGCTAAAACCAAAAAGGCAAAAGACGACGAGAACCCGGCGCTGGCTACACCGTTGAGCTACGCCGGCACACCGGAAGAACTTGATGCCGAGCTAGGTAAGCACCTGGCCAGCTACGTCGAGTGTCACACCCAACTCGGCAGCACCCTAAGCCAAGCCAAAGCCGAAATGGAAGCTGCAGCCAAGGCTGCCCAGGAAGAGGCTCGCAAGAAGGCCGCTGAGCGAGGCAAGAAAGCAACAGACAAGCCGGCTGCTTACACTGACTCGGCGCCGGCAACGCCACCGGCGCCTCCGCCGGCCGCGACCATGACCTTGTTCGGAGGCACGCAGCCCGCGGCTTCGGCTTCCGGCGAGCACAGTCCGACGGTGACGGCAGCAGCAGGAGGTGAAAGAACATGCAAACTGGCGTTGTAACCAGGGAGTTCAGTTTCAACGGCGTAAAGCTCCCCGACCCTGACCCAAAGCTCAGCCCGGAGCAGGTCCGGTCAGTGCTGGCAACAATGTACCCGGACATTGCCACCGCCTCAATCACTGGACCGGAAGCGGTCGGCGACAAGCTCCGCTACAACTTCGTTCGCGCCATTGGCGCCAAGGGGTGACTTCCCATGAGCCTGAGGCGCAGAAAGGAGGCGGCAAAACAGGCGGTCCTCGGCGAGCTAGAGCTGTTAGCCGGGGACCGCCATCCTCGAAACCAGACTCTGATCGCGAGGTTCGCTCGATGCACCGAATATCAAAATGCGATACGCCTTCTGACCGAGGCGCTGGGGGCGACAGGGCATTGTCAAAAGGGATCACCCCTGTCGCCGCCGCCCGGTTGGCTTCCGCCGCTGACCTGATGGGAGCGGGAGATCAACTGTCGATTCCACGTCTCGAAGGGGTACCGCTGGAGCATCTTTACTCTGCTGGCGACTCGGCTTTGATCGCGCTGGCGCGCACGCTGGTGGAACTCGACCTCGCGGCCCCAGAGGATTGGGAGTCGGCCCATCGCGATCACGGAGCGTACGTGCTCAGGACGATCGAACGGTGGATCGCCGCCCACGGAGGCGCCGCCATTCGACGGCGCTTTGACCTCTACGCCACGCTCGGCAGTGATCTGGACGAGTATTCCGACGAGAACCAAGAGAACCCTGACGGAACGGAATTGCACCTAACGGTCGATCCCGACCACTGCGGTTTCGTGGTTCTCGGCCCAACCCTGGAGTTGCTCGAGAAAGCTCATCCGCGCCTGCCGGCGAGCTTTTACAGCCTGTTCGTGCGCGCCCTGAATTCCTGGGTCCGCGTATACGACTACACGGATGCTGAGGACCGGGTGACCATGCTCAAAGATTGGGTCCAGGGCGAAGCCGATGAGGACCAGTACGAGATTCCGGACGTCGCGGGATGTGTTCCGGCTTGCATCAAGGAGCGGCCGCTATGCCGCCGAGAACTGCGTGAGGTGCGGGCGCAACTCAGAAAAACGCAGGCGGGGCTTCTGGTGGACGCGGTTTTCGATCTCGCGCGCATCTCTGGGCACGCGAAGCGGCCGGAATTGACAGACCGGATGCGCGAGGAGTTGTGTGATACGAACCCTCCCTTGCCAAGCCTGCTGGCGGTGTTTGCGGAGGGCGACGCGGTTGAAGGCTGCTTCGATGAAGAAGGACAAACAATGATGGAAGTGACGCCGGAACCTAGCGTGATCCTTCCGTTCAATGCCCACCAGCCGGAGAGCGTTCGACGGGCATTTCGGATCTTCGGGGTGATCTGCAACACGCTGGCAGCCGCCAGTCACGTCATCGACCTGATGCCGGGCACTGAGCGCTGGGTCATTCAGTCTTGAGGAGGAATCGATGGAAGCACAGATTAGGATCGGTTCCCGGCGGTCATTCACGCTTAAGCAGGCAGTGCTGATTTACCGGGACAGCTCGGCAGCGTTTGCCACGCTTCATGAAGTGCAAGGGGATAAGAATCAGGCACCGTATCTGGGACCCGGACAGCCGCTTACCACTGGTTTTCTGCGAACCCTTGCGCGAGGCTTAGGGTCGAGAATCACGCCTGAGATCTTGCCCGAGAACATGCTTGTCCGGACGGCGGATTCGATCGTTTGGTGGAGCTCGGCACAGCGCCAGGTGATGTTTTTCGGCGGCGGCACGGACGAGGCGGCCAAGCTGAACGGCCGCATGTACCCGCATCCGCCGCTGCTCTTTAAGGTCTGCCGGCACGAACTGTTTGTGCGGGCCCTGGAGCACGACGTGAGGCCCAATGCGAATACGCCGCTCAAGACCGCGCCTTACTGGAACACTGAAGGTTCGCGCGGCCTGGTGTGCGCCGGTACGATGCGGATACCGCAGGAGGTCACGGCCGACAGCATCTCGGAGTGGGAGACTGCCTTCTTTTCCAGTTCCTTTACCCATCCCTCCGGGGCTGTGCGGCTGACCACTCACCCCCAGGGATTCGCAGGCCTGTGGTTGAGCCTGGCGGACTGCGAAGATCGTTTTCCGACTGAGCTTTTGACAGACGCGAGACAGACGCTGCGGCAGTTTGTTGACAGTGGCGAGGAGCAGTGAACCATGGAGACTCACACGATTCACAGCGAACTGCTCCGTCGTCGGGTGCGGGTCCTAGTTGTGGGCTGTGGCGGCACCGGCAGCGCCGTCGCGGCCGGGCTTCCCTACCTCCACCAAGCCATGATCGCGAGCGGCCATCCCGGAGGCCTGCAGGTAACGCTGATGGATGGCGACACGATTTCGCCTACCAACTGTGTGCGCCAGGCGTTCAGTCGCTCAGAAATCGGGTTGCTTAAGGCGGTGGTGCTGGTGAATCGCCTCAACGTCTTCTGGGGCGTTGACTGGGAGGCCGTCGCGGCCCACCTGGGGCCACAGGACAAAATTGACCGCGCCGATATCGTGATCGGCTGTGTGGACACCCGAGCCGCTCGAGCGGTGCTACGGGACGCGACGGTGGGCAACAGCGAGGCAGATTATTGGCTCGATCTCGGCAACAACGCGGACAGCGGGCAGTTCATTCTCGGGGAACCGTTGAATCGGGTGAACCGGCGAAAGAGGACTCGCTTGCGCTGCGTCGCCGAGTTATACCCTTCCATTGTGGACTCGCAGTTGGATGATGACGGCCAACCCAGTTGCAGCGCGGCGGAGGCGTTGGAACGCCAAGAACCGTATGTGAACCAGATCCTGGCGCAACATGCGCTGGCTTTGCTCGGACGATTGTTTCGGTACGGCACCGTTTCGTACCATGGCGGATTCGTGAGCCTGGACAGCGGCATTTGTGCGCCCATGAGAATTGAGCCGAAGACCTGGAAACGCATAACGCGGGCAAAACGATAGCCGGGGCGCGCAGCAGGTGCATCACCGGGACAAAACTAGGGGCTCCGCGATCTCCGAATGGTGGGTGAGGCCGTATGGTCAGTGCAACGGGTAGCCCGTTATATGACCAAGTGGATTTGGCGCGGTCGCTGCAGGATTCGTAAACGCTGGATGACATGGGAGGGGTTATTCTGCGTTGCGGTCGCGGGACTCGCTGAAAGAGGCGGTCCAAGCACGGTCGACCCGGTTCCAGACCTTGGAAACTGCTGCCCGAGAAATCCGGACTTGGAGGCGGCTTGGTCCATATTGCGCGAACAAAAGCGGTATGGCACACTCTGCGGAGCGCTCTCATAAGCCGCGAGTTGCAACCGAGGCGATAAGGCTAACTCGCGCAAAGCATGGGGCTATGAGGAAGAGAAAGACGCTTCCCGATGACTTCTGTGCGGCCGTTGCCAAGCTGCACGTTAACGGGTGGTCTAAGGACCGGATAGTGCGGGAATTTATTACCGGTCGCAGCAAACACGATGTGCCGGCGGCATTGAAACGAGCTGCGGAGTTGGGCTTCCTGACAAGGCCGGAACTCGTGCCCGCCGCCTGCGCCGCAAAGGGCATCTCCCCCGAACAGATCGATGCTGTGATCCTTGGTGGCAACCTGAGCGCCGGCCTACGGGCCCACTCCTCGTCGCTGCGTGCAATCCATGTGTTTTACCCCAGTGCCCCAGACGTAAGAGCCAATTTTGACCGTCGACTCGGTGATTTTGCCCCGTTCGCAGCCCGACAGGTCGTGGACATCATGACTCGTTTTGCGAGCCGTTCGATCGGTGTGAGCTGGGGCCTCACCCCCCGAGTAATCATTGACGCGCTCGCCGAAGTCGACGGGGTCAGAGGCCGCGCTAGACGAAAAGTTTTTCCCATCACCGGGTTGCCGCTGCACGATTATTTCCCGAATCGCGTCGCCTCTGAAAGCGCGGCCAAACTTCACCATATAGTTAACGGGGCCGGCGCACCGTTCGACTTTTCGATCCCGTTGGTACCGGCACTCATTCCTGTTGGAGCAGAAGAGCTGTTTCAGCAGCTCTCCGAGGACTACTCGCCAGGATTCAAAGAGATATTCGGCTCCGGACCGATTGGCAATCGATCCGGCGGCCTAATAGACAGTGTGGATATGATCCTCACATCGGTCTCATCGGACAACGCACTCGGGCAGTTGCTCGCGGTCGACGCCATCCACTGGGCAAAGATCGGAAACTACGCTGACTTGCAAAGACGCGTCGCCGGCGATATTGGCGGTGTTCTTCTCCGGAAGAAACGTCAGAGCGATCAGTTGCTAGATGAGTTCGCTCGTCACTGGACAGGTATTACACGCTTTCAGCTAGAACGGTGCGCGAGGCGCGCGCAGGGCAAGAATCATCCATCTGCCGGCGTATGTGTGGTCGCGATCGACGAGAACAAGGCGGCTGTTGTGCTCAAGTGCTTGCTGACTTCTCATGAGAGCGCACACGACGCCCGCCACACTGGTCTGATCTCCCACTTGATCTGCGACTATTCTTTAGCCGTGAGGCTACTGCAGCTTGCGAAAGGTGCCGGTGCTTTTTCGCAGCCGCCAACGACATAGCACCGTGGAACTCTCCCGCGAACAACGGCACGTTTCCTGTGAAGTCGATCACTGATTCCGATTCGATCCCGGCCATCGATCCGGAGTCAAACTGGTCATTTTCTGAGCGAAGCGAGTTTGGGCGCAGTTGGGCCTCTTCAAGTGGCGGCGATCACTTAATTGGAATTGTTTTTGGTCCCATGTCATCTCCACTCTCCCTTTTCGTATCGACTCGCCGCCTTTGCCTCCGGCTCTTTCCGCGCGCAGCGACGGCCACGCGTCCTTGCCGACTACGGAACGGTGGCCGACTCACTCTGGAGTCGCGACCCGGATTGTTCGGAGCTCTGCCTGATTGACTCCTGAACTGTGACGGACTTCCCCCACAATCCGCCACTTGCGGGAAATTTCCCCGATTGCCGGTCTTTTCTTGATTAGCGCTGCTGAGGCTGGTAGCCTCCCTTCGTGGTTGCATGTCAACAATTGGTCGGCGCAACGCCGGTCAGTGGTGGAGGTGAATGATGGACGATGGGTTCTATAAGCGCATTCGCGAGCAGTTCGCGCAAGCGCACTTTGCGATGCTCCGGTGGGAAACGGAACAGACACCGTGCACGGGTATTACCGCAGTGTCAAAACAGGAACGTCGTCATTTCAAGAGAGGGATCACAATAGCGCCCTGGTGTGGAGAACTGAGGCGAAACGGTCCTGCGGATGACCCTCTTCAAAATGGTCGCGTGCGCAGGACAGGGTGGATTTTTAACGCTGGTAGCAAGCGTTGCGAAGTTCTCGCCACGACAGACGAACTTTCGCCGATCTTGTTTCTTGACATAGACGGCCGGTTTCGTGGGAAGGAGACTCCTTACGACGTTCCTCCAGAGCCTCCCGAAGGCGATCGCGTCGCCACCCTGAAACGGGACACTTTGTATTTCGGACTGGGGGTCGAAAAGATGCTCACTGAGGCTGGGTCGCCGAATCTATTTGTTTGGGGCGCGGACTGGGAGTCAGTGCCAGCCATCGCCAGAGTCCGCGACCGCCATTTGGTGGCACTCACGCTACACAACACCTTCGATGAATGCCTCGGGCCACAGGCTCGCGCGTTCCCCGAGTATACCACCTTGTGCAGCCGCAGACTGGGTAGCTCTCAAACGCAAACTGCCCTTGAAATCGGTCTCGAAATAGCTGACGTCGTGACGACTGTCAATCGCGGCTTCGCCAGGGGGATGCGCACGGAGCCGCTGCAGCGAAACATCATGATCCGGGATCTCCCCGCGCGCTTGCTTGATCGTGTCGTTGGGATCGATAACGCGGCATTCAGCGTGCTTGGCGAGGAGCTTGTTCGGCTCAAGGGTCAGTTTGAAAGCGACTTTTCCGGCGGCTGCGTGGCTTTGTTCGATCTCAAATCGTTGGCTCGCGCGCAGCTGCTCAAAGACCATGGCTTGGATGCTCGCGATCGCGTCGTGGTGGTGAGCATGGGTCGGCGGGCTGCTCAAAAGCAGCATGACGTTTTGGTCGAGAGCGTTCGGGAAATCCTGCGGCGCGATCCGTCATTTCCCATCCTCGTTGTGTTCGCCACGACCTACGATGACGGGGGGCAGCCAAGACTTGATAGGATGCGGGCGTTGGTCAACGAGTTTGGGACCAACGTGGTCTGCCTTGATGGTCGCCTCCCATACTATCGAGAACTGATGGCGGCAGCCGACTTTAATTGCATGCCTTCGCTCTACGAGCCCCATGGCGGCGCCTTCGAGGGAACGGTCATTCCGATCGCTCGCGCCGTCGATGGGTTGGCCGAGCAGATCTGCCCTCTTGACCCGTCGGATTGCGTTCGAGCGATATCGGGCGTGTGGCACACCGATGCCGAAACACCCACGGGTTTTCTTTTTCGCGAGTCTCCGACCTGCTCAAGATCGACAGCCGACGACCTCAGGGGCTTACTCAGCGAATCCCCGTCTCCTGCTAACGACGTTTTTGTGGGGATGAGGGACGCTCTCGTGAGGGTGTTGCGCCAAGCGGTTCTGTTGCGCCAGAGTCAACCCGAATCATTCGCGCGCTTAGTATATGCGGTTTTGGAGAAGCAACAAGAATCGAGTTGGCTGGCCAATCTGGGTGGCATGATGGCACTAATAGAACAAGCGCGCATTCGGAGGGAGGCTGGCACCTCAATTGCTGTTGCCGCAAGTGCGTGGGGTGGCTGAATCGGTATACTGAAGGCGATCGGGTAGGCACGAAGATTCGCAATCTAACACTCCTGTGCACTAACGAATGCGGAAGTGGTGAATCCTCTTGGACTGATCCGCCTAACGTTTAACCCAAGGTGCCTTTGGTATGCCTGGGAAGAGGCCGGATCGGCAATCGACTCAAGTGGTTCGAGCGGCTTCTGCTCCGAACGTGATAACATCGTCCCTATCATCGGATCGATACTGTTTATATACGCGGGTACGCGGAGGCACTAACAGGTGAAGGACGACTGCGCAGCCGTTCACACCGTCATCATTGGAGCGGGCGGGGCGGGACTCTCGGCGGCCTATCATCTGGCCGATTCCGACTGTCTTCTGTTAGAGCAGTCCAACTATGTTGGGGGGACCGCCACCACATGGGAGGTTGGTGGCTACCTATTCGATTCAGCTATTCACGTATTCTATACAAATGACTCGTACGTCAGAAGTCTCGTCACGCAACTCCTAAAAGGGAGGCTACTCCCAAGCACCAGAAAGGCCTTCATTCACTACCGGGATAGAGAAACTGAATACCCCCTACAGTCTAACCTCCGCGGGCAGCATCTATCGGTAATTGCAGATTGCCTGTTCTGGTTCATCCTCGAACGCTTTAAGCACTTGTGCGGGCTTCAGCGGGCCCCGAGTGATTTTGAGCAATGGACCCTCAACACATTCGGCCGTGGGTTCACCAAACACTTCGGCCGCCCGTTCAATCTCAAGAATTGGACCGTGCCGTTATCCGATATGTCTCATCGATGGGTGAGTCGTCGCGTCCCCGTCCCCTCGTTAAAAGAGGTTATCGTCGGCGCCCTCAAAGGAGCTGCTGCTCCATTCGGCCCGAATGCTCAGTTCCTGTATCCCGAATTCGGTGGGTATAAGACGATCTGTGACGCGCTTGCCGCGCAGCTACCGGCGGGCACCATGCACTTGTCGGCCAGAGTGACACGCGTTTGTCTCACCGACAAGACAGTAACAGTCGAAGGTGGGTCCCCCAACTCGCGCAGACGCTGCGTTTACCGTTATGAGAACCTGGTGTCATCCATGCCTTTGCCGGCTCTCGTTTCAATCACTGACGAAGTGCCGCCGATCGTGCGAGAGGCGGCTCGTCAGTTGAAGTGGAACAAGATCTGCTTAGTTAGCCTGGGCATAAAGAGACCTCAGATCTCGGACAAGCATTGGATTCAGTTTCCCGAGCCACAGTTTCCATTCTATCGAGTATCCTTTCCATCGAATCTGTCTCCCACTGTCGCTCCTCCCGGGCGGAGTTCCGTGACGGCGGAAATCGCCATGAGTACGGACTCTCCAGTCGATGAGGCGGCTCTCTTCGACAAGACAAAGCGAGGGCTGCTTGATTGCGGGTTGTTGAGGGCTGACGATGTCATCGAGGTGCAGCGCATTGACGTGCTAGAGCCTGGATATGTAATCCCTACGCGCGATAAGGAGGAGATGGTCGAAGTTATTCAAGTATTTCTTCGTGGTCACGGAGTCTTCTCACTTGGCCGCTTTGGGGCTTGGGAGTACTTGAACATCGATCATGCCATCAAACAAGGGAAAGAAGCCGCCGATAGCATCAGGTTCTCACCCGAGGCGAAAAGGCACTGGCTTGATAGCATGATAGAACGTGTGGGAAGGGACTTCCAGCGCGCTCAGGCACGGGACGCGTGCCCGCCTCCAGGGAGTGATTCCGATGCGATCACACCCATAAGTCAAACCATCATCGCGCGGCTTCGCGACGTGTCTCCGTTGATCGCTGCTGGCGAGATAGAGCCGTTTGCAAACTTTCGTATTTCCCCCGATCGTCCTGATAGCGAGCGTACCCTCCGAGAGATTCGGCGACCAGTAAGAGCTGGAGTGCTGGCTGTCACCGGAAACCCCTTTCATTGGGGGCACGTAGACATTGCACTCAAGGCAATCCGTCTCTACCGGCTCGACACAGTTGTGTACATTTGCCAGGGACTTGGAGACTACAAGCCCGGGATGCTAGACAGGGAGGTCAGGCATGAGATGGTAAAGCGTGGTATTTCCGACTTCTATCCTCTTTTGCGCTACTCGCCTATTGGTTACGACAATTCTTTGCTCGGTGAATCGAACTTCTTTGAGTTTGCAGCACTCAATAGCCACCATGCAGTGAAGCTGCACTACGTGTTCGGCAGCGAGAAACTCGCAAGAATCATCGATGACTTCAATGATCTCGTTGACAGGTACAAATTCAAACTTACGGAAGCGCCGAATGCCGAAGTGGCGCTGGCCGTAGTTAACAGAGGCGCTGTCGATGGCAAGGCCAAGCAGCATCCTGCTTGCAGGATTCCTGTCTTGCAATTGGATGTCGAAAGGGACTTACCTCTGTCATCCTCGGCGCTGAGGCAGTCGGTTACTGCCGGAGCGTCTCCGGGCAGAGTGGTGGAATACCTGACGAGTCGCGGATTGTACGGACTGGGGCCACACAGCTGAGAGGCGCCCGTATGGGGTAGGACGGATGCCGACGTCAGGACAGGTTCCGGGCAACCGCCGGCGTGTGGGACTCAAGCGTTTTTTCGGGGAGTGTACTATGCCGTGGAATGACAAGCGGGAGGAGGTAACCAGGGAGCGACAGCAGCTCATTGTTGCGGCCGAGCAGAGCCTGCGGGCAGCAATGCAAGAAGTTCCTTTGTTTCGATCCTATTTAGATGCGGTATTTGAGAAATTCAGGCAGGGCAGGCTGAAAGGCAGCTCCGACAAGTGTAAGTTTCACCTTGTTCTATCTCGGACTGTCACCGGCACCCAGGAACACGAGGAATGGAGACCGGGTGGAACAGAAACGTGGAGTTCCGAGTACGGAGAGAGCCTAGTGCTCACTGCCGATCTTAAGCTGCTGATTAGCAACAGACTGCACGGCTGGGTGGGAGGCGCTTCAGATCCCTGGGAGGGCGATTGGGGACTATCACCTGGTCTGTCCTCTGATAAGGCATGGAAGAGCATGCATGAGGTGCTCCAAAGACTCGATCGGCCGACGGCGGCGCTGGAGTTTCTCGGCGAATTGCTAAGGGTCGAGCTCTGTCCGCGCGGCACCGCTAAGGATAACGAGAGAAATGCCAGCTCGTGCAGCCGTATGGCTCAAGAACTGAATGCCTTGAGACGTGAGACAGAAGAGTGCCACGAGAGAACACGCCAGCTGCAAGGACTCCTTGCGCTCGGTCACAACCTTAAGAGCGCCGTCAGCAGACAATGGTTCAAGCGTCCTTCGGTGAGGGCGGCACTCGCATTGTTTAGCGCAGAGACCCATCACCCTGATTAACGCCATAACGTTTACCGAAGCGCTCTTTCCCGGCGGTCGGAAGCCCGGCGAAGGCCCACGTGGCTGGTTTGTCGGCAACCCGTGGAATCTGGTTGTGTAATGCCATTTCTGATGGGTGCGCTTGGTTGGTGGGGCACACAGAGAGAAGCCAGTTTCGTGCGATGAGGCCCCCATCAGAGGTTGTCGCAGGTTCTGCACCAATGGGTCGCTTTCACTGTTTCATCCTGCCCAAAAGTAGTGCATTGGGGATTGTCTGACGCGGCTCGTCGTTCATGGGTGCGCGTCCAAGGCATATCCATCTCGGCTGCGCCCTTTCCAACAAAAGTCGATTGTCGGATCGGCTTGCCGTTCGTAGGCTGGAGTGCTTGAAGCCGGTTTCGCGTTGGGTCGATCTCCGTGGGCCACGCTCTGCGCGGGCCGGTGGCCTTCCGGCACCCAGTCCTTAATGCTACCTCTTACCCGTTTTCTCTCAGTCCCTGGGGCGTGATTCGACTCTGCAGTTCCACCGCGCGAGCCCTCCGGGTTCCGCTTGATGTGCTTGAGCAGGCCAATGTCTCAGATCCAGTGCAGGTGATCGTCGGACCGGCCGTCAAAGCGGCTCGCTGCGGCTATTCAATTCTTTGACCCAAGCGCGGGGATTAGCCCCATGCACGATCCGGCCGAGAAATCCGAGTTGCTCCGCCGCGTTGCCCCGATTCTGGCGGATGTCCTCCTTGGTCACCCGGACATAAACCGCAAGAAAGGCCTCCATGCTGGGCGGCTTCCCGAAAAGATAGGTTGCGTGTCCCAATTGGGGTGTCTCGACGACGATCACCCTGGCGAGGTCGAAGATGTACTCCTCGCGAAAAAGATAGAGACGCCGCGCCCGGCGGCAGAGTTGACGGTAGAAGAGGGGATCGTAGTCCGGCCGCCAGCTGATTTGAGCGATATCGAAGTCGCCGGGGATGTGGAGGTCCCAACAGAGCCGTCGCAGTTCCTCCCGTTCCACCGGCTCCCGCTCGATGCGAGCGCGAATACGTCCGAGGGCATCCGAGAACTGGCCGAAGCGGTGATACGCCTTTCGTGCCGTCTCCACCTGGTCAGCGATATCAGGGGGTAGCTTCACTTCGAGGCGGCTGGGAAGCGCGGTCTCCCACTTGAGCCGATGCCACTCGCCACCCCGGCGACGGTAATTGCCGCTTTCCACGAACGTGCCCCTGACCTCAATCTTGGCGCCGAGCAAATGCTTCCACTGGTTCCACGTAGCGTCCCAGACGACGGGCATCACTGACTGGTCGAGCCAGACTTCCAGCTTGCGGCGCGCGTCGCGGTAGATGGCGTGATCATGATGGAAGTCCACCGAACGTAGAGGTGCATGGAAACGCCGCTGCGCGCTCTCCGGAACGAAGGACACGATCCGCCTGACAAAGAACGTTCGACCATCACGAGAGTCACCCAACGCGACGACCGATCCAAAACCACCGTAGGGAAACAGTGCCGGCGCCAAAGGGTTCGACAACAGGTCATCGTAACAAGCCCGGAGTTCGGGACAGGCCAGGATGTTAAAGGCTCGCTCTGCGGCATAGAAGTCAGTCTTGGAAGCACCTTCGGCGCGGAGTTCCAGTTCGCGAAGTTTGAATGCAAGCCGTAGCTCGGCTGGAGAAGCGCCGGCGGGAACGCGCAGTATTTCGTATAAGGTGTTCTGTTTCTCCCAAGGCAGGCGCCGATCTGCAACGAAGAAGTGGTCGCGTAGCACGTCGCAGGGAAAATGAAGCGCCGAGATACCAAGACGCCCTTGCGAGACTTCGGCGCGAACGTAAGGCTGTTCACGCTTGTCGGTTTTCGGCTGGGCGGCGTAGCCGATTGGAGCCTGATATACGTCGCGATTCCGTGCGGAAGAAATGGGCTTGCCGATGTAGACCTCGGTGCCTGCGCCGTTCGAATCAAGAGAAAGCGGGAACCGGATGTCGTCGCCGGGCCGGATACGGGCGGCGAGAACGTTCGACACCAGGACGGGGCTGCCCTGGCTGAGCAGACAGGCGGTCTTTTCCCCTTCGGGTTTGATTTGAACGACTCGCGCCTGGCGCACGCTTGCCGCTGTTGCGGGTGGAACCTCGGTTCTGGCCGCCATAGCCATACTGCAGCTTAGGGGCCGCCGCGTGGGGCAGTCAAATCTGACCCCACCTTCCCATAAGTCCGGCACATGCAATGCAATAGCGTGCTGTGGCGCTTTACGCGCTTCATGAGCAACAGCACACAACGCCGCCGCGCGCGCGCGCGCGGGGCCCGCGGAGAAACGAGGCAAAGATGAGATTCCTCGGGAAAGCCAAAATGGGATTTTACCCGCTGCCGGTCGCCGAGGCCGAGCGGATTCGAGCCCTTCTGCGATTTCCGGACAACTCGTGTGCTGCGCTCGATCCGTGCGTCGGCGATGGTGTCGCCTTCGCAGCGGTGACGAGCGGTGCCCCAGTGCTTCGGTACGGCATCGAGCTGGATTCGTATCGTGCCGAACAGGCCCGCGAGAGGGTGCCAAACACGCTGCAGGGCAACGCGCTTGAGGCTCACTGTCCGGTTGAGAGCTGCTCGCTGCTTTATCTCAATCCGCCGTACGACCGCGAGCTAGGGTCCGGGCAGAATCAGCGCATGGAGCAGGTCTTCCTCAGCCACACCTATCGCTGGCTGAAGCCAGGCGGTGTTCTGACACTGGTCATTCCGCGAGACCGTCTGGTTGAGTGCAGCGCGGTTCTCGCCACCCATTTCCGCGAGGCCCGTGTCTATGGGCTAACGGAACCACTTTGTGTGCGGTACCACCAGATCGCGCTCATGGCCATGCGCCGTACCCGGCGGGAACGCGAGCGACTGCAGGACAGCGATGTCACGCGGGCGCGCCTTTGGTATAGCGGCCTTGCGAGGGGCGACCGCCCGCTGCCGACACTGGAGTCCGAACGGGATGTGCTCTATCCGGTGCCGGAGAGCGGGCCGGTGGCACTGGCTTATCGAGGATTGCCGCTCGACGAAATCGAAGACCTTTTGGCGCGGTCGCCGGCCTACCGTCAAGCCGGTCGGGTGCTATTTGCGCTTGAGCCGAGCCCGGTCGGGCGACCGCTGACTCCATTGCATGCCGGGCACACGGCTCTCCTGGCTGTGAGCGGGCTCTTGAACGGAATGTTCGGCTCCGATGAGAACCGGCACATCGCAACCTGGTGTTCGGTGAAGGTCATCGACAAGACCACAGAAGAAGACGAGCAAGGGGTCGTCACGATACGAGAGAAAGAACGGTTCTCGAATGAGCTGACGCTCGTCTACGCCACCGGCCGCGTTGCGACGCTGAAGTGAGGCCTAGCTAGAGAGGACAGCTGGGGAAAGGCTCGCGGCCTTCGCTGCCATCTTGAAGAAGGGCGCGCACGTTCAACTGGTCGGGGAGCTTCGCTCGCGGGAGTACGAGAAGGAGTACGGCAACAAGAAGAAGTTCGCCGTCAAGCAACGCGTGTGCGAAGTCGCGCTCGACTCGATTGTGAAAATCGATCACGTCGAGCGGCAACAAGAGCCAGCGCCGAACATCGAGCCCGCCGACGAGCTCACCTAGCTATGGCTAGGCAGCATCATCGGGCCTCGAGCCACTGCCTCGGGGCCCTCCCTCTCGGTCATTTCGCCGCAACTTGATACTCTCGAACCCGCCGACGGAGCAAGAGTGATCCTGCGATCATAATAGCAGTTGCCACTGCCGTGCTTATGATCGGCGACAAGAACACCAAGTTAGCATCGTTGGTGGCCCTGCCGTAAGCCGCAGCGCTCCAACATGATACAAAGCCGAGGGCCACCGCGAGTGTCGCTGGTACGCTAAGCCGTTGAGTAGAGTCTCGGTCCATGAATAACGTGAAGATGACTGGTGGCACCAGACCGAGTGCCGCGCCGTACACGGCGAACGCCAAATCGGCAACCGTAAAGCCCCAGACACGTAGCAATTCCACCACCCCAACAGCAGCCGAAGCACTCAGAACGAGGACCAAGCGCGACCAGAGGGCCTCAATCTTCAGTTCCGCCCGTCGATGTACATCTACCTTGCGAAATGGAGAGAGCACGTCCTCGTAGAGTGTGTGAGAAACAGCAATGAGTTCAGTCGAAGCAGTACTAAGCATGGCACCGTAAAGCCCCAGCACTACAACAAAGATCACACACTTTCCCAGCGTCGATCCCTGCATTGATTTGAGTACAGTATAAAGAACGTTCTCATTCCTGACGGGCGATATAAACATGAACGCACCAACGGCCGTGACATTTTATGGTGTGACCTATCGCGGCGGGCAATATGATCACGGGGTGGTTTATAGCCTGAACACGGGACTTGGCCCCTTTGTGAAAACGTTACCCCCGTTCGGCACGGCCGGAGCGGCCGTCAAGATTCTGGGGACCAACCTGACGGGAGCCACCAGCGTCACGTTTGACGGCGTGGTGGCCACGTTCACCGTGGTTTCGAGTTCGCTCATCACTACCACCGTGCCCACGGGCGCCACCAACGGCAAGGTGCAGGTCGTAACGCCCGGCGGCACTCTGACGAGCAACGTACCGTTTCGGGTGCTGCCGTAGGGCATATTGCAACTTCCCGTGAGTAAGTACCTGATCCTGAGAATCGTGGCACTGGGTGCCGACCGTTATCAGGCAAGCTGGATGCGTCCAGGCGAGGTCCAGGCCCTTCCTGTCGCCTCGGAACGAACCGTGCTTGAGGGTACCGATGCGGTGTCGCTCTACATGGCCAAGCTAGGCTTCGATGTCGCGTCCATCGCCAGAGCGCTCGCTCGGCTCAGAGCGTCAGGAAGGCTCTCGGAGCGGGTCGCGGTCATGGATTCCGGCGAAGAGGGATGAGCAACGCGTCGGCCCGAGGCGCCGCCAGCGGCGGCGCTACCGAGCGTTAGTTCATGCCGGCCCCGGCGGTAGACCCGCACCGGCAGGCAGCGCAGCGTCAACCGTCGCCAGGTAACCCGTAACCCGGTCGCGCCCACCCCTCGGCGGGCTTCCCGGCACGTCAAGCGTCGTTTCTCAAAGGGTCCCCGGCGTCGCCCCGGCCGGCTCACGGCTCCGCGTGGGCCGTCGAGCAGAGGACCAGCCCGGCGGTCGAGCACGCTGTCCGGCAGGGGCAAGGCGGTTGCGGCGCAGGAGCGGGGCTGTGAGGCCAAGAAAAATCCGGAAACCGGAACCACTGGGTAATTCGCAGGCTAGCTTTCGAGGCGGCGCTTACCGTCTGGCTAACCGGGACATTAGCGAGCCTATAATTCTGCGATTGCTCACCGATAGTCCCTGGTAAGCCTTAAGGAAGTTCGAAGCGGACCTTGAGATGCCACGACGGTCAGGTATCGTTGCAGGGCGTGGACGGCCATTCCCGCCGTAGAGCAACTGGCCGTAGAGCAACTGGTAAGGTTCAACCTCCAGGACTTTCGCAAGCTTCTCGATTGTGGCCAACGAAGGCGTAGTACCGCCGCCTTCAACCCGTGAAATGTAAGACCGCAGGAGCCCCGAGCGACGTTCAACGTCGCCCTGGGAAAGTGCGCGGGCCTCACGCAAAGTTCGAATTATTGCGCCGATATTCAATCGGCTTTTTCGAGTCGTTGCAGTGGCTTGAAGTGATAGAGTCATCGCTCAACCGTCCAGCCGGCGGTCATTCTAAGCATCGCCCTTTTGGGGCGCTATCTGGCTCGGCAAGATGGCTTGTTGGGACGTAAGGACCTCATCGATTCAAGCTACATATTACTGCAATGCCAATTATATTCAAAGTACAATATCGGCGTTCTCGGGGCTTCGGACGAATCGGCGAGCAGCGCGGCGTTCCCAGCGAGTTTACCGTCGATTCGAACAAGTGGCGAAAGTCGCAGCCAGTAGTGCGTCACCGGCCCCCCAGGGGTGCGGTCGCCAGTCAGACCGGGCTATGTAGAGCCTCGTCGGTAGCGTGGTCCACATCGTAGGCGGAGCCGTCGGAGCGCCACCCACCGCCAGGTAACCCGTAACCCGGCTGCTGGCCACCCTTCGGGGGCTCCGGGGGCCGCCCCGTTTTCTCAAAAAAGGGTCCCCCGCCTCACCCAACCGCATCGAAGCTCCGCGCGGGCCACCACACGCAAACCAGCCGGCAGCGCGAGCACGACTCCAGCCCGGTGCGCAGGTCCGGTTTCCGGATTTCTGCGGCTCTACTCCGTCGACGGTTGACCGGAGCCCGCGCCGCTCGCTCGGAGACTGAGGGTGTATACTCGCAGGGCATCAAGACGCCAAAAAGCGATTAACAACTTGGAGGGCTTCGGATGAGGAAATACCACGAGAAACCCGAAAGTATGCTCGATAAGGCCTTGCGTAGCCTGCGGGTTCAGCGAATATCCGTGAAAGCCGTAGCGATGGGGGCAGAAGGTCCGGCGCGGCGCGTGGATGGTGTTCTGCTCACGGACGCCCAGATCGTCGATCTCTATAAGGCCAATCGGCTAACGGAATGGGGACTGCAGGAGTTCGCGCGGACACGCCCATCGGTCGGCTAAGAGCGCCGCGATACCAACGCGCTCCAGCGGACGCGCCGAGCCGCTCTCGCTCCTAACCCGCCGGACACCTCCCACTCACAGCGCCAGCCTTGGACCGCACGCGAACCGGACACAACGTAATGATCGTACTGTTGCCTTCTTCGCTCAGCACCCGTCCGATCTAATGCGCTTACGGCCCTCGCAGTCACGGCTCGCCGTCACGTAATGTTGCATTTCGCCGGTGCAGCCTTCGAAAAAAGCCTTGACGGGGCATCAGGGATGTGCGATGATCTAGGCTATGATGATAGGCTCTAGCGCATCGAGAGCCAGAAAGCGAGAAAGTAATGGCAACAGCTACAGCGACGAACTTGGTTCAGATGCCAGCCCGGCGACCGCGCGCCAAGCGCAAGGCGGGTAAGGTGCACTTAACGCCCGAGGAGATGCTGGCTCTCTTGAAGGCCGCGAAGCAGCGCTCCGTGCGTGATTGGGCGATGATCCTCGTTGCCTACCGGCACGGGTTGCGAGCGTCCGAGATATGCGGGCTGACCTTCGACAGCCTCGACCTGAAGAATGATTCGATCACCACAGCGCGGTTGAAGGGCTCGATGCAGACCACACAACCGCTGTATCGGCACCGTGGCCAGCCGTTGCTTTATGAAGTAGCGGCGTTGCGCGCGTGGCTCCGGGGCCCAGATGATGGCTCGAAGTTCGTATTCACCAGCCAGAAAGGCGGGAGGCTCGATCGCACGCAGTTCTTCAGGATCTTTCGGGCAGTTGCCGAGGCCGCCGGGCTGCCGGCCGAGAAGCGGCGTCCACATTGCGTGAAGCACAGCTTGGCGTCGCATCTCGTCGCCGGGAACGTCAATCTGGCCCTGGTGAAACAGGCGCTCGGGCATCGGTCAATCAGCTCGACGATGACCTATGTCGGCACTACCGACGCGCAGGCAGCCGACGCGGTTCGGTCGGCACTGATGGGGGTGTTTTAATCGTGGTAGGGCCGGTGTAGTGCCGCACGCTGCCCATTCACGGGGCAGGATGCGGTTCTGTCCCGGCGAGGGAATCAGGGTGCGACTTCTGATGGCTGCTCCTTCTTCCTCCAAAAGGCGAGGCCGGGCGATCCCAGCGCCAGCAGGCCCAGCGTACCGGGTTCGAGTTTGGGAGCGCACGCATCGGACCTCAAGCCCGCCGGGACCGGCTGGTTAGGCACCGTGTCATAGGCGTAACCGAGGAGTGTGGCCGCAATCGCGGGCGCACCGTTTCTTGGACCCGCTTTGACGCTAAGCTCAGCCCACCCATAATGCACCTGGCGATTGATCTCAAACTTGAAGCCCAGAAAGTGCTGGCTGATGTTGGCCCATGGGCCGAAGATGACCCCCCCAAATGTGCTGGCGACGCCGGCCATCGGGGCGGCTGAGCGGCAGAAAAGCTCCCGCGCGGTCCCGATCTCCGTGCCAGGCCTGAGAGCCAGCAGAGGGTAAGAACATCCCGTCTGATAGGCCATCACACCGTTGCCTGCAGCCAGTCCTTTCGCGCCCAGCGCCCGATGGTGAGGTGAGCTTCTGTCATTCAGCAAGACAAAATCGTTGATCCCGTCGTGGTTGAGGTCGATATACAGCGAACCGTTCGTCAGGGTCGTGTTCGCCGGAGTAAACACGATCTCAGCCCTTGCTGGTTGCGAGAGCGCCAGCAACCCGACCCCCGTCGCGCTGGCCCCCAGGGCATAGGCGGCGAAACGCCTGCTGAAGGGCTCAGCCAGCGAGGCCGCCTCCCTGGATGCACGATTCGCCCGCCTCGCCCCACCCAGTGAGGTGCTCACAGGACTTCGGTTCTCGCTGTTCATGGATTCTCTCCTTCGCGCACGGGGATCAGGGTAGCGGTGAAACGCGAAGCCGCCCCGCTACAAGGAACCTATACGCTTAACGGCTAACGGGAGTCAAGCGGCAAGACCGGAATTGTATAGTTCGCAGGACCAGCTAAGCGCGTGACAGTCGGCTAATGGCGAGCCGGGTACTTGTGGGATACGTCCGCAAAGCACAGGCTAAATATGGCAGCTTGCGGATTCAGGCGAGTTTCTGGAATTACCCCTCCCGAATTCGCTTAGCGTTTGCAGGCTGTCACGGAATTGATTGACGGGATGGATCGCCGGGTGTACCTTTTTCATCAACTCCAAACCATCGACTACCTGGGGCGCCGGGTTCGCACAACCGGTGCCCTTCCTATGCGTCCGCGCCAAAGTGCGCCCCTTGCGGCACGTTCGCCCGGTTCGTTGATCCTGGGCCACCCTGGGCGACAGGACGACTTGCAGTTGCCGGTGCGAAGCTCCGTTCAGATTCCTCCGCTACGAAGCCACCTCGATGCCACCACGAGCCGCTGTTGCCGCGAGCGCGGCGAAAGGCACAAGTCCCGGCGAACCGGCCGGCTTGGTTGCGTCCTGGGCCGTTCACAGGTAAGCCGCACACCGTCGCGCCACCACGACCGCAAGCCACGCCCAATGCGAGCGCCCCGAACCGGTAAGCCAAGCCGCGTCGCTGACTTCCACCACATACCACCACTCCATCCGCGCTGAATCGGATGCCTTCATGCGAACAAGGCCTCCCAGCGCTGCGTGATGACGCGGGCCTGTGTTGCACGCCCCGCGTCGGTCCTGGTGGCGCTGTGCGGCAGCGCGAGCCACTGTAGCGCGTCCAGTGCGACGCTGACGCTGTGACGGCCGCGTGCGGGCTGCCGGCGTCTGCCGCAGGCGCTCGCCTGTCTCGCGTCGCCCGTACTGATGGAAGGTTCCTGCGCGTTCCGCGAAGCCTCCCGGCCCAACCCCCTTGGCCCCTGCCTGGGCGCTACTACGGTGACGCGGTGACGCTGAGGTCCAGGGGTGAGGAGGGAACCTGGCCGCTTGACTCCGGGACGGTGAGCGCGACAGGAGACGACGTGGAAGTCCTCGCGCTATTTCTGTCCGGCCTTGTAGTAGGGCTCGCGGTGTCGTGGGCGTACATCCGCTCGTTGAAGGCAACCACGCGGGCCTACCAGAGTTACGTGCACGATCGAATCGACGCACACTTCGACGGCAAACGCGCGGAAGAACCGCCTCCAGCTCCTCACCAGGACGGCTCGTAAGCGACCTGGTTACCGAGTTGCCAGTTTGCGCGCGAAGTCGACAAGGAACGACCGATCAGGGTCCGACATCTTGCCAACCAGCATTTTCAGCTTCAACAAAAGGCGAGCCTCGCCTCCCGAAGGCCCTGTTTCTTCGGCCAGTTCTTCGAGCGATCGGCGCGGGCTCAAGTGGCCCGTTGCAGGGGCGTCCTCTCCATTGTAAAACAGCTGGTAGAGCGGAACGCCCAGCACGGCGGCAAAGCGCTCCAGCGTGTCGAGGGATGGGATGGTGTGCCCGTGCTCCACGCGGGAAATGTAGCAGCGGAGCAGCCCGCTTTCTTTTTCAATGTCGCCCTGCGACAAACCCCTCTGCTCGCGAAGCGCCCGAAGTCGCTGACCAATAACCATTTCTATCCCCCCTTTTAGGACTTGATTTTCGGCTTTTTTGCCTCTTGACTGCACAACAACGTTATCACATGGATACCGCCACGCGCAACAGCTTTCTGGGAGCTATCCCGTTTACGACCCACGCCCTGCTCGCCAACTGCCCCGGTAAACAAGTCGATGAGGCGGAGGCAGATGCCAACGCCGGGCTTGTCCGGAATCCGGATTCGCCCGCACCCCGCAGCAGCGGCGACCCACCTCCCGTGCGGCAACCGGTCGCGCCGTCCGGATTCCGAACACGCTTCGAATGACGCCGGCTCTTTGAACCACGATCAGCAGTTGAACACCGCGGGTCAAGGCCATCGCCCTGTCAGCAGCATTCCTTGGTGAGCCTCGCCTCCGATTCGGTTAAGGCACCTAAACTAATAGGAGGATATGAGGGGTCGGATGGACATACGCAAGTCGACGGCTATGATAGGGGGCGCTGAGATAGCAGTGGCTGCCGGTGATTTGCCCGTTAGACGCCCCAAAAGCCTACGGCGAGGCACCGGCAGCCCCCTTAGAGACGGCTGGCACGGTGCGCCAGCTCCCATCGCCAGAACCGCCGCAGCCCTTGAAATATACGTCTGGCACTCAGCTCAGGAAGGCACGGTAAGTTTGAGCTTTAGTGTTCTCTGAGCGCGTCGAGGACGCCATTTGCGCGGGCCTGAGCACGCCCCCGCCATCACGATCTGACACGAGAGCGGAGGCGCACCAAGCCGTAGCCCGCCCCTCACACTTGCTCGACCGTAATGAGCAGGTCGTACTGGCCATTGAACCCAGCAATGGTGAGCGTTACCGGATTATTCGCTTGGCTGTGCACGAGAACGCTTCCAGTTCCAAAATCACCAGGGGTACCAGGACAACCGCCCGTGTAATCAGCAAGCAGGTTAGCTGCCTGATTCCCTACTTCGTCGTCGGCGACCTACGTATTTGTTGAACCATCGGGCGGATGGGCGACTATGACCCAAGAGCGCGATACTAACCGCGTCAGATGGCGAGGACGCCGACGAGTTCGGTGCTTCGGTCGCTTTGAGCGGCAACACTGTAACTGTCGGGGCGCCTTTTCACGATGGGACGGGCGCGGCATACGTCTTTGTCGAGCCGGCAACCGGCTGGACGGACATGAGCGAAACCGCTGAGTTGTCAGCCTCCGACGAAACGTCAGGAGAGTATTTTTTTGGCGTGTCGGTCGCGACCACTGGTCAAACGGTTATAGTTGGGGCGCCCGGCCCTGGCAGCTCGATGAATCCTTTGCTGGGCGCGGCTTACATCTACGCCAAACCGAAGGGTGGCTGGACCACGACCTCTACCTTTAACGCACAGCTAGCCAGCTCTGATGAAGCCCTGAACGACTTCTTCGGATTCTCTGTAGCTGTCGGGTCAAGCACAGCGGCTATTGGCGCTCCCCAGCACACGGCTGGCTCAAACACTTCTCAGGGCACGGCCTACGTGTTCGGGCCGTGACTAGGCGGTCGGACCTTCACCTCGGGCTGGATTGCCCCCGCCCCTCGGAACGGCGACCGCCCGGTCTGGGCCCGGCTCTCCGAGGAAGGAATCCCGTGGATGAGAGCCGGACCTCTCGTGGGCAATCGCCGCCGGAGACTGTTGGCGGCAAGTGCCACTGTGAACCCAACACTAGCGTTTGTCTGTTCCGCATGTAACACGCCGCTATGGGCGACGCGGCGGGCGGCCAGCCTTCGGAAGCTGGGGCGAACCGTGGCTGACCGCCCTGCGCCAGCGTCACCCACTTGGGCAGATGCTCGGGAACACCGATCAGGCGTCCGACGCGCCGGGTAGCGGGCTACCTTCCGGGATGAGCTTGAGAGCAAGGCGAGACAGTTCAGACCGAGTAGCGGAGGGTCATCACGCCATTCGTGTGACGGCATGAAGCTGCCCTGTCCTCAAACTCTTGCTAGTCGTCGATCAGAGTGGGAGGGGCGGCTGTAGAAGGTCGAGACCACCGCTCCTGACGGGTTCGCTCACCAGCAGGCACGAGGGGCATTCCGAGCAGGCTTTGGGACAGTGGCTGATTGCTTCCACAAGGCTGTTGACGCTTTGAAAGAGGCGGCGGTCTCGTCTCTCACTGCCGTTCTGAACAACAATCCAATATTCCAACGGGGTGCGGCCTGGAGAGTATATCCAAAATTTCCAGTTTTCCGTTTCTGGTCTGCCGACGAGAGCCTCTCGAATCACCGTTTCCGCCCAGTGCTTGGCAAAGTGATTTCGAATCTCGTTGACCTCAAAATCGACCGTCATGTCTCCCCGGACTGCACCGCATCAGACGTCCTCTCAGCATACATTCGGCGGCTCAGCCAGTGTTATACATTTCGTAACCGCCTGTATGTTCCGCTTGGAACACTGCACATAAGAGGAGGCGGTCCGAGGGATCTCCCGTGATGACACCGCCGGGCGAGAGTCTGGAAGTCATAAGGGCCGGGCGCAACGGCGCGAACCTTTCCCTAATGTTTGGCGAACGGATTTCCCCTTTGGGCTATAGCGAGAGGAGTGCCTGATTCAATGCTATTGGATGATATCAACGTCGCAGCTCGTTGATCAGCCGATGAAGATAACCGCGCGCCACATGCAGCGCCCGCGCGGTCTCAGTCTTGTTACCGCCGCATTCCTCCAAGGCCCGCCTTACCAGCCGGCGCTTGAACTCGCGCACCTCGCTGTCATAGGAGTGCGCAATCAGCAGCTGCCGGATGGCTCCGGACAGCCCGGTAGGCAAGTCCCCGACTTCAATCGTGGAGCCTTCCGCCAGCACCACAGCGCGTTGGACCACGTTCTCTAGTTGCCGCACGTTGCCGGGCCAGTTGTGTTCTTCCAGCGCGCACAACGCCCCGCCGGAGAAGTGCATGGGGGCTTTACCGAATTGTTCTGTGAACCGCTGCAGAAAATGTCGAGCCAGGAGACCGATTTCTTCGCGACGATCTCGCAGCGGCGGCAGATGCAGCTCCGTGACATTCAGGCGGTAATACAAATCCTCCCGGAACGCACCGAGCCCGACCATCTCCATCAGGTCGCGATGGGTGGCGCAGAGCAGGCGGATGTTTACCCTCAGCGTGTTATTGCTGCCCAAACGTTCGAACGAGCGATCCTGCAGGACGCGCAACAGCTTGGCCTGCGAACCCAAAGGCAAATCGCCGATCTCGTCCAGGAAGAGGGAGCCGCCATCGGCCGCCTCAAATCTCCCCCGCCTGGCGACCGCGGCGCCGGTGAAGGCGCCCCGCTCGTGACCGAAGAGTTCGTCGTCTACCAGTGTTTCGGGTAAATTCGCGCAGGAGAAGGCTACAAAGGGACCTACGCCGCGCGAACTCAGATGGTGGACCGCGCGGGCCAGCAGTTCCTTGCCGGTGCCGGTTTCACCCGTGATGAGCACCGTCACGTCGCAAGCCGCCACCCGGCGGGCCAAGGCAAACAGGTGGTGCATGGCTTTGCTAACGCCGATGAGTGTCCCGAGCTGATCGTTTGGATGGTCCCCAATTTCATTCATACGCGATTCCTCTCCTCCCGTGAGGCGACCATTCGCACGTCAACCCGCTGCGCGGTCCGACGCCGCAATCGCAGGCGTGCGCATTGGCGGCGGGTGTTGGAAAGGTCTCTCAGGGAAAACTCGTACTCTCGCGCGCGGAGGGATGCGCGAGGGGTGCCCTATAATACGACGCATTAACCGAAAAGTAACTACATTCGACTTGAGTATGCGCCTAGCCGCTGCAAAGTCAAGGGAAATCGGCGGAATGATGCACAAACCCAGGTAGTGGGTACCTTTGAAAAATTCTTCGGCAGCGGGAATGCCTTCTCAGGCGTGGCGCTTGTGCTTTTCGGCCTTCATGCGGGTGAGAGCGGCAATGGCAGATTTGTGATGTGGTCAGCGTGCAACTCTTCCTTGAGGTGGTCGAGGTCTAAGAGCTTGAGTTGCTCGCGGGTCTTCTTGTTCGCCATGACGGCCCGGCGCTCTCCCCATATACCCCAACAGAGAACCGGGCCCGACTCCCCGCAGCCCGAAGGCTACGCCTGTTCAGAATCCCCTGCCTATGTCGAATGGAACACCTGTCCAACCTTTTCCGTTCTCTTGAACCCCTTCTTGATCTCCTTGAGCGCCCCTTCCATTTGTTTGCGCCCTAGGACGGCGGTTCTCTTGGCGAGATCAGTTTTTTGCCAGGATGCCGCGCTCGTCCAGAAGCTGAATCATGGCTTCGAACGCGATCTCTGTTTCTTCCTTGCGGAAAGTGGTCCTCTGCTTAGGCGGCCTTCCCATTGTGGGCCTCTCGGGGGCCAGCCGGAGGAACCCCGTGGACCGGCCCGTACATAACTGGAATACACCTGATTTAACCTGAGTGTTAACCGGGGGCGCAAGAAAGTGACGCCCTGCGACCGCAATAAGGCGACATGAGCGGGATCGGCTGACCCTTGGGCGGCGGAGCCCCCTGGCGGCTCGCACCAGCCATCGATTCGGGCCACCCTCGCTCGTCACGGCGCCAACCAGCGAAGCGGAATTTGATACAGCATAATGCTATCTATCTCGGTACTGCGGTATGGACTTGCACTTGCTCCGCCACCTGCGCGGTCGTTGTCGCGCACGCATTTAGGGGCAGAGGTGAAGCGGTGGTGACGCTCTGCCTGTGGCTAAGTCT
>Ga0210398_10000073_pt1 | contig 127122 bp, 95 predicted proteins | sample IncBWC4OmetaG_FD_161047 | JGI IMG/M metagenome (GOLD analysis project Ga0210398, IMG submission 161047) | Forest soil microbial communities from Barre Woods Harvard Forest LTER site, Petersham, Massachusetts, United States - Inc-BW-C-4-O | ecosystem: Environmental > Terrestrial > Soil >... | reverse complement strand
CGGCCGGTGCTGGTATTATGACGGTCCGCTCTCGGAGAAATATGGCCGGCTGACCGGGTTCAATCCGAACCTTTATTCGTATGACGCCTCCTCGGATACCATTACGGGATCCGGTCTGGAAATTGCGGCAAACAACCCGAACGCCGCCACGCCGGGCGTCAGCAATTCGCTGATGAACCAGCGCCAGTGGGGCTTTGCCCCGCGGATCGGCATCGCCTGGGCGCTGAGGCCGAAACTGACGCTGCGCGCGGGCTATGGCTTGTTCTACGATCGGGGCGAGCTTTTTAGCTACCTTTCGCCGAGCGCCGGTAGCGGCTTTAACGGTCCGTTCGGTGTGACCCTGGCGCCGCCTTTCGTGGAGCCGGTTGCTGCGCAGCGGGGGGCGAACCTTTCTACGCCATTCGGCACCACGGCGCCGACACCGCCAACGGTCAGCACCGCGGGGTTCCTTTCCTATCTGCCCAACCTGTCCGCAACCGAATCCGGGTACTGGCCGTCGAATAACCTGTTTGGACCCTTTCTGTTCGGGGGCTATGCCATCAATAACAAGCTCCCGTACACCCAGAACTGGACCTTCGACCTTCAATATCAGCCCAGCAACAGCTGGCTGTTTGATATCGGGTATCTCGGCAACCACGGCCAACATGAAATATTGCCCGTTCCGTTCAACCAGCCGCTGATCGCTACGCCGCAGAACCCGGTGAACGGGCAGATTTATTCCTACGGGGGCTTGAGCCCGGCCAGCGGATGCAACGCCTACTACAGCGGCGTGACTCAGCTGGCCAACGAACCCTTGTGTCCTCCGCCGTATTACGCCGGTAACGCGGAGGTCCGCGTGCCTTACATCGGCTATGACATGAACTCAGTGCAGTACGAGGCCGAGGGCATCTCCAACTACGACGCCCTCCAGGTCCAGGTGCGCAAGCGCATGTCGAATGGGCTCCAGTTCACAGCCTCTTACACCTGGTCGCACGCCCTCGATGAGCAGAGCGGCCTAGGCCTGTTCGTCACCGGCGACAATCCGCTGGTTCCGAAAGCCAACTATGCGTCGGCCGACTTCGACCAGACGCACGTGTTTCTGATCAACTACAGCTATACGATTCCGGGACTGGCCAAGACCAAGGCCCTCGGTGAGTTGATCAACGGATGGACGATCGGAGGGCAGACCGTGGCGCAGAGCGGCCAGCCTTATAGCGTCTACGACTATTCCGGCTCAGTGGCGGGATTGTATTATGGCACCTACGATGAAATCGGCAATCCCATCGTCCCGCTGGCGCCCGGGGTCACCTCGAAGCAGGCGGAACTTCAGGGCACCACGGGCGTAAATGCGGGCAAGCCGGTGCTCAATGCCAACGATTTTCTCCCGCAGTTTGTCGCGCCCGGCACCAACGGAGTGCCTCCTTGCGATGCCACGGGGTGCGATAATTACGAATCCCTCTACGGAAACACAGGCCGGAACCTTTTCCGCGGTCCTTTCCAGACTCGATTCGATATGAGCCTCGCGAAGGTGTTTCCCATCGATGAGCGGTTCCAATTGCGCTTTGAGGCCGACGCCTTTAACGTCTTCAATCAGCCGGACTTTGACACGCCCAACAATGACGTGGTGTTCTTCCCCTATTTTGAAGGGCCTCCTTCAATTCCGCCGCAAGGCAGCCTCGGGGTAATTCAACACACCATCGGCAGCTCGCGCTTCCTTCAACTCGGTATGCATCTGTTTTTCTGAAGGTTCGTTCCGGGGCAGGCTTAACGTGGCGGCGTTCTCGACGGACGCCGCCGCTGCTTTTGCAAGCCGGATCACCAGCGCTGTCGAGAGTCCTCAGTCTTCAGACTTCGCATCCGGGCCATCTTTCGGCCTGTCTTCCGGCCCGTCTTCCGGCCCACCTGCCGGATGATCTTCGCGCCGAGGCGCTTCCCCCGGCTCCACGGGCGATTCGAGGAAATCCCGCAGAATCTCCGAGGCGCGCGTCTGATCCCCGTCCCGCACCAGAAGCTGTACCGCGTCCGCCCCGGGCAGCAATTCGGCGGCGAGATCACCGATGATCGTAGAAGAAATGCCCTCTGCCTCAAGCACGTTACGGGCAAGATCGGCCTGAAATTGCGCGTGCAACCCCTGGAAGATCCGCACGGGCACGAAGCGCGCGTTCGGCTGTCCTTCCTCGCGCGGGATCCGCGGCGGAGGCGCGCCCGGCTGGAGCGCCACGCGGCAGTCCATGCACTCGGCGGCGCCTTCCACGTACTCCGTGAGGCATTGCGGGCAGTAGGGCATGGTTATCCCATCGTGGAGGTGTGCTCCGGCCGCACGCGGTAGAGCACCCGCTTTTCGCCGGACTGCCGGTAGGGGTACTTGTCCAAGCCCATGTACTTCTTGGCCATGCGGTCGATCTGGTCGTCGGCGATGCCGCCCTCGCTCACCTCCTCGGCCTGCCCACGGACCTCGAGGTAGCGGTAAGGATTGTCGGGATCGACGATGGCCAGCGCCACGTGAGGATCGCGCTTGATGTTGCGATCCTTCTGGCGGCCGCGCGCCGTATTGATCAGCACGCAGCCGTCTTCGAGGTCGCACCAGACGGGCGTCACCTGCGGATGCCCGCTCGGCATGACGGTGGCGAGATTCGCAAAGGCACGTTTGCTGAAAAGGTCGAGATATTTTTCGGGGATTTCGGCTGGCATGAAGACCTCCTCTTCCTCTTTCGGCGTCGCACGGCCTCCCTCTGAGATGTGTCCGCCGCCGCCGCCGGGCAATGTAGGCATGAACAGAAGTTTAGCCCTAATTTTTCCAGCAGGGAAACGCAAAAAGAATCAGAGATTGAAGCGGCGGTCCGGAGACCTGTCAGACAGGAGTCCCTTTCGAGCACCGCCATTCCCGCGAAGGCCGAATCGAGTCTTTCGATAATCATATTTCCAGGCACTTGGGCCCGCCCCTTGGATTTGGCCTCTGTTGTGCCTGAGCGGTCGGCATCCGACAATCCAATCATGTCGATACAGATATGCGGCTGTGTTCGCTCAGCGCACCGCTACAGCGAATCAAAAAACACGATGTAAGACGTGCTCCACAAGCCGCTCGAGATCGAGCCCCGCGCGCGCCCGGTGAGAATGATGCGGAATCCGGGGGCGGCCAGCGGCAGGCGGCCGAGGAATCCCGAGTCCTCACAGGGCTCGACGAGCGCCAGGCGTTCGAGGGCGGGATAGATCACCCCGCTCGACGGCCCCATGCGCGTCTCACAGCCTTGGGTAACGAATTGCATCTCGGCGCCGATCTCGTAGAAGTGCCAGGCAAGGCAGGCGCAAAGGTCCACGGCCTTTTCGAACCGCTCCCGCTCCGAAGCCCCGGCGAGGTGGGCGTCCAGCACCAGAATCACCCGGCGTTCGTCCTCGCGTGTGAACTCGCGCACCTTGAGCTGCTGGGCGCGCGCCGTCGCTTTCCAATCAACGTGCCGCGCCGGGTCGCTCGCGTGGTAGTCGCGGATGGCATACAGATCGTGGCCGCGGCCTTTGGCGAGCGCTTCAACCTCGCCGCTCACGAGCGGCAAAACTTCGTAGAAGTCCGCCGTGGGCTCGATGGCGGGCAGCACAATCACTTCCTGCCGGAGGGGAATATAACGCGCTTTGACCAGCAGCCCGAAGGGAAACCGCGTGGCGAGGCGCAGTCCCTCCTGGGCATATCGGCCTCGCGCCGGAAAAGTCAGTTCCAGATGCCGCGGTTCCGCCGATCGCGGCGGGAGATATTCCCAATAGACGGGCTCCGCCAGGACCTGCCGTTTCGGCGGCGCGGCTGCGGAGTGCCGGCCCCGCCGCTCGCGCGGGGGCGCCAGGGTGACGGCGAACGAAGCCAGCACCCGCTTGTGATTGTGCAGCGTGAGGCGCGCGGGCGCCGGCTGGCGCGCGAAAATGTGCTCAGGCAGGTCGAGTTCAATCTCCAGGCCCTGCAGCACCATGCGCGAGACGGCGCCGGAGATGATCACGCCGGCCAGCAACACGGCGAGCACAAGGTGCAGCAGATTGTTGCCGGTGTTGACCGCGGCCAGAGCGATCGAGAACATCAGCAGCACATAAACCATGCCGGCGCGCGTGAACTCGTATTCGAGCCGCACCATCAGCCGGCTGAGCACGGTGCGGCGCGCAAGATACGGCACCGTCCCGACGGCTACGACGGCCGCCAGTCCCAGAGCGGTCAGCGCCGCGGCCGCCGCCAGGACGTATCGGCCTGCCTCGCGCAGCGCCGTCGCCTCCAGCGCCAACAGCAACGCCAGGCCGAGCCCGAAGAGAGCCAGAAGAAGCCGCTGCCACGCCGGCCAATCAACGGTCGTGCCGTGTCTGTGCGCGCTCGGACTCAGTTCCACGGAGCCGGACATGTCTGGGCCAATCGTTAGATGCGGGTTCCGCAACGAGAGACGACGGCGCGGGTAGCAGCTTGCCACAGGGCCCTTCCACAAGACCAAAGAACCATGGCGCATGACAGCGCTGGAGCGCCTGCGGGCGGGAGGCGCGGGCGCCGAGCCGCCTGTGACTCGCATCACTGCGATAGAGCGACGCCGCGTTCATGTTCCAAAAGGGATGAAGCGCGGGCTTTGTTGGGGGCTGAGGTTTGTGCTGCGCCCCGGGCCGACCTTGGAGCGCCTCGCGGTAGATGCCAATGGCAACGCTGGCTCACGACTTTCGCTTTGCCGCCAGAATGCTCGCCAAGGATCGTGGCTTCACGATCCTGGCCGTTCTGACCCTCGCGCTCGGCATCGGCGCCAATGGCACCCTCTTCAGTTGGATCAACTCCACGCTGCTTAATCCTGCTCCCGGCGCGACCGGGGCGAGCGAACTGGTCTCGGTCATGCGCGGCGAGCGGAGCGAGCACCCGTCGCCTCCGTTCTCGTATCTCGACTACAAGGATCTGCGCGACGGTAACCATACCCTTTCCGGAATGCTTGCCTATCACCACGATTACGTGTCGCTGACGGGCGCGGGCAAACCGGAGCGCATTTACGCGGTGCTGTCTTCGGCCGGCTATTTCGACGTGCTCGGCGTGCGGCCGGTGCTGGGCCGCGGCTTCCTGCGGGCCGAGGAAAACGCTCGCGGCGCGGCCGTGGCGGTGCTGAGCTATGCCCTCTGGCAGAGCCACTTCGGCGGCGACCGGGCCGTGATCGGCAAGATCATCGAGATCAACCGGCACCCCTATACCATCATCGGGGTGACGCCCTCCGGCTTCCAGGGCTGCATGCCGGGCCTGCGCGCGGACGTGTGGATTCCACTCGGCATGGACCAGCCGGTCTGGGGCTCGAATCGCCCCGACGATCGCGGGATTTCCTGGCTGAACGTGCTCGGCAGGCTCGAGCCCGGGGTCAGCGCCCCTCAGGCGGAGAGCGAGCTGAACGGCTTGATGCAGCGCATCGCCGAACAGTCGCCCGACATTCATCGCGGGGCCAATCAAATCACGCTCGACCCGCTTTGGCGCTCGCCGTTCGGCATCAACGTCTATCTCTACCGGTCGCTGCCCATGCTGCTGGCGCTTGCAGTGGTGTTGCTAATGCTGGCCTGCGCCAACGTGGCCAATCTGCTGCTGGTGCGCGCGGTGGGACGCCGGCGCGAGATCGCCATTCGCCTTTCGGTGGGCGCCACGCGCTGGCAGTTGGTGCGCCAGCTCATGATCGAGAGCCTGCTGCTGGCGGTCGCCGGCGGCGCGGTCGCCATCGCCATCACATCATGGACGGCCGGCACGTTCGCAGCATTCGTTCCGCCCATTGACCTCCCCCTGACAGTGAACGGGCACATGGACAGCGGCGTGGTTCTGGTCACCATGATCGCTTCGATCGTCACCGCCGTGATTTTTGGAACGCTCCCCGCCTGGCGCTCCACAAGCGTGCCGCTGGTGACGTCGTTGAAGGAAGAAGCCGGGAGCACGTCGCTTCCCTTCCACAAGACGCGCCTGCTGAGCACGCTGGTGGTAGCGCAGATCTCGCTGTCGTTGCTGCTGTTGGTTTGCGCCGGCCTCTTCACGCGCAGCCTGCAAAACATCCGCCGGGCCGATCCCGGCTTCGACCCCGCGCACGTGGCGCTCGCCTCCTACCAGCTTGGTCCGTCAGGCTACTCCGGGCAGCAGGGTTTGGTGTTCGACCGGCAAGTGCTGGCCAAGGTCCAGGCGCTCGCGGAAGTCGAGTCCGCGACCCTGGCGGATTTCTCGCCGCTGAGTTTCACGATTCACTCCGACGGGGTGGAACCCGAAGGCTACACACCCCGCCTGCACGAGACGATGGAAGTGGACCGCGCCACCGTCGGCCCGGATTACTTGCGCACGCTGCGGACTTCTCTCGTGGCCGGGCGCGAGTTCACCGCCGCTGACAACAAAGAGTCGCAACGCGTAATCATGGTCAATGAAGCATTCATTGCGCGCTACTGGCCGGGCGAGGACGCCATCGGCAAGCGCGTCTCGTTCCAGGGTCAATGGTGGACGGTAGTCGGCGTGGCCAGCAATGCCAAGTATCGGCGCATCGTCTACGCGCCCGCGCCTGCGATCTTTCTGCCCCTGTTTCAGGACTACGAGGACCCGGTGATCATTCACGCCCGGGTATCCGGTGATCCGCGCGCCTATACTGCCGCGCTGGAAAAGGCTGTTCACGACCTGAACCCCGACCTTCCGGTGTTCAGCGTCAATACCCTCGCGTCGAGCATGCAGGGAAGCCTCCTCGAACGGGTTTCGGTGGTCTTCGCAGGGGCGTTTGGGCTGCTCGCCGTGGTGCTGGCTGGAATCGGCATCTACGGAGTGGTCGCGTACACCACGCGGCAGCGCACGCGCGAAATCGGCATTCGCATGGCGCTGGGGGCTGAGAGGGGCCAGGTGTTTCGCATGATTTTGCGGCGAGGTCTCCGCCTGGTCATCATCGGACTTGCCCTCGGCCTGGCGGCGTCGGTCTTGCTCACCCGACTCTTAAGGGGTCTTCTGTTCGGGGTGCCCGCATCCGATCCCGTCACCTTCACGAGTGTCGCGTTGCTGTTGACCGGCGTGGCTCTCGCCGCCTGCTACGTTCCCGCGCGCCGCGCCGCCAAAGTTGATCCTCTGCTAGCGCTGCACAGCGAGTGATAGCCTTCCCATTGGCGTCCGCCATTGCGGCCGTTCGACGGTCCTACCGCACCATAACCGACAAGCTCACGATATGCCTTACGCTGCCTCCGGTGGCGGTTAACAAGAACGGTGTAAGTTTCGGCACGTGTAGTGCCAGTTGTGCCACCACCGCCGCCGCTACGCAGGCCACGACGGCCGCGTCCGCCCGGCGAATCCGAGGCCCAAAAGCGAACACCGACCCCAAGCCCGGAAACCAAGTCTGGCGGAGGAGGTAGTGTCCGGTTTTGAAGTACGTCAACATTCGTAGCCGCGATCGAATTGCGTTCGGGCGACCCGCACGAGCAAGATTGGTCGGACCTTGGAACCGTGGAATTCAATTATCGAGTGGACCACCCGCAATTTTCCGGTAAGGCAAAGTCGTGGTCATTCTCCTATTGGTATCAACTTTCATGTTGTTCGCTCCGTCGATTGCTCTCCGTGAGACTGGCGTTGACGCATTCGCGGGTATTCATCGGGCTTTGTTCGGTACGATTTTTATTTGTTCCGTATCGACTGCGGTCGCGCCCGGACTCCTTTGGCTTCATAATTATCCGAGAAAGATTAAGAGGCTCCGGGCGCTCACGGTGGAGGAAAGAAAGGAGTATGTAACAATGCGCCCAAGAAGCGTAAGATTTGACAAAAGGCGCGGCCCTGTCACTGTGCTAATTGACGATGGGTTTCTTAGGGAAGCCGATCCTACAGCCGTAGGACACAGAGCTGTGCTTATCGATGAATGGGCCTTTCATCATTTGATGGCACACAAAGAACTCTTGGTAGTTTCAGCAGCAGAGGAAGATCAGGGAAGCGCCCGGTAGCTCCTACGATTCAATCGCCGTGAGCATTTCCTCAGAATCGCTCGTTTAGAAAAACCAATCTGCTCGGTTGCCGACGCCATTGGTGGCGTCAACCTCCCAAAAGGCATTGAACTTTCGACTTGGGGACAGATACACCGTGAGATAAACAACAAGGTTACATCACTGCGGAACGCTCCTCACACCGTTGCGCGGGACGAGGAAATCGCATTTTACTCGATTCTTGACCTTGAATTTGGCTACTTCAACGACATATGGCGTCGGTTTGTGGCTCACTCCAGAGAATCATATGACGCACCGCAGGCAAAGAGCGCGATGGGCCACGTAGCCGAATTCGTTGGCCAAGCCGCCAAAAAGGGTTTGAAGGAACTACCGTGATGTCTCCTGGGGCTCTCTAGCCTTCGCTTTGCCGGACGCTAGCCTGGCGGATTCGCTCTATTCTCCGCTCGCAGGCGCCTGCCATAATGGTCCGTGAGGTCGGCATGCCCGGCACTTTGCACATCACCAACGGCGAATCGGTCGAGATCCGTGAGACGGGGCTCGAAGGCAACGTGCTCGCCTGGAACGATGTGCTGCACGAGGGTCCGGTGCCGGCCGCGCTCACGCTCGACGAGTTGCGGCCCGTGCGAGCACGTTACCTCGCGACCCTCGGCCACTCGACTGAGTCCAGGATCGTGGCGGACCTCGAGCAGCGCGACCGCACGCTCGCAGCCTTCGCCGGCCGCCCCGAAGTTGTCCTCTGGTTTGAGCACGACCTTTTTGACCAATTGCAGCTTCTTCAGATTCTCGACTGGTTTTCGCGCGAAACTCCCGGCACCACCAGGATTACACTGATCTCGACGGACACTTACCTCGGTACGTTGCGGCCGGAGCAACTGGCCGCCTTGTATCCCGCCCGGCGCGAGGTGACCGCGTCGCAACTGGATCTCGCATCCCGCGTCTGGTTCGATTTCCGCGCGCCGGACCCGAGGGATCTGGTCCGATTCGCTCTGGCCGCGAGTCCGGAGCTTCCGTATCTTCAGGGTGCCATCGAGCGCCACCTGGAGGAGTTCCCTTCGGAAGAAAGTGGGCTCTCGCGCGCCCAGAGGCAGATCCTGGAGGCCCTCGACGGGGGCTCTTCGCCTGCGGGCCGGTTGTTTCGCGCCTGTCAGGAGCGAGAGGAGCGGATTTTCATGGGCGATCTGGTCTTCTTCGCCTGCTTGCGCGGACTCGCGCAGGCCCGGGTTCCGCTGGTGCGTCTCCTCGGTGAGGACCAGGCCGGACGCCAGGTGGAAATCACGGCGCGCGGCCGTTCCGTGCTGCGGGGAGAAGCGGACCACGTTCGCCTCAACGGCATCGACCGCTGGCTCGGCGGCGTCCACCTGCACAGCGATCCGGACGGTCAGGGGCGCGTGTGGCGCTGGAATCGTCAGGACCGTCGCCTGAGCATCGAGGCTCGTTAAGCTCGGTACAACTCGAATCAGAATGCGCGACTTTCCCACCGACGGTGAAATCCTGAAAGTGTTCGAACGCCAGCCCGACAAGACCTTTCGCTTGCGGGAACTGATCGTCGAGCTCGAACTGCGGTCAAGCGATGCGCCGGAACTGAAGGAGGCGCTCAAGGCGCTCTCCAAGCAACGCCGGATTCTCTACCTCAAGAAGGGCCACTTCACCCTCGACCGGCACGGCCGCCAGTCGCCTGCAACCGCCGCGCCGCTGCCCGATCCCAAGCCCAGATCGAGGTTCGCCCGTGGAGGCTTGATCTCCGGACGGTTGATCGCCCATCGCGACGGTTACGGTTTTGTAGTCCCGGATGACCCCCGAATCGGCGCGGACATCTTTATTCCGCCGCCCGGCATGAATTCCGCCCTGCACGGCGATCACGTGGAGGTCCACGTTATCGAGAAGCGCCCTCCGCGCGCCGGGCAAATCAGACACGGCGAAGGACGGCGGGGTCCGGCCGGTAAAAGGCCGGGACGCGAGCGCGACGGCGGGTTGCGCCTCGAAGGCCGCATCGTCAACGTGACCGATCGCGCGCAGAAGACCGTAGTGGGTGAATTCCGCTGCGGCGCGCGCGGCAACGTGGTGGCGCCTTATGACCGGCACATCCCGTTCGAAATCGTGATTCCGCGCGGCGAGGAGTGGCCGGAGCAGGACCTGAGCCGCGACCGCCAATTTGGCGGGGAATCAAGCGGTGCGGCTCGCAATCCTGCGAGAGGGGGCGCACACCGCAACGCGCGCGATCTCGAGGGCCTGGTCGTGGACGTCGAGATCACGAGCTTCCCCGACCCGGTGCGCGGCATCCCGCCGCGCGGGCGCGTGATCGAGATCCTCGGCCGGCGCGAAGAATTCGGCGTCGACGTGGAGATCATCATCCGGAAATATCACCTGCCGCATCGCTTCGCCGAAGAGGTGCTGGCCGATGCCGCGCGCGCGCCGCAGCAGGTTTCCCCCGCCGATGCCGACGAACGGCGCGACTTTCGCGCCTTGCCCATCGTGACCATCGACGGTGAGACGGCCAAGGACTTTGACGACGCGGTTTACGTGGAGCGCCTGCCGGGCGGGCATTACGCGCTTCAAGTGCACATCGCGGACGTGGCGCATTATGTTCGCCCGGGAAGCGCGCTCGACCGCGAGGCGCGCCTGCGCGGCACGAGCGTTTATTTCCCGGACCGTGCCGTGCCCATGCTGCCTCTCGATCTCTCGAACGGCATCTGCAGCCTGAACCCGCATCTCGACCGCCTCACCATGTCGTGCATGATGGAGATCGACCCCCGCGGCCGGGTGGTGGCGTATGAGCTTGCGCCCGGAGTGATCCGCAGCGCCCGGCGCATGACCTACACCGCGGTCTATGCGGTTTTGCGCGGTGACGCCGAAGCCCTGACGGAGTACAGCAGCCTCGCCGATCAGTTCCACCTGATGGAGGAACTGGCCCTGATCCTGAACCAGCGCCGCCACAGCCGGGGTTCGATCGATTTCGATCTGCCCGCGCCCGAGATCGAGTTCGATGAGCAGGGCCGCATGACCGGGGTGACGCGCTCGGAGCGCAACATCGCCCACCGCTTGATCGAAGAGTTCATGCTGGCGGCCAACGAGACCGTGGCCACTCACCTCGAGCGATGTGGCGTGCCTACGCTCTACCGGATTCACGAGCAGCCTGACCCGAAGAAGGTGATCGAATTTGAGGAGATTGCCGCCGCCTTCGGCCAGACGCTGGGCGTTGAACTGCCGCCCGCGCGCCGCACGAAGGTGCACGCCCGCGACGATCGGGACCGCTATCCGCGTTTCGAGCAACAACTCGAGGCGGGAGAGTTCAAGATCACTTCGCGGCACTACCAGCGTCTGGCCGAACGGATCGCGGGCAAGCCCGAGGAGCGCATCCTGTCTTATCTCATGCTGCGTTCGCTCAAACAGGCGCGCTACTCCGAGGAAAATGTTGGCCACTTCGCGCTGGCATCGTCCACCTACACCCACTTCACGTCGCCCATCCGGCGCTATCCGGACCTGATCGTACATCGCACGCTCAAGGCGCTGCTCGGCGCGCAGGGCGGCTTCGCCAAAGTCGAGGGGGCGGCAAATCCCGCCGCGACGCAGTCGAACGTCCGCGTGGAGACACCGGCTCCCGGTTGCGAAGGCGGCGTGCGCATCGAGAACGCGGAACTTCACGCCCTCGGTCTCGAGACTTCCGAAAGCGAGCGTCGCGCGGCCGACGCCGAGCGCGAGCTGATGGACTGGAAGAAAGTGGTCTTCATGACCGAGCGCCTGGGCGACGAATTCGAGGCGCTCGTCATCAGCCTGACGCGCCACGGGTTCTTCGTGGAACTCACTGACCTCTTCGTCGAAGGCTTCGTACCGCTCGATAGCATGGAGGACGACCGCTACGTCTTTCGCGAGAATCTGCGGGCGATCGTGGGCCTGACCTCAGGATACGCGTATCACCTCGGCGACCGGGTTCAGGTGCGGCTCGACCGCATCGACCGGGTGGACAACCGGCTGGAATTCTCCGTGGTCGCGGAAGACGCACACGCGCCGGCCCTGCGTCCACGACGAAAGTGAGGGTCTTGTGGTGCAGGATTCTGCCTGGCATCGGGTTCGGTGTTGCAGTCAGGGAGCCCGCACCACGGCGGTCTCAGTGACCCGCCGGCACCTTCTCTGCCTTAGCCTTCTTCAACAGAAACACCAAGGGCACCAGGCAGAAGCAGACCATGGCCGCGATCCAGATCACGTCGTCGTAGGCCAGCACCGCCGCCTGCTGATTGACCATCTGGTAGAGCCGTCCGTAAGACTGGATGCTCGCGCTGTAACTGGAAGCGCCGCCGGCCGACAGGCGCGCGCCGAGCCCGGCGACAAAGTGCTGCAGTCCCAGGTTGCTGGCGTCGAGGCCACCTACCAGGTTGCTCTGGTGCAATTGAGAGCGCCGTGCCAGAAGCGTGGTGACGCCGGAAATACCCACGCTCCCGCCCACGTTCCGCATCAGGTTGATCATTCCGGACACCTGGTTGTTCTCGTTCGCGGACACTCCCAGATAGGCAACGGTGTTGATGGGCACAAAGAGGAACGCGAGGCCCATGCACTGATACACGCGATACATGGTGGCGGTATGAAAGTCCACCCCGAGGTAGAGGGTTGTCATGTGGAGCATGGCCAAGCCGAGCGCCAGGAATCCGAAGCTGATCAGATAGCGTGCATCCACGCGCCCCACGAGGCGTCCGACCAGAGGCAGCAGAAGAATGATCACAAAGGCGCCGGGCGTCAGGACCTCGCCGGAGCGTTGCGCGGTGTAGCCCATCAGCACCTGCAGAAACTGCGGGATTAACACCGTGGTGCCGTACAGCGTCGCGCCCAGGCAGAACATCAGAATGTTGGAAATTGCGAAACCCCGGTTCTTAAACAGGCGCAGATTCACGATCGGGTGCTGCTCGCGCCACTCCCAGATGATGAAAGCCAGGAGGCCGAGCACGGCCACGACGGTGAACACGACGATCAAGGGCGAGCCGAACCAGTCATCCTCCTGGCCCTTGTCCAGCACCACCTGCAAGGCGCCAAGCCCAACCGTAACCAATCCGAGGCCGAGGTAATCAATCCGTAAGTTCCTGAACTTTCTCGCCGCTTCACGCAGGTAAGGCGGATCCTCCACGATTCTTTGCGTCAGCATCAGGGACAGAATGCCCACCGGGACGTTGACATAGAAAATCCAGCGCCAGCTCAGGTTGTCGGTGATGTAGCCGCCGAGCGTAGGGCCGATGGCGGGCGCCAGCACCACCGCCATTCCGTAAACCGCGAAAGCCATGCCGCGCTTCTTCGGTTCGAAAGTGTCGGCCAGGATCGCCTGTTCGCTCGGCGCGAGTCCGCCTCCGCCCACGCCCTGCAGCACGCGGAAGAAGATCAACAGGGGCAGCGATGGCGCGAGGCCGCACAGGAAGCTGCTGATCGTGAACAGGGTCACGCAGCTCATATAAAACCGCTTGCGGCCGACGCGATCCGCAATCCAGGCGGAGATGGGAAGGACGACGGCGTTCGAGACCAGGTAGCTGGTCAGAACCCAGGTGCTTTCGTCGACGCCGGCCGAGAGTCCTCCGGCGATGTGAGGCAGCGCCACGTTGGCAATGGAAGTGTCGAGCACCTCCATGAACGTCGCGAGTGTGACGGTGAGCGCGATGACCCAGGGGTTAAACCTGGGCTTCCATGCGGCTGTGTTGTTCTCCACTTGCTCCCTTGCAAATACACAGCCCGGCCTCCGGCAGCCGGCGAAATCCGCGCCGGTGCGGGCGGCGCGTTCATTCTTAGATGTAGCGGGATTCTGCGCGGTTCGGTCGGCGGATATCCCGTGCAGCAACGGGACTTTGCCGGCGAAAGTCGCGGCAGGCTACGGCCTACAGAGGAGGGCGACGATCACGCGCTCGCAGGGTCAATGGCTCAGGGCCCAGACGTATGCGGCGACCGCCGACAGCTGGTCGGGGGTGAGCTGCGCCCCACCCATGGCCGGCATCGGACTGCGATATTCCTTGGGCTGCGGCACTCCGTCCCGGATCGTCTTCAGGATTCCGGCATAGCTGCCATCGCTCCACAGCCACTTCTTGCCAGTAAGGTTAGGACCGAGCGGCGAGCCTGTCGCGTTCGCGCCATGGCAGCCCGCGCACGGAGCCCCGCCCACCTGGCCGTGGTAGATCCGATCACCGAGCGTCACCATCGCCCGGCTCGCTCCGGGTGGAACCGGGAGATTCGCGGTTGCGGCCGCGCCTGCGTCTTCATGCGTCCCCTCCGGCGGCTTGGCATGAGCCCCCTCCACCTCACCCGCTGGAGCCGACGGACTCGGGCACGGAGTGACCGACGCGGCGGCACCTGTAGAGCCGCCTTGGTACACAATGCGATAGATCCGGCCGCGGATGTCGTCGGAAACGTAGAGGTCGCCGGCCGGTCCCACCGCCACGCCGGAGGGACGATGTGTGGCGCCGTCCGGAGTCTTCACCGCTCCCGCGAAACCGTCGGCGAAGATTTCGCAATTGCCCGATGCGTGGTCACCGGAGAGTGGCTGAAAGACGACGTTGTAGCCGCCCTGCGGGTAGGGCGCGCGGTCCCATGAGCCGTGAAAGGCGATGAAGACTCCGTTGCGATAGCGGGCCGGAAATTGTTTCTTGTCGTAGCGCGCCATGCCGTTCGGCGCCCAGTGGGCGGGGAATGCAGCCGCCGGAGCAGTCTTGTTCGCGCAAAGACCCACGGTCTTGCCGCCGTCGCCGCCGTATTCGGGCGCCAGCACGAGCTTTTGCCGCGCGCCGTCGTAGTAGCATTCAGGCCAGCCGTAATCGCCGCCCGGTTTCAAAAACAGCAACTCTTCGGCGGGCAAAGTGGCTTCCTCGGTGGGCTTGTACAGATCAGGCCAGTTCGCATGGAGCTGGTCACGGCCTTGTTGGGTCACAAATAATCGGCCCGTGGAATCGAAGGCAAAGCCTTCAGCGTTGCGGATACCCGTAACGTAACGCTCGGCCGGCGAAAATGTCTGGTTCGTCTTGTTCGCGTCATAACGCCACACGCCGCCGCGGGTCTCGAGTTCGGTACACGGGTCCGAGCCCGGCGATTTGAGGTGCCGGTTTCGCACCTGGCAGGCATTGGTGGCGGTAGCGACATCCACATACAGCGATCCTCCGGAATCGATAATGAAGGGATGCATGGGATGGTCGCCGCCCAGGGGCAGCCCCGAGACGATCGTCTCAGGAGCATCTCGCGGCACGATGGATCCGGCAGGCAGTGTATAGCGCACGATTCGATCGTTGATCTCCGCGTAAATCGAACCCTTGAACATGCCGATGCCCGTGCCCCCGGCTCCGCCGGTCTGTGCCGTTTCTCCGAAGCGCTCGATGACGTCCGCTTTTCCCGCACCCGCCTTGTCCTGCAGGGCCACCAGGAATCCTCCCGCGTGCGGCGTCTCATGACCGTAGTAGTCGCCCGACCAGGTATTCACGTAGACCACTCCGTTCGGCCCCACCACCAGGTGACGAGCGTGGCCGATGCCGTCAGCAAAGACGGTGGCACAGAAACCAGCGGGCAATTTCAAACCGGTGTCGTCGCCCGGGCACGATGGGGTTTGGGTTTCGTTACTGGAATTCGACTGGCCTTGGGCGGACGCGATGGGGTAAAGCAGGCAGAACACGGCAACGCAAGCTAACAAAGTTCCCCTTGCACGCGGCAGACGCATTGAACCCTCCAGCGATCGATCGGCGAAAAGTCCCGCCACCGATTTTATTACATTCCTTCCCGTTTCCGCTGCGGGTCAAATCGCAATCCGGCCCTATGCGGACTGCACATCTTGGACAAGACGCTTGAGGAGTTGGATTTGACCGGCGTGATAGACGTCGTGCAGGGCGGTGCCTGCGATCATGTGGCGTGGGGTCTGGCGGCTGCCTGCGGCTGGGCGGTCGAGTTGAGAAGGCCGAAGCCCGGCAACCGTCTGGCGCAATTCCCGGTGGGCGCGTGCCAGTTGAGCGAGATCGCGTCGCCAGGTCTTGGCGTCGGCGGTGACGATTGTGCCCGCCCCCGCATCGCCGCGCTCGAACCAATTGTTGCCAGCCTCCGCAAAGCCGCCGCGTTTCCCGCCGAGCAGGCGCCGCCGCACCGCGTATTTCCAGTAGGCGGCGTGAACAGTCAGTTCCCAGATGTTGTGACGGCCGGAAGCCGCGCGCCACGCGGCCTGCTCCGGGGTCACACCACGTAAGGCGAAGCGGAGGCTCGGGCCGTGCCACGCCGGGCCGGCGTACGCTTCATCGATTAATGCCAGCAGACGCTCGATTTCGCTTTGCGCCATAAGACCTCTTCTACCTCTGCGCCAATGAATGTTGCTGCACCCGGTCTACTATCGCACGGGGACGTTCAGGACCACCGCCCAGTATTGGACGGACTGCAGAGCAAAACCCGTCACCACCAAGCCCGCGCCGAGAGCTCCGAGCCTGCGTTCCGGCAGATTGTCCGCCCACCACTCGACAAACGGAACGGCCAACGCCAGCACGGCGCTCATGGCGCCGATCATGAGCCCGATGGTAACGCTGAACCCGAGGGCTTGTCGTCCGGTGTGAGTAAGCGCCCCGCAGAGCACTCCCGCCACGGTATAGCCGGCAGTCCGATTGAGCGCGCCCGCCACCAGCCTTCGGTTGAAACGCGGCTTGCGATCGGCCGCGTACCCGGCGGTGGGTCCGAAGCCAACCCGGTAGGCAAAGATCTGGCCCGCAAAGCTCAACAGGCCAAACCAAAGCCCAAAATCGCGGCCCATCAGCACCCCGGCGCCCAGGCCAAGGCCGGCCCCCCGAACCAGGCTGGACAACACGATCAACCAGCGTCCCGGCCGAAGCTCGCCGCGCGACGCACGGCTAAACTCGATCCCAAGGGTGAAACCCATCACCACGGCCATGTCAATCGCGAAGAAAGCACCCAGCGGAAACAGTACCCCGGCGCCGAAGAACAGACCGTAGGTAACGGCGCGCGTGAGCGTCCGCAGGGGCCCATGCTTGCCACCGAGCAGGTCGTAAGCCAGGTACAGGCCGCCCAGCACGTCGATCACACTGCCGGCGATGCTGAGTTCGGCCAGGAAGCGGCGATCGACCGTGGCGATGAGTGACAAGAACCCTCCCTGAAGAGCCATACCAACATGTAGGACGCGCTGAAGGCAAGCGCCGCGTCAGCTACGCACAAGTTTCCACTTTCATGTTTCGAACTTCGATTTTCAGGGTACACTTTTCCTGATGCGACCTACGGAATTCATCCGTCAGGTAACCAGCGGCAAACCGGGCGCGATCTATTTTCTCCGCGGGCCCGACCGTTTTCTGCACGAAGAGTGCCGGGCGGCGGTGGTGTCGGCGGTTCCGCCCGAGGCGCGAGCCTGGTGCCTGGCCGAGCTCGAGTTCGAGTCCGGAACGCTCGCGCGGCAGCTCGATAACGCCCACCAGATCCCCATGCTTGCCGGGCACAGTTATTTCCTGTTTTCAGATCCGGAAGACCTTCGGCGCGCCGGTGACGAAGACGTGGAGGCGCTCGAAAGTTACCTGAAAAAACCTTCTCCGTGCGCCACGCTCGTCTTCGCGGCCGCCGAACCCGATCGACGCCGGCGTTTCATCCAGTTGCTGGAAAAAAAGACCGCGGTCGTCGAGTTGATCCCGCCGGACCGCCACGAGGCGGCGCACTGGCTCGAGCAGTACCTGCGGCAGGCCGGAGTGTCGATCGCGCCTGAGTTGGCCGAAAGTGTGGCAGCGCGCTTCGAAGACCGTCCTGACCCGCGCGGCGACACGAAGCCGGGCGTGAATCTGCTGGGCATGCGCACCGAAGTGGAGAAAGCGCTCACCGCGCGGCCCGAGGCGAAGCGCTGGGAGGAAGCGGATCTCGATCACATTGTGTCGTTCCGGGAAGATCACGAGATCAGCAAGCTGCTCGAAGCCATCGCCGAGCGCCAGCTCGGGCGGGCCATCGAGCGGCTGCGGACGCTTCTGTCGAGCAAAGAGCCCGAGGCGCTGATCCTTTGGTCGATCGGCGATCTCTTTCGCCAGGCGCTCAAGAGCACGGCCGGCGCCGGGCGCGGAGGCTCCGGGGGCGGTTGGTACCGGGGCGGAAGGGGCTCAACCTTCGAGATCGCTCAGCGGGCGGCGAAACGCTATTCACCCGAGGAACTCGGACAGGCATTGCGGCGCACGCGCGATACCGACCTCGCCGTGAAATCGTCGTGGAAGGATTCGAAGGTGTTGCTCGAAATCCTGATCTGGCAGGTAACGGTCGGCAAGGCAGGAAGCGCCTGGGCGGAGCCGAGTTGGGTCGGCGCGGCTGACGCGTGAACGCATCCGGTCAACGGCAGCCCCAAAAAACACAGAGCCTTCGCGGCGGAGGCCCGCAAGAGTCGCTTTAGAGTAAGGGTTGTGGGTAGGCCGGTTTTAGGCCTTCGCGAAAGCGGCGACGCTGCGGGTGAGCCGCGACTTGTAACGCGCGGCAGCGTTGGCGTGGAGGATGCCCTTATGCCTGGAATGATCGATGAGCGCCAGTGTCGGCTTCAGCAGGCCTTCGGCGGCCGTTCGGTCTTTCTGCTCGAGCGCCACGCGCAGTTTGCGCAACTGGTGGCGGAGCCGCGTCCGATGCGCGCGATTCGCCTCTGTCCGGGCTTCGGTTTGCTTGATACGCTTCAGGGCAGACTTGTGACTGGCCACGAATTCTCCTTAACGACACATTCCGGTGAATTTGCAGTATAACAAAGCAGATTCAGGTGGTCAATCGCTTGTGGTGCGGTGGTGGGCCAGCTTGAATTAACACCACTCCCGCCTCAAGTTTGACGGTGCTTCGGCCCGCCGTTAGAATCGATGCCAGCTTGGAGGCCTCATGTTCCCCTTTCACGGCGTTGACTATCTGGAACTCGACTCGCTGCTCTCCGACGAAGAAAAGCTTGTGCGGCGGACGGTGCGCGAGTTTGTGGACAAGGAGGTGCTCCCGTCGATCGAGGAATGGAACCGTGAGGCGAAGTTCCCGAAGCATCTGGTGCCGCTCATGGCCGAACTGGGGTTTTTCGGCGCCAACCTCAAGGGTTACGGCTGCGCTGAGATGTCGAACGTCCAGTACGGCTTGATCATGCAAGAGCTTGAACGCGGAGATAGCGGCTTGCGCAGCTTCGTCTCGGTGCAAGGGGCGCTCGTGATGTACCCGATTCACGAGTTCGGCTCTGAAGAGCAGAAGGAACGATGGCTTCCCGCCATGCAGCAGGGCAAAGCCCTCGGATGTTTCGGCCTGACCGAACCCGATTTCGGCTCCAACCCCGCCGGGATGCGAACCCGCGCCCGTAAGGACGGCGACAGCTTCATCCTCAATGGGGAAAAGGCCTGGATTACTTCCGGAACCATCGCGGACGTGGCGGTGGTATGGGCGCGCGCCGAAGACGGCATCCGCGGGTTCCTGGTGGAGAAGGGCACGCCCGGCTACACATCCAAGGACATCAAAGGCAAGTGGTCGCTGCGAGCGTCCGTGACGAGCACCCTGGCGCTGCAGGACGTGCGCGTGCCCGCCTCGGCCATGCTCCCGAACGCGAAGGGTCTGAAGGGGCCGCTATCCTGCCTCACCCAGGCGCGGTACGGCATCGGCTGGGGGGCGATCGGAGCCGCCATGGCCTGTTACAACGAGGCTCTCGAATACGCCAAGACGCGCAAGCAGTTCGACGATAAGCCCATCGCCTCGCACCAGCTCGTTCAGGCGAAGCTCGCCGACATGATTACCGAGATCACCAAGGCGCAATTGCTGGCGTTGCAGGTAGGCCGCCTGAAGGATCGCGGACGCGCCGAGCCCGCTCACGTTTCCATGCTCAAGCGCAACAACGTAAAGATCGCGCTCGACATAGCCCGCGCGGCGCGAGACATCCTGGGCGCCAACGGAGTGGCCGACGAGTACCCGATCTTCCGCCACATGTGCAACCTCGAGTCGGTTTTCACCTACGAGGGCACCCACAACATCCACACCCTGGTGATCGGGGAGAAAGTCACCGGGGTGCCTGCGTACAAGTGACGATTCCCGTTCAGACGGGGGTGTCAGTCCTGTAGCTTAGGGGAGATTTTTGCCCGTTGGCAACGAAATGTTTTACCCCGCCGACCGTCCTGCAAGTCACTTCAAGATGTCCTGCAATTCACTCCAAGGCAATGACTTAACTCGATTCTGGGCCTGGTGAGGGACCCGGGGCAGGGCGGAAGGCTGCGCTGCTATTGAATTCCGTCTCGACTTGACTCGATGGAGATTGTGGATTATATGTAGAACTTCTAGGTGTTATATGAACGAAGAGAAATCGGAGTTCCTCAAGGGAACACTCGACATGCTGATTCTGAAGGTCGTGGCGTTGGGGCCGATTCACGGCTACGCGATTGCCCAACGGATTCAGCAGATCAGCCGGGACTTCTTCCAGCTCCAGCAAGGGTCGCTCTACCCCGCTTTGCATCGCTTGGAGGATCGTGGCTGGCTTAAAGCGGAGTGGAAGACGACGGAGACCGGCCGGGACGCGAAATTCTACGGGCTCACCGCCAGAGGCCGGAAGCAGTTGGAGGCCGAAGTTGCGAATTGGGAAAAGCTAACCGATGCCGTCGCGCTGATTCTTCGAACGGCGGAGTAGAGAGGCAATGACGAGCGAGAAGTGGCAGGGGACATAGGGCTGACCGGGCCGATCAGGAGGCTTTATGCGCTGGTACCAACGCTTCTTCAGCAGAGGGCCCACGGAAAAGAAGCTCGACGCTGAACTGCGCTTCCATCTCGAACAGCAAATCGCCGACTATGTTGCGGCTGGGATGACGCCGGACGAAGCCCGTCGTCGTGCGCGGCAGGAGTTCGGAGGTTTGGAGCAAATGAAGGAAGAATGCCGGGATGTTGGCACCGCGCATCTCATCGAGACCCTGATGCAGGACCTGCGCTACGGTTTGCGACAGCTCAGGCGCAGTCCGGGCTTCACGGCCGTGGCGGTGCTGACCCTCGCCCTAGGAATTGGCGTCAATACAGCCATTTTCAGCGTGGTTGATTGCGTGTTGTTGGCGCCGCTGCCTTATCCGCAGTCCGATCACCTGGTGATGATTTGGGAATGGAATCTGCACCTTAAACAGGTGAGGGAGCCTTCGTACCCTAATTTCCGAGATTGGCAGCGGGATGCGCGCTCGTTTCAGGAAATGGCGGGCTACAAATGGCACTTCTTTGATCTGAGCAGTCCCGGCACGCCTGAACACATTGCCAGCATGGAAATATCATCGGGCTTCTTTACGATGCTAGGCGTCAAGCTGCCTTTCGGCCGCGAATTCTCGCCGCAAGAAGACAGGCGCGGTGGGGCGCCCGTTGCGATTATCAGCGACCAGCTTTGGAGAGATCGCTTCGGCGGCAGTCCGAAAGCGCTGGGAAAGCCGCTGACCTTGAATGAGGTTGAGTACACGATTGTCGGGGTGCTTCCGCCGGGGTTCCGGCTTTTTGGCGACACTAATGACGCCCAGGTTTTTACACCCTTGGGACAGGGTGATCCGCTAATCCTCAACCCTCGCGGGGGCTACGGATGCATTGTCATCGCGCGACTAAGCCCCCGTGTGAGCATCGCTCAGGCCCAGGCGGAGATGAGTACGACACAGAATCGTCTGGATCAGCTTTATCCCGAAGCGAATAAAGGCATGGGAACGGAAGTAGTGCCCCTTAAGAAGCAATTCGTTGGGGATGTGGGCGGAACGCTTCTGCTGCTGCTGGGCGCGGTGGGGCTGGTCTTGCTGATCGCCTGCGGGAACGTCGCCAATCTCCTGCTGGCTCGTTCCACAGCCCGCATGCGGGAGTTCGCCATTCGCTCGGCGTTGGGCGCGAGCCGTTCGCGCGTTGTACGCCAGTTCCTTACGGAAAGCGTCCTCCTCTCGCTTGCCGGCGGGGGTTTGGGGCTGTTGGTAGCCGAATGGGGAGTCAAGCCGACGCTGGCCGCGGTACCCGGAAGCCTGCCCCGAAGCGGGGAGATTGGTTTGAATGTTCAGGTCCTACTTTTTGCCCTGGGAGTTGCCATCACTGTGGGCATTCTTTTCGGATTAGCCCCGGTTCTGAAGAGCTCGAAATCAAACTTGCACGATGCCTTAAAGGAAGGCGGCCGAACGTCAACGAGCGGCCACCACCACATGCAAGGCGGCCTCGTGATTTTCCAGATGGCACTCACGCTGGTGTTATTGGTGGGCGCGGGCCTGCTATTCCGCACCATCCGCCACCTGTGGGAGACCAATCCTGGCTTTGACGCGGACCACCTCATTACTTTCCAAGTGGAATTCCCGCCTTCCCTGACCAAGGCACCTTCTATCGAGCGAGCGGCCTACCAGCAGATGCTGGAGCGGATCCGGAGTATTCCCAGTGTGGAAGCGGCGGATTTTACCTACAACCTTCCTTTGAGGGGCTGGGAGAATAACGCCTACTTCTGGATCGGCTCGCGAAAGCCCGCGATCATTCAGTCGGCGCCGCAGATGCTGGTGTATAACACGGGCCCGGATTATATCCGCACCATGCGAATACCATTGCTTCGGGGCCGCTTCTTCACCCCGAAAGACAACAATTCGGCCCCGTGTGTCGCCGTCATTGACAGCGTTATGGCGCACACTTATTTTCCTAACGAGGACCCCCTGGGCCAGATGCTGACTTTTGGATGGACGCCCCCCTTCGGTCCTTGCCAGATTGTGGGCGTGGTCGGCCATGTGAAACATTGGGGGCTTGGCAACGAAAGCGGGTACGTGCGGGCCGAGAGCTACTATCCGCTTTACCAATTGCCGGATCAGTGGGTCACCGCTTCGGAAGGTTATCGGTCCACGACAATCCTCGTTCGAACGCCGTTGGCGGTCGACGCCGCGATGCCCGCGATCAGAAGAGCGGTCTATGGAACGGGTAGGGAGCAGCCGGTCTATAACGTCCAGACGATGCAGGCGATCGCTTCGGAGTCGATGTCCTCGCAACGCTTTCCGATGATCCTGCTGGGGACCTTCGCGGGCCTTGCCCTGCTGTTGGCCTCCATTGGAATCTACGGCGTGATTTCCTATTCGGTGGCCCAACGGGTGCGCGAGATCGGGATTCGCGTGGCTCTCGGCGCAGAAAAGAGTGACGTTTTTCGGATGGTAATCGGGCAGGGACTGCGGCTAGCCCTGGCTGGCCTGGCGCTCGGAGCAGTGGCCGCGTTGATCTTCACCCGGCTGCTCTCGAGTTTCTCGCACCTGCTCTATGGAGTGGGGACCAACGATCCGTGGACGTTCGCCGTTGTCTCGCTCGTTCTAACCGGCGTATCTATTGTGGCCTGCTACATTCCGGCGCGCCGCGCGACGGCGGTCGATCCCACGGTGGCGCTGAGATGTGAGTGAGTCCCCAGGTCCTTTGCGCAAGCAAGATTGGAGCGGAGCGATGCGCTGGTACCAACGTTTTTTCCGCAGAGAGCTTACCGAAAAGAAGCTTGAGACCGAGCTGCGATTCCATCTCGAGCAGCAAATCGCCGACTACGTCGCGGCCGGGATGACGCCGGACGAAGCCCGTCGCCGCGCACAGCTGGAATTCGGAGGGTTGGATCAAATGAAGGAAGCATGTCGCGATGTGGGTGGCGCGCGTTTTCTCGAAGCGTCGATTCAGGACTTGCGCTTCGGCTTGCGACAGCTTGGTCGAAATCCCGGCTTCACGATCGTCGCGGTGCTGACGCTGGCGTTCGGCATCGGCGCCAACACGGCGATATTCGGCGTCGTCGATGCGGCCTTGTTGCGGCCCTTGCCCTACAAGGACCCGTCGCGCCTGGTCTGGGCCACGGAACGGTTTGCGTTTAATCACGGAAGCGCGGGGGTGATCAGTCCGGACTTTGCAGGCTGGCAGGAGCACAACCAGGTCTTCGAAGAAATCGGCGCCTCGAGCGGCGGCGGGGGTGCGAACCTCACCGGAGATGGCCAGGCCGCGCGCGTCAGCATCGGAAACGCTACGGTCAGCTTTTTCCCCATGTTGGGCGTGCGGCCGATCATCGGCCGGTTATTTGTGCCCCAAGAAGGAACGCTGGGACGCGAGCACGTTGCGCTGCTCAGCGAGGCGCTGTGGCGGAATCAATTTGGCAGCGATTCCCGCGTCTTGGGAAGGACGATTCAGCTCGACGGCGAGGCTTATACGGTCGTCGGCGTCATGCCCGCCAGTTTGCGGCCCGCCGCGGACCTCTGGACGCCGTTCGCGATGAATGAATCGAGGTTCTCTCCTCGATCCCCAAACTGGGCCATTTTGACCGTTGTCGCCCGCCTCAAGGCCGGCGTTGGCATCCCACAGGCTCAGTCAGACCTTGAAGTCGTCACCCACCAGATGGACAAGGAATATCCGCCGCAGGCCGCGGGATTCCGGGCCCAGGAGAGTGTGGAGGTGATCCCACTGCACCAGTTCCTTGTTCACAACGTCCGATCGCTCCTGCTGATTCTGCAGGGGGCCACCGCGCTCGTGTTATTGATCGCCTGCGTGAATGTTGCCAACCTGCTGCTATCCCGGAGTGTGGTCCGGAGCCGGGAGACGGCCGTTCGCGTGTCACTCGGGGCGCGGCGCGCCCGGCTGATCCGGCAATCCCTCACTGAAGCTCTGCTGGTGGCGGTCGCAGGAACCGGGCTCGGGGGCGTGGTGGGTTTTTGGGCTACGGCAATTCTGAAGCAAGTCGTGCCTCCGTCTCTTTCTGTGGATATTCACCTCGATCTGCGGATTCTTGGGTTTTCCGCCGTCACCGCAGCGCTGGCGGTGCTCGTGTTTGGCCTTGGCCCCGCCGTGATCGCCTCGCGAACCGACATCAGCGAATCGCTCAAGGAGGGAAGCTTGCGTATCCGGGCCGGCCGCCGTTCGCATCGCCTGCGCAGCCTCCTGACCACTGCAGAAGTCGCCTTGTCATTGGTGCTGTTGGTGGGCGCGGGCCTTCTGGCCCGAAGCCTGCTGCGACTTAGTGATGCGCCGCTGGGCTTTGATCCTCACGGCCTGCTGATCGGCACGGTTCAGAGGCCATTGACGATCAGCAACCCGGCAGAATACGCAGCCTTCTTTCAAGCGGCGCTGGAACGGGTCCAAAAACTGCCGGCGGTGAAAGACGCTGCGCTGATATCGCAATATCCTCTGGGTCCGCCTCACAACGGCAGCTTGCGGTTGAACGTCCAGGGCGCGGAGCAGGTGACACCGCCTCAAGGCTTCCGGGTCACCGATATCAGCCCTGATTATTTCCGCGCGATGAGGATTCAGCTATTGAAAGGGCGCGTTTTCGGCGCCGCGGATTCGGCGGCCGCTCAGCCTGTTGTGATCGTTAATGACGTGCTGGCTCGAACGCTCTTCAGCGACCGGAACCCCGTCGGACAACGTGTCAGCTTTATCCCCACGCCTACAACGTGGATGGAGGTGGTCGGCGTGGTCTCGGCCGTCAGGGGCGACTCGCTCGAGGAGGAGCCCGGAGCGGAAATTTTCCTGCCATACCTTCAGCAGCCGTCCTTCAGCATGACCTTTGTGCTGCGAACAGAGACTGATCCGCACACGCTTGCCGGCGCGGTTCGGAACGTCATCCAGCAGATGGATAAGAATCAGCCGGTGATGGACGTCGCCACCATGGACGACGTCATTGCGACCTCCATTGCGCCGAGGCGGTTCAACGCCATGCTGCTCGGCGTTTTCGCGCTGCTTGCGCTGATTCTTGCGGCGGTTGGAATCTACGGTGTGGTGGCGTATTCCTGCAGCCAGCGGACTCATGAGTTCGGCATTCGAATGGCGCTCGGGGCCGAACGGCGCCAGGTGTTGTGGATGGTGCTTGCGGCCAGCGCACGGACGGCACTGGCGGGCGCGGCCATTGGCCTCGTGGCTGCGGTCGGCCTCACACGTCTCATGTCGAGCATGCTTTACGGTATTAGTGCGCATGATCCACTCACCCTCGCCGCCGTGACTTTTCTGCTGTTTTTGGTGGCGCTTGTGGGGGCGTACGTTCCCGCCCGTCGCGCTACAAGAGTCGATCCGTCAGAGGCGCTGAGATACGAATGACTTCTCGGCCCTCGGGGTCGAGCAGAGTTAGAGTGGATCCTTAGAGTGACAAGTTCGAGGGTGGAACCTCGGCGGGCCGCGGCGCTCCCGCGACGCCCATGGGAACCGGACGACCGACTCGATTTCCGATCCTCTGTGACCACGAGAATATGTCCGAGACTCTGACCAGGCCCGCGAGCTTATGTCGTCCAACGGAGGCGAGAGCGGCTGAGGCGACGCATCCGCACTCGCTGCAAACGGGCTTTCCTCCGAACTGGCAGGGCCCGATCGGAGTCTTCAAATCAGCCGAAACGCAGGTTGTGGTCTGGGCAAAGATGCACTCTTTCGGAGATGCGGGTGCGTGGCGGTAGCCGTCAAGCACCCGGTCCGGTATTTCGACCTTGGGGAAACCCCGGCGCATGGCAGCTAATTCCTGGAGCACAGCCTGCCGGTCCTCAGGCCTCAACCGTTCGGCGCTCTGTTCCCCTTCCTGGGGTGTGTAAAGGCTGAACCAGATCTTCCGAATCTCCTCGCGCGCGGACCAGAAAGCCGCAAATTCGCTGAAGTAGCCGGGCTTGCTCACCATCGGACGGGTGACCGTGCAGTGCACCACGAAGTCGTGACCGGCGATGTGCTTCAGAATGCGGTCGTAGGTCGCCGGAGCGCGCCGGATGTTATGATCCGCCGGCAGTCCGTCCACCGAGACCACGAGGTGAAGGTTCGGGATCGATCGCCATGCGATCGGAACCGGACGCACGGCGCTGGTGACGAGCTGCACTTCCACACCCATGCGATCGAGTTGGGGCAGCAGCACGTCGAGTTCGCGATAGCGGACCAGCGGCTCGCCGCCCACAATCGAAACGTGCAGTGGCCGGTGACGCCGGACGAGTGCGAGGACGCCGCTGATCAGCGCCTCGCCCTGGAAGTCAGCCAGTTCGTTGAGCGTGACCGAGCCACCCAGGTGCTCGGGTTGATATGCGTAGCAGCCGGGGCAATGCAGGGGACAACGCCGCGTAATCTCGATGGAGAGCAAAGGGCGCCGGCCGCGCAGGATCCTACCCCAAGCCGGTATGACCGCCGAAGGCTTCAAAGGTGCCGCCTTTCCTCGCGCTGACGCGATTGATGATTAGAGGCGCTGCGAGCCCATACGGTTGCAAGCGCTCAAGATGGGTGCGGAATCTCAGGTGCTTTCCTGCGCGAAACGACGACGCGCTAGGCCGGCGGCAGCCTCCGGCACCGCCCGGAGAAGATATATGTCACCTCTCGCAGAATGTCAACGGTTCGTATCGTCCATAGCGGGTCAGTTCGAAGTGCGCTGTTCAGAATAAGCGTTCGGAGGCGCGGACAGCCCCGCCGTCTTTTGGAAGTCCCGAACGCGTGGCGGTAATTCTGCATCTGAGTTAAACTGCTACCTTTTCGCGTTGGGGCGGACCGCCAAGCCTCGCGGATGATCGCCAGCCATTAGCGTGCAGAACGCGGGCACTGCTGGTTGCATCTCAAGATCAGATGATCAAATTACAAGTCGTATACAAACGGTACCTATTCGTCCTGATGGTGGCGGCCGCAAGCATCCTGCTGCCCTTCGGCGTTCCGAACTCCTTTGCGCAAGGTCCGATGGTTGACGGGGTTGACGGGAATGGAACCGGCGCCCTTTCGAGCGGCGCGGAAAACGCCTTGGCGGAGACCGTTCTGGGACCACCCGAGTCCGCACCGTCCGAGTTCGGAGCGACCGACTTCGAGTCGCCCGATATCCAGCCCTTCACTCAAACTCAGGGTTCTGCAACCCCGCAGAGTTCCGCGACCCCGCAAAGTTCGGATCCAGGCGGCGCCTCAGGGCGGAATTCCCAAGCGGGGGCCCAGCCGAGTCTCGGCGTGAATCCCATTACCGGGTTGGTTTCGGCTTCCGGAGCGGCCTATACGCCTTTGACGGGCGAGCAGCGATGGCAGCTTTACTGGAAGATGAATTATTTGTCTCTGGGCGCCTACTTTGGACCCTTCTTCAGCGCCCTGGTGCTCGATCAAGCTACCAGTTCTCCATACCAATGGGGAGGCGGCTTCGATGGTTATGCGCGGCGCGTGGGCTCACGCACGGCGAGCGCCATGCTGCAGGGAAGCTTTCAAGCGCCGCTCGCTTACTTTCTGCACGAAGACGTGCGGTACATCGTGAGCAAGCGGCCCGGCTTCAAGCATCGCGCCGCACACGCCCTCGCTTACAGCTTTCTCACGTATAACGCCTCCGGACGCCCGACGCTGAATGTGGCCAATCTCAGTGCGTATTATGCCTCGACTGCGGTGACCACAGCCTGGCTTCCCGGCCACTACAGGGTCATCTCCTACACGCTGAGCAATTCGAGCGAGCAGATCATCCTGACCCTGCCCATCAACCTGCTGCAGGAGTTCTGGCCCGAGGTTCGGCGCACGTTCCGCGGGCACTGAAGCCGTCAGCCCCGCCGCGTTCCCGTACAACATTTTCCCTCGGAGAATTGTATTCCGAGACGCTCGTGCATCCCCCCACTCGCGTCCTGATCACCTTGTCGGCCTTTTCGCCTTACGCTGCTCGAAGCGAATCAGCAGCTGTGGTCCGGTGGCCTCCGCGCTGCCGAGTTTCTGTTAACTGGCTAGCTGCAGACATCTGTTCTCTCGTCTCGCCTGTCCCCTGAACACGTCTAGGCTACATCATTAAACTAACTGCGCTTGACGCTTGGCTGGCCATGTGCTAAGGTGCAGGAGCCGGGCACGATCTTACGGCCCCGTGCGGGCCGTCCCGGGGGCTCAACCCCTGGGAGGAGCGGGCGAGCCGGTGAACCCATTGCAGTTAAAGTCAGCGGCATCAGCGGGATAGGCAAGAAACTGCCGACAGCGAACCCACTTCGGTTAAGTCGTTTGTTGACAGCGCCTTATTCCGAAAAAAGGGCCTGTTTTTCGCCACAAGTTAGTCCAGTGGACTCTCCGCTCAACAAATCGATTCCGGGTTGCCTGGCCGGCCTCTTGGAACAAAGCTGGAATGTCCTTTGTAATCATAGACAAAACGCCTGCGGGTGTTGGAGGTTCTCTACAAATTGCGCCTTGCGGCCCCGGCGCCTCGATTTCAGGCTCAAACTCCGGATTCTGCTCGTTGACTTTTCCGAGCAGCGCATCAATAATTGGACGTAATCAGGTCTGTGCGGCGCGCGCCGGGGTTTGGGGATGAGGGCGCGTGCCGTGATTACATGTTTTGCCAGCCCACATCCTGTGAGGTCCAGAATGGCCACCGTTACGACCGCGCCCACCACCCAGACCGGCAACGGAGCCAATCAAGACGCGAAGGGTGCTGAACCCGGTCTTCAGGCCGAATCGGGAATTCAGTCCGGCGCTGCCCCGACATGGGCGGGCGCCGGCACGAACGGTGATGTCGCGACGGCCGATGTCGCGCAGCCGAAAGAGCTCCTGGTCGGTGCCTACCGCACCATCTATCTGTCGCGCAAACTCGACGACAAAGAGATCCAGCTCAAGCGTCAAAACCGGATTTACTTCCAGATTAACGGCGTCGGTCATGAGGCCCTGAACGTTGCCTGCGCGCGGCACCTGCGGGCGGGCTACGACTGGTTCTACCCTTATTATCGCGACCGGGCGCTGTGCCTGGAGCTCGGCATGACGCCGCTCGACATGCTGCTCGAAGCGGTGGGCGCCAAGGACGATCCTCAGTCGGCCGGGCGCCAGATGCCCTCGCATTGGGGCTTCAAGCCGGCGCACATCGTCTCCCAGTCGAGTCCCACGGGCACACAGGCGTTGCAGGCCCTGGGCGCGGCCGCAGCCAGCCTTTATTACCGGCACGTTCGCGAAGCGGCGGAGCTGGCCGCGAGCTTCCACGACGACGAAGTGGTGTACGTCTCCGTCGGCGACGGCGCCACCAGCGAAGGCGAGTTCTGGGAGACGTTGAACGGCGCCGCGCTCAACCGTGCGCCGCTGGTCATCGTGGTGGAGGACAACGGGTACGCCATTTCGGTCCCGGTGGACGCGCAGACGGCCGGAGCCAACATCTCGCGCCTGGTGCGCGATTTTCCCAACTTCCTGGTTGAGGAATGCGACGGCACGGATTTCGCGGCCACCTACGTCGCGGCCGGCCGCGCGGTGGATTACGCCCGCCGCCGCCGGGGTCCGGCGCTGCTGCACGCCCATGTCATCCGGCCCTATTCGCACTCGCTGTCGGACGACGAGAAGCTCTACAAGTCCGAGGCGCGCCGTCAGGAGGAAGCCGCGAGGGATCCGCTCGAGCGCTTGCGCCGGCGTCTGCTCGACGAGGGCCTGGCAAGCGACGCGGAGTTATCGGGGATCGAGAGCGCGGTCGACCGCGAACTGAGCGAGGCCGTGGACAAGGCGCTTGCGGCCGAGCCGCCCGACCCTTCCTCCGTGATGCTCTATCTCACCTCGCCCACCGTCGATCCCACCTCCGGCGATTTCGACCGCCCGGCGGCGCTCGAGGGCGATCCAAGGACGATGGTCGATCTCATCAATCTCTGCCTGCGCGACGAGATGGCGCGCGATCCGCGGATGGTGGTGTTCGGCGAGGACGTGGCCGATTGCTCGCACGAAGACGAATTGCCCAAGGTGAAAGGGAAGGGGGGCGTGTTCAAGGCCACCCAGGGCCTGCAGCGCCGCTTCGGCAGCCACCGCTGCTGGAACTCGCAGCTGGCGGAGGCTAGCATAGTAGGCCAGGCCATCGGCATGGCCACGCGCGGGATGAAACCCGTGGTGGAGATCCAATTCCTGGACTACATCTGGCCCGCCATGATGCAGATCCGCGACGAACTCGCCGTGCTGCGCTGGCGCTCGGCCAACCACGACTCCTGCCCGGTGGTGATCCGCGTGGCGGCAGGCGGGTATCTCTCCGGCGGCGCCATCTATCACAGCCAGTCCGGCGAATCGATCTTCGCCCACCTGCCCGGGCTGCGTGTGGTGATGCCTTCGACGGCCCTTGACGCCAACGGCCTGCTCCGCACCGCCATCCGCTCGGACGATCCCGTGCTTTTCCTCGAGCCCAAGCACCTTTACCGTCAGACGCACAATCGCAGCCCGTACCCCGGCCCCGACTACATGATTCCCTTCGGGAAGGCACGCCTGGCGCGCCAGGGGGACGATCTCACCATCGTCACTTACGGGTCGCTCGTGGTGCGCGCCGCGCAAGCGGCCAAGCAACTGGAACGCGAGGGGGTGCAGGCGGAGATCCTGGATCTGCGCTCGCTCTCCCCGTACGATTGGGAGCTGATCTCGGCTTCGGTGCGCAAGACGAGCCGCGTCCTGGTGCTGCACGAAGACACGCTGTCATGGGGATATGGCGCGGAAATCGCGGCCCGGATCGGCGAAGAGCTTTTCGATCACCTGGACGCGCCCGTGCGGCGCCTTGCCGCCAAGGACGTCTATGTGCCTTACCATCCAGCGCTCGAAGACGCGGTCCTGCCGCAACCCGCCGATGTTCTGAGGGTGTGCCGCGAGCTGGCAGCCTATTGATGAGAGTGCTTGTTCGTTTCAGCCGCAGGCCAATACATGGCTAATTGCTCGGCGCAGCCCAAGTGCTGGAGACTAAGCAGCCATCGAAGATGGCGTGAGCGTGTGTGAGTTGGTGAGCCGACACGGGTGGGACCTCCGCCCCACGCCAGGTCTGAAGCACCTCTCCAGTTTTTTGGGGCGAGGGCTAATCATTTTTCGGAGCAACGTGAAGACCAGAATGGACTTCGAACACATTAGCCGGACTCTTGATGAATTCACACGTCTTCCAAGACTACCGGAAATCGCCAAGACTTTAATGGAAATTGCAGGCTATCCGCACTACGAAAACGTCGCGAGCAATATACTTGCATTCTTTCTAGATCCAAGGAACAACCACGAGCTTCAGGCGCTTGTTTTTGAGTCATTGCTGGTTGCAGTGGGTGAGACAAGCTTTGGGCCTGATTTGGAAATTAATAATGTCGTTCGCGAGTGGCGTACAGAATCTGGAAAGTTCCTCGACTTGCTTGTGGAAACCCCTTCCCTCGCGGTCGGCATAGAGAACAAGATTTTCGCCCAGGTTTGCAATGATCTCGGCGAGTACGCAGAATCTGTACGTGCGAAAGCTGGCGACGGCAAGAGGCCGGTGCTAGTATTGCTTGCACTTCAATCGCCTGGCGCTGGAATCAGTTTGGCGGGCTTTAAACCAGTGACATATCAGGAGCTCTTTGACCGGCTCCTGCAAGGCCTCGGCCCAAGATTACCGAACGCCAACGACCGCTGCGTCGGCTACTTACTCGAATTTGTCCGCACAATTCAGAATCTCGTTAGGAGGCCAGGAGTGTCCACGACATTTCGTGAGTTCGTGAAGAGGAACGTCGTCGGGCTGGCAGGACTGCAAACCGAGTTGGAAAGGCTTCGCAAAGAGATGTCCGACAGGATTGTTGGTCTGTCGAAGCAAGTGCAGCTGATGCCGGGTCCACATCTGTACGACGTGCTTGGTCCGGGTAGTTACAACGAAGAATGGCTTGAGCGGTTCGCGCTGGCGCGCTACTTTGAGATCGTAATTCCGATCGGTCCCGACGCCGACCGCGAGGCAATAGCCCGTGCGAAGTACGGTGTCGAATTCGACGCTCTCCCCCCTGCTAAGAAAGCCTGGGTCACGATGGACATGCAAAAAGCGGCCACCAAGCTCGCCGTCGATGTATGGTTGACCCCCTCAGACTGGAGTGTCGTCGCCTTTCGCCGGCCCGACAGCGACATCAGCGATCTGCTTAAAGCCAAGAATATTTCATCGACCCCTTACGAGGCATACCCGAACCGACGATTATGTTATGCCTTCCCCTACGGCGCGGATCTCGGCGAAGTCGCCGCGAAGGTTCAGTCCGTAATTGATGCTTTGCGCCACAGGGGCTAGCGATCTTGTGCCCTCTAGCTCGGCCAGTGGTCAGACGGCGAGGTTGCGAAATTCGTGGATTGCATGGGTCCTGCCTTCTCCGCGAACGGAGTGGAGGCGTATCTACCTGAGCCTAACTAGATGGTGAAGCACGGAGCAGTAGTCGTAGTTGGTTAAAGAGAGCGCGGCGTGAATGGCCCGAATGACCTGACCCCCGCGCTTCGCCAGCTTCACCCCTTGCCTGCGAAATCGCCCGCTTGACCGGTTATAATCGCTGGCGGACGCTTCGACCGTCCCGGGGACGCGGGTCAAATCTTTGTTCAAGAAGATTCTCATTGCCAATCGCGGTGAAATCGCGGTGCGCGTGATGCGCGCTTGCCGCGAGATGGGCATCGGCTCCGTGGCGGTCTATTCCGAGGCGGACCGCAAGTCGCTGCACGTGCGCTACGCCGATGAGGCCGTGGCGGTCGGCCCGGCGCCCTCGCGCGAGAGCTACCTGAACATCGAGCGCGTGGTGGACGCGGCGCGATCGTGCGGCGCCCAGGCGGTCCATCCGGGCTACGGCTTTCTTTCCGAGAACCCGGCTTTCGCCCGCGCGCTGGCCGAGGCCGGGCTCACGTTCATCGGTCCCGCGCCCGAAGCCATGGAGCGTCTGGGCTCGAAGACGGCGGCGCGCGAGCTGGCAATCGGTGCGGGGCTGCCGGTGGTGCCGGGGGAGCAGGGGCTGCAAGGCTTCGACGAAGTCCGCCAGGCGGCCGAGCGCATCGGCTTCCCCCTCATGCTGAAGGCGTCGGCCGGCGGCGGCGGCAAAGGCATGCGCATGGTCACCGCGCCCGAGGATCTCAAGTCTGCCTGGCGGGACGCGCGCTCCGAGGCCTACAACGCCTTCGGCGATGACACCATCTTCATCGAGAAGCTCATCGAGCGCCCCCGGCACGTGGAAATTCAGATTCTGGGCGACCGCCACGGCAACCTGATCCATCTCGGCGAGCGCGAGTGCTCGCTGCAGCGCCGCCATCAGAAGATCATGGAAGAATGCCCTTCGCCGGTTGCGGACGAGGAGTTGCGCCGCCGCATGGGAGAGGCGGCGGTACGCCTCGGAGGGCTCGCCGGTTACTCGAACGCCGGCACGGCAGAGTTTCTGGTGGACGCGGAGCGCAACTTTTATTTCCTCGAGGTCAATGCCCGGCTGCAAGTGGAGCACCCGGTCACCGAGATGGTGACGGGAATCGACCTGGTCAAGGAGCAGATTCGAATCGCGGCAGGCGAGCCGCTGCGCATCCGTCAGGAGGACGTGACGATGCGTGGCGCCGCCATCGAGTGCCGCATCTCCGCCGAGGACCCGGCGCGTGACTTCTTTCCCTCACCCGGCTTGATCACGGCCTGGAATATGCCTGAGGGCCCGGGAGTTCGCAACGATAGCGGCGTCTATGAGGGTTGGCGCGTTCCGCTCGATTACGACCCGCTCATGGCGAAGCTCATCGTGTGGGGCCGCGATCGCCGCGAGGCCGTGGCGCGCCTCGGCCGGGCGCTCGACGAGTACGAGGTTGGCGGTCTCGAGACCGCCATCCCCTTCTTCCGCCACGTTCTTAAGAATGAGGATTTTCTTGCCGGGCGCCTCGACACCGGCCTCGTGGCTCGTATCATTGCTGCGAGCGTCGCCGGCGTCACGGGCCGTGCGGATTCGGACGGTGAATCGGCCAACAACGGCGTCGGAAGAACGGCTGCCGAAGCTGAGATTGCCGGGGTGCTGGCCGCGGCCTTGGAAGCAGCCTCCGGAGACCGGACTCCGGCCGCAAACGGTTCGCGTCCACCAAACGCATGGAAGCAAGCGGGACGCGAAGCGCAGCTCCGCAATCGGCCGCGATGAGCCCGGAAACTGCGAGGTAACGGCAGGTTGGCGACAAAACTGAAGGTGACGCTCGGCTCGGGCCGCGCCGCCTCCGAACACCAGATCGAGATCGAGACCGCCGAGGCGGGTGCGGACCGTGGCGAGACGCAGTGCCGTCTGGACTCCGGGCCGCCGCTTCAGGCGAACTGGACGAGAGTCGCGCCCGGCCTTTACTCGATTCTGCTGGGCGGCCGGTCCTATGAGGCGCGTGTGACCCCGGAGCCCGGCGGCTCCGGGTCGCGGGACTACTCGGTGCGGGTGGGAAGCAACCGCTACCGGGTGGAGCTCCACGACCCGCGATCGTGGCAGCGCGGCCACGCGCCGGCCGGCTCCGAAGGCCCCCAGGACGTCCGCGCGCCCATGCCCGGCAAAATCGTCAAACTGCTGGTCCGCGAGGGCGACGAGGTGCAGGAGGACCAGGGATTGCTGGTCATGGAGGCGATGAAGATGCAGAACGAGCTGCGTTCGCCGCGCGCCGGCCGCGTGGAGCGCATCTACGTGGCAGAGGGCGCGGGCGCGGAAACCGGTGCGCCGCTGGTCCGGCTGGCTTCGCTGTGAGATTCGAGTTCCAACCCGGACGGTGCCCGGCCCCCGGACGATGCCCGGCCCCCGGACGATGCCCGGCCCCCGGACGATGCCCGACCCCTCGATTCATGGTCTGGATGGCGCTCGCCGCCGTGGTGGCGCTTGGCGGATGCCGTCGGTCCAGCCATCGCGAGGTATGGGCCGAGGTCAACGGGCATCCGATCTATCGCGACGATGTGGAAAGTGCGTATCGCCGCCGCTTTCCGGGCGGCCAGGGGTCCATCAGCAGTGAGCAGGCCCTCAGCCTGAAGCTGAACCTGCTGAACGATCTTATCGACGACCAACTGCTGAGCGAGCGGGCCACGCAGGCCCAGATCACGGTCACCGAGGCCGAAGTAGATCACGAGGTGGCCACCCTGAGCAGCCCTTACTCGCCGGAGCAGTTCCAGAAGAAGCTGGCCGACCAGGGATTGACACCCGCGACTCTGCGCGACCAGGTGCGCCACAGCCTGCTGGTCAACAAGCTGATGGATCACGATGTCCGCGGCCGGCTCAAGGTGACTCCCGCCGAAATTGAGGACTACTACCACCAGCACCAGGCGCAATTCAACGTGCCCGAGACGCGCTACCACCTGGCCCAGATCCTGGTGACGGTGTCTCGCGACCCCGCGATGCACAATCTGAAGCACAGCGATGCCGTGGGACGCCGCGACGCCGAGCGCAAAGTGCTCGTGATCGAGCAGCAACTCAAAGCGGGTCAGGACTTCGCCAAACTGGCGGAGGAATACTCGGAGGACCCCGCCACCGCCTCCGGCGGCGGTGACATGGGTTACGTGCCGGCGTCATCCATTGCTGCAGACCCGCGGCTGCGGCTGGCGGTGAACGCCATGCGTGTGGGCCAGGTCTCCGGGGTGGTCCGCGACGAGAAGGGCGACCTTCACATCCTCAAGCTGCTCGAACGTGAAGACGCCGGCCAGCGGCCGCTTTCCGATCCCGGTGTGCGGAAGACGATCCTGGACACGCTCGCGAGCGAGCGCGAGCAAGACCTCAAGTCCGCTTATCTGGAGGATCTGCGGAATCGCGCCAAGATCAAGGACGATCTGGCAAGCGCCATCGTGCAGGCAGGAGGGGATCCGGCGCTCGTGAAATAATCAGCATTCGGGCCTATTCCCGCTTGACAGACGCACTGCGGTGGTATAAATCTGCGGGCTGGCACGTGGTGCGCCGCCAGGATGTTCGCACGGCCGCCTGGAGGCCAACTCCCGTCTGTCGGGAGCATCCGCGAGGAGGCATCATGGTTTTCGATCGAGATCCCGGCGATGAGCTGGACAACTTTGGCGATGAGCTCTCTTCCGACTATCGGGAGGAGGAGGAAGGGGCCGAGGGCGAAGGCGAAGATGTGGGAGGCGACGACGACGTTGCCTACGAAGAGGTTGTGGTGGAAGAAGTAACTGAGCCCGCCGCGGCCGAGGAGCTGTCTTCGCGTGCGGCGCCGCCGGCGCCGAAACCCGCGCCGAAGGCGAAGAAGAAGGCCAAGGGTGCATCCCAAACCTCGCCCAAGGCCAAGGCCAAACCCGCGAGGGCGGCCGTGGTCAGCAAGCCGGCCAAGCGTGCCAAGGCGGCCAAGCGTGCCAAGCCGGCTCGAAAGGCCGCGCCTAAGAAAGCTGCGCCTAAGAAAGCTGCGCCCAAGAAGGCTGCGCCTAAGAAGGCCGCCAAGAAGACGGCTCCAAAGAAAAAGCAGAAGGCCCGGCGGCGATAGCGCTCGACTTAGTGCTTTGTGGACTCGGCGGGATCACCTTGCGGCAATCGCAGGCTGCCGACGAGTTCGGCAAGGTGGGTCCCCTTGCGCGAGCAAAAGCCGGCGATGCCGTCGATCACTCGAAGGGCAGTGTCTGGAGCGTAGAAGTTGGCCGTGCCTACCTGCACGGCCGAGGCGCCCGCCATCAGAAACTCCAGCGCGTCCTCCGGGCTTGCAATCCCCCCGATCCCGATGATCGGGATCGGCACGGCGCGCGCCGCTTGGTGTACGAGGCGAAGGGCCAGCGGCTTGATCGCAGGGCCGGAGAGCCCGGCGGTGACGTTCGAGATGCGCGGCGTGCGGGTTTCGACGTCGATGGCCATGCCCACGAAGGTGTTGACCAGCGTGAGCGCGTCCGCCCCGGCGCCCGCGGCCGCACGCGCGAACACGGCGATGTCCGTGACGTTCGGCGAGAGCTTCACAAAGAGGGGAAAGCGCGCCGCGCGCTTCGAAGCTGCGACCACTTCCTCGGTCAGCTTCGGGTCGCTGCCGTACACGATCCCGCCGCAGTGGGTATTCGGGCAGGAGATGTTCAACTCGTAGGCGTCGATACCGTCGCCGGCGTTCAGCGTCTCGATGCAGCGGACATAGTCTTCGGTGGAATACCCGAACACGTTCACCACACACCGCGCCTTGAGAGTGCGCAGGAACGGCATTTTCTCGTCGAGGAAGCGTCTTGCGCCCACGTTCTGCAAACCGATGGCGTTCAGCATGCCCGCCTCGGTTTCGTAGATGCGCGGCGGCGGATTGCCCGGCATCGGATCGGCGGAGATGCCTTTTACGCAGATCCCGCCCAGGCGGTTGAGGTCGATGACGTTGGCGAATTCCTGGCCGTAGCCGAAAGTGCCGCTGGCGGTCAGGACAGGGTTCTGGAACACGACGCCGGCGATGTCGACTTCGACGCGCGGAACGAAGGGCCGGGGTTCGGGATTCGGGGTTCGTGAATCGTCCGTTGTCCGTTGTCCGTTGTCCGTTGCACGCCGCGACTGACGACTGACAACTGACGACCGACGGCTCTGGTTCTTGGCTCTTGCCATTCGCAGGTTCCTTGCTTCAACTCCCAGCCGTTCTGCGCAATCTGGGTAATCTGCGTAATCTCTGGATCAGGTCTTGGGCAGCCGGTCAGCGCCCCACACCACGTGCTCCGACCAGAACACTGGTCCTTCGGTACAGACGCGTTCATAGGCCGCGTGGCCCTCGCCTTGCACGCGGATCGAGCATCCCAAACATACGCCGAGAGCGCAGCCCATGCGGTTCTCCATCGACACGAGACACCGATGCCCGAACCTGTGCGCGAGCGCCACGGCGGCTTCGAGCATTCCCCACGGACCGCAGGCAAGAATCAGGAGGCGTCTGCCGCGCTGCGCCGCAAGGAAGGACTCCAAAGGCCCCGTAACGTACCCTCGATGTCCACGCGAGCCGTCTTCGGTGGCGAGCACGCTGTCGTTTACGTAAGGCTTGAACTCGCTCAGGCCCACCAGGTCCGCGCGAGTGCGTCCGCCGAAGAAGAGCCGCTGGGCCACGCCGGCCGCCGCGAGTTCGCGCGCCGGCAGCAGCAGAGCCGCGATGCCGATCCCGCCCGCCACGTGCAAAACCTCGTCGGCCGCGCGCGCTTCCGCCAGATAATCCTCCGCGAAGAAGCCGTGGCCGAGCGGCGCGAGCAATCCGACACGGTCGCCCGGCTTCAGGGTCGCCATCAGCTCAGTGCCTCGTCCGACCACCTTGTAGAGAAAGTCGAGCGCAGCCGGCTTCGCGCGCGTCCGGCGGTTTCCTTCGGGGCGCACGTCGTAGATGCTCATCGGCCGCCGCAGCAGCACGTCGGAGTGCGCGAGCAGCCGGATCATCGCGAACTGCCCGGGGCGCGCGGCGCGAGCCTGGCCCGGGGAACGCACGCTCAAGACGTAGTGTCCGCCAGTCAGAGCTCGATTTTCGATTACAGTGACAACCGCATCCGGCATCGGAGTAATGATAGCGCAGAAGCCCGAAGCCTGAACTCCGAAGACCGGAGGCGGGCGCCTGGCACGAGAGATCTACCTCTCGATTTTGGCCTGTCGATTTTGGCCTTTCCTGCGCGGCGCGCTGCCTGTACGCTAGTTTCCGTGCCCCTGAACCTTCGGTCCTACCTTGAGCGCTTCGACGAGGTCTGCCGTAGCAAGTTCAAGAGGGCCTATCGGTTTGAGGATCTCGAGAAAGACTTCGCCTACCTGCGCAAGGAGAGCCAATGGCTGACTGCCAGCCACGTTGAGAAGCTCTTTGAGCCCAGAAACACGCCCTTCGCACTTTACTGGCCCCAGCCGAACCTCAAGGAGCTCGACCTGACTCTCCGCGCTCAACGCCTCAGGCTGGCCCCGCTCAGCGCCGATCCGCGCGTGCTCATCTCGCGGCTGCTGGCCGTCTTTCACAATATCGGTACCGCGTCGCTCCTGCTGAGGTTTACCTATCCCGAGCGATTCAGCGTCTTCAGCACGCCGGTGATTAATCTGCTGCAGGTCCAGCGCCCCAGCAGCACAGAGCTGTACGTCGCGTTCTGCGAGGAACTTGCTCTCTGGCGCGAGCATTTCCGCCTGCGTACGGTTGCGGAAGCCGAAATGGCCCTGTGGGCGTATCAGCAAGTGGCCTCCGACGCGCAACGGGCCGGCGAAGGCGCCAATGCCGTCGCCAGGGCTCTTGAGGATGATGTCTGGGCGCAGCGGCGCCGGGCCGCACAGGTGCTCCGGCCGTTCCTCGAAAACTACGGCAACCTGGAACTTGCCCGCATCCTGGCCGAGGAGAGTCCGAAGCTCGCCGCCATGATCGCCGGCGAGGAATACGAACGCCGGCTGCGGTCAGCGGCGGCGCGCTATTATCCGTCTTTAAGCACACGTGGCGGCCCCTGGGCCTACAACCTGATCAACCTGATGGTGCAGGATGGACACGTGGCCCTGGAGGAGCGGCTCCTGCTCAGCCAGATTTGGGACATGCGCAACTCCGCCGTCCATGCGGACGACAAACCGAGCGTGCAGCTCGATGCCTTGGCCGTGGAGAGGATGATCGACTCAATTGAGTCCATATGCGACCGATGGCGTCCGGTGAAACGTAAAGGTGGCAAGCCTGGCGGATAGCCAGAGGGTGGCGTACTGCGGGCGTTCTATATCTATTAAGAAACCGTCCAGCCCGTCTTATTATCCAAGCATGGGCGGCGCTTTTGGGTTGACACGCGCCCCTCTCAGATATTAGCTTTGAAGTGCGTTTTCCTCGGGGGACTGCCGGACTACGCTTTTGAAGTTCTCTTGAACGTTCTCGAAAGACCTTTCCGCCGCGATCGTAAGCACGCACATGCGGCAATTCTCTTGATTGGGTTTTTGGGGGTAGGATGTCGTCTAACCGAAAGTATTACACTTTCCTGATTGTTGCCCCGCATGGGCGCCTGCGCAAGATTCAATTGCCACATTACGTGGCCCATCTGGCCGTGGTGATCGGGTTCGCCGCCCTGATTGGCCTCGCGGCGCTCGCGAACAGCTACGCCCGGATGCTGGTCAAAGTGGCGAACTACGATGACGTGCGCAGTGAGCACGAGGCGCTCAAGACCCAGTACCAGACCCTGGAAACGTCGGCCACCAGCGCGAACGTCAAGCTGATCTCGCTAGAATCGCTCGCCTCCGACGTAGCGCTGACCTACGGTTTCGGCAAAAGTTCGCGGCCCCAGCTTTCCCAGGCTCTCTTGACCCTCGCCACGGAGAGCAACTCCACCTTGGAAGCCAGTTACAACGCCTCCCTTTACGCCTTCAACCTGATGAAGACGACAGCTCTGAGCCCGCCGACAGACCCGGTTGTGCAGGCGCTCATTCCGACCGTCAGCTTCGATCGCGCGGCGGTGCCCGTCCTGTGGCCCGTCCGCGGCCAGATCACGGGAGGATTTGGTGAGCGCATGGACCCGCTCAGCGGTGAAGAGGCCGTGCATTCGGGCGTGGACATCTCCGCTCCTCGGGGCACCGATGTTGAGGCTACCGGAGACGGTGTGGTGCTCGAAGCCGGGCGGCACGAATCGGGCTACGGTAACGAGATCATCATCGATCACGGAAACGGCATCCGTACCAAGTACGCGCACCTGAGCGAGGTGTACGTAGTCGCGGGGCAGGAAGTGAAACACAGCGAGGTGATCGGCGCGGTAGGCATGACCGGCAAGTCCACTGGCCCCCATCTCCATTACGAAGTTCTGGTGAACTCAACGCCGGTCAATCCGGCCAAGTTCCTGGCCAGATAAGGTCCCGTTTTTTCGCAAGCGAAGCTCGAAACCGCCCCTCTTCTCCCGATCTTCATAAGCGCTCCGAGGCGCTTCTTTTCCGGCCACGAGAACGGGAAACCCCACACCCTTCCCGCCGCCTCACTTCTTAGGGATCTTCGCCAGCAGGGCCTGTGCCTGACCCTGCCACGGGCTCTGCAGACTCGCCGCCTGGGTGAGCGCTTCCGCCGCGGCGTGATGATTGGGCGGCGACAGCTCCTCGTAGGCGTAGCCCATATAGAACAGTGCCCGCGCCTGCAGGGCAGGGTTACCTTGGGCGAGGCTCGAAGCCGTCTTCAGTTCCTGAATGGCGCCTGTGACCCTGTGTGTGGCGCTGCCGTGCTGGAACGCGACGTAGCCGAGTGTGAGGTGGGCCGCCGCGAGTTGCAGGTTCTGCTGCGCCTGGAAGTCGGCGTCCGATACCCCGTCGGGCTTCTTCATGGCGGGCACGAGTTCGAGCGCCTTCTTGGCGTCCGCCTCGGCCTTGTCCAGGTGCGCCTCACGGGTGGCGTAATTGTCAGCCACCAGGTTCAGCGTAGCCACATCGTTCGGCGATGCGGCGACGGCTTTCTCGCCGTATTCATCGGCCTTGGCCGGATTGTTCAACCCCGTATATGCGACGACGTACTGGGCGTAGACGCCGCCCAGGTTGGGGCTGTCCGCGTAGGCTTTCGCGAAGGCGTCGAGGTACTGGACGCGTTTGCTCGCGTCCGGAACCCGCGCCAGGAGCTGGAAAAATGCGTACTCCATGTAGGCGCGTTGCTGCGCGGCATTCGCGGCCCAGGCCTGCAGATTCGACTGCCACTCCGCGTCGCTTGTGGTCGACGGCCGCGGCGGATTGGCCTCAGCCTTGATGGCATCCGGCGCCTTTGCGATCAGCGCGAAGGCGCTATCGGTGGCTTGTCCCGCTCCCACATAGGCCTTGGCCAGGTTGATCGCCAGGTTGCCACTCAGATAATTGGCGGCAAGATCCTTTTCGCCGGAGGCGATCGCCTTGGCGAAGTCATTCGTCTTGAGGTAGGCGGCCGTGTAAAGCTCGTTCACGCAAGTCATGGCCGGAGCGTCAGCGTGCGCCGCGGCGTACTTGTCGAGCGCGGCGACCTGGTCTTGCGGATTGTCGGCGCCGTTGACGGCCAGCATCATTGCGTCCTCCGGGCTGTTGACGACTACCGTCAATCCCGGGCAGGGTTGCTGGGCCGCGAGCGGCACGGCTCCGATCACGATCAGAGCGAGGATGCCGATGAGGGGCTTGCGCATGGAAACCTCCTGACGTAGGGTGGGTTAAGCACAGAACCAATCCGGGCGCCGGCATGTTGCGTCGACTTTTCCACGTCGGCAAGTACAGCCTTAGGGCGTCACGCGAATGCCTTAGTTCCTGCTCTTCAAGTGGCGCGACAATCAAATACATCAGGACGGCTATGAATGCAAGCGCTAAAATGCCGAGCGCCCGGGTCGCGAGGCCCCAGCCAAAGAACGAGATCCATAAACGGCGTTCATTCTAACCGCTTCAGCCGTGCTCGCGATAAAATGTCGAGTCACGGCGGCGGCCTGATTGCGCGCCGGCGGGCGGGGCTGGGAGCCCGCCCTCTCGAACACCTACGGATCATCATTGGCCATCTTCTTCGGACTCGTCGCGGCTTTTGCCTGGGCCGGCGCCGACTTTTTAGCCCGGAACGTCTCCCGGCGCATCGGGCCCACGCGCGCTTTCATCCTGATGCAGTGTGTCGGCCTGGCCACGCTCACTTTGTACCTGGCGATCTTGAAGGACCCGCATTGGAGCTTTGCGTCCGCCATGTCGGACCCGGCGCGCCGGGCATGGGGGTGGGCGGTCGTCGCTGCGCTCTTGAATATCGTCGCCTCCACGTCGCTCTACCGCGCCTTTGCGACCGGCAAGATGGCGTTAGTCACCCCCATCGCGGCGAGCTACCCCGTGCTCACCGTGGTCCTCGCGCTCGCTTCCGGGGAGCGATTGAAGCCGAGCGCAGCCGTCGGAATCCCAATCGTCCTTCTGGGCGTCATGCTGGCCCTGATTCCCGCCGGCGTCAAGGCCGCATACTCTGCCGAGGCCGGCCGCTCGCCTGATCTTCAGTCGGGTGAGCACCCCGGCGCGCAGCCCGGCGTCCATCCCGGATTGAACCCCGGATTGAGCAACGACCGCGCCGGAATCGGCTGGGCCCTGGCGGCGGCCGCCGGTTTCGGCCTTCTCTTCTGGGTGCTGGGCTTTCGCGTGACTGGCATCCTGGGCGGGGTGGTGCCGATCTGGATCATCCGGTTGACCGGCGCCTCGCTCATTCTGGGTCTGGTCCTGCAGCCTTCGAGGACCACGTTGCCGCGCGGCAGCATCTGGTGGGCGCTAGCCGGCTCGGCCCTGCTCGACACCACCGCATTCGTAGCCAGCACGCTCGGCCTGTCCACGGGACACGTCTCGGTGGTCACGGTCCTGGCCTCGCTTTTCGGCGTCCTGATCGTGCTACTCTCGTGGGTTCTGCTGAAGGAGCGCCTCCACTGGCGGCAATGGTGCGGCGTGGCCTTGATCTTCGCAGGCGTGGCGCTGGTCAGCATGTAGGGCCTGCTCAGCATGCAGGGGCTTGAATCAGCATGCAGGGGCTTGAATCAGCATGTAGGGGCGCTGCTTGCTGCGCCCTCTTGCACCGCGTTGGCATTCCTCACCATGCCAGCCACACGCGGACGTCGCGCACGTTGTTGTCGGTATAACCCGTCTCGAGCGCATCGCCGAGCGCCTGAAAGAAGTGGTAGGAATCGCTCTCGGCCAGGTAATGGTCGGGGTCGAGGCCCAGGGCTCGCGCGCGCGCGACTGTTGTGCCATCGGCAACGGCGCCGCTCGCCGGACTGTTGCCGTCGCGGCCGTCGGTGCCGGCGCTGAGCACCGCGCGACGACGTCCGTCAATGAGCCCGGCGGCGTAGAGCACGAATGCCTGATTACGCCCGCCCGTGCCGGGTCCGGTTACCGGGCTGATCACCTCGCCGCCCTCGACCAGGCACACTGGGCGTCCGGGATGCCGCGCCGCAAGTTCGTCAATGGCCGCTGAGCTTGCCCGCGCCACCTCGCGAAAATCCGCGTCCCACGGACCCCGGTAGACCTCCGCCAGCAGCCCCTTCTCCGCGGCGGCGGCGCGCGCAGCCTCCACGGCGTCGCGATTGGAGAGCAGGCGGCAATAATGGGAACGAGAGAATCGCGCATCACCGGGCTTGGGCGTCTCCTCGAGGCTGCGCTCTTCGAACGAGCGGCGGATCGAAGCCGGAAGTCTCGCTGTAAGACCTCGATCTTCAGCCAGAGCGTAACACTCGGCCACGGTCGAGGGATCGGGGAGCGTGGGACCGGACGCCACCATGGAATCGAGCGCCTCCTGATCGAGCGCCTCGGGCACATCCGAGATGAAGAGGGTGAGCTGCGCAGCGGGAAACGCACGCAGGGCCAGCCTTCCGCCCTTCAGGGCCGAGACATGCTTGCGCAGCACGTTGATCTGCTCGATCGGCAGCCCGCAGGTGACGAGCAACCGGTTGAACTCGATCAGGTCGTCGAGCGTCACCATGGGGTGGAGCGGCTGCTCCAGCATTGCCGATCCGCCGCCGGAGATCAGGAAAATCACCAGGTCGTCCCGAGCAAGGCCGGAGACGATCTCAAGCGCCGCCTTCCCGCCCTCGAGGCTCCCTTGGTTCGGGTAGGGATGACCACCGGCACAGTAACCAAGGCCTTCGACGCGCGCCTCCGGGATGACCGGCGCAACCACAAGCCCGGAGCGAATCCGGCCGTCGAAAATATCGCTGAGCGCCTGCGCCATCCGTGCCGCGGCCTTCCCGAAAGCGATCACCACGGGCGGTTGCGCGAGTGAGACGGAGTCCTGCGAGGCTCCGGTTCCCGGAAACAGCAGCCGCGCTTCGCCTCCGCCAGTGTCCCTCCGCAAACGGCTGAGCATTACGCGTCGTACGTCGATGCTCTCCAAGGCCCGCAGAAAGATCCGCTCGGCGAGCTTCTTGCCGTCCGCGGAAAGTTGTTGCGGCGTGTTCATGGAAGTGAGTTCCTCACCAACTGACTCTATGCTAATGAGGGAAGGTTGTGTCCTAATTTCGATATAGGGTCAACTTGGAATTTGTGCCATGTGGAGCGCAGCAGACCCAGCAACCACCCCGGCCTTTGGCCACCCCTCCTCAACCGAGGAGGGGAACTCGCAACTGAAGGAGGGGACCGCGGCTCAACGCGCGTCGACTGAACGAGCATCGGCTCGCGAATAGGAATCTTCTCCTCGGTTGAGGAGGGGGTGGCCGAAGGCCGGGGTGGTTGGTCTTAATTCAAACTGGCCCCCTTCCCTAGTCTCGAGTGCTTGTGGTGCAGGCTGCCAGCTTGCATAACCGAATCGAGCCAGCAGGCAGGATGCCCGCACGACAACCGCCCCCAAGACCTGATATCAGGAGACCGTCATGAGGAAGAAAGCTATTGACAACTTCCGACCAATCCGGTTACCTTGTGAGCTTACAACTGAATAGTTGATTCAGTAACGCTGAATCTCATCAAGAGTGGCTGAGGGACAGGCCCGATGACGCCACGGCAACCGGTTCCGCGCAATGCGGAGCGCCAGGTGCCAATTCCCACCCGACACCGGGGAGAGATGAGAGGGGCAAGTAGCTGGCCTCCCTGATCCTTCCGGGAGGCTTTTTAGTTTCTAAAGCCTTCCGGTTACGAGCATCTCCAATTTCCCGTTGCCCTCTGATGAGCTCAGGCATCTTACTTGAGGAGGCAACGTGAGCTATCTCTTACATCTGAAGTGCCGCGAATGCGGGCGGACTTATCCCGCCGAACCGATCGCAGCCTGCGAAGAATGTTGGGCGCCGCTCGAAGCGGTTTACGATTACGGCAAGCTGTGGGCGGACCTGCGCCGTGACGACCTGGCTGCCCGGCCCGCCAACATGTGGCGCTATCGCGAGCTTCTGCCTCTCAACGGCGAGCCAGTTGTGGGCCGCGACACCGGATTCACGCCTTTGGTCGCCGCGCCCCGCCTCGCCCGGGCGCTAGGCGCGCGCGAAGTCTACGTCAAGAACGATGCCGTGAATCATCCCACGCTCTCCTTCAAGGACCGGGTGGTAGCGGTGGCGCTCAATAAAGCGCGCGAGTTCGGGTTTGACACCGTGGGCTGCTCGTCCACCGGCAACCTGGCCAACGCGGTGGCGGCCCAGGCGGCAGCCGGCGGATTCAAGACGTTCATCTTCGTTCCGGCCGATCTCGAGACTGAGAAGATCGTGGGCACGCAGGTGTTCGGCGCAACGCTGGTGAAGGTGGACGGCAATTACGACCAGGTGAACCGGTTGTGCGCGGAGATCGCGCTTCGGCACTCGTGGGGGATCGTGAACGTCAACCTGCGGTCTTACTACGCCGAGGGCTCGAAGACGGTAGGCTACGAGATCGCCGAGCAACTCGGCTGGCAGGCGCCGCGCAACATCGTGGTGCCCATGGCCGGCGGCGCCCTGATCACGAAAATCGTCAAGGCATTCAGCGAGCTTGCCCAGCTCGGCTGGGTCCCGGCGCGGCGCACGAAGTTCTTCGGGGCTCAGGCCACCGGATGCTCGCCCATCTCGACGGCCGCCAAACGGGGCACGACCGAGATTCAGCCGCAGAAGCCGCGCACCATTGCCAAGTCGCTCGCCATCGGGAATCCGGCGGACGGTCCCTATGCCGTGAAGACGATTCTGAACTCCGGCGGCGCCGCTGAGGACTCAAGCGACGACGAGATCGTGAACGGCATCCGGTTGCTGGCGGAAACGGAGGGCATCTTCACCGAGACCGCGGGCGGCGTGACGGTGTCGGTGGCCCGCAAGCTGATCGAGCAGGGCCGCATCAATCCTGAAGAGTCGATCGTGCTCGTGATCACGGGCAACGGCTTGAAAACCATCGGCGCAGTCAGCACGGCCCTGGGAGAATGTATTACAATCCGGCCGAAGATCGAGGCTTTCGAAGCGGATTGCCTGCACGTGGCTGCAGCTTAGCAGGCCGCATTTCGAGACAGGCCCGAAGGGCCGATCCACCAAAGCCCAGGGCAACGGCCTGGGCCAATGGCCGAGGCGCAAGGCAGGAGCCCTGAAAGGGCGACCCCAGCGCCTATGGCCGTGGCTACGATCTTGTCGCACCCTTTCAGGGCTCTGAGGGCATCTCGGCGGGAACCCAAAGCCCAGGCCGTTGGCCTGGGCTTGGATGGACCGCCCCTTCGGGACTGGGCCGCAAAGCCGCACTGGTGCAGACCGAACGCTTTCACGCACACTCTTCCAGCCGCCCGCAAAGCGAAGGTCTTTAATGAGCTCCTCCATGGATTTCATCAGGATTTAGCAGTTTTGTGCTATGATTCCGTCTGCTATAGAGAACAGATAATATCTATAGTAGCAGTAACAGAAGCTCACACTTGTCATCAAACGGAGGAAGCGGAAATGAGGCCTGAATCATCAACGTTGGTCACAGGAAGGCTCACGTTAACGTTCGTTCTTTTGTTCGGGCTGCTGGCGCTCATCACGCCAAACGCCAAGGCCCAGACCTTCAGCGTGATCCACAACTTCGGCGCGGGAAGCGACGGAGTCAATCCGTATGCCGGCCTTGTCATCGACAGCGCCGGAAACATGTACGGCGTGACCTACAACGGCGGAAGCGAATCCGTGGGTACGGTGTTCGCGATCAGTGCGAACGGCCAGGAGAAGGTGCTGCACAGCTTCACCGGGGGCAGCGATGGGTTAAGTCCGTACTCGAGCCTGATCCTAGGCGCTGATGGCCTCTACGGCACCACCTACGGCGGTGGCGCTTACAGTTCGGGGACCGTTTTCGAGGTGAGTAAGAGCGGCACTGAAAAGGTGCTGTATAGCTTTGCGGGCGGCTCCGACGGGGCGAACCCCGAAGGCCCTTTAAGCATGGATTCCGCCGGCAATCTTTACGGGACGACGTTCTACGGCGGGCCTGCAGGCACCGGCGTGGTCTTTGAGATTTCGAAGAGCGGCAAGGAAAGCGTCCTTTATGCCTTCGGCGGGGGAACGGATGGCGCGAATCCCGTCGCGGGGGTGACGGTGGGCTCGGGCCAAAGCCTTAACCTTTATGGCACCACATCGGTCGGAGGCGCGGACGGATACGGAACCGTCTTTGAGCTGTCCCCGTCGAAGTCCGGCTGGAAGGAGAGCATTCTTTACAACTTCCAGTTACAAAACGATGGTGGCGTTCCTTACGGCGGGCTGGTCTTCGATCACTCCGGCAATCTTTACGGCGCAGCCACTGATGGGGGCGCCGGCGGTACCAACGGCGGCGGCACTGTTTTCGAACTGACGCATTCGGCCGGCGGGTGGCAATTCAACGTCCTGAATAGCCTTTCCGGTTGGGGCATTTCGGGAACGTTCCGCAACCTGCTGCTGGATGGCTCAGGCAACATTTATGCCACGACCCACTGCGATGGCACTTATAGCGCAGGCACGGTCTATCAGTTGACCAAGTCCGGCGGCGTGTGGACCTATGTTCCGCTCTACACCTTTACGGGCGGCACCGACGGCCTGTACTCCTTCAGCAATCTGGTCCTGGATTCCAAAGGCAATCTTTACGGCACAACCGCCGAGGGCGGAGCGAATGGCGCCGGCGTGGTGTTCAAAATAAAACCCTAGAGCGTTTTCCATTAGCAGGATGCCGGAAGACCCCGCAAGCCTGTTATTCCGACGAGCCGCAGGCGAGGAGGAATCTCGTAGCTCTTTGTTTTCAGAGCGAGATTCCTCGCTTCGCTCGGAATGACACCCATCGGGAACCTTTTTTAGCATCCTGCTGGGGCGTAGCAAGTCAAGAGCAATCTCGTCCGTCAGCTCTACCACCCGATGCTTGCTCAAGCCGGGCTTCCCAAGATTCGATTTCACGACCTTCAGACCACTTGCTCGCTACTCCTCGCGGCGGGCCTTCCTCTGCCCGAGGCGACCACGATCGACACCCTCGTCGCAACACCACAATTCTGCGGCACCACATCGACTCTGCAAATCCGTAAGAAAAAGCATCGAAACATGCTTGACAATAAAACTTGTCAATGCTAGCATCCCCTCGTGCTCGACATTCAAGTCATCGATGATCCGGCAGCGGCGACGGTGGCTTTGGAGCCCATGCGGAGTCGACTGCTCTCCGAGCTGGCCGTGCCCGCCTCGGCGGCGACGCTGGCTACGCGGGTTGGCCTGGCTCGGCAGAAAGTCAACTACCACCTGCACGCGCTCGAGGCGCACGGGCTGGTGCGGCTGGCCCAGGAACGCAAGTGGGGCGGGCTGACGGAACGGCTGCTCGTGGCGACGGCCGCTTCCTACGTCGTTTCGCCGGGCGCGCTCGGTCCGGTCGCCGCGGATCCGAATCGGGAAATCGACAGGCTGTCGGCAAGCTATCTCATCGCGCTCGGCGCGCGGGTCGTGCGCGAGGTGGGCGATCTTGTTCGTCGTGCCAAGGAGACGGGCAAGCGCCTGGCGACCCTGGCGGTGGATACCGAGGTTCGCTTCCGGTCGGCGACGGACCGGGCGGCTTTCAGCAACGAACTCACCGAGGCCATCACAAAACTGGTTTCGAAGTACCACGATGAATCCGCCCCCGGCGGCCGCGCGCATCGCCTCGTCGTCGTGGCGCACCCTCTGCCGCAGAAATCCAATCCCAAGGAGCCATCATGAGCGTGAAGAAAGAACCCTCCGGACGCCATTTCGTCCAGGTCGAAGTTGAGGTCCCCGGCACGCCGGAGGAAGTCTGGCAGGCCATCGCCACCGGGCCGGGTATTTCATCCTGGTTCGTGCCGGCTGAGTTCGAGGAGCGCGACGGGAAGCCCGTTGCGGTGAAGTTGAACTTCGGCCTGGGCATGGAGTCCAGTTCCGTGGTGACGGCCTGGGATCCGCCGCGGAGGTTTGCCGCCGAGTCCCCTGGCTGGGCCCCTGGCTCGCCGGTCATCGCGGACGAGTGGAGCGTCGAAGCGCGCGGGGGAGGCATCTGCGTCGTCCGCGTGGTGCATAGCCTCTTCGCCAGCACGGACGACTGGGACAACCAGTTGGAAGGCACCGAATCCGGCTGGCCTGCCTTCTTCCGCATCCTGCGGATCTATCTCACGCACTTCCGCGGCCAACGCTCCGCGATGATGCAGTGGATAGCCCCGGCCGCGGGAACCGAAGCGGAGGCCTGGGAAACGCTGACCGCGGCATTGGGGCTGAAAGGCGTGAGCGTCGGGCAGCGTTCGACCGCCCCGGCGGGCGTCCCCGTGCTCAGCGGCGTGGTGGAGCACGCGAGCCAGAGTCCATACAACGCCCTGTTGCGGCTCGACAAGCCGGGGCCGGGCACCGCCGCCCTGGGCGCCGTCAACTTCGGCGGCTCGATCATGGTCACGCTAAGCTTCTACCTCTACGGCGATCAGGCGGCCGGGACCGTCGCCCGCGAGACACCGCTCTGGGAAGCGTGGATTCAAGAACGCTTCCCGATGCCGGCGCAGACGGGCAAGAGTGAATGATCGCGTGGATGGGAAGACTTCACTTTCACTCACGGTCCCAGTTCGGCGCCCCGAGCCAAGATCACGGGCTCGGGGCGTAACGCCGGCCTGCCGAAAATGTCCGAGGCTTTCCGCAGAACAAGGCGGCGAACTCGCGAAAGACAACTGGGACTGTGTAGCCTCGGGACTAGCCCGTGATGATCCCTCCAAACTCTCCAAAAAACCGAAAAAAAGAATCTAAAATTTTGCAAAACGAAGCCACTAAGTCCAATAGCATCAACAAATCGGTCCTGAAAACGGGTCAAAACGAAGCCAAACGAAGCCACTAAAGCCAAGACCCGGGATCGGCTAAGTCCTTTGAAATCAGTCGGCCGATGTTGGGTCTGGCTTTGTTTAACCAATTCAAAGCCAAACTCGTTCTGCGGGCCTGACCTCAGCGCCGGTAGACGCCTACGATCTCGGCTTGCGCGAGAATATGGCCCTTCATGGTGGATTGAAGATCCTGGACAGTCGCGTGCTCGAGGTTGAGCACGGAGTCGAGCGCGAAGAGGCGAAAGAGATACCGGTGCCCGGAGCCTGCGGGCGGACAAGGCCCGTTGTAGCCGATGTGTCCGAAGCCGTTGGTTCCCTGATGCCCGCCGGCGGCGTCAGGTCCCTGGGCAACGGCTTCGGGCAGCGCACGCGTGGAAGCCGGGAGGTCATAGATGAGCCAATGGACGAGGTTACCGCCCGGCGCGTCGGGATCGACCACGGCCAACGCAAAGGTTCGGGTGCCGGCAGGCGGATCGGTCCAGGAGAGGCCGGGTGAGGTGTCATCCCCGTCGCAACTGAAGCGCGCGGGAATTTCTCCGTTGGCACGGAAGGCGGAAGCGGTGAGGGTCAAACTCGCGGCTGGCGGAACCGCCGCCTGCGGCCGGCCCCACAGTGGAAGCCCCCACAACAAGAGGCCGGCGCCCAGGGCGAGCCACCCTGCCATCGAGACCCGGCGCGACACGGTCGACATCCAGTGGAGCCGAAGCGCGTGAAATCGAGACTCCATCGTTCTCCGCTGCCCGATCGTCGCGCGCGATCTGGTATCGGCCGGCACACTAGTCCTCACTAACCTTGAACTCCCGGCTGTTCGCCTGACTCCACTCGATGCCCCGCGTCAGAGCACGCGGAGGCGACCGGACAATTCCAAGTTTCTCACGGGACAAGTTTCTTACGGGCAAGTTTCTGGCGGGACAAGTTTCTCACGGGCCAAGTTTCTCAGGGGTAAGTTTAGCCTGGCAATTTCCCGAAGAGGAAATCGAATGGGGCGCCCGGAGTTCCGATCGCGACTGTGATGGGTCTTCCCCGCGAACTCGGGCGGGATCCTCGGTGAAGACCGCGGCCCGGTTGCTGAATCCGCGCCTAGCTGTCATTCTGTGAATATGGCCGAGGCGATTTCCGTCCGCGTTCCAGCCACCAGCGCCAATCTGGGCTGCCTTTTCGACTGCGGCGCCCTGGCGCTCGGCCTCTACCTCGACGTTCGAGTGACTCCCCGCGAAGACAGAGAAATCACCGTCCAGTACCGCGGCGAAACGCCCGAACGCATCACCAGCGGCCCGGAGAATCTGATTGCCCGCACCCTGAGCGAGACGCTGCGCGAGTGGGGACTCGAGCGCGGCTTCGACCTGGAAATCGACAACCAGATTCCCGTCGGGATTGGCCTCGGCTCGAGCGCCGCGGCCATTGTGGCTGCCCTGGCCGCGGCACGGTGGGTGGCGTATCACAATCTGACCGACGAGGAGATCATCTCGCTCGGCGCCCGCCGGGAAGGACATCCGGACAACGTCGCCGCCGCTTGGGGCGGTGGTTTCACGCTGGCCGCGCAGGCGGAGGACCGCGTGATCGCTTGCTCGTGCCCGGTTCCCGACTCGCTGCAGTTCGCGCTTGTGGTCCCGGACTACGCTCTCTCGACCGAGAAGGCGCGGGCGGTACTCCCCGAAACCTACTCACGCGCCGACGCGGTTCACAACCTGCAACGCGCGGCCACACTGGTCGCCCAGTTCTTCTCCGGCCGCACGGATTTTCATCCCGAGATGTTCGACGACCGCTGGCACCAGCCGTATCGCGCCGCCCTGGTGCCGAGCCTCTCCGAGGCATTGCGGTTCCGGCACCCCGACGTGCGCGGCGTGTGCTTGAGCGGAGCAGGACCCGCCATCCTGGCCTTCGTGCGCGGCAACGCCCTCGAGGCAGGCCAAGCGCTGCAGCAACAATTGGCGAAGCACGGAGTGCAGTCGCGCCCCTACGCGCTCGCTGCAGACAATCGGGGAGCGAAGGGTTGGTCGCGCCCCTGCTGCGTTTGAGGACCAGGCAGTTCCGGTTGGACGTCGGGTCTCAGCGCCGGAACCGGCCCATCAGTTCGCCGCGGGCGAGGATGTGGCCCCGCGCGGCCGATTCGAGTGTTTGCGCGCTGGCTTGCTGCTGATCGGGCGCCGAGTCAAGCGCCCAAAGCCGGAAGAAGTAGCGATGCGGCTTGCCGGGAGGCGGACACGGTCCGTTGTAGCCGGTCTTTTCGAAACTGTTGGGCCCTTGATGGCCGCCGGCGGCGTCAGGCCCTTGGGCAACGCCTTCGGGCAACGAACGCGTCGAAGCCGGGAGGTCATAGATGACCCAATGGACGAAGTTTCCTCCGGGCGCGTCGGGGTCGCTCATGACCAGGGCAAAGGTATTGGTGCCGGACGGCGGCTCGCCCCAGGAGAGCGCGGGGGAGGCATCAGCGCCCTCGCAGGTGAAGCGCGCGGGAATGTCGCCATTGGCGCGGAAGGATGACGTTGTGAGGCTCAAGGCCGTGTCCTGCGAAGCGAGCGCCGTCGCGTGGCGCCAGAACCCAATGCCACAGCCCACGCTGACACACAATCCAAGTGCTGCCCAACGTGCCCTTCGCGCGCGAAGTCCGGTCATGATCACACCCCTCGGTCGCCCGATCATAGCACGTCATCCGGTGGCGGCAATGCTGGCCTTCGCGGTTCTCGGATTCGCATCGGCTTCGGCCGCGTCCCTCCGGCCGCTGCCGCAGGCCACGCCCGACATGACGGGCGAGTACGAGTTTCTGTCACCGGAGAACACGCTAGCGATCCTCGAAGAAGAGGGCAAGTTGAAGGGCTACATCGACGTGATGCAGGGCGAAGAGGAGTCCAATGAGGTGCTGAGCTACCCGATCGCGGTCGGCACGCGCCACGGCGATCAGGTGGAGTTCAAGACCGCCAAGATTCACGAGAAGTATTACCGGTTCAGCGGCACGGTGGAGCGCGGCGGCGGACGCACGTCGAAAGACGGGGATTTTCTGCGGCTGACCGGGGACCTCGACACCGTGACCGCCGATAGCGCGACGGGTCCGGAGCATGCTGATCACCGTCACGTCACGTTCAAGTGGCGGCTCAAGTCCGAAGGCGACGAGTAGAGACGCGCCGGCCTAAGGCTCGCTGAGGGCGAGCGATGCCAGGGCCGCACCGGGTCCCGGGGCCTTGCGCTTCAGCCGGTCCCGCCGGTGGCCGAATCGTTCCAAGGCTCCGCGCCGTTCCAGCCTCGACCAAGCCCTCCACTCCGCCGGCGTCCCGCCACGTTCGGGAGGTCCGCCATTCGAACGCAGCCAGCCCAAGGCTCTTTCCGTGAATTCGAGCGCCGCCGTGGCATCGCGCAGCCGGTGCTCGGCGTGGATGGCCAACTGTTCGAGCGCGTCCAGAAAATAATCCGTTTCGCGGCGCGCAATCTCCCTCCAGATTTCAGCCGCCTGCTCGAATTCTCGCGAGCGCCGGTGCTGCGTCGCCAGGTGCCAGAGCGCCCGCGGTTCCACCGAAGCCGGCAGTCCGGAATCGAGCGCGCGCCGGCAGACAGACGCGGCGCGGGAACGATCGCCGGCACGTTCGAAGATCCGGCTCAAGCTGAAAAGGTCGAGGCTATGCGCGCCCTCTTCGGCGCCGCCGATCGCCTGCCCGGCAGCGGACGCGGCCTCGGTGCGGATGATGCGGGCAAGCTCAGCGGTGAGCGCGGCCAGGGTCACGATGTCGAGCGCGTTGTGATAAAAGACCGGCTGCAGACCTCGCGCGTCGCCGTAGCGCAAGTAGTCAAAGTAGATGCCCGGAATCGCCGATCCGTCCACGTCGCCCGTGCGCCCCACGCCCAGCACTTCCGCTTCGAGGTGCGTGAGCCGGCAAGTCTCCAGGCGCAGTTTCCAGAGCTGCCGTGCCGGATGCAGCAGGTCCAGATGAATCATGCGCCCGAACGGCGAACGCTGCCGGGCCAGCCTGAAGCGCGTTTCGAGCAGCGGCACGTCAAAGGTCTTGCCGTTGAAGGTCACCAGGCCCTGGTAACCGGCGAGTACCTCGGCGATCGCGGCCAACACCGCTTTCTCCTCCGGATAATCGCGCAGGAAGAATTGGCGCACCACGAAATCCGAACCCTCGATCGTGCCGAGGCCGATGAGGAAGGCGCAAGTACCCGTGCCGCCCGCAAGTCCGGTGGTTTCAGTATCGAGGTAGATCAGCCTGGCAGGATCGGGCAGCGCGCCGCCCTCGAGAAAGATCTCAAGCGCGCCGAGGTCGGCCGCGGAGACGTCGCCCACGCGCAGCTTGCCATAAGGCCGGCCGAAGGGCAACGCCTGGCGCGCGATAAAGTACTCGCCGAGGTGGTTCGTCTGCAGGCAGCCGTCCACGTAGTGCTCGATGCCGCGCGGGAATCGCTGCGCCGGCAATGGCCGCACGGAAGGATCGCGGCGGCGCAGCCACTCAAGCTGGCGTTCCAGTTCGCGGTCGGCGCTGCTCTTTTGAGCGGCGCTGCGAAGCTGCCGGAGTTTGTCTTCCAGGTTCATCGCCTGCCTACTCTTGCCCACAGGCCGCGATGCCGCGCAGGATCGCGACCGCCACTTCTTTCCCTTTCTCGCCGATCTCGCCCATCGGACCCACGCACGACGGGCACCCGGCTTCGCACTCGCAGTTCTCGATGAGCTTGCGGGCGTTCTCCAACAGGCTCCCGCTCATGCGGTAGAGCGGCTCGCTCAAGCCGATTCCACCGGGGTATTTGTCGTAGAGATAGATGTTGGGTTCGAAGAACGGGACCCGGGGCTCGGGTTTCGGGGTTCGGAAAGACCGAGCCTCGAAATCCGGAACTCGAAACTCGCTCCGCGTTGAACTTTGAACTTCGAACTCCGAACTCCGAACTTCTTCCCCCTGACTTCTGACTCCTGGCTCCTGACTCCTGCTATTTTCACCCACGGCCACTCCCAGGTCCCGCCCATCGCACATGACCAGCAGGATCGCCATGGCCTGAAGCGCGTTGCCGAGCGCGCGGACGCCGTCCTGCCGGTCGGTGCTCGAATACGGCAGCGATGCGAGCATTTCCTGCGGCAGCGTCAGCCACCAGGCGGTGGTGTGCATCTCCTGCTCGGGCAGGGTGAGATTGCCCGCGCCCACGTTCTCTTGGGTATGGAACTTAATTTTCTTGAAGCCGACCACCTGGGTGTTCACGTGAACTTCGCCGTGGCTTGTGAACGGGAGTCGGGAGTCGGGCCTCGGGACTCGGGACTCACGACACTCGAGATTCGAGACTCGAAATTCGCCATCCGCTGGACTCCGAACTTCCTCCTCCTGGCTTCTGACTTCTGACTTCTGACTTCTGCTTTCGAACCTCTCCAGCACCGTGATTTTCGTGTACGAGATGGCGTCGGTGTAGTAGTCGGAATCCACGCGGTGGACATACGCTTTGCGATCGTCGTAATCGAGCCGCTCCACGTGATATTGGTCGCCGTTCTGCATGTAAATCGCCTTCTCGTGCAGCGTGGTGAGGGCGCTCGGGAAATCCACTTCGCCGATCACGCGCGGCTCGCCCGCGTTGTCGACAATGACGAAATTGTCCGACGAGACCGAGCGCAGGCTCACGGCGTCTGCGGGGTAGCTCTCCGACACCCAGTGCCAGGCTCCTCCCGTGTGGTGCAGGAAGCCTGTTTCCGTGAGGTGACGGCACACGGTTTGAAGATCGAGACCGCCGAAGCGTTCGTTCTCCTCGATCGGCAGCTCGAAGGCGGCGCACTTCAAGTGGTTGAGCAGGATCTCAAGATTGTCGGGGTTCACGAAGCCGTGCTCCGGCGAGCGCCCAAAGAAGTAGTCGGGATGCTGAACGATGAACTGGTCAAGCGGGGCGCTCGAGGCCACGAGCACCGTTGCCGACGCGCCCTGCCGCCGCCCGGCCCGGCCCGCGCGCTGCCAGGTGGACGCGATGGTACCCGGGTAGCCCGCGAGGACTGCCACGTCCAGGCTGCCGATGTCGATGCCGAGCTCGAGCGCGTTGGTCGCGACCACGCCGAGCAGCCGTCCTTCGCGCAAATCGCGCTCGATCTCGCGCCGTTCGAGGGGAAGGTAGCCTCCGCGGTAGCCTCGCACCATTTCGGGGCCGCCGGGAGAGCGGCTGAAATCCTCCTTGAGGTAGGTGACCAGAATCTCGGTGGCCAGGCGGCTGTTCGCGAACACGATGGTCTCGAGGCCGCGCGCGAGAAACGTCCGGGCCATGCGCCGCGACTCGTTCAGATACGACCGCCGGATGCCGAGTTGCGGATTCACCACCGGCGGATTGTAAAACACCAGGTATTTGTCCGAGGAAGGGGCGCCGTTGCGGTCCACGAGGGTAACGTCTTCTTCCAGGATGTGCGCGGCCAGGTCCGCGGGATTGGCGATGGTGGCCGAGGCGCAAATGAATTGCGGACGGCTGCCGTAGAATCGCGCAATGCGCTTCAGGCGTCGCAGAACATTGGCCAGGTGGCTGCCGAACACGCCGCGGTAGTAGTGCAGCTCATCGATGACCACGTATTGCAGGTTCTCGAAAAGGCGCTCCCACTTGGTGTGGTGGGGCAGAATGCCGGCGTGGAGCATGTCCGGGTTGGTGATCACCAGGTTGCCGCGCGCCCGGATGGCCTTGCGCGCGTCCTGCGGGGTGTCGCCGTCATAGGTGAAGGTCCGGATGCCGTCGCCGAGCTCAGCCGCGAAACGATTGAGCTCCGTGAGCTGGTCCTGCGAGAGCGCCTTCGTAGGGAAAAGGTAGAGCGCTCGCGCGTCCGGATTACGCACCAGTGCGTCCAGAATCGGCAGGTTGTAGCAGAGGGTCTTGCCGGACGCTGTGGGTGTGACCACAACGAGGTTCTTGCCTTCGCGCCCCAGGCGAAAAGCCTCCGCCTGATGCGAATAAAGCTGGCGGATGCCGCGCGATTCGAGCGCTTGCGCCACGCGCGGCTCCAGCTCTTCCGGAATGGGGACAGCCTCGGCCACGCGCGCAGGAATATGGCGAACCGCTGTGACGCCGCCGAGCCGGGCCGGGCCGCGAAACGCGCCTTGAATCTCGGCGATCGCCTGCTCGACGCTTTGTTCCCTCGAGTGATCCGCCGTCAGCAACGCTTGTGTCTCAAAGGCCATCGTTCGTTCTCCGTTGCTGCGAAAGCTCGTTGGGGCTGTTCGCCTTTTATTCGCTGTCATGTTACCATACGGGCCTGCTCGATGAGAACCCCTTGGCAGAGCGTGATGGTGACCCAATGATCGAACTAACATGGCCTCAAGCGGCGGCATGGCGCATGCGGCGCCACCACCTCGTGGAACGCGCTCCCTCGGGCAGCATGCTCGCCGTCGCCAGCCGTCTATGTGGTCTGCACGCCCAGGTGATGTCGTCCGCCGAACTGACCGTGTGGGCGAGGGTGGAAGGCTTAGACCGGCAGGCCGTTCGGCGCGCCCTTTGGGAGGAACGGACTCTCGTCAAGACCTGGGCCATGAGAGGCACGCTGCACTTGCTCCCTTCAAGCGAGCTACCCCTCTGGCACGCAGCGCTGGGTACAAGTCCGCGATATCTGAGTCCTGCGATCTGGAAAAGGAATTTCGGCATCACGCTCGACGATGTCCACCGTCTGACCGAGGCTGTCGGCAACGTGCTGGACGGCCGCCTGATGACACGCGAAGAGCTGGCGCGGGAGGTGGCAAAGCTTACCGGATCGACCGCGTTCGGGTCCCAGGTGGCATTAGGCAGTTGGGGCACCATCCTGAAACCTGCTGCGTTCGCCGGACGCTTGTGCTTCGGACCGAGCATCGGTCAACGAGTCCGGTTCACGCTTCCAGCCACCTGGGTGGCCAAGGCTTCGCAACAGAAGCGATCGCGGACGGCGGCAGCGGTGGACCCCAAAGAGGCGCAGGCCGCCGTCGCCTGCCGATTCCTGACCGCGTACGGTCCGGCCACGTATCACGATTTAGGACGCTGGTGGGGTGGTGGTGGCGTTGCCTCGGCCAAACAATGGATCGCTGCGCTCGGCGAGGAGGTGACAGCGGTAGACCTGCATGGCACGAAGGCCTGGATGCTCACCGCGGACGTCCGCGAGGCGCGCGAGGGCGCTCCGATCAAGTCGGTCCGCCTGCTCCCCGCCTTCGATCAGTACGTTGTTGGCGCGTCCCGCCACGCCGATCGGCTTCTGCCCGGCGACTTGCGGGCGCGCGTCTACCGTCAGGCGGGCTGGGTCTCACCTGTGCTGCTGGTCAACGGCCTGATGCAGGGCGCCTGGCGGCACGAGATGAAGGGCAGCCGGATTGAAGTTGTGATCGAACCGTTCATCAGGATGCCAGCCTGGGTGCGTCGCGCCGCAGGGCAGGAATCCGAGCGGCTGGCCGCGTTTCTCGGCGGCAAGTTGAATCTCACCTGGAAGAGCTGATCCGCAGTCTCGCGCTGGCCGCAGGCCAATGCAAGCTTCTCGTGACCATCACACCGGTCCCGGGTGCGTCAAGCCGCGCCCTATAATAAAGATCGGGTGGATTTTTGAGCTTGACCGAAAGCGGAGCACAAATACGCCGCATTCTCCGAGGCACGGCCGCCGCCTTGCGCCGGTTTGCCCATGCACAACCCAGGCCGCCCGCGACCGCAACCCGCCGGTCCCGCCTGGGATGGGCCCTGGGAGGCGGATTTGCGCGAGGCATGGCGCATATCGGCGTGTTGAAGGTCGTGCAGGAAAACGGCATTCCTGTTGACGCGCTGGCCGGGGTGAGCGCGGGCAGCATTGCGGCGGCGGCCTTCGCGAGCGGCTGCACCATCGAGGAGATGATCGACGATTCGCGCAAGATCCGCTGGCGTCGTTTCGCGCGCTGGACGGTACCGCGTCTCGGCTTCGCGACCAACGAGCGCCTGGAGGTCATGCTGCGCGAAATGCTGCACCGCGAGACCTTCGAGGAACTGGCCATCCCGCTTGCAGTCGTGGCCACAGATATCTCCACCGGCGAGCCTGTGACTTTCCGCCAGGGAAGCCTCGCCCGAGCCATTCGCGCCAGTTCCGCCGTCCCCGGACTGTTCGCTCCGGTCGAGCACGAAGGTCGGCATCTGGTGGATGGCTCGGTCGTGTGCGGCGTGCCGGCAGCAGCCGTGGCCGCCTTCGGTGTGGACAAGATCGTGGGTGTGTGTCTCAATTCCGGACGGCTGGACCACAGGCCCGTCAATTTCTTTCAGGTTGTGGGCCAAGCCTTCCAGATCGCCGAGGCCCGCACCCAGGGCACTTGGCGGCCGCAGTGCGATCTGGTGATTGAGCCTGACGTGAGCCGGTTCACTTGGGATGATTTTGAGTGCCTAGATCAATTGATTGCGGCGGGCGAGTCCGCGACCCGAGCCGCGCTGCCCCGCCTCCAGGAACTGCTCGCAACTGCGCCGGCGCCTGTAGCGGCGGCGTCCTCACCGCCGCCCTGGAGGACGCTGTCCTAAGCCGGCTTCCCCGGCGCTCGAGACGGCGCCACAGCAGCACCCGCGCGCCGATTCCGTTTGTGAATCCGGGCCCGCTTTCAGTATCGTGGATAGTTCCGCATCTCATCACGGAGGACTCATTGCGTAAGTTGTTTGACTTTCACGATCATCACCTTCACAAGAGAGACGTTCAGCAATCCGACGCCGGCATCGGTCGCGGCGGCATCTTCGCGGCAAGTCTTCTGCTCGTCATCCTCGTTGTCATCGGCTGGAAAGTTGTTCAAAATCGAGGCCCAGCTCTCTCGCTCTCCCATCAGCCTCGCGGATTGGGCCAGAGCACACAACTCGCGATCGAAGCTCGCGACACGCACCACAACGTCCGGCGCATCGCGCTCGACGTTTCGCAGAACGGGCACACGATCTACCACACGGAAACTGCCGCCACTTCCGGACCCATTCGCTGGTGGAAACCGTGGGCGCACGCGGAGAGCGTGGTCGACTGGACGGCGCCGCTCAATCGTCGGCTGATTCCTGGTCTCGCGGAAGGTAGCGCAACCGTCCAAATCGCCGCCGTCAATGATTCCTGGGGCCGATTCTTCCGGGGTGGCGAGTCGAAGATCAGCCTTACCCTGCCGGTTCGATTCACTCCGCCGCAGATCGGCGTGATCACTACGCAGCATTACATCAACCAGGGCGGCTGCGACATGGTGGTGTTCTACGTCTCGCCCGGCACGGTGGAATCCGGCGTTCAGGTGGGCAAGTACTTTTTCACGAGCTTCCCGGTGAAGCCCTCGATGTCGGAGACGCGTCTCGCCATCTTCGCTTATCCCTGGGACCTCGATCCCGCAACGCCGGCGCAAATCGTCGCTCGCGATGACGCCGGCAACCAGGCGCTGGCCACGTTCAGCTATCGCGTGTTTCCCAAGAAGTTCCATACCGACACCATCGCGCTCGACGACGCCTACATCGCGCGCGTGGTGCCGCCTATCATGAGCCAGACGCCGGACCTCGACGATCAGGGCAGCCCGCTCAAGAACTTCCTGGCGGTCAACGGGCGCCTGCGCCAGGTCGACGGCGACAAGCTGATCGAACTCGCGAAGAGCACGTCGCCCACATTCCTATGGCACGAGCCCTTCATTCGCCTGGCGTCGAAGACCGAAGCCTACTTCGCGGATTCGCGCACTTACACTTACAACGGCCAGGCTGTAGACCATCAAACGCACCTGGGCTTCGACCTCGCGGGCTTCGAGCACATGCCGGTGCGGGCGTCCAATGATGGCACGGTAGTCATGGCGCAATTTTTTGGCATCTTCGGAAACGCCGTGGTCATCGACCACGGCGCGGGCGTCCAGACGCTCTACGGGCACATGAGCCAGTTGGAAGTGAAGCCCGGCGACCCCGTGAAGCGCGGCCAGGAGATCGGACGCAGCGGCGCGACGGGCCTCGCCGGCGGCGATCATCTGCACTTCACGGTGCTCCTCGACGGCATCCCGGTGAATCCCACGGAGTGGTGGGATCCGCACTGGATCCACGACCGCATCCAGGCCAAACTCGAAGCCTATCGGTGAGAGGGTGGCCGCTGATTTAACCAAATCGTGATTTGCCCCACGATTCCAGTCTCCGGTACCATTTGGGTCTATGGCCACAGCACGAGCGCGTGAGGCGGATGCAGCAGCGAATGCAGCGAATTCGGAAACAGCCGCCCCGGTTGCGGCCCCGAAGGCTCCGGATCTTGACAGCCCCGAGCTGTACATCAACCGCGAGCTCAGCCTGCTTGAATTCCAGAGGAGAGTGCTGGAGGAAGCGCAAGACCCGGCGAACCCGTTGCTCGAGCGAGCGAAGTTTCTCGCCATCCTCAGCTCCAACCTCGATGAATTCTTCATGGTGCGCGCCGCGGCTCTGCAGAAGCAGGTGGTGAGCGGCACGCACGAGGTCGGCGTTGACGGACGCACGCCGAGCCAGCAGCTTGAGCTCATCCGCCAGAGCGTCGGGGGCCTGGCGGAGGGTTCACACATGGTGTTGCGGCAGGAGATCCTGCCGGCGCTCGAGCGCGAAGGCATTCGAATTGTGGACCTGGCTGCGCTCGGCCAGGAAGACCGGGCTGAACTTGACAGCTATTTCCGCAACAGCGTGTTTCCCGTCCTGACGCCGCTGGCCCATGACCCGAGCCGTCCGTTTCCCCACATCTCGAACCGTAGTCTGAATCTGGCCGTGGTTGTCGGCGATAAGGACGGCGTGGAACACTTCGCGCGCGTGAAGGTGCCGGATACGCTCGCTGCCCTCGTGCCGCTCGACCCGGCGGCGAGGAACTCTTCGGGACACACCTGGCGGCAGGGCTCGTTCGTCTGGATCGAGCAGCTCCTCGCGGCCAATCTCAGCCTGCTGTTTCCAGGCATGGAAATCCTGGGCGCCTACCCCTTCCGCATCAATCGCGACGCCGAAGTGGCCATCCAGGAACTCGAGAGCGACGATCTGCTGGAGACCGTGGAAGAGGCGATGAAGCAGCGCCGGTTCAGCTGCGCCGTTCGCCTTCAGGTTGACTCCAGCATGCCGGACAAAATCCTGGAGATCCTCACCAGCAATATTGAGATCCACCCGGACGACGTCTACCGGATCGAGCTGCCGATAGGCCTGGGGCGGTTGATGGAGCTCTACAGCGCCGATCGTCCCGACCTGAAGGACGCGCCCTTTGTGCCGCAGGTTCCGGCCAGCTTCGGACCCAATTTCGAGGAGGACATTTTCGCGGTCCTGCGCCGTGAGGATGTGCTGCTCCATCATCCCTTCGAATCCTTTCAGCCGGTCGTGGAGCTCCTGCGCCGCGCCGCGCACGATCCGGACGTGCTGGCCATCAAGATGACCCTGTATCGCGTGGGCCGCAACTCGCCCATCGTCGCCGCGCTGCTGGAGGCGATCGAGAATGGCAAGCAGGTGGCCGTCCTGGTGGAACTGAAGGCGCGCTTCGACGAAGAGAGCAATATCGAGTGGGCGCGGAAGCTGGAAGACGCCGGCGTTCACGTGGTCTACGGACTGGTGGGCCTGAAGGTGCACTCGAAAATCGCGCTGGTGGTGCGCCGCGAGGGTGAAATCATCCGGCGGTACGTGCACCTGGGCACCGGAAACTACAACCCGACGACCGCGCGCCTCTACACCGACTTCGGTTTTCTTACTTCCAACGAGCAGATCGCTGACGACGCCACGCACTTCTTCAACGAGCTCACCGGCTACGCGCAAAAGCACGAAGCGCACAAGCTGATGGCGGCCCCCGTCACCTTGAGGTCGGGTTTGACGGCGCTCATCGAGCGGGAGATCGCGCACGCCCAGAAGGGCGAGCCCGCGCAGCTCGTCTTCAAGTTCAACGCGCTGGAAGACCCGCAGATGATCAAGCTGCTTTATCGTGCCTCGCAGGCCGGCGTTAAGGTCGATTTGCTCGTGCGCGGCTTCTGCTGCCTGCGGCCGGGCCTGCGGGGCGTGAGCGAAAACATCCGCGTGACCAGCATTGTGGGCCGCTTCCTCGAGCACAGCCGCGTTTACTGGTTCCGGAACGGGGGCAACGAAGAGGTCTATCTGGGCAGCGCCGACCTGATGCGCCGCAACCTCGATCATCGCGTGGAGATTGTGTTTCCGGTTGAAGATCCAAAACTGGTACAGCGGCTCAAGGACGTCCTGGATATCTATTGGAAAGATGAACTGAAAGCGCGGCGGCTGCAAAGCGACGGCAGTTACACCCGCGGCGCCACCCCGGGCGCCGACGCTGTGGACCGCGAAGGTTTGAACCGCGATGCCCTCAGCGCCCAGGCCTACCTGCTCAACCACCAGGGCGTGCAAGCCAAGCGAAAAGGCATCCCCCCCGCCCGGCGTCGTGGATCCAACGGCTCTCGCCGGACGAAGGCCGACGGCGGGGCGTGATTGCGGCCAACCAGCTTCGGTGGGTCACCCGAAGACCGGCGCGAGAGCGACCGAAGCCAGTCCGGCGACAAAGAACAGAAACATCAGCACCAGGAGCCGGACCACGTCAGGGCCGGCTCCGCGAAATTCCTTCCATATGAAGACGCCCCAGATCGCCGATACCATCGTGGCCCCCTGCCCGAGCGAATAAGACGCCGCCGGGCCCACCATCTGCGCGTAGGAAGAGACAAAATTTGAGATGGTTCCAATGCCCCAGATCACGCCGCCGAGCACACCGAAGAAATGCCACAAACCGCGCGCCTCGAAGTACTGTACCATCCGCACCGGCGGGCCGCTGATCGGGCGGCGCATGAAGGCATAGTTCAAGGGAACGGTGCTTACCAGAACGCCGACCGCGAAAACGGCCGCCACGGTGTAGGGCCCGAGATGGCCCGGACCCTTGAGCGCCTTGGCCACGAAAGGATAAAACGAGCCCATGAAGATCCCGCACAACAGGCTGAGCAGGATCCCCTTGGTTGACACGGAGCGGTCACTTGAGAGCTTCCGGTAGGCCATGGCGTCAAGTACGATTGCGATCGCCACCAGCGCCACGCCGCCGAAGAGCAGCAGCGGATTCCCCTTGGGCGTGATCAGGTAGTTCAGCACCGAGCCGATCACCAGCGCGAGGCCAATCCCGATCGGGAACGCCACCGCGAGGCCGGCCACGGCGATGGCGGCCACCAGCAGGAGATTGGCGAAGTTGAATACCACGCCGCCCACGAGCGCCAGAAGAATGTTGGCGGTGCCGGCCTGCGCAAGATTGTGAAAGAAGCTCTCAGGACTGGAAGGATCGGTGCGGCCGAGCGTTAGACCGACCAGCAGCGCGCACAGCAGGATGCCCCAGACGTAATCCCAGTAAAAGAGTTCAAAGCGCCAGTTCCCCACCGCCTTCTGTGTGTTCGCCCAGCTTCCCCAGCAGAACATGGTGAGGATCATCATCGCCAGGGCCACACCATAAACCTGTGGAACGAACATGCGCACCTCGCAAATCGAGACGCCTGAGTCTACATGGAGAGCACTGCGGTTGCAATTCGTCCGTTATCAAAGCGACTATCGGAGACGCTGTAAACAAGGCAACTGGCGCCCTGTATTTCAGCCGTGAAAATGCTAACTTAATAGTCCATGCGCAAAGTCCTGGCAGCGATCGGGCTAATCTTTACGACCGTCGTCGTTCCCGTCCTGGCGATTGTCCTCGCCGTCTGGTTCGTCACCGGAATCGTTCGGGGGCGCGTGTGGCCCTGGTGGTTCTGGGCCGGCGGTATCGTGTTCATCATCGTGCTGCAGGTGCTGGCAAAAATGGTTACCCGCTTCGCGGTCAAAGACGACTGACCCTGGATGCCCTTGCGAGCCGGACACGGTTAGGCGTGTTCGGGCCCGAAGATCGACAACCCGTGCCCGTCGGGGTCGCGGAAATTGGGGCCCACATAGGCCCCGAGACGGCGCGAGGTTCGATCGTGAACTCGACGCCCTTGCCGCGCAAAGCCTGGTAAGCTGCGCGCACGTCGGCGACCGGGAAGACTACTTCAGCCCCCCCCGCAATCGAGCCGCTTGCAGCCCTGGCCAACCCTTCGCTCAAGACCAGGGTCACACCCCCGCCGTTGAAGAAAGCAAATCCCTCGAACGCGGTTTTCAGGTCGAGGCCAAGCTTGTCGCGGTAGAACGCCGCCGCGAGCCCGACGTCCTTGACCCCGAGCATGATGATGCCGATTTGAGTCAGCCTGAACTCTGAGTCTGACAACGTGACCCCCTTCCGAAACGTCAGCAGTCGTCGCTAGGCAGTCCGCGGTAAGGCCTCAGCCGGAAGCAGTCGGCAGGCCTCTCGTTCGTGACGCAAACCTCATCCGTTTTTCTGCTGCGCGCCGTGCCAGACCTTGGCTACAGTAATCCTCTGCCCGCGAACGCGGTACACCACAATGTAGGGAGTGCCGCCCACAATCAACTCGCGTGTATCCGGTGTGAGGCCCGGCCGTCCCAAATGCGATTGGAGACGAAGGGCCTCAACCAACGTGACGATGCGGGTGGCCAACCTCTCAGCCGCGCCGGGTTTGTCGCGCGCGACGTAGCTTTGAATTTCGCGGAGATCCCTTCGCGCTTGCCGGGACCAGACGATCTCCATTCACGTCGTCCTCATGGTGAGACCTCCCGCAGGCGCAACGGGGAGGAGGCAGCTCGCGATCGGTACCCCACGATAGCAACCACGCTTTCATAGCTTCATGAGGAATGTAGTGACCAGCATCAACGTCATCGAGAGCCTCCCGGATTTCCGCCTGCTGGTGCTCCTGGTCCTCAAGGTAGCTTTCGAGGGCATCGCTGACCAGAAAATTGGAGCTGCGCCCTGTCGTCTTCGCCAGCCTCGCCAACCGCCGCTTGGTCTCGGGCAGCAGCCGGATGCTGAAGGTCGTGCTCCTTGTGTTCGCCATAGACACAGATTAACACAGCATGGCTTCTCTTCCCGTTTACTCTCTCACTTGCACCTTCGCTAATTCCTCGAGAAACGTGACCACCGCGGCGTAATCCAGATCGCCCTTGCCTTGCGCCTTGGCCGCCGCGTAGACCTCCTTCACTGCTGCGGCCGTTGGCATGGGGACGTTCTGCGCGTAGGCGCTCTCCATCGCCAGCGTCAGGTCCTTGTGCATCAGCTTCAGCGGAAAGTACGGCGTGAAGTCGCCCTTGAAGATAAAGGGCGCCTTGAAGTCGGTCAGGGCGGCGCGGGCCATGCTCCCCTGAATCACTTCCATCATGATCTCGGGCTTCAGACCCGCCTTGGCCGCGAGCACCAGGCCCTCGCAGAAGATCTCGACCATGGTCGACTGAATCACGTTCTGGGCGAGCTTCGCGGCAAGGCCGAGGCCATGCGCTCCACAGTAGATATGCTTCTTGCCGAGCACCTGCAGCACGGGCAAAGCGCGATCGAAAGCCTCGCGGTCGCCGCCCACCATGTAGGTAAGCTCGCCCTTCGCGGCCAGGTGCTTGCTGCCGGTCACGGGAGCGTCGAGCCAGCTCGCTGCGCGTCCCGCGACCTTGCAGGCGAATTTGCGGCTGGCGACAGGGCTGATCGTGCTCGAGTCGATCACGACGGCGCCGGCGCGCACCGACTCGAGGATCCCGCTCTTGCCCATCACCACTTCTTCCATGGCGGCCGTATCACTGACGATGCTGATGAGGAACTCGGCTTCCGCGGCAGCTTCCGCGGGCGAGGACGCCACTTTCGCGCCGGCCTCGCGGAGCGGCGCGGCTTTGTCCGGGGTGCGATTGAATACGGCGACGGGGAAGCCGGCCCGAACCAGGTTGAGGGCCATGGGTTGACCCATGATGCCAAGTCCGATGAAGCCGATGGAGGCAGCCATAGAGTGCTCCTTTCGAAAATGAAGAGAACCGACAGGTCAGACCTGTTCGAGATACGTGGTGTAGCTCTGCTCAGCGACGGCATAGAACGGCGACACGCGAACGGTCGGAGCGGGGTTCGCCATCTCAAAAGTCTGCGCCGCGTAAGGAACCGGTTTCAACGTTTGCGCAGCCTTGACCGGCTTGCCGGCCAGCCTGATCGGTGGATCAAGCGCCACCAGCATCAGCGGCCCCCGCATCAGCGCTACGGTATCGGGATGCCGGGCGTCAATCGACTCCGTACGGAATGAGAATGGCAGGCCGATCTGGACGGAATCCTGGTTTCGCCACGTGCGCCGGATGGCCGCGAAAGTTCCGGGCTCAGCAGGAACCGGAATGCTTTTCTCATTCACGCTGAGCGGCGCCGGCGATTGCAGCCAGCCGGGAATACGCACGTAGAGGGTGAACTCCGTGGGCGCCGGGAGCTCCAACCTCAGCTCCGTGGACTCTGCTTCCGGATAACCCGTAGTCTGGATCATCCGGACCGGCCGGCCGTCAAGGTCCCAATTCACCTCGGAAGGCGTGAACAAGTTGACGTAGATCCCATCCGCGCTCCGGAAGTACGTGCTGATCACATAGTCGGCGACCACTTGCGGCAAGGTTCCGGCGCAGCACGGCCAGTTATCGGGGAAGTATCGCTTGCGCGTGGCGGGGTGGTAGTCCGAGTAGTAGAAAAAGCGCCCGTCGCCGCTCGGATCCTTGGCGCCCAGCACCGTGTTGTAAAGAACGCGTTCCAGGCCGTCGCCGTATCGCGCCTCGCCGGTGAAACGTAGGAGGTACCGCGCCAGCTTGAGATGCGCATAAGACCCGCAAGGCGTCTCGAAATGCGCGTTGGTCGTGGTCAGACTCTCGGCGAGCTTCCCCTTGCCTGGTTCTACAAACTGCTCATTCGGACCCCATCCGCCCGAGGCGAATTGTTGAGTCGTCACGAGCATGTCCCAGGCGTTTTGGACGGCCCGGAGATACTTCCCATCGCCGAGGACAAGATAGGCCCGGGCAGCCGAACTCAGCGCGTTGCAGTGGCTGTAGGCGTGGCGCCCGGGCAAGACGTTCTCGCCGCGGCTCAAGGGCTCGAAGTACGTTTTGTCGAGCAGGTACCGCTTTGCCATGTCCAGATATTGCGGCTCACCGGTCACCTCGTAAGCGTAAAAGCAATTTTCGCCCAGCGTGTAGGACTCGTCGTCGGGTGCGGTTGGGTGAGGATCAGAATATCGGTCGAGAGCGCGAGGCGGCATGTAGCGGACGGCGCCGCGCGTCGCGCGATCGAGCACCTCGGTTGCGGACGAGACGCCCGCAAACCGGTACGCGTCGAGCAGGCCGATCACGTACTTGTCGTAGTTGTAGGCCGGGAAGTTCGTGGACGCCTTCAGGCTCGGGTAGCAGTAGCCGTCGGGGCCGATCGTGGCCGCGAATCCGTCCACCAATCGCTGGGTCTTGGCGCGTGTGGCCTCGTCGCCGGTGGCCTCGGAAAATCGGGCGACCGCCGAGATGAGCTGGCCAAAGCAATGGCCGGGCGCGAAGCCCTCGCGATCGTACCAACCTCCAGGATATTCTCCCGGCGCGGGCAGTCCGGCGCGGACACGAAGTTCCTTCAGCAACCCGTCTTCGTCCACGGCCAGGTAGGACGCGTGGATGCGATCGAACTGCGCTTTGAGGGGTCCGCCCGTGAGCCTGACATCGCGATAGCGAAATTGCGTGAGCTTCTCGCGGGCCGCGGTCTCCGGAGTGAAGTGGCCGAAGGTTGCCCGGGCGGAGCTGAACGCTGCCGCGCTCACCGCGGTTTTCAACACTTCTCTCCGGGATAGCAATCGCTTGGTATTCATAGCCGACTCCTGATGACCACTTGCTATCTTACCCCTGACAAAACCGTGGTGCCCGTCTTTGATTTTGGCCTTGGCACTGACTCCAGAGGGCCCAGGCGTGCTCTGCTCCGAGCGGATCTATTACAATCTTTTCACAATTGCATGACAACCTGCGATCGACGCGGCCTCATTCTCCAGCCTGAACAGGACCCTTCGGCGTGCAGGGGGATACCGGAGGTAGTGCAGCTCCTCGCCCGACAGCTGATCTGTCGGCTTGCGCAAGTGGAAGTAAGGAGAAAATCATGAAACACAGGTCTACGCTCGGCAGCTTGCTGCCTCTCGCTTTGGCCCTAACCCTGGCTCCGATCGCCAGAGCCGGGAACACATGGTACGTCGATGGCGTGAACGGGGACAACAGCAACGACTGCGAGTCACGCCAGCAGGCCTGCAAAACCATCGGGCAAGCCATCTCCCTCGCTTCAGCGGGTGATTCCATCATCGTGGCCGCCGCGACCTACCCGGAGAATCTCGGGATCCCTTTCAGCTTGAAGATTGTCGGCGCCGGGGCTGCGACAACCATTCTTGATGGCCGGGGCATCGGGAGCGAGATCTTCACTGCCAACCCCAGAGCCATTGTCACTATTTCACAAATGACCCTCCGCAATGGCGGTGGGTTGGGCGACGGTGGCGGCATCTACAACTGCCGGTCCACCGTGACGATTACCAACGCCACCATCAGCGCGAATAGCGCCAACGTCGGCAATGGCAACCTCGGTTACGGGGGCGCGATCTACAACTGTCCTAGCAGCGTCCTGACCATTATCAACAGCACACTGAGCGGGAATAGCGCAGAAGCAGGCGGCGCCATCTGCAACGGCGGCACGCTGACGATCAGCAACAGCACCTTTCGCGGGAAGGTGGCGCGCTTGCACAGCGGCGGCGGTATTTTCAACTACGGCACGCTCGTGATCAACAACAGCACCTTCAGCGGCAACGCGGCGCCAGGCGGCGTCGGCGGCGGCATCCACAATGGGCAGTTACTGGGCCAGGCGGGGACGCTCGTGATCAACAACAGCACGTTCAGCGCGAACGCCGCGCGCGACGGCGCCGGCGGCGGCGTCTCCAACTTGAGCGGGAACACGGCGACGCTCCAGAACAGCATCGTCGCGAACAATGCGGGAGGAAACTGCCGCGGCACGATGACGTCCGACGGCTACAACCTGAGCAGCGACGGCACTTGCAATTTCAACAACGCCGGCGATCTGAACAACACCGACCCCAAGCTCGGACCCTTGCAAGGCAACGGCGGACGCACCGAAACGATGGGTCTGCTCCAGGGAAGCCCCGCCATTGATGCGGGTAATCCTGCGGGCTGCACCGACGGCGAGGGAAATTTGCTGACGACCGACCAACGCGGCTATCCGCGTCCTGATAGGGAGGACTCGAGCGGTTGCGACATGGGGGCGTATGAACGTCAACAGGACTAGCCCAGGGCCCGGTCTCCCGGCCCGGCGGCCGCAATTCTAGAGCGGGTGGCGCAGAGTCTTGCGTCCCGGAGACTGTGCGCTACCTTGCTCCCTCCTAGTGTGCGTGCCTTGCATTCCCTAATGGTGGCAAGGCTTCCCACGGGCCGGATTGAGAGACCCCCGGACTGTTCAGGCGCAGGGCGAGGCCCAGCATGCAGATTGCGCTGAATCCGAAGTACGCTCCCACCACCAGAAATCCCCGCCAGTTCAAGCCTGGTGCCAGGTTGATCCAGCGAAGAGCCAAAGCCACGAACGCCAAAGCAAAACCGGCCGAGGCTGCACCGGCCAGTCCCAGAAACCATTTGTCCGCGACCTGCCGCCCCGGGGTTCGCGCGCTTGCCCATTCGAACAGGCCGATGCTCATCGCCATTACGGCGAGCAGCACCGCGAAAAGGCGGAAGCTCAGCGGGCCCGTCCAGACCATGGGAAGCAGCCCATAGGCGCAAAAAATAAGGCCATTCAGCACCAGAAGCCACGATCTGCCCTGCCTGGGGCTCCAGACGCCTGCAGCGACGGTACAGACTCCCGCCGCCAGCGCGAGCCTGCCCATCAGCAAGCCCGTGCCCATCGGCCCGAATGTACGGAACGCCAGGGATCCGTCGGGACCACTCTGCATGGAAATGTTCAGGAGCGCTAAGAGCGCGTCAAAAATGGCAGCAAGCGCGAGCAGCCACCAGTTCTTTATCAGGCTTGGGATCATGCGCACCTCCCGATCGGGAAGCGGCCCGCCTCGGGGAGAAGCGTCTCCGCAATTCACCGATCGGTCCCATTCTAACACATCACGCGATTCATTAGGCGATCGATTTAGCGGTTACTCTTCTTCCTCTTCCTCGCCGTGGCCGGCGGCCTTGGCGGCGGCGACTACCTTGTCGGCGATGGCCTGCGGCACGATGTCGTAGTGGTCGTAATCCATCGAATACGATCCGCGGCCTTGGGTCATGGAGGTCAGGTCGGAGGCGTAGGAGAGCATTTCGGCGAGCGGCACCTGGGCCTTCACGATCGTGGAGCCGCTCTTCGAGTCCATGCCCTGCACGCGTCCGCGGCGTCCGTTCAGATTGCCCATGATGTCGCCCGCGTAGTTCTCGGGCGCGGTGATCTCCACGTTCATGATGGGCTCGATCAGGCAGGGCTTGGCCTGCTCCATGCACTTCTTGAAGGCCTTGGAGCCCGCCAGTTTGAACGCCATTTCCGAGGAATCGACGTCGTGATAGGAACCGTCATAGAGGATGGCCTTGAAATCGACCACCGGGTAGCCCGCCAGATACCCTCGCGCTGCCGCTTCCACAATGCCCTTTTCGACGGCGGGGATGAAGTTGCGCGGGATGGCGCCGCCGAAGATGTCGTTGACGAACTCGAATCCGCCTCCGCGGGGAAGCGGCTCCATCTTGATCCAGCAGTCGCCGTACTGCCCGTGGCCGCCGGTCTGCTTCTTGTGTTTGCCCTGCGCGTCCGCCTTGGCGCGGATAGCCTCGCGATAAGGGACCTTGGGCGCCTTCAGGGTGACTTCCACGTGGAAGCGCCGCCGCAGCTTCGAAACCGCCACCTCGACGTGCTGCTGGCCTGACCCGGAGATCAGCAGCTCCTTCGTTTGCGGGTCGCGCGAGAAGCGCAGCAGCAGATCCTCTTCGAGCATGCGATGGATGGCGCTCGAAAGCTTGTCTTCGTCGCCGCGCGACTTGGCTTCGATGGCGAACGAAATGGCGGGTTCCGCCAGAGCTACCTTGGGATATTGGATGGGCGCCGATTTGTCGCCCAGGGTGTCGCCGGTGACGGTCTCTTTGAGCTTGGCGACGGCCCCGATGTCGCCCGCGCGCAGCTCCGGAATGGGCGTCTGGGTCTTACCCTGAATCACGGCGATGTGGGCCAGCTTTTCGGTCGTGCCGCGATTGAAATTCGTGAGCACGGCGTCGTTCTTCACCACGCCCGACATCACCTTGAAGTAGCTGACCCGGCCGGCGAAAGGATCAGCCACGGTCTTGAACACGTAAGCCGACACGGGCTGGTCATCGGCGATCTTGCGCTCCACCTTTGAACCCCCTTCGCGGTCCACACCCGTGGCCTTGCCGCGCCCGAGCGGTGAGGGCAGATAGTCCACAATCACGTCGAGCAGCCCGCTCGAGCCGATGTTGGGAAGACCCGCGGCGACCGCCACCGGGTAGATGCGGCGATCGGCAACCGCTTCCCGCAGGCCGGGCACGAGATCTTCGACCGGGATCGTGCCCTTCTCGAAGAATTCCTCCATCAGCTTGTCGTTGCCCTCCGCCACCATCTCCACCAGGGCCTCGTGGGCGGCCTTAGCGGCCTCGGCGTATTCGGCAGGGATCTCACCCACCTGGGCCTTGCCGGCGCCGTGCGGCTGATAGGTGGCGGCCTGCATGGTCACCAGGTCGATGACGCCCCGAAAGCTCTTTTCCTCGCCGAGCGGCAGTTGAATGGGGATCACGGAGCGGCCGAAAGCGCCACGCAAAGACTCGAGGCTGCGCTCGAGGCTGGCCCGGTCGCGGTCCATCTGGTTGACCACGAAAAGGCGGGGCAGGGCGAAGTTCTCCGCGAAGCCCCAGGTCTTCTCGGTCTGCACTTCCACGCCGGCCACGCCGTGCACCACCATGAGCACCGATTCCGCGGCAGCCAGCGCGGCTTCGGTCTCGTGCAGGAAGATGTTGTAGCCGGGGGTGTCGATAAAATTAATCTTGGTCTTGCCCCACTCCGCGTAGGCGAGCGACGCGCTGATGGAGAATTTTCGCTGGATCTCCTCCTCGTCGTAGTCGGTGGCCGACGTGCCGTCATCCACCTTTCCCAGCCGGTTCACCATCCCAGCGGCAAACAGCAGCGCGGAGATCAACTGCGTCTTCCCCGAGCCACCGTGGCCCACCAGCGCGACATTACGCAGATTCTGTGCGTCGTAAATTTTCACAAGAGGCTCCCCAAAATCGTGAGGCTTATACCCTACGCGACATCCGGACGCAGGGCAAACCTGCATGCTAACACAGGCCCGTCGCGGCGTACAACCGAGGCCGCTGTCTGTCTCACCGCGGTAAGCTGGAGGCTTGGCCGTGACATCGTCGGCGATGTGATATCATTCCAATGTGAGGATGCTCCTCGACACCGGCGTACTGGTAGCGGCCCTGCGCAGTCCGAGGGCGGCTTCCGCTGCGATTCTGAACGCGGCACGCCAGGGTCGAGTCCAGATGCTCGCGACGGTTGCTCTGGCCATGGAATACGAAGCGGTCTGCCGCCGGGCTGAGCACCAACTGGCGTCGGGGCTCTCGGATCAGGAGTTGGACGTGTTTCTAACTGCCGTCGTCGCCCTGGTTGAGCCCGTCGGCACGCGCTTTCTGTGGCGGCCTCAGCTTCGTGACCCGGGCGACGAAATGGTGCTCGAGGCGGCTGTCAATGGCCGGGCAGACGCCTTGGTCACTTTCAACCAGCGGGATTTCGGAAGCCTGCCGTCGCGATTCGGAGTAGAACTCTTGCTGCCCCGCGACGCAATCAGGAGGATCAGACCATGAGCGAAACAACTACCTACCCTCTGCGTCTGCCCCGGTCGCTCAAGGCAGCCGTGGAGCGGTTGAGCCGTCAAGAGGGCACCAGCATGAATCAGTTCGTCGCCATGGCGGTGGCGGAGAAGGTTTCGGCCCTCGAAACCGCCCGCTTCTTCCAGGATCGAAGAGCGCGAGCGGATTTCAAGGCTTTCGAGAGAATACTGAAACGGCGCCGCGGCGAACCGCCTCGTGAAGGAGACGAACGGACGGGCTAAGACGCTCGGACGGGTCCGCTGACCGGAACACCGGACAGCACTATTGCCCCCGGGGGATGCTGTGGATCGCTCTGCCATGTTCACGCTCGACGCGGCCGCCACGCTCATCATCATGGGCGGCCTCTATGACGTATTTGCGCCGCGCCTGCCAGCAAACCTGCGCGAACGGCGCGGAGGGAATCAGGATGCGCAGGTGTTGGTGCGGGCGCTGTTACGGGCTCTGGGGGGATGCCTGGTCGCGATCGGAATCGCCGTCGCAGTTCTCGCCAACCGGCCGGTGGCCCCGGGAGGTTGGTCGCTTGGGCTGATTCTGCTGCTGGTTTTGCCATCCGGGGAACGAATGCTCTGGGCATGCGCCGCGTGAACTCGCCGTACTATGTCCCGCTCGCGTTCATCGCCCTGACCGTCGCCGGCGTGGCGATGGCGGTGGCAGGGCCGCGTTGACCGCGGGGAGCGGCGCCCTGTCGTGCAGCAATCCCGTTGAACCTTCGCTTCCTGTGATGCTAGAATGAGTCACATTATGAAAAGCGCCACCGTCCGCGACCTTCGCTATCATTTCCCCGAGATCGAGGCCCGGCTGCAGAGGGGTGAGGAGATTGAAATCCGTAAGCGCAAACGAGTGATTGCGCGCCTCCTGCCGGTGCGACCCAAACCCGAGGCCTACCCGGACTTTGCGGCTCGCATTCACGAGATCTTCGGCGACAAGATGGTTGAGCAAACCGGCGCCGAGCTTGTGGCCGAGGACCGCGACCGCTATTGACAGAGATTACCCGCCTGAAGCAGCAGGGCCGCGCGCGTTGACAAACCCCGCGTCGAGGACCGGGGTTCGCGGCGCTTGCCCCATCTCGGTCCTCGCTTCCTCTGTTCTTATTTCGACTTCGGGGTCTGCAGCATCGGGGATTTGCCTCACTTTTCTCCAGCTATGACAATCCGCTGAACGGCCTTTCCGATTTCACCCTCAAGCTTACCAAACGGATCACTATAAAAAGGGCCGAGGGCTTCTCCGGCTGAAGGGAGATCTTTCAAAGCTTTATCCGCAACCGCCGTATCAGCGATTCCCTGGCTTTTCAGAAAACTGTCAAGAAGCTGCTGGCCCTTCCTCCCATCTGCCGTCATCACTGCTGTTTTTTTCTCTACCGCAGAATATAGGAGTTGATCGGTGACCGTCTTCGCGTAATCCGCAAGGACCGAAGGCCTGGTGCCCGCCGCTGCAGGATCGGCAGGACTTCTTTCAAACTCCTGCATATGCTGTAACGTTGCAGCCGCCGCCGGACTCAGCGCGTTTACAAGGCGCACAGTCGGGTCGTCTAATGATATTGTGTCTGATTGTCCTGCGGGTGCTGATGGCGAACCAGCCTTGGCGGAATAACCAGGCTGCAATTGCTCACCCGGCGCCGCAAATTTTAATCGTTCTTCTTCACTCTTCTCAAATAAATTACCAGTTATAAAGTTTCTTCTAATAAAATGTTCAATGTCCGTACTAATATTGCCATCGAAATGATTTGTTGCATCCGCTATATCGTTTGAAGAAAAATTACGTGCAGGCGTTAGAAACGTATCAATAAAAAGCTTTTGCTTGTCTCCATTATTTACCAGTGAGGCGGCAAATTCCTTTGTAAATTGCGTATAAAGATCACGCAATGTTGCAACCACCTCGCCGTTGAGCCGCCCGTTTACTTCATCAGAGTCGGTGCTTGGCGGTTCCTGATTTGCCAGCTTAACCATGTTTTGCAGCGTATCGGCTGCTGCGGGACTCATAGTCCTTACCTGGTCAATTACGGTCTGTACCGGCAAAATGTGCGCTTGCGGGTCCTGCGCTCGCCCCGATGCGAGGAAGAAACATCCCCACGCAACCCAAAGAAAGCACGCTCGCTGCTGCCACAGGTGCAACCTCATGACTGTCCCCTTCCCGACCGGCGTCCCGATGCTGCTGACTTAGCCCGTTTCATTATTGATCGATTATGCCACTTTGAGAAGATCGACTTTCCTGCCCCCCTGCCATCGAAATCAACTCCTCCTATCTCGTGTGTTATCTGATCGTTGGCACGCCCTCGCTTCTGAAGGCGACCTGAGCAGGCGGCGCTTGCGCGTCAATTGCGGTTCTCGACTTCCGCCGCAAGCGGTCTCCCGAGAAGTCTGCGAGCCTGTTGACCCGCTGCGCTCATGCCGCCCGCTGCGGTGCGCCTGAAGCGGGGCCGACCGGCGGCCTTGCCCCGGTCGAAAGGAACCTGCGGTCATGGCGAAAATCATCACTCACAGGCTTGCAACTAACGCGAATATCTCTAAATTGATGCCCGCAACCAATGCGGGTGAAATCATGGCGTTTCCATTTCAGGCGAAGAAGCGGTGGACGCCAAAACCCACGGTCATCCCCGATTTCACCAACCAGCTTGACCTCTTTTCGCAAGCGCCTATAGATACACCCGCGCCAGTTGCGTCACGCCCATCCGGGGTATCCAATGCCAGACCACGACCGCCTCGCCAGCTTGATTTTGGATTGAACGCATACGCCGACACAAGTCTCTTGATTTCGCTGTATGGCCGTGATCCCGATACGTTCGCGGCCGTATCGCTGGTTCAGCGCTACCGCCCAACCTTCTTTCTCACACCTCTCGGGGAAGCCGAGTTCTCGAACGCGATCGAATTGCGTGTCTTCCGGCAGCAATGGACGCCGGCCGAAGCTCGCGCCGTCCGCAACGGTTTTCTGTCGGATGTCGGCGCGGGCGTTTTTCAGGTCCGGGATCCGGGCCGTGATATGTGGCAGATGGTCGAGAAGCTTTCACGCCGGCATTCGGCCCGGCTGGGCACGCGCACGCTGGATGTCCTGCACGTGGCCGCTGCCCTGATCCTGGGACCGGAGGCTTTCTTCACGTTCGATGAACGGCAAGGGAAGATTGCCAAGGCCGAGGGCTTGCGGGTGCTCCCGGCCCGCTCGCGCAGGAAACCATGACGACCTCCTGAAACGCGGCGACAACGGCTGAGACAAGGTGCCGCGAGTGGGTCGCCGGGATGTAATCTACCGGCCTTTCGGGGTTATTATACTGCCCTGCTTTAGACTCCTCGGAGGTTCTGCCATGAAGTCACGGCTTGCGTTTGCGCTGTCCTTTCTGGTCACCCTGCTGGTCCTCGCTCCGGCCGTGATTCGAGCGCGCACGCCGGCGCAGAGTCAATCGGGGTCGAAGCCTTTCGACCTGATTGCCTGGAACGGCGGCCAGTTCATCTACGGCGTGGACTATTACCCCGAAGCCGAAGGTCCGGTGGACAAGGACGCGGAAATGATGCAGGCCGCCGGCATCAACTTCGTGCGCATGGCCGAATTCGCCTGGGCGAAAATGGAGCCGACCGAAGGCCACTACGATTTCGCATGGCTCGATCAGGCGCTCAAGGTGTTGAACGCTCACGGCATCAAGGCCGTGCTCGGCACGCCGAGCGCTTCGCCGCCCGCCTGGCTGATGGCGAAGTATCCGGATATCGCCGCCATGAACGACGAGGGCGTGCGCTACCGTTACGGATCGCGGCGCAACTATTGCCTGAACAATCCGGACTTCCTGGCCGCCGTACGCGGCATCGTGACGGCCATGGCCGAACACTACCAGAATCATCCGGGCGTCCTCGGCTGGCAGATTGACAACGAGCTCGGCGGTCCGGACTGTTACGATTCCCTCTGCCGGGCGGCCTTTCAAAAGTGGTGCCGGACGAAGTACGGGAGCCTCGACGCGGTCAACAACGCGTGGGGCACGATCTTCTGGGGCCATACCTACTCAGACTGGGCGCAAATCCCCCTGCCCTGGAACACCCTGTACGGAGTCCACAATCCGAGCCTCGAACTCGATTACCACCGCTACTTCAGCGACGCCACTCGCGATTTTCTGGTGATGCAGGCCGACATCCTGCGGCAGATCGCGCCCGGCAAAGCGATCACGCATAACGAAATGGGCTTGTTCGATAACATCGACTACTCGCACCTGAATACCGCCCTCGATTTCGTGGCCTGGGACAACTACCCCATGATCGGTCAGAGCTTCACCAACTATGCGGGGCCGGGGCTCGGCCACGACCTCACGCGCGGCTCGAAGAATCAGCAGAACTTCATGGTGATGGAACAGGAAGGAGGGATGCCCGGCTGGACCACGTTCTGGGGCCACCAGGCGCCGCCTGATCTTTACCGCGTCTGGGCGTATCAGGCCATCGCGCACGGCGCCGACGGCGTGTGCTATTTCCGCTGGCGTACCTCGCGCTACGGCACCGAGCAGTATTGGCAGGGCGTGCTCGACCAGGACAGCTTTCCCAACGCCCGTTACGCCGTGGTGAAGCAGATGGGGGGCGAGGTGAAGCGCCTTGAGGGCGTTCTCGAGGGAACGCGGCCCGTCGCGCAGGTCGCCCTTCTGGTCTCGCCGGACACGCGCTGGGCTTTTCACATCCAGCCGCTCGTGAAGGGGTTCGATTACAACCGCCAGCTTCACCGCTATTACGACTCCCTTCGGCGCTCGCGCGTGAACACGGACGTGGTCTTCCCGCAGGGTGATCTCTCGCCCTACAAGGTCGTCGTGGCGCCGTCGCTGTTCGTGGTGACGCCGGAGCTCGCCCGGAAACTCGCCGGCTTCGTGCAGGGCGGCGGGTCACTGGTGCTGACGTATCGTTCCGGGGTCAAGGACGAGCACAACGTCTTTACCGACGCCACCCTGCCCGGACCGCTCGCTACCCTCGCCGGTGTCGCGATCCACGATTACGATCCACAGGTTGATCCCACGGGCGGCCTTCAGCAGGAGATTGTGCTCGGCGGCGGCCAGCATTACCCGGCACGGGTCTGGTTTGACGTCCTGACGCCCAGTACGGCCGAGACCCTCGCGACCTATGGCAAGGGCTATTACGCGACCAGCGCGGCGGTGACCCGGAACGACTCCGGCAAGGGGCGCGTCTATTACGTCGGAACCGAGCCGGACTCCCCCGAGTTCTACGACCGCTTTCTGGCAGGCATCCTCCAGGGCGCCGGGATCAGTCCGGGGCGTTCGCTTCCGGACGGGGTCGAAATGGCGGTGCGCGAAGGCTCGGGGCGGAAGATCGTGTTCCTTCTGAATTACACCGACACGCGGCAATCAGTGGACGTGGGCGGAGCGTCACAAGACGCTCTCACGGGTAGTTCGGTACCGGCCTCGGTGGAGGTGCCTGAGTTCGGAGTGAGGGTACTTGTCCAATAGGCCTCGGCGCCACGACCGGACTGCGTCCGAACGTCTCATCCCCGGCCACCCACGGGGCGGGAGGCTCGGTGTGGAAAAAAAGCGTCGAATCGAGGAACGAAGCCACTATCTCCTTTAGAACAGATGTGGCTCTCCTGCAACGCCCGAGGCAGTCCGTCGAGTCGGAGTCCAGAAAGAGGCCGGGACGCAGGGTCTGGGGTGAGGCTGACGGGAGCAAACCGGGCCACAGTCCGTAGGACCGCGCCGCCCGGATCATTTGCGGCCCGGATGTCGGAAAAACACGGCGATATCGCGGAACGAACCCACTATCTCCTTCGGAATCAGTGAAACGCTGGCTGAAGGGCGGCTCAGTTTGAGGTAGCGCGGCTTCATGCCGTACTCCGGCGAGACAAGCCTCTCGTTGTCTCGCGAGAGCCCTTAAGCGGGGGTGAAACGCGCAAGCAAGCCCATACGTCTGACCATTTTGGGGCCGCCGGGCGCCGTGGGTCGTGCCCGAACACAAAAACTGAGGCAAATCAATGGTTAGTACGCGAATTGCGAACCACATACGGACTTGGTTCGTGACAGCGGGGGCTGTCCTGGCTCTCGGCGCTTCGGGCGTGGTCGTGCAGGCTGCGGGCGCGTCGCAGGCGCAGCAACCCGCCGGACAGGCTGCGGCGGCGCGGCCGCTCGGCACCATCAAGGCCATCAGCGGCAACAACATTTCCCTCACGACCGATGCCAAGACCGACGTCAACGTGGTGGTGCAGGATGGCGCCCGGATCGTGCGCGTTGAGCCGGGGCAGAAGGATCTGAAGGGCGCCACCGTAGTGCAGTTGCAGGATCTGCAGGTGGGCGACCGGATTCTGGTGCGCGGGACCAATTCCGACGATGGCAAGTCGGTGCTCGCCGCCGGCGTCATCCTGATGAAGAAAGCCGATATAAGCCAGAAGCAGCAGCAGGAACAACAGGATTGGCAGCGCGGCGTGGGCGGGTTGGTGAAATCCGTCGATCCCGCCGCGCAAGCCCTCACGATCTCGAGCGGCGCCGGTCCCACCGCTAAAGTGGTGACGGTCCACATCTCCCCGCAGACCATCTTGCGCCGCTACGCGCCCGGCTCGATAAATTTCGCCGACGCTCAGCCCGCGCCACTCGGCCAGATCAAGCCCGGAGACCAGCTTCGCGCTCGCGGGCAGCGTAGTGCCGATGGCAGCGAGCTTACGGCGCAAGAGATTGTTTCCGGATCGTTCCGGAACATCGCCGGCAGGGTCTCTTCCGTGGACGCCGCCGCGAACCAGATCACCGTGATGGACCTGCTCACCAAGAAGCCCGTGGTGGTGAGCTTGACCTCGAACTCCGAAGTCCGCAAGCTGCCCGCGATGATGGCGCAGATGATCGCCATGCGCCTTAAGGGCGGCGCACCCGGGGCACCGGCGGGAGCCGGGTCGCAAGCCGCGGCGGGCGCAGGCCAGGCAGGATCAGGTCCGCCATCGACGCAGGCCTCTGCGGGCCGGACATCGCAATCTCCGGGCGCCGGCTCGGGAGCCGGTCCGGGAGGCTGGCGCGGCGGCGGTGGTGCGCCGCCGGACTTCCAGCAGATGCTTCATCGATTACCGGTCGCCACGGTCTCGGACCTGAACAAGGGCGATGCCGTGATGATTGTTTCCACCGAAGGCACAACGGGCGACGGTGTGACCGCCATTACGCTGCTCGCGGGCGTGGAGCCGATCCTGACGGCGCCGGCCTCGAGCCAGGCCATGCTGCTTTCACCCTGGAGTCTCGGCGGGCCCACAGAAGGCGGCGATGCCGCGACCCCATAGTTCAAGCTCGGCTGCGCGTTCAGCGCGCGCCAACCAGGAGATGTGATGCGAGTTTCAAGATTGCTCATGAGATTGATTGCGCTAGCGGCGATATTTCTGGCCCCAGCGCTCGCCGTCCGATTGCCGGCCCAAACGGGCTCCGGAACTCTGCGCGGCCAGATCACCGACCCTTCCGGGGCTGTCGTCGCAGGGGGAACCGTGCTCGCCACGGGCGCTAATGGACAGAGCCGCGGCGCCGACGTGGCCAAGGACGGCAGCTACGAGATTCAAGGGTTGACGCCGGGCACCTACACGGTAAGCGCCGCGGCCAAGGGCTTCGCGCCGTTCGAGCAGCCGAACGTCAACGTCACGACCGGGCAGGCCCAAAAGCTCGATATTCGCCTCAAGATTGAGGAACAAATGCAGCAGGTGAACGTCAACGGGTCGGCCCCAACCCTCAGCGTGGCGCCGGAGAACAACGTAAGCTCGGTCGTCATCAGCGGCAAGGATCTCGATGCGCTTTCCGACGATCCCGACGAATTGCAAACAGAGCTTCAGGCGCTGGCGGGGCCGTCGGCGGGACCGAGCGGCGGCCAGATTTACATCGACGGATTCACCGGCGGCCAGCTCCCGCCCAAAGAAGCCATCCTCGAGGTGCGCATCAATCAGAACCCGTTTTCCGCCGAATACGACAAGGTCGGTTACGGGCGCATCGAGATTACCACCAAGCCCGGCTTCAGCCAGTTTCATGGCAACTTCATGGCAGACGGCGATCCCTCGGCTTTCAATGCCCGCAACCCTTTCGCCGTCACTGAACCTCCCTACCACACGGTGTTTTACAACGGCACCATCGGCGGACCGATCTCGAAGAAGGCGTCGTTCTTCATCGACGGGTTCCGGCGCGACATCGAGAACAACTCGGTGATCAGCGCCGTGGTTCTCAGCCCGACATTTCAGCAGGAGCCGCTCAGCGCCGTGGTGATCAATCCGCTGGCCAGAACCAATCTGAGCCCCCGCCTTGACTATCAAGTGAGCCAGAACAACGTCCTCAGCGTTCGCTATCAGTGGTGGGAGGATATCGAGGATAACGACGGCATCACGCAGTTTTCCCTGCCCGTGCAGGCGTATGACACCCGCGAAATCGAACACACGGTTCAGATCAGCGATACCCAGGTGCTGAGTTCTCGCACCGTGAACCAGACGCGCTTCCAGTTTCTCCGTGAAGACGACCTTCAAAATCCGGCGAGTTCGTTGCCCGCCATTAACGTGCTCGGCGCGTTCACGGGAGGGGGCAATTTCCAACAGAAGTCACTTGATCTTGAAAACCATTACGAGCTGCAGAACCTGACCACCATGGCGCTCGGCAAGCACCAGGTGATTTTCGGCGGGCGGTTGCGGGACAACGATATCTCGAACAGCACCACCCAGGGTTTTAACGGGACGTACACCTTTGGCACGATCGAGGCTTATCAGGCGGCGGAAATGGCTTTGCAGGGCTGCCTGGCGCCGTGCCCCACGGGCGTGGCTGGCCCCACCCAATTCAGCATCACGGAGGGCAAACCTCTGGCCACGCTGAACTACTTCGATATGGGGCTCTATGGTGAGGACACCTGGCGCGTGCGGCCTAATATCAGCCTAAGCCTGGGACTTCGCTTCGAGTCGCAGAACTACATCAACGATCACGCCGACTTCGCTCCGCGCATCGGCCTCGCCTGGGGCCTGGGCCGCGGGAGAAGCCCAAAGACCGTCCTGCGCGCCGGCTCCGGCCTTTTCTACGACCGATTCCAGCAGCAGCAGATCCTCGAGGCCGAGCGCCTGAACGGCGTCAGCGAGCAGCAGTACCTGGTGACCAATCCCACTTTCTTCCCTTACACCATCGTGCCGCCGGGCACCACGGCCTCGCTTCCCACGGTTTACAGGATCGGCTCCGATCTGCGGGCGCCGTACACGATTCAATCGGCGGTGGGGCTCGAGCGTCAAGTGACAAAAGCGGCCACCGCTTCGGTTACCTACATCAATTCGCACGGGGTTCATCAGCTTCTGACCAACAACATCAACACTCCGCAGAATTTCACTTCTTGCCCGCCTGGAACTACGGTGGATTGCGGGCCGCTGACCGGCAACTACCCGCTCGGGATCGACGCCGGGTACGTCTACCAATTCGAGTCCGTGGGCCTTTACAACGAGAATCAGCTGGTCACGAATTTCAATATCCGCGCCGGCACCCGGCTGACGGCGTTCGGGTTCTATACCCTGAGTTACGGCAACTCGAACACCTCCGGCGTAAGCGACGTGCCCATGAATCCCTACGACATCGGTGAGGACTACGGCCCTGCGGGGTTCGTCTCCCGGCACCAGGCGTTCGTAGGAGGATCGATATCCTTCCCGAAAGGATTCCGCGTCAGCCCTTTTCTGATCGCGACCTCCGGACGACCCTTCAATATCACGCTGGGTGAGGACGTGTACGGAACGGGCGTCTTCAGCGCCCGCCCGGCGCTTGCGCCGGTGGGCGCTCCCGACTCGATCAACACCGCGTATGGCAATTTCTATTTGTATGGCACCACCAACCAGCAGCCGATTCCGCCTTACGAGTTTTTTGGACCGAGCGCGGTCTCGTTGAATATGCGCGTGGCCAAAACTTTCGGCTTCGGAAAGAAACCGCAGGCGGCCGGCGGGAACAGGGGTGGGGGCGGCGGCTACGGGGGCGGCGGACCTGGCGGCGGTCGCGGCGGTCCGGGGGGCGGCTTAGGCGGTCGCGGTCTGAGCGGGGGCGGCGGCGGCCCGGGGATGTTCGGCGGCGGGGGCGCGGAGAATTCCAAATACAGCCTGGAGTTCAGCGTCAATGCGCGCAATATCTTTAACCACATCAACCTCGGTCAGCCGGTTACCAATTTGGGCTCGCCACTGTTTGGAGAGTCGAACACGGTCAATGGGTTCATGGGGTATCGTCACATTGACATGATGGTGAGGTTCACGTTCTAAGCAGGCGGGAAGATTCGGCAGGGCTTCATCCCTGCAGCCGGTTTTGAGACGCACCAGGGACGTAGGCTACACGTGGTCAGAGCCCGCCGGCAGGACCTCGGCCGCCGGCACGTCCTCATGGCCGCCGTGCAGCAGTTCCACGACCGCGTGATTCAGGCGCGTGCGCACCTCGGAGCGGTCGCTGGCTCGCGTCATGTAGCGTACGATCACGAGCACGCCGTCGCCGCTCGGCCTCAAATCGAGCGCAGGCGCCAGGGGCAGCGTACGCACCCCGTAGCGGTGCGCCACGCGCTGCCAATCCGTCGCGGCCGCTTGCGCGTAGCCTTCGGTTTCCCTTTCCACGATGGCCCGAATCTTCTCAATCAACGGATAGGGATCGCCGCCGCCGGAGACCGCCACCTGTAGTTCGTCCCACAGCCATTGGCCCGAGGTCGTGAAATTGAAGTAGTGTCCTTCCACCGCGTATCCGTTGAGGAAGGCAACTTGCCGTCCGGTAGGAAAGCCGGCGTCCGTGCCGTTACCCGTCTCGAGCAGAACGGTGCGCAGAATGCCGATCTCCACGACCTCACCGCGCACGCCATTGATCTCCACCCAATCCCCCACGCGGATTCCGTTGCGGCCCATCAGCACGAACCACCCGAGGAAAGCGACGATGAAGTCTTTCAGGGCCACGGTCAGCCCGGCCCCGGCCAGGCCCAGAATCGTGGAGAACTGGCTGGGAGTCCCAAAGACAACCAGCACGATCACCAGCAGCGTAAGCGTCTGCACCACGAAGCGGAGCAGCGCGACGAGCGTCGCCTGCTGAGTACGCTCCAGCTTGAGCCGGTCGAGTGAATGATGGATGAGGCGCTGGATCGCGAAGGCCGCGAGAATCACAAGCAGGATCCACAGGACCCCCTTGATCAAGCGGTGCAACGCCACCCGGGTCTGGGCTTGCGCTACCAGATTCCATTGCTCATAAGTCGCGGCCAACTGCTGCAGGTCCTGAATGCGCTGGTCGAGGGCCGCCAGGCTTTTCTCGTCGTCGGAGAGCTTGTGCAGGGTTTTGAGGTCCGCAGCGGACGCTTGCGGGGCAGGCTGCGGACCGGCCGCGGCCGCGCCGGCTTGGACGGACGCGCCCGCCTGAGCGCCGGCTTGAGTACCGGTTTGGGCAATCGACCGGCCGGACTGCCGTGCGGATTTCTCCTGCTCGACCTGCTGATCGAGCGCGGCGTGGTCATGCGAGAGCACGGCCCCGAGCTTGAGGGCGTCCTGCCGTGCCTGGGCGATCTGCTCCTGCTTGGAGCGCAAAGTACTCCAGGCGGACTCCTCGGCGATCATGTTCCTTGCGGAGGAATCGGCCGCGCCGCTGCCCGCAGTGGTCCCGGTGCGGGTCGTCCCGTTCGTGTGCTCGGCCGCTTCGTGTTGATCGAGGAGTTGCTGGATCTTGCTGCGCTCGTCGCCGCCGGCCCGCACCAGGTCCTGCTGCGCATCGGCCAGTTCGTCCTGATGGAGGGAAACCTCAGCCTGAACGACCTCGACCTGCTGTTGCAAATCCGCCTGGCGATCGTCCCTGGCTTTCGCAGCCTCTGCCTTGAGCTGGTTTACCCTGTTCTCGCCGGCGTCGATCTCGCTTTGCGCCCGGTCGATGCGTTCCTGAATGGCGCGGATCGCCGGTGTTTGGGGCGTGGGCTGGTTGCTGGCCGTCCTTAAGGCGCTCGAGAACGCCAGGTCCACCTGGTGGTCGGCCAGCCGGAGCGCATCTGCGGCCAGGCGTTGCTCATCCTCGCTGGCGGCAAGGGTCGCAAGCTGGCGCGCCGTGTCAAGAGGCTGCTGGTCAGCGCCGAGGCTGAGCGCGCCCGGCGAATTCCTGAGGGCCGCCGGTTTGGCGCGGGATCCGTTCCCCGTCAAATACAGACCAATCGCACTCAAAACCACGAGGGCCATGAGCACCACAACGGCAAATCTCGATGAGATCTTCATAGAGTGGACGCGACAGGAAGATAAAGACCCGCGGCGCCAAATCCCAGCAAACGCTCCTAGACCTTTCTACCTTTCACCGGTGCCGCGAGCACGGTTCAGTGCCGGGCTTGCTTGCGGAGCTTACCCTCGAGTGTCTGGGCATCGGCCGGTGTCAGCGACGGCGCCGCCTGGCGGAGCATCGTCATGAACCAGTCGACCTCCTCGGGCGCCGAAGGAAACCCGACGTTCACGCCGGGCTTGCCGGTCACGGGCCGGTTGGAGTTGACCACGAGCTGGCCCGTCGAGTCCAGAAAGGCGAAGAACGGCAATCCGCTCTCCTTGCTCCCGCCCAAGCGATTCTTCACATCCTCGCCACCGGGATTATCGAGGGTCGCCTTCTCCGCATGCTCTTCAACCGTCAGGTGGGTGATCACAAAGTGCTGCTGAAGGAGGGGCCGTACGTCCGGGGCCTCAATAAACTTGTCGAGTTGGCGGCACCAGCCGCACCACGAGGCCCCGAAGATGACCCAGACGCTCTTGTGCTCGGCTGCGGCTCCGGTTTCGGCGGCCGTCAGCACCTGGTCTGCCGGTGCAGGTCCCGGCGCGTCAGCGGGCCGCGCACCAAGCGCCCAAGCCAGGAGGATCATCGGCAGTACCAAAACTCGCTGAATCATTCGCATAGCGGGATTGTACGCCGGGTGGATACCTCAGGCAAGGCGCGCACAGCCTGAGGGCTGAAGCGCTCCTCAAGTTTCTCGAACTGTGCGCCGATAAACTTAGCGAGGGCGGTCTTGCGCGGTCAACTGTGCGAGGGGGAAACCCGAGGCCGGAGGCAGACTGCCCTCACTCCCAGCGTCAATCCGCGTCAATCCCAGCTAATCTGGCGGTTTCGGTCCATAGCCGTCTGGCCGCCGCGTCATCTTGTGCTTCCCGAGTTGGTGTGGCGGGACGGCTCTTGTAGAAGTACCCGCCCGTAACCCCCGCCACATCCGGCGAGGAGGCCAGGTAAACGATAGTCTCCGCGCCTTTCTCAGGAGAGATGGCGAAGTGCTTCGCCAGTTGGATGCCATATATGATCATGCTGCCACCCTGGTCGCCGAAGCGCGTATCGACGAAGCCGGGATGCAGGCAGTTCGCCGTGACCCTGCTACCGAACCATCGCCGGGCCAGCTCGCGCGTGAAGAGGATGTTGCAAAGCTTAGACCGTCCGTAAGCCTTGAAAGGGCGGTATCCCTGCGCCGTCTGCAGATCATCCAAATCGAACCTGCCACGGCGGTGCGCGTCCGACGAGGTGTTGACCACGCGCGCCGGAGCTGAAGCCGTCAAGCGTTCGCGGAGGCCGAGGGTGAGAACAAAATAGGCCAGATGATTGAGCGCAAAAGTGCGCTCGAGGCCATCTTCAGTGACGCCACGCGTGCCAAAGATGGCCCCGGCGTTGTTGATCAGCACGTCGATTCGAGGCTCGGCCGCGGCAATATCCGCCGCCACGCGCTTCATCTCCGCGAGGCGTGAGAGATCGCCATAGTGAGCGCTGTGACTCCGCCCCGGTGCGACCTCGCCGAGGCGCTTCAGGGTCGCTTCGCCACGGGCAGGGTCACGCGCCACGAGCACAATGCGCGCGCCCATGGCCGCCAGGCGCTCAGCGGCCACCTTGCCGATTCCGGAGGTCGCGCCCGTGATCACGACTACCTTACCCTGCATTGCGTTCCCTTCATTCCGGCTCCTCGATCGTAGGGGCGCTGCTTGCTGCGCCCCCTTCTGATTCGCTCGCCTCCTGCGGGGCGCGGCTAGGTGCGCCCCTACTGTGGCAGGGCGAAAGCGACGTAAAGCCCGCCAGCGGGGGTGCCGCGCGGACGGCCGCCGCCCGCCGCGATCGCCACGTATTGGCGGCCATTCACTTCGTACGTCGCCGGAGTACCATTTCCCGCGAAGGGGAGCGTGGCCTCCCACAGCAACTCACCCGTCGATTTGTCGTAGGCGTGCATTTTGTTGTCGAAACTGGTCGCGCCGATGAACACCAGTCCCCCGGCGCTAACCACAGGACCACCGTAATTCTCGGTGCCGGTATTCTTGAGGCCTCGGGCGGCGAGCTCCGGATACTCGCCGAAAGGGATCTTCCAGGCGTATTCCCCGGTGTTGAGGTTGATCGCGTTCAGTGTGCCCCAGGGAGGCGCAACCGCCGGATACCCGTCCGGGTCCAGGAACTTCTTGTAACCGGTGAAGCGATAATCCATGTTGGGCGCCACGCCGGCTGCCGCCCGGCCCGTGCTCGAAAGCTCGCGGTCCGCCCCGCTTGTCAGGTATTGGACGAGCGCACCCACCTGTTCATCGGACAGGTCAGGAAAGGCGGGCATTCGGCCACTGCCTTTACGCAGGAGGGCTACGATCTCGTCAGCGCTGCGGCGCTTGGCGACGCCGATGAGCGAGGGGAACTGCGGCGGTGAGCCCGCCATCTGGTCGCCGTGGCAAAGGCTGCACCGGTTCAGATAGAGCCCCCGGGCGTCCAGGGTCTTGCCGGCTTTCATCTCCGCCAGCGCGCCTGTCCAGGCCACGTCGTTCGCATTCACGTAGAGGATGCCGGTCTCCGGATCGACCGCCGAGCCTCCCCATTCCGCGCCGCCGTCATAGCCCGGAAACATCACGGTGTCTTTGTCAGTGCTGAAGGGCACGAACTGGCCCTCGCTGCGGAATTTCCGGAACTGCTCCACGGCCCATTGGTGCGCCTCAGGGGTCCGGTTGGTGAGGAGATCCTCGGTGAGGAGTTGGCGCGCGTACGGCGCCGGCTTGTCGGGCAAGCGCTGCTCGGTGGCCGCCACTTCTCCCGGCACCTGGCTCGGCGGAAACGGGTGCTCCCGGATCGGAAACAGCGGCTTGCCGTTCGAGCGATCGAACAGAAAGACGAACCCCTGTTTACTCGTCTGCGCCACCGCATCCACGCGCCGCCCATCGCGCCACACGGTCACGAGTGTGGGCGGCGAAGGGAAATCCCGGTCCCAGAGATCGTGCCGGACCGCCTGAAAGTGCCAGATGCGCTCGCCGGTGGCGGCATTGAGGGCAAGCAGGCAGTTGGCAAAGAGGTCGTCGCCTACGCGATTGGCGCCGTAAAAGTCCGCTGCGGCTGACCCAGTGGGCACGTAGACAATGCCGCGCCCGGGGTCGAGCGCCATGCCCGCCCAGTTGTTGGCCGCGCCGCTGTACTTCCAGGCGTCTTTCGGCCAGGTGTCGTAGCCGAACTCGCCCGGATGGGGAATGGTGTGGAACGTCCAGCGCAGCTTGCCGGTCCGCACGTCGTAGGCGCGAATATCGCCGGGCGGCGCGGGCAGATCCTCGGGCTCACGCTCGCCCACGATCAGCAGATCCTTGTACACAACGCCCGGGCTCGTCATGGCGACCTCTTGCTGCGCAACATCCCGGCCCAGGTCTTCGCGCAGGTCGATGCGGCCGTTTGTGCCGAAGCTCGGAATCGGCGCACCGGTCGCGGCGTCGAGGGCATAGACGTAGTGCATCACACCGGCCAGAATGCGCCGGTCGCCCTTGCCCCGGGCGCCCGCACGCGCGGAGCCCTCCGCCCAGTAGGCAAGCCCGCGTGCCGCCTCGCTCGTCCCGCCGGCGCCGGAATCAAACTTCCACAGAGGCTTGCCGGTGGCGGCATCAAGCGCGAACACTTTCTGGGACGGCGTGTAGGCGTACAGCACGCCATCGACAACGATGGGACTCGTCTGCAGGCCGCCCTTCTCGCCGGTGTCATAGGTCCAGGCAACCTGGAGCTTGTGGACATTGCTGCGATTGATTTGCGCGAGGCTGGAATAACGCGTGTCCTGCGGGTCGCCGCCGTATACAGGCCAATCAGCCTGTTGGGCGCGCTGCCCGGCTCCCTGGGCAGTAGCGATTTGCGGGACCTCTGCCGCCGGGCCCAAAATCGTCGAAGCAAGAAGAAGGCAAACGGAGATTCGTCGCATAGATTCGTGGCGCAACCGGGAGGCTAGTTTACCGTATTTGTCGCCGCGAGGGCAGGCACGTACGCAACGCTTTGTCGCTGCTTACTGCCTACTGCCCACTGCCCACTGCTTACTGCCCTCCGCCTACCGCCGGCCCTCCACCGCCGGCAGGGCCTCAAAGGGGCTTCCGATCTGAAGCACGAAGGCCTCCGCCCGCTTGTACCCGCTCTCGACGCCTCGGAAACGCGCGACCAGATCCTGCAAATCGTAGTAGCGATCCGGGGTCTGAGAAGCGTGCGCGTAGCAGGCGGCGCGCTTGCGGGCCTCCATCGCAGTGATGTCGACGTAGTGAGTGGGAGCGAATTGTCGCGTGTCTTCTCCATCTGAAACTTCGTAATAGTAAAGCGCAAATTTCTGATCCAGATGCAGCCAGGCGTCAAACGCCAGCGCTGAGGTGGCGCGATGGTCCCGGTGACCGTCGATGGGCCATTGGGTAAAGACCACGTCGGGACGCTCCGCCTCCAGAATCTTCTGGAACGCGTCAAAATGAGCGGCGTCGAGCACGGCGTGACCATTCACTTGGCCCGCATACAGGGGGCGAGCGTGAAGGATTTCGCACGCCTTGTCGGCCTCGGCCATGCGGACGTGAGCGGGCGCCCCGCCCTGCACCGCCGGCCACTCGCCGTTGTTCAAGTAAAGGAGAACTACCTCATGGCCAAGATCGCTGTAGCGCGCGATGGTGCCGCCGCAACCGTATTCAGGGTCGCCGGGATGCCCGCCCGCCACAATAACCTTGAGTTTCGGCGGCGGGGAAGCCTGTGGAATTACATGGGCGGCACCTGTCCCCGGCAGTCCAACGGCCAAGGCGGCGCCCGCCTGCCCCGCGCGGGTCAATACTTCGCGTCGTGTGATGGAATCCATTTTCCCTTATCGATTCGCCTGTCGGTTCTGACGCTCAGGGTCTTGCCGTCCGGCGCGAACCGCGGTCCCTGCGATCCGCCTGCCGTTTCGTGAAAGAACTTGAGGCACGCCGTCGGAGAGTATGCTCGCGCCTGGATCCTGCTTGAAAACAGTTTCTCACGATCATTGTTGGACAAACGGCACAAACCGCCGCCGCTACCTCAAACAGACCACTACCGGCGGGCACGTTCTTGACACGCTCCGGCGCTGGTGGCAAGATCGTAACACGTGACGCGGCTCCCGTTTCGCAATGGAGCCGCGTTTCGGTTTCTTGCCGAAGTGGCGGAATTGGCAGACGCGCTACATTCAGGGTGTAGTGCCCGTCAGGGCGTGGAGGTTCGAGTCCTCTCTTCGGCACCAAGCTTACAGATCACTTGCTTGCCCGCGCGGATCTGGGTATCCCGCGCTCACGCCCCTGGCTCATCATACAATTCCTTCTCCGAAAGCACGGGCGCGCTCGCGAATTCCTTGCCGCCGCGGGTGGCCGCTCCGAACATCGGACCCCGAGCCGGCACCACGGGCGCGAAAGCCTTGAAGCCGATCGGCGGCGCCACGTCATCGTAGATGGCCTCCATGCCGCCCCGCAGGAAATAGGTTTCGTGCCAAAATCCGGTACCGCCTGAATCCTTCAGAAACTCCTTCCACCATTGCCGGTGAGGGTCCGAGCGCGTCCACTTCAGCAGCGATTCCAGATCACGCCAGTATTGCCGCATGCCGACGTGCATCGGGAACAGAGAAAAGATGACGACCTCGTGCCGGAGGAGTCCGTCGGGCTGCGCCTCGACCGAGGCGGAAATCCTGGGACCAAACCCGAGAAGTGTCTTGATCCCGGTGATACGATTCACCCTCATTCCCAGGTAAACGACCACGAGGTCCGGATATCCGGACAGATCGACTGTCCGGCGGTCAACGCGTGTGCTCATACGGATAGAGATGCCTGAGCAGCGATCATCGTCGCACGACTTTCTGCCTCGTCGCCCGAATGTTACAGCACGGTGACGCCGCCTGAAGGCACGATTCGCGCTCGCACGGCACTGTTCGTACACGGCCCTTGACAACAATGTTCAAGAAGGTTTATTGGTGTTAAGTCGACGTGAAAGCCTCGTAGTTCCCGGAGGCTCAGGAGGTCCGCCGTGGCTCCCACTCGCAGAGACTTTCTCAAGATCAGTACAGCGGGCGGCGTTGTGACGTCGATGCTGGGCTTCGACCTGGCGCCGGCCTACGCCGAGATGCGCGCCCTCAAAATCGCCCGCGCCTCGGAAACGCGGTCCACTTGCCCGTATTGCTCCGTGAGCTGTGGCGTCATCATCTACACGATGGGCGATAAGGCCAAGAACGTGACACCCGCCGTGGTGCACGTTGAAGGCGACCCCGATCACCCGATTAATCGCGGTACGCTCTGCCCCAAGGGCTCGTCGCTGCAGCAGGACATCCTCAATGAGCGGCGATTGCTGAAGCCCCAGGTGCGCCGTCCGGGCTCCGACCACTGGGAAGACATCGGGTGGGACGACGCCATCAATGAAATCGGCGGCTGGGTGAAGAAATCGCGCGATGAAACCTTCGTCGAGAAGGACGCGCAGGGCCGCACCGTGAATCGCTGCGAAGGCATCGCCTGGACAGGCGGCTGCACCGACACCAACGAGTTCAACTATCTGGTCGTAAAGTCGATGCGGAGCATGGGCTTATGTTACATCGAGAACCAGGCCCGAGTTTGACACGGCCCCACGGTCTCAAGTTTGGGACCTACATTCGGACGCGGGGCGATGACCAACGGCTGGATCGACATCAAGAACACCGACATGATGTTGATCGAGGGCGGCAATCCAGCCGAAAATCACCCTTGCGGATTCAAGTGGGCGGTAGAAGCCAAGCGCAACCGCAACGCCAAAATGATCGTGGTCGATCCGCGGTTCACGCGGACGGCTGCGGTCGCCGATCTCTTCCTGCAGATTCGAGCCGACACCGATATCGCGTTTCTCGGCGGCCTCGTCCACTACGCCATCGAGAACAATCGCATCGCCAAAGATTATCTCGTCAACTACACCAACGCCGCCTTCATCATCAAAGACGGCTTCAAGCTTCCCGAGGATGGTCTCTATTCGGGCTTTGACACCGCTACCCAGACGTACGACAAGTCCACCTGGAACTACGCCGAGGGCGGCGACATAAGCGGGAAAGCCCACTCGGCGGAGACGCCGCAGGCCCCTACAAAGGCTTCAACTGCCCCGGACGCCGGCAAGCCGGCCGCGCCGCCGTCCCCTTTACTGCCCGAGAATGTAGCGTACGATCTCACGCTGCAGCATCCGCAATGCGTTTTCCAGCTTCTCAGCCGGCAGTACTCGCGGTACACACCTGATGTGGTCGAGAAGATTACCGGAATCGCGCAAGACCAGTTCCTCAAAGCGGCCGATCTCTTCACTTCTATACGCAAAGACGGCGACATGACGAAGGTGGCCACCGTCATCTATGCCGTGGGCTGGACGCAGCACACTTCCGGCACACAGACGATCCGGACTGCCGCCCTGCTGCAGTTGCTGCTCGGCAACATCGGACGCGCCGGCGGCGGCGTGAACGCGTTGCGCGGGCATTCCAACATTCAAGGCGCCACCGATATGGCCGGAATCTTCGACAATCTTCCCGGCTACCTGAAGGTCCCGAATCCGACGGACACCAACTTTGAAGCGTGGCTGAAACGCATCACGCCGAACTCCTCGAAGCCAACTCCATGGCAATCGATGAACTATTGGTCGAACACGCCCAAGTTCGCGGTCTCGTTCCTCAAGGCGATGTATGGCCCGGCCGCGAGCAAGGAGAACGACTGGGCGTTCGACTATCTTCCCAAGGTCGACCGGAACTATTCGTGGACCCAGATTTGGGACAACATGTATCGCGGCACCGTCAAGGGTCTGTTCGCGTTCGGCATGAACGGCGTCATGATCGGGCCCAATTCCCAGAAGAACATCGATGCCTTGAAAAAGGCGGACTGGCTGGTCGTTGGCGAGATCTATCCCGACGAAACCAGCGAGTTCTGGAAGTCCCCGGGTGTCACGCCCGAGGAGATGAAAAGTATCCAGACCACGGTCTATCGGCTACCCTGTGCGGGTTTCGCCGAAAAGGACGGCTCATTCACGAATTCCGCCCGGTGGCTGCAGTGGAAGAACGCAGCGCTCCCGCCGCCGGGCGATTGCAGGCTCGATCAGGCCATCCTCGCGCAGATTTTCCTCAAGGTGCGCGACCTCTACCGGAAAGACGGAGGCAAGTTCCCGGACCCGATTCTCAATCTCACCTGGTCCTACAGCGACCCTGAGAATCCGTCGCTTGGCGAAGTGGCGCAGGAGGTCAATGGCAAGGCGGTCGCCGACGTCACCGATCCGGCGACGAAGCAGATCATCAAAGCGGGTCAGCAGCTTCCGTCATTTGCGTGGCTCAAAGACGACGGCACCACCGCCTGCGGCAACTGGATCTATTCCGGCTCCTGGACCGAGGCCGGACCGCAGCTCGCGCGTCGGGGAACCGAAGACCCGTCGGATCTCGGCATTTACCCCAACTGGGCTTGGAGTTGGCCGGTGAATCGGCGCGTGCTATATAACCGCGCCTCATGCGACGTGGAAGGCAAGCCTTGGGACGCTTCCCGCCGCCAGGTGTGGTGGAACGAGTCCGCCCAGAAATGGGTAGGCCATGACGTGCCCGATTTCAAACCGGATTCGAATCCCAAGGACCACATGGGGCCCTTCATCATGAACCCTGAGGGCGTGGGCCGGATCTTTGTTCCGATCGGGGCGGTCGCTGACGGGCCTTTCCCGGAGCACTACGAGCCGGTCGAGAGCCCGGTCGCGAATCTGCTGCACCCCCAGCAGTCGAACAATCCCCTGGTGAAGAAATTCAGCACGCCTCTCGACAAGTTCGGTACGGTGGCGGAGGGATTCAACATCATTTGCACCACCTACCGCCTCACGGAGCATTACCACTACTGGACGAAGAACAATCCCGCGAACGTCGAGCTCATCCCAGAGCCGTTCGTCGAGATTCCGGCCGAGCTTGCGGACGAGATCGGGATCAAGGGCGGCGAAAAGGTCAAGGTGACGAGCGCACGGGGCGAGTACATCGCCAAGGCTTTCGTCACGCGGCGCATCAAGGGCATGACGATCGACGGCAAGAAGATATATCAGATCGGTATCCCGATCCACTTCGGCTATCGCGGTATCGAGGAGGACGCAGGCCGGACGGCGCGGACACCTGCCAACCTTCTGTCGCCCGCGGTGTTCGATCCGAACGCCTTCACGCCGGAATTCAAGGGGTTCTTGGTGAAATTGGAGCGGGCTTAGGGATGATGGTGGAGCGACCGCCAAGGCGTGACGGGGCAAACTCATGAGCCAGGTCACACTGCGCGTTCAAAAGATTTCCGGCCATGCCGGACCCATTCCGGGCGAAGGAATGCAGCGCGAGGAGCAGGTTTGCAAGCTGGTGGACACCACCACCTGCATCGGCTGCAAAGCCTGCGAGATCGCCTGCCAGGAGTGGAATGACCTTCCCTTTGCGACCACCACTTTTGACAACACCTACCAGACCATGCCGCAGACGGCCTGGAACTTCTGGAACCTCATCAAGTTCAACGAGCATGAGAAGGAAGACGGCAGCATGATGCTGCTGATGCGCAAGGATCAGTGCATGCATTGCGCCGATCCCGGTTGCCTCAAGGCATGCCCCTCCGACGGCGCCATCGTGCAGTACACGAACGGCATCGTCGATTTCCAGCAGGACCACTGCATCGGCTGCGGATACTGCATCACCGGCTGTCCCTTCAACATTCCTAAGTTCAATCCCACTACCAAGAAGGTCTACAAGTGCACGCTCTGCTCGGACCGCGTCAGCAATGGCCTCGAACCGGCTTGCATCAAGGCGTGTCCGACCGGATGTCTCCACTTCGGCACCAAGGATGACATGAAGGTCCTCGCCGAAAAACGCGCCACCCAACTCCGCGAGCACTACGGATTCGAAAACGCCGGCGTTTATGACCCGCCGGGCGTGAGCGGCACCGGCGTCATCTACGTTCTACATGATGTGACCGCGCCCGAGAGCTACGGTGGATTGCCGGCCAACCCGTCCATTCCATGGACGGTGAGGCTGTGGAAGACGCCACTCAAGTGGCTGGGCAATTTTGCCATGTTGGGCGGTTTGGTCGGAGTGACGCTCCATTATCTGCGATTCGGACCGAAAACGGTCCCCGATGACGAGGCGGAGAAGCGCCCATGAGTAGCACCACAGCCCTTCCTCACACTCGCGCTCGCAGCGGTTCCGACGATCGGATCCTGCGCTACACCTTTGCCGAGCGTCTGATTCACTGGGCTGCAGGTCTTTCCTACGTCTATTTGCTCGTCACCGGGCTCGCCTTCTGGTCGCCCTACTTTTTCTGGCTTGCCGATCTGGCCGGCGGTGGGCCCACCGCCCGCTTTTGGCATCCCTGGATAGGATTGATCTGGTTCGTCGCGGTCTTCTGGATGTATACGGCCTGGCACGATGATATGCGCACCACCGCCGCCGATCGTGAGTGGGCCAAGCACATCGGTGACTACATTCGCAACGAGGACGAGAATCTGCCCCCCATCGGCCGCTTCAATATCGGCCAGAAGCAGTTCTTCTGGCTGATGTTCTTCGGCGGCATCGCCCTCGTGCTCTCTGGTGCAGCCCTGTGGCTTGTGAACGATATTCCCTGGAGCTGGCGGTGGCTACGCTACAGCGCGGTTCTGCTGCATGCCGTGGCGGCGCTCGTGACCATCGGCGCCTTCATCATCCACGTCTACATGGGCACGGCCATGGTGCGAGGCGGATTCACTTCGATTGTCCGCGGCGAAGTTACCGCCGCCTGGGCCCGGATGCATCATCGCCTCTGGTATGAAAAGGTGACGGGCACAGCTTCCCCCAAAAAATGACCAAGCCCGTCCATGCCCCATCAAGAAAATGGGACCAGCGCATCGAACGCGCCCGCGAGTTGGCCGGCCAATATCCGTTTGCTGCTGAGATTCTGACCTTCTACTCGAAATTGGCGGCGTTCCAACGTGACTTTTGTTCCCGCCTGCAATCGACTCTTGGCCCCGCGGCCGGCGCTCAGTACGGACAGATCTCACCCGAGCTGAACCCTCGCGAGCTCGAGTCTCTAGTGACGCAGTTCCGGCCCTTTCTGGCCTTCCTCCAGCGCGAAGGAACATCTGCATTGGCCGGGTTTGCCGCCGGCTTCCAGAAAGGCGATCCTCGAGATTGGGCGCAGCTTCTGAAGCGATTCTGGCGCCGCGAGGAGCGCGAGGGCCAGAAGTCTGGCGCAAAGGACGAAGGAGCGCAACCCATGCCTCCTGGTACGGGGAAAGCGTCTTCCGACAACGATTTCATGAGATTCACCGCCTTGGCTTTTCTACAGCCTTTCGCGGAGTACCTGGCTGGACGGGCCGATATGCCCGCGCCTGCCGTCCGGCGGCCCGTATGCCCTTTCTGTGGCTCAAGACCCCTGGCGGGCGTTCTACGGCCGGAAGGCGATGGCGCCAAGCGATCGCTCATCTGCTCGTTATGCCGCACGGAATGGGACTACCTTCGAATCGCTTGTCCGGCATGCGAAGAATCTCGCGATGAGAAAATGTGCGTCTATACGGCTTCGCAGTTCGAGCAACTCCGGGTGGAAGCCTGCGAATCCTGCAGGACCTATATCAAGACCGTTGATCTCACCAAGAACGGCAGGGCGATCCCCGAAGTGGACGAACTTGCCGCCATCCCTCTCACCTTGTGGGCGGATGAGCATGGGTACGCCAAGCTCGGCCGCAATATCTTCGGCTCTTGAGAACAGTTGCGCGCCGATTTTCAACCGAGTTGTCGGGCAGCAGCGACTTGGGACAGCGCCCCCGCGCGGGACCGGCCATCGCCGGCTTTCGCCGAAGCCGGAGCGGCCGCGAGGTGCGCGAGCGGCCAGTCTGGCATCGGGCCAGCAGCTATCCGATCCCTATTGGGCGGGGACGCTGTCCCAAATCGCTCCCGGCACCGGCTGGATGTTTCGACAGGCCGGGGCCGTGTCTGCTCACAAACTCCTTCTCAGCCAGGCTTCAGTGCAACAGGCCGACCTGATACTGCAAGGCCGCATTTTGGTTCTGGTAGTCATACTTCGCGTTAACGTCCTGGATCTCGGCCTCAGTCTCGTTGAGCTGCGCCTGATTCAACTCGACAATCGAGCTCAGGCCCAGGTTGTATCGCCCCTGGGCGAGGGCAAGGGAGAGCTGGGCTTGGTTCACAAGCTGGTCGGCCACGCTGATCTCTTGATAGGCGCTGGTAGCGTCTGCCCATGCCGCCCGCACGTCGAGCGCAATGCGTTGCTGTTCGTTTCGCAGGTCCTGATCTGCGGCCCGTGCCTTCATCGTGGCTGCTGTGCGGCGTGCGGCGAAGAGATGGCCATTGAAGACGGGGATATTCACATTGATCGCGGCCGCCTCGTAGTGATCTGGAATAGCATGGGGCAGGGTTAGTTGCGCGATCTCCGGGATGTAGCCCGCCACGCCCATTCCTTCCACCGTTGGAAGCGAAAGATCCCGCTCAGCCTTTTGAAACTTGTAAGCAGCGTCTCGATTGAGGCCAAGCGCGACCAGCTCCGGACGGCCCGCCATGGCCTCATTCACCAGGGGGTCGGCCGCCGGCGGTGGCGGCGCGGGCAACGATTCCTCCTGAAGAGTGTAGGTCTGCTGCACGTCGGAGCCGAGAGCGCGGGCGAGTTGAGCGAAAGCCTTGCTGATGTTGTTTTCGGTGGTAATCTGCAACAGCCTGGCTTGAGCCAGGTTGACCTGGGAAAAACTGAGGTCGAGATTCGACTTGAGTTTATTGTTCACCAGCGCCGTCACTTGATTCACAACAACCTGACGTTCGGCCACGGTCTGCCCAGCCACCTTGAGCAATGCCTGGGCCCGCTGCGCTTCGAAGAAGGCCTGATTCACCGCCAGCAACACATCGTACCGCGTGGCCTGCACGTTCTGCTGCGCGGCCTTGGCTTGGAGCCGCGAGCTTGCCACCAGGTTTGGCGTTCGGCCGGAGTCGGTAATGAGCTGGTCAACCGTTATGCCCTGGCCGAAACGATTGAACAAACGCGAATCCGTAAGGAACCCGGCTCCAATCCGAGTCTCCCGGTCCGCGACCGATCCCGTAACGCTGCCATAGACGGTGGGATAGTAAGCGGAAAGCTGCTCCCGGACCGCCTGGTTGCTGGCTAGTGCCGTGTACTGGGCGGACAGGACCTGCGGGTGGTTCTTTAGAGCCAAACCTTCCGCGTCTTTCAAAGTGAGGACAGGTGCTGCTTGAGGGGCCTGAGGAGTTTGAGGTGTTTGACCGGTAGCAACGGAAATTCCCGCGGCCAGCATGGCCGCCGAAAAGATGACCCATTTTTTCCTCATAGGACCTTAGTTCCTCCTGATTCGAGAATCGCCGCGACACCACCGGCGCAGCCCGGCAAGCCCACACCCGGCCAAGCACAGCGGGCAGTTATCGAGCGATTCAGCGTAAGCTCTTAACCTGGCGCCGCTTCACTCCCCACAGCTTCGTCCCTCTTGCCGTAAATCAGCAGATAAGCCGGCGGCACCACGAAGATGGTGAGAATCACGGAAAACGTCACGCCACCGATGATGGCCCAGGCGAGCGGCGTATACGCCTCGCTGCCCACCTCCAGCTTAAAAGCCATGGGAAGCAATCCCACGATGGTGGCGAGGGATGTCATCAGGATGGGCCGTAGACGGATGCGGCACGCAGTTGTAACGGCTTCCCTCACGGTCTTTCCCTCCCCCCGGAGAATCCGGGTGAAGTCCACGATCAGAATGCTGTTGGAAACCACCATGCCGGTCATCATCACCACTCCCATCAGCGACTGAATGTTGAGAGTTGTCCCCGTCAAAAACAATGTGACGATTACGCCGATCAGGCCAGTCGGAATAGCCACCAGAATGATAAAGGGATCGATGAACGAGGCGAATTGGGCTACCAGAATAAGGTAGACGAGCAGCATCGCAAGAATGAGCCCCAGCCCGAAGCTCCGGAACGAAGACTCCATGGTGAGCACGAGCCCTCGAATATCCGCGCGGAAGTTAGTGCCCGGCAACTTGGTGGCCGCGACGATTTTCTGAATCGCCTTATAGGGCTTGCCCAGGTCTTCCCCTGATGGCGAGACGTAAATGTCGACGTCCCGCTCCAGCGCATAGTGATCCACCTCGGTCGGCGTGAGGATCGGAGTCACTTCCGCGACCTGATTCAGATACGTGGGCTGGTTCAGCTCGGGCGAGTGCAGCGGCATGGTTTCGAGATCACTGATGGATTTGATCTGATTATCGGGATACTGAACCGTCACGAAATAGTTGTTGCCCGAGCGCGGGTCCACCCAATAGCTGGGCGCGATCATGATGTCTGAGGTCAAGGACGTAATGAGATTGTCGATCACCTCCTGAGGGCTCAAGCCAAGCTCGCTCGCGCGCTCCCGATTCACATTCACCTGCAGGGCCGGGTAATCCATGTCCTGGGGAATATAAACGTCGCTGATTCCCGGCACCGCATGGAATTGCCGCGCCAGTCTCTCCGCGATCTCCCCGTCCTGATTCAGGTCCATTCCGCTCACCTGGACGTCGATAGGCGCAGGCACGCCCTGGTTGAGCACGGCATCCACCAGGCTCCCGGACTGAAAGTAGGTGCGAAGTTCAGGCAGTTCATTCTGGATGCGCTCCCGGACGCGCCTCATATATTCAAAACTGCTGATGCGATGGTCCGCCTTCAGGCCACACTGCACAAAAGCGGTGTGCATTGCCGCATTGGAGGTAAACAATGCCGAAAAGTCAGCCATGACGCCGATGTTGGAGACGATGGTGTTGAAATCGCCGGGCTCCACCGTCTGGCGGATGATGTCTTCGACCTTCTTCACATATTGCTCCGTGACCTCCAGGCGGGTTCCCGTCGGCGCCTTGAGATTAATCACAAACTGGCCGGCATCCGTCCGCGGGAAGAAGGCGGTCCCGATGAAGGGATAGATGCAAAGGCTGAGCACGAACAGTCCGGCCAGGCCCACCAGAACGGCGCGTGGGTGATCGAGAGCGGTCTGGACTCGAGCCTGGTAGGCATCGAGCATGCGCTCAAATCTGGCGTTAAAGCCGGCATGGAAACGCTGGCCCCATGATGGGCGCTTCGGGGGCTGAGGTAGGGCGCCGATCTCGTCGAAATGGGATTCGGATGGTTCGCCTTCGTGGTGATGATGGAGGATCGGCTTCAAAATCCGGGAACAGTAAAGGGGTACCACGGATACAGCCACGAGATACGAGGCAAACAGGGAGAGCACGACGCCGGACGCGAGAGCCATGAATAGAAACTTGCTTACGCCATAGAGAAAAGTCACGGGAAAGAAAACCACGACGGTGGCGAACGTGATGGCGAGCACCGGCAACGCCACCTCATTCGCTCCCTTTTCCGCGGCCACCGCCGGTGATTCGCCCGCCTCCATGTGGCGATAGATGTTCTCGAGAACGATCACCGAGTTGTCGATCAACCGGGAAAAGGCCAGCGCCAGGCCGCTCAGCACCATGCTGTTGATGGACTTTCCGCCGAGATAGAGGCAGAAGAAAGCCACCATGACCGACAGCGGAACGGAAAGAAACACGGCGGAGGTGGCGCGCAGGCTGCCCAGAAACAGCAGAATCATGAGCCCGGTGAGTACCAGGCCCATGCCGCCTTCGTGCATTACCGTCTTGATGGCCTGCTTCACGAACAATGATTGGTCGAACACAACATGCGCGCCCAGTTGCTGGGGAATGTCCCGCAGGCTCTTGATGGCGTTCCGGATTCCATCGACGACCGCGATTGTGTTCGTATCCCCGCCCTGCTTCAACACCGGCACATAGACCGATCGCTGGCCATCCACGCGAACAATGTTGTACTGCGTATAGGACCCGTCAACGGCCTTGCCCACGTCCGACAGATAGACCGAGCTCTGCCCTACCGTCTTCACAGGAATGTCGTTCAAGGCCTGGGCGTTCGGCACCTGCGCGTTGGTGTAAATGTTGTAGTCGAGCGGCCCGATCCGGACGTCGCCCGCGGGAAGGATGAGGTTCGAGGAGTCCACCGCGCGCACCACGTCCATGGGGCTCAGTTGGTGCGCCTGTAACTGCAGCGGGTCGGTATAGACCATGATCTGGCGGTACTTTCCTCCAAACGGCGGGGGCACGGTGGCCCCGGGCACGCCGGCCACCTGGTCGCGGATCTGGTATTGCAGATAGTCGTGGAGTTGGGTCTCGCTCAGCCCTTTGCCTTCAACAGTCAGCAGGCATACTGGAATGCTTGAAGCGCCCACCGCCAGAACCACCGGGGGCAGAGTACCCTGGGGCAAGCGCTTCAAATCCGCCATAGCCAGGTTCGCAATGCTGGTGACGTCGGCGTCTCCGCTGGTTCCCGGCTGGAAGTAGACTCTGATCAGGCTTACTCCGGGAAGGGAGCGCGACTCCATGTGGTCGATGGCGCTGCCGAGCGTAAAGAATCGTTCAAAGGTGTCGGTGATGTCGGCTTCAATCTGTTGCGGCGGCATGCCGTTATAAAAGGTGGCAACCTCCACCACCGGGATGTTGATGGGCGGGAACATGTCCACCGGCATCCGAACCACGCTGGAGACGCCGAACACCAGGGCAATCAGGCAAATCACGACGATGAAATAAGGGTGACGAAGCGAAAAACCAGCCATTTATTGACCCTCTTCCGCCCCGGACGCACTGACCGGTCGCGGTTTCACGATTTCGCCCGTCCGATAGCGGTTCTGTTCACCAAAGATCACGAGTTCGTTCTCCTCCAGGCCGGACGTAATCTCCACGTCATCGGCGGTTTCCATTCCGAGCTTCACGTTGCGGGACTCGACGGCGTGCTGACCGTTGACCACCAGGACCGTTCCCGCACCCTCTCCCGTCCGCTCGACCGCCTGAATGGGCACGGCCAGCACGTTGACGCTCCGCACCGTGGGAATCTCCACGTAGGCGTACATTCCGGGCACAAGCTCGTAGTTTGCATTGGGAACCTGAACCTCGGTGTGCATGGTGCGGGTCTGCAGGTCGATCTGGTCTGAGAATCGCGTCACCTTGCCCTGAAATGTTCTCCTCAAGGTCGTTACACGCACCTGTACGGGCTCGCCGACCTGAACATCCGGAACCACGGTCTCTGGCACCGGAATCACCAGGCGTAGGAGATCGTTCTGGGACAGGTGGCACAAAGCCAGGCCGTTCTGGCTGGTCGACGTGCCGGCGGGCAGCAGGGCGCCGGTGTAGGCATCAAGCTCCGTCACGACCCCGTCAAAAGGCGCCGTGATGCGCGCATAAGCATAGAGGGCTTGATCCTTTTGCAGCGTGGCCTTGGCGGCGGCAAGTTCCTGCTCGGCTGCAGACACGGCATCGCGGCTGGCGGAGACCTCGGCGCTGGCTTCCTGATCCTTGCCCGCCGCCATGTCCACTTCTTCCTGGGCGACGAGACCCGGCTGGGTCTTTTGCACTCCGGCCAACCGCGTGGAAGTCAGGTGGGCGACCGCGTAAACCGACTGCGACCGCGTCAGCTCCTCGTGGGCGCGAGCCAAAGCTTGCTCGCTGCTCTGTTCGGCCGCTTTGTCGTGCTCTACTTCTTCTTCAAGCTCAGGAATCTCCAGCACCGCCAGCAACTGCCCTGTTCGGACGTGAGTTCCCCAATCGATATAAAGGTTCTTGATGTAGCCTGACTCTTTGGCGTGAACATCAATCTCCTGAAAGGGACGGAACTCCGAGGCGATTTCCAGCTTGTTCGCCAGGTTCCGGCGCGTGACCTTCACCACCGGGACGACCGGAGCCGCGCCCGATCCCGTCTTGGCCTCAGTATCTGTGGGCCGGGAGCAGGAGGGAAAGAGAAGGAGCATTGTGAGCAAGATCGCAATGCAAGCCTGCGCGAGCGCCTGGCGGAGCTCAACCTGGATTGGGTGCGTTGTCATGGGTTCGTTTCCATCCCTCGAGCCTCATCTGGGCCGTAGCGTTCCGGAACCGTTTTCCCTACCTGCCCGATAGCTGGATGACCTCCCGGAGCTTTTCCAGTGAAAAGTCACCCGATCCATACCTTGTCCACATCCTCCAGGACCACGATGCGCGGCGGCGGCGCCTGAAGAACGTACCGCCATCAATCCGTGCGGTCCTGGTAGCTTCCGCCTTGCATGGGTGGGCTGCCGCTTCGTAGGCGCGCGGTGGCCGCGTAGCCGGTGTTGCGCAGCCTCGTTCCAAATGTCTCGATTGCATTCGAGACGGTACAGGTGTCGAGCCTCCGAAGGGCGTCGACTTGCCGCTCACTCAGGAAAGGTTCAACGGCCACGCCAACCTTCCTCTCCCAAAAAACTCCGTTACCGGGGTTGATGAAATCTAAGACAAAAATGGACGCGACAAATTGTTTGAGAAAGAGTTTATAAGGACTTTGGGGGAGATCGGAGCGATGTGGGGCTAAAGAAATCGGGGGTTGCGACTGGCGGTTGATCGTATTCCCGGACCGCGATGACTCGAGGCCGGGGTTGATCGCTACGCAGGACTACAACGAGGACGCGCCGGACCGTTATCCGCGGCGAATCAACGCGGCGGCTCTCCCCGATCTTGCAGGTTTGTGATATCCAGTGGGAAGCATTGGAGGGAGGCAGCCCGAAGCTGTGCTTGGCCAGCGCCGCGACCGCGACGAGCCCGACCGACAACAGCAGGATGCAGAGCCGCCCGGAAGCGCTGCTGTGATTTCTCGCCCGCCTGGCTCCTTCCGCGCCGTGTTTCCACGCCGGTGTCAGGTGCACAGTCATTTGAAGCGATATCCTAGCCTTGGGGATGCCTGTAGCTTCATCGAGACCGCAGCGCCCTGATATGAGAGCGTCCGGCCGCAGACGTTTACGTCATACGGCCGGGTATCACTCACCGAACCTTCCGTGCCATCTGCTAAGGCAAAACGTACCGCAAGTCGACGTAGCCCATGCTCAGATGGGCGTCCTTCGGCCCCGACACCACCCAGGGGTCGCGCGTGACATATGAGTATTGGGTGATGAGCTGCAAGGAGCCGTAATGTGGATTCTTCCAGAACGTCTCGATGATCCCGAAGGTGGGCTCCTGGATGCTCCGGTTCTGGCTGTTGGAAGAGCCAGGATAGCCGTACCCAATGTAGGACGGGGTGCTGGTCGGCGTGCTGTTGCAAGCGGCGGTGGTTCCGGGAGGGCTCATGGGTGGGATCGGCTGCACGTAGCAATTGATGCCGAAGTTGCGCCCAATGAAAATGCCGCCGTAGTAGCCATAGAACATGGTGCGCTTATTGATCTGGTACTCCAGGCCGGCGATCGCGGAGTCCGCGTGGACCAGCGATGGATGATAAACGCCGTTGGAATTGTAGTCGATTACGAAATTCGGGGCCAAGCCGTAGAGGTAGCGCCCGGCGCCATCGCTGTAAAAGGTGTTCACAATGGCGTGCAGGTTCTTGACCAATTCAAAATTGAAGTTCGCCGCAAACCCTCCGCCCTCAGCCGTGGCGCGCTCTTTGGCGGTGGGGTCATAGGTCCGCGTCGTGGTCAGCACGCCGGCGAACTCGATGTGCTCGTGCAGGTTGCCGATCATGGGGTCTACGGCCAGCTTCGCGATGATGTCCGGCGCCAGGTTCGGCGTGGCCGGATTGTTGGCGGCGTTCGAATTGGTGATCGAGCCGGATCCGTTGTCCCCTTCAGCCACCATGCTGCTCGGCACCGTCGCGTTTCCGTACAACTGCTGGGGATCTTCAATCGAGATACCAGCCGCGACGGTATCGGTAGGGTGGTAAATCAGCCGGAACTGCGCCTGGCGAGCCCAAGTCAAGCCAACTTGGTAGTTCGTGTCCATATTCTGCGAATAGAAGATATCGGAAGGGTTGGGCGAAAGCCCGTTGCGGTTCGGCGTCAGCATGCTCCAGGACTGGCCGCCCAGGAACTCAAACTTGCCCTTGCGGGCGTCAAGCCAATAGAGCCGCGACCGCAAGGTGTTGGAGTTGCTGGTGACGTAAACGTTCGGCGGAGCGAAGCCCAGGAAGTCAGCCTCAACGTGGGCGTGCAGGTCGAAGCCCTCAAACTTGCTGTTCACGTCCATGCTCAACCGCGAGTTCTGCATCGTGAAGCGTGTCTCCGACAAGTTTCCCGCCGTCGTGTTCGAATAGGGAATACTTCCGAACGAGCTTCCGATGCCGCTGCCGAGGTCTGTCGAGCGGCCAAACACGGTGAAGTCCATGAACCCGCCCGGTGTGAATTCGGCGCCGCCGATTTTCACCGAAAGCGGGCTTTCTCCCTGCTCATCTTGCGGTGAAGCTCCGTTCACGTAAAAAGGAGTTGTCCGGACTGGTTTGGAGGGCGTCGCCGCCGCAGCGGCTTCCGAAGCCTTGGGAATCACCGGCGTCAGGCTTGCCACCTGGCCGAGGCTGGCCGGTTTGGCCGGCGCGCCGGAGGACGCCGCCTGCGCGGCGGAAGCCGTCTGCACGGCCTGCGAGGAGGTCTGCGAAGCGCGATCAGCGCGGTCCAGCCGCGCCTTCATTTCCGTCATGGTTGCCTGCATCTGTTCGAGCTGCTTCTGCTGCGCTGCAAGCTGCTGCTTGAGGAGTGATACTTCATCGGTGGAGGCGCTGCTGCCCGCGTTGGTCCCGGCAGGGGGCGCCGCGGTTTGCGAAAGAGCGGGAAGAGCACTGGCCGCGGCCATTGCAGCGATCAGCAGCGCGTATCCAGCTCCGGTTCTTCTTTTCTGCATTCTTCACCTCAGAGTTGGTTTCTAAGTTCTGCGAAGCAACCTTCGATTGTCGGCAACTGAACATTCTCAGATTGGCACTGTTACGTCGCTGTAACGTGAATGTTATATTTGTGTTAAGTCTGGCACTAACCTAATCGTTTCAGCTAGTTACAGACTAGTTTCGCCACTCAGGCCGGCTTTGCCTGCCCTGCCGGACCTACGCCCCAGGCCCCCTGCTTTCCGACTCCATCGAGCGGACGGCCGTCGTTTGCCTTTCCGCGTAAAGGGTGCGCTGCGCAGCGGCACGGCGAACGGTCCCCGGCTGGCCAGCCCAAAGACCTAAAATCGCCAAAGGAAGGCGGAGTCCAGGGATTAACTATCCAGTTATACGATCTATATGATAGACTTAGTCCGCATTTTTTTGTTGACACTCCCCGCCGGCCGACAGTACCCTACTAACTCGATAGAGTCCATTATCACAGTGATGTTGTTAGCGGGAGTGACGCACTCGACCCCACCAGGGGAGACCAAGCATGCCCACCCGACGGCGGGAGGCCGTGCCAAACTGAAGGAGAAATCATGTTGACCGAACGACGCTTCACACTCAGCTCATCCACCCGAACCCGGGCAAGATTGAGCCTGCTGATGGTTGCCACCTGCCTGATTTTTGGTCCCGGGCTCCGCGCCGCGGAAGCCCCGCCCCGTCCGCCGGGCCCCGACGCGAAAGCCAAGCCGGCCGGCTCGGGTCCGGCCAACCCGGGTCCGGCTCACTCGGCAAAGGTCGCGAAGAAACGAACGACGCAAACCCAAAAGGCTGCTACCGCGACCCTTCCAGCCGGCCCAACGGCGCGCAAGTCCCCTGCGCCTGCGAGCTCCGGCGGCGAGGTTGCAGATCTGAAGCAACGACTCGCCCATCAAGAGGAGTTGATTGCGAATCAGCAGAAGCAGATTTCGAAGCTGGTGGACGCGATGCAGGAGCAGAAGCAACTCTTGCAGCAGAACCTGCGAAGCCCCCAGGCAGGGGCGACCGAGGCGAGCAGCGGACCGCCGCAAGCCGCTTCGCAGTTGCCGAGCCTCGGCCAGGTCGCGAGCTTGCAGCCCATCATTCCGCCCGATCCCGCTGCGGCCGTCCTCGCCACCGCCGCGCTTCCCTCCGTGCTGTCCGTGACCGGCTCGCCGGCTCCGGGGGCTCAGGGCCAAGCACCTCAGGACCAGGAGCCCCAACCTTACGTTCAGCGCGTCGATCAGCTCAGCAAAGCAGTCGAAAACCTCTCCAAGGGTATTGCCGGGTTCAGATTCAGCGGCGACTTCCGCCTGCGCGCTGACGGCATCGTGCGCTCCGAGGATGACGACGGCGCCGCCGAGCAAAACATTAGGGGCCGCATGCGTGCGCGCTTGAATATTGACAGGGGAATCGGCAACCAACTGGATGCTCACCTCCAGATTGGTTCGGGAAACTTCGACAACCCCCTGACCGACGACACGGATTTTGGCGGGTCGGCAACGCCGGGTCCCATCTTTCTGAGAGAAGCCTGGGTGAACTATCACCCGAACACCACGTTGAACCTGCAGGGCGGCAGGATGTACGACGCTTTTCAGGACGGCACCCGCTTTATGTGGGATGAAGACGTAAGATTCGATGGCTTCCAGGAATCCGTGGGAACGTCTCCCGGAGACAACTTCCTTGGCATAACACGGATTGACGTGCGGGCAGGCCAGTACGTGCTCACCAATCCAAACATTCAAGTCTTGCCTTCCCTCAAGCAATGCACGCCGGCCCCGCCCCAGACCATCACAACATTGCCGACGACCATCGTCACGCCGCCGGCCCTGCCGGCCGCCTGCGCATACCTCAACGCCGGATATTCGCCGGGTGAAAGCGTGCGGGCTGCGCAAATGTTCGACCAGGGCTTCTTTATCAAGGGCAGGATCAACCCGGCTTGGTCCCAGTATGTATATTCGGACTTCGTCGCCTACCGCAACCCCAACCAGATCGCGCTGGCGTCAACCAGCGCCGGCCTGCCGGTCCTGGTGAATACCATTCCAGGAGTCACCCTGGCGAGCACATTACCAGGTACGGGAACCGCCACCACGACTCCTGGCGGCGGCATTTACACGGCCAGCAACTTCCAGATCGCTCACCTGGCTTACCGCCTTACCTACGACGGCGGGAAGTTCAGAGGCGAGGATTTCCCCGTGTTCGTTGACGTTCAGGGCAGCCGCAACGTCGGCGCCAGCTTTCTGAGAAATGCGTGGATGGCCACGCTCAATGCCGGGGACATCAAGAAGGCCGGAGACGTGCGCTTCCAGTACGCCTACGGCGAGAAGGACGCCAACTCCATGATCTCGCAATATACCGACGACCAGTTCGGCACCAACAGCGGTGTCAACATCCGCACTCACGCCATCCGGTTTGACGTGGGTCTTACGCGCTACCTGCAGTGGCAAAACATCTTTTATATCCAGAACCCGATCAGTGGCAATGACCCGGCACGGCACTTCTACGTACCGGTTCCCCTCGGCGTCAATACCCAGTACCGCGCGACGAGCAGCCTGTTTGTAACCTTCTAAGCAGCGCGGGGGACGCGTGAGCGTCCCCCGTTTCCGCAAGACCTTCGCCTCCCGCCAGTTTGTCAGGGTGAGTGAATAGGATGGACTGTGATTTCGGATGTAAGAGCGGCCCCGGGTGGCCGCCCTACTTATTTGAGCAAGCCCTCGGACTATTCGTAACAGCAGAGACGCCGTGTCGACTTTTTGTGTGGCGCGGCCGGACGTCGGCCTACGCCTCCAGCGGTGTGCGCCGCCGGCTATGGGGGTGTCTTCAGCCCTTTGACGCGGAGCTTTTCAGTCCGTTGAATTTCGACCACCCGGCCCTCATGGACGGTCAAGGTCACGCAGCCGTACCGCAGGCTGCGCAGCGCCGCCAGGACCTGCCGCAGCAGTTCTCCCTCGCTCCGAGCCGGCGCCCCGTCTTCGGCATCCGGCCTGAACTCGTCCGCAGCCACGCTGCCTTCCCGATTGCTGAGCTGTCGAAAGCCCATGTTCGTTTCCGATTGAATTAGAATAAATAAGATCAACATAGTAGACTATTGTCCGCCGTTTGTAAAGGCAAAAAAAAGAGCCCGGCCGCGGCCTTAACCAGCAAACCCCTCCCGGGCTTCGCTCCGGGCGCCTCGCCGGGACGTCAGAGCTTGCGATGGCCCCGCCGGGCCTGAATGCGTAACAAGGCCGCGACGAGGGCGTCGATGTTTTCGGTGGTGTTATAGAGTGCGAGCGACGGGCGGACCGTGCTCTCTACGCCGAAGCGGCGCAGGATCGGTTGCGCGCAGTGATGACCGGCGCGCACCGCGATGCCGTCCTGGTTGAGCTCAACGCCCACATCTTCGGTCCGAACATCGTCGAGAACGAAGGAGATGACTCCCGCCTTCTCGCGCGCGGTTCCGATGATGCGCAGGGCGGGCACGATGGCCAGCCTCTCAGTGGCATAGGTCAGCAACGCGTGCTCGTGGCGGGTCACATTCTCAAGGCCAATTTCGCTCAGACAGTCGAGCGCCGCGCCCAATCCAACGGCGTCGGCGATGTTGCCGGTACCCGCCTCGAAGCGCGCGGGCGGCACATTGTAGACGGTCTTCTCGAAGGTGACGTCCAGGATCATGCTGCCGCCACGCTGGCAGGCTGCCGGGTGACGATCTGCGAGCACTTGGACGGGCGGGTGACCCTGAATCTACGGCCCTCACGTGGTGGGGCGCTTCAGCGCTCGCGTAGAGCCGTTGGAAATTTTGAAAAAAGCGCGGGCGCCACGCTGTAGGCCGGGCCTGAAAAGCCTTGGGAGAACAAAAAACAAAACCGGACAGATCACTTGCTAAGAAAAGCGGACATCTTGACGTGCTACGAACAACGGGGGCGTCGCAGAGGATCACTCGGCTGTGACCGCTTCACCCCTCTTTGTAATTGCTTCGCCGTGGGTAATCGCTTCGCTCTGGGTAATCCCTTCGCCCGGGACCTCGCCATGGTCTTCGGGCGGTGATGGCTCAAGATTAGTAACTAGCCTACATCATCACACCTACATCGCTTGACACCACCCTGTCGCCGTGCTATAAGACGGTCGGCGGGTCCGTAGTTGTCAGGTGGCCGGCTCACAGAACCCGACAGATTCCCGGCGGGCGTCGGAGGCACGGGCGAATAAGGGCCTTCGCGAAGGCGCCTTGAGGCATCGCTGACGAGTCGAACAGCATCATCAAATCGGTGTCAACAACAAGCGGCTGGCGAGGAGCGAAATGCGACTTTTTCCGCTCGAAAACGCAGCAAGAAAGACCATCAAGTCTAATGCGATTAACGAACTTGCACCGCGATGCTGCCCGGGAGCGAAGAACCTGCCCCCCACCCCCATCGAAAAGTGCGGAAGCGACCCAATTAAGTCTTTTATAATCAGCAAAACTATGAGAAAACGGTGACAGACCGAAGCCACCCGAACCCAACTTCGGCGGCGTTAACCCAAGGATAAGTCCTTTAGAATTGGTGGGCTCTCGACGGCGTGGCTTTGGGGTACGAACCCGGTAGATATACAGGAAGGCTTGGGCTATGGCCCTCCGAAGGAGGAGAAATGCCACACTACAAGTACCTGATTGTAGGCGGTGGGATGACGGCGGACGCGGCCGCTGGCGGAATCCGGGAAGTCGACGCCGAGGGGACGATCGGCATGGTCAGTGCAGAGCAGAGTCCGCCCTACAATCGCCCGCCGCTCTCGAAAGGTCTCTGGAAGGGCGAGGCTCTGGACAGCATCTGGCGCGGGACCCTGAAACAGGGCGTTACGCTGCATCTCGGTAGGACGGTGCAGGCCCTCGATCCGTCCCGGAAGACGGTAACGGATGACCAGGGCAACGCTTACACCTTCGAGAAGCTTCTGCTGGCCACCGGCGCCACGCCTCGGCGGCTGCTTTTCAACGCCTCAGTCATTTACTACCGCACCGTGGACGGCTACCGGAACCTTCGCGAGCTCGCCGACGCCGGCCGCCGCTTCGCCGTGATCGGCGGCGGGTTCATCGGCTGGGAGATTGCGGCCGCGCTGGCCATGAACGGCAAGAAGGTGGTGATGCTTTTCCCCGAACAGGCGATCGGCGAACGCATCTACCCCGTGGATCTGGCCCGCTTTCTGAACGACTACTACCGGCAGAAGGGCGTGAACGTCGTCCCCGGGAGTACCATCACAGGACTGGAGGAAACGCCCCAGGGCACAAGCGTAAGAACTAAGAGCCAGGGCGAGTTCCTCGTCGACGGGGTCGTAGCGGGTCTCGGGGTCACGCCCAATGTGGGGTTGGCGCAGTCCGTGGGCCTCGCGGTTGAGAACGGCATTGTTGTGGACGAGTTTCTGCGCACGAGCAATCCCGACATTTACGCGGCGGGCGACGTCGCCAATTTCTCGAACCCGGCGCTCGAGAAGCGTCTGCGGGTAGAGCACGAGGACAACGCCAACACCATGGGGCGCGCGGCAGGCAGGGCCATGGCGGGTGAAGCAAGCCCTTACACTCACCTTCCGTCCTTCTATTCGGATTTATTCGACCTCGGATACGAGGCGGTGGGTGATCTCGACCCGCACCTGGAAACCGTGGCGGACTGGAAGGACCCGCACCGCGAAGGCGTGGTCTACTACCTCGCTGACGGGCGCGTGCGCGGCGTGCTGCTCTGGAACGTCTGGGGACAGGTGGACGCGGCCCGGCGGCTGGTCGCCGCGCCCGGCCCTTTCCGCGCGGCTGACTTGAAGGGCCGCCTACCCGAGGCCTAGCACGAGCTTCGCGGCTTTGTCCCCTGAAATTGTCCTGAACCGGAGAATGTCATGCGACAAGTGGAAAGGCCCAAGGCAGGAGTTTTCGGGATTGGCCTCGCAGCCTATTGGCCGCAGTTCCAGGGGCTGAAGGAGCGGCTCGAGGGCTACCAGCGCAAGGTGGAAGCGCGGATCGGCGAATGGGCGTCAGTAGTCAGTGCGGGTCTCGTGGACGACGTGCCCAAAGCGCGCGCGGCCGGCGCCGCCTTCCGGCAAGCCGGCGTCGACCTGGTGTTTTGCTACGTGGGAACGTACGCCACTTCATCCCAGGTGCTGCCCGTGATTCAGGAGGCGAAGTCTCGCGTCGTGGTGTTGAACCTACAACCGCGGGCCGCGCTCGATTACACCCGCACGGATACGGGTGAGTGGCTGGCCAACTGTTGCGCCTGTGCGGTCCCGGAGATCGCCGGCGCCTTTGCGCGCGCGGCCATTCCGTTCCGGCAAGTCACCGGCATGCTCGGTCCTGAACCGGATGTGCGCGAGCCGAGCGAATCCGCCTGGGCGGAGATCGCCGGGTGGTGCTCCGCCGCCAAGGTTGTTCGCAATCTGCGCCAGGCGCGCATCGGATTTCTGGGCCATCCCTACCCCGGAATGCTCGACATGTACAGCGATTTCACCCAGCACCAGGCGCAGGTCGGAACGCACATCGAGGTGCTGGAAATGTGCGATCTGGAGGCGCGCGTGAGCGCCGCGACGGATGCCGAAGTCGCGCGCAAGGCGGACGAAACCGGGGGCATCTTCGACATCAGTGACGACAGCCCGTCAGACCCGCTCGCGAAAAAGCCCGCTCCCGAACAAATGGACTGGGCCTGCCGGGTCGCCGTGGGGCTCGATCACCTGGTGGACGATTTTGACCTCGACGGCCTGGCCTACTACTACCGCGGAGCGGCGGGCAACCTGTACGAGCGGCTCGGCGCCGGCGCGATTTTGGGATGTTCGCTGCTGACCGCGCGCGGAATTCCCTGCTCGGGCGAAGGCGATCTGAAGAACTGCCAGGCCATGAAGATCATGGACCTGCTCGGCGCCGGAGGCAGTTTCACCGAGCTCTACGCCATGGACTTTCGCGAGAGCTTCATCCTGATGGGCCACGACGGGCCCTTCCACCTGGGAATCGCGGAAGGACGGCCCGTGCTGCGCGGGCTCGGCCTCTACCACGGCAAATCCGGATGCGGGGTGAGCGTGGAAGCGACCGTCCGCAAAGGCCCCGTCACCATCCTCGGCCTCACCCAAACGCGCGACGGCCGCTTGAAGCTTCTCGCGGCTGAAGGCGAGTGCCTGGCCGGAGAAACACTCAGGATCGGCAACACCAACAGCCGCCTGCGATTCGGCCTTGACCCCGCGCGCTTCGTCAACGCCTTGTGCAGCGAAGGCCCCACCCACCATTGCGCGCTCGGGGTCGGCCACGTGGCGGAAAAAATCGAAAAGGTAGCCTGGCTGACCGGGCTGGAATTGAAAGTGGTCGGCGGAACGCCCGGAGCTTAACCCCGATGACAACGTGTGAATGCTGTAGTAATCACTGCGGATTTCTCCGGTTTGCCGTTGTCGCCTCAAGCCCGCGGAAGCCGCTCCTATGGAGCTATTGCCCTGGCGATCGCTGCCCGAGCTTCGTCGCTCCAATCGCGGCGTGGCTCTGCCGCCGCTCGGGCAAAGGTCCACAGTCGAATCCGCTCATGGTCCAAGCCCGCCAGGTCCGCAAGGCGACGAATCATCCCGTCCGGATCGGAGCGCAGCCTCACGCTGCAATTGAACAGGTGCTGTGTCAGGTCGTAGGCCGGATCTCCGACAAAAGGCTTCGGGTCAATGACGAGCCAGGGCTCACGCTTCGACCGGAGGACGTTGCCTGCGTGCAGATCGGTCGCGAGCAAGACCTCCGTCGGCGCGCTGCGCGGCAACTCTTCAAAGAGCCGCAGCCCTTCACGAACCAGTCCTCGATCGGGCGCCGACTCGAGGTCCGCGAGCGTCTGCTGGCCCCAATACTTCATGAGCATGGACAAAGGTCGAAAGGGATGCGGCGCAGGCGGCAAGCGCCAGAGACGCCGCAGCAATTGGCAGATCACCAGGTCCTGCTCGGGTTCCGGGAGCGAGCGCAGCGGCGTTCCGGGCTCGCAACGCTCCAGGAGCATCGCGCCCAGATCATCGTTGGCATCGAGCAGTCGCACCGCCGGATCGCCGTTCCAGAACCTCAGTCCATGCGCTTCGTGCTCGGCTTCCATGTGGGGCATGCCAAGCTTCAGGACCGCGGAAGTTCCGTCCGGAAGCGCTGCCGGAGCGACCCACGCGCAACTCACCTCGTCGTTGTCGAACGGCGCGCCCGCGGCGAGCGACCAGCGCCGCTCGACGCTCGCCAGAGTCTCCGGCAATCGGGCCAGCCACGCCGAACCTTGCGGAGTCTTGCGGCAGTTCGCGGCCACTCGGGCCGGGATTTTGAATGTCATGCCTCGATTGTATCCGTGTGAACGCGAGTGCGGGGCGCGGGCGTCACCGCATGCGGCGCCGCATGCGCTGCCCACTCACTTCGGTTCGTCGTATTCGAAGAAAGGCATCAGCAGCGGCGGTTCAGCGAGGAACTTCAGACGCGCGATCTCCCGGAGCGCCCGCGACACCTGCTCCTGACGCGCAGGCTCGAGGGTCATCACGAATGGCAGCGCGATCTTCGATCGGGAAGGCTCCTGCAACACCGAGTCGATATTGATGCGATGACGCGCCAGGATGGCGCAAACGCGCGCCAGGATACCGGGACGGTCGCGCACCACCAGGCGCAGGTAGAAGGGCGCCACCTGCCGGCCGGGCGGGGCGAGGCGCGCGGCGTGCCAGGCGGTGTAACCGAGCGGCGTGGCGCCGGCTGCGCCCGAGAGCATGTCGCGGGCGATTTCCACCACGTCGGAGAGCACGGCTACTGCGGTAGGCTCTCCGCCGGCGCCGCGTCCGCTGATCATGGTCTTGCCGCCCTTGTCGCCGACCAGCAGCACGCCGTTCGTGGCGCCGCGCACGCCCGCGAGCTGCGACGTGCGCGGGATCATCATGGGCCGGACCAGCACACGCAGACGGCCGCCGGCGGCGCGTTCGGCCGCCCCGATCAGGCGGATGGTATGGCCGAGGCGGTGCGCGTAGGCGAAGTCCACCGGCTCGATCCAGCGGATGCCTTCCGCCGGAACCCCGGAGACCGGCACGGCCGCTCCGAAGCAAAGCATCGCCAGGATCGCGATTTTGTAGCGCGCATCGTGGCCTTCGACGTCCGCCGTGGGATCGGGCTCGGCGTAGCCTCGTTGCTGAGCCTCGACGAGCGCCTCCGCGAAGGTGCAGCCGCGATCCTCCATCTCGGTCAGGATGTAATTGGTGGTCCCGTTCAGGATGCCGAGCACGGCCGTGAAGTGTTCGCCCGCCAGGCCCTCGCGGATGGCGTGCAGCACGGGCGTGCCTCCCGCCACGCAGGCCTCGATCCCGAGGCCCGCTCCGGCCCGCTGGCTCCGCTCCACCAGCTCGAGCCCGTGTTCGGCCACGAGCTGCTTGTTGGCCGTCACCAGGTGCTTTCCGCCGGCGAGCGCGGCGCGGGCGATGGCGCGCGCCACGGCGAGGTTGCCGACCAACTCCACGACCACGTCCATTTCGGGGTCGCGGACCACCTGCCGCCAGTCCGGAGTGGTCTTCACGCCCTTGACCCGGTGGTGCAGCCAGGAAAGATCCAGGCGCTCGATGCCGCGGGAACACACCGCCTTCAACTCGATCCGGCACCCGAGCCGCCGGTTGATCTCGCGCTGGTGTGCGAGCAACACCCGCAGGGTGCTCGCGCCCACAGTGCCGAGGCCAATCACACCGAGGCCGATGGCTCGCCGCCGCGACGGGTCTCGGGCGGCCGGCGGCAGCCGGATTGCCTTTGGTTTGCGCATGCGCATCCGGGATGCGGTCTACAAAAAGTCGCCGCTTCTTATACAATTTAACATCAGAGGCGTCGGCGGCGATGTCAAGGTTAGTCTGCGAGTGCAAGGGGGTCCGGGGCGGCTTCTGCGATCCCAACCAGGCTCTCAGCGTCCTCTGTGCTTTCGAAGCCTTCAACACGGAGGACGCGGAGGGACCGAGTGACCTCTGTGTTGGGTTGTTTGCTGACCACAGAGCGCACGGAGTTGACGACCCGTCGCGCTGAGCCTCGGATTCTTCGAGCGAGAGGGGTAGTGCCAGTCCGAAGTCAGGCGGTACCTTGGAGGCGTAATTGGACATCCGGCTGGATAACCAGGTCGCGATCGTGACCGGCGGATCGCGGGGCATCGGCGCCGCTACCGTGAAACTCTTTGTCGAATGCGGCTCGAACGTGGTCTTCACCTACCACCGCAATGCTGCCGCCGCCGAAGACGTAGTACGGAGCTGTCCGGGAGGCAGCGAACGCGTGATCGCGGTGCGCGCCGACGTCTCGAAGATGCGCGATGCCCGCAAACTGATCGACGCGGCCGCCGGCCGTTTCGGGCGTATTGACACGCTGGTCGCCAACGCCGGCATCTGGCCCGCTGACCCATTGCCCATCGAGCGCATGAGCGAACGCGAGTGGGATGAAATGATCGCCGTCAACCTGAAAGGGGTCTACACGGTGGTCCATCACAGCGTGCCTCACATGATGGAGCGCAAAGCCGGGCGCATCATCGTGGTTTCGTCCACCGCCGGGCAGCGCGGCGAGTCGTTTCACAGCCACTACGGCGCGTCCAAGGGAGGCGTGATCAGCTTCGTGAAAGGTCTTTCGACGGAACTCGCACCGCACCGCATTCTGGTGAACTGCGTGGCGCCGGGTTGGGTGGATACCGATATGTCCGTGCCGGTGCTGGCCAAGGCCGCGGAGGCTCGCCGCATCCAAGCCGGCATTCCCCTTGGGCGCGTGGCACGCCCCGAAGAGGTCGCCATGCCGATACTGTTTCTGGCGTCGGAAATGGCATCGTACGTCACAGGCGAGATCTTGAACGTGAACGGCGGCAACGTGCTTTGCGGATGACCCGTCCGCGAGCGAGCGCTTCGAGGAGATTACGGTGATAGATCCCGGACACGCAGCCCGCAGGGCGATTCTGGCGATGAGCCTGATGTTCGGCGGCACTGCGGCCGCGTTCGGCCAGGCTCAGCCGGCGGCGCCGGCGAGTGCGCCTTCCGGCGCGCCCGCGCAAGCCTCCACGGCTCCGGCGCGCATTGAGCCCAAGGCGCAGCAGTTTCTGGATCGCGCTATTCAGGCCCTCGGCGGCGCCGCCTTCCTTAATTTCCAAACCGTAACCACCCACGGACGCTTGTTCAGCATCAGCGGCCAGAGCGAGGGACTCGTCTACTTCGACAGCCAGGTGCAGTTTCCCGACAAGCGCCGCCTGTCTTACGGTATTTCCATGAAGGCCAGGCCGATCGTGGTGATCAACAACGGCGATCTGGGCTGGGAGATCGACCGCATGGGGATGGTTCACCAGGGTACGGCGGAAGTGCGCCAGTGGAAATTCGCCACTCGCTACAACCTGGAAAACCTTCTTCGACTCAGGATTCACGAACCCGGCACCCTGGTGCAATCGGCCGGCGTGGATTTTGTGAACAACCTTCCGGTCGATATTCTCCAGATCGTGGACGCGCAGCAGACGCAAATCAAGCTGTGCCTGAACAAGCAGTCCGGGTTGCCGGTGGAAATCACGTACCGCAAGTGGAACGCGGAAGCGAACGATTGGGACGAGTACGCGGACGACTACGCCGACTTCCGGACCTTTCAGGGCATCGGCACCGCCATGCACATCACGCGCACGGTGAACGGCCGCAGGTTCACCGAGATCTACCGCAACGCTGTCACCTACAACGAAACCTATCCGCCGAAGGTCTTCGAGGATCCGGGAGCGGGTTAGCGGCTGCGACGCCAATCGATCACGAGCGGCGTTCCCGGAAAGGGAAAGCGCTCGCGGATGCGATTTTCGAGAAAGCGCTCGACCGAGAAATGCGGCTTTCCGGTGCGGTTCGTGAATGCGACGAAGGTTGGAGGCGAGACGGCGGCCTGGGTGAGATAGTAAAGGCGCAAAGCCTTGCCGCCGGGACCGGGAGCGCGTTCAAAGTCCACCTCGCGCGCGAACCGATTCATCTCTGCCGTCGGAATACGGTAGCGGCGCGCCGCCGCCACCTCCACAATGGCTTCGAGCAGCTTGCCCAGGCGTTGCCCTTCGAGCGCCGAAATGAAAACCAGGGGAGCAAAACTCAGGTACTTGAGTTCTTCGCGCACTCTCGCGGTGAATTCTTTCACCGCCGCCGGGCCCTCCGGCGCCGCATCCCACTTGTTCACTGCGATCACCACCGAGCGGTGGCTCTCGTACGCATAGCCCCCGATGTGGGTGTCGGCGGCCGTCACGCCTTCCGTGGCATCGAGCAGCAGCACGGCCACGTCGGAACGTTCGAGATGCTTGCGCGCCTGGATCACGCTCAGCTTTTCGGCGAGCAGATGGGTTTTGCCCTTGCGCCGGATTCCCGCCGTATCGATCAGCCGGAAGCGCCGGCCAAGAGCCTCGAGCTCGGCGTCAACCGCGTCGCGGGTAGTCCCGGGAACGGGCGTCACGATGGAGCGTTCCTGGCGCAACAGCCGGTTGAGCAGCGTGGACTTTCCCACGTTGGGCCTGCCGATGATCGCCACTCGAATCACATCGTTGCCGGTTTCCGCGGTTTCCGCCGGTTCCGCCGGAACGTCCGCGACGGACGGCGGCGTAGCCGCAAGGCCCGCCGTGATGTGATCGAGCAGATCATCCACGCCGCGGCCGTGCTCGGCGGAGATCAGAAAAGTGGCCGCAATGCCCAGGCGATGGAACTCCGCGCTCTGCGGTTCCTGGCGGTCGGAGTCCACCTTGTTCACGGCCAGCGACAGCGGCTTGCCCGCCGCATGCAGGCGGCGAGCCAGTTCCTCATCGAGCGGCAGAAGCCCCTGGCGCGCGTCCACCACCAGGACCACTTGCGCTGCTTCGCGGATGGCGGCGCGAGCCTGGCGCAGGATGCCCGCCGCGATGTCCCCTTCGGTGCCGTCGTTCACCGGGTCTTCGAGCCCGGCTTCCATCATGCCGCCGGTGTCCACGACCTCAAATTCCCGCCCCAGCCACTCCGCGCGTCCGTAACGACGATCGCGCGTCATGCCGGGCTCGTTGCCGACCAGAGCGCGGCGGCGGCCTACCAGGTGGTTGAACAAGGTCGACTTCCCGACGTTCGGACGGCCGACGATGGCGACGAGGGGCAGACGGCGAGTGTTTTCAGTTGGCACGGGAGCGGTTCCTTCAGGGCCCAAGCTTCTTGAGGATCGCCGGATAAGCGGCGCCGAGGGTGGAGTTGTTGGGCGAAAGCTCGAAGGCGCGGTGGTACTCCTCGAGAGCGCCACGGCGGTCGCCCCGCGCGAGCAGCGCGTCGCCCAGGCTGTTGTGGGTCGGGGCGTCATCCTGGCCTAACTTGATAGCCTCCTGATACGCCCGCACCGCGCCTTCCAGGTCGCCCGAGGCGTATAGGACGGCTCCGAGCCTGCCCGGGATCTGGGGATCGCCGGGGCGGAGAGCCTCGGCGGCCTGATAGGCCCTGGCGGCCTCGGCGAGCGACCCTTTGGCGTAGAGCGCGTCGCCCAGCCTGGATTCGAGCTCGGCGTCGTTTGGGTCCTGCGCGAGCGCCTCGCGGTAGGTCGCGACGGCGCCATCCCAATCGTGCTTCTCCGCGAGAGCGAGGCCCAGCCGCCGCTGCGCCTGCGCAATTCGGGGATCGAGCCGCAAGGCCGCGCGATACTCGGCCACGGCATCGTCCCACCGTTGCTCGGCGGCCAACACGTTCCCGAGCCGCAGGTGCGTGCTCGCGTTGCCCGCGTCCATCTTGAGCGCCTGCCGGTACGCGGCTTCGGCCTCGCCCCAGGACTGCTTCTCGAAGAGGGCGTCGGCCTTCGCGACGTCCTGCTGCACCGCCTTCTGAGTCTCGGCCATGGACGGCACAGGCGGCGTGATCACGACCGGGGCCGGCGGTGGACAGGCGGGCGGAGATACCGGAGGCGTGGCGGCGGGCGCAGCGGCAGCCGGCACGGGTGCGGAACTCGAGCCGGAGGCGCTGGGGGGCTTGGCGTCGCTGATCGCGCGGATCAGGACATCGTCCGCGCCCGCCTTGCGCAAGGAGTTGAGAATCTCGGAGGTGGGCGTAAAGCTGATTCCCCGCTCGGCGACGAGCAGCGCCAGGCGCTGGCTGTTCACCTGGCCTTTCACCAGACCCGTGATCTGCTGCTCGGTCAGGGGCTTGGCGGCGGAGGGGATGGTCGCGCCCGCCTGAGCGGACGCCGCCGGAGCGCATACCAACAGCAGGCCCGAAAGAATGACCGCAGAAGCCAGCCCGCGTGTGACACCGCTCTCCGTCATGGGAAACACCATTATAGCGTGAGCCGCCGCGCCACGGTCACGGATTGGCAAAGCGCACCGAGAGGCTTGCTGCGTCGGCAGCCCTTCACGCACCTTGCGGGAACATTAACAAAAGTTTATTTGACCGATAATAACGTGACATTTATGTTAGAACAGGAGCGGGACCCAGGTGTGAACGCCGGGCTGCGCGGGTCCTCGGGGCTTCGCCTCTAAGGACACAGCGAGTTGGAAATCGGCAAAATACTGTGCCGCCTCCGGGAGGCCCAAGGCCTGAGCCAGGGCGAGATGGCGCAGAAACTGGGTTTCAGCGCGAGCTATTTGTCCTTGCTCGAAAGAAACAAGCGCGCGGCCACCATGCATGTACTGCGCGCGTTGTCGAGCTGGACCGGCGTCCCGGCCGGCCTCTTCCTGCTGCAATCCATGGAACTGAGCGACCTCGGACCTCGCCAGCGGAAGCTGGTCAGAGAGATTCAACGCGAATTCAGAAAGGCGCTTGCCTCGGGCGACTTCACGGTTCTGCAACGGATCGCACAAGCGGACTGATCGCCGGCAGGCCGCACGCCGGTTCAGTGCTCGGGATGCTCCAGCAGCGCCTGCGTCCGGGCTTGATACAGATAGGGGCGGCGCGGCGGCTGCTGCTTTTCAAAATACGCCTTGATCACGTCGCGAGCCACCGGCGCAGCCACCGAGGACTCTTCGCCGTGCATCACCAGCGCGGCCACCACAACTTCCGGGTTGCTGAAAGGCGCATAGCCTACGAACCAGGCGTTGTTGCGATAGGCCGCCTGGTGCGCCGACTGCTTCAGGTTCACGCTCACCACCTGCGCGGTGCCCGTCTTGCCGGCGATGTCGAGCCCGTCCACGTGCGCGCTCGCTCCCGTCCCGCCTTCGTTCACAACCGCCCACATGCCCTGGGTGACGGCCGTCAGTGTGTCGGGGCCGATGGGGAAGTCGCGCTCGTGGTCCTCGGGCGGATTCTGGCCGAGCGCCTCCAACTCGTCGCGGAACATCAGGTGCGGACGGCGGAACGTGCCGCCCGACACCACGCCGCTGATCAGATTGGCGAGCTGCAAGGGCGTCGCCTCCACTGCGCCTTGCCCGGTCGCCACAGAGATGGTTTCGCCGGCCCACCACTTGCGCCGGAAGGCGCGCTCCACCCACTCCGGCGACGGCATCAAGCCGGCATCCTCGCCCGGAAGGTCAACGCCGGTCTTCGAGCCGAGGCCCATTTGCTTGCCGAAGTAAGCCAGCTTGTCGATGCCGAGCATCTTGCCCAGAGTATAAAAGTAGACGTCACAGGACTGCGCGATGGCCCGGTGCAGGTCCACGTCGCCGTGCGATTTGCGCTTGTTCCACACCCAGTCGTGGTAGGTGTGGCCGTAGATGGTGACTTCGCCGGGGCAGAAGACGGTAAAGTTCGGGTGGATGGTGCCGGTCTCGAGCGCGGCCGTGGCGGTCACGATCTTGAACACCGAACCCGGCGCCAGTTGGGCCTGGGTGGCCTTGTTCATGAGTGGCTTTTGCGGATCGCCCATGAGATCGCGCCACTCGGCCTCAGGGATGCCGTGCGCGAAATCGTTCGGATCGAAAGCGGGATGGCTGACCATGGCCAGCACCTCGCCGGTGCGCGGATCGAGCGCCACCACCGCGCCTTCCCGGTTTCCCAGGGCCATCTCGGCGGCCATCTGCAGATCGAGGTCGATCGTCAGGCGCAGGTCGTTTCCCGGATGGGCGTCGAGGGTTGTCATCGAGCCCACTTCCTGCCCGCGGCTGTTTACGACCACGCGGCGCACGCCGTCGCGCCCTCCGAGCACGGCGTTATATTCGCGCTCGATCCCGCTCTTGCCGACCACGTCGCCGGGCCGGTATTTGGAGTGGCTCTCGGCGATCACGTCCTCCGAGACGTCGCCCACGTAGCCGATCAGGGCCGCGGCCACGTCATGCTTCAAATAGAAGCGCTGCTGGGTTTCGATGAGATCGAGCTCCGGATACTCCACGCGGTGCGATTCTACGAAAGCCACGTCTTCGAGCGACGCCCCAGGCTTCAGCAACACCGGTTGATAGCGCGGCAGCTTGGCGGTGCGCGCGATCAGGTCCATCACGTCGCCGGCCTCGAGCCCGAGCCCTTGCGCCATGGCCTTCAAACGGTCGGGGGTCAGCCCGGCCGCGTTCTCGCGCGACAGCAGAATGCTGAAAGCCGGAGAATTGTCGACCAGCACGCGCCCCTGCCGATCGAGAATGCGCCCGCGCGGGGCGATCACGGGAAGATTGCGAATGCGGTTGCGGTCCGACTCATCCAGGTACTTCTGGTGCTGATGCACTTGCAGCCGCCAATAGCCGCCGAGCAGCGCCAGGAAGACAAAGCACACCGTCCATTGGAAGGTGGTGATCCTCCAGGCGGGCAGCCGGTGTTCGTCGGGCAATCTTGCGGGCATTTTCGAGCGGCCGAGCGTGAGCGAGATCGCGGGAGACTCGAAGCGTGCCCCGACGGGGGATCGCACTCCGAAGTCCTGACGCTACCATAGTGCAGATGCGGGTTCAAGGACGTTTTGCGGGCGATCCCGTGACGGCGTACGTCCACCAGAGGCGGGCAAGCCTCGAACGAGGTAGCGGTGTATACTGCTGTGGCTCAGCGCCTTGAGCAACGCGGGGGACACCAAGCTCGAAACTCCGGCTTGTCTCCATCGCCCAGTGCGAATCAACTGAAGGAGATAACATGACTGCGAACGCGAGCCCGGAGCACATCCTGCAAGTCGGCCTGGGATTCTGGGCGTCCAAAACGCTATTGAGCGCCGTCGAGATGGAAGTCTTCACGGAGCTCGCCAGGAAGGCGGAGGATCTGGAAACCCTGAGCGGCCGGCTGGGTCTGCATCCGCGATCTGCGCGCGACTTTCTCGACGCTCTGGCGGCGCTGGGATTCTTGAGCAGGGTCGATGGGAAATACGCCAACACGCCGGCCGTCGATCTCTACCTGGACAAGCACAAGCCCACCTACATCGGCGGGATGCTCGAGATGGCAAACCACCGCCTCTACGGGCACTGGAAATATCTCACGGAGGCGTTGCGCACGGGGAAACAGCAGAACGAGTCGAAAGACAGCGACGGTGCCGCGTCGCCGTTTGAAGCGCTCTACGCCGACCCGGCGAGGCTCAAGGGGTTCCTGGCGGCCATGACCGGCATCAGCCGTGGCTCCAACCTTGCGATCGCTCAGAAAATTCCCTGGAGCCAGTATTCCACGTTTGCCGACGTGGGCACCGCGCAGGGCGATCTGGCTGTGCAGATCGCTCTTGCCAATCCCCACTTGAGCGGTATTGGTTTCGATCTTGCCGAGGTCGGGCCGACATTCGAGGAATACGTGGAGCAGCACAGCCTGAGCGGACGCTTAAGTTTCACCGCCGGCAATTTTTTCCAAGACCCGCTGCCGAAAGCCGACGTCATCACCATGGGTCACATCCTGCATGACTGGGACTTGGGCGAAAAGAAGATGCTGATCCAAAAGGCGTACGACGCCATCCCTCCGGGCGGCGCACTGGTGGCGTATGACGCGGTGATTGACGACGAGCGCTCCCAGAATGCCTTCGGCCTGATGATGAGTCTCAATATGCTGATCGAAACCCCGGGCGGCTTCGACTACACGGGCGCGGACTGCAGGGGCTGGATGCAGGAGGCCGGCTTTCGCGAAACGCACGTCGAGCACTTGGTGGGCCCCGACTCCATGGTGGTCGGCATCAAGTAGGCATCGAGGATATTGGTGCAGCAAGATTGGCGCAGCCCACTCCCACCTGTGCGGGTGTTCGCACAAGCAGGTGCAGGTTCAAGGGCGCTCTGAGGTGGGGCGCCCGCTCATCACAACATCCGGCACGACATCCGATTCGCAGACCGCTAGCGCGGACTCTATGGAGTCACCCGGAAGTTCACGTTGCTCGTCAGCGTGCGGCTGGGCGTTACCACCTTGACCTTGCCGGTCGTGGCCCCCGTAGGTACGGTGGTCGTGATCTCTGAGTTCGAAACCACGGTGAACGTCGCCGCCGTGCCGTTAAACGTGACGCTGGTCGCGCCGGTCAGGTTCGTTCCCAGGATCGTGACGGCCGATCCCACGTTGCCGGAAGTCGGCAGCGTTTTCACGAACGGGCCCGCGCCCACAGCCAGGCTGAAGACTATGCCGTCATTGGCGCCGCCTTCAACCGTCGTGCCGTAGGTAGTCGTGCCGTACAAGGTCCCGTTGGTGGCCTGAAGCAGCCCGCCTTCAGGGAAATAGCCGCCGCCAGTGATGTCAGAAAAGGTCGCCAGCGTGGTCAGTTTGCCCCCCGACGTGATGCTAAAGACGGTGCCAGCGCCACTGGGCCCGCCATTTTCGGTTGTCCCGTAGAAGGTCCCGTTGCTGGCTTGAATCAGCCCGGCGTAGGGAACCTCGCCGTCATTGGCGCCGTCGAAGCTGTGCAGCGTGGTGAGCGTGCCTCCTGGGGTGATGCTAAAGACGGTGCCATCGCCACTGCCTCCACCCGTGCCTCCTTGGTAAGTTGTGCCGTAGAAGTCCCCGTTGGTCGCCTGAATGAGCGCGGCGAGCGGGTTACTGCCGTCAGCGCAAGCTGCTAGAGAGCAGAAATTGTAGAGCGTCGTCAGCGTGCCTCCTGCCGTGATACTAAAAACCGTGCCGGCGTGGTTGGGGCCGCCATCGAAAGTTGTCCCGTAGAATATCCCGTTGGCACCTTGAACCAGGCTGGCGGTCGAGTAGCCGTCGGGGAAGCTGGCGAGCGTGGTCAGCGTACCCCCTGTCGTGATGCTAAAGACAGTGCCAAAGCCGTTGGCCCCGCCTTCGGAAGTTGTTCCGTAGAGCTTTCCATTTGTGGCCTCAATCAGCGCGGCGTAAGGGAAGGCGCCATCAACACTGATATTGAAACTGTGGAGCACCGTCAGCACGCCCGCCGAAGTGATCTTGAAGACGGTGCCGGCGTCGTTGGCCCCACCCTCGTACGTTGTCCCGTAGAAGGTCCCATCGGTCCCGAGCACAAGGCCGGCGTAGGGCTCGTAGCCGTCAGTGCAGCCAGTTTGAGCACAGAAGTTGTAAAGCGTGGTCAGGGTTCCGCTGGGAGTGACCCTGAACACCGTGCCGCCATTGTTTGCTCCCCCGCCCTCCGTGGTTCCGTAGAGATTGCCGTTCGTGCCCTGGACGAGAGACATATAGTAGGGGCTGGCACCGTTGGTCCCGTTGAAATTTACCAGCGTAGTGAACGTATCCGCTTGCGCCGATTGGGCCGTAATGACCGCTGACACCAGCACGGCCGCCAACACCAGAGCGGCACTTGCCGCGGGCAACTGCATCCTCCGATGTTGCTGTGTGTTCTTCATAATCCATTCCTCCGGACGACTGATTTGTACAAGAGCCTTTTCAATCCCTCTTGCGTCCACATAACGCGATAAAGCGCGGGTAAACAGCTCACGCGTGACGAAATTATTTTTGGTGTCTGGTTGGGATGGGTTATTCAGGCCGGCTAGTGTCATGTAACTGAAATAAGTGACACATGGCCTGATTTGTGGTATAAGGGCTCATGTTCACCAACAAGAGTCCTTTTCGCTTGCTCCCGAAGCAGAGGGAGGATCTGAACAGCGTGATA